>FLOH01000239.1_pt1 | contig 143804 bp, 127 predicted proteins | sample 756751 | NCBI WGS metagenome assembly FLOH01 (sample SAMEA4026879, study PRJEB14308) | marine metagenome | biome: coastal water; material: water | depth 74 m | reverse complement strand
GGCGAGAGCAGGATCACCCCCGCTATCCCCGCTGGGTCAAGATTTCGCAGAATCACATCGGTGCCAAATGACCAACCCAGCACCCAAATATTGGGGAGTTTTCGTTCCCGCGCGAATTCAACTGCGGCGGCAAGATCTGCACCTTCGCCCACGGAAGCATCGAATGCACCTTCGCTGGTACCGAGTGCGCTACTTGTGCCGCGGGTGTTGAATCGCAACACGGCAACATTGGCCATTGCCGGCAGGCGCCAGGACATTTTGCGCAAAATGTGGCTGTCCATCATTCCACCATGAGTGGGCAACGGATGAACACAAATAAGCGTTGCGCCGGGGTGCTCGGGTGTCGCCAACTCCCCAATCAATTTAAGTGAATCAATCGTATGCAGATGAATAATTTCACGGGTTGCGGGCAGGACCGTATTGGGTGAAATTGTCGTCACGATCTTCCTCTAGGGCCTCTCGTGCCGCGGTTGTGCCAGCACGGCGTGTGCCAATGGCGACGTTCTTCAGCCCCCTGGGCCGTGTCCGCGGGCCAGGCAACTACGTGTGGTGTTGCTGGACGTATTTCATGGTCACAGCCAGGGCAACGGTATGTCTTAGTGGCCGAGGACCCCGTCAATTTACGCACATTCCATTCGCCATCTGGATGGGACTCGGTGGCCGTTGAACTGCCAGAAGCAGGCCTTGGCTCGCTGACCGCTCTCCGGTTCTTGCGGCCCACGCGGCTCACTCCTTTATCTGCTCGTGCTGTTTAGGTAGCTAGTACTTTCTGAAACCTCGCCCAACTTTACGCCCCACGAAGCCAGCCGTGACCAGGTGCTCCAATTGGGCCTGTGGGGCGAATCCTGGTTCACGGAACTCCCGGTACAACGTATTCATGATTGCCAGCGAAACGTCAAGGCCCACAACGTCTAGTAACTCGAATGGGCCCATAGGGTAACCGCAACCAAGCTTCATTGCGGTGTCTATGTCTTCAATCGAGGCGTAATTTGCAGATGCCATGGCGATCGCATTATTGAGGTAGGGGAAGAGCAGCGCATTGACGATAAAACCGGCTCGGTCAGAACACTGCACGGGCCTTTTTCCCAGTTGGCGCATCAAGTTTGTGCACCGGGCGACCACATCAGAATGTGTAGCCACGGTGCTCACAATCTCCACAAGAGGCATGACCGGCGCCGGATTAAAAAAATGGATGCCGATGAATCGCTCCATTCGCGCGGTACTGGATGCGATCTCGATCACAGATAAACTCGACGTGGTCGTGGCGAAAATTACGTCCTCGGAAAGCAATCCATCGAGTTGTGAAAAGATTTCGCACTTAGGTCCTAATTCCTCAGCGATCGCCTCGATTACTAAATCCACTTGACCCACCAGGTCTTGGGCGCTCTCACATGTCTGCACTCGCGCAAGGTATTCATTTTTTTGCTCCGAAGAAATTCGACCTTTTTCAACAAGTTTGGACCACGATTTTTCTAATGACTGGCGCAATTGGGAGGACCGCTGCTCGCTCCTAGTCAGTGCGGTAACTAATACGCCACCCGCTGCCAACACAGACACGATCCCGGTTGCCATAGTCCCCGAACCGATCACCGCGACCCGCGTGATACCCGAATCAAGACTCGACTCGCTTGTGACTGGAGTGAGTGAGTCAGTAACAACTGTGGGCACGTTCGGCTCCGTATAAGAATAGAATCCTTGACCAGATTTGCGACCTGTTCTCCCAGCAGCAACCAACTGTTTCAGCAAAGCACTCGGTGCGTGGAGCCGATCACGACTCTCTCGATACATGGTGTCAAGAATCTGCAACGAAGTATCCAATCCAATTAAATCCAGTAGCGCCAACGGGCCCATGGGTAAACCACACCCGAATCTCATTGAATCATCGATATCTTCTCGCGAGGCATATTTTTGTTCATACATGGCAACAGCCTGATTTAAGTACCCGAAGAGTAAAGAGTTGGCGATAAACCCTGCACGGTCAGTAACCAAAACCGGTTCCTTACCCAAAGCGCGAGCGAATTCCATACACGCATCGATTACTTCTTGATCAGTAGTTACCGTCCCAACGATCTCAATAAATTTTTGAACCATCGCGGGATTGAAGAAATGTAGCCCAATAACTCGGCTAGGCCTGCTGGTAACAACCGAAATCTCCGTTACTGATAGGGCAGATGTATTGGTTGCCATAATCGCATCCGGACCAAGAATCGAGTCCAGGCCCGCGAATAGTTCCGATTTAGCCTGGAGATCTTCCGTGATTGCCTCGATCACCAGTTGACATGAAGCGAGCTCGGCGAGATCGGTGGTCAGCTCAATCCGGGAGAGGATCGCTTGACCTTGACCTTCGGTAATCTTTGAACCTGCCACGCCACGGCCAATAGAATTAGTGATTCGCAAATCTGCGTAACTCGTGCCTTTTTCACCGAGATCCACGCCGATCACCGAGTATCCCGAGCGGGCGATCACTTCCACAATTCCCGAGCCCATCGTTCCGAGTCCGACTACCCCGATCTTTAACAGTTCCACGCTAACCTCCGGTGTGTGTTCTTTGGCTAAAACAATCTCATACTTGGGTCATCGAGGCCCTTTAATGCTTCGTAGTCAACGGTTACGCAGGTGATTCCACGATCGTTGGCTAAAGTCTTTGCTTGCGGTTTTATTTCTTGGGCCGCATAAACACCTGTAACGGGGGACAATAACGGATCGCGATTGAGTAATTCCAAATATCGTGTGAGCTGTTCAACTCCGTCAATCTCGCCGCGTCTTTTAACTTCAACGGCTACCGTGCCACCTCCGGCGGCCTTGCACAATAGGTCTACCGGCCCGATCGCAGTTGGATACTCCCTGCGAACCAGAGTCAACCCATGTCCTAATGCATCAAGATTTTCGGCGAGCAATTTCTGCAGATGCGATTCGACGCCATCTTTGATCACACCAGGATCGGCGCCTAGTGCATGATCGTAATCGGCATGGACTTCATGGATCATGATGGTGAGGGTCTCCCCCGCTTTATTCATGACTTCAAATTCGGTCACACCATCTACCGTTGATTCAGAAACTGAGCAAGGGGGGCTCATCCAGTTCAATGGCTTATAAGAGCCCCCGTCGGAATGAATTAACACAGAACCATCGGCTTTGAACATGAGTACCCGCGTTGCTCGGGGCAATTGCGCCGCAAGCCTGCCTTGATACACAGCCGAACAATCGGTGATCAGTATCCTCATGCGTTCAGAATGTCCACTATTGAGTTCATGATGTCAGTGGCATCAAAATCCTTCGGTGTAAAGGTCGCCGCTACGCCAATTGAGGCAAGCCACTCCGCGTCTTCGGGCGGAATAATTCCACCAACGATCACGGGGATATCCGTGGCTTTTACCCGCGCAAGGGAGTCAAGGATTTCCTTTACCAAAGTGCGATGCGAACCCGAAAGAATAGATATGCCAATAACATCGACGTCTTCGGCGACTGCAGCAGCAACTATTTCTCCTGATCCCAATCGAATACCCTGGTAAATCACTTCAAAACCGCAATCCCGGGCTCGAACGGCTATCTGCTCCGCACCATTAGAATGGCCATCAAGACCAGGCTTTCCAATCAGAATTCTTGGGCGATGTCCAATTCGCGCAGCTAATTGATCTACTCGCGCTCGGACCGCTTGGATTGCGGGTGTTCGGTGTGTGATGGAGTCCACGACGCCGGTGGGTGATCGGTACTCGCCAAAACGTGATCGCAGGATGGCAGACCACTCACCTGTGGTCACCCCTACCTTGGCCGCGGCGATGCTTGCTTCGACCACACCTCGACCTCGCTGTACGGCTGCATCCAGTTCGGCGAGAGCCCCCTCAACGCCAGTGCGATCACGTTCGGCCTTGAACGTTTGTACCTCTGCGATCCGACGCGCCTCCACTTGCGGATCCACCACTAAAATATTGGTGCTCAAAGACAAGGGGCTTGGCTCGGTACTTTGATGAATATTTACACCAACCACGGCCAGCTCAACCGATTCAATTTTAGAGCGCCGCTGTGCATGCGAGGCAACTAAGGCGCTTTTGAGATAGCCAGATTCAAGGGCCGCGATCGCGCCACCCATCTCAATAATACGGTCAAGCTCGGCCTCAATGTCACTTGTTAGTTCACTCACCTTGGCTTCGATCACCGTTGAACCTTCAAAAATATCTTCGTACTCGAGTAGGTCCGACTCGAGTGCGAGCACCTGCTGGATCCGAAGTGACCACTGCTGATCCCATGGGCGAGGCAATCCAAGCGCTTCATTCCAGGCAGGAAGTTGGATAGCCCGGGCTCGCGAGTCCTTAGCCAAAGTGACGCCCAGCATTTCAAGAACTATTCGCTGAACATTATTTTCTGGCTGCTCCTCGGTGAGTCCTAATGAGTTAACCTGGACTCCGTAACGAAAACGACGTGCAACATCACTCGTAACCCCGTAGCGCTCGTGAACCAAATCACTCCACAGCCGACCAAAGGCCTTGAGTTTGCATAACTCTTCGATGAACCTGATGCTTCCGTTCACAAAAAATGAGATGCGAGAGACTACTTGATCAAAATCCACATCAATGTTTTGCTCTTCGATTTTTTCCTTGACCGAGTCCAAGACGCTGATCGCGGCGGCCAGCGCGAACGCCACCTCTTGCACTGCGGTAGCCCCCGCCTCTTGTAGGTGATAACTACAAATATTGATCGGATTCCATTTCGGAGTGTGTACTACCGAATATGCAACCAGGTCCGTTGCGAGTCCAAGGGACGGCGCTGGCGGAAAAGCATAAGTGCCCCGCGAGAGGTATTCCTTAATGATGTCGTTTTGAGTTGTTCCAGAAAGTAGTTCTCTGGGTGCGCCCTGTTCATCAGCTAGCGCGAGGTAAAGCGAATACAGCCATAAGGCGGTGGCATTAATTGTCATCGAAGTATTCATTTCCGAAAGCGGGAGGCCCTCAAAAAGTACGCGCAGATCGGCCAGACTTGCAATTGAGACACCCACCTTGCCCACCTCGCCGCGAGACATGGGGTCTTCGGGGTCGTACCCAATCTGGGTAGGCAAGTCAAAGGCAATGGACAAACCGGTCTGGCCTTTGGCCAGATTGGTGCGGAAAAGCGCATTGGACTCTCGCGCACTGGAATGGCCTGCGTAGGTGCGCATGATCCACGGTTTGTCGGCCACCGATCTAGCGTAGCCAAATGATCCGGTTTCCACAGGTTTAAACTGGCCGATCTGTTGCAAAGTCTGCATACCTTGTCACAATAAGGGCGTGCCCATCAGCAATAGCTTTTCCTACGCTTTCGGTCCGATCGTGGCTCTGGTCGGGATTGGCGCAATGGTGCTCGTACTGCGCTGGGCCTACTCCCGGGGAAGTTCAGTGGTCGCGGCCCCGGGAAAATCTGGTCCCTCGGACTCCTATGGCTTGTTGGTGTGTGTCGCCAGCCCCACAAACTATGCAGAGGGCGAAATGATTCGTCGCGCACTCGAAGACCGCGGGATTAAGGCGAACCTTGCCCAAACAACCGACGGGCCCCAAATCATGGTCTGGCCAAGCGATGAAAGCCGGGCTCGAGACGCCTTACGCCAATAGTTGCTCAATCCTCAACGCGTTCAATTTTTGCGCCCAGACCCTGAAGCGTTTCCACAAATCCGGCATATCCTCGGTCAATATGACTCACGCCATAGACGGTTGTGCTTCCTTGGGCCACGAGTCCGGCCAAAACTAGACCAGCGCCAGCCCTAATATCTGTAGCCTCTACTGGGGCGCCAGAGAGCGCCTCCCGGCCTCGAATCAGTGCGTGGTGACCATCGGTTCGTACATCCGCCCCAAGTCGCGCAAGTTCTTGAACGAATCTGAACCGGGCCTCAAAAAGATTCTCAGTTACCAAGGCCGCTCCCTGGCCAATTGCATTGAGTGCAATAAATTGGGGTTGCAGGTCCGTGGGAAATCCAGGGTAGGGCAAGGTCACGACGTCCACACATTGTGCCCGCTCATTCATCCGCACCCGGATCGTGTCCCCGCCACTTTCCACCAGGGCACCTGCTGTCTGCAGCTTTTCCAATGGAAGGGCTAAGTATTGCGGGGAAACTCCGGAAATTGTTAAGTCACCTTGGGTCATCACAGCGGCAACGGCCCATGTCCCGGCCACAATTCGATCAGAAACAACCCGATGGCTAACCGGCTTGAGTGAATTCACGCCAGAAATTATCAGCGTGGAGGATCCGATTCCCGAAATATCGGCACCCATGCCCACCAGCATCATGCAGATATCGATGATCTCCGGCTCGCGTGCCGCATTTTCAATAATGGATTCACCCTGTGCGGTCACAGCGGCCATCAGAATTGTTTCGGTTGCGCCCACACTCGGGAAATCCAGAAAAACTTGTGCGCCAATGAGCCCTTCGCTCTCTGCAAGCAGATATCCATGCTCGTTTTTCACGTGAGCGCCCATTTTCCGCAGGCCATCAACATGCATATCTAACCCGCGAGATCCGATATTGTCCCCGCCAGGAACTGCGACATCTGCAGCTCCACACCGGGCGAGAAGCGGGCCCAGTACGCAAATCGAAGCTCTCATCCTGCGCACGAGATCGTAGTCGGCACGGTGATCGGGACGGTGCGGGACAGCAATAGTGATTGTGCTCCCAACATGGTTCACCTCACAACCAAGCCTTCGTAGTAACTCTGACATGATTGCGACATCTTCAATGTCAGGGACGTTCATCAGCTCTGAAGTGCCGGGCGCCAACAATGTGGCCGCCATAAGTTTGAGAACAGAATTCTTGGCACCGGGTACGGCAACTGCTCCCGTGAGCGGCGATCCGCCCTCAATTCTAAATACCGACACCACGCAATGGTAGGCGAGCCAAAACTTCAGACTACCGATAGTGTGCGCTAGTGGTGAATTTGACGAGAATCTATACCCGTACCGGTGACGATGGAACTACATCCCTTGGCGATATGAGTAGGACTGGCAAAAATGATCCGCGCTTGAAAGCCTATGCGGACGTCGATGAAGCCAACTGTGCAATCGGCGTAATTTTAGCTACCTGCGAGGTGCGCGAGGACATCGCCGCGCTTTTGCTCTCTATCCAAAATGATCTTTTCGATGTGGGCGCGGATTTGTGCACGCCGATCAAGGATGACGAGAGTGGATCGCTACGGATTACCGATGCCTACGTAGAGCGACTCGAAACCGCCTGCGATCAGTACAACGAAGGTTTAGAGGCCCTAAGGTCCTTTGTCCTACCGGGAGGCACACCAGCCGCGGCCTACATGCATGTCGCGCGTACTGTTTCCCGCCGTGCTGAGCGTTCCACCTGGGCAGCACTTGATGCCTACCACGGCGGCCTAAACCCAATCGCGGCAACGTATTTGAATCGGGTCAGCGATTTGCTTTTCATTCTTTCCCGGGTCGCAAATCAGGACAGTGTCGGCGACGTACTGTGGAAGCCCGGTGGAACAAATTCGCAGTAAGCCGTGACCGAGTTAGGCGCTAGCCACCTGAAGCCGAGCCTCAGCCCGACGCACAGGCGAAAGATCCTCTGAATCCTCTTGTGCTTGGGCACGCGACAATGCTGCTTTGGCACGGTCAATATCAATGTCTTGAGCGAGCTCAGCCGCCTCCGCGATCACGTTGACCCTGTCGCTGTCCACGGAAAAGAAACCACCGTGTACCGCTACAAGAATTTTACTTCCGTCTTCGAGCTCTATCCGCAGCGGCGCTTCTACGAGCAGCGCCAACATAGGCTCGTGGCCTCGCAGAATTCCAACGTCACCTTCAGGTGTCTTCGCGACAACACTTTTTGCCGTACCACTCCAAATCGAGCGTTCGGCCGAAACCACAGCAACAACAAGTGGATCTGACACCTTAGTTCTCCTTGGCCAATGCGGCTGCGTTCTTTTCGACGTCTTCAATTCCACCGCACATGAAGAAGGCCTGCTCGGGGACATGGTCGTAGTCGCCATCTGCGAGCGCACGGAAAGAAGTAATGGTTTCTTCGACCGGAACAAATGATCCAGGCTGGCCGGTGAAGGCTTCAGCAACGAACATGTTCTGAGAAAGGAAGCGCTCAATGCGGCGGGCCCGGCCTACGAGGACTCGGTCTTCTTCGGAGAGTTCATCAATGCCGAGAATGGCAATGATGTCTTGAAGATCCTTGTAACGCTGCAAGATTTCCTTGACCCGTGCCGCAACTGCGTAGTGCTCCTCACCGACGTAACGTGGGTCAAGAATTCGGGAGTTAGAGTCAAGCGGGTCGACTGCGGGGTAAATACCCTTTTCCGAGATCGGACGGCTCAACACTGTGGTTGCGTCCAAGTGAGCAAAAGTTGTTGCTGGGGCAGGGTCGGTCAAGTCATCTGCCGGAACGTAGATGGCTTGCAATGAAGTAATTGAGTGACCACGAGTGGACGTGATGCGCTCTTGCAAAACACCCATTTCGTCAGCCAGCGTGGGCTGGTATCCCACAGCCGAGGGCATCCGGCCTAGCAGAGTTGACACTTCAGAACCTGCCTGAGTGAAGCGGAAAATGTTGTCGATAAATAGCAACACGTCCTGCTTTTGCACGTCGCGGAAGTACTCCGCCATGGTGAGTGCGGTCAGGGCAACACGCAGACGGGTGCCGGGTGGCTCATCCATCTGGCCGAATACAAGTGCGGTCTTGGAGATAACCCCCGACTCGGTCATTTCGAGGAAGAGGTCGTTGCCTTCACGGGTGCGCTCCCCCACACCGGCGAACACCGATACGCCACCGAAGTTCTCGGCAACCCGGTAAATCATTTCCTGGATGAGAACCGTCTTGCCGACACCGGCCCCACCGAACAGGCCGATTTTTCCACCCTTTACATAAGGAGTGAGCAGGTCAATTACCTTGATGCCGGTATTGAAAACCTCGGTCTTTGATTCGAGCTGATCAAATGAGGGTGCCTGGCGGTGAATACTCCAGCGCTCTTTTATATCAAGATCTGAGGCCTTGACATCAAGTGGGACGCCTAGGGTATTCCACACGTGGCCCTTGGTGACATCGCCGACAGGAACCATAATCGCGTCGCCAGTGTCGCGCACCTCGGTACCACGAACTAGTCCATCGGTCGGCTGCATCGAGATCGTGCGCACCATGTTGTCCCCAATATGCAGGGCGACTTCTAACACCAGGGTGTGTGACTCACCATTGCCATCGCCTTGGTCAAAGCTGACATCGACGTTGAGCGCGTTGAATAGCGCCGGCATTGCCTCTACGGGAAACTCGACGTCCACAACGGGGCCGGTTACACGTGCTACGCGCCCTACACCTGTGGTGATTTCTGCTGTTGCGGTCATGGCTATTCCTTATCTTGTGTTCTGGGACTCTATGCGGACAGGGCGTCGGCTCCACCGACAATTTCGCTGATTTCTTGGGTAATTTCGGCTTGCCGTGCAGCATTTGCTGCGCGACTGAGGGACTTGATCAATTCCTCTGCGTTATCAGTTGCCGACTTCATGGCACGCCTGCGAGCAGCGTGCTCGCTGGCAGCAGAGTTCAATAGAGACAGGTACACCATTTGATCGATGTATCGGGGTAACAGTGCGTCGAGGACGTCTTCTGCGCTCGGCTCAAACTCGTAGAGGGGAAATGGTGTCCCGGTCCCACCCTCAGTTGTTGTGTCCACAATTTCGTCGACCACTTCAAGAGGAAGAACCCGGCGAACGCGGGTTTGTTGAATAGCCATATTGGTAAAGTTGGTATAAACCACGTGGATCTCGTCTACACCGCCCTCTGCAGAAGGGGTCATGAATGCCTTGAGCAGTTCCTCGCCAATTTCCTTCGCATGAGCGTAGCTGGGTTGATCACTAAATCCGGTATATTCACCACCCATTGCACGGTTGCGGAACCGATAAAAGGCGACGCCCTTGCGTCCGACAACGTAGGGGACAACTTCCATTCCCTTTTCACTGAGATTGCGCGTGAGGGCTTCCGTTTCCTTGATCGAATTGGATGAATAGGCACCGGCCAGTCCACGGTCCGCCGTGATCACTAACACCGCGGCTCGAACAGGATTGACAGATTTTGCGGTCAAGGGATGCTTTGACACATCGGATGCGTGACTTGCCGCAGCCGAGACCGCATCAACTAATTGCGTTAAATACGGCAGCGACGCATTGAGGTGGTTTTGAGCCCGAATAATCCGCGCCGAAGCAATGAGTTCCATTGCTTTCGTAATTTTCTTGGTCGCCTGCACCGATCGAATTCGGCGCCGGTAGACCCGCAGCTGTGCACCCATATCAGCCTCGAACAGCTCGCTTGATTTGAGTTGGATCGATTTCCTCGTCCGCCAATGCTGCGACCGGTTCATCTTTTATAAGGAGTTCTCCGGTCCGAGTGGTGAACTGCTTCTTGAACTCGCCCATTGACTTCTCAAGGACGCTCTGGGTGTCATCGGAGAGATCAGAGGTTGTGCGAATCGCATCGAATACTTCAGCTGCAGAACGATCCAAATAGGCCAAGAATTCTGAATCAAATCGACGAATGTCTTCCAATGGGACCTCGTCGAGCTGGCCAGTCGTACCCGACCACACTGACACGACTTCGCGTTCCATCGGCTGAGGCTGGTACTGAGGTTGCTTGAGTAGTTCCACCAAGCGTGACCCGCGCTCAAGTTGCGCCTTAGATGCCGCATCGAGGTCTGAACCGAAAGCCGCAAAAGCTTCCAGCTCACGGAACTGTGCGAGGGAGAGCCGCAAACGACCCGCGACTTTCTTCATGGCCTTGGGCTGAGCTGCTCCACCCACACGTGAGACCGAGATACCCACGTTGATGGCTGGGCGGACACCCGAGTTGAACAAGTCAGACTCAAGGAAGCACTGGCCGTCGGTGATCGAAATGACGTTGGTCGGAATAAAGGCAGACACGTCATTGGCTTTTGTCTCAATAATGGGGAGCCCAGTCATTGAACCGCCTCCCATCTCTGCTGAGAGTTTTGCACAACGCTCGAGCAGGCGAGAGTGCAAATAGAAGACGTCTCCGGGGTAGGCCTCGCGGCCGGGCGGGCGTCGAAGCAGTAGTGACACCGCGCGGTACGCATCTGCTTGCTTTGACAGATCATCAAACACAATCAGAACGTGCTTACCCTGGTACATCCAGTGCTGGCCAATTGCGGAGCCGGTATAGGGGGCGAGGTACTTAAATCCTGCTGGGTCAGAAGCGGGTGCCGCCACAATCGTGGTGTATTCCATTGCACCGTATTCTTCAAGTGCACCCTTGACCGAGGCAATTGTCGAGCCTTTTTGGCCGATTGCTACGTAGACGCAGCGCACCTGCTTATCAGGATCACCCGATTCCCAGTTTTCTTTCTGGTTAATGATCGTGTCAATGCAGACAGCAGTTTTACCCGTTTGACGGTCACCAATGATCAGCTGGCGCTGTCCGCGGCCGATAGCGGTCATCGAGTCGATGGCCTTGATCCCCGTGAGCATCGGCTCGGTCACCGGTTGGCGTTCCACAACAGATGGAGCTTGTACTTCAAGTGGGCGCCTGGTCTCTGCTTCGATCGGACCCAAACCATCAATTGGGTTTGCTAGAGGGTCCACTACCCGCCCCAGGAAGGCATCTCCGACGGGGACTGAGAGCACTTCGCCCGTTCGGCGAACAGCTTGCCCTTCTTCGATCTTGGATGCATCTCCAAGGAGCACGCAACCAATCTCACGGATATCGAGGTTGAGTGCGATGCCCAGCAGCCCTCCTTCAAACTCGAGCAGCTCATTGGTCATAGCCGAGTGGAGTCCTTCGACTCGGGCGATACCATCGCCCGTCTCAAGGACACGGCCAACTTCTTCTCGGGCGGTTGCCGGCGAGTACGCCGCGACGTTCCGCTCGATCGCTTCCCGGATTTCTTCCGGTCGGATCGTCAGCTCCGTCATGGGGTCCTGCTCTCTTTATCAGGCCGCTGTGCGGCGGTTTAATTGTGGATCTTGTCGTATTCGATGTTTTCAGTTGTGGTGGTTCGGACCAAAATATTCTGCATTTTTAACCAAGAATTGCTCGGTGGGCCTGTTCAAGACGCGAGGCAACTGTTCCATCTATTACTTCGTCACCGATCACAACGTGAATCCCACCGAGGACCTCCGGGTCTAGTGCGACATTGAGTCGGACTTCGCGGCCTTTGAGGCTGGACAGGGCACCGACCAACCGCTGGGTTTGATCCTGCGAAAGGGGTCTTGCCACTCGTACCTGTGCGACCATCCGTTTACGTTGCGCTGCAGCTAAATCACCCAATCGACTGATTACCGAATCGAGCCGGCGTCCATGCAGGTGCGACACTGCGTACTCGAGCAACTCCTTTGTCGCAGAAGTCGCATTCCTCTGGAGTAAGTCCGCCACAATCGCCGACTTGACACTACCCACCGTTGACGGGTTGGTCAGCGCCATTTGCAGGTCCGCTGATTGATCAACAGCACGCCCGAAAAGGAATATTTCTTCTTCGGTTGCATCAAGGGTGTTCTCGTTCTGCGCTACCGTGAGAATCGCCTGTGCGGCGAGCTCTTCCAGTGCAAGAACCAAATCCACGTCCTCTGACCAGCGCTGCGCTACGGCGATCACGAGTAGTTCGGCAGATGCAGATCCCACTCGCGTACCAAAAACCTCAGCAGCAAGGTTTTTCCGAACCTCTACACCTTGTCCAGAATCGGCCAAAGCTGATCGAAGAACATTTTCCGAGTCAAGTAGAGCCGCAATGGAGAACAATTCGCTGCCAATCTGGGCGCGATTAACCTCACCCGACAACTGCTCTAAAGCCCCGCCGCATAGCGCGAGTGCATCCCGACTTGATCCCAGCATTAGTTTGCGGCCGCCCGCTCAAGATCTGCGATAAATGAGTCCACCGTTGCGGCAACCCGCGCATCATTGGCGAGTGCTTCTCCCACGACCTTGTCAGCCAATGTCAATGCGAGTTCACCTACCTGGCGGGTAAGAGCTGCGACTGCTTGAGCTCGCTCAGCGGCCATAGCTGCTTCTGCGGAAGCGGTCACGACCGCAGCCGCGCTACGGGCCTCGTTACGCGCTTCCTCGATGATTGCTGTGCGATCTGCCTGCGCAGCAGTGCGAATTGCAGACGCTTCTTCACGCGCGCCAGCCAGCTGCTTTTGGTACTCAGCGAGGACCGCGGCAGCTTCCTCTTCAGCCTTACCAGCTCGTTCGAGGCCGCCCTCAATCAAGTTTGCCCGCTCATCCAGGGTGACCTTGATTTTTGGCAGCACGAACTTGGCTAGTCCACCGAAGACGATCAAGAACGCGATGAGACCAATGATCAATTCGTCAAGTGGTACCGCGAGCACTGATGGCATTTCCTCGCTTTCAGCGGCGAGGAGTGTGGCAAATTCAAACATGTAAGCCTCTTTCCCTGTCTAGGTTGACTGATTCGCGCTTAAGTGTGAATCAGGTACCGAAGACGAAAGGAACAACGAAACCAATGAGAGCCAAGGCTTCAGCAAGTGCGAAACCGAGCAGCATGTTCTGGCGAATAATGCCGTATGCCTCAGGCTGGCGAGCAATTGCTTGCACACCCTGTCCAAAGATAATACCAATACCAATACCTGGGCCAATGGCTGCAAGGCCGTAACCGATTGAGCCAATGGAACCGGTGAGTTCCGCGAGAAGCGACATATCGTTTCCTTTTCATTGCGAACCGGCAGCTGCCGGTCTGGTGGTTTAGATCAACTGGGTTGATGTGTACTTTTCAATTTTATATTCAGTTGTAATTCTTGCCTGATCCTGCACTATTTCTAGTGTTCCGCGTGCAGCGCACTCCCGATGTAAACAGCAGCGAGCAAAGTAAAGATATAGGCTTGAAGCGCCTGAATAAATGCCTCAAAGCCTGTGAGCAGCACGGCCAAACTGAAACTCGCGGCCGAACCCAAAATCCCAATCACGCTGAAGCTCAGTAGGTAAAAGGCCGCCACACTAAACGTGGCAAGCAGAAGGTGGCCTGCGAACATGTTGGCAAATAAACGTACCGCGTGAGTAAATGGACGGACGAGGAAATTTGAAATCAATTCGATCGGGGTGAGCAGGATGTACATGGCTTTGGGAACACCCGGAGGGAACATAATGTTTTTAAAGAAGCCCACGAAGCCTTGCTTGTAAATCCCTAGTGGCACCCACGTGACATAGACGATTATGGCGAAAGTGACCGGAATTGCGAAGATGGAGGTCACTGGCAGCTGCGCTCCCGGCACAACGCCCCAGAAGTTAAGGATCCACACAAGGAAGAAGAAAGAGAAAAGGAATGGGATGAATTTATCTCCACCTTTTCCAATCGTCTCGCGAACGATTCCATCGCGGATAAAAAGGTAACCGAGCTCACCCACGTTTTGCGCGCCACGGGGCACAAGTTTCGGCTTTCGAAATGCGTAGCCAAAAAATCCGAGAATCACAACCACCGCCAAAAACAGCAGGATGGTCACTTTCGAGATGTTGAAGGCCAAGCCACCAATGGTGAAACTTAATACCGCGTCAAATTGGAAGATTTCCGCACCTGGCGCGGGAAACCCACAGCCAGAGAAAAGGTGGCACTCAGGTCCGCCAGAGGCTACTACGCCAAAAGCCATTAACGATCCCCTTCGAATGTTGATCCTCTAGGCCGGATTGCACTCTGCCCGATCACTTTATTTTCCCGGGATAATCCGGTGAAAATCAAGTAATACGAGAGTCCAAGGCCAACTAATGCACCGACTGCCATGAACAATGATCTGTGTCCTAGCCACAAGGAAAGAACAAATCCAAGCCCCGTATACAAAATCAAGCCGGCTATAAGTCGGCTTGAAATTATCCACGCAGCATTGTCCATTGCAGCGAATTCACGCACCGGTGCATTCCCTGAAATCGAACGTGCGCGCGAACGATACCACTTTGGATCGCCTAAGGAACCTTCGGGTTGACCAAGATTGAGTGTCACGTGCCACCCTCTTGCGAATTCGTTACTTGACCAGCATTCGGGTCAACGTAGAGCACTTTGGTGGTACTAAAAATCCACACTTCCAGGACCGTCCATGTCAGCGTGCAGACCAAAATCGCAATGGCAAAAGCCTTGGTATTAAAGGCCGTAGTGTCTGCAAGCAACACCAAAATTACCATTAAGGCCCCGATTTTTATCAAATACAAAGTTAAAGCCATAGTCAGTGCCATTTGTGGGTTATTACGCAACACGGTGCCCAGGGCAAACTGTCCAATTGAGAAAAAAGCAACGACCAGCACGGTGCCCAACCCCGCACCCAACGCTGCTGAGCCACCCGCAACAAACCCGGCAACAACCACAACGATCACGCCAGTCACACCGGTACCAAGACCCGCTCTGCGCAGGACCAGTGAGTCAATACTGCGTGCACTCGGCACCGGAAAACACCTCGCAGCTGATTAGATGAACAATTACTGACCATACTCTAATTGCAACGTCACGCTACCGCACGACTATGGGATCAGACTAACTGATCCGACCAATTCGCCGATTCTGCGTTTCAATATTTTCCGCGCCCGATACCGCAGGCGCGCGTTTGACCAGAAATACCATAATTACCACACCGATTGCCGTGCCAACCCCTGCATAAATCAGCGGGAAAAATGCGACAGCCAACGCCGCTCCGGCAATCAAGGCGGTCCACGCGTACATCAAGGAGACGGCTCGTCGTTGCGAATGGCCCATTTCCAATAGTCGGTGATGTAAGTGTTGTTTATCAGGTGCGAACGGGTTACGTCCGGCCCTCGTACGCCTGATCACCGCAAGCCCTAGGTCGATTAACGGCAGAGCCATAACGGCAAAGGGCAAAATTAGTGGCAACAAGGTTGGCAGGAAAACGCCACTGGACAATGCGCTCGGGTCCACTTGCCCAGAAAGCGTGATTGTTGCAGCAGCCAATAGCAGGCCCAGGAGCATCGAGCCCGTGTCTCCCATGAATATTCGGGCTGGGAACAAGTTATTCGGTAAAAATCCCAGTCCCATGCCCACCAAAACCACACTCACCAAAGTCGCAAGGGTCGCACGCTCAAGTCCAAGATCAACCGAAAGTACATATGCGTACACAAAGAATGCCCCTGCGGCTACCGCCACGATTCCAGCAGCCAGGCCATCAAGACCATCGACAAAGTTAATGGCATTAATGCTTACTACAACGACAATTACCGTGAAGAGAACACTCGTTAATGGGTCAAGGACAAATGTTCCACCAATGGGTAGCCAAATTATGGCAATCCCTTGAAAAGCCATGACACCTGCCGCGAGAACTTGGCCGGCAAGTTTGGTCGGTGCGTCAAGTCCCCACTTGTCATCAACTATGCCCAAGATAACGATGATGGCCGCCCCTGAGAGCAGCGCGACGACCGTATTCGAGCCGTCAAAGACAACGCTCATCATGGGAAGCTTGCTCGCGAGTAGGAAGCCAGCTAGCAGTCCACCAGCCATAGCCAACCCACCCAGGCGCGGGGTGGGCGTGTCATGGACATCACGATCACGAACCGGAGCAATCATCCCCCACCGAAATGCCAGGGCGCGCACGGGAGGAGTCAGGAAATAGGTCACTGCGGCAGCTGCAAAAAGACACAGCATGTATTCGCGCATGACCTACTCCTTTCGATTTAATTCCGTGGATATGCCGGGAAAGCGGATACGAGTTCATTTGTGTGCGCAGCGATGTCCGCGATGGGGTCACTCTGGCGCACAGCGCGATCAATCAGGTCAGCGATGACATCCATTTGGTCTACGCCCATTCCCTGGGTTGTCACTGAGGGAGTTCCCACTCGAATGCCTGAGGCAACAGATGGAGGCAAAGTGTCAAATGGAATTGCATTCTTATTAAGTGTGATCCGCCCAGCATCACACCGGACCTCCGCTTCACTGCCATTGGCTCCGGTGCCAGAAAGGTCGATGAGCGCCAAATGGGTGTCTGTCCCACCGCTCACCGGACGCATCCCCCGCTTTGCCAATCCCGCTGCCAACGCCTGCGCATTAAGCACAACTTGCTGAGCGTAGGACTGGTATTCGGGCGTACTCGCTTCTTTGAGTGCCACAGCTTTTGCAGCAACCGCGTGCATCAGCGGGCCGCCCTGCATCATTGGGAAAACTGCCTTATCAATTTTGGCAGCATGCTCCTCCTTGCACAAAATCATTCCGCCACGCGGTCCACGCAAAACTTTGTGAGTGGTAAAGCACACAATGTCTGCATAAGGCACAGGGCTTGGGATCGCCTTTCCGGCAACCAGACCAATGAAGTGTGCGGCATCAACCATGAGGATCGCACCCACTTCATCGGCAATTTCGCGGAAACCGGCGAAATCAATGAGTCTGGGGTAGGCGGTCGCACCACAAATAATCATTTTGGGCTTGTGCTCAACAGCGAGCCGACGCACTTCAGCCATATCAATTAATTCGGTCTCCGGAGTAACCCCGTAGGACACCACATTGAACCATTTCCCAGAAAAACTCACCGCGGAACCATGAGTGAGATGACCGCCGTGCGGCAAACTCATAGCCAATACAGTCTCTCCCGGTTTTACAAAGGCGCCGTAGGCAGCGAGATTGGCACTTGCGCCCGAATGCGGTTGAAGGTTTGCATGGTCGGCCCCAAAAAGCTGCTTTGCCCGCTCGATGCCAATTGTTTCCGCTCGGTCCACCTCTGAGCATCCGCCGTAATAGCGCTTGCCCGGATACCCTTCGGCGTATTTATTGCTCAGCGTTGAACCAAGTGCCGCCAATACCGCCGGAGAAGTGAAATTTTCGCTTGCAATAAGTTGCAACCCTCCGCGAGCTCGTTCTAACTCAGAAAGCAAGATTCCAGCGATCTGTGGGTCTTGCGCCTCAAGCTCAACAAAATCTGGGCCCCAAAAAGTCATACGGTCACATTCCTCTCACGCATAGGAGAAAAATTCCTACACCTATTATTCAACGAGGCCACAGTCTAGGCGGTCGAGATGAAACCCGCCCCTAATCGCGGGTCAATTCATGTGAGTTAATGAACTCAATGAGGCCCTCTTGCGCAAGCGCTCCCTCGCGAAGGATCTTGGGCTCCCCCCCGCTGCAGTCAATTATCGTGCTTCCACTGCCACTGGCGAGATCCCCCGCCGCGATCAGTACCGACACCAGGTCCACATCGCACGTATCAAGGTCAATATTTTGGGTGATTTGCGGCATACCTACCGGCTGAGCGCTTGACGACGCCAATGGGCCAGTCGTTCCCAGCAATTCCAACAGATACGGGTGTCGAGGCATCCGAACCGCGATTGGCGCACCGACCGGGTGATCCCACGCCAATGTTGTCCCCGCTGAGAGCAGCAGGGTGAGCTCGCCCGGCCAATAACACTCCATTAATTCACGGGCAATCTGTGGAATAGATGCGGTGATCCCAGACACCGCATTTGCGTTAGGCACCAGAACTGTCAGTGGCACATGCGGTCCTAACCCACGGTATTCGCGCAGCAGCGCGGTTCCCCGTGGAGAGAAGGCGTCGGTGACCACGGCGTACTGCGACTCCGTTGGAACGATTACGAGCCCGCCCCGTCGCACAGTCGAGTAGGCCATTGAAATAGCTCGGTCCCGATTGTGCAGGTCACCTGCATCGATTCGGACGCTCACACCCTGAGCCTAAACCCGAGTGGCCATGGAGAAGCGAGGTCGCTGGTTGAAGTCCAGACGGTCAGTGACCTCTGCAAACAGGGGCTCCCCCAAGATTCCCCGGACATAAGTCGTCAGCTCTTCATCAAGATGAGCTTGCTTTAGGAGGTTAACCACGCTGGCGTCACCAGCATCTGCGCCTTGGACATCAGCATGCTCCACTACGAGCAGCCCTCCTGACTTAAGAAGCATGGCAGCGGTGTTCACAATTCCCCGAATGACATCGAGGCCGTCACTTCCCCCATAAAGCGCCACTGCTGGTTCATGGATACGGACTTCAGGATCACGTGGAGTCATATCGATCGGGATGTACGGGGGGTTGCAGGTAACAACATCGCACTTACCCGCCAATTCAGAAAATACACTTGCAGTAAAATCAGTTGCGTCCACTTGGTGAATCTCGACCGGAATTTCACAGTCGAATCGATTTACATTTTGCTGAAGCCACACAAACGAATCGGCACTCAATTCCACCCCGACCACTCGGGCACCGGGCACCTCAAGTGCCAGTGACAACGCGATGGCCCCCGATCCCGAACACAGATCCACTGCAATTGGATTTTCGCATTCACGTAAGAAACGAATTGCCGCCTCGGCTACCAATTCACTTTCAGGCCTGGGAATAAAAACACCCGGTCCCACCTTGAGTTCAATTCGACGAAATGGAGCTGTACCCGTGATGTGTTGCAGCGGAATGCGGTTGAGTCGCTTGGCTAATAGCCTTTCAAATGCAACTCGATCTTCCTCGTCAATGCTGTCCTGCATGAACAGGCGGTTTCTCGGAACGCCAAGAACGTGGGCCAATAACTCTGCCGACTCCGTCGACGCTGACTCAATCCCCGCATTTGAGAGTCGACGCTGAGAGTCAACGAGGATGTCGCGGATAGTGCTCACGCCGAGGGCTCTGCCAGCCGACTCTGCTGATCTGCAGTTACACAGGCTTCGATGACTGCGTCAAGATCGCCATCAAGGATCTGATCCAAGTTATGTGACTTAAACCCAACCCGGTGATCATTGAGCCGATTCTCTGGAAAATTGTAGGTGCGGATTCGTTCACTACGGTCAACTGTACGTACCTGGGACCGTCGGATGTCGGAGGCTTCTTTGGCTGCAGTTTCTTCGGCAAATGCGAGCAGCCGTGCCCGCAAGATTCGCATGGCCTGCTCCCTGTTTTGTAATTGACTCTTTTCATTTTGACAAGAAACCACAACACCTGTGGGAAGATGTGTGATTCGTACCGCCGAATCCGTGGTGTTAACACTCTGACCACCCGGCCCAGAAGACCTATATACATCAATCCGTAAATCATTGGGGTCAATCGTGACGTCGACGTCTTCAGCCTCGGGAGCAACCATGACACCGGCCGCCGACGTATGGATGCGACCCTGAGACTCGGTGACAGGAACTCGTTGTACCCGGTGGACGCCGCCTTCAAAACGCAAGCGCGCATAAGGTCCTTCGCCCGGCCCTGGGACTCCCTTGAACTTCACCGCAATCGACACATTTTTGTAACCACCCAAGTCTGATTCGACTGCATCGAGAACTTCGGTGGTCCAGCCACGGCGCTCGGCGTAACGCAAATACATCCGCATTAGGTCGGAAGCGAAAAGTGCAGATTCGTCTCCACCTTCACCGGCCTTAATCTCTACGATCACATCTTTGTCATCCATCGGATCACGTGGCAGGAGCAATTCTGTCAGTTTTTCCGCGAGGATTGCTTGTCTGGGGAGCAGCTCAACCGCTTCAGCCGCGAATGCCTCATCTTGATCCGCGAGTTCCCGAGCCGTTTCCAGGTCCGATGTCACCGCCAGCCAGTCACGATAGGCGGCAACTATCGGACGCAGAGCTGCGTACCGGCGCCCAAGCTTGCGGGCCTGTGCTTGATCCGCATGAATTGCCGGGTCAGCCAGCCCTGCTTCGACCTCGTCGAGTTCACTTGCAAGCTGGGCACATGATTCGAACATGATTCGCTCCTGAACTTGCGCTCGTTACTGAACGGTGGACTAAAAAACGAACGCCGTTCTGGGATCGACCGCGCGACGGGGGAGACACGCGGCCGATCCCAAAACGGCGCCCGGGAAGTAACTACTCAGATTCTAGTTTTTCGTCCTTTGTAGGCGTGGCCCCGTAGCGGCTCTGGAACTTCGCTACCCGGCCACCGGTGTCAAGAATCTTCTGCTTACCCGTGTAAAACGGGTGGCAATTCGAGCACACATCAGCGTGGATGCTGCCGCTCTTGGCAGTGCTACGTGTTTGGAAGGTACTGCCACAAGTGCAGGTCACCGTCGTCTCGACGTAATCTGGATGAATACCAGCCTTCATGTCCTTCTCCTTAATCATTGCCCGGGTCGAAACTTGCGACGCAATTTTCATGCGAGCGCAGAAAACCTTGAATCAATCGAAGCCCCGTGAACCGGATCCCAATAGTATGCCATGTCAGCTTAGCCCGGATTCCGGTCCCCCTGACAGTTAGTCCTCGTTGTCGCTGCCACCTGAAACCGATGGCGTGGTCTTTTGAACCTGCTTGAGGAACTCGTAGTTGGATTCGGTCTCACGAAGCTTGTTGAGCAGCAGCTCAATTGATTGCTGTGGATCCAACGCATGGAGCACCTTGCGCAGGGTCCAGACAATCTTGAGCTCTTCGGGTGAGAGCAATAGCTCTTCCTTGCGCGTTCCGGACGGGTCAACGTCCACAGCCGGGTATATTCGCTTGTCGGCCAGCCGACGATCAAGTTTGAGTTCCATGTTGCCGGTGCCTTTGAACTCCTCAAAAATAACTTCATCCATCCGAGAGCCAGTCTCAACTAGTGCTGTTGCCAAGATGGTTAGCGAGCCACCATTTTCGATATTTCGCGCGGCACCAAAGAATTTCTTAGGTGGATAAAGAGCCGTTGAGTCCACGCCTCCGGAGAGAATCCGACCTGAGGCGGGTGCTGCCAGGTTGTATGCCCGTCCCAACCGGGTCATGGAGTCGAGAAGTACAACGACGTCCTGACCGGACTCGACCAGTCGCTTTGCCCGCTCGATTGCTAACTCAGCAATGATTGTGTGGTCTTCAGCCGGGCGATCAAATGTCGAAGCGATAACTTCACCTTCGACACTGCGCTGCATGTCAGTAACTTCTTCGGGGCGCTCGTCAACCAACACGACCATAAGGTGGCAGTCGGGGTCATTCGTGGTGATTGCGTTAGCAATTGCTTGCAAGACCATAGTCTTTCCCGCTTTTGGCGGAGACACAATCAGCCCCCGCTGGCCCTTGCCAATTGGCGACACCAGGTCAATTACCCGGGTCGTCAGGTTTGAACCGGTTGTCTCCAACTTAAGTCGCTCCTGCGGATACAAAGGAGTCAACTTCGAGAAGTCTGGACGGTTCTTGGCCGTTTCAATGTCAAGACCGTTTATGGATTCAACTTTGACCAAGGGGTTAAACTTTTCGCGACGTTCCCCCTCGCGAGCTTGCCGCACCGAACCGATTACCGCGTCGCCCTTACGGAGCCCGTATTTGCGAACAAATGAGAGGGAGACATACACATCATTTGGGCCTGGCAGATAGCCACTCGTACGGACGAATGCATAGTTGTCTAGGACATCCAAGATGCCGGCTACCGGAAGCAGTACATCGTCTTCGGTCAGTTCCGGCTCGTTTTCGTTCATGCCAGCCTGACCGCTAGGGCGACGGTTTCCCTGCCGATCACGACGATCCCTTCTATTGCGATTACGGCTGCGACTATTGCGATCCTCGGGTCCGCTATTGCGATCCTCGTCGCCATCATTGGAATTGCGATCGTTGTTATTGCGATCGTTGTTATTGCGATCGCTGTTATTGCGATCGTTGTTATTGCGATCACGATTATTGTTATTTCGACTATTGCGATCACGATTATTGTTATTGCGATCGTTGTTATTGCGGTCGTTGTTATTGCGATCGTTGTTGCGCTGCTCCTGCTGGGAATCCTCGCCCGAATCGGATTTGGCCGGCTCGTCTTCAGTCCGCGTTTGTGGCGTACTTTCCTTGGGCTCTTTTTCAGGCGCTGACTTGGGCGCTGCTTTGGGCGCTGCTTTGGGCGCTGCTCGGCGGCTACTGGCTTGATTTTGACGTTCGCCAATCGCTGAGACTAAATCTGATTTGCGCATGGCGCTCGATCCTGCAATACCGAGTTGTTGCGCAAGTTGCTTCAACTCTGGTAGCAGCATTCCGGAGAGCCCATCTGTGCGACGCTTTGAATCGTTTGTTTCTGACACTCAATAATTCCTTTGTGTGTATGGGCGAAAATGCCCTGGGCCAAACATGATTACGTTTGTGAGATACCCATTAAAAAGTGGAACTGTGCCCCCGATAAAGCTTCATATTCACATAAATCGCTTCTGCAGATATGCATGAATGTGATTCTTAAAGGGCGCTCGCCACGACTGTGGACGTTTTAAGGCTAACACAGACAGAACTGGCCTGCATGCAAGGGCCTAAACCGGGAGTGGGACAGCCCTGACCCCTTCGAAATCAACGGGCACGGCGATGCGAGTCCAATCCTGTGGAACCACCGACAGGGCCGCTTCAAGTTCACTCGCGTGATTGCGATCAATTAACAGCAAAACGGCAGGCCCCGCTCCCGAAGTCATTGCGGCCATATTGCGTTCTCGGAGTGCGGAAATAATCTTTGTTGTTTCGGGATACATCTGCGCTCTGGCATCTTGATGTAAACGATCCGATGTCGCCTCCCACAAAAGACCTGGGTCCTGGGAAATTGCGTACACCAACAAACCGGTTCGCGAAAGATTGTGACAAGCTGCCGAGCGGTCAACCTGCTGCGGCAAAACTCCGCGAGCTTTGCTGGTTGCCAATTCATGAGGCGGAATCAGCACTACCGGCACTACGTCTTCATGCACTGACGGTTGCACCGCTCCAGCGGTCCCGTTAGTTTCGAGCCAGCTCACGTTAAAACCTCCGTGTAGGGCAGCCGACAAATTGTCCGGATGGCTTTCGAACTCAAGTGCAATATTGAGAATTTGTCGATTCGACATGAGATCCTCGCCTCCCTCAACGAGTGAGCGAGCCACAGCCAACCCACCAATCACAGCCGATGCCGAGGAACCCAATCCTCGGCCATGGGGAATGGCGTTGCGACATTTAAGGATGAACCCCGGCGGAACCGAATCCATTGCCGAAAACCCACGATTCATTGCCCGGACAACCAAATTCGTTTCATCTGTCGAAACAGCGTCTGCCCCCTCGCCTTCGACATCAACTTTGATGCCCTCGTCATTGGTCACCATTGCTGTCAATTCATCATGTACCGCGAGTGCAAGCCCCATCGAGTCAAACCCTGGGCCCAAATTCGCACTGGATGCTGGAACCAGGATTCGAACGGCGCCTGAAACAAAAGTCACGGAATCAGCCCACTAAGCCTAATTTTATTGCCGCAAGGCCAACATCAACCGGAATGCTCACGGGGTCAGCAGCACTGTCAATCGCCCATTGCGGGTCTTTGAGGCCGTTACCGGTCAAGGTGCAGGTGATTACCGAGTCTTTCGGCACCCGCCCCGCCGCATGCATTTTGAGGAGCCCGGCCACACTGGCAGCACTCGACGGCTCGCAGAACACACCTTCCTGCTCAGCAAGGAGGTGATAAGCAGCCAAAATCTCCTGATCGGTCACAGAATCAATGTGCCCATTGGATTCATCTCGCGCTGAAATTGCCCTGTCCCATGAAGCTGGATTTCCAATGCGAATTGCCGTCGCGATCGTTTCAGGGTCCAATACGCGGGCCCCGGTCACCAAAGGCGCGGCTCCTTCTGCCTGGAACCCCCACATAGCCGGTGATGCACTTGTGACTCCCGAGCTTTGGTACTCCTGGAAACCCTGCCAATAAGCCGTGATGTTGCCTGCATTCCCTACTGGCAGGCAATGAATATCTGGCGCCTGACCCAACCGATCAACAATTTCAAATGCCGCCGACTTCTGTCCCTCAATGCGCACTGGATTAACGCTATTGACCAAGGCAACCGGGTAATTCTCGGAAAGTTCACGGGCGAGAACCAGACAATCGTCAAAATTGCCTTCCACTTGAAGCAGCACTGCACCATGAACAACTGCTTGGGCCAGTTTTCCCATGGCGATCTTGCCTTTAGGAATCAGCACTGCGCAGGTCATGCCGGCTTTAACGGCGTAGGCCGCGGCACTAGCAGAAGTATTACCCGTTGAAGCACAAATAACGGCTTTGGCACCCTCGTTCGCCGCATGTGAGATGGCCATGGTCATGCCGCGATCTTTAAACGAACCCGTCGGGTTAGCTCCTTCATATTTCAACCAGACAGACCCACCCACAGCTTCACTCACAGTGCACGCGTAGACGAGCGGAGTGCCCCCTTCGCCCAAACTCACAATGGGTGAGGAATTGTCAAGCGGCATCCGGTCGCGATATTCGGTGATTACTCCACGCCATTGATGTGCCATTTAAGCCTCACCTTCGACTCTCATCACACCGACAACTTTTCGGACCTCATCCATTGATTCGAGTTGATCAACAGTAGCTTTGAGCGCTGCTTCGCTTCCACTGTGTGTTCGCACGATCAACCCAGCCTCTGAACCTTGTCCTTCTTGCCGCACCACCTGAATACTCACTCCGTGCGATGCAAATGCATGAGCAATATGCGCGAGAACTCCGGGCCGATCCTGTACGTCGAGGTTTACGTAATATCGTGTTTCCACGCATCCAATGTCGAGAACTTTTAAACCCGAATAGGTACTTTCACCCGGGCCCCGTCCCCCTAAGACCCGATGCCGTGCAGCAGCGACTACATCTCCCAAAACCGCGCTCGCGGTCGGATCCCCGCCAGCACCGCGCCCATAGAACATCATTTCTCCGGCAGCTTCCGCGTGCACGAAGACCGCGTTAAATGAACCGCGCACATTTGCCAAAGGATGGTGTAGAGGAATCATTGCCGGGTGCACCCGCACAACAATGCCATCTTCTTTCTCCTCGGTACAGACTAATTCAGCAATTGCGAGCAGCTTGATCACAAAACCCATGTCGCGTGCAGCACCGATATCGGCCTTGGTGACGTTACGGATTCCCTCGCAATAGACATCGGCCAAAGTGACCCGAGTATGAAAAGCCAACTCGGCAAGAATCGCGGCTTTTGCGGCCGCATCAATTCCGTCAACATCGAGGGAAGGGTCGGATTCGAGGTAGCCCAGTGCATTCGCTTGGTCAAAAACCTCGGCGTAGTCGGCTCCTTCCTCATCCATTTTGGTAAGCATGAAATTGGTAGTTCCGTTGACTATCCCCATCACTTTGGTGACTCGGTCTCCCGCCAGGGACTCACGCAGTGGTCGAATCAGTGGGATGGCGCCCGCAACAGCAGCCTCAAAATATAGGTCAACATCAAATCGTTCTGCTGCTGCGTAAAGTGCCGCGCCATCTTCTGCCATGAGTGCTTTGTTGGCGGTTACAACGCTTGCCCCGGCTTCCATCGCTGAGAGTATGAGCGAGCGAGCCGGTTCAATCCCACCCATTACTTCGATAAGAATGTCCGCCCCCGACAATGCCACCGATTCCAAGTCTTGGGTGAGCAGCGACTGGGCAATTCCTACCCGAGGCTTGTTAATATCTTTGACTCCAACGGCGATCAATTCAAAGCCGGCCCCAACTCTGTGCGCCAAATCGTGTTGATGCCGGGCCAAGAGCTGGGCGACCGAGGATCCCACCGTCCCAGCGCCCAACATGGCGATGCGCACTGGTGGAGCAGATTTATCGCGATCTGACATCAATCTCCTCAAATAAAAATTGCCGGGGCCCGTAGGCTTAGTGTGCCAAAGCAGAATACCGCCGGTGCATTAGCCGGCAAATGGATCAAGTGCCAATAGGTCATCAAAAGTTTCTCGTCGTAAAACTAGTTGGCTGACTCCCTCACGAACTGATACCACAGGGGGCCGCGGAATCTGGTTGTAATTGGAGGCCATAGAGCGGCAGTAAGCGCCGGTAGCCGCAACGGCGATCAAGTCACCGGGCGTAATGTCACCGGGCAGCCAAGCATCGCGCACCACGATGTCTCCTGATTCACAATGCTTTCCGACTACCCGGCAAAGAATCTTTTCATTTGACGATTCTCTCGAGACCAGAGCCACCGAATATTGAGCCCCATAAAGTGAAGTTCGAATGTTGTCGCTCATGCCTCCGTCAACCGAAATGTAGGTGCGCTCACCGTGATCGAGTTTTACTTTCTTAACCGTCCCCACCTCATAAACAGTGATTCCGGCTCTGCCCACGATGGCTCGCCCCGGCTCAAAGCACAATGCAGGGACCGGGATGCCAACGCTCTCGCACTCTCGATTCACGATTTCTTTGATCTGGTTGGCCATGAGCCGAACTGAGAGCGGATCATCTTCTGGGAGGTAGGCGATCCCCATTCCCCCACCCAAGTTGAATTCCTGGCAGAGGATTCCCTGGGTGTCGTAAATCGCGTGCGCAACCGAAACAACACGAGCAGCTGCGATTTCAAACCCTGCAGAGTCGAAAATTTGAGATCCGATATGTGAATGCAGGCCGACAAAATTCAACGACGGCAGCTTGGCAATGCGACGAACCGCCTCTTCCACATCGCCTTCTTGCACCGAAAGTCCAAATTTCTGATCCTCGTGGGCGGTCGCAATAAATTCATGCGTGTGAGCCTCAACGCCCACTGTTGCCCGGACCAATACGTGCGCGACCACATTCAGATCCGCAGCGATTGCCGCCACGCGCACAATCTCGTCAAATGAATCGATGACAATTCGACTCACTCCATAATCGAGTGCAGATCGAATTTCACCCTGCGACTTATTGTTTCCATGCATGAGCAATTTGTCACCCGGGATTCCCGCGCGAATTACGATCGCCAGTTCGCCACCGGATGCGACATCAATTCCCAGTCCTTCTTCAGCAACCCAACGTGCCACAGCAACGCTGAGAAAAGCCTTCGCGGCGTAATAGACCGTCCCGTTTTCGTTGTCAGCAAGATATGCGCTCGCAAACTCGCGAGCCCGTTGACGCACATCTTGCTCATCAAAAATAAACAGTGGCGTTCCATACTCGGCAGCAAGGGCGACAACGCCCTGACCTCCTATACGCAGTTCGCCGCTATCTGCTCTTTCGGCGCTGAGGGGCCACACGTGGGATTGCACAGGATCCGAGGTGGGGATAGGCGCATGTGATTCCTGCGCCATCTGAGCATGACGCGGCCCGGCGGGATGTGCTTGCATGACGCGAGCCTACCGGTCGTTACATCTTTTCACGAGCGCTGACTCCAAGGAGCTCCAAACCGTTTGCGAGCGTCTGCTGGGTTGCCGCGCACACCCACAATCGAGCAATATGGACTGAACCAAGCTCTTCATCAGATCGGGGCAAAACTCGACACGCATCATAGAAGCCGTGGTAGGCGCTGGCCAATTCCTCAAGAAAGCGAGCAACCCGGTGAGGTTCGCGCAGCTCCGCCGCCGTTGCAATAACCGCCGGGAACTTTTCGATGACCCCAAGGAGCTCATTTTCCTGATCACTATTAAGTAATTCGGGAATAAATTCACTCTCACGCCATTTCGCCCCAATGTCTTCGGCGTTGCGCAAAACCGAACTGATGCGCGCGTGAGCGTATTGCACATAGAACACCGGGTTGTCATTTGCTTTGCGCGCGATTTCTTCAAGATCCACAACCAGCGGGGTCTCAACCGGATATCTAGCTAATGTGTAACGCGCCGCATCCACCCCAACCTCTTCAACGAGTTCTTCCAAGGTCACGATTTGGCCTGAGCGTTTTGAGAGCTTGACCTCTACTCCCCCGCGCGTGATTTTCACCATTTGACCAATCAAAATTTCGATGTTTTCATCCATGTCGTCGCCCGCGCATGCCGCCACTGCTCGCAGACGGTTGACATATCCGTGGTGGTCCGCACCCAGCAGATAGATTGCCGTGTCAAATCCGCGCATCCGCTTGTCAACGTAATAGGCAGTGTCCGCAGCAAAATAAGTTCTTTCGCCGTTTTCCTTTATCAGGACCCGATCTTTGTCGTCTCCAAATGTCGTGGTCCGTAACCAGAGCGCGCCCTCTGATTCAAAAACGTGACCCTGCTCCTCGAGGCGAGCTTGAGCCCGCTCAACCGCACCCGAGTCATAAAGTTTGCGCTCGGAGTACCACACATCAAAGTGCGTTCGAAAAAGTTCAAGGACGTCTTTTTGCTGCTGCCACTGCAATGCATATGCCTCTTCACGAAAAGCGACCAATTGTTCTTCACCAGAAAGTTGGCGAAACTCCGGATGCTCCCGATTTATCTGCGCCGCCAGATCCAAGATGTATCCACCGTGATAGCCGTCTTCTGGAACAGCCTCACCTGATGCAGCTGCCATGACGGACGCTCCAAATTTATCCATCTGCACCCCGCGATCATTGATATAAAACTCGGTAGTTACGTCCGCTCCTGCGGCTGCTAAAACCCGAGCCAAAGCGTCCCCCACGGCAGCCCACCGCGTGTGCCCAAGATGTAAGGGTCCTGTGGGATTGGCCGAGATGAACTCAACGTTGAAACTCTTACCCAACAATGCGTCATTGCGGCCATAGCCCGAGCCCAGGTGCACTACCCGCTCGGCAATTTCCCCCTGGGTCTGAGCCGAGAGCCTAATGTTCACGAAGCCCGGTCCCGCCACACTCACATCGGTGAACGCTGGATCAGCACTCAGCCGCTCAGCAATTTGGTGGGCGAGTTCCCGCGGTGGAAGACTCGAGCTCTTTGCGGCCACGAGTGCGACATTGGTGGCGTAATCACCGTGTTCACGTGACTTCGGTCGCTCTAATGTGGCTTCAACGTGAGCGGTCAATATTCCCTGTGCAAATAATTCGTCGACGATGCGTTGAACACTCTCGCGCGTGTCGTTGATTGCCACGGCGCGAGCGTATCTGCTTGGGTATAGGTCCTGACATAGAGTGCTCGTATGGCCTCAGAAGACGAGATTGAAAAACTTCTACGTGAAATCGCTGCCCAAGATTCTCCACAGTTTGCGCCCGCAAGCCGCAAAGACTCAGATCTGCCTGCCCAACAGCGTGAATCTAGCTCCAGTGGGCGGGTTGCTTACGCTGTAGCTGGCGGGGTCATCATGGGTGTCGGCGGAGTGGCATCAGGTCTGCTTTTGCCCGGTCTGACCATGATCAGTACTGGGGTTGGTGCCGCTGTTGGCGCCTTCTTGATTGCCCTCATCAGCGGACCCCCACGTTGGTTTTCGCGCTAGTTCACGATCACGGATCACGTCTTGAACAATCGAGCCGGTGAAAAATCCAAGAAATGCAAGATACGTCCAGATGAGAACCGCGATGGGTGCGCCAAAGACAATCAGGGCCGAGCCCACAGTCGTTGATAGTTGCGCGTAGATCCCGAAGACTCCGACCGACAAAATGATCAGGCTCGTTGAGACAAGCAGTCCCGGAGACCGCCAGGTGATGACTCCGGATTCCCCACTCGCGCGACGCATGACAAACCACACCATGAGATACACGAATATCCCAGGAGCTAGCCATCCCAATTTATCAAATATTTCCAAGAAAGTCGTTTCAATGTTGAGAGCGCTCAAAACCACCGGAACCACCGTGACGGCTAGGAGCGATGCCACGATCCCGACGATCAGGATGAGCGCAACCAACGCAGACCTTGCGCGAGCCATCAATCCTGGTGCCCGCCGGATATTGTGGAAGATGCGATCTTGAACCTGAAGAAACCCGGAAACGACTTTTTGAGACACGTATACGGCCAAGATTAAACTGACAATTGTCGTCACGGTAACCGAACTTGTAGATGCGGCTTGTGCCAATGTCGCAAGCGAATCAACCGCTGGGTCCAACCCACTGAGCGATTCCGGTCCTCGGCTGACAAAAGAATCCCATCCGGCCATGAACTGCTGGCGATCTACAAACAGCCCCGCGATCGCACCCACGGAAATAGCGATTGGCGCCAAAGCCAAAATCACGTAATACGCCAAGCCCCCAGAAATGATTGACACGTTGAATTCGCCAAAACGCGCTAAAACGTCGCGCCCAAATGCGCTTGGCACGCTCACCAGTGGATGACTCCGAAGGGAATTCAGCACCATATGCAAACTAGCCACCATGACATGCTTGCATATGGGTGCGCTGCTAGCCTTACCGTCCCCTGCCTCCGTAGCTCAGGGGATAGAGCGCCGGTTTCCGGTACCGTAGGTCGCAGGTTCGATTCCTGCCGGGGGCACAACGTTACATTAAGTGTATAGTGCTTTTATGACCATATTTGGGTATATCCGCCTATCCGTGAGGGAATCCGACGAAGGAACATCTCTGGAGTCCCAAAGAGCCGCTATTCAAGCATACGCAGACGTTCACGGAGAGCAAATCGAATTCTTCACGGACGATGGCTTCAGTGGTCGTTCGACCAAGCGTCCCGCCTATCAAGAACTCCGGCGGCGACTAGCGGAACCCGGCCTAACGGCCATTGTGTGCCGCTCGGTGGACCGCCTTGGTCGTAATCTTCGCGAGTTTTTGGCTTTGGTTGATGAGGCTGCTGAGCATGGGGTTTTTGTGGTGGCCACCGCCAGTTCTATCGATACGAGTACCTCGGCGGGGAAGATGTTTACTCAGTTGCTAGGTGTGTTCGCGGAGGCTGAGAGTTCGGCTATTGGTGAGCGTCAGGTATACAGTCAAAGAGAACGCAGGAAGCAAGGCCGAAGTATTGGTGTCGCTTCGTACGGATACCAAAGCCAAGACACTGGTTCAGGTTCATTCAAAGTGATTGTTGAGCATCAAGCCAACATCATTCTTACTGCCGCCGAAGCAGTGCTAGCCGGTGGATCAATTTATTCCGCCGCAAGATCAATGAATGCTGCTGGTGAAACCACGAGCCGTGGGAATCCTTGGTCAGGCATATCCCTGCGCCGCTTGCTGAGCAATCCAAGCATTGCGGGCCTACGTCATTATCAAGGTGAGCTTTTGACTGATGACTCTGGTGCTTTAATCCATGACAAGCACTTAGAGATCGTGCCGTTAGCACGCTGGAGGAAGCTCCAGGTTGTGTTGGAGTCACGCGCAGTAAGCAGGGTAGTTGGTACCTCGAGCGAGCAACTGCTTCTCACTGGCGTAGCAAGGTGTGGGACATGCCAAGGAACCTTCGTCAAAGGCAGTCGAAAGAATCAATCACCGCGGTATCGTTGCCGCAATTTAGAGAACAATAAATGCGCTCAAGGTGTGACAATTAGTGTGGAAAAATTAGACGCTTATGTGCTTGAACAATTGGAACCGTTGTCCCACATGCCAGTATTTGAAACCGTCACAACGGAAGATCCAGAGAATATTATTCAGCGGGAAACACTCGCCATGCAGATTTCCGACGCAATGGAATCACTTGGTCAAGCAACACACGATCAAGTTGCGAAAATTGCCGTACGAATATCGGAACTAAAGCAAAGCCTGTCGATGGTTCCGATCAGCACTAGCGAGACCGCGCACGACACCGGAGCCACCTTTGGCGACCTGCTCCACGAATCACCTGAACTCGTGGTCAGGCAAGCATTAGAAGCCGTCATGGTTTATCCACCGGCCACACCGAAGTCACGCCAAATGAACTCTGAGCGCGTGCAGTTAATCTGGCGTGATTCCCTGCAAGACTTTGACGACTAGCCATGCACGCCACGGCTCCTCCGGGCAACGTGGCGGCATTCCCCAGTCGATTGCAGAGATTCCACAGACACCACATACTCCCACAGACACCAAAGCCTCCCGCCAAAAGCGGGAGTGGTGTGCTTGCGTAAGTGGTTCGGAATATGAGTAGTGCTAGTCAACTTGTGTAAGTGGTGTAATGGAAAGCGTCAGTAATGCGTGTGGCGCGGCGTTTGGGGTTTTCGGGGTGGTACTGCTCGTGACGGTTTAGGTGGTCTTGGTTTTGTGGTTGGGCCAACGCTGCGATTCATTCAATCGCCGAAATAATCGGATGCCTAGCCCACATGACTCGCCGGATCGGGATTGATTCAAAGCGACCGTCGGCAGTTATTCTTCGATGTGCTTCCTGTAAGTGCTCGTTAGTGAGTTTGTGCCGACTTGTTCTTCAATTTACTCAAACGTTTTTTCCAGTAGTCTTTGGTTCTTCCCCGAAAGCCCCCCCACGCCGGTACCTTCTTCGTAATACCTATCCACCTCCTTATATGAATCACTTTCCCCGCAGCCCGATAGGGCGATACCGAGTGCTGCAACGCCGGCCACTGTTGCCGTTAGAACTTTCGACATACGTGTCTCCTTCAAATCCTCCGAAACGTCCTGACTGTCACTAAAATGTACCAACCGGGTTGCGCCTGACGCTTAGCCTCCACCGTGGCTAAGTCCCGAAAAGGCGACCACCGGTTCCATCGTCACCGAAATCCTCTACCGTAAAGTATTTACCTATTGTCTTCAGCGTTTTCGGTTTGCCAGATCCGTGTACGGCTCCCGTCTCGAATTCGATATTCACCGTCTGCGCGGGCATCTTGCCGTAAGCCGCGGTGTCCACCTCGCCTTTGCTGCATTGCGACAAGCCAGCAGTTCCGCTGGGAGGTGTGCATTTAAATCCCATGGCGAGGAGGTCATCTCTCAAAGTCTCCAAGTCAGTTGTAGGGGTTGGGTCCATCGTCTCGGCAGAAGGCTGTGAAGATGCCGAAGAATTTGTTGTCGCCGGTTCTGAGCTATCAGAAGCAGAGAACATGAAGCTAAGGAGAACAACTGCGTAGGGCACAATGAACAGGGACCCGATTACCACTGCAAAGACACCCTTTGTGTTGCTCACGCCATGCCGCTTTGCTTCCTTTATCGCGGCCACTCCAAAAAAGACACCAAAGAATGCAGTGATCCCGAGACTAATGATACCCAGGATCGATAACCACAAAGCACCAGTTCCTGGGGTCCCGTAGGGTCTGCCCAGCGACGGCGGGGCAGTAATCGATCCTTGAACAATCGGCGTGACTGTTGGAGGTTGCTCATCAGGTTGCGCATCAGGTTGAATCGTTGACTTTGGGTCGATTAACGCCGTCCCACACTTCGAACAGAACCCTGCGTCTTCGGCTGATTCAGTCCCACACTTCGAACAAAAAATTGACGCCACAGTGATCTCTCCTGAACTCGTAGATCGAAAATTAATTCTTCCATGATGTTACTTCGCCTCCGCCGGTTCATGGTTCCGAGGGTGGCCGGGCTACCTACCCCGGGCTATGCCCCGGATTTTCCCCGGCGCTTCTGGCCCTGCGTCCAGATCCCACATAGCTCCGCAGTGTTTACCCTCCCCGTCTTCCCCCCCCCCGGGTATAAAATAGGGAGGCAGTCTGAGCACTAAAATGAGTACAATCCGTTCCGCTTCTTATTTTCAGCAGTCAGTTGCCGTTCTCGGGCTTCGATCCGATCCAAAGCAGTTTTTAATTCCTGCTCGCTATTACCGACCTCTTGACTCACCCTTTTTACACGCTGTCTGTCCAGTTCTAAGTTTTTTAATTGACGATCTAGTTCTTTGTCGTTCTTTTCCCGTAAATACTTGCGTGCATTTTCTCCAACATCGTTCATTCTGTGGTCTCCTTAATTTACAACAACGCCAGCGCTTGCCCCCATAGCCAAGGAAGCAAGCGCCAGCAGTTGTGTCTTAGATGCTTCTGCTATTCAGCATGTCAGTGAAACTCTCCATAGGAATCACCACAGGCTCCTCACCCTGTGCATCAACCTTTGCTTGTAGTTCTGCCGATTCCGCCATCTTCGCCATCACCAATTTTTGGTGTGCCTGAATATCTGAACTGAGATCCATTCCTAATGCTCCTTGTGTGTGTTGCGGATACGGTGGTTATCAAGATTCAACAAACTGACCACTTCATCTATTGACTGTGACGATGCTCTGTGCGGTCTGCCGTTCTCATCTATTCTGGTGATGTTCTGTGACTCCCTCACTGCAATGTAGGAGCGCGCGCGATCCACTTGCTGCTCCGAATAGTCGTTCACGACAGCAACCATTTTGTCGGAGTGATCGTGTAGACCGTTCCTGTCGCGAGTAGCACCTGGCTTACCCACTCAAGGTGAACTAAGTGCTCTGATTTGAAATATCCAGCGGTAATCGTCAAACGCATTGTTCTTTGGAAATTCTCCACCGACCAAGGAACGAAATTCCTCGGACCGTCTGCCCAATTGACGGAGACCATATTTCGGAAGCCGGTGTCTAGAATTAGAGCTTCAGATATATCTCGCCATTTAGTTAACTGTGGTAGCCCATCCCAACAGTGATTCGGCTGTACTTCGAAAACGTTTGTTGGGTTCATACGTTCACCGACTCTGTTGAAGCAAGCAGTTGTGCAAACGACTTCGCCTTATCTGCAACTTCCGTTGCCGGTGGCGTACTACCTTGATGTCCGGCTACCAGCGAGTTTCTCCCGCCTCTCGCGAAACGTAGTTCGTCGCGTACCTTGCGACTGGCTTGGAGGCCAGATTCTATTTTTGAAATTTCAGCAATAGAATTGTGTATCATGCTATCGGCATTATTGATTATGTTTGAAAGTTCATTCAATCTTTCCGCAACCTGTAAACGAACTGCCTCAATAAGCAGCGCCTCTTGGCACACGGTGTCCAATGCGCGTTCCGCATTGAGTACAGCCTGACCACGGAGATTGAGGTCATGCGAAAGGTCACCAAGAATTAATGCGTGGCTTGGGAGTACTCGCTGCATTCTGTTGTTGCGTACGTCAGCAAGACCAGCGCCGTATTCCTGGCATTTCTGAGCCAGTTTTACTTCTGAAGCAATCGCAGCCTCGCGCGTGCCCTGATAGACGACATCAAGACGGAGGTCGACTTTCTCGACTCCCTTGATGCGCCTATTCCCCACGCAAAGGACATCAGCGCATTTGCGCACTGATTCGCGCCCATAAGCTGAACGCTTTACGGCCCGTAGGGGAAGCCCAACTGTCCAGGGAACCCATCGGTGAAGTCAACGTTGTTTACCCCTGTCTGTGGGTATTGCTGCGTTTCATCAAGTGTCCAGCACTCGCCGTCCTCGTATGTTCCGCAGACGTAGTAGCCGCCGCCCAATGGGTCCCCGCTGGGCCAGAACGTCACCGGGCGATCAGTTGAGGAGCTTGGTAGCGGTGGGGGGAAGGGATCGCAGTTGGCACTGTTGTCAGGTCCAGCGCAGAACCGAATCGGCAGCATGTTGACTTTAGGCGCGGAATAGGCCAATGAGACATACATGAGTGACTTCCGAAGCGGATTCCCATAGAAGTCCATATTGGTGAATTGGAAGTTCCCAAAGGTGACATCGGACCAATCATCATCACTGCAGAACGACATGTCTTGGATGCCGAGGGAAAATGGGCGGTTATAGGAGTTGACCCCAACGCCGTTCTGAATATCGTCACCGCCGAGGGCAGCGATCGTGAAGTTGTTGATCGTCACGTCGGTGACCTTCTGATCTTCGTTGTTCATATTTTTTTGCGGGCACGTCAATGTTTGGATAACACCCGTCCCGCCACCTTGTCCCTGCCTTGGATCCCAAATATCGTCCCCAAACTCACCTCCTTGGACGATGCGAGGTACGTAAACGCCCTCCACAGAACTGCCTTCGGTTCCGAGGTTGTAGCCGTAGGACCCGATGTTCACCACACCGCCTGCGTTACCTTGAAGCACCGTCATGTTCTCGAATCTTTGATTCGGGGCCGAGATCTTGATCGAATCGTCAGCACTGAGAATCCACGAATGCCCAACATAAGATCCTTGACCCACCTCGAAGGCATCCGATGCGCCGTTCCAAACGATCCGCTTGACATCAAAGATTTTGACGGGGGCATTGCCGCTGCGGTAACCGATGTAGGGCCTGGTGCCTCCCTCACAGGACGAGACAAAATTTAGCTTGACGGCAGCGTCATGCCTTATCGGCGAATTAGCGATCGTGATGCCGCTGACATCAATGGGGTACTGGACGCCGGCGGAGGAATTAACGATCAGTTGTCCGGTGAGGACCTTGAAGTCGCCAGGCTGCTGATCCTTCGTTCCCGCGTAATAGTCAATAGGGGTGTCTATTCTCCCGAATCCGGTCACGATGATGGGACGAGCCGTTTCGATAACGCACGGATGAGAGTCCGGCGGCAGCTCAGACATCATTGCATTCAGCGGCATTTTCAGTCTGACATCATCCTCGAGTTCGATGTAGAGCGGGTTCGACTTTCCATCGGAGGCCATCGTGTACAGGCTTCCGGTGAAGACCTGGTTACCTTGGCTATCGAATCGTTGCCGTGGTTTGTCGATGATGCAGTCATCTTCACGCCACTGGATTTTCCTATACGTCCGAAGCATGTCATCAATTTCTTGGGCATCACTGGCCGAGATTTTGCATACGGTTGCATTTGAAGGTGGCGATGACCAGTAGCTCTGGGAGACAAAAACCGCAATGACCATGCTGGGGTCGTAGCCAACAAAGTCGGTATAGATGTCGCAGCCACCGCCCGTTGACTGCCATGGAATTATCGTCAAATGCTGCGGCTTGGAACCATCAGGCTTCTCAACAGAGATCGCCTCGCCTGAACCGGCGGTAGCGAACGGCTTATCGTCAAACTGATCAAAGACGCTGACGCACGTGTCGCCAGCGGGAATGTCCACCGTGAGCTTCGATGGAATCCCGTCGACATACCCGTAGGTCTTCAGTGTGGTGAACGTGCCCATTTCGTTCGTCCAGTCGTCGTTGTTGTTGTTCTCATACGTATAGGGGCCCACGTGCCGCAGCAGTGTCCCCGCGCGGGGAGCGAGTGTCCCCGCGCGGGGAGCGAGTGTGCCCGCGCGGGGAGCGATCGGATCACAATCAGGGTATGTACGAAACGTCACCTGGCTCTTCTCACCCTTGCCGCTGCTGTTCTCAGCGCGGACCTCAAAGACATAGGTCTTATTTGGGGTTAGCTTCTTGTAGCTCTTCGCGAACTCGTTCTTACTCACCGCCAACTTCTGCGAGGATTTCGATTCCCACTCCCCCCACTTGCTGCCCTCTACCTTCAGGCGGAACTGGTACTTCTTGGTTTCACTGGCACCACTCTCCTTAGGTGCCTTCCATACGAGCTTGGCCCTGCTGTCCGTGATCGCGTCATTTGGTGCATCGAGGTTTCGCACCTTGCCTGGCCTATTCCTGCTCGAGCGCAGCGACAACGCCGGCTCAGCAACGGCACCGGCCCTTGCACCGACTTCTTCGCCGTAACCACACAGTTGGTAGTCACCAGCAGTCTCAGATGCCGCATTCTCCGCCTGAGCGCCGTGGACCGGACTCAGTCCGAGCACTAGAACAGCAGCGGAACCAACGATGATTGAACGCCGAAATCGCACAGCACAACCTTCTCTCGGACGGCCTAAGAATTACGGCATTGTGCCGCAACTGAAAACGCTTGTCAAGAGCAAACACCCGTCCACGCAAACACTAACACGACCTGCCGGCCACTCAGGCCCTCAGTTAGATCAGCTTCATCCTCATCGGCGCTGCTGAACTCATCAGCACCTGATGACCCCATCAGGTCGGTCGTCGCAACGTAGAAAACGAGAGACCTACGACGTACCCCCGCAACCGGGGTCACCGTTGGCTGCGACCACTCCGCGATCGGTTTTCGCGAAGCCACCGAAGGCCTGTTCCGTTGGAGCAACCCACGCGAGCGGGACGCGAACGGTGGTGGATCCACCCGGGGTGTCGTTCACACCTTGCAACTTCACCGCGCGCACGTTGACCGCCAGCGACACCGAGACCTCGGTTGTGCCCGTCCAGCACGGAGATGCTCTCGAAGCCTTCACCGCTTGGGCGCGCTCTACCCACTCACCAGGTGAATACCCGGCGTACTGGAACACCACCATGGGCCTTGCGTCTAGAAAGGCACCAGACTTCGACTCCGGTGCGTCGATGTAGAACATCAACCCGCGAGTATTCTCCGTGGGAACGAGGAAGGTCACCGAATCACCACGGACCTTCCGATCTTTACCGCTCCAACTAGCTTCCTGTCCGCCGTTATCGGAGGCGTAGATCAACTGCTCGGGACTGATCACGCACCCCTTGCACCCGTCGCCGGTGAAGGTGAGTGTGACGCGGGTCTGAGTTACTGCGCTGATGGGTACCGGTCCGGGTTGCGGCGGTGAATCGGCTATCGCCGGTGCTGCTGCCAGCCCCACGGCGACCATGACCGCCGCAGCTCCCGCTGCCGAAACTCTTCGTGTCCGTCCCATGTAATCCATCCTTCTTCGAATATCCTAAGTCCTCATTCTAACGCGATCATCGCGTGAGCGATCACGACACGCCCAACGAACAAGAAGAACATGGTACCGAACGCGGCGAAACCCCCGCAGAGGTTTTCTAGGGGTTCGCTGCACGAGTAGCGCCCTGGATAAAAACTTGTGTGTTCAAAGGAATCACGAGTCGAGAGGCGCCTCGTTTTAAAGGCGCCCCATTGAACTCGGTGAGCCAGTTCAAGAACTCGCCACTGGAACCCTCGTCACCGTTGTTGATACGGAACCGGGCAGCGCCTGATTGATGATCGTTTAGGTAAAGATCCTTTAGCGAAGAGGACTCGATTGCCTCCAGCGGCAAGCCAAGAATCCACTGAGCGAAAACACTTTTGCGCTGTGAGTCAGATACTTCGAGTTCCGGCTTCATCATGCCCAGCAAGCTTCGGGCCGTAGATGCCGTTGGTGAACTGATCCAACGAGAGGCGCGCAGGCGCTCGTGGAGAATTGAATACTGATCTTTCGGGGCCGACCGAACGATTAGGCGTAGGTCATACGCGGCTTCATCGAAAATGCGAACGACCTGATGCCAGTCAGAGGGTGGGGTCATTTTCCAGCCAATGAGCCGCCCGAAAGTAGTTCTGTCACAGCTCAACGAAACGCAATGGGCGAGTCGTTGCCGCAGCAGGAATGTCAAGGCAGGTAATAGCTGGCGCTTCTCCAATGGCCCATGCGAGTTGCCAATATCTGAAAGACCATTGGCTCCCGCGTAAACGAGTAGCCCCAGGACTAGTTCGTCTTCGGACTGGATTGGGTCAACCCCGCGGCTGAGCAAAAACGCATCCGCTGCAGTCTGTGTTTTGATGGATTCCATTAGAACAACCTCGTTTCAGCTCGGTGTATTGCAGCTTGTATTTCAAATTCGTCGTTATGCATACAAACAACTCAAAAATATTTATTAGTACTTAACTCGGGAAACGCGCCAAACCACCACTCACCATCGTGTGACCTCCGTTCGCCCGGTTTCTGCTCCCCCGATCCGTGTCTGGCTTCGCAGGGGTCTTACTGGTGTTGCTAAATCGCTGAGACGAGCTTTTTGGCTTCTCTGGCGATTCGCCGTTGCTCTTTTGCCCAATACGCGGTCCGACAGTTAATGTGGCAAAAACGAGTTCGGGCCATGCGGTTACTGATGTCTGTGCCGCAGTTCTCACAGTTCTTCATTTCAAAATCCCTTCATTTGGTCGATCTACTAGTTCGGTGAAAAAAATTGGGGTCTTGCTATTCAGTTGTTTTCCCCTCCCACTGCTAATTGCCAAGCGGGGACTTCAAAAGTCCTTCTACTTCTAACAGATGCATCTTTGAGCGGGTCGGCTTAAAAGCCCTCCTACTCTTGACAGGCCCACCTTTGAGCGGGTCAGAAGTCCTTCTAATATGTACAGGTGCACGCGTGAGGGTGTTTTTTCGAGCGGTCTTAGAGGGAACGTTCGAAAATCGGTAAATACTGTTATCAAAACGTGACCTAAATTGTTGGTCAAAAGGACATAACGGACATCAACACGCCCGGGATGACATATTTCAAATGACTCAAAAACACCGATCAAGTACGGCTACGATGAGGAAAGCAAAGCATTGCCCCCTAAGAAAACGGCCTATAAACGCTCTGTAAGCGCCATAGACGGCTTTAGGGAAAGTTTGGTTATGGCTACTGCCCAGATACGTTAGGGTCTTAGAGTTGCTTAAACTGCCTATTGAAGCTTCTTGATGGCAATAGTGCAGCCTAAAGTTCAGACACCTACAATCAGTCCCTCAGCAGGCACCACGAGTCATAGAGGGAAAAAGTTATGTTCTTAAAGCGTCGTGGTGCGGGCACAATGTCACACATATCGGCCGACCCTTTAGAAACGCCACGTCACCGTGTCGTCCATTTCGCGCACTCTGCCGGCTCCCTTTACCCGTACATCGTCGCAGTATTCGTGGGTATCCTCCTAATCTCTAATATTGGTGCAACCAAATTAATTGCATTTGGTCCTTTCATCACCGACGGTGGGGTTTTTCTTTTTCCGCTCACCTACATTATCGGCGATATTCTCAGTGAGGTGTACGGCTGGAAAGCCGCGCGAAGAGCGATTTTTACTGGATTTGCCATGTCAGTCCTGGCCGCATTCACCTTCTATTTGGTACAAATTTCCCCTGCTGCGGACGCTTACGAGTTTCAAGGCGCCTTCGAATCAGTTCTCGGATTCGTACCCAGAATCGTGCTTGCCAGTGTCTTGGGTTACTTGGTGGGCCAATTACTTAACGCCTACGTATTGGTGAAGATCAAGCAAAGAACAAAAGAAAAACACCTGTGGGCCCGCCTGATCGGCTCCACAATAGTTGGTGAATTTGCCGACACCCTAGTTTTCTGTACGGTCGCATTTTACGGTGTAATAACGGGCGCTGATTTCATTAACTATGTCTTAGTGGGATACCTCTACAAAACTTTGTTAGAAGTATTCCTTCTCCCGGTTAGCTACCCCGTTATCAAAGCGATTAAAAAACGCGAACCAACGTATTTTGGTAGCTAGTTCGCCTTCGCGTGGCGACCAGTTGTAAAGCGCGAAACCCAATCCTGCTTAAAATCAAAATAGGTTCCCGCTTGCATGTGTTCGCGAATTTGGTCCACCAGGTGGACAGTGAACCGTAGGTTATGAATACTCGCCAAAGTCGGAAAGATCAATTCATTCGCTTTATAGGCGTGATGTAAATAACCCTGTGAATAATTCACGCAGGTGTAGCAATCACATTCGTGATCAATTGGCTCGCTATTCCCCCTGCTGTATGCATTGGAAACATTGAAACGCCCTTCCACGGTCAAAAGAGCCGAATTACGGGCATTGCGAGTTGGAGCCACACAGTCGAATGTGTCAGCTCCGTTTTCAGCACCGACAAAAAGATCCAAGGGCTCCCCAATCCCCAACAGATGTCGGGGTTTCTCCTCCGGTAATTCATCCACTACCCAACCGATGATCGTGCCAAGAGTTTCCTTATCCAAGGCCCCACCAATTCCAAATCCATCAAAATCCAATTCACCTATTTCACGCGCAGCCTGCCTACGCAAATCCTCGTAATGTGCGCCTTGGATCACGCCGAAAAGCATCTGACGCGGCTTTTCAGCTCGATCAATGGTGAGTCGCTGATGTTCATCGATACACCTTTGAGCCCACTCTCGAGTGCGGCGCATTGCAATTAATTGATATTCACGCGTATTCATTAGAGTCGTACACTCATCAAAAGCAAAAATTATGTCCGCGCCTATAGCGTGCTGGACTTGCATGGAAACCTCTGCCGTGAAGCGGTGCATGCTTCCATCCAGGTGTGATTTGAAAGTTACCCCCTCATCATCGACGTGGGCCAACCGATCTTTTCCCGGAGCGATTACGTCACTTTCCACGGTGTTGGCGCTGTCCATGGACAATACCTTTTTGAAACCTACTCCCAATGAAAGTACTTGGAATCCTCCACTGTCAGTAAATGTGGGCAGTGGCCAGTTCATGAAGTGACCGAGCCCTCCGCCAGCTTCAATGATTTCGGTTCCCGGCTGCAGGTACAGGTGATATGCGTTTGCAAGTACCGCTTGCGCTCCCAGTTCTCGAACGCTCTCAGGCAAAACCGATTTTACTGTTCCCTTTGTACCAACTGGGATAAATGCCGGGGTGTGGATTTGGCCGTGTGGCGTGGTAATCAGCCCGGTTCGCCCACGCGTCTGATCAAGATGGGATACGACGTCAAATCCGTGGGTCACCGCGCAATGCTACATATTGACGGCCTTCTGAAACTGCCGGTCATAAGCCATCCGGGTTTCCACACCCAAAGTCATGAATTCCGATACGGTTGCCAGCAATTCGGGCGTGGGGAAAATCCAGGGATCTTCGACTAGATCCGGGTCTATATCTGCCATCGCTTCTTGTGCGCCAGCAACTGGACATACATATTGGACCCACTCAGCAAGCCGCGCCGCGACAACCGGGTCGTAGTAGTAATTCATGAGTTTCTCTGCATTCGACTTATGGGTTGCAACGGAAGGAATGAGCATGTTGTCAGCCCACAGCATTCCCCCAGAATCAGGGATGCTGAAGCCAAACTTCTTGCCGAGTGCGATCACGTCGCCAGACCAGCCAATTGACGCAATCGCGTCACCGCTTTCAAGTGCAGCGATGTAGTCATTCCCGGTCACCTGCCGGATGAAGCCTTCATCAACTTTTTGCACCAAAACTTCCAGTGCTTCATCAAATTGCTCCTGGGTGAAATTGGCCATGTCGTATCCCAGCCAATTAAGAATTAGTCCCATGCTGTCCTGCATTTCCGTCAAAATCGTGATGCGACCTTTGAGCTTCGGGTCGAAAAATTGATCAAGTGAGGTAATCTCCTTAACCCCTAGCTCGCGCTCCAGTAGCGGGGTATTCCAACCGATGCCGGTAAAACCAGACTGCCATGGCAGCGAGTAATCACGGCCTGGATCAAACGGCACATCCTTTAAGGACGGCAGCAGATTCACCCAGTTGGGGATCAACTCCTTATTCAACGGTGCAGCAAAGCCGGAGTCGATGAAGAGTTCAACGCCTTCCTCGGTGAGCACGACGATGTCTCGGTCAATACTTCGACCTTGTTCGAGATTGGTTCGCACTTTTGCATAGAACTCATTGCTGTCATTAATGTCATCTGTGTAGACAACATCTATCCCAGTGCTCGAAATGAAATCGCCCAGTGTCGTGGGGTTCTTTTTAGAGACATCGATGTACTGCGGCCAGTTGGAAAAGTAGATGATCTTCTCTGAATCCGATAAATCACTGACACTAGGTTCCGGGCTCGCAGTGGGAGAGCTTTCACCCGCTGTCGCGCTAGCTGTTGCACTGGTCTGTGTCGAGGTGGACGTGGTACCGGCGCCACACGCTGCCAAGGTCGCGGCACCTGCCCCGACGCCGCCAGCCACTAAGAAGTTCCTACGGGAAATGGAAGTCCGCAATGTCATGTGACAAACGTATGCCACTCTTCACGTAAATGCACACACCTCAGGTCACGAAAATGTCGCAAAACTATCTCGCTAAGAAATCCGGCTAGGCACTTGCGTACCACGAAGCTAGATCTGCGAACCCTTGATCAAGTGAGATCGAGGGGCTCCAGTCAAGGAATCTCTTAGTTTCCGCTAGGTCAAACCAGTGGGCGGTTGCGAGCTGCTCGACCAGGAATGACGTCAGTGGTGGCTCGCTCTTGTGGATCTTCCACGCGGATTCAGCGGCATGTCCTGCCGCCATAGCGATGTGAAACGGGATGCTGCGGGACGGGGCCTGCGCACCGGCGGCATAAGCAATGCGACCGAGAATTTCTCGAACTGTGCGTGGCTCTCCATTCGTCACCATGAGCGCCCTGTTAAAAGCTGAAGCAGGGGCATCGATCGCGCAAGCAAATGCCTGCGCCGCGTTCGTGACGTACGTTGTGTCAATCAGTGAATAACCACCATCTATCAAAAAGAGCCTTCCCGCGCGAGCCCTGGCAACTATTCGTTCAATCAGCTGTGTGTCCCCTGGTCCCCACACTAAATGTGGGCGCAAAGCCATAGTAGAAAAATTCGGTGAGTGAGCTGCGAGGACATCGATCTCGGCAAGTGCTTTGGTGCGACTATATGAGCCGCGTACGCGGGCTGGTTCAGCTTTGCCCGCCCCCGCCCCAATGAGTGCATCCCCTGTGTGTGCAACTGACGGTGAAGATGCGTAGATAAACCTCTGGACCCCATTTTCCTTTGCCTTCTCCAGAAGTTTTCTCGTCGCCAGAACATTTGAATCAAAAAACTCCTGATAGCTGCCTACGATCCCCACTTTCGCAGCCAGGTGCACCACAACCTCCACACCCTTAATCCATTGTTCGGATTTCGTAGGTGCGGCTAAATCATCAAGAAACTCGCGGATACCTGGCACTTGGCAAGGTGTCCGTTGCACCACAACGCATTCATGGCCAGATTTTTGAATCTGGCGCACAACCGCAGACCCAAGTAGCCCTCGCCCACCGGTAATCAAAACTTTCACCTGTTGCCTGCTAGTTTCACATTCGCCCACTCAGCGATTTCTTCACGATTGAGTTTCGCATTGTGGCGAATATCTGTCGGAAGTGATTTAACGGGAAGCATCGCCGCGAGTGGAACACCAGCAATGGCACGCATCTCGTCCTCCTGGAGTATCTGCGCGATGCCTTTTGCCTCGGCAGTTTCGATATACACGATCGCAACCACTGCTCCGCCCAGTGGTCCGATTCCTACGCACGCTGCTTGGCGCACGAAAGGCAAAGATTCAATTCTTTGCTCGACCGGGACTGGGGTAATCACGCCCTGCGACGTCGAAATTACATGCGACTTACGACCCTCAATCCACAGGGAACCTTCCGCATCCAGGTGGCCCACATCTCCCGTGCAGTGCCAACCCACAAAGCGGGAGCTACTTCGTTCGGTGAATTCCAGGTTGTCATAACTATTTTTCATATGTGGAGCTCGCACTATGATTTCGCCCATGACTTCAGGGTCAGTGGTGAGTTGATCGGGCTCATTCCAAGGCGCAATGCAGATGTCGACGCCGGGGATCCCTTTGCCCACGAGCACCCCTTGGTCGCTCTGCGACTTCAGGATCCCTTCGAGATCGGTTTCGCTTAAGGGCAATGCCTCAGTCATGCCATAGGGGGTACGGATTGAGGCGTTGGGAATGAGCACCGCCAATCGTTGCAATAACGATTTGGGAACTGGTGCACCCGCGCTCAAGATAAGTCGAATACTGCTCCAATCAGCGTCATTGCGCGTGGGCGCCGTGTCCAATACGTTGATTAATGCAGCAGGCGAGGCCCACAATAGTGTGCCCCCGCCACTCACCACGCTTTCCTTCAGTGCTGCGTATGTCAATGAACTTGGCGTGCCTGGGTTCATGCGGGGCAGGACAGAAGCGATTCCCAGAGCCGGTCCAAAAACTGCCCATGGAGAAAATGCGGCAATAATCACATCTTGGCCTGTAATTGCGTACTGCGATTGCAAAGCTGTCACCGTTCGCGCAATGTGGCCACGCGAATATTGAACACCCTTTGCGGGACCGGTTGATCCCGATGTGAAGACAACTGCGCCCAGATCCGTTGCAGGAAATTGCGTTGTGCCCTTCTGATCCCCTTCTCGCACAGCAGTGGGAAGTTTTTGGGCTTTTTCTATTTCTTTTGTGCTGATTCGTGCCCCTGGGATCTGCAGGCACCGCATCAAAGGACGCGCGCGTGGTATCCCGACAACATGATCCGCGTGTGCACCACGCAATGCCCGAAAAATTCCGCGCAGGCCAAGACCTGAATCTGCAAGCACCACCGCAGCACCAAGATTCCAGGTGGCATAAATCAAGGGGATCAATAGTGGGCCCGGCGGAACGAGAAAGGCAACTCGATCCCCTGCCGTGACCCCCCGCTGTGAAAGGTAGTCCGAATAAGAATTCGTCAGCGTTTCTAATTCATGCCAGCTCTGATTGCGGGCTTCACTCATGGCAGTTAATCCAATGGCAGTCGGTCGAACGGTTGCCTGCTCGCGCATTGCAGCACCCAAGTCGACCAAATCGCCATCACTTTCCGACGAGAATTCCGATTGCGTTCCCGAAGGCGAACCGATCCAGTTGAATACATCGCCCACCAGGGTTGGTGCATCTTCACTCACTAAATGAGATGCACCCCCGTATCTGTGCACTACCGCATGGGGCAGTCGGCCCTTGAGGTCTCGCAAATAGAGATCCGAAAAAACCGGGTCATTAGGGCCCCAGCACATCAGGACGGGAGTGTTGCAAAGCAGGCTCAAACCTTCGGCGATGTGATCCAGCGGCGCCCTACTGACGTGATCTTCTTCAAAAGGAATATCCGCGACAAATCCGTGAATCGCCTTACGGGATACACGCTTTCGGTACGGAGCCCGGAACCCTGCTGCAACTTCCCGGGACATTTTCTTACCACTAAGAATTCTGGTCGCGAGTACGAATCCCTGGGAATATTCGGTAATCGGCGCCAGTAGGCCCCGTGCGCGCGCGAGTCGAATGATGGCCGGTTTATTGAACTCTTTGGGTTGATGCACTGCGGTATTGAGCAAGACCACTCCCGCAATGCGGTGCCCCCCGGATCTGATCTCGTTTTCGACCCAACCCAATGAGATTGGACCACCCCAGTCATGAGCCAAAGAAACGATTGGCGTAGTGATCTCAAGCGCTGCTACTACACGTGTGAGGTCGTCAACCCTTTGCTCAAGAACTCGATCTGAACCCAGTCTTTCCGAGTAACCCATTCCGAGTTGATCTATTGCAATCACTCGAATATTGATCGGGGCCTGGCGCAGGAAATTACGCCACAGGTACGACCAGGTGGGATTCCCGTGAACACACACCAGCGTGAGTTCAGCAACGGGATCCGTGCCGGTATCAAGGACATGAACACCACGTGAGATGCCATCGCGGTCAGTAAAGTCAACGATCTTCGACCACTTGGGATCCAAGTGGTGCAGATTGTCGGGAGGGAGTTGAGCCGGCCGACTCACCGCTACCAATCGATCTCAATAACGGCCGCGTTAAGCCCTGATCCAATTCCCATACAAGCGATCCGATCTCCACTGCGCAGGTCGTCTACTGACTGCGCCAAAGTAAACGGTACCGAAGCCGGGCCGATATTCCCGTGTAACGGAAATGTGGTCGGCACTTTCGCCGGATCGATTCCCAATGCCGCAATAAGTGCTGCATTGTGAACCTTAGAAACCTGGTGCAAAATGTAGGTATCTAGATCAGACCAACTGAATTGGGCTTGCGCATCATCCCAAGTATCTCTTGCCAGAGCAACCCCTGCTTCAAGAAGCCCTCGGCTATCAGTGCGCATGAAGTCAAGATCGCCCGTGCACAGTTGCTTGTGTTGGGTTGCCGCACGGCTAACCCCACCTCTGAACCGGTGACCACCGTGAATCGATGCTTTACCTAGAACCATTGCAGCCCCACCGGATCCAAGGGTCATGGTGGCAAATTGTTCGAGAACATCCTCCTTGGTGGAGTCATTACGTTGGAGGCGCGCAATTGTTGCCTCTTGAGGTCTGCGGCTTCCTTCACCATCTACGATCAACGCGAATTCTATCTGTCCAGAGTCGATCATCATGGATGCAACTTGCATGCCATTGATGAACCCCAAACACGCGTTGCTCAGGTCAAAGTTCACACAAGAAGAAGATAATCCGAGCTGTTCGTGAACATCAACGGAAGCTGACGGTTCGAGTCGTTCTCGACACACGGACGTGTCAATGAGCAAACCCACCGCCTCTGGATTGACCCCTGCCTCGGCGAGTGCTTTGGCTCCGGCCATCGCGGCGGCATCTGCAAAAGAAACGTCGGGCGCCCACCACCGTCGCTCTTTTACTCCGGCAAGGGATTCGAGTATGCCCGGAAGCAGCCCGACTCGGTCATAGGTATTCAATAATTGAGCGTCAATTTCGTCGCTGGTCACGACGATTGGCGCAACGGCTGCCGTTACGGAGAGAATCGCCGTGTCTGAGTACGTGAATGTGGCATTGCCACTCATGGTGGGCCTTTCCCGGTGGGTGAGCGCCTAGCCTGCCATGTGATGGATAATTGGCCAGAGTCAGGTAGGGAGCTGCACAATGATTGATAGGGAGTGACTGTGAGCCACGATCGATTTAGGGGGCGCCATCTGGGAGTGCTTCTGGCTAGCGCCCTATTGGTCACCCCTCTCACCGCCCCACCCGCTCTAGCTCAAGAAACCGATCCCCTCGCCATCTTTTATACCCAATCTTTGCTGTGGGAGGACTGCGGCAGAGCAACCTGCACCCGAGTAACAGTTCCTTTGGACTACGCGAAGCCAGAAGGTGACACCATTGCTTTGTCGGTTCGACGCATCGGTTCACCCGACTTGCCGCAGTTAGTATTGAATCCCGGCGGCCCCGGCTCTGAAGGGACGCAATTCGCTCAGAATATTGCGAGCTCACTAGATCCAGCCGTGACTGCGGCGTTCACACCCGTCGGGTTTGACCCACGGGGAACGGGAGATTCCGCACCAGTACGGTGCTTCACCGGCCGGAGCGCAAACACATGGCTCAGAACTGATTTGACACCCGACACGATGGCCGAACAGGTGCGATATATGACAGCCGCCGCCAAGATTTCGCCCGCCTGTCAACGTTTCTCACCCACGATTGCTCCCTACATCGGCACTGAAAATACGGTGCGAGATATGGACATTATTCGAGGAGCACTCGGGAGTGAAAAACTCAATTGGCTCGGATTTTCCTATGGCACTTCGCTGGGAACCCGATACGCAGAGCTCTTTCCAACAAATGTCGGCCGGATGGTGCTTGACGGTGCAGTTGATCCTTCCCTTGATGCAATGGAGTTGTCACAAGGGCAATCAGCAGGTTTTCAAAGGGCAATCAAAAGATTCGATCGCAAATATCCTGGCTCCATTGCCTTTATAAACACGCTATTAGCTTCACTGGATTCGGTCCCAATGAAAACGGACGGCCTGCAGAAACTGGCACAAAGCGAGGCATCCACGGCAATCTTTTTGTCCATGTACAACACCTCATTTTGGCCACCGCTGCACGATGCCCTCGCTGCCGCTAAAAAAGGTGACGGAACCGAATTACAAGAGTTGTCGTACTACGCAAATGACCAAACCGGACCGACCACCTTTTCCAGTAATTCGATCTCGGCCTTTATCTCTATTAACTGTTGGGACTTCCCGCAAACACCCGCACGTAAAGGCCTCGCACGAAGCGCAGATCGGTTTGCGAAAAGGGCTTCGGTCCCTGAATTAGCTATGGCGATGAGTTGGGGCAATGCCCCCTGCAGTACGTGGTTTGATCACTCCCTGATCACGCCGGCCCCGGCCAACACCAGCACAACTGCACCGATTCTTATTGTCGGCACCACTTTCGACCCCGCGACACCCATCTCGTGGGCACGATCGCTCAATAAGCAACTGCCTACCAGCTCCCTGCTTACCTATGTAGGTGATGGTCACACTGCCTACCTGGGTGGAAACGAGTGCGTTGATCGGGTGGTCGATCAATTCCTGCTTACGGGCGTACCGCCCAGCACAAAAAGGTGCTAGAGGTCTAGATCTTTGTCTTTGTCGGAGTCTTTTGCCGAATCAACTTCAGCCAAGAACGCTTCGACTTGGGCCGCGATCTGGTCACCACTGGGAATATCTGCATCAGCCACCCCTCCGGCACCCGCACTCAAAGCCTCGGCGATTTGATCGTATTGGACCTCAAGCGCTTGAACCACCGCCGCAAATTCCTCATTACCTGACAGTTGTTCGGTGATATTCGCAAGGGACTGCGCCGCCGAATCAGAAAGGTCCCCACGCGGAATCACAATGTCGGGGCCAGCCATCAATCCATCCAGCAAAGCCAGGGCGCCCTGCGGGTAATCAAATTGCACCAAGTAGTGCGGTACTTGCGCGGTAATTCCCATCGAATTCAGCCCATGTTGCCCTAAATGTAATTCGAGAAGCGCACCTACATGGCCCGGTACTTCGATCTCTCCTATTACTGAACCTGCTCCAAATAAGAGTTCCGGCTTATTCCCATGAACCGTGAGTCCAAGCGGTCGCGTATGCGGAAGCGGCCACGGTATCGCTGAAAGTCCAATTGCCAGCTCAACTCCGTATTTCTCAACGACAAGCTCAATCGCGATTAAGAACCTATTCCACTGATAATCTGGTTCGGGCCCAGAAAGTAAAAGAAAGTGTTTTCCGTTGGCATCCTCGACGTCATGTAGGGCTATCTTAGGAAAATCAACTGAAGAAAAATGGTCCACGACAAATTGCATTCGCGGACGACGCGCTCTGTAGTCAATGAGTTCATCAACATCAAAACTCGCAATCAAAGTATGGCTGCAACTGTCCAAAATATGTTCGGCTAATTGCCGCACCCCTCCGCCCGCATCAACAAAACCATTAAAAGCGTGGATCAAAATAGGGGGAACACGAAATAGGGCATCCTGATCAAATACGATCAGTTCGGCTGGATCGCGCATTGCATCCCCTCCTATCGGACCTCAAGTAAACCACGCACAGCGCGGCAACGACCCATACCAATCCGGATGATTCGCCAACGGCGAAAACCCCTCAACTACTCAGGCTTTGACTCACTACGGCTTGGGGGCTTCGAAGTAGCCTTTTTTGCCGCAGATTTTTTCACAGGTGCTTTCTTCGCCACCGCCTTTTTCACTCCCGGCTCGACCTCTGGCACCCCCGGATCCGTTGGTGCTTGCGCCTGTGTCACATCTGGAGGAACCACTGCCGCAGGCCACGGGTCCGCCGCCACCTCGTTCGCCTCAATTACTTGATTCCGTTTCCACCAAAGAAAACCGCTAAGACCCGCGGCGATAATGAGCAAGGACCCCAAGAACTTCTTCATGGAACTAACCTTAACATCTCGGAATTCACGCACTACCGGGTTGAGAAAATCACTAATTCTCGGATCGTAAGTACTTGTGAAATGCTTTGGTAACCTCCGTGCCCCTAAAAAAGGATTCCTGATCAGCTGCTGACAATGTGACGGAATGTTCACACACTTTGACCCAGGCCGATCCAATCGCCTGGGTCAAAGTGGCCGCGACGGCGCTGGAAATCACCGATCCAGCGATGAACCCTCCCGGCACCAGGCGCAGTAACTGGGTTACGACATAACGCCCCGCGTAGGTCGCACCACCCGTAAGAATCGCGCTACTAGCAATGGACAGTGCGCGAACCTTTGAACGCGGAAGACCATAAATCGCCGTAATCCGAGCCATCATTGCCACTTGATTGGGTACCAATAATGCTGCGTCCGCTACGGGGATCGGTACTGCGCCAATTCCACTAGCCACCACGGTCGCTTGCTTAATGACCGCGATGGCCGCGTCTTTTTTTCGCCGGCTATCAACACCTTGTGCGGCGGTTAAGGCATTTCGTGCGGCTCCCGGCACTACTTCATAAGTTGCGTCGAGCAACTCCTGAAGCCCGTAGACGACCGTGTCGCTAAATGAATCCGACAGCGCATTAGTCAGGAAAACTTTGCCATCGCCAAAGGTGGGTAGCTGTAGAGACTCGATATACCCCGCGAATGCGATTGCATCAGGGTGCACCTCCAACTCGCCATTGCGCTGAACAACTGGCACCTGGGACAAAACGATCATGACTGGCAGGCCCAATGCGCTAATGGTGGAGATAAAGGCCTGCTGGGCTTTTTCCAGTCTTCGATCAGACCAGCGAATGAGATACCACGCCGAATGGATCCGTTGATCCACTAAGCCGGAATGCGATTCGGTAATTATCCGGTCGAGACCCGCGAGTATGGCGTCGCCTGAAGTCCCTGTTTCAAAACCCTCAGAGTCGTAGACTCCCAGATACCCGTTTGGGTGCCGGTAGTAGTTCAGTCCCTTCGTTACCGGTTCGCCAATTCCAGTTGTTGCAATTGCCTGTGAAAAAATGGCGTTAAGCAACGTTGATTTTCCGCTCCCTGTCTTTCCAAAAATCGCTAGGTTGAAACAGCCGAGGGAATCAAATGCCTTCTGCAGTTCTCGGTCAAAAAGGCTCGCCAGGGCCGCCGAATCCAGATCTGCCGGAACCCGCTCTTGATCATTGGACACCCAATAACCCTACCGTGCACAGGCTCCGGGTTATGGTGGGTTAATGTCGAGAAACAGGTCGCCGCATCGACTCCGGTCAGCGGCCGTCGTAGCCGCAGTCGTGGGAGTGGTCGGTCTCGGTTTTTTTTTATTTAACAACCTGATTCCAAATTCCATTAAGGAAAATGTCTTAGGCGCTCCCATAACTATTCCAGCCCAGTATGCAGATTTGATTAAAGACGCAACCACTCGTTGCCCGGCAATTTCCAAGGAACTATTCGCGGCTCAAATGCACGCGGAAAGTAGCTTTAATCCGATGGCGGAAAGTCCGGCCGGCGCTCAAGGAATCGCCCAGTTCATGCCATACACCTGGAAGCACTATGGCATTGATGCAGACGGGGACGGGCTCGCAGATGTGTGGAACCCGGTAGATGCGATCCATTCAGCAGCACGCTTGAATTGCATTAATCGCAAACTGGTAAAAGGCCTTGACGGTCCGCGGATCAAACATACTTTTGCCGCTTACAACGCGGGTGTCGGATCCGTCTTGGAGTACGGCGGAATTCCACCATTTCCTGAAACACAAGAATACATTGAACGGATTTTTACCAACAGTAAAACGCTGACTTTCGCATCACAGTAGATTCTATTTAATCACCATGATCGACTGCAAGTTCTCAACAACGAGTCGGCCATCGGGTGTCCACAACCTACGAAGCTCACTCATAAATCCGCCATGTATGGAACTCACCGACGCGTCGTGTAGTAGTGGTGAGCGCTCACCATCAATGGATGCAATATCCATTGGATCAATGAGAAGATTGGCACTAAACGACACCGTCGCTACCGGACGCATCGTTTTCATTAATGTATATGGCGATGGCCACCACGCATCGACCATGGACAGGAGCTGCGCTGCGTTCCAGTGCACTCCCAGTTCTGTTCTTTGTGGAAGATTAATCCAGCCATGCACAACTGACTCGGTGCCCAACGTGGGCAAAGGTGTAATCGGCCGATACTCCAGATGTTTACTAAAGACAGGCCCAAACGGTGGTCCTATCGGAGCCAATTCGACCTGCTTAGCTGGCGGAACTTGTGGAAACGGAGCGCTCCCCCACTCTTCCCCTGGTGGGTCGAGCTCCAAATTCTTGTCTGCGCCGGTAACTACTTGCCCCCGCGCGACTGTTACGTTGTCTTGGTCACGCAAAATATCTACCTGCCACATGGACATCGCAGACCCTTTTCGAATTAGCTTAGATACGACTTGGTGGTTCCCCACTAGCACGGGTTCAGGAATCTGTGCAGTTATTGACCGCACTTCACGTGCCAATTCTTCGTTTTGAACAACTTCCTCCACCATGCGACGGATCGGTAGTCCGCCCCAAGCGCCTCTCCCTTGCTGCCACGTGTCAGGGACAGCCCACACTGACTCGAAAGTTGTGCCCTCACCCATCAGGCGCTGGCCGGTTTCGCATCAGCGAGTGACCCTGTGCCCGCATTTGTATCTGTGTCGACTTTTTTATCGCCAGCGGACAAGGCTGACTTTTTCAGCCACTTGCTCCACGGAATGTTCCACAATCCACCAGGGCCATTCCACGGCTCATTGACGTTTCCGCCGGTATTTGTATAGAAAACGACATCCCCGGGGATCGTTTCATTGAAAATCCACTTAGCGTCGTCCACGTACATGTTTGTGCACCCGTGGGACCCGTTGTAAATTCCCAGACGCCCGTACGCCCAAGGCGCAGCGTGTAAGAACTCACCCGTGGGCGTCAATCTCGTGTTCCACGGAGCTTCAAGCTCATATTGATCATCTGGATCAGTGAGCCCTAGAGACTCACTGCGGTATATTTTCGTTGCCTCTTTAGCCGTACTGATTACCTTGGTACCGTTCCTAGTTTCCCATTCGTTTTTTCCTAGGGATACTTTAAAAGTTTTGACTTTGGCTCCGTCAACATAGACTTTCATCTTTTTTGTCTTGCCATCCACTCTCGCGATCAACTTGCGAGCCGTCTTGAAGGTATAGGTGGCGTCTAATTTCGCCGATCCAATTAATGACTTAGATCCGCTGCGTCCCAGCACCGTGCGTCCGAGCAGCGATACGACGCGAATAGTTGATTTGCCCGGCCAATATGTTTTAGGCCGAAAGACCGCCGAAGTTTCATCCAACCAACCCCAAGCGCCTCTCACGGGGACCAACTTGCCGCTGGGTAACTCAGCGGACACAATCAAGTTTTCTTCGACAACTACTTTATCCGGGATGGGCTTGCTGAATACAATTTTGGGCAGAGCGCCCACACCGACCTTCACTTTAGATCCATCAACGCCGAGTGAGTTACTTGCTGCGATGAACTTTGCCCTTACCCAGACGCGCTTCTTGGGCAGTTTCTCGGGCTTGGCCGCTTGCGTTCCAGCCGGTGGTTGTGTCGTCGCAACAACCGGCCCAACTACCTCGCTCGCGAAGACACCTTGGGCGGCACGCATGTAGACGCCATAGGTACGCAGTGGGTTTAAATCTGAAAGTGGGCAAATGCCTTCAATCGGGCTGCCGGCCACTGCATTTTCTGGAACGCCAAGTTCCTGGCATGCATACCAATTAACGGAGTCAAAAGAAATTTGATAGGAGATTGGTCCAATAGCCCTCTGAGCCGGCTCAGGAACCTGAGCCGAGTACACGACATCAAGTGTCTGGGCGGTCGCCCCTGGACTTACCGAAATAATGGCCGGGGCGGCGGGCGCGCCCTCGATCGCGTTGGCTTGTGCGGGCAATAAAACGGCGCCCAATGATGCCGCCAGTCCAGCACTTACTAGTACTCGTAACGAGCCACGCATCCCACATTCCCCTATTTCTGGCGCTTACTTCGCACTCCACCCATGTGACAGCGTCTTCATAAGGATACGCACAAGGATTTTAGTGGACCGTGACCACCTACCAAGAAATAATTCTTTGATCCTCCCATAACAACCCTGTGAGGGGAAAATCGACATTTCCGATGAAATTCCGGCGAACCTCGAGGTTAGTTTGAGCGAGCCAGGCAACCGTTTCTGCTCCCTCATCTGCTGATCTCGGGGCATCAGGTCCCCCCATAGGTGTTCGGCAATGATTCGGACATACGGCATCAACGAGCACACCCCGGGTCCCCCACCCGGTCTCTGCCGCAAAATTACGAATCAACGCGTTGACAGCTGCTTTGCTCACCCGATAGGGCGCGAGTCCTCCGCTTGTCCCGGGGCCACTAAATCGACCCAGGCAGGCTGACAGGGCAATGACTTTGCCAGAACGCGCCGCCACCATGGGGGGCGCGAAGTGGGCCAAGGCATTCACCACTCCCATCACGTTAACCCCGAGCACCCGATCCCACTCATCTGGCGCAGTTCTTAGGGTCTTAGACATTTTCTCGCTCATAACTCCTGCCGAGCACACCAAAATTTCGGGTTCTGACAGGGGGCCGAGTCGTTCACGAAGACTCGCCACTTCTGCGTAGTTCGAAAAATCAGCTCCATCGCCCACCGCGTCAATTCCTAAATCGCACAGTGCGGTCGCCGCTTGCCGGCCACTTTGCGTGTTTCGACCCAGAACTGCAACCGTGTACCCGGCCCTACCAAGTTGAGCGGCAACTGCGAAGCCAATTCCCGAGGCGCCTCCAGTAATGAGCACTACACCCTTATCCATGGACCCAAGCCTTCCTTAGTGTGGTGACTTTCGCACCCTCACAAGCGCAGACAAACAATGCACCCTAGGCTTGTGTCGCAATTAGGTCGTCTGTGAGAGGAATACCCGTGGCTGCTGAGCCTCCCGACCAATTTGGACCAAATGATTGGCTCGTTGATGAGCTTTACCAACAGTTTCTGCAAGACCGGAACTCGGTCGACCCAGCCTGGTGGGACTTCTTTGCCGGGTTTACCCCCCGAGACCTCCAACCCGTTGACGCACCCGGTACGCCACTTCCGGCAGCGATACCAACTCAGATCCCAACTCCGACCCCAACTCCGACCCCAGCGCCGACCCCAACTCCGGCCCCAGCGCCCGTTACAACCGTCCAGCCGGCCGCATCATCTGCGTCGACCAATCACATAGAGCGGCTCAAAGGCGCGGCCGCTCGAGTAGTCACCAACATGGAAGAAAGCCTCAGCGTTCCCACGGCAACAAGTGTTCGCTCCCTTCCCGTCAAACTCCTTTTTGACAACCGCATTGTGATTAACAATCACCTTGCTCGTGGCCGTGGTGGGAAAATTTCCTTCACGCACATTCTTGCGTTTGCGCTGGTGCAGGCCCTAAAAACTCAACCCGAAATGAACTACGCATACGAAGAAGTCGATGGCAAGCCTGGAGTAAAACTCAACGCAGATATCAATATCGGTCTGGCAATTGACTTAGTCAAACCAGATGGCACCCGCCAACTACTGGTGCCCAACATCAAAGCCGCGCAAAACATGAACTTTGCGACATTTTGGGCCAGCTACGAGGACATGGTTCGCCGCACCCGCTCTAATAAACTGACGGTCGACGATTTTGCTGGGACAACGGTTAGCTTGACCAATCCGGGCACTATCGGCACAAATCATTCGGTTCCGCGATTGGTCAAAGGACAAGGAGCGATCATTGGTGTGGGCTCCATGGAGTACCCGGCACAGTGGCAAGGCGCCTCTGAGGAATCAATCGTTCGCAACGCCGTTTCAAAAATTTTGACCCTTACTTCGACGTACGACCACAGAATTATTCAAGGCGCGCAGTCCGGTGAGTTCCTTCGCAGAATGCACTCTTTGATTCTCGGTGAAGATGACTTCTACGTCGATATTTTCAGGAGCCTTCGCATCCCCTATGACCCCATTCGATGGGCTCTTGACATTTCGGCGAATCACGAAACAGACCTTGACAAAAATGTTCGAGTTCAAGAGGTAATTCACGCATATCGAGTTCGTGGCCACCTCATGGCTGACACGGATCCACTCAAGTATGAGCAAAGGACACACCCCGATCTTGACGTTCTCTCATATGGATTAACTCTCTGGGATCTGGATCGAGAATTCGCAACTGGTGGTTTTGGCGACAAGCCACTCATGAAATTACGCGAGATCCTAGGAGTGCTCCGCGATTCCTACACCAGGACCTTTGGTATTGAATACATGCACATTCAAGAACCAGAAGAACGTAAGTGGATCCAAGAGCGTGTTGAATTACCACATGTAAAACCCGATCCTGCCGACCAGCTTCGAATTCTGCGCAAGCTCAATGAGGCTGAAGCACTCGAATCATTCCTGCAAACGAAATATGTTGGCCAAAAGCGATTCTCGCTCGAGGGCTCCGAATCACTGATTCCCATGCTGGACGAGATCCTGACCGAGTCCGCCAATAATGAAATCTTGGAAGTGGCAATCGGCATGCCCCACCGTGGGCGCCTCAACGTTTTGGCAAATATTGCGGGGAAGTCTTTCGGGCAAATTTTCCGGGAATTCGAAGGCGAGTATGCCGAGAATTCGGTGCAAGGGTCCGGCGACGTCAAATACCACCTAGGGACGACCGGTTCATATGTGTCGGCTGAAGGTGGCTACACCTCTGTGTATCTTGCCGCTAACCCGTCCCACCTTGAGGCTGTTGATCCGGTACTCGAAGGAATCGTTCGCGCAAAACAAGATCTGTTGCCGGCGGATCGCAGACACGATATTTTGCCCGTACTCATTCACGGCGACGCAGCTTTTGCGGGCCAAGGTGTCGTCGCAGAAACACTGCAACTTTCGCAACTGCAGGGATATCGAACCGGTGGGACAGTACATATCGTTGTCAACAACCAGGTCGGCTTCACTACCTCCCCTAAGTACAGCAGGTCTTCGATTTACTCCACCGACGTTGCCCGCATGATTCAGGCTCCAATTTTGCATGTCAACGGTGACGACCCCGAGGCTGTCATTTTCGTGTCCAAATTGGCGTTTGAGTTTCGCCAAGCCTTCGGCAAAGACGTTGTAATTGACCTGGTCACCTACCGTAGACGTGGCCACAATGAAGCGGACGACCCTTCATTAACTCAGCCATTAATGTACGCGATCATTGACAACAAGCGATCAGTTCGCAAGCACTACACAGACTCACTAATTGGGCGCGGGGATATCACTCTCGAAGAGGCCCAAGAAGTCCTCATGCACTTCCAGGAACAACTCGAAATGGTGTTCCAGGAGACACGCATAGATGAGCCTGAGACTGAATTTAGTGAGCGCGCAAAGGCGATTATTGAAACCGGGCAGCTTAACCTGGTTCCTCAAACACCATCACAAGAGGTCGATACGTCAATCACACAGGCCCAAATTGACACGGTCATCGAATCCCAATTAACCATGCCTGAAGGTTTCAATGTCCATCCCCGACTTGCCCCTCAACTACAACGTCGCGCCCAAATGGTTGCTGACAACACGATTGACTGGGGCATGGGAGAAGCGCTGGCTGTTGGCTCATTACTCATGGAAGGTCGGACAGTTCGCCTCGCTGGACAGGATTCTCGCCGCGGAACATTTGGTCACCGCCACATGGTGATTGTCGATAAAGAGACCGGTTGGCAATACAAGCCGCTAAAAAAATGCTACCGCGACGGTGGAAAACTTTATGTGTATGACTCTTCGTTAAGTGAATTCGCTGCACTGGGCTTTGAGTACGGTTACTCCGTCGCCCGCCCCGATGCACTCGTCATGTGGGAAGCCCAGTTCGGAGATTTTGTGAACGGTGCCCAATCAATTATTGATGAGTTCATTTCTTCCGGTGAACAAAAATGGGGGCAACGATCATCTGTTACTTTGCTGCTGCCCCACGGACAAGAAGGCCAAGGACCAGATCACAGCAGTGGTCGCATTGAGCGCTTCCTTCAGCTCTGTGCACAAGACAACATGTCCATTGCGGTTCCCAGCACGCCTGCTTCCTACTTTCACCTTCTACGCTGGCAAGTAATGGGCAGGCTCTCACGCCCACTCATCGTATTCACGCCGAAATCACTGCTGAGGTCAAAGGCGTCGGTCTCCCGCGTCGAGGATTTCACAACCGGAGTTTTCCGTCCTTTCCTCCCGGATACGGAATTCTCGGGAGCCGGCGTCAAGAAGGTACTTATCTGTTCAGGCAAGGTGTACTTCGATTTACTCTCGTACCGCAACACACACAACATCACCGATACGGCAATCGTGCGACTTGAACGAATCTATCCTCTCCCCGGAGTCAGCTTGCCCGCAATGGCGAGGCAATACCCCGATGCCGACTTGCGATGGGTTCAGGAAGAGCCGGCAAATCAGGGTGCCTGGAGTTTCGTCGCAATGAACATTCCGGGCCTTATTGATCGAAGCATCTCCTCTGTTTCGCGTCCAGCGTCTTCAACTCCTGCAGTGGGCACCCATCAACGGCACCTAGAAGACCAGGAATCCCTCATCAAATCAGCATTCAATTAGTCGATTGGTAATTGCACATGTATGACACAGATCGTGGCGCTGAGGAGCTCGCTCGTCGGCGAGGAGAAGAAGAAGTATCTTTTGAGTGGCTTGCCGAGCGTTTCGCAGAATTTGTGAATCTCAATCCTGAATTCGAGAATGCGATTGATCGAGTGGCGACTTGGCTCGCCCGTCTCGATGACCACGACGAAGACTAACCTCAACTACTTTCTCAACAGGATTCCTTGGATTAAGGCCGGATCAATCCCGCCGAACTCTCGAGAGTCCGTACTTGCTTGTGCGTTATCCCCTTCCACCCACCACATGCCATTCGACTTGCGCACAAGTCGCTTGATTTGCGTTAGGGCCGGCCGCTGAGGGTGGGCAAAAACGGCGATAGCGCCGCGTCGGGCAAAAATATGGCCCCTCACCGCAAGATGAATTTCGCCATTTTCCAGTGTGGGTAGCATTGACGAACCGATTACCTTCACCCGAAAAATTGGTACCCAGCGTGCCATAAATCCCATGTTCATAGATTAGCCTGCTGCGTCTTGCGCGAAAAATTATCGGGGCTAGAGTTGGGGTGTCCAATAAGAACCGATCCCACTTCACCCACACGATAGGAGCAAAAGTGCATAAGCATTTCGGAGCCCTGATAGTTGAAAAATTCATTCCACAAATATCCGCATACGCTCACTGTGATCTTCCCTGCGGTGTTTATGACCCCGCACAGGCTCGCTTAGAGGCCGAGTCGGTCAAGGCATGTATGGAGAAGCACAACGCAACGGACGATATGGACTTCAAAGCGCGTGCCCTCCTCGTGAAAGAGCAGCGCTCTCACATGGTCAAGGAACACCTATGGGTTCTGTGGACCGATTACTTCAAGCCACCGCACTTTGAGAAGTACCCCAACCTCAACGAACTGTTTAACCAGGCAACCAAGCTTGCCGGTGCAGGCGGAACCAAGGGAACCGTAGACGTTGCAGTAGCAGATCAGCTCCTGGGCAAGATCGATGAAATTTCTGAAATCTTCTGGGAGACCAAGAAGGCCTAGTAAAAACTAACATTGCAATAAGTTGCCCGTGGGTTTCCATTTAGAAATCTACGGGCAACTTGCCTGTGGGTACAGATTCAACGGTCTCACGTAGTCATGAGCAGCTCGCTCAATAGAAGTTTCCATGCGGTTTCCATGCGGTTTCCATGCCAACTTCACACTTTCGGTTTAGATTGAGTGTAATTATCCCTAGCCAACCCCAGTAGTGGTGCCCAAAGCCGCACTTCCTCGATCAACAGGAAAGGCATGATGCCCCAAATTTCGATTCGGCCGGCGAGTGATCCAGATGTACCGGAAATCCTTGACATGGTTGGTGAACTCGCGGAGTTTGAACGCGCTCGAGGGGAGGCCATCGCGACTGTCGCTGATTTCCAAGCTGCACTGTTTGGCGAGAGCCCGTCAGTATTCGCGGTGATCGCGGAGGTTGATGGCGTAACTGCTGGATTCGCCCTCTATTTCAAGAATTTTTCCACCTGGCTCGGAAAGCACGGCCTCTACCTGGAGGACCTCTACATCCGACCCGCCTTCCGAGGGCAGGGAATAGGGGCATACCTGCTATCCCACTTGGCGCAAATTTGCGTGGATAATGGTTACCCGCGTTTTGAATGGTGGGTGCTTGATTGGAATGAGAGCGCTCGCGATGTCTACGGCCATTTAGGGGCGCAAGCGCTCACCGAATGGATTCCTTACCGCGTTTTCGGTGACGCACTCAATGAGTTGGCAAGGAAAGAGCCACCACCGTGACCGAGGTATCGGTATGCGTGCCCAATGCGCCGGAATACCTCAGAGTAATTCGGCAAATTGCCATGGTCGTGGGGGCCAAAGCCGATCTGCTCCTTGACGCCCTCGATGAAGGGCAACTGGCTAGTGACGAAGCTGCAAATATTTTGATGAAATTTGCTGAACCCGGCGCCTCACTTAATTTCGAATGGGAAACAGAACCGGGCGTGCTCCACCTGCGCGCAAGGACGCGCTGCTCACTTTCTCACCTTCCTGATTTGCCCGCAACACTTGGATATGCATGGGTGATCATCTCTTCGATTACCAGCAAACTAGAGATTTTTTTAGAGAATGGCGAGGTACACGTTGACCTCAGTGTCGAAAGCGCAATCTAGCCATGCTCACCGCGGGGGCAGTTAATGAGCTGATTCGCGAGTTGAGATCACCCGATGTGACAGCGGCCCGAACCGATGAACTTAAGAGTGAAATTATCGCTGAGCATCAAGGTTTGATCCACCATTTTATTCGTTTATACGACGTGCAGGTTGTGGAAGATTTGGTTCAGCTTGGAACCATCGGAGTACTGGCTGCAATTGATAAATTTGATCTTGACAGGCAGGTCGCCTTCGCCACCTTCGCGGGTGTACGAATCCGGGGTGAAATTTCACACTATTTGCGCGATAACGCGACGATTCGGATCCCCAGGTCGGTGCAATCGCACATCAAAGTGGTCCGGACCGCGCAGGATACCTTTGTTGCCCAGCACAACCAGCTGCCCACTTTCGTTCAGCTGGCGATTCATGCTGATCTCAATCGAAGTGAGCTCTTCGATGCTATGCAAGCCAACCAGAGCACCCACCTATTTTCTTTGGATGACCCCGAAACGTACCTAGACATTCCCGCCACGCACAGCGAATACGAGTTCGTTGACGAATGGGCTTCGGTTCGACCCGCAATTGATCAACTGGCTCCACTTGAGCGAAAGATCCTTGGGATGCGGTTCATCGAGCAAAAAAGGCAAGGTGAAATTGCGCAGGAACTTGGCATGAATCAAATGGCGGTCTCTCGGCGTCTCAATTCGATTCTCGAGCGACTTCGTCACCATGTAACTGCTGTGTAACGCGTGGCGTAAATGCCATGAAGGTGCCAACAAGTGCCACTATCGTCACGCCTACTGCTATAATCTGTTGCAGCAATTCAGTTGCGCCGATCAGCGGGACGCTGACAACCAGGGCCAGTACCTGAGCCAAAGCAAAGGGTGCGCGCGCCCATCTACGCCGACCGAACCATCCGAACGACACACCCAACATCGCAGCTCCGAATATGGCGAAAATCAGTACTTCCAGGGTCACGCCAGAAGCGTTAGCGACCTGCGACGGGCCCGTGAGCCCATCCCGGGAGATGCCAATCACGACAAGAAATGCGTACGCCAGATAAAAAAGGCCTTCGATCGCGCTGATGGCACCTAGGAATCGGAGTCGGTTCTCAGTTGATCTCACATCGGCCACCTCCTAAGCGTAACGCCAAAGCGCACTTGGACTGAGCCAGCGTAGAGTGAGATGGTGCGAGCTTTGCTGGTGGTCAACCCAAACGCCACAAGTACATCTCCTCGTGTTATCGACGTAATCGTGCGAGCACTCTCACATGAATTGGATCTTGAAGTCACCATGACAACGCATAAGGGGCATGCGCACTCAATCGGTGAATACGCCGTTGAAACCGAGATTCCTTTAGTAATAACTCTTGGTGGAGACGGCGTGGTCAATGAAGTGGTTAACGGAATCATGTGGACCAACCCCCTAAAGTCCAAACCGGCAATCGCGCCAATTCCTGGAGGCAGCGGAAATGTTTTTGTTCGCGCATTGGGCTTGCCTGTTGATCCCGTTGAAGCGACCGGGGCGATTATGGAGGGTTGCCGTGCGGACCGTTTTCGTACGATTAGCTTGGGTCTTGCCGCTGCAACTCGTGACAATGGGCAGACTTTGAGTCGGTACTTTGTGGCCAATTCTGGCATTGGGCTTGATGCAACGATCATCGCTGCGATGGATCAGGACCGAAAAACGGGCGTAAGCGCGTCACCACTTCGCTATCTAGGAACCACAGCGCGTGAATACCTTCGCCGGAGCAACCGGAGGGCATCCATTGAGGTTTCCCGACCCGGAAACGCCTCGGTTGACCACGCGCGCGTGGTACTTGTTCAGAACTCATCACCCTGGACGTTCTTTGGTTCCTGGGCGCTGGACCCCAATCCCGCGGCCAGCTTTGCTACCGGCCTTGACGTCTTTATCGTGTGCAAGCTGGACCCCATCTCTACCGCGCGGGCGGCACGCCGGATCATCACCCGATCACGCCGCAAGGCCTCAGCAAACGCTTACACGAGCTGGCACGACCAAAACACTTTCTCAATTGCCGCCGACCCCGAAGTTCCCTTTCAAATCGATGGTGAGGCCCTTGGCCATGTTTCCCAGGTTCAATTCACCCACCAGGCAGATGCTCTTAAAGTGATCGACCCTCAGTGAAAATATTGGAGTAACGGACAAATAGTACAATTCGGCCAGATGTGACCCATTCAACACGAAAAACTTGCAATTCCCACAAAGTTTCTGTCGTTTCCACTTGTACCCGAGGCCAAGGTCTGGGAACCTAGGCCTGCCCTAGTTTTGACGGGCTGGCCGCCTTCCCCCCTGGGCCAGTGAAGCGAACCTTCACCCCAAGTGGAAGCCAGCGCGTGAAAGCATTCACAAGTGCTGGCGAACCCAGCACCTCAGTAAAGATGGAGTGATCCCGCATGGACTGGCGCCACGAGGCAGCCTGCCGTGACGAAGACCCTGAGTTGTTCTTCCCAATCGGCAATACTGGACCTGCATTGGTCCAAATTGAAGAGGCTAAGGCCGTCTGTCGTCGTTGTCCTGTCGTGGACGACTGCTTGCGGTGGGCGCTTGAGACGGGCCAAGACTCCGGCGTGTGGGGCGGACTCAGTGAAGACGAGCGTCGCGCACTTAAACGACGTAACGCACGTCTGCGTGCTCGCACAACCGCTTAGCCTCCAGACTCTCTTCGCGCAACCGGAATGCTGATCATTACTCGGGTTCCGATATTTCCAGTCTCGTTGGCCTGCACTGGTTCGATCGTTACGTGACCTGCGAGTTCGCCAAATATCAAATCCGACACAATGGTTAAACCCAACCCGCAATTCGGGAGCTGCGTTAGCGGTACTGCCGATTGCACGGTCCCGATTCCGTTGTCGCTGACAATCGCACGTAGATGACCTTTATCGCGCTCGGCGCTCACCAAAATTTCCGTGGCCCCTGAATGCTCAACAACATTATGGATCAATTCCGACACCGCCATAGCTAATGGCGTCGCGACCCGCGAATTGAGCGTTCCAAAACTCCCGTGAACAACGCTCTCAAGTTTCACTCCATCGTGACGAATTAACCCAAGCAATGACCCAACAAGAGCATCGAAATCCACGTTAGTCGCCGCTTCGCGGGAAAGTGAATCGTGGATGGCCGCGATCACCTCAATGCGAGCCTGCGCGTCTCCCAAGGCTTCGGTAACCGCGGAATTACCCGCCCGCCTACCTTGTAAGCGCAAAACTGAAGTTACCATTTGCAGATTGTTCTTAACTCGGTGATTGATCTCCTTGATGATCGCATCCTTTGAGAGTAATTCCTTTTGGTGCTCTCGCAGGTCAGTAACATCTTTGACGACTATTATCGTGCAGGAATCCTTCGTCGCGGGTGAGGGTGATGGGGCTAAGTAGTGGGACGCCAACATCAGAGTTGCGCCATCACCCACGAGGTCTGCCATCCCGGTTGCACCACCATGTGAAAGCTTGATCAAAGGTTGAGACATCCCCGCCGCTGCCACATTCATCCGTTTTGCTATTTCAAAAAACCCCTGCCCCATCAAGTCAATTGCCAGACCCATTTTCCGAAATGAGCTCACGGCATTCGGACTTGCGAAGTTAACCGTTCCAGTTTTGTCCAGTCTGATTACGCCGTCTCCTGCCCGCGGCAACTCCCAACGATTTAATTCGTTAAGTGAGTCAGAACTCCATGCTTGACCGCAAGAGATCATGGCAAATATTGAGTCAGCGCTCTCTAAATACACTTGTTCGAGTCTTCCGGCAACACGAGGTGCGCCACTGCAGTGTCGGGCTATTACTGCAATCACTTGTTCATTCCACTTAACTGGGATTGCCTCAACTCCCACGGGTGAAAGAGGCTCGTGTATCTCACGAACAATGGTTGCTTGACCCAATGCTTCGGCTCGGTCAAGATAATGGAATCTTCCTTTTGGTGCAAAACTGCCAACAACATCCTCGCCCAAAGTGGTCGGCGCAGTAGTCGGGCGAATTTGGGCGACTGCGGTCATCCCGCCGTCATTCCACGTGGGCGCCCAGAGAACCAAGTCGCTTAACGCAAAGTCGGCTAGCAATGACCAATTCGACGTGAGAATCTCCAGAACCACGATTGCCTCTTGTGGGAGCTCAGTGCGCTCCCCCAAGATTTTAGCTACTTGCCCCACGCCCACACACTACCCTTGCCCCATGAGTACCGAGGATTTACCCGCAGCCGGCCACCAGGTGATCGCGGCAGCCGAAAAATACGGTGTAAAACATCTTTTCACTCTTTCTGGCGCCCACATCTTTCCCCTTTACGACGCATGCGAAAAGCGGCCACATGCGCCCGCCCTGGTGGACACCCGAAGTGAGCAAACAGCGGGCTTTGCTGCTGAAGCAACCGCCCGGCTCACCCGCACGCCGGGTTTCGTGGCAGCCACCGCCGGGCCCGGGGTCACTAACCTCCTCACCCCGATCACCAGCGCATTCTTTAACGGGGCACCGCTTGTAGCAATCGGCGGAAGATCCCCTGACTTTCGCTGGGGACTTGGTGCCTTGCAGGAACTCGATCAGCCACCGCTATTTGCCTCAGTGACCAAGTCGGCGATCACCGCACATGATTGTGAACAGGTTGGCAACCTCACCGAGGCTGCCTTCGCAACTGCAATGTCACCACACCAGGGCCCAACTTTTCTCGACATACCCATGGACACGCTTTTCACGCCTGCACCGGTCCTCACCGAACCACTGGCAAGTATCACGAAACCGCAATCAGACCTCACCCAACTTGACCTCGCTATCGAAATGATCGGTGCCGCGCAACGCCCGGTGATTATTGCTGGTGGAGATATTTGGCAAAATCAAGCAGAACTTCAATTCCGGGCGCTCATTGCGCAAATCAGCATTCCAGTGATTGTCAATGGGATGGCGCGCGGGATTCTGAACCCAACGAATCCGCTACTGGTAACTCCCGCTCGCTCATACGCACTCAAAAATGCCGACCTCGTAATCGTGGCAGGGACCCCGCTTGATTTTCGACTTGGCTATGGAGATTTCGGCGACGCACACGTAATTTTTATTTCCGATGATCCCCGGACGTCACCCCTTGCTCAAGCAATTCGCATTACGGGTGATCTACCTGACCTGATGAGCACCATTGCTACCTGCCTATCGAAACCTGTGGGCACCCAATCTTGGAAAGACGACTTGGCGCAACGCAGTTCAGCCGTCCGATTGAGCAATTCCAAATTGATGGCAACCCGCCAAGAAATGATTCATCCGGCGCAAATCTATGGCGAACTCATCCCCCGATTGACCGAGTCAACGATCACAATCGGTGACGGTGGAGACTTTGTTTCCTTTGCAGGCAAATTTATTGAGCCGCAACAACCCGGTCGCTGGCTTGATCCGGGACCGTTCGGCGCATTGGGCACAGGAATGGGATACGCCCTTGGAGCCGGGAAGTCGTTTCCCAGTGACCCGCTTGTAATGCTTCTCGGGGATGGCGCTGCAGGATTCTCACTAATGGACGTTGATTCACTGGTTCGACACAATGTAGCGTGCACAATTGTCGTAGGAAATAACGCTGGTTGGGGTCTTGAACGCCACCCGATGCGTTTTCTCTACGGATACGATGTTCTCGCTGAGCTGGAACCAAGCCGCTATGACCAAGTGGTCGGGGCGTTGGGCGGGGCTGGGGAGGTCGTCACGGAGATTTCCGACCTAGGTCCAGCTCTTGACCGCGCCATGAATTCGGGAGTCCCTTACTTAGTAAATGTCATGACCGACCCCGAAGTGGCATACCCCCGCTCAACCACGGGCATTTAACTAAATCCAAGAGTTGCGAGCAACTCGCACGCGCGTAATTTTGCCCGTACCGACTTGCATCTCCGCATTGCGAAGGTCAATGGAGAAAATAATCCGATCACCGGATACAGATTCGACCAGTGCATTGGCGTACACACTCTCCCCGACTGAAGTGGGAGAAAGATGTAAAAAATCAATCTTGTATCCGACCGTCGTGCAGTCGCCGCAGACCGCTTCAGATATTGCAATAGTGGTTACCGACTCGCACCAGGCAATTGCTATAGGTGTTGCCAGCACATTTACCGATCCGCTGCCCAGGGCAATCGCTGTATCACTTGGACTCACCGTGAACTCGCGTTTTGCCGTATGACCAACGACGTGATCAATGCAAGTACATGAGGAACTCATTGGAGAATTACGAGCAGATCGCCTTCGTTGACAACGTCACCTACCGCTACGGTGAACTCGCTGACCACTCCAGCACTTTCCGCGAGTACTGGAATCTCCATTTTCATGGACTCCAAAACCAACAAAGTGTCCCCTATCGCGACATGATCGCCGATCCCAGCCTCTAGTGAGTGGACGGAGGCAACCATCTCGGCAACAACATGCATGGGTTCGATCTTAGTCCGTTGAATCCAACTCCTTGATCAGCGCGGGCGAATTATTGCCCACAGAATTTACAGCTCGATCGACCCGGAATGCCCGCAAATCAATTCGGGCAAGCAGGAGCTCCCGTGCCAATTCCACATCAAATTCGGGGTCGAGCCATGCGCCCCAATGCGAGGCGGCAATACAAGCAGGCATTCGATCATGAATTGATTCCAGGTTCGGCTGAGCTGCCAAAGTGATTATCGCGCACGTCGATTGAACTCGTCCGTCGATCATGCTTTCAACGATCAGCCCCGCTAGGGCCATGGGATGCGGGTCACCGAGCGGAGGGGAAATGAGATATGGATCTTTAGCCGGACGCTTCCACTCGTAGTATGCGGTGGCCGGGATAAGTATTCGATGAGTGGCAAAAGCTTTTGTGAAAGTCGCTTTTTCAATAACGCTTTCACCCCGTGCATTTATCAGCAAAGTCGACGCTTTCCGGCTCCATTTTGGCAGGATCCCCCAACGCGCTTGGGTCAAAACCCTGCTTCCAGCAACTAAGGTGATCACGGGAATATTCACACTCGGGGCCACGTTGTAATTCGGCCTGAACTCTCGCCCCAAGAGCTCGGGATCTAGCTCCGCATCGAATTCGACTGCGATCACAGTGGGGTCATGTATTAAGACATATCGACCACACATGTATCGATAATAAGGTGTAAGTGGAACACTGTCCCCATGACTGACTGGGTAGCTCCCGTGGCAACTAGGGTAATCAACGCCAAGATCACCCTGCCTAGTTCCAAATCCCTGAGCAACCGGGAACTCATTCTGAGTGCACTCGCGGACTCCCCCTCAACGCTGCACGGTGTACTCGATGCCCGAGACACGATCTTAATGATGGAAGCCTTGAAGTCACTGGGAGTTCAAATTGAAGAACGTGGCCGAGATGCGGCTGGGAATTTGGATCTCGTTGTGACTCCGCACTTCTTGCGCGCTTCTTATGAATCACCCACGGTGATCAATGTCGGACTTGCGGGAACTGTCATGAGATTTCTGCCACCCGTTGCCGCCTTCGCACATGGAGACTCGTATTTCGATGGGGATGCCGGTGCACGCAAACGACCCATGGCGACTCTGCTTGAAGCCTTAAAGGATCTAGGGGTTGAAGTGGAAGATCGCGGACGGCTTCCCTTCCTGATCCATGGCAAGGGGCGGGTACGCGGTGGTGAAGTCGTACTGGATGCCTCCAAATCCAGCCAATTTGTTTCAGCCTTGCTGCTCAGCGCAGCTCGGTGTGATGCCGGTGCCACTATCCGACACGTACCCGCAGATCTGGGCAACTCGCGCGGCGTCCCAAGCCTGCCCCACGTCGAAATGACGATCAATTCACTCACAAGGCGTGGTGTCACCGTCCGGCGCACAAACACGGCGCAGGATTCTTGGCATGTGGATCCACAAAATATTGATGGAGTTGACCTCACCCTCGAAGGTGACCTTTCCAACGCGACCCCCTTCTTCGCAGCTGCTCTGATTGCCTCGGGTGAAGTCACCTGTCCTGACTGGCCTGTTGACTCGGTGCAGCCGGTGACTGCGATCGCACACGTTTTCGAGGCTATGGGTGCACGCATTACCCGCGAAGCTGGTCTTTTCACGCTAGCCGGTGTTGGCGAAATCCAAGGAATCGACGTTGATCTTTCCGATATTGGTGAGGTTGCGCCCACCATCGCAGCTTTATGCGCCCTGGCCGAGACACCGTCTTATCTTCGCGGGATCGGACACTTGCGCGGGCATGAAACCGATCGGCTCAGTGCCCTTGCTACTGAAATTAACCAACTCGGTGGACACGTGATCGAGGAACCCACCGCATTACGCATAACTCCAGCACCATTACATGGCGGAACATTTCACACCTATGAAGACCACCGCATGGCGACAGCAGGAGCCATTTTGGGGCTTAGGGTGCCGGGAATTACCGTTGAGAACATCGATACAACAGGGAAGACACTCCCCGACTTCACACGCCGCTGGGAAGAACTCCTCAATAAGTGAAATCACACAATCTAGACGAAGACGACGTTCGGGTAAGACCGGGCAAGACAAAGTCACGCCCCCGCACAAAGGACCGACCGAGTTTTAGCAACATGTTTTTCGGGTCGGTTTCGACCGTTGACCGTGGACGGTTCACCGTGAACCCCGAGGGTGACACTTCGATCCTCTACGCCGTTAAGGCGCGTGAACTTGGTCGAAAAGGTCTCGTCGTGGGCGACCGAGTGGCAATGGTCGGGGACCCAAATGGAGGTATTGACCACCAGGTGCGAATTGTTCGGCGGGAACCTCGATCCACAGAGCTGCGGCGCACGGCAGACGACGACGATCCACAAGAGCGCGTAATCGTTGCCAACGCTGATCTCCTCGGGATCGTCGTTGCGGCCGCCAACCCCGAACCCAGGATTGGTTTTATTGACCGCGCAATTGTTGCAGCACTCGACGCAGCAGTCACTCCTTTCCTCGTGGTAACTAAATCAGATCTCAAGGATCCCAGCGCCTTGGTAAATGTCTACCAAGAACTAGCGATTCCAATTTTCATTGTGGACAGCGGACTGGCGCCGGATCAACTTAAGGAATTCGTAAAAGGACACACCAGTGTTTTGCTCGGACACTCAGGTGTCGGAAAATCAACGCTCATTAACGAACTCGCGCCAGACGCGCATCGAATCACTGGTTCTGTCAATGACCTGACCGGAAAGGGGAAACATACATCAACCAGCGTGATCGCATTTCCCTTGCCAAAAGCAAACGGGATAGTGATTGACACGCCAGGCATTAGGTCATTTGGATTGGCTCACGTCTCCAGGGAAACTATTATTAACTCCTACCCGGATCTTGTGCATTACACCGAGAATTGTCCCCGTGCATGTAGCCACAACGAACCTGACTGCGCCCTGGGAGGCGTAACCGACGTGATCGTCCTTGAACGGGTAGAGTCGATGCGTAATCTTCTCGCCGGTAATACCGCAATAGGAGTGCAATGAGTCAGTTTCCTAGTGACCTCGAATTCGCACAACATCTTGCTGATCGCGCGGATGCAATTTCACTCTCACGCTTTAATGCGCTGGACCTCAACGTGACCCAAAAACCTGATCTCACTCCCGTGAGTGATGCTGATCTTGCAGTGGAGACAGAACTGCGCGCTCAAATAGCAGCACACAACCCAAATGACAGCGTGATCGGCGAGGAATTCGCCCACACCGCACTCGGTCAACGCACCTGGATTATTGATCCAATTGATGGAACCAAGAATTATGTCCGCGGTGTACCCGTATGGGCGACCTTGATCGCTTTGCGCGACGGCGGGAAAATCACAGTCGGCCTCGTGAGTGCGCCTGCGTTGAATCGCCGATGGTGGGCAGAAATTGGTCTTGGCGCATGGGTTCAGGAACTAGGCTCTGACTTCCCCCGCCGTCTGCACGTCAGCCCTGTACAAAAGATGGTTGACGCGTCATTTTCATTTTCTGATCAGCAAGGGTGGGATCAATCTGACTTTGAGAGCCTGCGCGCGGCCACCTGGCGTCAGCGGGCTTATGGCGATTTCTGGTCTCACGTTTTACTCGCCGAGGGCGCCGTGGACGTGAGTGCAGAACCCGAACTCGCGCTCTACGACTATGCCGCACTGTTGCCCATTGTGGCCGAAGCAGGGGGGGAAGCCTCTCAATTTGACGGCACGCCCCTACCCATCCACGACCCTGACGTGGAACCATCACTTATCTGCTCCAACGGCTCGCTGCACCAAGAATGCCTCAAATTACTCAAAGTGCAGACATAGCTCAAAAGAATTGCCACACTAGGTTTTAGACCGAGGAGGCGCACATGTTAGTTTCCGCAATCCTGGCGGACAAGGGCACCGATGTTGTTACGGTGAGCCCGCAACAAAATGTACAAGAGCTGCTCGCTCTGTTGTCACAGCATAAAGTTGGTGCGCTGGTTGTCTCCAATGACGGCAAGACAATCGCCGGAATTGTCTCTGAGCGAGATATCGTGCGTGCACTTGCAGCGGGTGAGTCGCTCATGAGTGAACCTGTGTCGAGCATCATGACCAGCGAAGTATTTGTGTCAACCACACACGTCAAGATTGACGAGCTCATGACTGTAATGACTTCACGGCGCATTCGACACATACCGATCACCACCGACAGTGGCGAATTGATCGGAATTGTTAGTATCGGTGATTTAGTCAAGGCTCGCTTAAGCGAACTTGAAACTGAGAAGGCAGCTCTCGTCGACTACATCACGCACGGCGGCTAGTGCGAAGTTTTACCCCACCGACCGGTCGGATCGTCACCAATGGGTCGCTTTCAGGCAAAATTTCCCCAGCGGGGTACTCAAATTTGAGTCGCTCACACAGGCTTGACAGCATGATCACTCCTTCGACATAGGCAAAATCCTTTCCGATGCACTGCCGTAAGCCAGCTCCAAAGGGAATAAAACTTTCCCGCGGGAAAGGCACCAAGAACCGCTCTGGGTTAAATGAATCAGGGTCGCTCCAAATTTCAGGGTGCCGATGCAATAGTGCGGGGCTGGTGATCACCAGTGCACCGGTTGGGATGTCGTGTCCATCGATGCAATCGGGGCCTAATGCTTTGCGCGTGATCAACCAAGCAGGTGGGTAAAGCCGCAGGGTCTCACTAAATACCGCTTGCGTGTATGGCAATTGCGCCAGTTTGGAATCCAGTGTCTCCCCTCGTGCTGCGCGCCCTTCAGCCGCGACTCGCTCTTGGGCTTGAGGGTGTGTCGCCAATAGCGCAATGGACCAGGAAAGGGCACTGGCAACTGTTTCGTGCCCGGCGATGATGAAAGTGACAACTTCGTCTCGGATCCCCTCAAGATCAATCTGCTCGTTCGTACTTGCGGCAAGTAGCAGGTCAACGAGGTTAAGGCTTGATGCGGGGACACCCATTGGCTGCGCAACCGTGCGAGATTCCACGATTGAGGCCACGGCTGAATCTAAGGTGTTCAGGCTGCGTTTCAATATTCGATTCCCGGGCGTAGGGATTTTGCGGGGCGGTGACAGAGGAACGCGTGCCCGCATAATTACCACCTCGAGCGCCTGCAGAGTCGCCTCGGTAATCAGATGTGCGTCGGCAGTGAGATCCGAGCCGAAGAGAAACTCTCCCACAACTTCAAGGGCTGCATTAAGCATGAATTGGTCGACGTCCGTGACGACTCCAGCTCCTTTGCCGTCCAGTTCGACAGCCATGCGGTCGGCTGCCTGCTGCGATACTGGAATGAGGTTGTCCATCGCCTTCTGATGAAACGCAGGTTGAATTATGGGCCGCCTTTTTCGCCATAAATCGGTATTGGCAGTGAGTAAGCCGCTGCCAGTCACAAGCGACAACGCCTGGTACTGAATTGTGGCCTTGCTGTAGTTCTTGGCATTGTTGACAAGTACCTGCCGCACTCCCGTCGGTGAATTGACAAGGTAGGTCGGTGGCCTAGGAATCGGAAATTGGACAACATCCCCGAACTTTCGCCAACTCGCGAAGAGGAACTCCAACGGATTACAGCGGATTAGTCCGAAATTTTTCAACATATCGGGGCCTAACGGGCCCGGCGCTGTTACCGGAGTACCTAAGAAATGCGCAGGCATTACGCGACGGGAGCCTGAAGCGATTCCGATTCCACTCGGCCGTAAAGGGTCGTGCGCTGGACAAGTCTGCGCCCTAAGGGTTCAGCAACATCCCGAAATTGGGTGTCGGTGATCCCCTGGCCGTGGCTAGCTCCTGCAGCACGGGATATGTTTTCGTCCATCAGGGTTCCGCCGAGGTCATTGACTCCTGCTTGTAAAAGTTGTCGCGCACCGCGAGGACCTAACTTCACCCAAGAGGCTTGGATATTTGAGATTGATCCATGGTATGCAATCCGCCCTACCGCGTGCATCAAAATAGTTTCACGCCATGTCGGGCCCCGGCGGGCGCCGCGCTTTAAATAGATGGGCGCGGCCATGTGAACAAACGGCAAGGGAACAAACTCGGTGAAACCGCCCGTGCGCGACTGCAACTCGCGCGTACGCACAATGTGTTTTGCCCAGTGTTCCGGCCGCTCGACACTGCCAAACATGATCGTCACATTCGATCTAAGCCCGAGTGAGTGCGCGATTTCGTGCACCTGCAGCCACTCTTGGGTGGATATCTTGTCGGGGCAAATTAATGCGCGGATATCGTCGGAGAGAATCTCGGCTGCTGTCCCCGGAAGTGATCGAAGACCTGCTTCTTTGAGCCGGACCAGATAATTCTCAATTGGCTCGCCGAGCCTCTTGGCTCCTTCAAATACTTCAAGGGCAGTGAAACCGTGGATATGCATTGACGGGACTGCTTCTTTCACAACGCGCGCTACGTTTATGTAGTAGTCACCATCAAAACTTGGGTGGATACCGCCCTGTAAGCACACTTCAGTAGCACCGAGTTCATGGGCTTCGACTACTCGCTCAGCGATCTCTGAATCAGCGAGCAAATACGGTTTTCCACGCAGATTCAGGGAAAGAGGCCCCTTAGAAAAACCACAGAATGTGCACTTAAAGGTACACACATTTGTGTAGTTGATGTTCCGATTGCGGGCGAAAGTGACCACGTCCCCATTAACAGCTTCGCGCAATTCATCCGCAACAGATGCGATCGCGGTAACGTCCTTACCGCGGGCTCTAAACAACGTTGCGATCTGTGATTCATCTATTTGTACGCCAGTTAACGCAGCATCCAAGATCTCGGCTATTGGCGCCGAAGTCCGATCTGATGCTTTCCCGGTAATGAGAATCCCAGGTGCGGTGTCAGCACCTGAATACCAGGCGGTAGACCGACGGCCAATCTGAATCACTTCGGCGCCGGTACCCACGTTCGCGGCGTCTTCGTATTTCTCCGGGAACGTGGCTCCCACATCGTCACGGGCGAATCCATCAGCGTCACTTCGATCCATAACCGCGAAATGCAAATCAGGATCGATCCACTTGGCCGCATCCCGCACAAACTCTGGGTAAATTGTGAGCCTAGGAACCAAAGTCCCACCCCGTTTTTCAACCCGTTCGCGCAGCAATTCAAGTGAAGGCCATGGTTTCTCGGGATTGACAAAGTCGGCAGTGATAGGCGAAATACCACCAAGGTCGTCGATCCCTGACTCGAGAAGAGCATCAAGGTCGTCACTCAAATTCGGAGGTGCCTGCACATGAATGCTGGGCGGTAGAACCTCGCGAGCAATCCGGATAGTTTCCAAAAGTTGCTCTGGCGGGCACGCTGGCCAATTTCTCATTTCTGTGTCTAGCTTTGGGACAAAATTTTGCACGATTACTTCTTGGACGTGTCCGTATTTTTCATGTGCCTGCGCGATTGCTTCCAAGGCGTCAACCCGGTCTGCACGCGACTCGCCAATCCCAATCAGAATGCCAGTAGTAAATGGAATGTGAAGTTCGCCCGCCGCATACAGCGTTTCCAGGCGTCTCTCTGGTGTTTTATCTGGCGCACCACGATGCGCGGCAAGATCAGGGTTGAGGCTTTCAATCATCATGCCTTGACTGGGCGAGACCGTGCGCAGCAGTTCCAAGTCTTCGTGACCTAGCGCCCCAGCATTGGCATGTGGGAGCAAGCCCGTTTCTTTTAACACGGCTGCAGCGGCTGCAGCAAGGTAGTCAATCGTGCTGGAATAGTTGTTCGCATCAAGCCACTGTCGTGCTTGTTTGTATCGAAACTCCGGGTACTCCCCAAGAGTGAACAACGCTTCATGGCAACCGGCTGCAGCTCCGGCGCGGGCAACTTCAAGGATTGACTCGATGCTCAAATATGGGCTCTCGACTCGATGCGGGCTTTTGGCAAATGTGCAGTAGCCACAGCGATCACGGCACAGCGAGGTCAGGGGGATAAATACTTTTGGTGAGTAAGTGATGTTCTCGTTCACGGCCCTAGCCTCTCACTGCCCTGTGCCGCGATTGCCAGGTGGTGATCTAACTGTACCCAAACGAAATTAGCTCATGATGCGAACAGCTGAGGGATCGAATTCGCGCACACTCGCTCGTGATGCGAGCCACGTCCAGCCCGGTTCACGTGCAGGTGCCCTCTCTGAGACTATGGCAAGGCCCGCCTTTGCAGCGTTGCCGAAATCGTCGTCCACGTGGACAAGATTGTCGTATCCGAGGCGACCCAACATGGAGACAACCGCGCCTGACCGGTAACCCGATCCGCAGTAGACGTACACGTCCCTATCCCGGGGAATGTCAGCGAGTCGATCCAGTACTTCGTAGAAGGGGATAAATACTGCTCCCTCAACGTGACCGTTCTCCCACTCCAAGATCTGGCGGGCGTCCATCACGATTGCGTCAGGACTTGCTGCCCATTCAGTTTTTACCGTGTCAAAATCAACGCGTCGGATCACCGCGGGGAGTTCTCCGTCAGCCATCCAAAATCTGGGGTCGCCAACTGCTTGCGACTTAGGTGTTGCGATCCCGACCCGAGCCAATTCACGCATTGCCGCTTCGACTTGCTGGGTGGTTGCACCCACCAATGTGAGCGGCGTCCCCCAAGGCATCATCCAAGCGAGGTAGTTAATGAATGCGCCATCAAGATCAAAGTTGACTGAGCCTGGGATGTGGCCTTGGCTGAATACTTCCCGCGAGCGCAGATCAACGATCCATTCACCACGGTCAATGGCCGCGCGCAAGCTTTCCGGGTCCGCGGGCTTAGGCATTTCCAAATCAACGTCTTGTGGACCTAGAGCATTAGCTAGGCCCATGTGCGCGTAGTACGCGGGGAACACATCAAGACCGGACAGAACAGCATCAACAAATTCGTTTTCGTTCTGGGTCAATGCGGGGTTACCCAGCTTCTCGTCGTCGACAGTGGATTCATATCCACCGGCAGCTTGGGTTGCCGAGCAAAATGAACCAAACCCATGGGTGGGAAACACTCCTGTTTCACCGGCCAAGTCAGCTGCCAGACGCTGAACCGACTTCCACTGGTCATGCGCCTGCTCTTTAGTGAGATCAGGTGACACCAAGTCAGGTCGACCTACGCTTCCAAACAGCATTGAGCCGCCGGTGAACACGGCGCCAGGGTGTCCATCTTGTGAAGCGGAAAAAGAGATGTGATGGGGGGTATGCCCTGGCGTATGCATCACGTCAACATCAAATGCGCCGACTGCAAATGTGTCGCCGTCAACAACAGCTTGCACGAATGGTTCATTAAGGTAGGCCAGCTCTACATCACCGGGGACGATATACGTAGCACCGTGCTTCTTCGCTAGTTCGAAACCGCCTGTGACGTAGTCATTGTGGATGTGAGTTTCAGCTACATGGGTGACTTTCAGTCCGTGCTCGGCGAGCACCTGTTCCACTCGATCAATGTCGCGTTGGGGGTCGACCACGAGCGCCACCGAGCCGTCGTGAACTACATAACTGCGGTCTCCCAATCCCATCGAATCAATTACGACTACGTGCGGGGCGCTGGTTGATGTCATAGCTTTTCCTTTCACCCAAATTGGTTTATGTGAAATTGGTTTATGTGAAATTACTTTCGCTTCAGGTCTCTATTTCTCAATGGGAAAGCCGCTAGCCAGCCAAGCGAGAGTTCCCCCATCGACGTTAATCGCCAGGTATCCATGTCTGGTGAGGTATTCGGCCACCTGCCCGGATCGATTCCCCGACGCACAGATGAGCCAGATCGGCTCCTGTTTTGTGAGTTCTTCCATGCGCGTGGGAATGCTGGCCATAGGGATGTGGGTGGCGCTGGGTACATGGCCCTCGTCGAATTCATAGCCCTCGCGAACATCAACCACCTGCTCGCCCCGCACGATAGCGGCCTGTAGTTCGATGATTCCGGCGGATTTCACATTACTCACTGCAGCGGTTTCCTTTCACCATGTTGTACAAGTAAGCATACCCCTAGGGGTATGCTTATGTCCAATCGGTGGACGAAATGTGGCGCGTTACCGAAAGTCCACGGTTAACGGGGCGTGATCACTCCAACGCTCGGCGTAAGTTTCTGCCTTCCCCACCACTGCAGAACGGGCCAAACCTGCCAGCTTTGGAGTAGCGATTTGATAGTCAATCCGCCAGCCGCCATCGGTATCAAATCCGCGGCCACGCCAAGACCACCACGTGTATGGCCCCGGACCTTCGCCTCCCAGCGCGCGCCCCAGGTCTGTCCATGCCCCAGAAAACCAACTATCTAGATGCGCACGCTCCTCTTCAAGAAAACCAGATTTTTTCCGATTCCCTTTCCAGTTTTTAATATCAACTTCTCGATGCCCAATATTGAAATCTCCACACACCAATGCTTCTCGGCCATTTCGTTTGGCTAGCCGGGCTAAAGTTGCTAGCCGCTTGTCAACGCCGGTGAGAAAAGCAAATTTGGCCACCTGTTTGGGTGTATCCACCTCGCCCGAATGAATGTAGGTCGACACCACAGTCACTGGTCCTACCTCCGAATCAAAGTCGCACTCAATCCAGCGCCCCTGCCCATCGATATCGGGAACTTTGACGTCAATCCGAACGGCACTGGGGGCTTCGCGGGAAAGAACGGCAACCCCAGACCGACCGAGTTCTGGTGCCGGAGCGTGATGAGCATGCCAATCCGAGAGAACCGAAGAGTCGAGCACTGTCATTAACTGTTCTGTTGTCGCGCGTACTTCTTGTAAACAGATCACATCCGCGCCACTTTCGGCAAGCCACTCGAGCCCACCACGCCTGGCCGTAGCCCGAATCCCGTTGACATTGGCAGTTACTACTCGAAGGCTCACAGTTCCCCATTCCTTTGAGCTCGCTTATTCTCTAACGCAATAAATGTCACGATTTCACTTACTGCTCCAGACGCCGCGAATACGGCCATACCAACACCGCGTTTAGCCGACACTTTGCCTGACACCGCAGCAGCACCAAAAGCTACAACGTCTGTGGAGTCGCTGATCGCTTGCGCCAAAATCCAGCCTGACGGGTCTTCATCACGATGCCATGCTCGGATAGCTCCAATCCCGATCGCAACCTCACGGGCACCAGCAATCCGGGTCAGCCACCGCGACGCAGCTGCCGACTGCGGGTCAATGCCTAAGCCTCGCGCTAATCCACCGGGAGCAAAAATTAGTCCGGCCCCGATCAGAATACGGCCTGCTCCCAAAATTGGGAACAAATTTGGGGGAACTTCTCCGGGCAATAAAGTCATGCCGCAGGTTAGTACGCCACCAGATCAGCCGCACTGGCACCAATGCACTCGGCGGAACGTGTGCGCATGTGGTTAGCATGGCGACATGACCTCTTTTCGCTCTGTCCGTCTTGCCCAACGTCCAACCGGGATCCCCAGCCCGGACACGTGGGCAATCGAGTCCGAGGAACTCCCCGCGCTGGCACCTGGCGAATTCGCGGTCGGGGTTGAATACATTTCCCTCGACCCGGCAATGCGCGGCTGGATTGATGACCGCCCCTCCTACCTTCCACCGGTCGAACTTGGCTCAATCATGCGTGCTGGCTCAGTTGGGACCGTCACTGAATCACTCAATGCCAACTTTGCGGTGGGTGCCCAAGTGGTCGGAACATTTGGTGCAACAGAAGTGGCTATTTCTGATGGCTCTGGAGTACATATTGTCAGGTCAGATCTTGCGCCTCTGCCAACATTCCTTGGGGCGTTGGGCATGACCGGTATGACCGCCTACTTTGGTCTATTCGAATTAGGTAAGCCACGCGCCGGAGATGTTGTTGTTGTGTCAGCAGCAGCCGGCGCCGTGGGCAGCATCGTGGGCCAAATCGCCAAGATCAACGGCTGCACAGTAATTGGAATCGCCGGTGGCAAGGAAAAGTGCGAGTACATCACCAACACTTTAGGTTTCGACTACTGCATTGACTACAAAGAAGAAACCGGTATGCGCAAGCAACTCGGTGCGGCACTTAATACAGTGGGTGCGAAAGGCGTTGATGTCTACTTTGACAACGTCGGCGGGGAAATGTTGAACGCCAATCTCGCGTACCTGTCCTTTGGAGCGCGGGTGGTAATTTGCGGAGCGATCTCCCAATACAATGCCACCGAGATCACTCCCGGACCGAGTAACTACATGAACCTGCTGGTCAAGCGGGCCACCATGACCGGTTTCCTGGTTTTTGACTACGCATCACAATTCAGCGTGGCCCAGCGGAAGATCGGGGCGTGGATCGCCCAGGGCAAAATTACTGCTCCAGAAACGGTCGTGGAAGGAACAATCGATGCCTTCCCCGCGACACTCAACCGACTCTTCACCGGCGACAATCTTGGCAAGTTAGTGCTCAAAATCACCTAGCCCCCAGCGGCATCGCCACAATCCCACGCGTACGGTCACAGGCCCTTGGCTAAGGTTGTCCACATGTCTAAGGTTCTCGCATCATTGCCCATTGGCGAACGGGTCGGAATAGCTTTCTCCGGCGGTTTGGACACTTCGGTTGCTGTGGCCTGGATGCGCGAACATGGAGCGATCCCCTACACCTACACCGCCGATCTTGGCCAGGCCGACGAACCTGATATTGACTCGGTGCCGGACCGAGCCGGAAAATATGGCGCCGAGCATGCGCGGCTCGTTGATTGTAAGGCGGCATTGGTTGAAGAAGGCCTTGCGGCGATTGCCTGCGGGGCATTTCATATCCGCTCAGGCGGCCGCACCTATTTCAACACAACTCCCCTTGGCCGCGCGGTCACGGGAACTCTGCTCGTTCGAGCGATGCTCGACGACGACGTCAATATTTGGGGTGATGGGTCGACGTATAAGGGCAATGACATCGAACGCTTTTACCGCTACGGGCTGCTCGCTAACCCAGAACTAAGAATCTACAAGCCATGGCTCGACGCGCAATTTGTTACCGAGCTCGGTGGCCGCCACGAAATGAGCGAGTGGCTCAAAGCGCGCGATCTGCCCTATCGCGACAGTACCGAGAAGGCCTACTCAACGGATGCCAATATTTGGGGGGCCACCCATGAAGCGAAAGATCTTGAGCACCTCAATGCTTCACTGGAAATCGTGGATCCGATCATGGGCCTCCGGTTCTGGGATCCCGAAGTCCAGATTGACACGGAAGACGTCACGATCGAATTTTTTCAAGGCCGCCCGGTCAGCATCAACGGAAATGCCTTCGACTCATCAGTTGACTTAGTCCTTCAAGCAAATGAAATTGGTGGCCGACACGGGCTAGGCATGGCTGACCAAATTGAAAACCGAATCATTGAAGCCAAGTCACGTGGGATCTATGAAGCACCCGGCATGGCGCTGCTTTTTATTGCCTACGAACGACTATTGAGCGCAATCCACAATGAGGACACAATCGCGAATTACCACGCAGAAGGTCGACGTCTTGGTCGGCTCCTTTATGAAGGTCGTTGGCTTGATCCACAAGCATTAATGCTCCGGGAATCCCTGATGCGCTGGGTTGCTTCGGTTGTCACCGGCAGCGTCACCCTGCGGCTTCGCCGTGGGGAAGATTATTCGATTATCAGCACCGATGGTCCAGCATTTAGCTATCACCCGGACAAGCTCTCAATGGAGCGCACCGAAAACGCCGCATTTGGACCTACCGACCGAATCGGTCAACTCACAATGCGAAACCTCGACATTGCTGACACCAGAAGCAAACTCGAGTTGTACGCGGGGCAGGGTCAACTCCTTGACGGTCACCTCAACCTAGTGGGAACTCTCACACCCGGCGGCGCAAAAGCGATCGCAGAGAAAACAACAACCCTACAAACACCCGATGAAGCACTCCTTGAGCGGGCTTCATTTGATCTCGGCGCGGACTGAGTCTTTTCAGACGAATTAACCACTTCTCAGATCCAGTAACTCGGTATAGTCTTCTGCCATGAGCAGTGGCACGATCCCGCCTTTTTCAACCCAGCATTGGCGCGATACCAAGCGCTACTTGTGGCTAGTCGCAATTGCTATGCCCGCATTACTTTTTATTGCAATAGGCATGTACTCGCTTACCAGCTGGACCGCGTGGTTTTGGATTGGGCCCATTTTCATCCTCGGAATAGTCCCGATCATTGACTTAATATCTGGGCGAGACGTACGCAATCCCCCCACTGATCTAATCGCGCAACTTGAGGCAGATCGATACTACCGAATCTTGACCTACGCTTACCTGCCCTTGCAATATACCGGATTCGCAGCCAGCCTCTTCGTAATTGCAAACTGGGACTTGTCCATTATCACCAAAGTGGGTTTCGCGATTTCAATTGGAATGATCGGTGGAATTGGAATCAACACTGCCCACGAATTGGGTCACAAAAAAGAGAAGTATGAACGATGGTTGTCAAAGATTGCCTTGGCCCAAAGTTTCTATGGTCACTTTTTCATCGAACACAATCGCGGTCACCACGTCCGGGTTGCGACACCTGAGGATCCTGCCAGCAGTCGCATGGGTGAAAACTTTTATCGTTTCTGGCCTCGAACCGTTTTCGGGTCCCTCAAAAGTTCCTGGGCCCTTGAATCGAACCGAATTGCTCGACGCAAAAAACATCCATTTCGGATCGGCAATGACAACATCAACGCCTGGCTCATGTCAGTCGTGCTGTGGGCGGTCATGTTGCTGTGGCTGGGAATTGGGATCCTTCCCTATCTCATAATTCAAATGCTTATTGCGATAACACTGCTCGAGGCCGTTAACTATCTCGAGCATTACGGAATGCTGAGACAGAAAGTGAAATCCGGGGACCGGGAACGTTATGAGCGTGTCGACCCCAGTCACAGCTGGAATTCAGACAACATTGCAACCAACGTCCTGCTCTATCATCTACAACGACACAGTGACCATCATTCTCAGCCAACCAGGCGTTACCAAGCACTCCTGTCTTATCATGAAAGTCCAGTGCTCCCTACGGGATATGCAGGCATGATTTTGCTTGCACTATTTCCCCCTGCCTGGTCACGAGTGATGGATCCTCGGGTACTGAGCCACTTCCAAGGCGACATAACTCGAGCCAACCTGCAACCATCACGGCAAGAAAAGATTCTTGCCAAGTATGCGAGCGAAACTAAAAGCCGTGAAAAGTTCGCTGAAGAGGACACTACTTCGCTCACTCAATCATGGCAATCCGCTCAATGTCCCGGTTGTAACTACACCTACCGGGTGGAACACGGCGATAGGCGTGAAGGTTTTACTCCCGGAACGCCCTTTTCTCACATCCCTGATGCGTGGAACTGTCCCGATTGCGGGGTGTACCAAAAAAGCGACTTCGTACAATTTAAACAGGAAAAAACGCGCTAAGAAACTACGCGCCGAGCGTGTCGTCGGTCCCACCCCACTTTGGCAACGGCGAGGGCCCCGACCAGCAACTGCGGCATAAACCACACCATTCGCCACAGCAGGTCCGCGGCTACGGCAGTTGAACCATCTACTCCGAAGGCGATTAAAAGAGCAATCAACGCCGCATCAACTGTGCCAAGTCCACCCGGCGTAATGGGAAATGCGGTTAACACCAGGGCAATGGAGAAGGCTGCAAAGAGTTCGACCAATGACAGTTGACTGTGAGTTACGCCAAGCCCCTCCAGCGCCGCCCACAGCACCAGCATCGGGGCCATCTGGGCGGCTACATTTGTAATGGCCAACGCTTTCCAGCGGGTCCGAATCAAATCTGAAGCTTGATCGTGGAACTGAACCAAAATCAAAGTAACGTCGGGAGCTTCCTTCCCAAATTTGCGCAGCACCGAGTTCAGTGGCTTCTGCGCCCAACCACCAATTTTGCGGGCAGCGCTTTCACTTCGAAGGACGGCAACAATCACAATCAGAGAAACGATTACTACCGTCAAACCAATCACTGCAGTGGTCACGAAACCACCCGCTGAACGCCCTTCAATGACCAGCAGCGTCACAGCGATTGCGGGTGCACCTAGCGTGAACAAGTACGTAAAGATCGCGTCCGCGGTTACGGCAGCTGCAGCTCTTGCCTGCGGGACCCCGTATTTAGCCAACACGCCATACTGCGTCGCGACAGCGATTGCTCCGCCCCCGGGAATAATGTTGCTTAGGGTGAAACCTGACTGACGACTAAGGGATGCGTGCAAGTAACTCAGCGAACGGATGGCCGCAATCGCCGTAAGAGGATAGATCGAAATATTAATAATTGAGGCAAGCCCCATCATTGCCTTCCAGAAAGAATCAATTGAACCCAATTCGGTAAAAGCTTTGCGATACTCGTCCGAATTTTGGCCAATAAACCACAGAAGCAGCATCATGACTACAAGCCCAACAATCGAGCTGATAATTATGCCCTTGCGGCCTTTGCGTGCTGGGGTCGCATCAGACTCATTCACCCAATCAGCCTAGCCGCCGGAAGTGCACCAAAACCTTCAACGATACATAATAGGAACATGAGCGATCCGAATTCCTTATACTCCTTGAGTTTTACCGACATCAACGGTAATGAAGTTGACCTTGAGCCCTTCCGAGGTAAACCGGCTCTGATTGTCAACACGGCGAGTAAATGTGGCTTCACACCGCAATACGAGGGGCTACAAAAACTCCACGAAGAACTCGGACCCCTCGGCCTGGTTGTACTTGGCTTTCCTTGTGACCAGTTTGGACACCAGGAGCCAGGCGACAACGCCCAGATTGAAGAATTCTGTTCAACAAAGTTCAAAGTGAGCTTTCCCCTTGCGGCCAAAATCGATGTTAACGGCACCGACACCCACCCAGTTTTCAAGTTCGTCAAAGAGCACTCGGACGCGATGCTGGGTTCCCGAATTAAGTGGAACTTCACTAAATTTTTAGTCAGCCCAGATGGCACCACCGTTCAGCGTTTTGCGCCGACCACGAATCCAGCAGACCTTGCACCCGCAGTTGAAAAATTGTTTACCCAAAATGGCTAGGGACACACGCAAGAGATCACATGCGTGACGAGTAATCCCACGAGGTCAGGGTGAGTGAGTCGATCCGGATCGCGACCTCCTCATCTAGTCGCGAGAGCAGCCACTTCGCCAACGGGACGGTTTGGTCGCCGAGGTATTTGTCAATTAGTTGCGGAAGGACAGTGGCAGCATCCGAGGGCAGTAGCTGCGCGCGTCCGGTGCCTCGCACCCCCAAATATGGAGGCGTATCTGCCGCGATCTCGAAACCTATACCGTTGGCACGCACTAATCTCTTCGACAGCACCGAGTCACGGGGTGTCGCGCACCACAAAGCGGTGCCATCAAATGTAAACCACAAGGACTGAACCAGCGGATAAGTTCCCGAAGACGCCAACCGAATCGGGATAGTGGCAGACCTGAGGTGTGCATCTATCTGGTCGGCGCTCCACGGACCAGATCGAATGTCAAACGACTCCACGCCCTAAGCCTACGGTTAACGTGCAACCATCCCCGCACCGAACACCCCTGATCGACTAAGGGGGCGGTATTTCGACTCGCGCCGAACTTTGGGGATAGTGGATTCGGGCTAACATCTATGAAAAAGTACCGAAATAACTATGAAACTGACCCTTTTCGGGGTAATTGTGACACACTGAAAAAAAGTATCCCAAACAAATAAAGGAGTAACGGCATGGAGTCCCAATTTGGTAAGCCAAGACGAACTATGGCCGGAGCCCTCGCCGCAGGCATGCTGCTTGCCGGTGTGGCGCTCGCCGGCGCACCCGCCGTCACTGCCGCAGAATTACAAACCACGTTAACGCTCAATGGCCCCAGTTCCGCCAACTCTGGCGAGAATGTGTCGTTCAAGGTCTCAGGAACTTTGAATGTCGGGACCGTCGCACTGTTAAACGGCGATCAACAGGTAGGGCAGGTCGCTACCGTGGGTCTGGGAACTCAAGATGTGAGTTTTAATTTTCACACCGCCAATTCGAACATGTCTCTGCAGGCAGTTAATTACGATGCCGACAGTAATCCGGTCGCCTACTCAAACAAGGTCACTCTTACCTCGACGACCCCCAAGCCTGCTGCTCCAGTAGTACTGACCTTGACCGGGCCAAAGTCCGCAAAAGCAGGGTCAAACGTCACATACACGATCAAGGGAAACCTCTCTGCCGGCACGCTCAAATTGCTGGGAGACGGTAATCAACTCGGCCAAACAGCGTCAATTGGCTTGGGAACAACGACAGCGACTGTTTCTTTTCCTGCACCTAATACCGCCGTTGCTCTTCAGGCCATCAACTACGACACGTCTGGCTCTACCGTGGGGTCCACAAACACCTTCACCCTGAGCCCGTCGGCGCCACCCACTCCGGCAGCCCTTGTGCCACAGGCACAGACTCTCCCGGCAGCAGTGCCCAACTCCACTCGGCTCAACAAGGGCAGAACGATCCGTCTGCAACCATCGCCGGGCATCACCAATGCCGGCAATGTCGTCAATTGGAAAGTCACGAGCGGAAAGAAGCATTGCAAGCTGCGCCGCCCAAGCTCCGGTGCAGTAAATCTAAAGGCTGTACGTAAGGGCACCTGCAATGTCCGCGGAACGGCTGCCGCTGTCGGTAATCAGTACCAAGCGTTCAAGGTTCTGCGGACGTACCGAGTTCGCTAAACACAGCACCAGGCAGTCACTTCGCAATCACGTGGCTGCGCAACAACCAGCCTCGATTGTTGCGGGTAGATTCCTTATCTCGGTCTCTACCCGCAACAGAGAGCGCCCACCTGCCGGCGGGATTTAACTCGGTATAAACGGAAGTACTTGAGCGGTTCCATCTGCCCAAGGTTTAGTTACAGGATCCAGCCGCTTTGCAACTCGCTCCGCCTGCAGCAGCGCCTGCATAATTTTCAACGTCGCCGTGAAAGCTGTGTTGGCGTAAAGATTCGTCATTTCGGTGGGATCTACCGTCACGTTGTACAACTCGAATTGATCCGGTGGCGGCGCAATCTGACCCGCAGTTGGGCTTGCCGCTTTCACTGTCGTTGTGGCGACCCGGTCACCGGGCTGGTTAACTAAACCAGGGACGAAAGTCTGAACGTCTTGGACTCCCGGGGTGGTCCATGTTTGAGGATTATCCCAATACCGGGTGAACTTCCAACGTTCCTTCGTTCCAGCAGGGCCAGTTGGCAAATATGTAACAACAGTTTCCACACAGTTGGGTTGCTGCACCGGTTGGTAGCTTTGGCCCAACAGAGAAACCGGATTGTCGCCTTTGGACGGTTGGTCATCACTCATGAAGTAGACCGGATCGCTGTTAAATTTAGCGTCGGGCTCTTCGCCCAGAAGCACCCCGGAAAGATCGCGTCCGACCAGGCGACGCACCTGCGTGTGTGTGCTGCGCAGTTCTCGTGCCAGAACCGCTTCATCAAGTCCAGCTAAGCCCAGCATGGTCGGAATGAGATCTGCGTGACTCGTCAAGATTTCTGACTCTTGTGCACGATCAAAAAGGGTCGGGTTATGGAAAATAAAAGGTACTTTAAGGATCTCATCATACGCGTTGTGCCATTTTTGGAACATGCCTCCGTGTGAACCCAACATTTCACCGTGGTCGGAAAGATAAATGACAATAGTGTCTCGATAATTCTTCCGATCTTCCGCCAAGGCGTCAACCACAGTCCCTATGTGCTGGTCTACTTCTTTTTGTAGTTGATAGTAGAAGCGGTGATACTCAAGGCCGTTCCGGAGCGGCTGGAACACCTTGGGGTACTGGTCAACAAAACTACCTTGGGCTGTGGGCTTTGTGCTTAGGTCCTCATTCGCAGATTGGCGATACGCGTCAGTGAAAAGGTCCTGCGGAACATTTGAACCAATCAGTTGTTGGGCCAAGTAAAATCCACCCGAACCGGACGCGCCAGCTGCAAGAGTGAGGCTTCCCCACAAAGTGATGTCATGTGGATTAACGAATGAGGCAACCATAAGCCAAGGGTTCTCGGACTCACGCAATTTTTTTAGCTGCTCCACGCTCATTTGTGCGTACGCTTCATCGCGCCCGCGGCCACCGGGACCAGAGGAGCCCGAATTTAATGGATTGCTCCCGTGTGGCTCCGGCCCTACGAATCCTTCAAAACCATAGCGAGCGAGGCGCTCAGACTCTATATAAATGTTTTCCAATTCATAGTCGCGCTTACCGGTGTCGGTATAAGAAGGCAGCGGATTGTAGGTGCCCGGCTGGTAAAGGTCAGCGTCGGAGATATGCCACTTCCCTTTCCAATAAGTATCGTACCCGGCCGCCCGAAACCACCAACCCAAAGTAGGCACCGTGGTGGGATCCAGCCATAGGAGATCCTCTTCGATCGCTGACTTTGCAGCCCCAGAAGTTTGAGCTACACCGTGCAGGGATGGGTACTGCCCGGTGTAGACCGATGCCCGACTTGGTTGGCACGCCACCGACATGATGTGATGGTTAGTGAACTCGAACCCATTGCGTCGTAGCCGACTTTGTGTAGGAAGATTTGCCAGACGCCACGCTTTCAATGCTGCAGATTCGTACTCGGGTGCATGCCGTTGCTCATCCATCATCACAATCAAGAAGTTGGGACGCCGTTTAAGTCGACCCCGCGGCATGAACGGTTGACGCGGCACACTCCGCGCGGTTGCCGAGGCACTACTTGACGCCGATGCTGCCGCACCCACGACTCCCGCCACGCCTGCCGCCTGCAAGAGCCGACGTCGGCTCAAACCTGCATTATCAGTTTTCTCACTCATTTTGAACCTAACTCTTGCTCAAATAGATTTTACCTATCGCGACGTTGTAGCTCACCGTGTAATCAAAATAAAAGGAATTGCCAGTGTTGACGACGCCAGCGCCTTTGGGCAGTACCCGCACGTAGTTACGCGACGCTTGATCGCCGCTCACAAGCCTGTGTCCGACATAAGCGCTGCCAGGCGCCGCAAATTCGACTCGCGTTCCCTGGCGCAGCATCCCATTGGCTCCCTGAGGTAGCCGAGCGAAAACTCGTCCAATGACGCGCATTTTGGTACCACCGGAATCAAACCAAGTGTTGCCACACCACTCAGGTTTCACCCCAAAACGCCAACAACCATTGCTTGCGTGGTCATTCCACAATAACGCTCCGTTGATGTTCTTCCCGACAAACGGTGACTGGAAAACCATGATTGTGTCTGGTGGCGCCTGTCCGCCCAAGACAAGGGACCCCAAGCGCCCGATGCGGTCTGAAATATTGCGTTCAAAATGCACACTCCAACTCACGCCAAGATTTCCTGGCATGGCCATGAGTGGGTTAGTTAAATCCCCGCTGCCTGTTCCAATCCCTAAGATCCCGAAAATTTTGCTCTCGGTCCATTGTTGTATAGATGGATTCGTTGTATTTACGTACTGAAAGGGCACTGGTAGCGCTGTAGTTACTCCATTGAGCGTTACCGTTGCTCGCCCGACAATTCCTTTGACTTTACTACCAGCAAGTGCAGTCGCGATCTTTTTCGCACCTAACTTAACCGATCCCGGCTTCCTTTCCCACGCACCGGGAAAGACCCGCAGCCCTACTGATCCGGTATCTAGCATGACCGCAAACGGCGCAGATTTTCCGACTCGAATTTCCACGATCCCGCTTTGACCACTCGTTCCTGGAGTATCAATCGTCCTGATGGGCACGTTTACTGTGACCGGGACCGCTACGGCTGCAGATGAACTGTTATCTGTGTCAACGTCTGCGGCAGTTGCTGTACTCAATTGGGTCCCTGCGATTGCAACACACAACAATGACACCGCTAATGCACGTTGCATCAATCTGTTCCCTCCCGTGTCCTTAAGTTCATCCAGAATGTTAATACAAAAATTGAAAATGTTCAGGAAAAACTACGTTGGCGTGGCAAAAAAATGCCCCATTTCGGACTCCCGCTATCAATACCTGCAATACTCCCTGCATGTTAATTCAAGGAGTCAACTCCCATCTTGCTCTGGCACTCCTGCGTCAACTACCCGCCCTGCGCAAGAGCCCCACTCCGAACCCGCTTGAAATCAATGCGCTTCGCACCCAGTCAAACGTTCTCAACGAATACCTGACTCGCCAATTCGGTGTTTCACCCGACGCTACTTTCACCGATCAGTTCATTAGTACGCCACATGGCCATCTGCGCCTGCGCATCTGGACTCCTAGCCAAGTGACCACGGACACCGTTATTTACTACGTCCACGGTGGTGGGTTGATCTTCTGCAGCGTAGAAGACTACGACGCGCGTTGCGCATTTTGGGCAACTAACACTGGCAGCACCGTCGTATGCGTGGACTATCGACTCTCCCCCGAGCACCCGTACCCCGCACCACTAGACGACGTAATGTCTGGACTGATGTGGTCATCAGAGAACCTGCATAGTTTTGGCGCAACTAAAATCATCATTGCCGGGGATAGTGCCGGTGGTGGACTTGCCGCCGCAGCAGCCCTGCGAAATCGTGATACCACTAAAATCGATATTTCCGCACAAATCTTGATTTACCCAATGCTCGATGATCGAAATCTTGGTCCGGACTCCAGATTCACTGGACCCTTCATCACCTGGGGATTCGCCTACAATGCGTTCGCCTGGAACGCCTATCTGCAAGATCAGCCCACGAATAGCAATCCGCCGATTTACGCGGCACCCGCGCGCGCACAAGACCTCAAAGGCCTACCACCTACCTATATCGACATGGGAACAAAAGATATTTTCCTCGATGAAGACACCGCTTATGCAAAAGCTCTCATCGCGGCTGGAGTAGCCGTCGATGCTCACATGTGGAATGGAGCACCGCATGGATTTGACTACTTCGCGCATAAAACGTCAATCGCTCAAAAAGCTTGGCGGGCTCGCTTTGATTTTGCCCGCAAGCATCTCTGAACACGCAACCTAAATATTTCATCTTGACATGCAGACTACCCGCAGTAATACGAAGCTCCGGAACACTTAAGTATGTGTCCCGGAGCTTCACAAGTAGCGGGGACAGGATTTGAACCTGTGACCTCTGGGTTATGAGCCCAGCGAGCTACCGAGCTGCTCCACCCCGCGCTATGTTTTATCTTGGTGAACTATACGTCAGTGCTCACAGTCACTCGTTGGTGGGTAAGCCTAGTTGCGCACGGCGTAGATCCACGCGAACTCTTGAACGCCACCGCTGGGAGTTACATGTTCCTGAATGTGGGACTCAATTACTGTGAAGTCCGCAGCTAGCGCCGTGGTTAACTCGTTAATGCTGTGACGTGCAACGGGCAATCCGGAGCACGATTGCGGGCCATTCTCGGAGAAGGTTCCCAGAATCAAATAGCCGCTCGGCACAAGCGCCTCTGCAGCCATCCCTATATACCGCTCCTGATCTTCTCTCTCCGTGAGGAAATGAAAAACCGCTCGATCATGCCAAAGCCCATACATTCTCGCGGGCGTCCAGTCACGAAGATCCGATTGGATCCACTCGACTTGGCGGCCCTCAGCCTCTCTTTGACCCTGCTCTAACGCAAATTCACTGATATCCACAACCGTGAGGTCCGTGAATTGTTCATCAATGAGTTGGTGCACAAACGGGGAGAGGCCACCACCAATATCTATGACCGGGGTTGCCTTGCCCACATTGAGCGTGATGAATTCAACTTCGGGCGAACTTTCTTGGAACCAACTGAGCTTGGATGCTGGATTGTTCTCATACCGGTCGTTCCAATGATCAGCCAGAGTCATGGGCTTTTCGACTACGCGTTGGTTCCGTCATCGACAACCACTTCAGGATCCTCCGGTGGTTCAACCTCGGTTGGTTGGGGGTTGAGGATTGCTTCAGCCGCCGCTATCCGAGAAATGGCTGCCACCAGTCGATCTTGGGCTTCACCATAAGCCGCGAAATCTCCATTGGCGAGCGCCGCCTCACCGTCAGCGAATGCTGTCTGCGCATCCGCGAGCGCCGCCGCCAACTGCTCGATTGGATCTGTTGGCGTTGGTGTTGGCGTTGGCACATCCGGGTTATCAGGATCGGTTGTCTCGGGAAGATCTGATCCGCCACCTAGATCAATATTGGGAATGGTCTCGGGAATGGCATCAGGATTTGTATTCAAAACCTTTGCCAACGCGTCAGCTAAGTTGTCTTCTAGTGCAACATTCGCGCCGTACCCGGCCAGAACCTTGCGCAACAATGGGTAACCCTCGGCCGCCGCGCGAATGTAGACCGGCTCTATATATAGCAATCCGTCATTAAATGGCAGTGATAGCAAATTGCCAAGTTCGACTTCAGAACCGCCACGGCGCAGGAGCGAGAGTTGGGAACTCACTATTGGGTCTGATTCAAAGTTGTTCTGGACCTGCTGAGGCCCGGGAATCGTTGTGTTGCTCGGCAATTGGAGTACTTGGATTTTCCCATAGTCCTCCCCTGGATCGGAGTTGACCGCCATAAATGCGGCCAAGGTTTGTCGCCGCTGCGGCGCAAACGTAGTTGTGAGCGAGAAAGCAGTATCGCTGTCACCTGGCATTTGCAGCGTTAGATAGTAAGGGGGTTGGAAAACTTGAGCTGGGGTAACCGTGGGATCAAATGGCACGATCCACACATCCGTACCGTTGTAGAAAGTAACCGCGTCGGTCACGTGATAGCGGGACATGATGTTTCGTTGAACCTTGAAAATGTCTTGTGGGTATCTCACGTGAGCCAAAATATCGTCGGACATTGCACTTCGTGGTTCCACAACATCAGGGAAAGCTTTCATCCAAGTTTGCAGCACTGGGTCTGATTCATCCCAGGCATACAATTTGACAGTTCCTTCATAGGCGTCAACGACGGCTTTAACTGAGTTGCGCATGTAGTTGATCTGATCACGTGGAAGTAATCCTGATTGCCCAGCCCGATTACTAATTGAGTCACTTGTTGCATCAGAGAGCGACACTCGAGATGAATATGGGTATTCATTAGACAACGTGTAACCGTCCACGACCCACTGAATCCGGCCATCGGCCACCACGGGATACGGATCTTGGTCCAGGGTCAACCACGGGGCTACCTTTTCAACGCGAGTGAGCGGCGTGCGATCCCACATGATTTGTGAATCCTCGTTTACCAAATCCGACAGCAAAATATTTGAGTCTTGGAATTTGGTTGCAAAAAGCAGTTTTCCAAAGAGCGAACCCATCGGGACCCCGCCGGCGCCATCGTAGGTGTTCGTCGCCTGGCCCGTGGGGTTTGCGTCATCTGGGTAGTCCAATTCGATCGCTGGTGTTCCCTCGGGAGCGCCCACAATTGAATACTGCGGGCTCAACTCACCGAAATACACCCGGGGCTGGGTTACTTCGAGTTCTCCCACGGGCGGAATGTCATATGCAAAAAAATCAGGCGTGCCATTAGTCAACCCGGTGTTGTCGTATGCGCTGACAAAGCCATAACCGTGTGTGTACACGGCCCGATCATTGGTCCAATTGCGCTGCCCATCCGGGATTCCCGCAAGATTGATTTCTCGAAGAGCGACCACTGCACCTCGGCGACCTTCCGGCAGATCGTAGCGATCGACATCAAGGGTGTCGTTAAAGGAGTAATAGCCACGAATTTGCTGCAGCTGGTTGTAAGTCGGTGAAACCACAGCAGGGTCAAGGAGTCGAATATTGCTCAACGTTCCCGCACTCGCATTGAGGGTTTCCCTTGTCGGAGGTGACACTGATCCTGCGTAATCCTCAATTTCGGCGTCCGCGATCCGATAAGCGTCCCGAGTAGCCTCAATATTGCGTTGAATGTACGGTTCCTCGCGAACCAATTCACTCGGACTCACCTGGAATTGCTGCACGATCAAGGGGTAGATGCCGCCAATGACAACCGAAGTGAAAATCAACAGGCCTAAACCAATTGTCGGAATCATCCAATGCCTACGGAAAATATTGAAGATGAACAAGGCCGCCACCAAAACCGCGACGAAAATCAAAATATTCAATGCCGGCAGCACCGCGAAGACATCTGTGTATTTCAGTCCGGTGAAACCGCTCACGAGCTCTTCACTCTTGGTGACTAATCCAAAGCGGTCCAGGTAGTAAGCCACTGCCTTAAGCAGGAGGAAAACTGCCAATAGCGCCGAAAGCTGTGCTTGCGCTGCCCGGGTTGCCCGCTCCCCTTTGGGTTGAAGTCGCAAACCGCCATACAGGTACTGGACCGCAGTCACGATCATGAGGGACAGAATGACAAGAGCAAAAGCGTAGCCCAAAATAAAACGAAAGAACGGTAACTCAAATGTATAAAAAGACAGATCCAAAGCGAATTGCGGATCCACCTGTCCGAAAGGGGTTGAGTTCTGCCACAGCAAATAAGTTCCATATTCACCTGAGCCAGCTAGGCCCGCAAAGAACGAGAGCACGAAGACGATCGCCAGTGCAATCCACTTGCGGTAAGGCTCAATTGCAACCCGATAGCGCTCAAGGCTTGCTTGTTCTGGTGTAGCTCCAACATAAGAAGGCCGAGTACGAAATGCGATGAACAGTGCAAGTGACGACACCACGAACATGATTGCAAACATGATTGCAAACATGATTGCGCGGGTGACTAAGGAGATTGTGAAAACCTGGGTCTTATCAACTGCGTCAAACCACATGAACTCGGTGTAGAACCCGGTAAAGATTACGAAGGCAACTACTACGCCCACCAGGATCAGTAACGTGGGAAGTAACACTCCCCCGCGGCGCTTGGGTTCAAGGTCAGGGCTCATCGAATTTACGGTGCTCACCCTCTAAACCTACGTTACGCCTAAAACAAGCGCACTACGGCGTTACGGGGCATGAAGTAACCGCAATTCCAGCCACCCAATGACCCAACTCCGTAAGAGCATCTGTAAGTGAGGTCACCGGCGTGACCGTGAGTCCATCGGGAACATGTCCCTGGGCCTCCGCGCAGTGCTGCTCGGGCATCAGGAATAGCTCTGCCCCAGCAGAACGAGCACCGGCGAGCTTCTGGCGAATCCCACCGATCGGCCCAACTTCACCCTCAGGGGTGATGGTGCCTGTGCCAGCGATGTGATTGCCACCGGTTAAATCAGCAGGAGTAAGTTTGTCGACGATTCCAGTGGCAAACATCAGGCCAGCACTAGGCCCGCCCACGTCGCTGAGCGTGAAATTGATATCGAATTCGGCCGAATAGAGTTTGCCCACAGAAATCCCGAGGTAGGGCTTATCCGGTGCGTCTGGGTTCTCGCCAGAGACCACGGTCACCGTTTTATCTTCGGATATTCTGCGAATCTCGATCGTAAATTCGGTTCCCACCGGCGAGCCTTGTACCGCCTCGACAACATCGCTCGGGGAAGTCACTTCCATTGCGTTTATTGACAGAATTTCATCTCGTGGAAGAAATACTTCGTCGGCTGGAGCACCCACAATCACCGCGGTTGCAACGATTCTGGTCTGAACCGGTAAGTCTAAATAGTTAAGCGCCGCGGCGACCGAGTTTGATTCGGATGTACTAAATAGCGCCGCATTTCTTGCCTTAACATCCTCGCCGCTCACGTCATCGGGATACACCATCTCACGCGGAACCAGGGCATCAGCGGCATTAAACCAGGAACCAATGGCGTCCACGAAAGTCAGGCCGCCGCGGGGGCCCCCTGATTCCCGAACCGTGGTCATGTCCAAATCTCCGCTGGTCGGGAAGGTTTCGGTGCCGGAGATTTGGATGACCGGACTGCCGTCAACCTCACCAATCACATTGAAGGTCGGGCCTGGCGCAAGTTTAATAAACGGGACGGGCAAGAAAAAAGCGATTCCTAAGAGAATCAGTGTGACGGCTACGCTCACGAGGAGAGCGATGGTGCGACTTCCCCATTTGTCCGGTGAAAGGACAGGCTCTTCACCGATCGGCAATGGTTCCTTCACTCGGCTATGGTAGTCGGGGCACTTATCGGGGTCTGTTATCGCCGTGACGAGCGAGGACCGCCGTGTCGATGTGGCTTGTTCATTGCTTCTTGCATGGATGCGTACTGGCCCAAGTCGTGGTCTTCTGGCTGTCTACGGTAGTAATTGACAAGCGCGCTGACAGCAACGCCGAGAAGCACCGCTACCAAGGGGATCAGCCACCAGAACAATGTGTTCACGATTTTTCATTATCCTTTCGTTCCCCGTGTCATCTGTGCCTCAAATTCTGAGCCCTTGATTTTAATGCTTCAATAATGGCATAGATTCAGAGGGGGCGCCCACGACCTAGGTGTGATGAATCACGCAGGTAATAAGCTGTGGATAACTCGTCTAATTTCGGCACAACGGATCAAGAAACTGTGGGCAGCCTGTGCATAAATCAAGATCACAGTCGGAAAGATTGCCGAGCAGCTTCAATGAGTTGTTTCATACTGTGATCAAGCTTGGGCATGGCGGTCCCCAGATCCCACCACCGTGTCGGTGCGTCCTCGGTGAGAATGCACTCAGATTGGGAATCAACGAGTGCGAGGAACTGGACATCCCAGTGCACACTTTGGACGACTTCACTCCTGGGCGATTTACAGGGAACATCATGTCGATCAAATCGGGCTGGTGTTGATCCCACCTCGATATTTCGATAACCGCTTTCCTCAATACATTCGCGCGCGGCAGCATCACGAAAACTCATATCCCCGGGTTCAATGTGGCCGCCCATTTGTAACCAGCGTTTTACCCGTGGGTGCATTACGAGCAAAATGCTGGCGCGCTGTGGGTCAACCATTAATGCGCTCGCGGTGAAATGTCCCTGCTCTCGATCCCGAGATAACGAACTGGGTTCGCTATTGAGGAGCTCTCGATACTGATCGTGTAAGGCACGTTGCCCCCCACTCGCAGGGACGGTCCAGCCGTCGAGTTCTCCGGCAAATTGCTCAACTCGAGCAGGATCATGCATTTAGCCTTGGTCCTCGTCCTTCTCGAAATCGCTCATGGAAATGTCGTCAAATGCGGAGCCGCCTGCGGTCTCCTGCACAAAACCCAGCGGATCGGCTAGCGCTTCACCATTTGGCAACAAATCGGGGTGGTTCCACAGGGCATCTCGCGCCTGGACACCTGACTTTGCCCGAACCGCAGCGAAAATTGTATTGGCCTCTCGGAAAAGTTTCGGGCGCAACTTCATGCCCACCAATGTGCTGAAACTAGTTTCTGCCGGGCCGCCTGTTGCTCGACGACGACCCATGGTTTCGCGCAATTGCGCAAGGCTTGCGAGGCGCTCGCCCGCGGCCTGAGTCACAACTTCGTCGACCCAGCCTTCGATTAATGCGAGCATTGTTTCTAGGCGAATAACTGCCTGGCGCTGCTCGGCGGTGTCCTGCGGCTCCATCACCCCTGATGCCATGACTTGCTGTAAGGCTTCCGGGCTGGTCAGATCAAATCCTTCAAACTTTTCCCCCAGAGATGCCACGTCAACATCCATGTAGCGCGCATACTCCTCAACCGCTGACATCAAATGTGGGCGAAGCCAGGGGGCGTGATCAAATAGCCGCTGATGTGCGCTCTCACGCAGCGCGAAGAAAAGAAAAAGATCGCGCTCTTCAATTCCGAGCCCTTGCGCAAACTCTGAGATATTCAATGGAATCAATGCCCTGGTTCCGGCAGGGGCCAATGGAATCCCGACGTCAGTTGAAGAGACCACCTCCTTGGCCAGCGCCGACAGGGCTTGTCCAAGTTGGTAGGCAAATGCGGTGGCGCCAAGCTGCGTGACCATGCCCAGCATCGGCTTAAGCATCGCCATCAATTCAGGTGTCACGCCGTCAGGCAACATTGCCTTAAGTTCCTCGGGCAACTGATCTTCGAGCCCACTGGGATCTTCAGTGTCCGCGAGCCCCGGCAGCATTGTTTCCATTCTCTGCGACATTGTCGTGGCAATAGGCAAAATAATTTTCTGCCACACATCAGCCGTTTCAACGAGCCACTCACTGCGTGACCACACTTTCACCACGGTGCTACTTGCTGGAAAAGTCACGCTTTCATTGAGCCACAGATCAGCCAATTCCATCGCGCTTTCGACTGCCCGCACCGACGCATCTGTCACACTTGGATCAGTGCCGAGCGCCGATCGCGCCACTTGCATCACCGTGGACCAAGGAAGCGGTCCTTCATTTTGAGACTGTTGCAACATTTGACCGAACTGGGTGAACATGGCTCCAAGGTTGTTCATGTCGAAGCCACCGGGTTCACCACTATCTGACGCTCCAAAGCCGAACGGGAATTGTGACATGGCTTTACGGTAATGCAGCGTGGTCGCTTTGGCCGACTCGGTTGGCCCGCAAGTAGTTCACCCTGTGCGAAATCTGGTTCCAAGCCAAGCCGTTGAACTAGGCAAATTTAAAGGGGCAACCCAGCTGGGCCGCCCCTTTAAAGAGTTACTGAGATAAAACGCGGTATTTAGGCTTTGCCCAAAATGCGCGTTACTTTGGTGCCGCACGTTGGGCAGATGCCCTTCGCGAACCGGCGACCATTGGTTTCTTCCACGTGTCCGGTGAATTCACGCTTGGCTTTGCACTTAACGCAATATGCCTCGCCGGTATAGCTTTCCTCGGCCATGGGTCCTCCTGTTGACAATCTCCGCCGCAGCGGTGGTGGCGGGCGCCACCCTCGTGGCCCTAGGGCCGACTCCACCATAGGGCAGAAACGGTCCCCCCCATGCGCTACGCACAGGCACAATTCGGCGTGGCGGCGAAAAACACTCAATTTTATCCGACAAAACGGACATTTATCTAAAATGACCCTCATTCACACGCCCGGCCCTGCTGACCGGCACAATTCCTCCATGCCTACTTCCGCGCAGGATCTGTGCTCCGCAAGCGCTATGTACGAGGAACTGGCGACCCTGCTTTCTATCGCGTCAACAGGTGGGACGACCGGCGAGCGGGACGCTCAAGAGTTCATGGCCACGCTCATGCGCACTGCCGGGTTGGAAGTGAACACCTGGGAGATGAATCTCGACGCCATCACCGCGGACCCACAATTTCCCGGTCAAGAAGTGGTGCGCGAACAGGGGCTGGGCGTTTTAGGTATTTGGCGGGGCTCCGGTGGCGCACCCGCCCTTCTGATTAACGGGCACACAGATGTGGTCCCACCCGGTGATGTACGCGCCTGGAGTGCCGATCCTTTTACCCCCCGCGCGAGAACCGTTGACGGTGAAAAAGTGATTATGGCCCGCGGCGCCTGCGATATGAAAGGTGGTCTGATCGCGGCTTGGGCAGCGGTGAAATTCTTGCGCGCTAGCGGTTTCACCCCAAGAGGTGACCTGCTCTTTGCTCCCGTGATCGGCGAAGAAGACGGTGGTCTTGGCACCTATTCACTGATCACCGAGGGCTTGCCACGGTTTTATAGCCTTGCCGAACACGAAGTCTCGGGAGCGATTATCCCCGAGCCCACTTCACTGGCCGCTATCTCAGCCAACGGTGGGGCGTTGACATTTCGTTTACTCGTGCACGGTGCTGCTATCCACGCTTCACGGCGAACCGAAGGCGTCAGCGCGATCGAAAAGTTTTATCCGATTTACCAGGCACTCGAGATTCTTGAAGCACGCCGCAATGTAGATGTCGATTCACGGATGCGGCGATGGCCAGTCGCCTACCCCATTTCAATTGGAACAGTGCGTAGTGGCGACTGGGCATCAACGGTTCCGGACTTGCTCGTGGCCGAGGGCCGATTCGGAGTTGCTCTCGGCGAGGACATCGAATCTGCCCGGTCAATATTTGAAGAATGCATTCGAGATGCTTGTGCAACGGACCTATGGCTTGCCAAGAACCCGGTGGAGATTGAGTGGTGGGGTGGTCAATTCGCATCGGGGCAAACTGAACCACATTCAGACCTGCTCAGAAGTCTCCAGAGGGCGCACTTACAGGTCGTTGGCGCGCCACTTGAGGAATACGGAGCTCCCTACGGTTCAGATTTACGGCTGCTTACGGGTCTGGCGGATATTCCCACCCTGCAGTACGGGCCGGGAGACGTCTCGATCGCTCACGCACCTGATGAATATGTCCAAACTCGCGAACTTGAAACAACTGCTCGCGTGATTGCACAGGTGATCCGAGAGCGCATCGGGTAAATCTACTTATATCGAAATTGCCTGTGGATTGCATCTGGCCATCCACAGGCGTTCAGATTGACAATCACCACATGATTGATTCGTTTGCCCTACGCGCCTACCCCGAATACAACTTTCGCGTCCCTGTAATTAGACGAGCACATGGCGTAGTCGAGTTGGGCGACTACACCTTGAGCTCTACCCCCACATCTGAGACTGTCCAATGGTTCATCGCTCTTGATGGCTCAATGTGTGCTGACCAGGCCAGCAGGCTCGGAGCGCAGCAGCTCAATGTTCCATTGGTCCTAATGCTAAACCTGATCGATCATGGGTTTAGATCAGGTGCACTCATAGATGCACGCAACCAGCCAAGTTCATTGCGTTGGATTAACAACAGGGGTAAGGAGCGAATGCCTACTGATTTGGCCTGCGTCCAAAAGCACAATATTGATTATTCGAATGCCCTTGATTTAACTGATGCTGCCGAGATAGTCGACCGCCGAAATAATACTCTGATTGAAGTGGTCGGCAGAGGTCCTGTTGCCCGAGCCGTCTATCACATCGGATTGGACTCTGGTTTCCAATTCACACAGCAGCGATCGTTGGCTTCTTTTGTGATCTATGTCAGCAAATCCCACCCGCACATTTTCGATCATGAAAACTCACACCTATGCACCCTTCCGCACCTTCACGTAGCCACTCGGCTGGACAAAGCCACAATCGGGCCGCTGGTGATTCCAGGCTCAAGTTCATGCTTTCGATGTGCTCACCTACATCGATGTGATACCTCGCCCGATTGGATGCAGGTGGATCTTCAATGGAGACGGCATGTAAATTCTGGTCACAGTGATGCGATTCTGACCCATTACACGGCGCTGCACGTCCTACTAATTACTCGACATTGGATCGACGGAGCAGCATTGACCAACACCCTCTGGGACGCGAAACTCCCATGGCCGCAATTTGATCCACAAAACGCTCCGCCGCATCCACTCTGCGGATGCCAACTACACCGCTGAACTCCCACTTCCATAACCTGACCGTGCGCAGCTATTGATTAGGCCGGAGAATAGGGGGGTGCCGGAACTACCCAAAAATGCGTTCACTCGTGGAATCCGCATGGCTTCCTTGCCCGCAACCTACGCCGGGCGCACCGCACTTGGCTTTGGAAAACGCGTGGGTGGCAAACCTGCCGAAGCAATTGCCGCTGAAATGTCTGCCCGCACGGCTGAGCAAATGTTCAAGGTCCTCGGGGAACTCAAGGGCGGCGCCATGAAACTCGGCCAGGCAATGAGCATCTTCGAGGCTGCGCTGCCCGAAGAGTTCGCTGCTCCTTACCGAGCCATGCTGACAAAATTGCAGGACTCTGCCCCGGCCATGGCAACCAGCGCAATTCACAAAATCTTATCCGAGGAACTTGGCGAGGATTGGCGCAGTCGTTTTATTGAATTCAGTGATCAACCTTCGGCCGCCGCGTCAATTGGTCAAGTCCATAAAGGTATCTGGCATGACGGGCGCGTGGTCGCAGTAAAAGTGCAGTACCCGGGAGCCGACAAGGCGCTCGTTGCAGACTTAAACCAAATGATCCGCATGGGCAAGCTTTTCGCTGGCTGGATTCCCGGTCTTGATCTGAGGCCCCTCCTTGAGGAACTGCGGGAGCGAGCAATTGAGGAACTCGACTACCTGCTCGAGTCACAAAATCAGCGCGCATTTGCAGTTGCATTTGACGGTGATCCGGACTTTCACATTCCACACGTTCTCGCCGCTGCACCACATGTTTTGATCAGTGAATGGATTGATGGGCGGCCGCTTTCAGACATCATTTCCCATGGAACTCAGGCCGAACGAGATCGCGCCGGGTTACTCTACGAACGCTTCCTACTCACCGGTCCCGCACGCGCGGGACTGCTGCATGCGGACCCGCATCCAGGAAATTTCCGAATCACAGCCGACAACAAGTTATGCGTACTTGACTTTGGCGCCGTCTCGCGGCTCCCTGAGGGTTTACCGATTGCCATGGGCACGCTCCTGAGAATTGCCCAAAGTGGCAATGCGGAAGACGTTCTTGCGGGCTTACGAGCTGAAGGGTTTGTAAAGCCCAATATCGAGGTTGACGCCAAACAAATTCTCAACTACCTGGAGCCCTTTGTTGAGCCCACCCGCCACGAGAGTTTTCATTTCAACCGGGACTGGATCCGAGGTGAATTCACAAGGCTCAATGACATGAAAGGCCCCGATTTCACCATTGGACTGAAAATCAACCTGCCACCTTCCTACGCATTAATTCACCGGGTCTGGTTGGGCAGCATCGCGGTGCTGTGCCAACTTGATGCCAATGTTCCGGTATTGGCTGAACTCAATGCCTGGGTTCCAGGATTTGCGAGCGCCCCAAGTCCTATCAGCGTCTCTAGTCTTGAGTCCTAATAATTTCTAGTAGTTCGGCGCCAAATTCGGTCAGCTTCGCCGGGCCGACCCCTGGAATCGCCGCCAGCTGATCAAGATCACTCGGACCAATTTCAGCCATAGCAGTCAGAGTGGCATCCGTAAAAACTATGTAAGCGGGAACACTTTTCTCCGCAGATCTTTCCTTGCGCCATGCCTTCAGATTCTCAAAAATAACTTCATTGGGTTCCCCAGGACATCTTTGACAACGGCCAATTGTTCGCTCCGACGGTGTTACTAGCCCTTTGCCACACACCCGACATGGTTTAGGCCCGGTCCGCTTCCGCCCGTGCTTCACCTGGGACCCTCCTCGCACAACTGATCCGGAAATGGACAAACCACTATCAGCGGCGGCACTTACTAGATCCCGAGGCAACCCGGTAAAAAATCTGCTCAGTGTTCGACTCGATTTCCCGCCAGGGGCTCGCGACTTTCCCCAACTCACCTCAAGTATTCGGGCTGCGCGCGAAATTCCCACGTACGCCAATCGCCGTTCTTCATCCACTCCATCTTCAGAATCTGCGTAGGACAGGGGAAGGAGGCCTTCGCTACACCCGACCAGAAAAACGACCGGCCACTCCAAACCTTTAGCCGAATGGATAGATGCCAAGGTCACGGCGTCGGCGGTTGGCGCGTGCTCGACAAAAGCCCGGGCATCCAGGTCCGCAATAAAATCTGTGAGTGAAGTACTCGGATCTACTTCTTCTGCCATAGTCATGAGCGCGAGGAGCGACTCCCATTTTTCCCGCACGGCACCTGCGCCGCGTGGGGTCTGCGGGCTCCAACCGGTACTCGATAACACGTCACGGACATGCTCCGCAAGATTGGTGTGGACTAACCCAGTATTTTTTGCGTCTCCTCGCAAAAGAGTTACGGCCGATTTCACTTCAGGACGTTGGAAGAACCGTTCGGTACCGCGAAGCACCAGCGGGATGTCTAGAGTTGATAACGCTGTTTCAAATTCAGCAGATTGCGCATTAATCCGGAAAAGCACGGCGATTTCGGATGCCAAAGTACCGGCGCTGATTAGTTTCTTAATCTTGGCCGAAACCTTTTCCGCTTCGTCGTTGTCGTCAGCGTAGGCCGTGATTGTTGGTGGGGGGCCACTTGCTTGTTGGGAACGCAAGGTAAGCGGCTTAGTCCGGGAGTCAGCGTGAATAACGGCATTAGCCATTGCCACAATTTCAGGTGAGCATCGATAGCACCGCACTAAATCAACAAGTGTTGAATTTGGGTAGGCCTTGACAAAGTTGGTGAGGTATTTTGATGATGCACCGGTGAATGAATAGATCGTCTGGCTGGGGTCCCCCACAACGCAAATATCGTCACGTTCACCAATCCACAGATCTAGAACACTTTTTTGCAGTGGGTTTACGTCTTGGAATTCGTCGACCGTAAACCACCGATAGGCCGAATGTACTGCGCTTTGAATCTCGGGACGGGTGCGGATTGCAGCCGACATCAACATCAGGATGTCATCGAAATCAAGTAGGTTCCGATCCTTTTTCAGGGACTCATAGGAGTCCATCACCTTTGCCAGCGTCGCTACATCAATGGCGAAATCTCGCTTAGCTTTGTGGACCAAGGCCGAATCCATCATGTTGGACTTGGACCACTCAATGTCGCCGCTGACATCCCGCACCAAGGCTTTGTCACTATCAACTTTGCAGTGCGCCAATGAACGCGCAACGAGGGAAGCCTTGCTCGACATGAGCTCAGGGAATGCCGTACGCGATAACTGCGGCCAGAAAAAACGAAGTTGCCGTAATGCGGCCGCATGGAAAGTGCGCACTTGCGCACCTGGGACTCCCAATCCCAGCAAACGATGCCGCATCTCCCCCGCTGCCCGATTGGTAAAGGTAAGTGCCAATGTGCGCTCTGCCTCACTTGCCCCCGTCACGACTGAATAGGCAATACGATGAGTTATTGCTCGAGTCTTTCCGGTTCCCGCCCCAGCGAGCACGCGGACCGGGCCCCCAACCGCTAGGGCAACCTCACGCTGCTCCGCATCTAATCCCTCAAGGATGCTGTGTGCACGTTGCTCTGGGTTCACCCGCTGATCTTGTCATGGGGATCTGACCCCATCGCACCAACTCCGGATCACCCCTAGACTGAACACATGAGTGATGCCAGTTTGGTAACCGTTTACACGACGACGTGGTGCGGGCCGTGTAAGCGCCTTAAGGCCCAAATGGGGCGGGCCGGGGTGCAATACACCGAAGTTGACATTGAAGCCGACCCAACTGCCGCCGCTTTTGTCGCTTCGGTCAACGGGGGCAACGAAATGGTGCCCACACTCAAGTTTTCCGATGGATCAACGCTGACTAATCCGCCCATCGCAGAGGTAATTGCCAAACTTGCGGCTTAGCTTTTAGCTAGCGAAATGAGGTACTGCTGGGAAGTTTTTCCCCGTACCAGCGGGCAATCAGTTGGTGGGCAATACTCACTCGCGGGGGCAAGTGCAACTTCTGCGCCGAGCACAATTTCTTGATCTCGGCCCGGTCGTACCACTGGGCCTCCACGATTTCCTCACCATCAACGCAAATGTCGGTAGTTACCGCTCGCGCCTGATACCCCAACATGAGCGAGTTAGGAAATGGCCATGGTTGACTCCCCAGGTAATCAATACTGTCCGGGTCAATCGCGATTCCGGTTTCTTCACTCACTTCGCGGACCACCGCTGCTTCGGCTGATTCACCCGCCTCAACGAAACCTGCGAGGACCGAAGCCGATCCGATCTGCCATCGGCTTTGCCGGGCAAGAAGTACTCGGTCATCGGGATCCGTTACCAACATGATTACTGCCGGATCTGTGCGTGGAAAATGAATTGAGTTATCTGTGGTGCACCTGCGCGTCCAACCAGCATCGCTTTGAACCGTCTTGCCCCCGCATCGAGGGCAATGCGTATGCGTGAAATTCCAATTATCTAAAGCAATCGCCGCCACCAGCAATCCAGCATCTCGATCACTGAGCAGCGCCCCGCCTGCACGCAAGTTCAGCCAGGAATCGGGGTCATGGTCGGAAACAAAATCGGCATCAGCTGAAACTCCAAAAAAAACTACCCCCGCATCGCGGCCAAGAAAGTAGGTCAAGGAGTGCTCGGGAATGTCTGCGAACTTAAAAACCACAAGATTTTCGCCGTCAAAGGGAGCCTGTGAATTATGCACACAAATGAACCGGGTGCTGGGATCAATAAGTGATTCTGCAATCCACTCCGGATCTTTGCGCAAATGCGCACTGCGGTCAGTTGCACTCCGAGAAAGTACTAAATCGGTTAACCTGGGCGAATATGCCATGGATTCCTTTCAACGAGCCCCAACCTACCCTTGGACCTACCCTCTGAATAGATCACCTGCACATAGGCTTTGACCGTGAACGTGTTTATTAGGCAACTCACCGGCATTCGTTTAGTTGCTGCTGTCTGGGTTTTGCTCTACCACTCGCAGGGCCCCTTGGACGCAATTGGATTGTTGAGCATGCCCGTTCTCCCAGATTTTATTCGGGTCGGCCGACTGGGCGTGGATCTATTTTTCGCCCTTTCTGGTTTCATCTTGGCGCACACCTATTTGAGTTCACTCGGTGAGCGGCTCAAAGTGGATAAGTCCGTGAAGTTTTTGTGGCTACGGCTCGCACGCATCTATCCCGTCCATTTGGTCATGCTTTTGGTCGCTGGCTTTGCTGTTTTTGCTCAATCAATCGTTACCGGTGAGGAACTGGACCGGAGCTGGCTTAACCCATGGGATTTCATTAAGAATCTGCTCTTGATACAGGAGTGGGGCTCAGACCCGCAACGGGGATGGAACTTCGTGGCGTGGTCACTTTCAATGGAATGGCTCGCATATCTAATTTTCCCGTTCATGGCACTTGTTTTGTGGCGAATGCATAAGCATTTACCCACTTGGGCTTTGTGCCTTTTCTGGATCATGTCACTTACACCATTGGTTATTTACGGGCTGGGATCCTCGGACCCTTATTACACGGAAAATTGGGGTTCTACTTACCGAGTTCTTACCGCCTTTACCGCCGGTGCAATTTCCTACTTGATCGTGGATCGACTTCGTGACTCTGATCGCGCGGCGGCCGTGTGCGATGTATTGGCCTTTGTCTTGCCAGCAATTGTTGTCGCCGCTTCCGTGTTTTTGGCTTGGCTTCCTGCCGCTGTCTCGCCCATTACTTCCACAGATCCAGATGCTGAGCCGCTTCCTCCCCTTTTTCATCTCACGCTAGTACCCCTTCTGATCGCGTGGATTGGCGTCCTTGCACTGTCGCGTCGCGGCATGGCAAATCTGCTCGCAACCAAAATTATGGTGTTTGGGGGATTTATCTCCTATTCGCTGTACATGACTCATCTTGTCTGGTTCGGACTTTGGCGCGCGGGGATGAAAGCCCTGGGTATTGAAAGTGGGCCCTTGTACGCGCTATCGGTTGTATTTCTGCTTGGCATGTCGTTTGTGATTGCCTATGTGATGTGGCGTCTTGTTGAAGAGCCTGCGCGGATTCGGATGCGCACTTGGATTGGAATTCGCCCCACTCCCACCGAGGAAGCGGGGGAGGCCATTGTTGACTCAACTGACCCTACAACTGCTACGCCAATTGACGTTCCAGGTCGTGAATAATTCCATCGGTGTCAACCGGTAGTTCAGTTCCTAATGCCAGCATGACAAACGCGGTGTCGACCTCTTTCCAATCCACTCCAGCGATTTGTGCCCACGCAAGTCGATAAAAAGCGAGTTGGGTTGGATCAAGGTGATCGGTACCCCCAGTTTTCCAGTCAACGACTAAATACCGGCCATCAATTTCAAACACTGCATCGATGTACCCTGTTACAAAGCGGCCCCAAATCGTCAGACTGAATTGCTGTTCAACCGCGACCGGGCTCAGGGGTGCAAAGCGACTCGAGAGAAATGCGCTTTTGAGGCTGCGCACTGATTCAGTGTCTGTTCCCGTCCGATCCCAAGCCCCCTCCAATTCATCCCAGTCAAATAGTGTCGCCCGGTCGTAATGGGTTTCAATAAATGCATGGATTTCAGTACCTCGGGCTGCAATGTAGTTCGGCTGTTGGGGCATAGGCCGGGCAAGTTCTACTGCGAGAACTTCAGGTTCGCGCATTGCACGCAGCATGCTGCTCGCTCCCAGACTCCGCGGCAAGGCAATCGTGCGGACCGGCAAATGAAGCCGTTCACGTTCGCGCTGCAACGCCGCCAGTGCGCTTTCCCAACGATCCACGGTGGCACTGTCATTTTCGGTCACTTCTGCCAGCGGGGTCGTGCTCTCATGCACGTATTCGGATTGTCGAACCAAGCCCTCCCGGGTGCCTTGGGGTACCGGCAGAGGCCACGGCCACTCCCCGGGATCTTCAGCTCGCTCGGGTCGATCACCATCCGGGCTGGGCGCCCAAAAAGGAATGTGGGCGCTAGTCCCGGCAAGGAGGTCATGGGCTGCTGTCAAGAACGGGTGTGGGCCATGGGGGGTTTTCCAATTCACGCCCCACCAGCTACCGGTGAGAGTTAATGAGTCTTTAGCGCGGGTCAATGCCACGTAGGCCAACCGCTCAACCTCACGCTCTTTGAGCGACTCGAAGTGCGCCAAGTAGCCATTCTTGAGATCTGTTTCCGAGAGTTTGGTCAGGCTGTAATCAGGAAACGCGGCGATCGCAGGTGGCGCGTCTTGGCGCAGGGGCCAGGGCGCCATAGTCGCATCTGTACTCCAATTACTGCGCGCTTGGCCGCCGGGAAAAGCCTTGTCGCTGAGGTTAGGGAGGTACACGTGCGTGTACTCCAGACCCTTTGCCTTGTAGATGGTGATGAGCTGCACCGCGCCTTTTTCCACCGGCTGCTCGAAATCCAGAGTTATGTCGAATCTCTCGATGTCGTTGAGCCGAGAAATAAATGCGCCGAGTGAAACTCGACCGTCAGCATCTGTGAAGTCCGCTGCCAAATTAATCAATTCGTTGACTGCAATTGCGTCACTGGCATTAAGTTGACTTTGTACATCGATTCCAGTCGCGCGAATAACCCGCCCAAGAAATTCAACCAGTGGCTCCCCCGCATGTGGGCGCACGGATCGGATCACACCAGCCATTTTCCCGAAGCGATCAATCGCACTAGTTGAATAGTGGTCAAGCGGGCCAAGGTCAAATAGTGCATCCGAGAGCGAGACAATGTCGACTAAATCGATTCCTTCGACTGCCGAACTCAGCGCCTGGTCGATACTGTCGGCTTCGTGGACACTGGCACCACTGGGTTGTCCAATCGTCTTCGCGAGTTCAGCAGCGCGCGCACCTAGTGCCGCCAAGTCCCGCGCTCCGATCCGCCACTTGACGCCACTTGCCCAGCGCACGAATGAGGGATTGGCAGTGGGTTCGTGAATAACTTCCAGGATTGCGCGTAGATCGATCACGAGCGGGTGCGAGAGCAGTCCGGCCGCCGAATGCAATTGCACCGGGATCCCCCGCTGCTGCAATGCATCCCGCATGCGCAGCAAATAGTTTCCCGTTGCCGCCAGCACGGCAATGTCGTCACCAAGGCCAGCAGCGTGAATCGCTTCGTGCTGCTCGGCGATCCGGTCTGCCATCCAGGTAATCTCTTGATCGGCGAAGTCGAAGAGTGCAAGGGTGATGTTTCCCTGAAGCTCGCGGGTGGGATCCAGCTTTTGCACACTCGGGTGCTCAGCCCGCAAATTTTCCGAAATGAGATTTGCCAACTCAAGAATTTGTACCCCGGAACGACGATTTGCTGAAAGCGGATACACACTCGCTGGCTGATCATCTTTAGTCCGAAATTGACGCGGGAAGCTGTTGATGTTCTCAACGCTGGCCCCACGCCAACCGTAAATCGCCTGGCACGGATCTCCCACTGCCGTGACCGGAAACCCACCCGAAAATATTGTCTCCAAAAGAATACGTTGGCTAATGGACGTGTCCTGATATTCATCAAGTAACGCGATCTCAAAGCGGGATCGAATCTGCATGGCGACCTGCGGAAATTGGGTTACGATCTTGGTGGCTAATCGAACTTGGTCGGAGAACTCAATAAGTTCACGTTCTTTCTTTAACTCGCGCCAATCTTGTACCATGCGCGCAAGAGCAATCCGCCGGCCCGAAGTACTCGCAATTTTCCGCAGTGATGCATTTGATCCGTGCAAGCCAGCAACGTAGGAGATCAATTTCAGGTCGTATTCGATCACGCTCGCCGGGTCAATCGCCAGTTCACTCAGCTCGGAATCAAGTGCCAACAACTCCGAAGTCAATTTTGCCGGGCCTACAGAGATGCCAGAGAGGTCTCGCTGTGTGTTGCACACCAGCCGGTAAGCCAACTGTTGCCTTTCCCCGTCGGTCAACACATCGGTGCTGAAATCGCGCCCAAGGAGGGCTCCAAATTCCTTGACAATCCCCGATGCAAAGGAGTTGTAGGTCGCAATTACCGGATCGCCAGTCTCAGATGTGAAACTTTGTGGATCCAATTCCATTAACGTAGAAATTCGCGACCGGGCCGATTCCAGTAATTGTGCAGTTGCCTTAGTCGTGAAGGTGAGCCCAAGAACTTGCTCAGGTGTGAGGTAGCCGCTTCCAATCAGAAATGCAATGCGTGCCGACATTGATGTGGTTTTCCCTGAACCTGCACCGGCCACCATCACAGCCGGTTCGCGCGGAGCCTTGACGGCGCTCAATTGTTGTTCTGACAGCGAAAAACCCAGAATGTGCGCGAGATCTGCGTCACTGAGTTCGTTATGCGATTGCGTCGTCATTGCTCTCACTCTCGTCAATCAGTTCTCTACTGAAAATATCGGATGATTGGGTCGGACACACACGGGTGTAGGCGCAGTACCGACACGAGGGGTTCACCTGCGGAACAAAGGCTTCGGAGCGGATGATTTCCGCTGCTTCACCGAGTTTTACTTCAATCCACGTGGGTGAATCATCAAAATTAATCGCCTCCTGGATTTGCACTTTTGGCTTTGATGCGTCGACTCGTAATTGCACAAGGGCGGCACCGAAAAGTGGGGCCTCGCCTTCGGCGTCTAATTCGACAACTTGGTGATCTCGCAGTAGCAATTGATAAATCCCCAATTGACCGTTCTGGGCTAGCGCTGCTTTTGCGGGCGCAGACTTGACATTTTTAAAATCTATTGCGACTAGACGACCCGATTCTTCGATTTCAACTCGGTCCAGGATCCCACTGAGATCGATTTGCTCGCGCGTTCCGCTCGGCGTAGTGACCGTGAGTGACGTCTGATACCTGCCCTCGGCTGCTATGAAAACTCGTGGTGTCAGTTTGTGGTAGTCAAGGAACAACTCCACTGCTTTATAGGCCTGCGCGAGCTCAGAGTCTGACTGCCAGTTGGCTTCATAAGCTAGCGCTTGCCAGGATCCGCTGATCAGCTTCTGAATTTGCTCAGGATTTTGATCCAACTCGCCTTTGGCTACATACTCAGCGATTGCATGAACGATGCTGCCAAAAGCTGTTGCAGAGCCGCGCGAAACTTGTGCTTTGACTTCACGGTCCAAGAACCACTTCAATGGGCATTCCAGCAGTGAGTCCAAGGAGCTCCCTGACATGTGCAGTGGCTGGTGTGCCGCACGGACCGGCCGCTGCGACTGGGTGAGCTCTGCCAAACCCCACCAGCTTTCGGGGCCAACACCGGGGCCCATTCGAAAGAGCAACTCTCCGGCTCGTGATTTCAGTTCCGCACTTGCCTGCGGATCCGCCAGGGTCTCTCGCATGTCACCTGCGAGCCCAGCCCAACTTGAACGATTCTTGGGGTAACCGGTCACCGTGCGAGCAGTGATCTGGTAGGACTGCACGTCATGGATGAATCGACTGGGTTGATCCCCACCTTCGTTGCCTTGGTCGATGCAAGTCAAGGTGAGTAATTCGCGCGCGCGGGTGGCCGCAACATAGAACAGGTTGCGTTCCTCACGCAAAAGTGCGATCGGATTGGTACCCGGTGTTGCCCCACCAACACCAATTTCTTCAGCCTTGAGCAGGCTGCCGCGGGCTACCAGATTAGGCCAAATCCCTTCCTCGAGTCCCACGATCCATACCCGGTCCCACTCTCGGCCTTTACTTTGGTGCACGGTCATGACTTGTACTGCCTCCGCGCGCAGTGCGCGAGCCGATACCGGTTCTGCCGGCACACTCTGGTGTTTCAATTGGGTGAGAAAGTTTTCTATTCCGGCACCTGATCGCTCCGAGAATCGAGCCGCGGTATCAAAAAGAGCCATGACCGAATCCAGATCATGATGGGCACTTCCACTATGTGACAAGGCGGCAGCCTGCAAGCGTTGGGGCCACCCATGGGGGTGTTTCTTCCCACCACTCCACGCCGTCCATAAAATATCGGGAACAGATCCGTGATTGGCGATATCGGTTCGCAAGTGAGCCACTAATCCGGCGATTGCTTTCACCCGAGTGCCCAACTCGCCCAGATTCGGGTCCTCCCGCAAGGTGATCTGAGCCAATAAATCGCGAGAATTTTCTCCCACGATGAGGTCCCTCATCAGTTGGGACGAGTTCACCCCTGGTTGTACTGCGCGAAGGGCTCGCCCCAAACGCCGCATTTCACTTGCGTCTAGGCCGCCAATCGGTCCGGTCAGAAGATCTGCCACAACAGCGGCGCTGGCCTGCTCCGGTTGCGCGGCAAGGGAAATGAGTCCCAGTAGGACCTGAACCGCGGGTTCATCCTTTAACGCGATTTCATCCGTGGCGACTACGACCGGCACGCCCGCTCGATTCAGTGCGCGCGTAATCAAAGGAATATCCGAGCGCGCCCGACCAATTACCGCCATTGATTTCCATGGCACACCCTCTGCCATATGAGCCGTGTAGATCCCTTCGGCGACAAATGCGGCGCGAGAATTACGCGATGCGTACTTATTGATACTTACTGCGCCCACGTCCACGCGAAAGTCCCCGAAGCCGACCAAGGCCTGCCGATCGTTATCAAAAGGTGCGGTAGCCGCGGTCGCAATTTCTTGTCCAAAACGCCATGCACTAGTAAGTTCATGGGACACCGCCCTTGGGAATTCCGCATAGAAACCCGAGGCCATGTCGGTTTCAGAGCCGCGGAAACCAAAAACACTTTCATGAGGGTTGCCGACCGCTACGAGCACCGCAGCCCGCTGTGCCAGTGCCCCAAGAAGTTGGCGATGCAGTGGACCGACTTCCTGATACTCGTCAATGTAGATGTGCGAGATCCGGGAAACTACCGGCGATTCGGGCGCCAGAGCAATTGCCGCCTGCAAAAGTGAGTTGTAGTCGACGACATTTTCCAGCGCCATGACTTCGGCATCATTGTGTGCAATATGCCCGGCAACCACCCACTCAGGGCGCTCCGATTCCTGACCTAGTGCAATGAGATCGGTTCCACTTTGATTAAGTTCTTTTAATCGGGCAATTACGGTGCGCACTTCGCGAGCGAAACTGTGAGTGGTGGCTGCACTTCGCAACCACTCCGGCCACTGGATTAAGGCTCCAGGACCTTGGGCGTCGGAGAGTAGCCCCGCAATCAGGTCCCGGATCCGCGCATCCTCTTCGGCGCCGGAAAGCAATCTTGGTAACTCCTGGGCTTGGGGTTCGGGCCCAATAGCTCCGGCACCCATGACGATGGAGTAGGCCAAAGCGTGAAATGTGCCGATGTAAGGGAGTACCGTGCTCTGCACTTGCCCAGCGAGCTCTTCCCGAAAATCTCGCACCGCTAATTTCCCGTAGGTCAACACCAGGACTTCACTGGGTGAGACTCCCTCACGCAGCCGCTGAGCTACGGTCGCTATCAACGTTGTCGTTTTTCCTGACCCGGCTGAACCCACTACCAGGTTGCGACCCGAGACAAGATCAATCACGGCCTGCTGCTGAGAGTCAGCACCTATTGGCTCCGAAACGCTCAAAGTTGTATCAAGTTCCCACCGCATGGCCTATGAATACCACGCTGCACCGACATGGCGCACACTGTGACACCATTACCCTGTGGCACCGGAACCGGATTCAAGCATTGAAACGCAGTTCACGATCGCCGGTCCGATTCCCTACATTGCTTCAGATCCCGCACCGGAAATCCCTACGACCCCGATCAATAAAGACCCTCTAATTGACGATGGGGCTATTCGCAGGCGGATTCGGCGCCCACTTGACCTGGCCCGTTTTGTCGTGGCGATTGCTCTGGCCAGCGGAACCATCGCCCTGGGTTACTTCGCAACCAGCACTACGGCGGGATTAGATACCGATATCGAAAGTGGAGTGGCACTTCTCCCATCACTTATCGTCCTGATCCTCAATGTAATTGGTGGGATCGGCTCCCTCGGCCTTCCCATCGCGGGCTCAATCAACCTAATTTTGCGCCGGCGCTTTCGCCAACTTTTTGATGCACTGGTCGCCATGTTCCTCGCCGTTACCGCGCTGTCCATCGCCTCAATCGTGATTGGTAACTTTGACAATACGCGGCTCTTAATAGCCATGGCAGGCTCAACCAGCAGCTCAAATGGCTCGACCGCCCCCATCCTCGGTGGCATTCTCGCGTTCATTACCGTCGCTCGACTCATGGGTCGAAGGCCGTGGAACGTGCTCTCCAGTGTCGTTGTGGTGTCGCTCATTTCAGTTACGGTCTTAAGTTCTGGGATTGCACTGGCCGGAATCGGGTTCTCGCTGGCGGTGGGCTGGGCAATCGGCCTGTTGACCCGGTACGTGCTCGGCACCACCACCACTCGGCCCAGTGGCGCCGCGGTCGCAGCAGCTCTTGCCCGCGGTGGCTATCCCATAACGCAATTGCGCATTGCACACCTCACCAGCCAGGGACGTCGCTATCTCGCGACTACCCGAAGCGGCGATACCCTTCGAGTCACTGTCTTGGACCGAGATCTTGAAGGCGCTGGATTAGTCAATGCGGCTTGGACCAGCCTGCGCTTGCGTGATGAACCCGGCAAGGGTGCCTTTAACCTGCGCAAATCAGTAGAACACGCCGCCTTGATCGCTTATGCGGCCCAGGCGGCCGGAGCGCCCGTCGCCCGACTGGTATTGAGCACCGAAGTAGGTCCCGACTCCTGCGCGTTGGTACACCAACAAATTCCTGGCAAGCCATTTGATGAACTTGACGACATTACTAACTCTGAACTAGATGGTGCTTGGCGCGCGATCCGCACCTTGCACGATCATCAGATGAGTCACCGCGCGCTTTCGGGCCGCCACCTATTACGCGGCTCAGATGGCGCCACCTGGCTCCTCGGTATAGATCAAGGATCAATCGCGGCGAGTGATGTTGCCATGCGCCTAGACCTCGCAGAATTGTTGTGCTCCTTGGCCATGTTGACCTCGGTTGACCGAAGTGTCGCATCTGCCCGGCGAGTTCTGGGAAGCGATGCGATTGCGCGCGCTCTCCCAGCGCTTCAACCCGTCGCCCTTTCCGCGAGAACCCGCAAAGAGTTGCGCAAGCACAAAGGCATGATCATTGCCTTGCGCGATGCAATTGTTGAATTGCGACCCGATGCTGACACTGATCAGATCCAATTCCAGCGCATTAAACCGCGCACTTTGGTCCTGATTGTCGCTGGAACAATCGCCGGTTACGTATTGCTCTCCCAGCTCACTTCGGTTGACCTAGCGACCTTATTTAGTACAGCCAACTGGTCGTGGGTCCTGGCAGCATTTGGTTTTAGTTTGGTCACCTATGTCGGTGCCACCTGGTCGCTCACTGGCTTTGTTCCTGAGAAACTTTCTTTTGGTAAGACGCTTCTGGCCCAAGTTGCCGGCGACTTCGCGACCTTGGTCTCCCCACCCACACTCGGTGCCATTGCGATCAATGTTCGCTTCCTACAAAAATCCGGCCTGCACCCAGCCTTAGCCGCCGCGAGCGTTGGCGTTTCTCAGGTTGCCGCATTCATTACCTACATTGGCCTGCTTTTTGCGTTTGGTATCGCTGCCGGAACCCAGGCCGACTTCACATTCGATCCCCCATTTTGGGCGGTGGTCGGCGTCGCAGCCATCGCCGTTATTTTGCTCGCCCTACTGGCTGTGCCCGCGGTGCGACGGGAAATTGGTGCACGAATTGGTCCACTGATTAAGGAAGTGATCCCTCGATTCGTGACCATTGCCCAGCGGCCAATCAAATTGTTGGAGGGGATCGGCGGAATTCTTATCCTCAATTTTGCTTATGTTGCCGTGCTCTTCGCCTGCGTCGAAGCATTTGGTGGCAATCTGAATATCGCGGTTGTTGCCGTTGTTTATCTTGCGGGTGCAACAATCGGCCAGGCAGCGCCCACTCCAGGCGGACTCGGTGCCGTCGAAGCCGCACTTGCTGCGGGGCTCACCGCTGCTGGGCTCGATGCTGGGGTGGCTGTTTCAGCAGTCCTGCTATATCGCTTGGTGACTTTCTGGTTACCTACGATTCCGGGCTACTGGGCTTTCACTCATCTGACCAAAAAGAACTTGCTCTAAGCCCACAACGACTAGTGGCTTACCCAATCGATGTAGCCACCCGCGTAGTGCTTGATGCCGGAAAATCCCTGAGCTTTGAGTTCACGCAGCAAGTGCTCCGATCGCACCCCCGCTTGGCAGTACAAAATTACGTCACCAATGAGTGCCTCTGGGTCAAATGTCGATAGCGGCATATTCACAGCACCTGGAATTTGTCCGTGAATGAGTTCATACCGTTCGCGGATATCGACAAAGTTGAATGCCACATCGCCACGTTCTCTGGCCTGCAACAGTCCAATGAGTTGGGAACGAGTAACCGTGTCGTCGGTGGTACCGCCCGCACAAAAAGCAACGTAATCTTGCAATTCGGTGATACTCGGAGAATCACCACACATCGGACAGTGAACGTCCCGAGCAATTGATACTTCCTCGATCCGTGCACTCAGGGCATCAAAAATTGCAATGCGTCCGCTGAGTGTCTCGCCTACCCCCAAAATTAATTTGAGTGCCTCGCTGACCTGCAGTGATCCGATCACACCACAAATGGCTCCAAAAACTCCGGCATCAGCACAATTGGGAACGCTCCCGGGCTCTGGCGGGCTCGGATAGACGCAGCGGTAGCACGGGCCACCCGGTAACCCAAAAACACTCACCTGTCCATCAAATCGCAATACCGATCCCCAGATATACGGTTTACCGGCCAGCACACAAGCGTCATTGAGCAGGTAGCGCGTGGCGAAGTTATCTGAACCGTCCACAACGAGGTCAAACCCGCTCATCACATCGAGTGCATTTTCTCGGCTGATTGGCCGGTCAAAAACTTCCACTATTGTCGTGCTGTTCAGTTCAGCAATCCGCGCCGCAGCCGACGCCGCCTTTGATGTTCCTACCCCGCCCTCGGAGTGAATAATTTGCCGCTGCAGATTGCTCAACTCAATTGAGTCAAATTCAATAATTCCGATCGTTCCCACGCCAGCGGCCGCGAGGTAGAGCAAAGCCGGAGACCCTAGGCCCCCCGCCCCCACGACGAGTACTCGAGCACTGCTGAGCTTGCGCTGACCAGGTTCGCCCACCTGATCAATTTTGATATGTCGGCTATACCGGTGCAAGAAATCCCTGTCCAATTGCTCGGTCATGTTGCTTGCGCCACTAGATTTCGAAGTACCCGAAGCCCGACTGACAGGGTAGCGAGATCGGTCTCCTCAACTTGTAAAATTTCATCGAGGGTCGCCCGCGTCCGAGCAACTCCCTCGGTGCGCTGTTGCTCCCATAGTGTTATGCGCTCCGCCGCAGCTTTCCCCTCCGTTGCCAAGTACACCCGGCCGGTGAGTTCAGCGATCACCGAATACAAATCGGAGCGCAATGCCTGGCGCGCTAAAGCCGTCCAGCGATCCCCTCGCGGCAAGGCCGTGATCCGAACAAGCAGCCGGTCCACATCAAAACGTTCCGAGAGCGCAAAGTACAAGCCGATCACACTCTGCATATCAGCATCAAGTGATTGCGCCAATTCGGTAATGTCGAGCAGGGAGAAAAGGTCTAGGCCACTCGCAGCTCGATCGGCCAACTCCTTAGGGGCGCCTGCGTCAATGAAGCGCTGTGCCAATCGCTCAAATCTTTCCGAGTCTTGGCCTTGCAAGGCTTGCGGAACTCCACCGGCGTACTGCTCAACGCTCGCTGCGAATGCACTAATTTCAGCTTCAATGTCAATTCCCGCGCCGCGGTTTTGCAAGAACCATCGAGTTGATCGGTCAAGTAAGCGACGTACCTCCAGATGCAATGCCGTTCGCGCCCGCGCTGGGACATCTTCGGGCAACGTATTAATCCAATGCCACAAGCCCCTGATGCCAAAGACCTCCATCGCGGCAAAAGCTGCCTTCACCACTTCGATAGGGTTCGCGCCGGTTTCTTCAACCGCCCGGAATACGAAGGTGATCCCCCCGATATTAATCAATTCATTTGCCATCACAGTGTTGGCAATTTCAGCACGCAGAGGATGAATACGAATTTCCTCACGATAGCTATCTTGGATTTCGACGGGGAAGTAGTCCATGACAATCTGATCACACCAGCTTGCACTGCCCAAGGCAACTGCATTGAGATCCTTCGTGATTTCAATCTTTGCGTATGCCAAAAGCACGGCGAGCTCAGGTGAGGTGAGTCCTTCACCTGCCGCGCGCCGAGTATCAATCTCCAGATCATCAGGCAAATATTCGAGAGCTCGGTTCAACAGATCCCTACGCTCGAGGTGTCTCATCATTCTTTGATGCACGCTCACGAGCCGGATCGCTCCCGCCCGCGCATTGGAAAGCACCACGTTCTGATTGATATTGTCCGCCAAAACCAAATCCGAGACCGAGTCGGTCATGCTGTGCAGTAACTTGTCACGGGCCTCCACCGTCAGAGCGCCTCTCGTCACCAGTGGCGACAACAATACTTTCAAATTTACTTCGTGATCGGAAGTGTCCACCCCAGCCGAGTTGTCAATTGCATCTGTATTTAGTCGCACACCGCTTCGCGCTGCTTCGACTCGACCCAATTGGGTCAGGCCGAGGTTTCCTCCCTCGCCAACCACCTGCACGCGCAACTCTCCACCATCAATACGGATCGAATCATTTGCTTTATCTCCCACATCGACGTTGGTTTCGGTGCTGGCTTTCACGTACGTTCCAATTCCCCCATTCCACAAGAGTTGGACGGGAGCTTTCAAGATCGCATAAATCAATTGATCCGGCGTACACGTATCGGAGTCTGTATCAAAATCAAGGGAATCCTTTATCTCTTGGGTCAGTGCGACAGTCTTTGCCGACCGGGTAAATACACCGCCACCCGCGGAGATCAACTCTTGGTTGTAGTCCACCCATGAGCTTCGCGGCAAGGTGGCCAGTCTCACTCGCTCGACAAAACTGCTAGCCGCATTCGGAGTGGGGTCGATAAAAATATTCCTGTGATCAAATGCCGCGACCAATCGAATCTGTTCGCTCAGCAACATGCCGTTGCCGAAAACGTCTCCACTCATATCACCGATGCCCACAACAGTGAACTCTTCGCGTTGGGTATCGAGATCCATCTCGAAAAAGTGCCGCTTAACAGAATCCCACGCGCCACGCGCTGTGATCGCCATAGCCTTGTGATCGTATCCGGCTGAGCCGCCAGAGGCGAATGCATCTCCTAGCCAGTAATTCTCCTCAATTGCGATTGCATTTGCTATGTCAGAGAAACTGGCCGTTCCCTTGTCCGCCGCAACGACGAGATACGGGTCATCCGGGTCATGTCGCACAACATCGACTGGTGGCACAACGATCGAATCAACAATATTGTCGGTCACCGAAAGTAGCGCACGGATGAAGTCTTGATATGCGCCGATGCCTTCGGCCAGCCACGCTTCGCGATCAATAGCTGGATCGGGCAAGTTCTTGGCAAAAAAGCCTCCCTTGGCACCGACGGGGACAATCACGGCATTTTTCACTTCCTGTGCCTTGACCAGGCCCAGAATCTCAGTCCGAAAGTCTTCGCGTCGGTCACTCCACCGGATTCCGCCACGAGCAACCGCTCCAAAGCGCAAATGCACACCTTCGACTCTGGGTGAATGCACCCAGATTTCATGTGCCGGTCTGGGAAGTGGGATGTCCGCAATCATGGTCGGCACCAACTTAAATGCGAGGGTCTGCGCATTCGCAAAGTAATTTGTGCGCATTGTCGCCTCGATTAAGGTCCAGAACAAACGCAGAATCCGGTCATGATCAAGTGAGGGAACTAGCACAAGGCTCGCGTCAAATTGCTCTCGAGCCGTCTGTGACTCCGACTCGCGATCACCCCCAAACGCAGGATCAAAACGCACTCGGAAAAACTCTATAAGCAGCCTGCTGATCTCGGCATTCTCCAGGATCACCATCTCGATGTACCCCTGACCAAAGGTGGAACCGATCTGGCGCATGTACCGGGCGTACGCACGAATTAACTGTGCATCCTGCCACGTCAATCCGGCTTGGGTCACTAGCGAGTTAAAGGAGTCACTGGCGATCTGTCCGTGCCAAGCGGCCTCGAATGCCAACTCGAATCGGGCAAATAGAGTGTCTGCGCAGTAGATCTCACCATTGGGCAGAACCAGTCCAAAATCAAGGATCCACGCGGATGCGCGGTCCTTTCGTCTAATTTCATATGGATGCTCGTCCAGGACTTCGACGCCAAGTCGCTCCAGGATTGGCAGGATCTTGGTGAGTGGCATTGCAGGTCCAACCCGCATTACCTTGAACCGCACCTCCCGCGAGTCACTTACAACCGGCGCATACAAATCTAGGGCCAATTCACCCGGTTCAAGTTTTTCAATAATGAGCGCATCGGCCAAACCGATACTTGGGTCAAAGTCCTCCTTATAGGACTCGGGGAATGCCTCCGCATAGATCGGGACGAGTTCAGAATTGTCACTTTCCATACTCAGGGAGTGATATTCGTCCATCCAACTGCGACTGGCATGAGCTAACCGTGCCTCTAACTCAACAAGATTCGGTCGCAGAATTTCCGCCCCACTCGGGACGTGGATGACGTAATGCAAGCGCGCCAATACCGACTCAGTGACGCGCGCCGCGTAGTCCACGTGTATTCCGCCAAATGAATCTCGCAGGATCGCTTCCAATCGAAGTCGTAAAGCTGTCGTGTAGCGATCGCGGGGAAAATACACGAGTGCTGAGACAAATCTTTCATAGGGGTCATACCGGACGTACAACTTTGTTTGACGTCGTTCCTGAAGGTGCAAGACGGACCTAGCAACCTCGGTCAGTTGGACTGAGTCAATTTGAAATAGTTCATCACGCGGATAGGTGTCAAGGAATTCTTCGAGGTCCTTGGCGCTGTGAGACCCGGCGACATAATCAAGGTTCTTCTCGACTTGTTGGTATTTGGCACGCAACACTGGAATGTCCGAGACGGTGTCCGAGTATGCGCGTGCTGCAAATATCCCCAAAAAGCGTTGTTCCCCCACGACATTGCCATCTGCATCAAATTTCTTCACCCCAATGTAGTCCAAATACGCGGGGCGGTGAACAGTTGACCGAGAGTTTGCTTTACTCAAAACGAGGAGACTTTTTTCACGAGCACGAACCCTCGCCGCCGGAGGCAAAACGGCAAAACTATGTGAAAGATCCTGCTTGTCGTTTGTCCTCAAAACACCCAGACCGGTTCCATGAACTGGGTGCAATGCATCCTCGCCATCAACATCAACTAGGTCATATTCCCGGTAGCCAACAAAAGTGAAACTGTCCTGGGTGAGCCAGTCCAAAAGCGCAATCGATTCGTCGAGATCGTCTTGATCAATACCGACAGGAGGCATGCGACGTAAATCACCCGACACTTCAATTGCCTTCTTGCGCATTGCAAGCCAGTCGTTCACTGCCTTGCGCACATCGGTAAGAACACGCGCAAGACCAGCGACAACCCCACTGAGATCATCGGAGATGAAATCTCGCTCAATGTGGATGCGCATCCACGACTCTGCAATCACACCTTTCTTGATTTCGTTCACATCTAAGTCGTGAATAGAACTGACTCGATGCGATTCATCGCGGGTCACGGCGAAAAGTGGGTGTGCGACCAGATGAATTGCTCGGCCTTGACGAGTTATTTCCGCAGTTACCGAGTCCACTAGGAATGGCATGTCGTCGGTGACGATTTCAACGACCGAGTAACTCACACCTGGCAAATCCGGGGTCCACGCCCGAATCAGCGTTTCGCCTTGTGCACCATTGGGCCGGATCTGTGCCCAGTCCAGCATGTCGGCGGCCTGCTCACTAGCGATCGGGTCTGTAGCGTTAAATCCCAAATCCACGCTTGACTGGTCCTTAAATAACTGGTGGGCAACAATCGGAACTGACTCGCGGAAGGAACTCACACCCCTACGCTAGTACTGAAAAGTGCTACACGGACCAAGGAGATGGATTTCACGTGCCCACACAGTTTGATTTCGCCCAAAATTTTACCGGCAGCCCGCTCAAGGTCTTCGCCATGCTGTCCCAAGAGAAATTTATTTTGGCCAAATGTTCCGCGACCGGCTCCCTATCCGCTGAGGCCAGTGTGGATCAGGTCCTTTTTGACGGGGGTGAGACGGTTACTTTGATCAGTACCCGCGTACTTCCCGCCGATCTGCCAGGACCGGCGAAATCACTTGTCGGCGACACAATTACCGTGACGGAAACACAAATATGGACACCGCCCGCTCCCGACGGGAGCCGTACGGCCACCATCTCCGTTGTTTTCTCCGCGCCTATGTCCTTCATTGGGACCCTCGAACTCTCACCCGGTGCTCAAACAAACACCACAATCACTACCCGCGGTAAATTTACTGCCAGCGTCCCATTTATTGGTGGAAAGATTGAGAAGGTGGCTGCCGAGCAAACGCAGCGTTATCTTGTGGCCGAGGAGCGAGTGGGTAACGAGTGGCTCGCGGACTAACCCACCAACTGCTCTGACCAGGTGTGCGGGCTTGTGCGTAAAGATGTTTCCAACACAATCCTCCGACGAGTTGAGTCCATTAAATTGGTTCCCATCGCTGTCAAATCTTCAGCTGTTGGGCTGGCGAGGAACACCCGGGAACCGCATGCAACGACATCAGCGATTTCATGTGCTGCCGCACGAGATACGACACCGCGCCACTGGCGCTCTAATTTAGCTGTCAAACTTTTCGGATGATCGGACTGCGTGAGCGACATGGGTGCGATCACATACACCTCGTCGAATCCTTCATGACTGAGCACATCGACACTTGTTGCTGACACCGCTCCACCGTCGATATAGGTTCTCGCGCCAATTTTTATCGGTGAAAACCACCCAGGGATTGCGCAGCTGGCCATTACCGCTTCCGACAAACTTGCAATTGGTGCTCCGGTGCGACCAAATACCGCCCGTTTTCCCGTTTCGTAATCCATTGCCACAACCCACACATCTGGGTGGGAACCGCTGGGGCTTTGTGCCCACTCCCCTAACGGCGACACAGCATCCACTAAGTGCCCGACGCGCTCAAGGCTTTTTGCGCCCGGTGGCAATAGGCCCGATAACACCGCGGTGAGCGGAAGCTCGCCTAGTTTGAGTAAACCCGAGCCAAATAGTTTCGGTGATCCTGGTCGCAAGATCCGTGGCCAACCCGGGCGTGACCCACCGGTAGCGCGGACTGGATTCCACTCATAGCCCAAGAGCGGTCCGCTAGTGACTTTCTCCTGTCCATAGTGCTGGCACAGTTCCTCCGTACTGACACCGCACGCGATCAGCGCCGCCAGCACCGAGCCCGCCGACGTACCCACCAGCAGGTCAGCGTCACTCGCGGCTATTCCCAATTCCTTTTCCAGGGCGCTCAAAGCCCCCACGGCCCACGTCCCGCCGAGTACTCCTCCCCCGCCAATCACAATTGCCCGCCGAGACATTAGGAGGCGACCACCCGTAAGTAATTCCCACCAGGCGAGCTCCGTCGCTGTGCAATCGAGGCTCGTAGCCCGACAATTGAGTCACGGATGCTCGCGGCAATCACATCAAGATCTTCCAGTGCATCACGATCTGCCATTAGACCAATACACAGACTTCCGTGGTAACTCGTCAGGCCAATGCTCAGCGCCTGACCCGGTACCAACGGCACACACGGATAGGAAGCGAGCATTTGGGACCCCGCTGCATAAAGGGCATGCTGAGGGCCAGGCACGTTGGTGATTGTGACGTCGTAGGCGCGACGCGTGAGCGTCGATGCCATGCGAGCACCGAGAGCGTGTACCGATGCTGGACCGAAGCCGGCAATGTCAATGATCGCTCGCGCCCCGAGAAATTCACCCATTGGATCCAGGTCAGACATTTGTTCAACCACGCGCATCAACCGATCAATCGGCTCGAATTGTGCCACCGGCAACTCGATGACATAAGCATTAACCGAGCCGCCCAGCGTCGGCTCTTCAACTTTTGAATCCAGGGAAACCGGCACCAGCGCATTGAAACGATCCTGGCCACTTGGTAGGCCATCGCGCCGAATCAGCCAACTTCGTAATGCCCCAGTGAGCACGGTCAAAATAATGTCGTTGACACTGATGCTTTGGGCAGTCAACGCAGATGCAGATTTGCGGACCTCTCGCAGTTCGTCAAGATCAACGTCAACGGAAACGAATCGCCTTTGGGCACCGAGTTTTGCCTTCAACGGCGACCGGGTCCGAAATCGTGCAAGCGAGACTAAATCGTAGATCGCCTCCGTTGCGCCGCTCACCGCGCTACCCACGACGCTTTGAGTACCTGTGAAGGCTTCGGATGCGGTACTCACAACCAGCTCAGCAGCTGCGGTCGGGTGCGCAAATACCTCGGTCACCGATGCGCTCATCAATTCAATTGCCGATGGCTCCGGTGCAGGACGCCAAGAATCTGGAGGACCGACCGATGCCTGGGATTCACTGTCAAGAATCACTTGGGAAATATCGAGTGCCGCGAGCCCATCAACCAATGCTTCATGGCTCTTAGTGACAATCGCGAATCGCCCGCCGGAGAGCCCCTCAATTAAGTACATTTCCCATAACGGACGGGACCGGTCAAGTGGACGGCTCATGAGGCGGGCAACTAGTTCATCGAGCTGTTCGCCATTACCCGGCTTGGGTAATGCGGACCGACGCACGTGATACGACACATCAAATGCGGTGTCATCGACCCACACCGGCCGGAATATGCCAAAGGGAATCTCCTTGACCCGCTGCCGGTAACGCGGCACAAATGCCAAGCGTGCCTTAATCAATTTGACCAGGGTCTCATGCTCAAATCCACCCTCAGATGGCTGAAAAATTGACACGCTCCCAATATTCATTGGCGTCTGCGAGTTCTCAATGTAGAGAAATGAAGCGTCGAGGCTACTTAACCGCTCCACGTGCCACTTCCTTTCGAGTTCCCCATAAACTGTCCGAATCCACGATCTGGATCCCCCACCACGGTGGCGCCGCACACACCGTACTGCCCAAAGCAATGATTTGCGCACTTTGGTGGCATACTCAAACCGTGAAACTTCCCCGCTGGACACACGTGGGCCGCGTGTCAGTAGTTGCTTCCGCTTTGGCTATCGCCTTGATCGGCGGACTTCTCGTGGGGATTGTTGACCGTTCAGACAATGCGGGCGCCAGTGCTGTGACGGTCTCGGCCCAGGACATCGCCACCGAGCCCAGCGCAGCACCCACTCCTAGCGCAGCACCCACTCCTAGCGCAGCACCCACTCCTAGTGTCGCACCAGTACCTAGCGCAGCACCTATGACTAGCGTGATACCCATACCGAGCCCGACACCCACAAAAACCAAGAAGCCGAAGCCAGCAACGCGGGAACGTAAAGCCAAGAATATTCCCGAGCGACCGTTGGGCAAGCACACCGGTCGACGGATCGTTTACGACAAGGCGCTGATGACCGTGTGGGCCATGAATGAAGCTGATGAAGTTGTCTACCGATTCCCTGTCGTCGGTCGCTGGGATCGACCCGTTAAGGGCAAGTACGAGATTTTTTCGCAGTCAAAGTACAGCGGGAACCCCAACTCAAAAGTCACTTTTGATCATATGACCAGATTTGCCTACGGTAATGATGGCAAAACGGCGATCGGATTTCACAGCATCCCGCTCTACTACGACGGCAGCATGATGCATTCAACCGATCAATTGGGATTACCCATTGCCACCGGCGGGTGCGTACGCATGGCCGCGAAAGATGCTAAGAAACTTTACAAATGGGCTGAGGTCGGTGACACGGTCTACGTGCGCGCGTCCCCGTAATCTTGTATCCGCACACTCCCTAATTGCCTTCGCCAACGGTGCACGGGCATTTTGCTCCCCTAACGTACGTGCATTTTTGACCATTCCTGGCGCATCCGAATCCTGCGGTAAGAAAACCACGTTGAGTTCCGGATCCAGTGCACCACACAGATCTACAAACTGACGTTGTACTTCTCGCACTTGAGTTTTGTGAACACTGTTGACAACAACGCTTTTGCGGGCCCCTGCAAACACCGACCCGTGATCGCTATACGTGTGCGCCAACCTCTGGGCGCCGAGAGCATCGGCTCGCGTCACCAAATACACCTGATCCGCATTCTCTAGAACACTACGCGTGACCAGATGTCGGCGCGGGACCAAAGTGGGCGCCAACTCGATCCGGTCTTCTCCCTCAACGTCGTCCAGCGCCGCGCCAACGTCAATCACGATCTGATCGAAATGTTCACGTGCACGCTCAATAATTTTGCAGAAAGAACCGGCACGTACTTCTGGCCATCTCTGCGGACTCGCCAGACCCGTCATGACCCAAAAATTTGGGCTGATTACCCTGGCACAGTTGGCCAGCGATCTCGAGTCAAGTGCATTTTGTTCGGCATATCGCGTGGCTACGACGATCCCACTGACATCCTCCTCAATCCCCAACGTCAACGCGACCGACGGAGCACTCGTGTCAGCATCAATGAGCAGTACTCGCTCGCCTAAATCCGCTAAAGCCTCAGCTAATCCAATCGCAAAGGTTGTCCGTCCGTGTGAACCGATGGGCCCCCAAATGGCACAGACCTGTCCCAGAGATGTTTGTGGCGGCGGCGGCCACGCCGGTGAGCTCGAATGCTCTTGCTTGAGTTTGGCGACCAGATCAAATTCGGGGTGATCGCCCCGAAAAATGCGGTCGGCGTTCCATGTTTCGGCGCGGGATTCTTCAGCGTCACTAAATGCAATCACCGCAACCGATGCAACCTGGGCTTGCAACGTGGACATGATTTCCCTGCTCATGCGTGCTAGTTGCGCGCTGATCAACACGTGGGTACCGGGTACGACGGCGCTTACCGCAAGCAGCTCAGATGCATCAAAGCAGCGTCTTCGCACGACAATTCCACCCGCGCTGGCTAGTGCAAGCAATTCTGCCTCTGCAGGAACACCGTTTAATGCCCAGACCATGTTGAGTGCTCGTGAAGCTTCCCCAAAATTTTCCATTACTGCGCCACCTGCGATTGCGCGGGAACCTTGACCAGATCAATCACACCGCTACGGATCGCCTGCACTAAGTCGGGAACTTGAGCGACGGGCACCAACAGCACTACGCCGATTTCACCACCTGTTCCGACGACATCACTTGCGACTTGGCGAACCGTTAAACCTGAAAGCACCAGGATCGGCGGAGTAAGTGATTGCGTGTCTTGCGAGCTGGACCACACATCAACTTGGTCACCGGAATTCAATCCAATCGGAACGTGCAGTGGGTCGACCGATACGGTGACAATGCGTGAATCTTCCGGTGGGAGTGCGCTAATCGCCTCCACTGGAATAAATTCTCCCACCCCAATTGGTCTCCCCACAATCCCGCTTGGCGGTGTTATCCCTTGTAGGTAGGGCGCTTGAGCACCGTTCAGCGCCACAACTACGGCCTCCAAGTCATTCAATGGGCTTCCTACGGCCAGTTCCGAACTCGCTCGCCATAGCGTCACGGTTTCTTCTCCGGTTGCCATCACCCGCGCTCCAATGAACATTGAACCAATCAAAATGACCACGCCGAGCCACAGTCGAATATCGCTCCATCTCGCTGATCTTCGATTTCTTGGTGTCGCAGATTTCTCTTTTCCCCAACGAATTCGCATTTGGCACCTTTTCGTTTGCTCACTCATTTCTCAGCCGCTGCGCGTCCTGGCAACGGTGACTTCACTATCTCCCCCAAACCAAAATATGCGAAATGGTTATCCACAGGAGGCGGGTGGATGCTGCGCGGGCGCACAAACTTTGGCACTATGTCGCTATGGCCCGTTTTCTCACACTTTCTGATGTCGCTGAGACGCTGAACATCTCATCTGCCCAAACCTACGCATTAGTGCGTTCCGGCGAATTGCCTGCAATCAAAGTTGGTGGGCGTGGCCAGTGGCGTGTGGAGGCCCAAGCGCTCGAGGCATATATTGAAAATATGTACGCCCAGACCCGCGAATTCGTTTCGACCCACCCGTTCGGTAAAGGCGAAGAGGCCGATTAAGCAGCTGTCGCAATTGACACCACCGATCCCAGTGCCACGACTAGCCGCTGGTTGCCGACCTCGTTGTTGTCAATTTCAATGAAGTCGTATCCCACTGCAGCGACGCGCCCGACAATCACCCCAGCATCCTCGAGCCCAGGCACCCGGATCCGAACTCGGTTTCCCCACTGTCGGCGCAACCAGCCACCCTCTCGAAATCCGATTCGCACCCTGCCTAGGGCTTCACTGGCGGGCGCCAGGGCGCGCGGTAGGCCACGCGCTGAGTTAATGCACGAAGTCCGAACTAGCTGCTCGCCTGGCCGCTGGGACTCCCCTTCGCGACACTCCAATAATACAAATTTTTCGGATGCACTTACCTCCTTGAGCGTCCCGAATGTCCGCAACCCAGCAACCATCAAGTCAACGCTTTGCCCGCGTGCCTCGACCAGGCGAGTGGCCAAAGTCATGTCACTCCATTGGGCTTGAGCCAAATCTGCTGCTTCTGCAAGCGCCTCTTGATCCAATTGTGCTTGCACACTTGCTTGGGCCTGCAGCCAGACTTCGGGAATCTCCACCTTGTGATTCTGCGCTGAAGGCCGGTCGGATTGCCAATAAATCTTGTGACCCTGTGGATAAACGCCTTTTCCCGACTCAGTTCCTGCCCAAAAAGTGTTTAAGCATGCCCAAGTTGGGGGAAACACAACTATGAACACGAATGGGTGTCCATTGCCATAAAGATGGTGCCAGCACAGGCTCTGCGCCGTTGTGTACAAGCACCGTCAGCGAGATGCGTCCATGTGAAGAAATCGGAATGGGTTACCAAAATACGTGTCTAGCTAAATCTTGCAGTGGCGGAACAATCAGGACAGTTAAGGGCATGGTTATAGGTGGTCAAAATGATTGGTTCGTCCCGTCCAAGGAAGAGACGCAAATCGCTTATGACAACCGAGCCGTTATCGGTTTGTCAGTGCGCAACAGCCTTAACTATTGGAATTCCAGCTACGGCACGGATAGAAGTAACTATGTGTTCCCGATGCGTAACTTCTAGTCAAGCCCCAGCAGAATGTCTTGAACCATAAGGTCGAGGGTCCCGTCTTTTTCTGAACCCCAGAGATACACGATTCGATTGTTGCCCATGTCATTTCGGCCGGGTTTATTTGAAATCGTGTGGACACTGCTTGGTATGAGTTTTTTACGTGTTCCCGCGCGGACTATCCGAATGGTGTAGTTACCGGATTGAAGGCCGGCGCCCTCGGTCTCACCGTTTGCTATGGGTTTCATGAGAAGTTCACCGCGTGAGCGAATCCCAACGGTGGGTGCTTGTGCGATATTCCGGAAAGTCATGAGCCCCATGTTCTGGCCAACAGTTCGGGTTCTGTTTGTAAACACGGAGCTGGCTGGGCGATTGGTTGCTGTGGCGTGGAGCGCGAGAGTTCGGTTCTCACCGGCTTGCAGAGTGAATTTCGAGATTCGAATCAACTGGTTCGACGTCACTCGAGGTAGGCCGGCTGGAACCACCACTATCTGGTAACTGCCGGGCTTGATTGAGCGGGTTTGGAGGTCACCGGCGTTCAGGTCGCGGGCAATTAGAATTTGATTCGCGTAAACGTCGACTCGCTTTGCCGAAGGGATTGAGGAAATCCCCTGAGCGATTGACAGGCTAGCGAGGTCCTTCGGCTGCTGATCTGCATTCGCGGTGGGAACTACCAAGGCCAGGGCACACGCAAAAATACCGACGAAATTTCTAGCCTTATGCCAATTCATCTCCACAGTATGCCAGCGTTTTGTGAATCTTCAATTCGAACAATGACACGCTCTCATTCGGAAGTTTGCATGGGGACATAGAAAAGAAAATACCAAATATAGAAAATTCCTAGGACCGGTCCGCCGATCACCATGAGGTAGGGAACCAGCGCTCCGACACCATCAGTGATGTAACTGATTCCCTGAAACACAAAGGCGACCGTTACGACAAGGACAAATGCGCTGAGCAGGAAATTGCGGGGTGTCCATTTTTCGCGGTAAGACTTTTTCGGAATTATTGACTCTCCGGTTTCGCTCACGTTCAGTTCCTTCCATTGCGTAGTAGCGGTGTAATGTCATTACCGACTTCGATGTCTGCAATCGTACCGGGAATTGGCTCATTCCGGTCGTTAGCGATTGCACGCAGGGCGCACCAAGCAACGCACTCGTCACTGATTCCTGGCGCTAACGATTCTGTCGCACACGATTGTGTTTATGACAACGAAAAATATGAGCGACCCTGTGGATAAACCCCTTTTCCCGACTCAGTTCCTGGCCAAAAAGTGTTTAAGCGTGCCGAAACTGGGTATAACACAAATATGAACAAGATTGGGGCTTGACAAAAACACTAGGTGTAACTGCATAATGCACATGTAACTAAACACCCGTAAACAGAGTCAAACGTATACAAATGAATTGTATGACCATCCACCGCGAAAATTTGTGAGGACTGACATGACGAACCACTTAATCCCCCAAGGCGAATCCACCCCTGGTGTCCGCACGCTGGCGCGAACCCCTGTGCCGAGCCTGCGGCTCATTAACGGCGGAATCCCCGATCACGTGGACTACAAAGAACAGTTGCCTCTGGCCCTGCTGTGGCAGATCACTCCAGGCCTGGCGGCAAACCGGCCACTTGAGCTCGTTGCACCCCCTGCTCCTTCGACCCAAGAGCCGGTGCCCACGAAGATGCCAAGCCATATTCACGTCCCCAACGAGGAAGGCGAACTAGTGGAGGTGCCCCACCCGATCAGTTGGGCCGGGCACATGGCCCGCATGGTCTTTGAAGTGGCTTGCGGTGAACGCCCAAGCGCCCAACTCAAACGGTGGGTGAGTCCAGATCAGCTCTCGCTGCTATCCCTGCGGGGTCAAAGTTTCTCCCGACATCCAGCAACTCGCGCCCAAAAAGGGCTCTCACGTCTGCGCAAAGTCCGAGGAGTGCAGGCCATGCAGGTTGCACCGGGCATCATCGAAGCCAGCGCGGTGCTCGTTGGTAGTGCCCGCTCCCACGCTATTGCACTACGCATGGAAGCAATCGGCAGCCAGTGGATGCTCACCGCAATTGAAATGCGCTAGACAACACCACGGTCAATCTAGCCGGCATTTTTGCGGTTTGCCCGTTCGGCCCGACGGCGTTCGGCCCGGCTTGCGTTGGGGTCAATTTCAATGAGTCCCTCTTCCCCATTGACCCCTGCTTCCATCTGCCCGTGCACAACGCCACCGTCTGCATCAGGTGCCGAATACTCCAGATGCTGCGGCCGCTGCGGACCTAAGCCTTTTGCTTGCACATCCAACGCTGCACTAGCGCTCGTGCTCGTTGCGTCAACAAGTTCCTCAATTGCTGCCGCGGCTTCCTCTTCAATTTCAGGTGTGACCTCGACTTCAACGTGAAAAAGATAACCGACAGTCTCTTCCTTGATCGAATCCATCATGGCAGTAAAAAGATCAAATCCCTCACGTTGGTATTCAATCAGTGGGTCACGTTGGGCCATGGCGCGCAAACCAATTCCGTCTCGCAGATAGTCCATTTCATAGAGGTGCTCTCGCCATTTGCGGTCAAGGACCGAGAGAATAACTCGGCGTTCCAGCTCGCGAGCGACTTCCTCACCCAATTCTTCTTCACGGGCGTCATAAGCAGCCTCTGCGTCATCAACGAGCACGGTGTTCAGCAAGTCCGCACTCAGGCCACCAATATCCCCACCTGACTCTTCAACCACTTCTTCCAATGAGATCTTCACGGGATACAACTGCTTAAGGGCATCCCACATTTTCTCAAGGTCCCATGATTCGGGATATCCCTCGCCGGTCACAGATTTCACGTAACCACTCACAGTGTAATTGATGAAATCGCGCACCTGCTCTTCAATATTTTCGCCCTGCAGAACCCGGCGCCGCTCATCGTAGATAACGAGTCGCTGGCGGTTAAGCACATCGTCATATTTGAGAACATCTTTGCGGATCTCAAAGTTCTGCGCCTCAACTTGACTTTGTGCAGAACGAATTGCATTCGACACCATCTTGGCTTCAATGGGAACGTCATCGGGCACATTGAAACGCTGCAAAAACGCGTTGACCATGTCAGCCTTGAACAGCCTCATTAAGTCGTCGTCAAGGGAGAGATAGAACTGCGACTCTCCGGGGTCCCCCTGCCGACCCGAGCGGCCACGGAACTGATTATCAATCCGGCGCGACTCATGGCGCTCGGTACTCAATACGTAGAGCCCCCCGAGGCCAACAACTTCTTCATGCTCGTTCTTGACCGCAGCTTCAGCAGCGGCAATAGCGGGCTTCCAGGCGATTTCATAACCCTGCGGATCCTCGATCGGGTCAATCCCTTTGCGAGCTAGCTCTGTAGCAGCCAGTGCCTCCGCATTGCCACCGAGCATGATGTCTGTGCCTCGGCCAGCCATGTTAGTTGCCACCGTTACTGCGTTTCGACGACCCGCCATGGCGACGATTGCGGCCTCACGTTCGTGATGCTTGGCATTGAGCACCTCATGGGGCACGCCATTTTTCTTTAACATCGCCGAAAGCTCTTCGGATTTATCAACGCTAGTCGTTCCGATCAGAATTGGTTGACCGGTCGCATGGCGCTCGACGATGTCCTCGAGAACCGCTCCGAATTTGGCGCCCGCAGTTCGGTAGATCAAGTCCGCATTGTCTTGGCGAACCATGTCGCGGTTTGTCGGAATCGGAACAACACCTAGACCGTAAATCTGGCTAAACTCGGCCGCCTCGGTCATTGCGGTGCCGGTCATGCCGCTCAATTTGTTATACAGTCTGAAAAAGTTTTGCAGTGTGACTGTGGCCAAGGTCTGATTTTCGGCCTTGATCTCCACTTTTTCTTTGGCTTCGAGGGACTGATGCAGTCCTTCATTGTAACGCCGACCACTCAAAATACGACCCGTGTGTTCGTCAACAATAATTACTTCCCCGTCCATGACCACGTAGTCGCGATCCTTTTTGAACAGTTCCTTCGCTCGAATTGCGTTGTTCAAATAACCAACAAGCGGTGTGTTAACAGTGTCGTACAAATTGTCAATGCCTAGTTCGTCTTCGACAACGTCAATTGCTTCCTCCAGCACGCCAACGGTCTTCTTTTTCTCATCAACTTCATAATGCTTGTCACGCGACATCTTGTTGGCAATCCGTGAAAACTCTGCGTACCATTCAGTTGCCTGGTCTGCTGGTCCACTAATAATGAGTGGCGTACGGGCTTCATCCACAAGAATTGAGTCAACTTCGTCGACAACTGCAAAATTGTGTCCACGCTGAACCATTTCCTCAGCTGACCACGCCATATTGTCGCGAAGATAATCAAAGCCAAATTCATTATTGGTGCCGTAAGTAATGTCTGAAGCGTAAGCCTCGCGTCGCTGTGCCGATGTCATACTATTCACAATCGTGCCGACCTCCAACCCAAGGAAGCGGTGGACCCGACCCATCCATTCGGAGTCACGCTCAGCCAAGTAATCATTTACCGTGACGACGTGAACGCCCTCGCCAGAAATCGCATTCAAATAGGCCGGCAATGTTGACACCAAAGTTTTGCCTTCACCTGTGCGCATCTCAGCGATATTCCCAAGATGCAGCGCCGCTCCACCCATTATTTGCACGTCGTAATGGCGCTGCCCTAATGTACGTTTGGCCGCTTCACGCACGGTTGCAAATGCCTCTGGCATAAGATCGTCGAGACTCTCACCCTGTGCGTAACGCTCTTTAAACTCTGGCGTGAGGGCTTGTAACTCCTCATCGGTGAGATCCACGAAATCAGATTCAATTGCATTGACCGCCTTCGCGATTCCCTCCAGTTTGCGCAATACCTTGCCTTCGCCGGCCCGAAGAATTTTGTCAAGAACGCCCACGTGAAACCTTCCAAGTAACGATTAGATAAAGCAGCAGGTGCCATCGTAGTTCCACAGGCCCAAATTGCCTCTAGCCACCCAGAGCCTGGATCCAATACACATGTCCCATGTGGCAATTCCTCCCAAAATTGGCAACTGAGCTCAGCGACCTGGTTCTCGCACGAGAATGTATCGGCTGTGAGGAACTGGGCACCCTTTTGTGCGCCCCCTGCCGTAACAAGGTCAGCGGCCGCGCCCATATTATGCGCGATTTGCGCTTTGACGAATTGGCCGAAGACCTTCGAATCCCCTTGGCGATCGCATACCGGTACGGGCCACCGGTTGACGCAATGATCTACCGGTACAAAGACAATCAGATCCCTGAACTCGCGAGCGTGCTGTCCATGCTCCTGGCTGGGTCGATCCAGCAATTGGCCTCGAGTGAGCCCGACGGCAGCCAGAAGCCGCTCTTAATCCCCATTCCGTCTCGAGACGCTTCAGTTAGAGCGCGGGGATTTGACCCGATGGTCCTGATTTCGCGGCACCTCTCTCGCGCCGGCTACCCGATCGCGCATTGGCTCATCGACCAGAGAACCGCCGGGCGCTCGAAAACACTCGGCACTGCTGATCGAAAAAACGCCTCCTACGACGCATTTCGGGTAAGAGCCATTCCGGATCGCTACGTTCGCAACCCAATTCCCGCAATTGTGATTGACGACGTCGCCACGAGTGGTACAACCTTCACTGCCGCGGTCTCACAGCTTCTGCTGAGCGGAGTCCACGTGAGTGGATGCGCTGCGATAGCCGGAGCCCGAAAATTATGAGTCACCGGGAATACTTCGCATTTAGCCAGGGTAAGCCGTGGCAGTACCCGAAATCCGTCCAATCCAGGTACCGGTCGAGTTTTCATATATCGAGCCATCCGCTGATGTCACCAGGGTCGCAAGTCCTGGCGCTGCCGCAATTGACACAGGGTCGGTGGGGGAACCTTGGGCTTGGATGTCGCCACGGCCAAGATTGATTTCATAGACTTGTAAAGTTCCGGCGGTTTCGCTGCCGATCACCGCAATCGTATTTGCACTCGACCAGGCCAATCCGACAACCGAGCTGAGTTTGGACTCAACTCGAATTGGTTTTTCCAATCGAATTCGCGTCGCATTCGCGGGTGAGGGCCGATCCACGCGGGCAATCAGAAGTACCGATCCAGTCTCAGTGGACACAATGATTGCAGCGCGGGTGCTATCTCGAGAAGGCACCACGGCCTGCACGAAGGCTCCCTCTTCTAATCCGTCAATTTCAATGTCGAAAGTTTCCCCGGTTGACAAAAGGGTTTGCACCACGCCTTTTTCATTGACAATCCACGCATTGGTTCGACCATCAAAAGCAATTGATTGGGCTTCGGTACCTGTGAGGAGCGGTTGCGGCACAGCCCCAACAAGGAGGTCACCCCAAAAAATTTCTCCGGCAGTCGTCGTTGCAATTGCTCGTCTGCTATCGGCCGACACTGCCAATTTGCTCAGGCCTGCATCGACTACACCGAACCCACCTGCCACGGTAAAGTTTCCGTCGGCGGTCAACCTCACCACTCCGCTGCCTGTAGCTGCATAACCAACGGACCCCCTGGCAAGCCCACCCGGATCAACATTGGGCCAAGAATCCCGCGATTGGGGTGAGCTGGTTCCGGGGACACTAAGTGGGGCCCCGTTCACCGTTATGTCCACGAATTGGACTTTGGGGAGTTGCCGCAACGTCCATACAATCTGTTGTGACAAAGCGACCCGAGCTGCGTCATTGGCTAAGGCAACGCTCGCGTTGAGGTTGACCCTGGCGATTCCATTTTCAATGGGAACCGCGTCTACCGCCAATGTGACACCCCCCGGGAACCCAGTTCGCACTGCCGGCCGCAGCCAGTCATTGGGGCCTTCAATCAGTCTTTGAATCAAGGTAGTCCCTAATGCCGGTCCGATTACCGGGATTAACCGGGCGTCAGGAACCAAAGTCTGGAAGCTGGGATTAAAGAAATACACCGAGTAACTTCGATACGCCCGATTAACGTCAAAGTTGGATAGCAAAAGGCCAGAAGGAGCCAGCCGGAGCCGCCATTCGCCGTCACGTTGGGTCAGAAAAAAACTTCGTTGTAACTCTGCTCCCGGATCCTCAACCGTGTATCGTCCCGTGTCAGAAATGCGCCCGTTCAGGGTCGCACTGAATAGCACGGCCGCACCCGCTTCAACTAACGCCGGGACACCGTCATACACACTGACACCCGAACTTGGATCCCAGCCAGCGGATGCTTCTGGGGTGAGATAACTCCGAGCCACCGCATGATCATTATCAAATGATGCTGAGGATTCCAGAAAACCTTGAACAATCTCGCTGGGAGTCATGCCCGCTCGCGGTGGACGCGCGATCACTCGAATGAATTGATCCGCGCTGGTATTAGAAACCAGTTGCCCTTGCTCAATTGGACCATCGGTTGGCACTTGAGCGACAAATGATCCCGAACCAACGCCGCATCCAGCTAATAGAACGCTCGCCACAATCATCATGAAAGCCGTGCGCATCATGGTCCACCCCTTCGCCAGGGAGCCATGTCTAGTGGGTCCCTGGCCCTAGTGCCCAGGCCAGTTTCCGTCGGGGGTTGATCCTTAAATTGCTCGGTCACTCCGGGCTCACCAGCACGGCTAAAGCCCTCATCCAGAGGCAAGGGGGATGTGGTGAAACTCGCACCGGCGATCCTCGGCAGGGTCAGTCGGAAACAAGAGCCCTGCCCGGGCTCGCCGACCGCCTCAAGCCAGCCACCGTGCAGCCGCGCATCCTCCAAGGCAATGGCAAGACCTAGCCCCGTACCTCCGGTCGTGCGTGCTCGCGCTTTGTCGGCCCTCCAAAACCGACTAAAGGCCAAGCTCGCCTCACCTGGCATTAAACCCACTCCGAAATCACGCACGGTAACCGCCACGGCACCCGGGTCGCCAGCAAGTTCAATCACTACGTCGGTTCCGTTAGCATGTTCAATTCCATTGTCCACCAAATTGCGGATAACTCGATCAATCCGCCGCGGGTCGCACTCCACATAGGCCGGGCGCTCATACGTTGCGAACCGCACCTTCACGTCGTTGCGCTGCGCAAGCGGCCCAGTCGCGTGGATAATTCGTTCAATCATGGGAACCAAATTCGTGCGATCAGTTTCAAGAACCGCCGCCCCTGCGTCAAATCGCGAGATCTCCAAAAGGTCAACCAATAACGACTCGAAGCGATCAAGCTGCTCCTGTAATAACTCAACAGACCGGGCAGTTGACATGTCAAATGAGCCGCGATCTTCATACATGACGTCTGCGGCCATGCGGATTGTGGTTAACGGTGTCCGTAACTCGTGGGAAACATCAGAAACGAATCTTTGTTGTAAAAGTGAGAGCTCCTCTAGCTGACGAATCTGCATGGCCAAGTTTTGGGCCATTTCATTAAATGATGTAGCAAGTTGCGCCAAGTCGTCTTCCTTCTTCACTTGCATGCGCTCATTCAATTTCCCTGATGAAAAGCGCCTAGCGATTCGTGCCGCTTCACGCACCGGTACCACTACCTGGCGCGTGACGAGCAGCGTCACTACCGCAACCAAAATAACCAAAATAATTCCCGTCCCGACCACAGCACCGGAAACCAAATCAAGGGTTTCCTGCTCCTGATCAAGATTAAAAAGGTAATACAGTTCGTAGGGGCCTACCGTAGGCACCGACAAAGGCGCGCCAACGATCAGTCCTGGTGTCGATCTTCCATCCAGAAAAACAATTGACGCATATGTCCATGATTGACGTTTCGTCTGCTGAATCGACTCGCGCAATCCCTCGGGGATACTCGACACCGCGACTAAATTGGTCCCACGCTCAGGTGCATCCGTATTGGCATCAGATGAAAGCAACAAGACATCAAATGCCGATGGCGAACCGGAACGGGCACCCAATGTTGCAATAACGCTGTCCACCAATCGCGAGGCTGAAGGTGTCGCTGGGCCCGTATTAGCGGCATCGAGTAACCGTTGGGCCTCTCCCAAGCCAGAAGAGGCCTCACTAATCGCCGAGCGGTCTTTTGACTCTAAAAGCCCCGTTGTGACGCGAGACAATAGAGAAAAACCGAGAACTGTCACGACTAGCGTACTGAGCAGTAACGTAGAAGTAGTTACCCGAAAGAGCAGCGAGCGCCGCCACACATGCCTGCCCGTGCGAAAAGGAGTCGATATGAACCGAAGAATTTTCACAATGGTGAAATCACCCTAAAGTGGGCCAGCTTTGTAACCTACACCGCGAACAGTCAAGACGATGTCTGGCCGTTCAGGATCGTGCTCAATCTTGGCGCGCAACCGCTGCACATGAACGTTGACGAGTCTCGTGTCAGCTGAATGACGATATCCCCACACCTCTTCGAGGAGCGCCTCGCGCGTGAACACTTGACCCGGCTTGCGTGCCAAGCACAACAACAGATCGAACTCAAGTGGGGTTAACGACAGGTTTAGCTCACCTCGGCGAACGGAATGTCCTGCAACATCAATTATCAAGTCTGCGATGTGCAGTTCTGCCGGGGCAGAATCTTCACTTCGACGCATTCGCGCGCGCACTCGTGCCACTAATTCCTTTGGCTTAAATGGTTTGACGATGTAGTCGTCGGCACCGGCCTCCAACCCCACCACCACGTCAACTGTGTCACTTTTCGCCGTTAACATCACGATGGGAGTGCCCGACTCAGCGCGAATTAATCGACACACGTCAACCCCATCTTTGCCAGGCAACATCAGATCCAGTAAGACGATGTCCGGTCGACTCTTTCGAAATACCTCCAAGGCCTCGGAGCCATCGGAACAAAAAACCGGCTCGAAACCCTCCCCGCGAAGCACGATGCCGAGCATCTCGGCCAGTGCGAGGTCGTCATCAACCACCAAAACTCGGCCACGGGGTCCGCCATCGACGCGCGCGCCCGGATTTGTCATGACCATGATCCTATGCTGTCACCCCGACCTTTTGCCCACAAGCCCGCGCCAGCACAAATAAAGTCGGGGTGGGTGTCCCCTGAGGAACACCCACCCCGACTCGCGACACACGCGGCTAAGTTGCCACTAGTTTCACGCAGCTATTAGTAGCGGTAAAGCTCTGGCTTGTACGGTCCCGCAACATCGAGGCCGAGGTATTCGGCCTGCGACTTTGATAGTTCGGTCAAGCGCACTCCCAATGCATCGATGTGCAAGCGAGCGACCATTTCGTCGAGGTGCTTAGGCAGAACGTGAACCCCAAGTCCGTATTCATCCCGCTTGGTGAACAACTCGATCTGTGCAAGCACTTGATTGGTGAATGACGTGCTCATAACAAAAGAGGGATGACCTGTTGCATTTCCCAAGTTTAACAGTCGGCCTTCGGAAAGCATGATGATCGAATGACCATCAGCGAAAGTCCATTCGTCAACCTGAGGCTTGATCGTCTTTCGTGTGATTCCCGGAGTCTTGGTCAGTCCCACTAAGTCAATCTCGTTGTCAAAGTGACCAATATTTCCGACGATCGCCTGATGCTTCATCTTGGACATGTGCTCGGCGGTAATAACGTCGTAGCAGCCGGTGGCCGTGATGAAGATGTCTGCTTCCGCGACTACGTCTTCCATTCGAGCAACCTGATAGCCGTCCATGGCAGCCTGCAGCGCACAAATTGGATCGACTTCAGTGATAATTACGCGCGCACCTTGGCCACGAAGTGAGTCCGCTGAGCCCTTACCCACGTCGCCGTAGCCCGCAAGAACTGCAACCTTGCCACCGATCAATGTGTCGGTTGCGCGGTTGATTCCGTCGACCAACGAGTGGCGGCAACCGTACTTGTTGTCAAACTTACTCTTGGTAACCGAATCGTTGACGTTGATCGCGGGGAACAGCAGCGACCCCTCGCGAAGCATTTCGTACAGCCGGTGAACACCCGTCGTAGTTTCTTCTGTGACACCCATAATTCCGCCTGCGATTTTCGTCCACCGCTGTGAATCTTCGGTCAAAGTGCGCGCGAGTGTTTCGAGAACGACCGTGTATTCCTCTGACGTATCAGCATCTGGCCTCGGGACAACTCCCGCTGCCTCGAATTCCTTGCCCTTATGCACAAGAAGCGTGGCGTCTCCGCCGTCATCTAGAATCATGTTCGGACCTTTACCGTCTGGCCACATCAGAATCTGCTCGGTGCACCACCAGTATTCGGGAAGGGTCTCGCCCTTCCATGCAAACACCGGAACACCGGCGGGATTGTCAACGGTGCCAGTTGGGCCAACGACGGTTGCGGCGGCCGCATGGTCTTGGGTGGAGAAAATGTTGCACGAAGCCCAACGCACTTCGGCGCCTAACGCGACCAGCGTTTCGACCAACACTGCGGTCTGCACCGTCATGTGGATCGAACCGGTAATCCGTGCACCTGTAAGTGGCTTGGTGACACCAAACTGCTCGCGCATCGCCATTAGCCCTGGCATTTCGTGCTCAGCCAGTCGAATTTCGTCTCGACCAAAGTCAGCAAGACTCAGATCTGCCACCTTGAAATCTGGTGCTCCATCAGCCGTGAAAAGGCTTCCCCTATTTGGATCAGTTGTGGTGTTCGCCATTGAAACTCCTCATGTATGTTTTTCCGGATATTTCCCGCACCCGCTGCATGCGAGCAGACAGCAAAGATGGCAAGAACTAATTAATTGGATTTCCACAACAAATTCCAGGGCTCCGGCTGCGTGGTTCCCCTAGTATGCCAGAGATCCGAACTGATGCATGCTGGCACACCCCGCCGGCCTCGTGTGAATTGCGAAATCGGCGTGATTTAGTGCAATCGGGGCGGGTTAGTCCCCGGTCCGGGAAGAGTCCGGGCCAGCCTGGGCATCGGAGCCGTCGATATCTAGCCCAGGGGCTTGGGGATCGGTGTGGCGGCCTCGGTCTAGATCTGGTTCAAGAAAAATATATTTCGCACTCGGCACTGCAGCGCGCAGTGCCTTTTCGGCTTTATCAATATCTCGTGCGATTTGCGTGCCCGTATCAGAATGGTGCACTGCGATCTTGGCCGCAACTATGAGTTCATCCGGTCCCGCGTGCATTGTCCGCAAGTGGATCACCCGCTCAACGCCCCCAGAGTCTTCCAGCGCCTTCCTGATCGCCGCAACCTGTTCGGGCAATGCGCTTTCACCCACCAGCATTGCAGTCATCTCAATTGCAAGAAAAATCGCAATAACGACAAGTAGCGTGCCAACACTCATCGCGCCTGCGGCATCAAACCGACCGTCGCCGGTGATCACGGCCGCACCCACTCCTAACAAAGCCAGCACCAAGCCAATCAGCGCGCCCGCGTCTTCTAATAGAATTACGGGAAGTTCAGGCTGTCGCGCGGCTTTTACAAATCCAAAAAGCGAACGGTTCCCTCGCGATTTATCTGCCTCACGCAACGCCGTACGAAATGAATAACTCTCAAGACCAATTGCAATTACCAGCACAACAACTGCAATCCACCAATCATTCAGCGGTTCAGGGTGTTGCCATTTGTGGATCCCTTCATAAAGGGAAAAGACCCCACCCACCATGAACAGGACGATTGCAACAATAAATCCATACACGTAGCGCCTTCGGCCATAGCCAAATGGATGCTTTTCGTCAGCGGGTTTCCTGGCGCGCTTATTACCAATCAGCAGCAATATTTGGTTACCGGAGTCAGCAACACTATGGATCGCCTCTGAGAGCATCGACGACGAACCGGTGAAACTGAAAGCCACAAATTTACTGACCGCAATTCCGGCGTTTGCGATCAGCGCCGCGATCACGGCCTTGATTCCACCCTCAGTACTCACAACTCACAACTCACAACTCACAACTCTGTCCGAATAATGGCGTAGCTACCGGTCGTGGAGATAGAAATGGCGGGCTCAGTGGCCGTGATCACCGCGGCTTGACCGCAGGAAAGTTCGGTGCCAAGGACGTGGGTGCGTCCAGCCAAGCATAAAACTACGCGGAACTGACCACTTGGCAATTCCAGATGCGAGGCCACATCTGAGTTTGCATTGATCACTTCAACACTAAATGGCGCATCCGTCGAGCGGGACCGGGAAGCATCAAAGTCAAGTGCGCGCAATGCCAGTTCGGGATAAACAGGTTTGGGTGTCAGCCCCAATCGCAGGACATTGTCAGATGAGGTCATGACCTCAATCCCGGTCCCTGCGATGTAGCTGTGCGGGACGCCCGATGGAATATAGACACTCTCCCCCGGAGCTAGTGAGATTGGTTGTAAGAAAACTGCGAGCAATGCGCCCTGATCACCCGGGTAATCGGACACTACCCTCTCGTAGGAACTGATCTCTAACTGCGAAAGACCGGCCGCACGAATCGCAGAAGGAATACGCCCAAGGGTGTCGGGTGCAACTTCATGGTTCACACAGTAAACAAATAAGTCCTGACGGGAAACGCCGCTTTCGCTAGACACCTCGGCGGGTCCGTCGATTCCAAGGGCATCAAAAACTTGCCGAACTTGCTCAACCGGACGCCAGCCGCAAAAGGCGGTAAAAGGCGTAAGTGCATAGAGCAATTCAATTTTTTCATAAGGATCAGCAAATGCACCCGCAAACTGAACCGTGTTATTGAGTGTGTTAAAGCCTTCTTGGGCCAAAGCACTATTCGGGTGCACCTGCACTGAAAGTGGCTTGGCCGCCGCCAAGATTTTCACAAGGATAGGAACGTCAGCGCGGCCAAGAATTCGGTCGAGGGCCACGCCCGAATCGGCGACTGTTGATGCGCCGTTTGGGTGCACGCCGAACCACAGTTCGGCCTGTGGCTGCACCCTCGCAGAGACTGTGGCTCCGATCCACTGGTCAAGCCCACGAGGAATTCCCCAAGCATAATTCTTTAGTGCACCATTAATGATCTGCATCTGCCGAGTTCGATTCAGTCGTTCACTTCAGCATCATGACCGGGATGCCATCACGTACCGGGAATCGGGCGTTACATACGGTGCATTCAAGCTCTGGGATAGGTGACTCTGGTGCTCCAACAAGCGGGCCATGGGAATCGCATGGGCAGGCCAGGACGGCCCACAATTGCGGCGCGATGCCATACGGGGCGGAGATAACGGGGGCTTGCATGAGTTCAAGAACCGTGTCGCGCAGTCGGCGCATCTGGACTGTGTCGCGCGCCTCGACATTCAAGCGCAAAAGCGGTTCGGTGTTGCTCGCTCGCACGTTAAACCACCACGTATCCGCAGATACGGTCAAGCCGTCAAGCTCGTCAAGATCGTGTTCGGCGTATTGCGCAGTGATGGCCGCGATTACCGCCGCTTGATTCTCGACGCGAGTATTGATTTCACCGCTCGCTGCATACCGATTAAACGGGGCCATCAGGCTTGCAAAAGTTATTCCGGGCTGCGTCTCCCCCAATGCTGCAATGCAATGCAGAGCCGCCAGCATGCCAGAGTCAGCCCGCCAGAAATCGCGAAAATAGAAATGGCCGGAATGCTCGCCCCCGAACACCGCATTGGTGTGCGCCATGGTCTCTTTAATAAATGAGTGTCCGACTCGAGTTCGAATAGCAGTACCGCCGTTTTCGGCTACTACCTCCGGCACAGTTCGTGAGGTAATGAGGTTGTGGATCACGTTGCTACCGGGATGGCGGGCTAATTCACGCGTAGCGATCAGGGCGGTGATCGCGGAGGGGGTGACGGCATCGCCATTGTGGTCAATGACAAAGCAGCGGTCGGCATCTCCATCGAATGCCAACCCAAGATCAGCTTTATGCTCAATCACAGCTTTTTGCAGGTCAACAAGGTTCGCCGGTTCAATGGGATTGGCCTCATGGTTGGGGAAACTTCCGTCCAGCTCAAAATACATCGGGATAATTGTCAATGGCAATGCCGGCAGCCCCGCCGCGGTGCCC
>FLOH01000238.1_pt1 | contig 144219 bp, 138 predicted proteins | sample 756751 | NCBI WGS metagenome assembly FLOH01 (sample SAMEA4026879, study PRJEB14308) | marine metagenome | biome: coastal water; material: water | depth 74 m | reverse complement strand
TACGCTTGCATGAGGGCACCCCGGTCGGCTGCTCGGGCCAGGCAGTACCGGTCGGTCGGGGTGAGGAGCCCGCCGAGCGAAGCGGCGGCAGCGGCGAAACCGTCGGTGGGATCTTGATCGACGCCGAGGTGTTCGAGCATGCGGGTCCGGGTGTCGACGGCGGCGGGGTCGAGCGTCTGTTCGAACAACTCACACCACAGCATCGTGTCGGCGAACATGTCGGTTTCGATTGCGGTGATCGATGCAGCGCCAGCACGCTCGCGATCGTGCGTCTCGATGTCGTGCTCGACGACCACGGTGCTGACGGTGGCTGGCCAACTGGCAGTCAGGGCCGGCTTCCACGATGCACGGTTCAGTGCTGCTTGCTCGTGAACGCTGCGCAAATCGAGTGATGTGTTGGTGGCATACAGATCGACTTGGGCGCGCATCACTCGGGCAACGACGTCGCTCTGCCAGGCGGCTGGATGAAGCGAACTGAGTACACCGATTCGCTGGGCGTGCTGTTTCATGCTGAGAGTGGCCGATCCTGTTTGTCTTTCTTGGCTGCCTTCTGTGCTTTCTTCCATTCACGCACGACAGCGAGTGAGGCCTCGTCGTGGATGTCGGCAACGGACCGGGGCACGTCGTCGCCGAACTTTCCAGCGGCCTCTTGCCATCCATGCGGTGCAACCCCTTGCGTTTTGGCGAGGATCGCAACGAAGATCTTCGACTTCTCGTCGCCATAGCCGGGAAGTGCCTTGAGCCGTCGGAACATGTCTCGCCCGGTGTCGGCGTCGATCCAGATATTGGCGGCGTCGCCATCGTGATGCTCGACGAGGAACGCACAGATCTGCTGAATGCGTTTGCCCATCGAGGCGGGGAAACGATGAATTGCCGGCTTCTCACAGCAGATAGCAACGAATGATTCTTCGTCCATGGCCGCGATGGCTGTCGGGTCGAGGTGGCCAAGACGCTGCTGGAGGGTGGCGGGCCCAGTAAACGCCCACTCCATCGGCACCTGCTGGTCGAGCAGCATGCCGAGTAACAGTGCATTGGGGTTGGTGTTGAGGAGGGCGTCGGCTGCCTCGTCACCGGTGATGTACAGCGTTCCGACCATGCCCAAAATCTACCGTGTCCGCTGAGGCAGGCGAAGCTCGGCCATGATGGTGGCCTTATGGTCGCCAACCTCAGCCATCAGTACAGGACAACTGTCGATCCGTCGGCCTCAAACAACCCGCACTCGTATGCCTTAGAGCTCGTGGGTGGCGGGCATCGTGTGCTCGAAATCGGATGCTCAACCGGTCACGTGACGAAGCATCTCGTGGCGGCCGGCAACACGGTCGTCGGTGTCGAGATCGACGAATCGGCAGCGGTCGAAGCGCGCCAGGTGACCGACATTGTTCATGTGATTGATCTCGACATGACCAAACTTTCGTCGATCGAACACGGCGAGTTCGACGTGATCTTGCTCGGCGATGTGCTGGAACACGTCCGCAATCCACCAGCGGTGCTTGGCGACATCGTGACACTGCTCGCGCCAGCAGGTCGTCTCGTCGTGTCAGTCCCGAACGCGGCGCATGTCGACGTGCGGTTGATGTTGCTCGAAGGGCGAGTCGAGTACCAGGACGACGGGCTGCTCGACCGTACGCATCTGCGCTGGTTTACCAAGGCGTCGTTCCGCGAGTTGCTCGACGGATGTGGCTTTATGGCCACCGACATGCGCCGTGTGATCTTTCCGCTCGGCGGCAGCAACGTGCCGTTCGATCCCAGCGCGCACAGCGATGCGACGATCGACTTCATCCTGTCCGACCCTGACGCGCTGAGCTATCAGTATGTCGTCGAGTGTCGCCCGCGCAGCGAAACAGGAGACGCTCCCGACGTGCTTGCCCCATTGGAATGGCCGTGGCCGACACACTCCTGCGATGCAACCGCTGACGAACTCGCCGAACTGCGCGTGCGAACAGCTCAGCTGCAGGCCGAAGTCGACAGCTGGGAAAACTCGACGGTCGCCAAGCTCACCAAACCACTCCGCGCAGCATCAGGCAAACTCCGCAGAGCCCTCGCATCGCACAAATAGTTGCGTATGGGGTCAGGCCCCTTTCGCAACAGTTGCGAAAGGGGCCTGACCCCATACGCAACTTGCTAGATGATGTAGGGGTCGACGGCGTCGGGGTCGATGTCGTAGCGACTGATGGCGTCGTGGACGACACTGGCATCGACCTTGCCGTCGTGCAGGAGCGCCGAGAGCACGCCGACAACGATGTGGCCGGTGTCGACTTCGAAGTGGCGACGCAACGCCTCACGAGTGTCGGAACGACCCATGCCGTCGGTGCCGAGCGTCATGAAGGTGCGGTCGGGCAAGAAGCGCATGACCTGCTCGGGGACCGCCATCATGAAGTCGGACACAGCGGTGATTGGGCCCTGCGAGTCGGCAAGGATCTGAGCCACGCGCGGGACGCGCCGCTCGCCGGAGGGATGCAACCGGTTGTGGCGCTCGGCCGAGAGGCCTTCCTCGCGGAGCGCCTTGTACGACGTTGCCGACCAGAGTTCGGCGCCGACGCCGAAGTGCTCAGCAAGATCGACCGCGGCTTCGCGAGCGGCACCCTGGGCGCTGCCAGAGAACAACAATGTTGCCGGAATCAGCTCGGCATCCTCACCAGCACCAGCGGGCGCGTCAGCCCACTTGTAGAGGCCTTCGACGATGGCCTCGGCGAGCCCGGGCGTGTCGGGCATGGCCGGCATCTCGTAGTTCTCGTTGTAGAGAGTGATGTAGTAGAAGACGTCGGTCTCGTCGGGCGTTCCGCCGCCATACATCCGCTTGATGCCAGCGTCGACAATGGCACCAACCTCGTAGGCAAAAGAGGGGTCATACGCCTGCACGGCAGGCACGGTCGAAGCGAGCACCAGGCTGTGTCCGTCTTGATGCTGGAGGCCTTCGCCCATCAGGGTGGTTCGGCCGGCGGTGCCACCCATCAAGAAGCCGCGGGTCCGCATGTCAGCTGCCTGCCAGATGAGGTCGCCGACGCGCTGGAAGCCGAACATTGAATAAAACGTGTAAAACGGGATCATCGGGACGCCGCGGGTCGCGTAACTGGTACCGGCCGCGATGAAACTCGACATGGCACCAGCCTCGGTGATGCCTTCTTCGAGGATCTGGCCACTTTTCGACTCGGCATAGGAGAGCAGCAGGTCGTGATCAACCGGCTCGTAGAGCTGTCCCTGGGAGGCATAGATGCCGATCTCGCGGAACAGCGAGTCCATACCGAAGGTGCGGGCTTCGTCGGGAATGATCGGGACGATCCGTTCGCCGACGTGCTCGTCACGCGTCAAGCTGCGCAGCAGACGAGTGAAGCCCATGGTGGTCGACACTGCTTGGCCGTTGGAACCCGACCACATCTCTGCGAAGGCCGAAGGATCCGGCAGCGACATCGGCTTGCGGACACGCGTTGTGCGCTCGGGCACGAAACCGTCGAGGGCACGCCGACGCTCCATCATGTACTGGTACTCGATGGAGTCGGCACCGAGCTTGATGTACGGCGGGTTCTTGTCGTCGACGAGCTCCTCGGGGATCTGATCTTGGAGATGCAGACGGTCACGCATGTCCAGCAACTGCTTCTTGGTCATTTTCTTGATCTGGTGCGTCGAGTTGCGTCCCTCGAAGCCCTCGCCCAGCGTCCAACCCTTGACGGTTTTGGCCAGGATGACAGTGGGGCGGCCGGAGCCGAGGTTGTCCGACGCAGCTTTGTAGGCGGCGTACAGCTTGCGATAGTCGTGGCCACCACGCGGCAGGTTGCGGATGTCGTCGTCGGTGAGGTGCGAGACCATCTGGCGCGGCCGGTCGTCAGGGCCAAAGAAGTGATCGCGGGCATAGCCGCCAGGCTCGGTTGCGTATCGCTGAAACTCGCCGTCGACGGTGGTGTTCATCTTGTTGAGCAGCACACCGTCTTTGTCTTGCGCGAGCAGGTCGTCCCACTTGGAACCCCACACGACCTTGATGACGTTCCAGCCGGCGCCACGGAAGGTGGCCTCGAGCTCCTGGATGACCTTGCCATTGCCGCGCACCGGGCCGTCGAGGCGCTGCAGGTTGCAGTTGACGACGAACACCAGGTTGTCGAGATGCTCACGCGATGCAAGGGAGATGGCGCCGAGCGTTTCGGGTTCGTCGCACTCGCCATCACCGAGGAACGCCCACACGCGACTGCCCGACGTGTCGTCGATCTGGCGGTTGAGCAGGTAGCGGTTGTAGCGGGCCTGATAGAGCGCCGTCAGCGAGCCAAGGCCCATCGACACGGTGGGGAACTCCCAGAAGTCCGGCATGAGACGCGGGTGCGGGTACGAGCTGAGGCCGCGACCGCCGCGTCCGAGTTCGCGGCGGAAGTGGTCGAGATCGTCTTCGCTCAGGCGGCCTTCGAGAAAAGCGCGGGCATACACCCCGGGTGCAGCGTGGCCCTGGAAGTACACGTGGTCACCTGGGTTGCCGTCGTCCTTGCCGCGAAAGAAGTGGTTGAAGCCAATCTCGTAGAGGGCAGCTGAACTGGCGAACGTGGAAAGGTGGCCGCCGATGCCGTCGGCTGCCTTGTTGGCCTTGACGACCATTGCTGCTGCGTTCCAACGGATGAAGGCTCGGATGCGACGCTCGATGTGCTCATCGCCCGGGAACCAGGGCTCTTCGGAGCGCGGGATGGTGTTGACGTATGGCGTCGACACGGTGGCCGGAAACGACACCTGGCTGGCACTCGCCCGCTCCATGAGCCGAGACAGCAAATATCGGGCGCGGTTCTTGCCGTGCATGTCGACGACGGCATCGAGGCTGTCGAGCCATTCCTCGGTTTCAATGGGGTCGATGTCGGGGAGTTGATGGACATGTCCGTCGAAAATCATACGGAGACCATTGTCGCAGGGTTACCGCTCGGTAGCGATCACGTCTGCGCAACTGTCCGAAACTGTTTGGTGGCTGGCGAGAGGGTGCCATCGCCGTGAATCAGCCCTGAACGGCTCTAGGTTGGCAACGATGAGTCGACTCGAGATCTACACCGATGGTGCCTGCCAGGGAAACCCCGGGCCCGGCGGCTGGGGCTGGGCTGTTGCGCCCGACGGTGAGCCGAACGGCTCTGGCGGTGAAGCAGCATCCACGAACCAGCGGATGGAGATCTACGCCGTTATCGATGCGTTGCGGACCTACTCAACGGTGGCCGACGATCACGGTGCACCCGTACCGATCGAGATCGTCTCCGACTCGACCTACGTGGTCAAGTGCTTCAATGACAAGTGGTGGGTCAAATGGGAACGCAACGGCTGGAAGAACTCCAAGAAGCAACCGGTCGCGAACGACGATCTGTGGAAGCCACTGATCGAACTCGTGCAAGCCTGCGACGTCACGTTTCGGTGGGTCAAGGGTCACAGTGGCGACCGGATGAACGACATGGTCGACGCACTGGCTGTCGCAGCGGTACCCCGTCGCAACTGACGATTCAAGTCGGGCGGCCAACGTGCCGAAAACCTCAGAGAGCTGACGTCGCTGGGACGTTGCACAACATTACGATTTGATGACATGTACGCACTGAGTTTGGGTCGATGGATGGTTGCTGCGGCGGTCGCAGCGGTCGGGGTCGTCGCGCTTCCTTCTGCGCCTACCCAGGCCGCCACCGACGACATTGTCGCCATCGTGATCGACGGCACCGGCTTCGGTCACGGCCGAGGCATGAGCCAATGGGGCGCGTACGGCTACGCCGTTGACCACGGCTGGAACTGGAACCAGATTCTCGAGCACTACTACGGCGGCACCGAGGCCGGAACCGTGCCAGCATCGGAACGCGTCCGCGTGCGCCTGACCGCCCTGGACGGCCAGAGCACCATCGGAGTCGTCTCGTATGGTTCGCCGATTACCTGGAACAGCACGACCCGAGCGTCGATGTATGCCCAAGAGACCGCGCCCGGCACGTTTCAGGTGTGGGGCTCGATTGACCGGGCCTGCCCCGGAGCATCGAACCTCACTGTTCCTGACGGAGTGCCCGTGATTGCCACAGGGGCACAGGGCTCGACAGTCGAACAGATCCAGCAGTTCCTGCGGACGTATCAGACAGCGGCTGGAGGCATCGCCGTCGACGGCGACTTCGGCCCCCAGACCCGAGGCCATCTGATCGATTGGCAGACCGCAGTTGGCATCGTGCAGGACGGCACGTGGGGACCCGAGGACGCAGCGAAGGCACGCACGATTATCGCGGCCGACACATCGTCGACGTTCGAACTACTCGGGACCGCAGTGACAACCACCGGAAACCCCGTGAGTTTCACGATCGCCGACGGCGAGGACACCGACCTCGACCCCAGACTTGCCATCGGGTTGTGTTCACCTCAGCGGTCGATCACACACTACCGCGGCTCGATCGACGTGCTAAGTACGTCGTTCGGGAACCGCGTCGTCAACGACGTGCTTGCTGAAAACTACGTCCGCGGCGTGATCCCTCGCGAGGTGTCGGCATCGTGGGGCGACGCCGGCAATGGCGCCGGCGTCAACGTCCTGCGGGCTCAGGCAGTCGCGGCCCGCTCGTACGGGCTCGAGCAACGGCGCAGCTATTTCTACGACGGCACGTCGACCCGCTACGCCACAACCTGCGATACAACGGCCTGTCAGGTGTACGGCGGTGCTGCACGGCGTGGCGCCGTCAACGGGGACGCAGAGGTCCGCGAGGATCCTCGTACCGATGCTGCTGTGGCAACGACGGCCAACGTCGTACGGCGATGGCCCGCTGGCCACCCGAACGCCGGCCAACTCGTCTCGACCGAGTTCTCCGCTTCGAATGGCCCGCGAACTGCCGGCGGAGCGTTCCCGGCAGTCAACGACATCGGCGACGACACACTGCGCAATCCGAACCACCGCTGGACACGTGTCATCGACGCCGACACACTCGAATCGCTGTACGGCCTCGGACAACTCACCTCGGCGTCAATGGTCGGTGCAGCGGCGAGCCAGTACCAGGGATACGACGGAATCTGGTTCGACGATCTCGTCTTGACCGGCAAGTCCGGAAGTAAGCGGATGAACTCGTGGGACTTCCGAAGGGATCTCAACCTGCCGTCACCTGGCTTCACCGTTCGGGTCGTCCGTGAAATCTCCACGCCCACTCGGTTCGGGTTCATCGGCGACTCCGTGGGCAGCAGCATCGCGTCCGCGAGCACCTCGGAGTTTCGTTCGGTTATCGACGGGTCCTTCACCTCTCCGACGATCGATGCGGTGACCAATCGATGCACGAATCGATCCTCGTGTTCGGGAACGAGCGGCGTCGACATCGCCACAGACCTCACGTTTGGGCTCGACCTCGTCATCGTCGAACTCGGCTACAACGACAGCGCGTCGACCTTCGCCGATGACGTGGCTGCGATGATGACGGCGCTGACCAACCGCGGCGTCAAGCAGGTCGCGTGGGTCAACTTGGCCGAGATCCGGACCAACTCGAGCGGTTTCACCTACCGGCGGCACAACGATGTGCTTTCGGCAGCCGAACGGCAATGGCCGAACCTCAGAATCCTCGACTGGAACTCGGCAATTAGCGATCTAGGTTCGCAAGCCCGCTGGTTCAGCGACGGAGTACACCTCACTTCGACCGGCCAGGCTGAGTTCGCCCTCTGGCTCTTCGGCGAGGCCGCCACGCCCGCGTCGGCCGGTTCGTCGTTTGTGGCGTTGGCGCCTGGCCGATTGTTGGAATCAAGGGTTGGTGAGGCGTCGACGGTTGATGGTTTGTTCTGGAAGATGGGGCAACGCTTAAAGGGGTCCGTCACGCAACTGGTGGTCAACGGTCGTGGCGGTGTGGCTGGCGATGCGGCGGCGGTCGTGTTAAACGTGACGGTGACTGGCCGAGCAGGCGCTGGCTATCTGACGGTCTATCCGTGTGACGCAACCCGTCCGCTGGCGTCGAACCTCAACTATTCTGCCGGTCAAACCATTGCCAACACGGTGACTTCCAAAGTCGGCGCGGCGGGCAAAGTTTGTATTTACACGAGCGAACCAACACATCTGATTGCCGACATCAACGGTTTCTTCGCGGCCGAATAAAACGCACCAGGACCGCAGACCGGCCCGGCATCGTGAGCAACGACTCAGTTGCCAAAGGAACACCGTTCATTCCTGCCAACAACACACCATGTGAGCGAGGCCGGGAGCGCGATTACTCGTGCGGTGACTTGCCCGAATAGTTTGAGTGCATGGATATTTCTGGAGCAAGTGCAATCGTTACCGGTGGAGCGTCAGGCATTGGCGCCGCATCGGCCCGCATGCTGGCCGCCCGTGGCGCCAAGGTCGTCATCGCTGACCTGAACGAAGAGGCTGGCAACGCGCTGGCCGACGAGATCGGTGGTGCGTTCGCCAAGGTTGACGTCACCGACACCGACCAGATCATCGAGGCGGTCGAAATGGCCAAGTCGATGGGCCCAGTCCGCGTGCTCGTCAACTCGGCCGGTATCGGCTGGGCGCAGCGCACGATCGGCCGTGACGGCACGGTTGAGTCAGCGGCCAACCTGGATGCCTTCAAGAAGGTCATCGCGATCAACCTGATCGGCTCGTTTGATGCCATCCGCATCGCGGCAACGGCCATGAGCGTCACCGAACCGATGGAACATGGCGAGCGCGGCGCAATCGTCAACATCGCGTCGGTCGCAGCATTCGACGGTCAGATCGGTCAAGCCAGCTACTCGGCATCGAAGGGTGGCGTCGTCGGTATGACGCTGCCGATCGCCCGTGACCTTTCCGCATCGGGTATCCGCATCAACACGGTTGCACCAGGTCTGATTGACACCCCGATCTACGGCGAGGGTGAAGGCAGCGAAGCATTTAAGGAGAACCTGCAGAAGGGCGTCCTCTTCCCGAAGCGCCTCGGCGATCCGGAGCAGCTCGCATCGATGGTTCTGGAATGCATCACCAACAGCTACATGAACGCCGAAACGATTCGCGTTGACGGTGGCATCCGTATGCCCCCGAAGTGACGTGCTGAAAATCTACATTTGCTGCGGACGGGCTCGGCCGTTTGACTCCGATTGACGTTGCTGAAAGTCGCCCCGCCTGACTTCTTGGCCTGACCACGACGGCGCCGGTGTGGACGCTTCGACGTCAGGGGAGGGGAGGGGAGGGGAGGGGAGGAGAGGAGGTGTCGTCCCCTTCAGCCAGCGAGATGGTACGGGCCGCGAATCACACACCGCCGAAAGGCGAAATACGTTGCACCTCTTCGAAGATATGTGAACGGACCCGGGTCAGGTCGTGTAGTCGGCGTTGAAGCGGACGTAGGTGTCGGACAGGTCGCAGCCCCACACCGTTGACTCGCCTTCATCGAGCCCGAGGCTGACGTGGATCAGTACGTCGGTGCCCGACATGTAGCCCGACAGTGCGGCGAGCGCGTCATCGTCGAGGAGGCGGGGGTACACCTCGTCGGTGCCGAAGCGGATCGTGACTGCGGTTTGATCAATCAGCTGGTCGTCGGCGTGGTCGCTGCACTTGCCGATCGCCATTGCCACACGGCCCCAGTTCGGATCGCCGCCGTGGACAGCCGTTTTGACGAGGGGCGAGTTGACAATCGCCTTTGCGACTCGCTTGGCCTGGGCCGGATTCATTGCACCGTCGACGTGGACTTCAATCAACGAGTTCGCGCCTTCGCCATCGCGGGCGATCTGCATGGTGAGGTCGACAGCCACGTTGTACAGCGCAGCTTCGAACTGTGCGGCATCGACAGGGCCGGCGGTGCCGGAGGCCATCACGATCGAGGAATCGCTCGTCGAGGTGTCGGTGTCGATGCTGACACAGTTGAAGGTCCGGTCAACGACACGTCGGAAGGTGGCGTCGAGTTCGTCTGACCCGACGGCCGCGTCGGTGAAGAGCAGCGAGATGTGCGTGGCCATGTTCGGCTCGATCATGCCGACGCCTTTGGCCATGCCGACAATCCGTGCGCCGCCGGGCAGCGTTGCCTCGGCAAGCTTGACGACCGTGTCGGTGGTCATCATCCCGCGTGCAGGCCCGTCGGCATCGCGGCGGAGGAGCGGCTGCGGAATGGCCTGCAAGCCGGCGCGGACGCGATCCATTGGATAACGGCGCCCGATGACGCCGGTCGACGTGACGACGATGTCCGTGGGGTCGCAGCCGAGCCGTTCGGCGACTGTCGTAGCGACTTCGCTGGCGTCGGCGACGCCGTCAGGCCCGGTGGCGACGTTCGAGTTCTTGGAGATCACGACGACGGCTCGAGCGATGCGGTTCGCGACGTGTTCTCGGCTCAACGTGACGCTCGGCCCGGCGAATCGGCTGGTCGTGAACACGGCAGCGGTAGGAACGGCAGCGTCGGCCGCGACGACAACAAGGTCATCGGTTTCGTCCTTGATGCCGATGTTCGCAACGTGCGCAGAGAAACCGCCCGGGAGTTGGATCATGTTGGACAGGCTACGACCCGGTTCGCTGGCACCGATTGCTCTGGTCAGGTGGTGCCGTCAGCGTCGGCGGCCAGCCCAGATGCAATGGCGTCGAAAATCGACTGCATCGCAGCGACTTCGCTGTCGTCGAGGTGGTCGAAGATCCGTCGACGAACGCTTTCGACATGATGTGGGGCAGTTCGCTCGAGGAGTTCGCGGCCGGCGCTGGTGAGGACACCCATCATCACGCGGCCGTCAGCAGCTGAGGCTTCGCGTGTGACGAAACCGCCCGCAACCAAACCATCGAGCCGTCGGGTCAGGCCGCTCGGTGAGAGTTGGAGCACGTCGGCAAGGTCACACATCCGCATGGCACTGTCGTGCGCTTCGGACAGGTACACCAGCACCTGATAGTCGCCGAGCGCAAGGCCATGTTCGATGAGATCACGCTCGATCGCGTTGGCCAAGTCGGACTGGACCTCGATGTACGAGCGCCACGCACCAGCTTCGGCAGGGCTCAACCAGTTGACATCCGTCGACATGTCCACGAGTCCTACCTTACTTCTGATTGCAGACGGAACTTCTGAAGACAGATGCGCGTGTTCTGTCGGCATCACGGTCAGCTGAGCTGCCGGGCTACAGCATCGGCACAACGTCTGCCGGAGTACAGCGCACCCTGGCTGGAGGCGGTATCGCGATGGTCGCCGCACACGAAGCGGCCGTCGGCGAGATCGACGGCCTGCTTCGGGCTGAACGGGGTCTGCTGGCCGGGCTGGCCATGAGCAATCTGGTACGTGGCGAGATGGTCCCACGTGTCGACAGCCTCACCCCACCAGCCGCGTAGCTGGCGGCGGGCGATGTCAGCGAGATCGCCGTCAGGAAGCACTCCGGGAATTGCAGCAGCGATCAGGTGCCGGCCTTTCGGCGCGTAGGTGGGTGCGACGTTGCTCATCACCGCGACGTTGAGGACCGGGCCAACCCCGGTGCCGTCGAGGACGACCAGCTTCTTATTGGTCGGCGGAGTATCGGCAGCGAAGTAGACACAACCGACAGCCTTCGAGGCGACGATTGGAATGCCGAGCAGTTGTGCGGCGGCGGGGCCCTCGGTGGCGATCACCACGGCGTCGTGCGCCTGCGTACTGCCATCGATCGTGATGCTGGTCGCGGTGGTTGCCGACACCCGCTGATCGAGATGGATTGACCCGCCGGGGAGCTGAGCTGCCAGTTGGTCGGGAATGGCCTGCATGCCGGCCGCTGGGACTGCAGAGTCGCCGTCAGCGAGCATGCGGAAGATGATGTCGAACATGCGTCGGCTGTCGTTGAGGTCAGGATCGAGCTGGATGCCGCCAACCAACGGGCGAAAGAACCGCTCGATGATCGTGTCACTGAAACCGGCATCGCGCAGGGCGTCGCGGGTGCTGATGTCGTTTCCACGGAGCAGCTGTGCCGGGTGGACGCTGCGGATTCGGCGACGGAGCAGTGCGATGCGGGCCTTGTCGAACAGCGAACCGATCGGTGCGGTGACCGTGCCGAGCACGGATGTGGGCATGCGGAACGGGTCAGACACAACCGATCCTTTGCCGTTGCGCCAGACCAATGCGCCGGGATCAAATGCCTGCAGGTCGAGGGCATCCATGTCGAGCTGCCGATGCATCTCGGGGTAGGCGGTCAGGGTGACTTGGAACCCACGGTCGAGGATGAAGCCGTCGACGACGTCGGTCCGGACGCGACCGCCGACTCCGTCACTTGCTTCGTAGACGTCGGCCTCAATGCCGGCTTTGTGGAGCGCTGTCGCGCACGCCAAGCCAGCGAGGCCAGCGCCGACGATTGCGACGGTCACTTACCCAAGATGGCGCGCAGCGCAGGTTCGAGTTCGGTGTGACGGAACGTGAACGTGTCGTCGCCGAGCAGCACGGTCGGGCTGACCCGCTGCCCGGTGAACAGCAGGTTTTCGGCAAGCTCGCTGCCGAGGATCAGCTTTGGACCGAACTTCGGGATCGGGAGGAAGGTCGGCCGCTTGAGCACCTTGCCGAGCGTGTTGGCGAAGGCCTGCTGGGTGACCGGGTTGGGCGCTGTCAGGTTGACGGGCCCCTCGATGTCGGCCGCCAGAAGGTGGGCGATTGCTGCAACCTCGTCGTCGATCGAGATCCAGCTTTGCCACTGCGCGCCGGAACCGAGGGTGCCGCCAGCTCCAACCTTGTACAGGGGGAGCTGCTTCTTGAGTGCGCCACCCTGGGCGGAGAGCACGATGCCCGTCCGGAGTAAGACGACTCGGGTGCCAGCGGCTACTGCGGGAGCGGCAGCTTCTTCCCAGTCGACACACAGCTGTGCGAGAAAACCGGTGCCGGGCGTCGACGATTCGTCGAGCTGTTCGTCGCCGCGCGCACCGTAGAAGCCAATCGCCGAGCCGGACAGCAGCACCTTCGGGCCGTCGGAGCATGCTGCGATGGCAGTTGCGAGCAGAGCCGTACTGTCGAGGCGGCTGTCGATGAGCACCTTTTTGTAGCCGTCGGTCCACCGCTTGTCCCCGATGCCGGCGCCAGCAAGATGAACGACTGCGTCGATCCCTTCGAGGTCGCCAGGATCGAGTGTGCCATCGGTCGGCGACCAGGTAATTTCGCCTGGCTTGGCGGCCCGCCGGACCACAGGGACAGATGTGTGGCCGAGCGAATCGAGGTGGCTGATCAGGGCCGAACCGACGAGACCTGAGGAACCAGTGATGGCAACGCGCATGACACAAAGTCTACGGGCGGCTCACGGAGGCTGCGTCACCATGCATGGCATGGTAAATCTCCATGACTCGTCGCCCGCATGGGTTAGGGTGCGATGGCATGGGCGATCCGGATGATGTGACCGGCGAAAAGCCCGCGCCTGGAGGCGTGATGCCGCCGCCGATCTCCGCAGCAAACGGTGCCCCGGTCGCCCCGCCGACGCCACCCCTCGCACCGGGCGGCGAGCTGACCTTCGACGAGCCGGAGCCGCAGGGGCGCAAGAGCCGTCTCGGTATGGCAGGGCTCGCCGTCGGTGTGATTGCGCTCGGAGCCGCAGGTGTCTTTGCCATCGTGCAACTACGCGGCGGCAACACCGGAGGTGCAGAGTCGCCTGAGGCTGTCGGTGCATCGATGATGGCTGCACTTGAACAGGAAGACATGCTCGGGATGGTCGACTTGCTCCTGCCGGGGGAGCGCGACACGTTTCGCCAGCCGATGATCGACCTGGTCAGCGAACTCAGACGTCTCGAAGTGCTCAGCTCGGATGCGTCGCTTGGCGACTTGTCTGGTCTCGACATCGAAATGGCCGATCAAGCCACAGAAGTCACGCCGACCAACGTCGCCGACATCTCGAACATCATGATGACTGCCCAGATCACTGCGTCGCTCGACGGTGACCAACTGCCGATCGGCGATTTGATCACCGACTTCGCTGGCGACAGGTTTGACCCCAGCGACTTCGACGAAGCGGCCACGACCACCGACTTCGAACTGCCGATGACCGTGGTCGAACAAGACGGCCGCTGGTACCTCAGCCTCTTCCACACTGCTGCCGAAGCTGTGCGTGACACGACCGGCGAACCGATCCCTGAAAGAGGATTGGAGCCACGGGGCGGCGAGACGCCCGAAGGGGCTGTCTCAGCGTTGCTCGACGGAGTCGAACAGTTCGACGTCGGCAAGATCATTGCGAGCCTCAACCCCAACGAGGCAGCGGCGTTACAGCGTTACGCCCCACTCTTGCTTGACGACATCGAGCCGCTCGTGGCCGACATCGCGTTCACGTGGCAGGTGACCCAGACCGAGTTCGAGGTCGAGGGCACCGGCTCGGAGCGTTTCGTTACGGTCACATCACTCCGGATCGACGGGGACGCTGAGGGCGAGCCGTTCTCGATTGCGATCAATGGCCGGTGCGTGCTGGTCGACGCCGGTGGAAGACAGTTCGATTCGTGCGAACTCGCTCAGGGGCAGCCGTCACTCGACGAACTACTCGGTGAGTCGGCGAAGTCGGTCACCGAACTGTCGACTGAGTTCGCATCGGTGTTTGCCGACTACAACGCACCCGGCATCACCGTCCAGGAAGTCGATGGCACGTGGTACGTGAGCCCGATCGGTACCGGGATCAATCAGGTGCTTTCGTTCATGCGGGCGTTGGATCGCGAGAAAATCGATCGGCTGATCGAAACGACCCAGACAGCGTTCGACGAGGTGTTCGAAGATCTTGCGGGTGGGCTGCCGGTCGATGACGGCGGGTTCGATTCCCACCAGCAGATCGTCACCGAGTGCTACTCCTTTGGCGATGCAGCAACGGTCGTTGCGTGCCTCAGTGAGAACATTGCAAGCGGCGCGCTACCGGAGTACTACCTTACTCCAGAACTCGAGTACCCGGAGTGTGGTGTGTTCGAATTCTCAATCGGCACAGCGATGCTTTGGGACCTCTCCGACGCGGAGTTCACGTCGATCATGCAGACGGCGTCGGTCTGCTTTGGCGAACTCATTGTTGGTGGCGCGTTGACCGAGTTCGATGTATTGAGCGAGTACTTGCACCCGGAGTGCGCCGAGGGTCGGAACCCCTGGGACTTCAGTCGAGCCGACAGCAACGAGTTCTTCGACACTTTCTGGGACTGCGTCTACAAGTGAGCCGGGGTCAGCAGCACTATTGAGGGCCGGCACCTTCGAGGGCCAGGCTTGCAGGAAGAGAAAACGGTCAGGCTTCGGAGATGATCTGATCGAGCAGGTCGTCGCTCAGGGCGCCGGCGATCGACTCGATTGAGCCGTCGGCTTTGACGATTGACATCGCCGGCTGGAATGCGACGTCGAATCGGTCGAACACGATGCCTGCGTTGTCGCTGATCTGCGGGAACGTCAGGCTGTGCTTGTCGATGAACCCCTGGAAGTCGTCGTCATCGCCGGTCCATGCGACACCGACGAAGTTGACTTCGCCAGCGAATTTCTTTGCTGCTGCCTCGACCGAGGGAGCTTCACGATGACAGCTGCTTCAAGTGGGCGCCCAGAACCAGAACAGCGTCGGCTTGCCAGCCAACGTCGCAGCATCAATCTCGCCGCCGCCGACCAGCGGTGCGGTGAACTGCAGTGAGGCCGGTGCGGTCACAACATCATCTGCGGCAGGCTCGGTTGCCGGAGTGTCGGTTGCGGGCTCAGGCGTCGATGCGGTGCCGTCATCGGTTGACCCGCCGCTACATGCAGCGATCAGCAGGCTGCCTGCTGCGAGCGCTGGAAGAAATCGAGAACCTCTCATGCGGCTGACCGTAGTAGCGATCTGCTTGAGACCGACTTCATCACGGGACTGGGTTTCTCGGAGGTTTTGTAGTCTGGTGCCAGTTCCGGACAGCCGGGATCGCTCGTAGCCTGGCTGGCGATGAAGACGCGCACACTGCTCCTGCTCTCGGTGGGCACCGCACTGATGATCTTGCTCGCCGGCGGTGCGTTGCTTTTCCAGCTCTCCAACCAGGAGTCGACGACCGCAGCGACACCCCTGGGATCGGCCACGACGATCGGCGATGTCGAGGCCACCGTTGTCTCAGCCGAAGTTGATGGCGACCGGCTCGTGGTGTCGGTCGAAATTGGTGGCGTCGACGACACCGACGGCATCGACAGTTTTCGATTGGTGACGGGTGATCAACGGCTCGACCCCATCGCAGCACAGGCCGACGGTCGGTGCGGCTCGATCAGCCTCGCCACCCAGGCGTGCACCATCGAGTTCGACATCAGCGCCAGCGAGGGGACGAGCCGCGTCCTGGTGCTGCGGCGCGGCGAAGAACAGGCCACCTGGCGTCTGGGCTGAGCGGTCGGGTCAACTGTATATTCCTGACGAGTCAGTGAACCTAGTGCTCTGACCACCGGCTCTACCAGACAGAACGCTGCAAGGGCGCTACCGTAAACGTCGTGAGTGATCAATTTGATGTTGTAGTAATCGGTGGCGGCCCGGGTGGGTACTCGGCGGCCCTCTACGGAGCGTCGGCGGGGCTGAATGTGGCCCTCGTCGAGATGGATGCCCTTGGAGGCACCTGTCTGAACCGAGGCTGCATTCCTGCCAAGGCGTTCCTCGAGACCGCTGCAGTCAAGCGCCATGTCGACCATGCAGTCGAGTTCGGAATCAACCCACCCGGTTATGAAGAAGGCAAGAGGGCCACCGTCGACTTCGCCCACACCCAAGCGCGCAAGCAGGGCATCGTCGACGGCCTCGTCGGCGGCATCGCTGCGATGTGCAAGGGGCGCAACGTCGAAGTCTTCAACGGCATGGGCTCGCTCGGCCCTGGCCGCACGGTTGGCATAGCGATGAACGACGGCTCGAAGGTGATCATCACCGGCGATGCCGTGATCCTCGCCACCGGCTCGGTGCCGCGCACTATTCCGGGCTTCGATCGGGGTGGCCCGATCATGACCAGCGATGAGGTACTCGATCTCGACTATGTGCCCAGCCGGGTCGCAGTGATTGGCGGCGGCGCCATCGGCTGCGAGTTCGCATCGACGTTTGCCGACCTCGGCTCCGAGGTCACCATCCTCGAAGGTGCACCAAAGATCCTTCCGGGCCTCGACAAAGACGTTGCCAAGGTCGTCGAGCGCTCGTTCAAGAAAAAGAAGATCGCATTGAAGACCGGCATCAAGGTGACCGGCCATCAGCCGAACGATTCTGGTGGAACCACCGTCACCTTTGGCCCGAAAGATGGTGAGAGCGACTCGGTCGAGGTTGATGTTGTCGTGGTGTCGGTCGGTCGTCGGCCGCTTGCTGACCATCTCGGCCTTGATGGCACCGCAGTCGTGGTCGACGAGCGGGGCTTCGTGCAGGTCAACGAATACTGCGAAACGGGTGAGCCGGGCGTGTACGCCATTGGCGACCTGATCAACACGCCGCAACTCGCGCACGTCGGCTACGCCGAAGCGATTCTCACGATCAAGCACCTCCTTGGTGAGGGCCCAATGCCCATCCGGTACGACCGGGTTCCGTGGGCGATCTACTGTCACCCCGAGGTTGCATGGGCTGGCCCCGACGAGCAGCAGGCCAAAGACATCGGCTACGACATTGTCGTTGGCAAGCACCCCTTCAAGTTCAACAGCCGGGCACAGATCCTCGGCGAGACCGAAGGCCTCGTCAAGGTCATTGCCAAGAAGAACGCCGATGGCACAGCGGGCCAAGTGCTCGGCGTGCACATGGTCGGGCCATGGGCCACCGAACAACTATCGGGTGGCTACCTCGCAGTGAACTGGGAAGCAACGGTCGACGAAATTGCCGAGTTCATCCAGCCGCACCCCAGCCTTTCTGAACTGTTCGGCGAAACGGTCCTGTCGCTCACTGGCCGCAGTTTCAGCGGCTGACCCCACCCGTCGATTACTCGCCCACTCGCTTCGCATTTCAACAAGGACTTACCATGTCAGACGTCATTCTTCCGCAACTCGGCGAAACGGTCACCGAGGGCACCATTACTCAGTGGTTCAAGAAGGTCGGCGACACGGTCGCTGAAGACGAGCCGTTGTTTGAAGTGTCGACGGATAAGGTCGACACCGAGGTGCCGTCGCCGGTCTCCGGCACGCTCATCGAAATTCGCGTCGAAGAGGGTGAGACCGTCGACGTTGGCACCGTGATCGCGGTCGTCGGCGATGGTGGCGAACCCGCAGTAGCTGCCGAGCCTGCTCGAGAACCAGCAGCAGCCCACGAGCCAGCTCCTGCTCCCGCGCCGGCAGTAACCCCCGCGCCGGCAGTAACCCCCGCGCCGGCAGTAACCCCCGCGCCTGTAGCTGAGTCGACCACGGCAAAGGCCGGCGACAACCGCTTGCTCTCGCCAGTTGTGCGCCGCCTTGTCAATGAGAACAGCCTCGATCCGGATTCGATCGCCGGTACCGGCCCCGGCGGCCGAATCACCCGCGATGACGTGCTCGATCACATCGATGCCGGCGGCAGCAAGGCTGTTCCGCCACCCGCATCGGTACCCGCATCGCCAGCCGCGTCGGTACCCGCGTCATCATCGTCTCCCGCAGCCGCAGGAGGCGCCCGCGATACGTCGATCCGGCTCTCCAAGATCCGTCAACTCACCGGCGATCACATGGTCATGAGCAAAGCGGTCAGCCCGCATGCGTTCAGCGTCGTCGAAGTCGACTTCGCCAACGTTGACATCGCTCGCAATCCGGTCAAGGCCGACTGGAAGGCACAGCACGGCTTCAGCCTCACGTACCTGCCGTTCATCTCACGGGCAGTCATCGACGGCCTCCGAGAGTTTCCGCAACTCAACGCGAGCGTCGGTGACAACGAGTTGATCGTCCACAACTACATCGACCTCGGCATCGCCGTCGACCTGGAGTACGAGGGTCTCCTCGCTCCGGTTGTCCGTGATGCGGCGACGAAGCGCCTCGGTGCGATCGCCACCGAGATCTATGATCTCGCCAATCGTGCCCGCGAACGCAAGCTCAGCCCGGACGAAATCTCGGGCGGCACGTTCACGCTGTCGAATAACGGCTCGGCGGGTTCGGTGCTCACGATGCCGATCATTAACCAGCCACAGGTTGGCATCATTTCGACAGATGCAATCGTCCGTAAGCCTGTGGTCACCACAGGCCCTGACGGCGGCGAAGCGATTGCTATCCACCCGGTCGGCAACCTGGCAATGAGCTGGGATCATCGGGCATTCGACGGCGCCTACGCTGCCGGGTTCTTGAAGCGGGTCAAGGAGATCCTTGAAACCAAGGACTGGTCGACCGAATTGTGAGAGACGACCGTTTCAGTTGGGGTCAGACCCCAACTGAAACTGCTCCGCTGCGAGTCCGGTGGTTGGGCAGCGTGCCCTACCGCGAGGCGCTCGCGGTACAGACGTCGCTTTTCGAACACGGCATCGATCAACACCTCTTACTCCTGGAGCACCCACACGTCTTCACCTACGGTCGGACAACCGACCTCACGACCAACTTGAAGTGCGAACCGGCTGCTGTCGGAGCTGAACTGATCGCTGCCAAGCGCGGTGGTGACATCACGTATCACGGCCCGGGCCAGCTCGTCGGTTACCCGATCCTGAACGTCAACAACGTGCTCGGGGCAACCGGGCACGTCTGTGGTGTCGAAGGTCTGATCATCGACGTCTTGATCGAACTCGGCGTGCCGAACGCGAGCCGACTCAATGGCTATGCGGGTGTGTGGCTCGATGCAGGTACAGCGCGCGAACGTAAGATCTGTGCGATCGGTGTGCGGTTGAAGAAGGGGCGGACCATGCACGGTTTCGCCCTCAACGTCACGACCGACCTCACCTACATGCGCGACCACATCGTGCCCTGCGGGATTGGCGACAAGCCGGTCACCTCGCTGGCCGAAGAGGGCGTCGACGTGTCGATGGCCGATGTCGTTGACGTCGTTGCCCGCCTTGCTGCTGATCGCTGGGCTGCCGATGCCGAGGGTCGCGGTGTAGCCGAACGTCAAGATGTCGCCTGGAAGCACCCCGCCGATGGACGTGACCTCGCAGCGTTCTCCCGTGGTGAGGGCCCCGGTGAGCAGGTGAAACTCGTGTCGGCACGCGCCGCTGGCCGCCTCGAAGCTGCCGGTGTCGACGTTGCGGCAGGGCTGTCGATTGAGACGCGTAAGCCTGACTGGTTGCGCCCGAAGGTCAATCTCGGCCCCGAGGTGCTGGAGCTGAAGAAGACGGTTCGTTCGCTTGACCTTGTCACCGTGTGCGAAGACGCCGGCTGCCCGAACCTGTCTGACTGCTGGTCCGATGGCACGGCGACCTTTATGGTGTTGGGGGAGCGGTGCACCCGTGCCTGCGGCTTCTGCCTGGTCGACACGCGCAAGCCGATGCTGCCCGCCGACGATGAGCCCGCACGTGTTGCTGAGGCGATCGACCGGATGGCACTCGATCATGCGGTGCTCACGATGGTTGCCCGCGACGATCTGGCCGACGGTGGCATGGCCCACGTTGCGGCGTGTGTCGAAGCGATTCGGTGTCGTCGCCCGTCTGCGAACATCGAGACGTTGATCTCCGATGCAAAGGGCGACGAAGCGTCGCTTGAGTTGCTGTTTGCGTCGCGACCCGACGTGATGAATCACAACGTCGAGACCGTCGCCCGTCTGCAGCGTGCCGTTCGGCCGTCAGCAGGCTATGCCCGTTCGCTGAGCGTCCTTGCTCGAGCGAAGCAGGCTGGCTTGATCACCAAAACCGGGTTCATGGCAGGCCTCGGTGAGACCGATGACGAGATCGTTGGCTTGCTCGCTGACATTGCGAACCTGGGTGTCGACATCGTCACGATTGGTCAATATCTGCGCCCGACGTCGAACCATTTGCCGATCGCCCGCTACGCCGACCCCGCCGAGTTCGATCGGTGGAAGCAGATCGGCGAATCGTTCGGTATTGGCCACGTCGAGGCCAGCCCGCTGACCCGCAGCAGCTACCACGCTAAACAAGCGTCCGATGCGGTGACTGTCCCGGTGGCTGTCGCAGCGGCTGTCCCGGTGTCGATCTCGCTCTGAACGGGTTGGCCGATGCGAGCGGCAGGCTGTCGCTAGTCGTCGTTCAGTGGTACGTCTGTATTCACGTTCCGCGCGGCGCGATTGCCACGAATGCAGGCACGGATGATCGCTCCGAAACTCAGGGCGAGACCGACGAGCAGGATCAACGGCAGCAGGTCTGTTGTCCGCGAGAGCACTCCGACTGCGACACCGGTGACACCAAGAATGGCGGCGGCCGTTTGTATCCCTGGTCGAGCGGCACGGTTCCCTGCGACCCAGGCCTCAGGTGACGCCAACGTGGCTCGGGTTCGTAGGCCAGCCCAGCGATTCGGCCCGAGTGATCCCGATGCAGCTCGGTCGGCAACGACCCACAGGACGATCGCACCAACAATCGGCAAGACGCTCAGTGGCTCCGCCAGGCCGATCGGCGATTCGCCAAGAGCTGCGTACGAGTGTTCATGCCGGTGACTCTAGATCTTGCGCTCCTGAGACGATGACGTCCCACAGCGACCGTTTCGCTCGCCAGGCATTGGCTCGGTCCTCCTTGGACTGTCACCACTGTTGGTCTCAGGCTTGACCGTGACGTGAACGATTGACCTCGGGCACCCGATCAAGAACATCTGGTCTCACTACAGCGGCCGACGACGCACAGAACTGGAAAGCGTGAAGGGATCAGGCCGGTACGGCGCGCTACGAGGAGGCGATTGGCGCCAAATGTTCAAAGATTTCTTCGAGTTTTCTGTGGCCTGAGATGTCATCCAGAGACGCCTCGTTGCTGGGCTGAGAAGGGCGCGGCGTGCTGTGCGGGCGGATCGTTGACCGGGTCGATGCGCCCGCGTCGCGCCTGATCAGCGATGCCTCATGACCCGTTCGCTGAGGCGTTCTTTCACAGGAAACCGGTGGGAAAATATGTTCGCCGTATGACGATTCAATCAGTCACATGTTCGCAGCACGGATCGAAGAGTTGGCCGATGCCAATATCGCCGATCTCGACACTGCGTTGGCGGCTGCGAAACGGAAGAGCGACGAGGCGGATCTGGAGATTGCAGCCATCACGGCTGTTCAACCAGCACCCCGAGATCGCTGACGTGTTCGGCGACAGTCGTATCGCAGCCGGCCAAGTCGACGCGATGGCATCGGCGCAGCAGCAGCCGCGTGCCGGAAACCAGTTCGCTGGCTTCGTAGCACTCTTTCTCGGCCAGGCCGAACGGCTCGAACACGACAATTTCGCCGAGGCAATCAAACACTTCATCGTGCAAGCCGATCAAGACGGGGCCTACGCCGATCAGGCGATCCCGATTGGATCGAAGCTGATGATCGGCAAGCGTGCCCATCGAGAATCGATGCGGCTGGCCGGACGCGCTACCGAATGCCAACAGCCGCCGAACTCGGCTGGTCTGTTCTGCACCCGCCTGACGGCGCACTGGCCCTCGGGTCAGCAGCCGCCAGCGACGCTGCCCGTCAGCACCTCGGACTCAGGTCCGAACGAGCCGTCGTCGAGGTGTTCGTACGTCCAAATAATGATGGTCCCAGCGGGGTCGAGCGGGCGCAGATAGTCAGCGATTGCAGTGCACACTTCGACCGCCTCAGCCGCGGTGATGTCGACGCCTCCCGCTCCGATCTCCACCGCTCCAAAGCCCGTGTATGACCAGGAGCCAAGTCGGGTGCGCCACGGCGCCGTCGGATAGTTTTGGTCGATGAAGCTCTGGGCGCCCTTGTAGCTGGCGGCCGTCGGATCGATTGGGTCGTCGAAGAACGGGTCGTCGAAGAACGGGTCGTCGACGATTGGGTCGTCAGGTTCGCCGCTGTCGGAGAAGCCGTCTGTGGTCGGTTCGAGACCACATTCGTCAACTCCGAATGCCTCGAGCCGTTCGCCCGCCTCAACGAACTCGGGCGAGAAGACGATCGCGAAGGCCTTTCCGAACGCTTCTGGGTCGTTCTCGTCGACACCGCTGAGTACTTCGAGCGCGTTAACCAACGTGTCGAGATCGCCGCGGATCGAGTCGGGTGCTTGGTCGGCCAGCGCCCGCATTTCGGCGACGGTTGGCTCGTCGGCCAGCTCTGTGGTTCGCACGACCTCACAGAATCCCTCGGTCGAGTTGCCGGCCGAGCTGCCCCCGTCGGAACTTCCACCTCCGCACGCGGCCAATGTCATAACCGTCACGACGGTTAATCCGATTTTCTGCGGCACCTAGCCGAACGTATCTCATTGCCGATCGACGTTGCTGTCAACACGACCGAATAAGTAGATATGCCGCAGTCTTCCAGGCCACCGAGGATGGCTGTTGCACAATAGGTTGCTGCCATGAGCGAGCATCCGATTTCACGATTCCCCATCCCCGAACTGGCCGACATGCCCGACGACATCCGGGAGATGATGGAGGCCGTGCAGGAGAAGTCAGGGTTCATCCCGAACGCGTTCTTCGCTATGTCGAATCGTCTCGCCAACCTCACATCGATGCGCCCGAACGACGAGTTCTACGCCATGGCCCGCTCACGAGCAACCGCGATCACGGGGTCACGATGACGGCGACCATCAACATCAGGAGAACGACCACGGCTTGATCACGACGGCGTGATGAAGTCGGCGACCACTCCACAGTGGTCGCTCGGCCACACCTGTTCGCCATCGACGTCGACCGGGCCAGTCGCAATGTTCCACGCGCGAGTCGGATTGCCGACGGGGTTCGGCCGGGGCCATGACACGAGCAGATAGTCGAGGCGGCGGTTCGGCCAGGCACTGTCGGCCGAGTATGGATTCTCGGCTCGCCACGTGTGGCCCGGGCCAGTGCCGACATGCTCCCACACATCGCTGAAGACGATCCCGGGCACGCCCGCCGAACGGCCCGTCAGGATCCGGATCTCGTCGGTGTCGGGTACCGCGTTCAGGTCGGCGCCGACGATCAGCGGAAGATCGTGCGACGGGTCGCCACGCCACTCGATGCCAAGTTCGAGCAACCGTCGGACCTGGAGTTGACGGGCAGCCGACGCGTCGAAACGGTGGTCGATGTGCGTCGATGCGAACGGCCATGCGCCCCACGGGGTGTCGACGCTTGCCGCGATGATGCGGCGATGCCCGTCGACTCCTTCGGCATTCGGAATGGGAAGTGAGGCGATCTGTTTGGTTGGCCAGCGCGAAAGGATCGCGTTGCCGAACGATTCGCCATTCCAGAGCACAGGGTCGGTTCGCACGGCGTGCATGCTGAGGGCAGCAGCGATCTCGTCGGCGACGTCACGCTCGTCGTTCGACCACACTTCTTGGAGGCACAGCACGTCGGCGTCGATCTGGCGCATCGTGTCGATGATCGCCGGGAGCCGCTGTCCGAATGGCCCGAACCGCCACCACAGATTCCACGTCATCACACGCATCGTCGGGGCCAGCTTGGTCACGGCCACATCATGTCGCACACATCGGGTTGGGGCATGGTCGGTACTCTCAAGTCGGTGCTCTCAACCGATGCCACGGCAACGCGGCAGAGTGTTCAGTCGGCGAGTTCTTCGTCGAGCTGATCGATGAGGGCCTGGGGCGCAATGATCCGAAAGCTTTCTTCGATCAGATCGTGCAACCGCTCGCTCATGCTGTCGTCGAGCCCGGTGATGGGAATGTTGGTCCAGCCCGTGTCGTACTGCATTGCGGCAGCGCCGTCGAGTGCTGTGGCCTCATCGTGCGAGTCTTCGAGCCTGACGCCGATGCTCGGGCGGTCCTGGTTGCCGTAGATCGCGAAGATCTTCTTGCGAACTTTGGTGACGCGTTCATCGTCCCAGGGGGTGTCGAACCAGGCCTCGGGCATGGAGAGCGCGTAGTTTTCGAGTTCGTCTTGAAGTTTCTTCGCACCCCGGGCGCTGATGGCAACCATTCCTTCATTGTCGCAGCAGATCTGCGGGATCGGTCATCTGCGGCACTCTTGTGACAACAGCGTTGGTTCACGCCGCGCTCGCATCGGAAACACGTACAGCGGGTTTGCCGGTGTAGCTTGTGATTCGTATGGGTCAACTGGTCGCCGTCACTGAGAAGCCGAGTTCCACCCCAGGTGTGGTGCGCTTCGAAATCAACCGCACGTTGTCAGGGCAGGGCCACGAGCGGTTCCGTTCGATCATTGATGCGCACGGCAATACGCCGTCAGACGAACTGGCACGACGCCTGTTTGGCACCGGCCAGGTCGCACGTGTGCACGTGTACGCCAACATCATCACGGTTGACCTTGAAAAAGGGTACGACTCGGTGGGTCTGTCGGAACTCGTCCGCGATCTGTACATGTATTGGAAGCCAGGCGTTCAGCCGCCATCGGTCGAAGATCTGCAGCCCGACCAGGCCGAGGTTGCCAGCAGCGACGTCGTCGACACGAGTGGTGTCGAATTGTCTGCAGAAGCCAAGAAGGTGCCGCCGCACCTGCTTGAGCGTGGGCGAGCCGCCCGCACCAAATGGAACTCTCGTTAGTCATCTGAATTTGACAGGCACGGTTCGCGTGCTGTTTCAGTGGGGTCTCGTCCGAGGTCTTTCGTAGCTCATCATCACAACAGTCGTGCCATATCGAACACATGTTCGATACCCTGTCGTAATGGACGTAGCACTACGAGATATTCACGACGACGTGGTCCCCGAGGGGGGTAACGATGTCGCTGCGGTGGTCGAAACACCGCCACTGGCGTCGGTGTTGGCAGCACTCGGTGACCGAGTCGCGCCGGTGTCGATGGCCCGTGAACGGGTGTTGCCAGTCGCCGAACACGCCATCGGGCTTTTCTCCGAAGGCGGGTTGGTCCGAGGTCGTGTCCTGTCGTGTCGTGGCATGGCTGCCACGTCGGCGTCACTCGACCTGGTTGCTGCTGCGGTGACAGCAGGGTCGTGGCTGGCAGTGATCGACGTGCCTACGCTGGGGCTCGACGCAGCCAGCGAGCTCAGGGTGCCGCTCGAGCGCATCGTTGCGATCGACACATCCCTGGGCGAGGAGCCCAGCGAAGCCAATGTCGCCGAACGCGCAGACCGGTGGGCCGACGTGGTCGCCGCTGCTGCCGATGGATTCGAAGTGATGCTCACACGGGTGCCCGCTGAGGTCACGGCCAGCACGATGCGCAAGGTTGCGATCCGTTTGCAGCAGCGGGGGGTCGTCATGCTGGTGCTCGGTGACCCAGGGTCGTTGGTGTGCGACGGCGTGATCGACACCACCGAGCAGGTCTGGTCGGGTGTGGGTGTCGGGTGGGGGCATCTTCAGCAGCGCACGGTCGACATGTCGATATCTGGGCGCCGGGCGCCGGGCCGTCGATGCGTCTCGCTGGCGTTGCCGTTCGGCGATGAGGCCACGCCGAGTGAGCGCGACACAGAGGATGCTGTCGGCAACTGGCCGCCGTTGCTCTCGGCGGTGAGCTGATCATGAGTGGCCCGCCGACGCGCATGGTCACGGTGTGGTTGCCTGACTGGCCAGTGGTCGCTGTCGGGTTTCGCCCCGAACAGTTGGCTGCAGTGATGCACGCCAACCGGGTGGTGGCGCGCACGGCTGCGGCTGCCGCCGAGGGTGTGGTGATCGGGCAGCGCCGTCGGCAGGCGCAGCGGCGATGCCCTGACATCATTCTTGTTGATCACGACGTTGCTCGCGATGCCCGCGAATTCGAGCCAGTGGCGCGCGCGATCACCGAGTTCTCGCCGCAGTTCGATGTGGTCGAAGCGGGCTGGGTCAGCCTGGCAGCACGTGGCCCGTCGCGATACTTCGGCGGCGATGCGGCACTGTCGGATGTGCTGCTCGAAGCCATTGGCCGCGCGGTGGGTGCTACTGGAGCGGGTGTATCTGGAACGGGGGTGTCCGTCGGAGTCGGCATAGCTGATGGCCGGTTTGCATCGAGCGTGGCGGCGCGGCTGTCTGTGCGGCGGGGTTCTCCGGTATTGGTCGAAGCTGGCGGGTCGGCAGCCTTCTGTGCGCCATTGCCGATCGGTTGGCTACAGACGTTAGGGGAATCCGACCCCGAGATGATCGACCTGTTCATCCGGCTCGGCCTGCGTCGGCTCGGTGACCTCGCTGGGCTTTCGGCGAGCGACGTGCTCGGTCGGTTTGGTCACCCCGGTGTGCACGCCCATCGGCTGGTATCGGGTGTCGATCATCGCCTGCCGAGCACCACCGATCCGTCGCCGGAGCGTCGACTCGACCGCGTGCTCGATGACCCGGTCGCTCAGGCGGCTGCAGTGGTCTTCGTCGCTAAGCAGTTGGCCGACGAGTTGGCGCAGACCCTTTCGGCTGATGGTCGCGTGTGTACCCGGCTGGTCGTGCGGCTCGAGACCGAGCACAACGAGCGATCTGAACGTTCGTGGTTTCGTTCGGCAGGGCTGAACGCTGCAGCCATGGTCGAGCGTGTCCGTTGGCAACTCGATGCGTGGATCAGTCTGCCGCGGGGGAGCGATCAGGAGATCACCGGCGGCATTGCGCTCATCAGGCTCACGCCCGACGAGGTACGCGCTGACGTCGGGAGCCAGCTCGGGTTATGGGGCGGCCAGTCCGAGGCCGACCGGCAGGCCGCGCGGAGTATCGCCCGACTGACCACGCTGACCTCTGACGAAGCAGTCACCGTGCCGGTGTGGAACGGCGGGCGGCTGCCGGCTGACCGCTATCGCTGGGTGTCGGCGTCGACGGTCGATCTTGATCAACGGCAGCGGGCGACGTCAGCTGGCGGGACGGGAAGTGGGCCAGTAGGTCCCTGGCCAGGCTCGCTTCCGTCACCGTCGCCGGCCACGGTGTTCACCGAGCCACAGCCGATCGAAGTCTTCGACGAAGCAGGGCAGTCGATCAAGGTCAGTGGACGCGGAGTGGTGTCATCCAGCCCTGCTCAGTTCAGGTTACTCACCGGCGACGAAGCGTCAGGGTGGCAGCGTGGGGGGTTACGACGGGTCGCTGCATGGGCGGGGCCGTGGCCGATCGACGAGCGCTGGTGGGAGCCCGAACGGCATCGTCGATTGGCCCGCTTCCAGATGGTCGCCGACGATCAGCGCAGCTACCTGGTGATCGTTGAACATCAACGCTGGTGGATCAGTGCCCTGTACGACTGAGGTCGTTGATGCTCAGCCGACGCCGACGGCAAGGGGGATCTCACTGGTGTCGTGCAGGACGACGGTGCGCGCCCGGTGTTCCCCTTCGACGGCAACTGCGCCCCTCCGCAGGTTGGAATCAGCCACCGCGACCAGAATGAGCGGTGCGAGATTGATCTCTGGTTCCATGAATATTTCCTCCGCAAGGAGTGCTCTGCCAACCGGGTTGGATTGCGATGGGCACTGGAATTGTGGTCTGCCACGTTGAGTAGTTCACCCGTTCGTTATGGCATTCATTGAGACATCGGTCCGAATCATCTGGAACTCACGAAGAAATTTACAATAAGAACACAGGGATGTGATTTGGATCGGTCCGCTCGATAGCCAACAATGAGTGCATGCCGCTCGATGTGCTTGCCCGATTGCGTTCTGATGTGGTTGCGCGCGTCGCGGTCGATGAACGTGAACAGGTGTCGGTTGAGCGGTTCGTCGAGGCATTCGACCAGCTCAGCGATCCACTGTCGCAGGAATCCGACCCGATTCACGTCACCGGTTCAGCGCTGGTGGTCGGCCCGCGCGGTGTGATCTTACTGAAGCACAAGCGGCTCGGCTTCTGGCTGCAGCCAGGCGGACACGTCGATCCGGGGGAAGCACCATGGGCCGCGGCGCTCCGTGAGACGCGTGAAGAAACCGGGCTCGATGTTGCCTTTCTCGATTCGCTCGACGCCAACGGTGTGCCACCCCTTGCTCACGTCGATGTACACGCCGGCGGTCGAGGGCACACACATCTTGACGTGCGCTACCTGATCAATGGTGGCGTCGCAGACCCCGCCCCGCCGACGGGAGAGAGCCAAGAGATTGACTGGTTCGAGTGGGATGCAGCAGTTGAACGCGCTGAACAGGGTCTCGAAGGAATTTTGCGACATCTCCAAACCAGGTTCGAACCCTGATTCGGCTCTGGTTCAATTTGCAATTATAGAACACATGTTCGATACTGGGCGGGATGGGGTTCAATAACCCGTCCTGGTCATGGAGCGAACTCCTGTCGGGTCAGCCGCCACGATTAGGGCAGAAGCAACAGAGTGCGAAGCAGGCCAACCGAGATGGCCGCGCACCAAGAAGCTCATCGTGGAATGCCGGTGGCGATGGCCCGGCCTCGAGCCGTCAACGGCAGCCGTTTGAAACACCTGACGGGTTGCGGGGCTCTGGGTCAGATGCTGCTGTCGTTCCGTACGCAGAGCTGCACTGTCATTCGAACTTCTCGTTTCTCGACGGTGCCTCTCATCCCGAAGAACTCGCCACTGAGGCAGCTCGACTCGGGCTTGTTGCCCTGGCGATCACTGACCACAATGGGTTCTACGGGGTGGTCCGATTTGCTGAGGCGGCCAAGGCTGTCGGCCTACTCACCGTGTTCGGTGCCGAGATCACCCTGACCGACGGCCTCTCTCCTGGCTTGCGAGTGGCGCGCAGCGAACCAGACACTGACCGCCAGGTGGCGACCGGTCGTGTTCCTGATTCGCATGCGCCCGACCCTGTAGGAACCCATCTGTTGGTGCTGGCCGACGGGGTCGAGGGATACGGCAAGCTCTCGCGGGCGTTGAGCCTCGGGCATTTGGCCGGTGAGAAGGGCGCACCGCAGTTCGCCTTTGCCGACCTGGCCGAGATGTTGGCCGGCCACGTCTGGGTCCTCACTGGCTGCCGGAAGGGCGGCGTGCCCGCAGCCCTGGCCAACGGTCAGCCTGAGGCGGCGCGGCGCGAACTCAACCAATTGATCGAGGGGTTCGGACAGGACCGTGTGCTGGTCGAACTGTGGGATCACGGCGACCCACTTGACTCGGCACGCAACGATGCGCTGTATGCACTCGCCCAGCAGGCAGGGGTCGGCTGCGTGGCGACCAACAACGTTCACTATGCGACACCCTCGCAACGCAAGCTGGCTACCGCACTGGCAGCGGTCAGGTCACGGCGCAGCCTGGCCGATGTCGACGCCTGGCTGCCCGGCTCGGCGGGAGCACATCTGCGATCCGGAGCCGAGCAGCAGGCTCGCTTTGCACGGTATCCGGGCGTGGTCGACCAGGCAGCCGTTGTTGGCCGGGCAGCGGCGTTCGACCTCGCACTCGTGGCACCGAAGCTCCCACCGTTCCCATGCCCCGTGGGTGATGGTGATCAGCCGCTCAACGAGATGCAGTATCTCCGCCAGGTCACCGAAGCCGGTGGCACGAAGCGCTACGGGGCTCGACCGGATGCCGTCCCTGTGGCGAATGGAGGAGTGGCCGAAGACCTGTCATTGCGATCCAGGGCTTGGCAGACCATCGACCGTGAGTTGGCGCTGATTGATCAGCTCGACTTCGCCGGCTACTTCCTCGTGGTGTGGGATCTCGTGGAATTTTGCCGTCGCTCCGACATTTACTGTCAGGGACGGGGGAGTGCAGCGAACTCGGCGGTCTGCTACGCCATTGGGGTCACGGCTGCCGATGCCGTGTCGCTCGGCTTGCTGTTCGAGCGGTTCCTGTCACCCGAGCGGGACGGCCCACCCGACATCGACATCGACATCGAGTCCGACCGCCGCGAAGAAGTCATCCAGTACGTCTATGAACGCTACGGACGGCATCACACCGCGCAGGTCGCCAACGTGATCACCTACCGGGCGCGTTCGGCAGTGCGCGACATGGCCAAAGCGCTCGGCTACGAACCCGGCCAGCAAGACGCCTGGTCGAAACAGGTTGACGGCTGGGGCGGAGTTGCAGCGACGATGGAGCAGCAGGAGCAAGAGTGGCGCGCAAAGGTGAACTCTCGATCCGGCACGGATGCTTCGCTCGCCGCAGCGCAAAGGGATTGTTCGATTCCGAAGGCGGTGCTCGAGTTGGCGCTCGAAGTCGAAGACGCGCCGCGCCACCTCGGTATTCACTCGGGCGGCATGGTGATCGCCGATCGGCCGGTGATCGAGGTGTGCCCGGTCGAGTGGGGCCGGATGGACAAGCGGTCGGTACTGCAGTGGGACAAAGACGACTGTGCGGCATCGGGCCTCGTGAAGTTCGATCTGCTCGGTCTCGGCATGCTTTCGGCGCTGCACTACGCCGTTGACCTGGTGCGCGAACACCGGGACTACGAGATCGACATCGCGACCATCCCGCAGGACGACGACGTCTACGCGATGTTGTGCCGCGCCGACACGGTCGGGGTGTTCCAGGTCGAGTCACGCGCCCAGATGGCGACCTTGCCACGCCTCAAACCGCGCCGGTTCTACGACCTTGTGGTTGAGGTGGCGCTCATCCGGCCAGGCCCGATCCAGGGTGGTTCGGTGCACCCGTACCTCCGGCGTCGCAACGGCCAGGAGCAGGTCACGTATCTGCACCCATTACTTGAGAACTCGTTAGGCAAAACTCTCGGGATTCCGCTCTTTCAAGAACAGTTGATGCAGATGGCAATCGACGTTGCCGGCTTCACTCCGGCCGAGTCCGACGAGCTGCGCCAGGCAATGGGATCGAAACGGTCGGCTCGGCGGATGGAGCAGCTCAAGCAGCGGCTCTTCGCCGGGATGGAAACCAACGGCATCGTTGGCGATGTGGCCAACGAGCTGTATCTCAAGATGAAGGCATTCGCGAACTACGGGTTCCCCGAGTCGCACTCGGTCAGTTTTGCGTACCTCGTCTACGCCTCGGCGTGGATCAAGTACCACGAGCCGGCGGCGTTTTGTGCGGCACTCCTCAACGCCCAGCCGATGGGGTTCTGGTCGCCCCACACACTGGTTCGCGATGCCCGTCGACACGGTGTAGTGGTCCACACGCCCGACCTCAATGCGTCGCTGGCCAGCGCCACCTTGGAGCCCTGCCCGCCGACTGTTGACGGTGAGTCAGCAGGAGCGTCGGAGGGTGGTGTGGCAGTCAGGCTCGGCCTCGGTTCGGTACGGGGCATCGGCAGCGAACTGGCCAAACAGATCGAAACGGTGCGCAAAGAGTGGGGCTTGTTCACCGACACCGAAGACCTCGTGCGCCGGGTTCCTGGCCTGCAGCTCCCACAGCTCGAAGCGCTGGCCACCGCCGGGGTGTTCACCGAGTGCTTTGCGCTTGACCGCCGTGAAGCGATCTGGACGGTCGGCGCCACGGTCCAGTCCCGACCTGGTCGGCTGGAAGGCATCATCACCGGTAATCGAGCACCTCGGTTGCCAGGGATGACTCCGGTGGAAGAAGCTGTTGCAGATCTGTGGGCCACCGGCGTGTCGCCCGATGGGCACCCCACACAGTTCGTCCGCAAGGAACTCGATGCGATTGGTGTGTTGACGTCGGTGCAGTTGTGGAATACAGAACCCGGCACAGTGGTCCGTGTCGCCGGAGTGGTGACGCATCGCCAGCGACCGCAAACGGCGCAGGGGGTGACCTTCCTCAACCTCGAAGACGAGACCGGGTTGATCAATGTGGTGGTGTCGAAGGGATGCTGGCACCGGTTCCGCAAGGTGGCTCGCGAGGCCCCTGCACTGGTGATTCGTGGCCGGCTCGAGCGGGCCGAAGGTGTGATCAACGTCGTGGCCGAGCGACTCGATCCGTTGCCGATGGAGGGCAAGGTACAGCGCCGCGACTTCCGCTGAGGGTGTGTTCGCTGAAGTTGCAGCGGGTGTACCGGCGGGTACTGCCTGATCCCGAACGCAGTGGCCCGGGTGCGGCTGCAACTCGTGCCGGCCGACGTGAGCAACTCGGCCGTAACGACGTGCGGGTCACCCCGAACTTCACCGCATCGAACCCGCGGCTCAGGATCCCGTGTCGATGGGCGAAGCAGGGATGCCGTCGTTCACGAGTGATCGCAGGAGCTTGGGCAGGGCCGCCGGAGCGAACCCGATGTCGGAGCCGGCCATGATTTCGTCGTAGCTCCACCACCGCATCTCGTGGACTCGTTCGGCACGCATCTGCTCCCAGCCGATTTCTGGAATCGCCTCAAAGTGCCCGGTGCGGATGAGGTAAATCTGGCCGCGCTGGCCGTCATAGGTGCCGTCGATGAACGGGATGGTGTGCTCACGGGTCCAGATATGCGGGCCGATCTCGGGATCCTGTAGCCCCGTCTCCTCGATTAATTCGCGGCGCAGCGCGGTGACATGGTCTTCGCCCGGGTCGAGGCCGCCGCCAGGAAGCGCCCAGACCTGACGAGTCGGAAACTCGAACCGAACCAGCAACAGGTCGTTCGCCGGCGTGAGGATGACGGCGCGAACGGCCTGGCGGATGCGCAGCGGAGCTTTGTCAGCAGTGTCTGACAGTTTGGTCACCGTCAGTCTTTCGGAGAATCGCTGAGGCCGTCGTTGAAGTCTTTGTAGAGCCCGTACATGGCTTTACACTCCTCACACACGGGGAGCTGCTTCGGGTCGCGTGATGGCACCCAGGTGAAACCGCACAGGGCCTCGACGGGGGTGCCCATGACGCGGGCTTCCAGCACGACAGCGGCTGCATTCTCACCTCGCTTGACCTTGACGATGTGTGCAGCGGTCGGCTTGTCGGTTTCGGTCTGCTCGTCGGTGAGTAGATCGGTGTCGCGCACCGGCATGGTTTCCAGATTCGTCATATAAATCAGTGAACCACATTCCGGAGCCAACGGGGTACGGTGCAAGGGTGTTCATCACGATAGTCGTCGCCGTTGCAGCAGTTGTTGCTGCTGTGATTGCCGATGAACGTCGCGACGACGAACGGCGTATACCGATTCCCGTTCGGGTCAAGCCGCAGCGTCGCCCACAGGACTGACCCGCCTCGCTCCAGCGCGCGATCCGCCGACACATGACACAGCACTCCGTGTGATTGTGATTGCCTCTGATGGGGCACAGTGATTGAGATGGCAAGGAATCTGAGCAGGACGAGCACGGCGTTCTCGTCCCTCAAGATTCCCGACTATCGGCGCCTCTGGTGGGCCGGAACGTTCTCGTTCATGGCTGTTCAGATGCAGTTTCTGCTCCGTGGCATTCTCGCTTGGGACCTGACTGGACGCGACGGAGCGATCGGCTTCATCTACCTCGTGTTCGGGTTCACCATGTTGATTGCCACACCACTTGGTGGCGTTGCTGCCGATCGGCTGTCGAAGCGAACAGTGATGCTGTGGAGTCAACTCGTGCTGAGTCTGGCTGCTGTTGGAATGGGTGCAGCCGTTGTCGCCGGTGTCGAACAGTTCTGGATGCTCGCCGTTGCCGGGTTCTTGCAGGGCTCGGCATTCGGTTTTTATGGGCCGGCTCGAGTGGCGTTTACCACCGAACTCGTTGGACGCGAGCAGCTGGGTAATGCGATCACTTTGTCGCTCTTGAGCATGAACGGCACCCGAGTGATTGCGCCGTCGTTTGCCGGAGCGCTTGCCGGTGTTGCGATCTTTGGGATTGGCGGGGCCTACATGGTCGCTGGCGGGCTCTCGGTGCTCTCGTTCTTGGCTGTACTGCGTCTGCCGAAGGTGCCGTCGGTCAACCGCAATGGACCAACGAACCCGTTCGTCGAAATTTACAATGGCGTCCGCTACGTCTCTGAACGCAAACATCTCCGACGGCTCCTGATCAGCTCATTTCTCGTCATCATGTTCGGCTTCAACTATGTGGTGTTCATCCCGGCGCTGGTCAAAGACACGTTTGACCTCGACAATGACACTTGGGTCGGCCTGATCAGCTCGGCATCGTCGGTCGGTGCGCTCGCCGTCGGATTCTGGCTTGCTCGCCGGGCCGATCAGCCAGGTCGCTGGCGTGTCATGGTGATCACTGGCACCATCTTTGGGACCGGCGTAGTCGCTCTTGCCGTCGCTCCCGATTTTTGGTTGGCCATGGCCGTCGTTGTGGCCATCGGCGGTGGAACCAGCGGTTACCAGACCCTGTCGAATGCCATTGCACTCAACCTTGCCGAGCCTTCCCACCAGGGTCGTGTGCAATCATTACTCCAGCTCAGCTTTGCTGGCTTTGGCATTGCTGCACTTCCACTCGGCCTCCTCGCCGAAGCGATTGGACGACGTCAAACAATGGTTGCCATGGGGCTCGCAGCGACTGTGGCAATTGTTGTGTACTGGGTACTTGAGGGCAGCGATGCGGAAACGATCGAGGCTGGGATCCCACACGAATCAGCACCGGCGCCGAGCGAGGTGCCACCCAGCTCCGTTAGCTACGAATCGATGCGATTTCCGCGCTGACGTTCGCCCTGGCCGAGGCTTCCCACAGCCCACGGCCCGTGGTCGTGGCGTAGATCGAGTCCCGGTCGAGGAAGGCCTGCATGACGGCGACTCGCCCGTCGTTCCACTCGCGATCATCGAGATGGTTGTATTCGTCCCGAACTGCGTTGGTGTACCGGCCATATTCGGTCTCGTCGGCGCCGAGGATCGCAAGGTCGGCGTCGTTCAACACAGCCGCGTCGCTGCTCACTGGGTCGAGGTGGGTCTTGGTGCCTTCGATCATCGCAGCGACGGCGTCGGCACGATCATCAGCCCAATCAAGTGCGATGAGGTCGCGACGCGCCAGCCGGGCGCTCGCCCGCTCGTTGGCCGGATGCTGGGGTTCATAGACGGCGTCGTGGTAGAGCACAGCAGCGACGATGGCGCCCAGGTCGTTGACCTGTTCGTGTTCGGTCAGGGCAGCAATCGAAACGAGCACAGCTTCGATGTGGCCAATCTTGTGGTAGCGGCGTTGCCGCTCGCGGTACCGAATCACCAGCCGGTCGAGCAGGTCGCTTCCGGCGCCGAGGTGTTCGGCCCAGGCGAGCTCGACGGGTGTCGGCGGCCGGTCAGCTGCAGTGTCGCGGTGGGCGTCATCGTGTGTGGTCACCCGTGCAGTCTGGCAGCATGTCGGCCGTGACCATCCTGATTGACGAAGCGCGCTGGTGGTTCCGAGGTGAGAAGTGGTGCCATTTGGTCAGCGATGTGTCGTATGACGAGTTGCACGACTTCGCTGACTTCGTCGGTATTCCGCGTCGCGGTTTCCAGGGCGACCATTACGACATCCCGCAGTCGTATCGACAACAGATGATCAACGCCGGCGCGAGCGTTGTGGAGAGCCGCGAGCTGGTACAACGACTCCGCGGCGCCGGGCTCCGTTTGTCGCCGGCGGAGCGTCGAGCACACATCGCTGCGAACTGAGGTTCAGCAGCGCCACCTCGGCGGGGCGCCGCTGACCTCGCGGGGGCAGGTGACACCGCTGCTGCCCAACACAATCCATTCGAGCAGTTCGAGCCCGGCCTCGTCGCACAGTTCAGCGATCTGTGCCCATCGAGCAAGGTCGCCGAGTTCGGCGCCGCCATTGGGGCGCACCGATCCGACGATGAGGCCAGCAGCTTCGACAGTGCTGCCGGCGGTGGATGCGATCCAGTCAACGGCGGCCACGACATCGTCAGGCCCGCGCGATTCGACGTGCGTGACACCGACGCCGCATCGAGCGTCGTCGAGGACGAAGAGCACGGTCTCCTGGATTGGTTCGGTGTCGATCGTCGACATCATGAGCCAGAGCGCCTCTGAGAAGGAGTCGACAGGGTCGAGCCGGGCGGAGGGGAGTGGACGCTCGCAGGGAGGGTAGGACATGTGGGACTCCTGAGACTGGGTGCGGTGACAGGAGGGAAGTCGGTGGTAATGACTCTAAAGATGGAGTGTCACAGCCGTTTTGGAGCCGCCAACTCCTGAGAAGTCCAGCATTGAGCTGAGATCGTTGCGACCCGACCGATATCTTGACGGTCTATGAGCGATTTCGTTCCCACCGCCGACGAACTGGTCGAACGCAACGCTGCGTTCGCCGCCCAGTTCTCCGACCACGATCTGCAGGTGGCACCCCTGCGCAAGATGGCTGTGGTTGCTTGCATGGACTCGCGGATGGACACGTTCAAGCTGCTTGGGCTCGAGAACGGTGAGGCCCACATCATTCGCAACGCCGGTGGCATCGTTTCTGACGACGTGATCCGCTCGCTGTGTCTGAGTCAGCGTGCGCTCGGCACCAGAGAGATCCTTCTTGTGCACCACACCGACTGTGGGCTGCAGAAGGTCACCGATGACGGCTTCCGCAACCAGCTCGAAGCCGACCTTGGCATCAAGCCCTGGTGGGCCGTCGAGTCGTTTATCGACCCGTATGCCGACGTGCGCCAATCGATGCAACGGCTGAAGGTCACCCCGTTCGTCGACGACACGTATGTCCGAGGGTTTGTCTACGACGTCACCACCGGTGAACTGCACGAAGTCACCATCGATGGCTGACGTTCGGATTTATCACAATCAACATTGAAACTCTTCGGTCAGTGCCGTGCGCATTGCAGAAGAACTCGGTGTCGACTTCGAGACTGTCAACTACATCCATAACCCGCCGGACGCCGACGAGTTACGCGGCATCATCGCCAAGCTCGAAGACCCGGCTACCGACATGGTGCGTCGTGACAGCAAGTTCAAGAAGCTCGAACTGACGAACGACGACGTTGCGACCGACGACCAGATCGTTGCCGTTCTTGTCAAGCACAAGCAACTGCTTCAGCGGCCCATTGTGGTGACCAAGACACGGGCGATCATCGGTAGGCCGAAGGAACGGGTCACCGACCTGCTCTCCTGAGCAGTTCGATTTCCTCCATGACCAACGCGAGCGCCGACGCACCGACGCGCTCACGCTGGGCATTGCTCCGCACGACGCTTGCCACGCAGCGCCGAAACCTGACGATCGCAACCCTCATTGGGCTGCTGTGGATGGGCGGCAAGGTCGCTGTCCCACGGTTGGTCGGGATTGGTATCGATCGTGGCATCGAAGCCAACGATCGGGTCTGGCTGTGGGCAGGCCTTGTCGCTGCAGCGGGCATCGCATCGGGCGTGTTCACCGCATTCCGTCGTTACTACGCCTTCCGCGAAGCGCGTTGGACCGAAACCAAGTTGCGCGAGCGGCTGTTCGGCCACATCTTGCGGCTGCATATCGGCTACCACGATCGGTCAGAGACGGGTCAACTGATGAGCCGCTCGTCGAGTGACCTCCAACAGATCCAGGCATTCGTCGTGATGATCCCGATCACGCTGTCGAACCTCGCCATGGTCATCTCGGTCACCGTCATTCTGGCGCTGACCAATCCGCTGCTGGCCCTCGTTGCGCTTGCCCCGTTGCCGCTTGTCAATTTTGCCGGTCGCCGGTTCTCGTCGTCGATTCATCCGGCCGTGCAAGCCGTTCAGCAAGAACAAGCCGAGTTGGCCACGGTCGTCGAAGAGACAGTGAGCGGTGTCCGAGTCATCAAGGGGTTCGGTGCCGAATCGGTGCAATCGGCCAAGCTTGAAATCGAAGCTGACGACATCCGGCGGGCATCAATCGACGCTGCCAAAATCCGTGCCAAGTATCTCCCTGCGATAGAACTGTTGCCACAGATCGGCTTGATCGGTGTGCTCGGTGTCGGCGGCTTGCAGGTCATCGATGGCGCCCTCTCGCTGGGCGAACTCGTTTCGTTCAACATCTATGTGGCACTGCTCGTGGCTCCGCTCCGAATGCTGGGCATGACCATTGCCTGGGGACAACGTGCCGCTGCAGCAATCGAACGGATCAACGATGTGCTCGACACGGTTCCGCTGATCACCGATCCTGCACGGCCAACAGCGCTGCCGACAGCCCAGAGCAATTCGGCACTCGGCGCAGTGCGCTTCGACCAGGTCGATTTCGGTTACGCCGACGACCTTCCCGTCCTCAAGAACTTCAACCTCGAACTTGCGGCTGGTCAGTCGATCGCGCTGGTGGGCGGAACCGGGTCGGGCAAGTCGACCGTGGCGCGTTTACTGATCCGCTTTTACGAGGCCGATGCCGGCTCGATCTCGATCGACGGTGTGCCGGTCGGCGATCTTGCGCTCCACGAACTGCGTCGTGCTGTTGGCGTGGTATTCGAGGACACGCTGCTCTTCCACGATTCGGTCGCCGCGAACATCGCGTTTTCCGATCCGGACGCGAGCCAGAGCGCGATCGAACGCGCCGCCCGACTCGCCGGTGCACACGACTTCATCATGGGGCTCCCCGACGCCTACGACACACAGCTCGGCGAGCGCGGCTATTCGCTCTCCGGCGGCCAGCGCCAGCGCATCGCCATCGCCCGGGCGATCCTTGCCGACCCTCGCATCCTCGTCCTCGACGATGCAACCTCGGCGGTCGATCCGTCGAAGGAACACGAAATCCGGTCGGCGATGTCGACGGTGATGGACGGTCGGACCACCATCGTCATTGCGCACCGCCCCGGCACGATCGCGCTGGCCGACACCGTTGCGCTTCTCGCTGACGGCCGTGTCGTCGCAACAGGCACCCACGACCATCTACTTGCCACCGACGCGCGCTACCGGGAAGTGCTTGCGGCCATGAGCGACGCCGACCGGGCCGCCACCGGGCCCACCGGATCGGGCCGCAGCTGATGTGGGGCATGAATGCGATCGAGGAAGAGGACCGCCTCGATGTCGACGCGGCCAAGCAGGTCATGCGTCGTGCCGCCCGGATGGCGGCGCCGTTCAAACGAACCGTCCTGTCGGCAATCGGCTGTACCGCCATGACGACGCTCGGCCTGCTCATGGGCCCGGTCATTGTTCGCTACGGGATCGACGACGGCATCAAACCGGCTGATAGCGCCACGCTGCGGACCGCCGTCATTGCGTACATCATCGTGGTGTCGATTGCCTACGTGTCGTCCCGTCAGCAATACATCTTCATCAACCGGGCTGGCGAGGGTTTCCTCCGGCTGCTTCGTATCCGAGTGTTCGGCCACATCCAGAAGCAGTCACTTGCCTTCTTTGACCGCAACAAGTCGGGTGTCCTCGTCGCTCGAATGACTGCCGACATCGAGTCGATGGCCGAACTGGTCCAGTGGGGCCTCCTCCAGTTTGTTTCGGCGGCACTGCTCCTGACCTTCTCGTTCATCCTGCTGCTGATCCTGTCGTGGCAGCTCACGATCGTGGCGCTCTTGGTGATGCCGGTCATCGTCATTGCGTCGCGCAAATTCCAGCGTGACTCCAACGCCGCCTACCTCGACGTCCGTGACAACGTCGGCTCGAACCTCTCGACCCTGCAGGAAGGGATCACCGGAGTCCGAGTCATCCAGGCGTACGCCCGTGAGCCCGAGCAGACCCGTCGCTTCGAAGAGTCGAACCGTGGCCTGTTCCGTTCGCACCTGCACAGCCTTCGGGTGTCGACCTGGTTCTTCGGGCTGGTCGAAGCGAGCGGCGTCATCGCATCAGCATTGGCGATCGGCGTTGGCGGCTGGCTCGTCAATCGGGGCGACGTCACCGTGGGGACGGCGGTTGCTGTGCTCTTGCTGTTGGCGCAACTCTTTGAGCCGGTCCAACAGCTCAGCCAGCTGTACAACACGGTGCAGTCGTCAACGGCCGCGCTCGACAAACTGTTCGGCATCCTTGACACCACGCCCGACGTGCTCGATGGTGAACTCGCCCTACCGGCGTCGGGTGCCCTTGCGGTGTCGGCCGTCGGCTTCCGGTATCCGGAGACCGAATCACTGGTGCTCGACGATGTCTCGATTACCGTTGCGAATGGCGAACGATTGGCCGTGGTCGGCGCGACCGGATCGGGCAAGTCGACGCTCGCCAAGCTGATGGCCCGGCTCTACGATCCGACTGCAGGCACCATCACCTTCGGCGGTGTCGACCTCCGTGATGCCACGATGGGCTCGCTGCGTCAGCGCGTCGTCGTTGTTCCCCAAGAGGGGTTCCTGTTCGGAGGCACGATTGCCGACAACGTCCGAGTTGCACGGGCCGACGCCTCTGATGACGATGTGCGAGCAGCGCTCGATGCCATTGGCGCACTCGACCGCTTCGAGCAGTTCGAAGAAGGCATCCACACCGAGGTACGAGAACGTGGCTCGCGCCTGTCGGCAGGGGAGCGACAGCTGGTGTCGCTCGCCCGTGCGGCCCTCGTTGACCCTGCAGTCCTCGTGTTGGACGAGGCAACGAGCAACCTTGACCCGGGCACCGAGGTCATTGTCGAACACGCACTCGAATCGCTGATGGGCAGTCGCACCACGATCGTGGTGGCCCACCGCTTGAGCACGATCCGGCGGGCCGACCGCATTGCCGTCATCGACGCCGGCAAGCTCGCCGAGCTCGGTACGCATGACGAACTGTTGGCCCTCGGGGGTCACTACGCCCGCCTGGCTCACGCTTGGGCTGCTTCCCAACCCAACTGACAACCCGAATCTCACCGACCTGGCGGGCGCCGCCAAACCAGACTGCGTGAAACTCGGGATGAATCCGAGCGGAAACCGCCGCATGGCGTCCCGAGATCGCTACGCCAGGCGGCGATCGGTCAGAGGATCTGCGAGAGAAAGAGCTTGGTGCGTTCTTCCTGCGGGTTGTCGAAGAAGTGCTCCGGTGTGCCGACTTCGACGATCTGCCCGTCGGCCATGAAGACGACACGGTCGGCGACTTCACGAGCGAAGCCCATCTCGTGGGTGACGCAGATCATCGTCATGCCATCGTTCGCCAAGGACTTCATCGTGTCGAGCACCTCTTTGATCATCTCGGGGTCGAGCGCTGAGGTCGGCTCGTCGAACAGGATGACCTTCGGGTTCATTGCCAGCGACCGGGCGATTGCGACGCGCTGTTGCTGACCGCCCGACAACTGTCCGGGGAACTTGCGAGCTTGCTCGGGGATCTTCACCCGTTCGAGCAGTTCCATAGCGGCCTTCTCGGCTTGGCCCTTGGGGATGTTGCGGACCTGGCGGGGTGCGAGGGTGATGTTGTCGAGCACGGTGAGGTGCGGGAACAGGTTGAAGCTCTGGAAGACCATGCCGGTCTCGCGGCGGATCTCCTGGATGTTGCGGACGTCGTTCGAGAGCGTGATGCCGTCGACGATGATCTCACCGCGGTCGTGCTTCTCGAGCCGGTTGATACAGCGGATCATCGTGCTCTTGCCCGAGCCGGACGGGCCGATGACGACGACCACCTCTTTCTCGCCGACATTCATGTTGATGTTGGTGAGTGCCTGAAAATTACCGAACAGTTTGTCGACGTTTTTCATCTCGATGATCGCCCGGCCAGAGCCCAGGATTTGGGTGGCGTCGGCGTTGACGGCGCCAGTTGGAGTGTTGCTCATCGCTGTGCCGGATTCCTTTTGAGAGTTGTTTTCATCGGACGCCGACCCCAAGCTGAGTTTCGAGTCGGCGGCTTTCCTTGGACATGGTGTACGCAAACGACCAGTAGCCGAGCGCGATAATTGAATACGTCACGAGTTGCAGGCTCTTGCCGAGGAAGGCGGGCTGGGAGTTAGCAACAGCCGCAAACTGGAAGAACTCGGCGACGCCGATCGTCGCGATGAGCGACGTGTCCTTGAACAGTGAGATGAACTGCCCGACCATCGCCGGGATGACAGCCCGCAGCGCCTGCGGCATCACGATCAGCCGCTGAATCTTCGCCGCAGACATTCCCGACGCTTGTGCTGCCTCGGTCTGGCCCTTGGGCACTGCTTGGAGGCCACCGCGAATGATTTCGGCGATGTAGGCCGCACTGAACAGGGCGATCACGATCATTGCCCGTGTGAGTGTCTCGGGCGTCTCCACTGATAGCGGGAACAGTAACGGCAGGATGAAGCTCGAGAAGAGCAACAACGAGATCAGCGGCACGCCGCGGACGAACTCGATGAACACGACGCAGAAGCCCCTGATCACCGGAAGTGTAGACCGGCGACCAATGGCGAGCAGGATGCCGATGGGCATGCCCGAAGCAATACCGACCACCGTGGCGAACAATGTGAGATGAAGACCACCCCAGTCTTCCCAGCCGAAGCCGTCGAACCCGATGACGTTGACGGCAAACCACGTTGCGGCGCCGATGACGATCGGGCCGCCAGTGCGGATTGCCATGGACGTGGGGTCGGATCCTTCGACTCGTTTCGACAGCTCGCTTGCTGCGATCGCCAACGCAACAACGCCAGCACTCATTGCGATGAGGCCGCCGGTTCCGGCAAGGACTGCCATCGCCACAATGGTGCCGATCGCCATCATCGCAACTGCCAGCGAGCGAATCGATGCGGGAAGCGCCCAGCCGACGAAGCGTGACGCAATGATGGCACCAACCCCGCCAATCACGCCGAGGACGGGAGGCAACGTCTGTGAGAACGACACCATCAACGCAATGAACGCCAGCACTGGCCAGAAACGACCGAGCAGGCTGAGCAGAGATGGGCGCTCGCCAACGAGGCCCTTTTCGTTGGCGTCGTCGTATGCGCTGTGGGCCATGGCGGCGGTGCCGATACCGAACGTGCCGATCAGCAGGAATGCCGAGGTCCAGAGGCGCCAGAGCTCATCGCTGGGAAACTGCCCGACCATGAAGTTGCGCAGGTTGACGCGGACAATTTCCCATTCCTCGCCAGCAACCCATCCGAAGCTTTGCACGAGCAAGAAGACAACAACAACACCGAGTACAACCGTGATGATCGAGTTCATGACGTTGTTGAACAGGTTGTCTTTGACCCACTTGGCAGGAGTGGTGTCCGAGTGCAGCGGAGTGTGGTTCGCCGATTCTCTGGCTTCGGTCATGTCAGCGCCCCACAATCTGCAGTCGTCGGTTGATGACGTTGCCGATAGCCGACAGCACCAGGGAGAACACGAGGTACACAACCATCAAGATGAAGAGCAGTTGCGGCGCCGGGCGGGACTGCCCGAACAGGTTCTGAATGACGCCGGTAATTTCGGCGAATCCAACGGCGAAGGCCAGCGATGAGTTCTTCGTGTAATTGAGGAACTGGTTGATCAGCGGCGGGAAAGCGACCCGAAAAGCCTGTGGCAGAATGACGAATCGGTATCGCTGGAAGCTGTTTAGTGCGAGCGCGTTGCCAGCCTCAACCTGGCCCTTGTCGACAGACAGAATACTGCCGCGGACGATTTCAGCGATGTGTGATGCGGTGTACAACACGAGGCCGACCATGACAGCCGCGTAGGGCATGATCATCGTGACGCCACCGACATACACCCGGTCGATGATTTCAGGGGTCGTGATATCGAACGGACCACCGAGAGCAATGAAGCCGGCCACCGAAATGGCGACAAAGGTGCCGAGGCCGTAGAGCACACGGTGGTGCGGGGTGCCGGTGCGATCGAACAGACGGCTGCGCCAGATCCATAGGGCGACTGCGGCGAGCAGCCCGAGGAGCACGACGATCTGGAAGGTGCCGAAATTGTTGCCGCTGACGATCGACGGGAATCCGAATCGAAGGTTGTTGAAGATGAATGTTTCCCCGAACGGGAGCCACGAAATGCGCGCAGGGGGGAAAGCGTTGAGGAAGATCGTCCACGTGAGGACAATGACCAACAGGACGGGAATGTTGCGGAAGAACTCGACGTAGACGGTGGCGATTTTCGACAGCAGCCAGTTGGTGGACAGCCGAGCGATGCCGATCAGCGTGCCGAACATGACGGCGAGCGGGATGCCGACGATGATGATGAGAAAGGTGTTCCTGACGCCCTGTGTCAACGCTTCGCGAATCGCCGCATTCGAATTCAGTGGGTTGTCCGCAATGGAGATGCCGCTTGGCTGATCAAGGAATCTGAAGTCGAGCTCGAGGCCGATGTCGGAAGTTCGTGCCCGGAAGTTGGCCCACAAATAGTCGGCAGCAGACCAGATGAGTCCGAGGGCTGCGACCTGGGCGGCAAGAACAAGAACGCGACTGTCACGCCACGGCGGCGGTTCGTCGGCGTGGCTGCGAGAGGAGCTACGGACTTTCCAGTACGCGATGTAGAGCGCGGCAAAAATGGCGAGAATGATGGCGAGACGAAGGACGCGTTCAAGCATGAGATTGAAACCCGTCGGGGTGGCCGCACGATTACGACCACCCCGACGTCAGTTCAGGATGTGACTCTTCTGAGTTAGCGGAACGGCGGCACGTACATGAGGCCACCATCCGTCCACAGAGCGTTCGGGCCGCGGCTGAGGCTTAACGGCGCAAGGTTGCGCTCGAAGATCTCGCCGTAGTTGCCGACCTGGCTGATGATGTTGCTCGCAAAGTCGGTGGGCAGGCCCAGTCCGACTTCGGCGATGACTTCGTTGCCGTCGCCATCGCTGATCGGCAGACCGAGGAATCGGCGGATGCCGGAGTCTTCGCTGTCGGCGAACGAACCGATGTTTTCGGACGTGATACCGAATTCTTCGGCCTGGATCGTCGCCATGACGGCCCAGTTCACTGCCTGTGCCCATTCCGTGTCGCCATCAGCAACCACGGGGCCAAGCGGCTCCTTGGAGATGATGTCGGGAAGGATGGAGGTCTCGATGTCGAGGGTGGCGGCGAATGCTGCCAGCTGTGACGCGTCCGAGGTCCACACTTCGCACTGCTCGGCCACGAAGGCTGGCTGCAGTTCGTCGTTGGACTCGAACTCGAGGGCGGTGAACGGGATGCCACGATCGCCGAGGACGGCGTTCAGGTTGAGCAACGTCGTTGTGCCGGTGAGCACGCAGATGGTGGTGTTCGACGCGTCGGCGATGGTGTCGATGCCGCTGTCGGCACGAACCATGAAGCCCTGGCCGTCGAAGAACGTGGTCTGCAAGAAGTTGGCCTGCTCGGCGCCGTCACGTGACGCCGTCCAGGTCGTGTTGCGGATCAGCACGTCGATCTCGCCGGACTGCAGCGTTGGGAAACGCTGCGCTGCGACCAGCGGGGTCACATTGACGGCTTCAGAGTCGCCGAGTACGGCTGCTGCGATGACCTTGCAGAAGTCGATGTCGAATCCGCTGAAGGAGCCGTCGGCATCGATGATGCCAAAGCCCGGGAGTGTGTCGTTGCCGCCACATTCGAGCACGCCGGCTGCTTGGACGGCGGCGAGTCGGCCACCTGCACTCTGTGTCACTACGACATCGTCGGCAGCGTCGCTCGTGTCGGCTGCGGTGCCGGCGGTGGTTTCTTCGGTAACAGCACTGTCGCCAGTGGTGCTTTCTGCTTCGCCGTCGCTACTCGATGAGCAAGCGGCGGCTACGAGGCTGAGTGCCATGACGACACCTGCGGTGCGCTTGAGCGCATTTCCCCTACGAATCATGTGTTCTCCTCCTGGTTTGCCAGCATTGGTGCTGTCGTTGTGTTTACATAACGATTGATTACGTGACCAAAGTCACGTGAGCAACTCGCATCGACGCTACCACCAGAATTTCGGAGGCCTCCCGAAAGTTCGATGAATGCCACGTTGCTTTGGCGTTGCAGGCAGAATGGCGGCCATGAACGATGCCAGCGGAACTGTCGCCAACGTCAACGTCTCGGTCGCCAAGTCGGCACCGAAGTCTGCAACCGCAGTGGCGTACGCCGTTGCCACCAAGGGCGCAGTTGCTCGCCAACTCGGGCTCAACCGGGCAGCGCTCGAAGCAAACAAGTTCGAGGGAAAGATTGGGCAGTCGCTCGCCGTGCCGAATGCCGGAGGAGTTGCCTACGCAATCGGTATCGGCGACCCGGGCTCCATCGACATCACCGCTGTACGTCGTGCCGCTGCTGACTTCGCCCGTGTAACCGCCAAGCACGCCGAAATCGCCATCAACCTGGCCGACCTCGGCCACCTCGATGCGAAAGAGGCCGGTCAGGCCGTTGCCGAAGGTGTGCTGCTCGGCACGTATCGCTACGTCGGCCTGAAGGGTGATGTAGCGGTCGGCTCACGGCTCGTGTCGGTCACCGTCGTTGCCGGCGACAAGCGAGCCAAGGGAGTCCAGCAGGGCGTCGAGCGCGGTGTGATTGTCGGCGTCGCAGCGACGTTCGCCCGTGAGCTGGCAAACACGCCACCGTCGTACCTCAACGCGAAAGACATCGCGGCCAAGGCCGTTGCGCTCGCAGATGACGCCGGCCTCGAAGTCGAAGTGTTCAACAAAGACCAACTGTTGGCAATGGGCTGTGGCGGCATGATCGGGGTGAACGCCGGTTCGACCGAACCGCCACGCATGGTCAAGCTGACGTACTCGCCCAAGAACACCCCGAAGAACGGCAAGGTGGCCCACCTGGCGATGGTCGGCAAGGGTGTCATGTATGACTCAGGCGGTATCAGCCTGAAGCCGAGCAACGCCGATCATGTCGCCATGAAGATGGACATGTCCGGCGCGGCTGCGGTCCTTTCGGCGATGTCTGCCCTGAAGGCATTGAAGTGCAAGACCAAGGTCACAGCCTGGTTGATGTGCACCGACAACATGCCGTCCGGGAGCGCGCTCAAGCTCGGTGATGTGCTCACCATGCGGAATGGCAAGACCGTCGAAATTCACAACACCGACGCCGAGGGGCGCCTGATACTCGCCGACGGCCTGTCGCTCGCCGCCGAAGAGGCTCCTGACGGCATCATCGACATCGCCACCCTGACCGGTGCGGCACTCGCCGCGCTGGGTACCGAGATTGCCTGCGTTCTGGGCACGAACCAGCCGTTCGTCGAGCAGGTGAAGGCCTGCGCCGAAACTGTCGACGAAGCGGTGTGGCAGCTTCCGATGGCGACCGCCCAGTACCGCAAGCTGCTCGACTCGGTCGTTGCCGACATGCGCAACATCGGTGGTCCATACGCGGGCACGATCACGTCGTCGATCTTCCTCAGCGAGTTCACCGGCGACGTGCCGTACGCGCACCTCGACATCGCCGGCCCGATGGAGAAGCAAAGCGACGGCGGCCTCTACGCCAAGGGTGCGAGCGGCTTCGGTACCCGACTGCTCATCGACTTGGCCTGCAACTTCACGGCCCCCGAATAGTTGCGAAAGGGGCCTGACCCCAAACGCAACTGTGTGTCGGCTGATTGCATCAGTCGAGCTGGGCGATGTTGTCGGCGACCTGAGCCGCCACGTCAGAGACCACCCCGAGCGCTCGGAGTTGATGTTCGATCACGTTGCGGTCGTCACCGACGTTGAGCATGGCCATGGCGAGTTGGTGGGCTCGGGTGAAGGGGTCCTCGCCGCCAGCGTTGGGCTGCCAGCGGGCGTGCTCGAGCTGCAGCTGTTCAGGCATGCGTCGCAGGTGCCGATGCCCGACCGGCGGGATACGTCGGCGAACAGCGAGCCCGCCGCCCGGGAGTGGGTGGGCCATCCCGAACATCACGCAACGCTGCAACGCCCGGCTGAACGGGCTCGATCTGCCCGGGAAGAATTTGAGCCCCATCGAGGCCGCCGTCACCTGGAGATCCAACTCGTACCCGTCGGGTTCGAGTTCGAGACCTGAAGCGAGTCGGCGCAGCAACCACGTTGCTGTCGGGCCGAGCACACCGAGCCAGAAGATCTCGACGTACCTCGACCGCGGGTCGTGACCCCGATCGTCGACAACCGGGTCGATCCACGGTCGAATCATGAGGAGCGGGAGAGATTCGAGCGCCTCGGCCTCGGTCGGATCGACGTTGTCGGGTGTGTGAGCACGCCCGGCGACCGGAGGCGGGGGAGGCGGGGGAGACGGGGGAGACGGTGTAATGGAGTGAAGTGACACGAGGACCTCCGCACGGTGGCGACAGATGAGATGTACGGAAGAAGTCGGCATCAAGACAGTGGGGAGTTCGGTCGCCGAACGGGAAATATGCGTGCTGCGCTGTCTCCGCTGACCAGTCGGACCGGACGTACTGGCTGGTCTCGGCCCGCCTGAAATCAGGTTGCGACGATGGGGTCGAGCCTGAGCTCGGGTTCGTTCTGCTCGATGCGCTGCAGGGCGTATTTGTTCTCGAACAAGGCGACCAGGTCACCGCTGAATCGAGCGAGGATACGGACGCCGGGCTTCTGCCGGAGTACCTCGGCCGACTCTTTGTCGGTCACCCGAATCGCCTGATACGGCGCCGGCGAAATCTCGATTGGGGCGTTGAACTCGAACTCGAGTCGGTTGGCGAAGACATCGAATTGGAGTTGTCCCACTGCGGCTAGAACGGGCGAGGCATCGCCCCAGTCTGGGTCTTTGAGGACCTGAACGACGCCCTCTTCGTTGAGCTGCGCCAGGCCCTTGCGGAACTGCTTTGACTTGGCGGTGTCGATTGGCCGAGCGGTGGCGAACACTTCAGGTGCGAACGACGGGATCGGCGGGAACTTGACCTTCGGGCCGGTTTCGTCGAACAGCGAGTCACCAATGTTGAGGCCGGTCGCGTTGACGAGCCCGACCACGTCGCCGGGGAATGCCTCGTCGACGGTCGTGCGTTCGGCACCGAACACTGTGGAGGCGTACTTCGTGGCGAATGGCCTGCCGGTGCGTTCGCAGGTCATGACCATGCCGCGGTCGAACTTGCCCGAACAGATGCGTGCAAAGGCGATCCGATCCCGGTGGTTTTTGTCCATGTTGGCCTGGACCTTGAACACGAATGCCGACACTGGAGTATCGAGCCCGCGAGGCTTGTCGTTGATGTCGAGGCGCGGCAGCGGGGCTGGCGCAAGATCGACGATGGCGTCGAGCAGGTGGCGCACCCCGAAGTTTGTGAGCGCTGAACCGGCGAATACCGGAGTCGACTCACCTGCGAGGAACGACTCGAGGTCGACGTTTGCGCCAATCGCGTCGAGGAGGCCGCTCTCTTCAGCGGCCTTGTCCCACTCTTTGCCCTCTTCGGCTGCGGCGCGCTCAGCGTCGACTTCTTCTTCGGGGGCAATCTTGGAACCGCGAGCGGTGCGCGTGAAGCGGGTGAAGACGTCGGTGCGACGGTCGATCACGCCGCGCAGATCACCGAACGAGCCAACCGGCCACGTGGCGGGAGTCGGTCGGAGGCCAATTTGGGTTTCGATCATGTCGAGGAGTTCGAGCGGTTCGAGGCCGGGCCGGTCGAGCTTGTTCAGGAACGTGATCACCGGGAGTTTCTGTGTGCGACAGACTTCGAACAGCTTGAGTGTTTGGGGTTCGATGCCCTTTGCGGAGTCGAGCACCATGACGACGGCGTCGACGGCTGACAGCACTCGATATGTGTCTTCGGAGAAGTCGCGGTGACCCGGGGTGTCGAGCAGGTTGAGTTCGTGCTGCCTGTACGGGAAGTTCAGGGCGGTCGACGTGATCGAGATACCGCGCTTCTGCTCCATGTCCATCCAGTCGGACGTGGCTGAGCGGCGGCCCTCATGAGCTTTGACAGCGCCGCCCGAGGTGATCGCGCCTGCATACAGCAGGAACTTCTCGGTGAGTGTCGTCTTGCCCGCGTCAGGGTGGCTGATGATGGCAAACGTTCGGCGACGTTTTGCTTCGTTCAACACCTGATCAGACAAGGTCGCCCACGCTAGCGGCGCGCCACCGAAGCGGGAGCCGAGGTTCTTGCTCCGTCGTTGATGGCCGGATCGAGTGGATCACAGCGGGTGAGTCGGTAAGTATCGAGGCGTGTTCAACGACGTTGCTTCCGTGCCCAGCCTTCCTGTCGGCCACGGCGCTGCTCGTGAGGCGCTCGCCAAGGCGTCGCGCGTGGTCGTGCTGACCGGTGCGGGCATTTCCACCGACTCGGGGATTCCTGACTTCCGCGGCCCAAACGGATTATGGACGAAGAACCCAGCAACCGAGAAGGCGTCGAATCTCCAGCACTATCTGAACGAGCCGGAAGTGCGCCAAGCGGCCTGGCAGAACCGACTGACCACTCCGGCCTGGACGGCGCAGCCGAACCGTGGCCACGCTGCCATCGTCGAGATTGAGCAGCGGGGTCAACTGCACGGCCTGATCACGCAGAACATCGACGGTCTGCATCAAAAGGCCGGCAACGATCCAGCCAAGGTCATCGAGGTGCACGGCACGGTGTGGTTTACCCGCTGTTGGGAATGCAAGGACCAGCGGCCAATGGAACAGAGCCTCGAACGGGTGCGCGCTGGCGAGATCGATCCGTCGTGTCTGGAGTGCGGTGGCATCTTGAAGAGCGACACCATCAGCTTCGGTCAGGCACTCGTGCCCGAAGTGATCGACCGTGCATTACAGGTGAGCGAAGAGTCCGATGTGCTGCTTGCCGTCGGTTCGACGCTCAGCGTTTTTCCGGCCGCCAACTGCGTGCCGCGAGCGAAGGCGAACGGCGCGACGGTGATCATTGTCAACGGGGACGAGACAGGAATGGATCGTTATGGGGACCATCTTCTGGTCGGCCAGATCGGCGAGATCCTGCCAGCGTTGGTTCGCTGACTCGGGCCTTTGCACGGCTGGCGAGGAATGCGCCGCTGATCACGAGCCCGATGCCGACTACAGCAATCGGAGCGACAGTGTCACCGCGAAAGGCGATGCCGAGGGCGAGTGACACCACCGGGATGATGTAGGTGATGAATGAGGCGCGAGTCGATCCCACACGGCCGACGAGGGTGCCCATGATGGCGAACGCAATGCCCGTTCCGAACACGCCGAGTACGAGCACAGCGATGAGGGGGCCGACTTCCCACTCGGCGCTGCGAATGTCCCAGAGGCCGTAGGGGATAGTCCACAGCGTCGCGAGTCCAAGCATGCGCGCCATCAACGGCAGTGAGCCGTACTTCTGCTGGAGCGGCGCAGCAAGGTTGATGGCGAAGCCGTAGCAAAGGGTCGCTCCGAGCACCATGAACACGCCAGAAGCGGCGTTCGAACCGTTGCCGACCGACGGAGCGCTGATCAATGCGATACCGACGAAACCGACAACAAGGCCGAGCAGCAGCGCTCCGTGGGCACGTTGACGAAGCAGCACGGCTGCAACGGTGGCCGCGAAGATCGGTGTTGCGCCGTTGAGGAGTCCGGTGACCGAGGAGTTGATGTGCTGCTCGGCGATGGGGAAGAGCGTGAACGGGATGGCGACCCAGAGCACCGAGAGTAGGAGCAGTTTGGACCGGTCGTCGGGCTCGATCTGGACGTCGGTGACTGCGCTCCCGACCCGCGTGGTGATCGACCGGGGGAGTGCCCACAGTGCCGCAGCGCCCGAACCGACGCGGAGCAGGGTGATCAGGCCCGGCGGAAGCGCATCGAGGCCAATGTCGATGAAGACGAACGACGAGCCCCAGATCGCAGCAACGGAGACGAACAGTGCCCAGTCTTGCGTGGTGAACTGGCCATCGTTTGAGGCAGTGGCCGACGTGAACATCTTCTGAGAGGTGGCGGGGGCGTTGCTCACAAGGGCACGCTAACGATCGACGAGTCCGATGACCGGCAAGTTACGTACAGACATTCGGGTGTTTCCGTCGTAGTGAGGTGTGGCATCCCGGCCCAACAACCCGGCCGGCCGAGAGCAGTGGGGAATGACGCCGCACATGAGTGGGTTACACGGGACCCCACTAGATACCCGACCTGATTGGTAGGCTTTTCATCATGGCAACCTTCCGTGACCTTCTCTCGGCTGCAAAGTCTGAGATTACCGAAGTCGACACCGAGGCAGCTGCGGCAGCGATCGCCGATGGTGCGATGGTGCTCGACGTCCGCGAGCCTGACGAGTACGAGGAAGGCGCCCTGCTTGGTGCCATCCACATTCCGCGTGGTCACCTCGAAGCCCAGATCGAGGGTCGCATCATCGACAAGGAATTGCCGATCGTGGCGTACTGCGCCGGAGGTGTCCGGTCGGCCTTCGCCGCCAAGACGCTCGCCGAACTCGGCTACACGAACGTGCTCTCGATGGAGGGCGGCTATGGCCGCTGGAAAGACGAGGGCCGCGAGTGGAAGGCGCCCGTGTCGCTCACACCTGAGCAGAACAATCGCTATAAGCGGCACCTGCTGCTGCCTGAAGTCGGCACTGCCGGCCAGGTCAAGTTGCTTGATGCGAAGGTCCTCATGCTTGGTGCGGGTGGCCTCGGTTCCCCTGCGGCGATGTACCTTGCGGCAGCCGGCGTCGGCACAATCGGCATTGTCGACATGGACGACGTCGATGCGTCGAACCTGCAGCGTCAGATTTTGCACAACATTGATCGCATCGGCGACCGCAAGGTCGATTCGGCCAAAAAGACGCTCACCATGCTCAACCCTGACGTCAACGTTGTCACCTACGACACGCGGCTCGATGCGTCGAACATCATGGACATCCTCGAGGGCTACGACGTTGTTGTTGATGGCGCCGACAACTTCCCGAGCCGCTATCTGCTGAACGACGCCAGCGTCAAGCTCGGCATCCCGGTCGTGCACGGCTCGATCTTCCGCTTCGAAGGCATGGTCAGCGTGTTCCACCCGACCAAGGGGCCGACGTATCGCGACATGGTCCCCGAGCCTCCTCCGGCCGAGCTCGCTCCGAGCTGCGCCGAAGCTGGCGTGCTCGGCGTGCTGCCTGGCATTATCGGTTCGATCCAGGCGCTTGAAACCATCAAGGTCATCCTCGATCTCGGCGAGCCGCTGATCGGGCGCATCTTGACGGTCGACACGAGCGATATGGAGTTCCGGGTCTTCAACCTGAAGCCGAACCCTGAGAACGAAGTGACCTACGAGAACCGTGATCGCATTCAGATCAGGGAACTCGACGGGTTGTGTGCTCCCGGCCTCAGCTGACCAGCGATTACTGACGGTCGTACCGCTACCTTCGGGTGATGGCGATCGACGTGCTTACATCGGGACAGGCGTGTGGGGCAACGGTGACCGGGGTCGACCTCACCGCACCGCTCGACACTCAAACGGTTGCTGAAATTCGGGCTGTGTGGCTGGAGCATCATGTACTTGCCTTCCCCGAGCAGCCGATGAGCGATGATGATCTCGAACGGTTCACGCTCGCCTTCGGTGGCTTCGGTGATGACCCGTTTATTGCGCCGATCGCCGGGCGTGATCATGTGATCGCCGTCGAGCGTCGTGCCGACGAGACAGCGCCGCTGTTTGCTGAGAATTGGCACAGCGACTGGAGCTTCCAAGCCACGCCGCCCTCCGGCACCTGCCTGTTCGGGGTCAAGATTCCTCCGATGGGTGGCGACACGCTGTACGCCAACCAGCATGGCGCATTCGACGCAATGCCGGATGATCTTCGGGATCGGCTCACCGGGAAGATGGCGGTGCACTCAGCTCGCGGTGGCTACGCACCTGACGGGACGTACGGGGCCGACGATCAGGCCACCGACCGAAGCATGGACATCCGGCCCTCCGACGAAGCAATGGCCACCCAACTCCACCCGATCATCCGCGAGCATCCTGAAACCGGGCGGCTCGGGGTTTTCAGCTGCATCGGTTACATCATTGGCATCGAGGGGATGGCCGATGATGCTGCCCGAGAGCTACTGTTCGAGTTGTACGCGTGGCAGACCCGCGACGAGTTCCAGTACCGCCATGTGTGGCAGCAGGACATGCTGACAATGTGGGACAACCGCTCAGTGCTCCACAGGGCCACCGGTGGCTACGACGGTCACCACCGCCTCCTCCACCGCACCACCATTGCCGGCTAAAGCGACCGGGCCAGCGCAGGTCAGTTGAGGAATTCGGGCTCGCGTGCAACGAGTTCGTCCCAGAACGGCTGAAATTGGAACCAGCCGGCGACATCGCTGCCCTGCGCCTTGAGGCCGTCTTCGCAGAAGGCTTGCGGGATTTCGATCGGGGTGCCAGCTGCTTCGGCAACGAGCTGACTTTGGCAGGCGCGCTCGAGCGCGATGAACCACCAGACCGCGGCGTCGACCGAACCGCCGGTGGTAATCAGCCCATGGTTCTGGTGGATCATGGCCTTCTTGTCGCCGAGAGCATCGGCCATCTTCTTGCCGATCTCCTTGCTGAGCACGACGGCGCCACTGCCGTCGCTGCAGAGGGCGACATCGTTGTAAAACATCGTCGAGTCTTGAGTGATCATCTTCAGCGGCTTGCCGAGTGTCGAGAATGTCTTGCCGTACATCGAGTGCGAGTGCGCAGCTGCCATCACGTCGGGACGAGCCTGATGAATCTGGCCGTGAATGGCAAATGCTGCCTGGTTGAGCGGGCCGTCACCTTCGACCACTTCGCCCTCGTGGTTGACACAAATCAGGTCACTCACGGTCATCAGCTTGAAGTTGGTGCCGAACGGGTTGACCCAGAAACGGTCGAGATGCTCGGGGTCACGAACGGTGACGTGCCCGGCCACACCCTCGGCGAGGTGCAAGCGACCCATCGTGCGCAGACCGCAGGCGAGGCGTTGCTTGCGATGGAGACGTTCTGCAGCAAAATCTTCCTGTGGCGTGGTTGCCTCTTTTTCGATTTCGGCGAGCTGGTCTTCGATCGTGTTGGCCATGTTCGAACAGTAGCTCCGGTGTCAAGTGAGCCGGGGGTCGGCGGAACCGGACATGTCAGTCCAGATTTCCGACCGGGCGTCAGGCGGGATCGGCCTGGACAATTCGCTCGACACGTTCGATCTCGTCGCGTTCCTGCACAGCGACACCAACCAATACCAACGCAATGCCGATGACATCGATCATCGAAGGGCGCTGGTCGAGAGCGATCCAACCGACGAGTGATGCGGTGACCGGAAGCAGCGCGAGAAGAAGCGAGAAGCGGCGGATCGGAATGCGCCGCAAGGTGAACTGGTCGATGCCGTAGCCCACGGCGTTGGAGAAGATGCCGACGAGGAGGCAGAGACCGAGGAGTAGCGGGGAAACCCACACCGGTCCGCTCCATGGTGCGCCGACGGGGGCAGTCGCGATGGTGCCGATGACGAGGCCAAGACCGAGCCCGGCAACGCCGCGATCGACGTGCGCGACCCGGGCCCCGAAGACGATGTAGAGCGCCCACAGCGCAGAAGCGATCAGAATGAACACGAGGCCTGCCAGGTTGCTGTCGACTTCCACACCGCCGAGCACCACGACGCCAACGATGGCGAACGCAAGCGCGACCCCGTTCCGCACTGACCGTGTCGTGCAGGCTGCAACGAGGATCGGTCCAATGAACTCGATCGTGACGCCCTTGCCCAAGTCGATGCGGTCGATCGCCAAGTAGAAGAAGATATTCATCAGCGCTGTCGTGATGCCAAACATCGCAACGCCAACCAACTGTTGCCGCGTCCACCCGCGCCACCAGCCGCGTGAAATGACCAGGAGCGCACTGCCTGCACCCATCACTCGGAACCACGCCACGGTCTGCGGCTCAACCGAGTCGAAGAGCAGAACGGCGATTGCTGCGCCGATGTACTGAGCTACGGCTGACAGGACGAACAGTGCCTCGGGTTGTGCAGTGCTGAGCCAGCGCGAGATCGGCCCGGGTGACTGCCTTTCGTCCATCGCGGCGAGCATAAGGCTGCTGTGCCACGCTCATGGTGTGAACCGCTCGATCAATCCAACCTCGATTGCTGCTCCGGCTGCGAACTACCACCACGCTGTGGTCACAGAAAATCCGACGCGCTGGCTCCACACCTCGGGTGTCGTGCCGACTGCACCTGACGGTTCGACACCGGCTGGGGTCGGCGAGCAAGCCACCGTGGTGTGGCAGAACATCGCCGCCATGCTTGACGACGCCCAGATGTCGCGAAACGACATCGTGTCCGTCACCACCTACGTTGTTGTCGGCCAGCCACTGGGGCCGGTCATGGCCGCGCGGGACGCCTTCCTCGGAGCGCACCGGGCAGCATCGACCTTGGTCACGGTGCCTGAGCTGGCCCGACCGGAGTGGCAGATGGAAGTCGCCATCGTCGCAGCCAGCTGAGGAAGCAACTTGGACTGCACTGGGTCGGCGGGCCTGGGTCGCAATACGATCACCGACATGGCTGACGTTTCCGATCTCCCTCAGACCGACTCCGGCATCCCGATCAGGAAGCTGTATGACGAGCATGATCTCGCTGACTGGAATGCGGCAGCGAAGCTCGGAACGCCGGGCGAAGCGCCGTACACGCGTGGCGTGCACTCGTCGATGTACACCGGACGCCTCTGGACGATGCGCCAGTACTCGGGTTTCGGCAACGCCGAAGCCACCAACGAACGCTTCAAGTTCCTTCTGAACGCGGGCCAGACCGGCCTCAGCTGTGCGTTCGACTTGCCCACCCAGATGGGCTACGACTCTGACCACGGTCGGGCTGAAGGCGAAGTCGGCAAGGTCGGCGTCGCAATCGACTCGATGGAAGACATGCGACTGCTCCTCGCGGGGCTTCCGCTCGACAAGGTGTCGACGTCGATGACGATTAACTCGACCGCGGCGATCTTGCTGCTCATGTACGAGTTGGTTGCCGAAGAGAACGGTGTGTCCTCCGAGCAGATCAGTGGCACTATCCAGAACGACTTGCTGAAGGAGTACATCGCCCGCGGCACCTACATCTACCCGCCGCGGCCATCGATGCGGATCATCACCGACATCTTCGAGTACTGCTCCGAGCACGTGCCGAACTGGAACACGATCTCGATCTCCGGGTATCACATCCGCGAAGCCGGCTCGACGGCCGTGCAGGAAATCGCCTTTACGCTCGCCAATGCGATCGCCTACGTGCAAGCGGCAATCGACGCTGGTCTCGACGTTGACGACTTCGCGCCGCGGCTCAGCTTCTTCTGGAACGGGCACAACAACTTCTTCGAAGAGATCGCCAAGTTTCGTGCGAGCCGTCGTATGTGGCACACGATCATGACCGAGCGGTTCAACGCTCAGAACCCGAAGTCGACGATGCTGCGGTTCCACACGCAGACCGGCGGCTCGACGCTCACGGCGCAGCAGCCGATGAACAACATCATGCGCGTCACGCTGCAGGCGATGGCCGCAGTGATGGGCGGAACCCAGTCGCTCCACACCAATGGTTTCGATGAGGCGTTGAGCCTGCCGACCGAAGACGCCGCACGCATGGCGCTCCGCACGCAGCAGGTCATCGGCTACGAATCTGGTGTGGTCGACACGCCGGACCCGATGGCCGGCTCGTACCTCGTGGAGTCGCTGACCGACGAGGTCGAGCGGCTCGCCTGGGAGTACATCGCCACCATCGACGAGAAGGGCGGCGCAGTTTCGGCGATCGAGCAGGGTTTCCAGATGGAAGAAATCGAGAACTCGGCCTACGAGTACACGAAGTCGATCGACGACGCGAGTCGCACGATCGTGGGCGTCAACAAGTTCAAGATGGACGGCGAGCCCGAGCCGGTCGTGTTCCCGATCGATCCAGCACTCGAGCCGAGCCAGATTCAGCGCTTGAAGGCCTACAAGGCCAACCGTGACACCTCGGCTGTTGAGTCGGCACTGGCCAAAGTGAAGTTGACGGCGCAAGGCTCCGACAACGTGCTCTACAGCATCAAGGATGCGCTCCGTGCCGACTGCACCCTCGGCGAAATCAGCGACAGCCTCCGCGAGGTTTTTGGTATCTACACGCCGTGATGCCTCGAACCAAAAGTTTCAGTTGGGGCTGACCCCAGCCGAAACTTAGAGTTCGGCAGTGATGGCGGCGAGCAGTTCGTCGAAAGTTTTGATCGCAGGAAACTGCGGGAACTCGGCGATGACGTTGTCCGGTGCGTGGAACAGGAAACCGGCGTCGGCTTCGTTGAGCATCGTGGTGTCGTTGTAGCTGTCGCCCGCCGCGATCACCTTGTAGTTGAGGCCGTGAAAGGCCTGAACCGACGTGCGTTTCTGGTCGGGCTGGCGCAGTTGGTAGTCGATGATGCGATCGTCTTGGACGATGAGGCGATGGCAGAACACGGTGGGCCAACCGAGCTGGCGCATGAACGGCTGAGCGAACTGCTCGAACGTGTCACTCAAGATGATCACCTGTGTTTGTGTACGCAGTTCGTTGAGGAATGCTTTCGCTCCGTCGAGTGGCGCAAGGCCAGAGATGACGTCTTGGATCAGCGACATCGTGAGGCCGTTTTGTTCGAGGATGTCCAAGCGATACCGCATCAACACGTCGTAGTCGGGCTCGTCGCGAGTGGTCCGTGTCAGCGCTTCGAGGCCGGTTCGTTCGGCGACGGCGATCCATACCTCAGGAATGAGGACGCCTTCGAGATCGAGCGTGACGAGAGTCTGTTGCACAGTCACGATTCAATCAGCTCGACACGCGAGTGATGGACAGCATCGGCCGTTCAGGCGCGGTGCACTCGCCGTCGGGCCACCCGAGGTAGAGCACGGCGATGACGCGATCTTCCTGGTCAAAGCCGCACAGTTCGAGCACTTTTGGTGGGCGAGTGAGCGCCGGAGTCGACCAGAAGCTGGCGAGACCGAGTGCTGTTGCACCGAGGAGTACGTTCTGGATTGCAGCTGCAACGGCGTCGCGGTTCTCGTGGTGCAGCATCTCGTTGGCGTGTGGCTCACAGCCGACAACGAGGACCGACGGGGCCCTCGTGTACTTGGTGCGCGTCTTCTCGCGTTTCGTGTCGTCGCCGAATTCGGCGTCGACCATGTCGGCGGCCATCGTCTTGCCCAGCCGGGCGCGCCCGGCACCGGTGAACTCGGCGAACTTCCACGGCCGCGTCCTCTTGTGGTTTGGTGCCCACGTCGCGAGTGCGCAGAGCTCATCGATGATCTCTGCTTTGACCGGTTGTTCGCGATTCATCAACAGCGACGTACGCCGCGCCCGCGCCAAGTCGGCGAACTGCTCGAACTTCGTGGTCGTACTCATGACCGTCATCATGCCCCGAGGAGGATCGGATTTCCTGCACCGCATCGGTGACACACCGAGGTCGATCTGAACACGGTGTGACAGAACGGTCGTCGGTCGGTTGGTTTCTTTGCTCGGCCGGGCGGGATCCGCGGCGCCTTGTTGGAGGCCACGGGTCATCAGGAACGTCGTTGGCCTTGGGGCCAGGAGCGGTACGCGTTTACTGACGTTCGTTTATTGGTTGGAGTGCAGTTCGCTATTCAACTCGCCCCAGCTCTTGCTGCGAGCGCGGGCGATCACCTGGCCGGTTTGACCGTCGCGGAAGAAAAGCACACCACTGATGCCGCTGATGTCACGAGCCTTGAACACACCGTCAGGAGTGAGGACCGGCGTGGCTGCGGTGATGTAGAGCCCAGCTTCGACAGCGCAGTCGTCACCGAGGCTGATGCCGATGCCAGAGTTCGCGCCGAGGAGGCAGCGTTCGCCGACCGAGATGACTTCGGTACCGCCGCCGGACAGCGAGCCCATGATCGAAGCGCCGCCGCCGACATCGGAGCCGTCACCGACGATCACGCCAGCTGAGATGCGGCCTTCGATCATGGATGTGCCAAGCGTGCCGGCGTTGAAGTTGCAGAACCCCTCGTGCATCACGGTGGTGCCTTCGGCGAGGTGCGCGCCAAGGCGGACACGGTCGGCGTCGGCAATGCGCACGCCGGTCGGTACGACGTAGTCGGTCATGCGCGGGAACTTGTCGACGCCGTAGACGCTCAAGACGCCGCCGGACTGCTTGATCTTGAGGCGGACGTTGTCGACTTCGCTGACGGCCACGGGGCCGAGATTGGTCCACGCAACATTGTGAAGTGCGCCGAAGGTGCCATCCATTGTGATCGACCGCGGTGCAGCGAGGCGATGCGACAGCAGATGCAGGCGAAGGTAAGCGTCCTCGGGAGAGCCCGGCGCCTCGTCGACGTCGATTGAGATGCGAACCGGACGGATGGTGACGTTGCGGACCTCGTCGCGCACGTCGCGCATGCCGAGTCGCTCTTCGATCTGACCCCAGTGGACGCTGTCGCCACCGCTTCCGTCGGCTTGAGAATCGGATCCGAATTCGCCCCAGCCGAGCCACCGGTACCAGGTGTCGAGTGTGGAGCCGTCGGCTGCGATTGTTGCGAGGCCGGCGCCCCATGCCATACGTGTCATCGTTCGGTCTTTCTGATCTTCAGTGGGCTTCGGGGCGGAGCGTGGGGAAGAGGATGACTTCCTTGATCGAGTCGACGCCGGCGAGCAGCATCACAAGTCTGTCGATGCCGATTCCGAGCCCGCCGGTCGGCGGCATGCCGTACTCGAGTGCACGAATGTAGTCCTCGTCGACACTGCCGGCCTCGGCGTCGCCAGCTTCTTTGGCAGCTTGCTCGTCTTCGAAGCGGGCCCGCTGTTCGACGGGGTCGTTGAGTTCGGAGTAGCCATTACCGAGTTCGCGACCGTCGACGAAGATCTCGAATCGTTCGGTGAGGAACGGGTCGTTGCGATCAACTCGTGCCAGCGGCGAGATTTCGGTCGGATGGCCTGTGACAAATGTTGGTCGGACGATCGAGGACTCCGAGGTCTTCTCGAAGAGCTCCTCGATGATCTTGCCAGCGCCCCAGCGGTCTTCGACGAAGACGTCGTGATCGGCAGCCACCTTGCGAACGTCGGCGATCGGCATCGATGGGTGCAGTTCGACGCCGGTGCCTTCGGACGCGTAGTCGATCATGCGCTTGCGTGGCCACGGATCGGCGAGGTCGATCTGCTCACCGCGGATCTCGACCACGGTGGTACCCAGAGCATCACGAGCAGCAGTCGTGACGAGCTCTTCGCTGATGTCCATGACCTCGTTCCAGTCGCCGAACGCCTGATAGAGCTCCATCATGGTGAACTCTGGATTGTGGCGGGTGGAGGTGCCTTCGTTGCGGAAGGTCCGGGCGATCTCGAACACTCGCTCCATACCGCCGACGATCAGACGCTTGAGGTACAACTCGACGGCGACGCGCAGGTAGAGCTCCATGTCGAGCGTGTTGTGGTGCGTGGTAAACGGGCGGGCATGAGCGCCGCCGACTTCGGGGTGCAGGACCGGGGTTTCGACCTCGATGAAGCCCTTCGACGCGAGCGTCCGGCGGAAGCTCGCCACGGTCTCGTGGCGGATTTCGAAGTTGCGCCGAGCGTTCTCGTTGACGATGAGGTCGGCGTAGCGCTGGCGGAACCGGGTGTCGGTGTCGTTGAGGCCGTGCCATTTGTCGGGCATGGGCCGAATCGCTTTGGAAAGCAGCACGACGGAGTCGGACTTGACAGACAGTTCGCCCTTGCGGGTGGTCATGACGGTTCCTGCGACACCAACCCAGTCACCGAGGTCGAGGTCTTTGATAGCGGAGAACTCGTCATCGCCGACCACAGCCTTCGAAATGAACAGCTGCACATCGCCCGAGCGGTCACGAATCGTGGTGAACACAAGCTTGCCGGAGTCACGCTTGAGCATGATTCGACCAGCAACGGTGACGACGTCTGCGGTTTCGATGCCTGGTTCGAGATGACCCCACGTTTCGCGCATCTCTCCCAGGGTGTGTGATCGGTCGAACCGATACGGGTACGGGTTGCCCCCGGCGTCGCGCATGGCATCGACGAGGCCCAGGCGGCGGGCCTTCTCGGCCGCGAGACCGCTGCCGGACAGCTGGCCGTCGGCTGGTGGGCCAACAGATTGCGGGTCGGCGGTGGTGTCTGGCTGCTCGTTCACGGTGATCTGACGGTAGCGAACCGAGGCCAGATCTGCGCGCTCCGTTGTCATCGGAGATCGAGAAGGCGTGATGCGGCGGGTATCTGCAGGGAGACCCACGGACAGGGCGCCGTGGTTTATAGCATTGGAGTCCGATGTTGAGATCACGCCGCTCGGCAGTACTCGTCGCAGCGTTTGTCGGCGTGGCCGCGGCCCTGCCCGTCCTTGCGCTCGGGGGCTCGACCAATCTGCCGGTGGCCGTGTCAGCGCCCGCCGAGCGACTGTCCGGCGACGAGGAGGTCGTCACCGTCTTCAACTCGGGAGCGCTGACCGCCGACGTTATGCAACGTGCTCTGCAGGCAGTGACGGCTGCGGGAGGAACCGGCGAGATCGGTCGCTCGGCGTCGACCGGTATGCAACGCGTGCGTCGGGGCGGCGCGATTGTCCAGCAGGCGCCGTTTGGTGCTGTGTTTCCCATGGCGACGACCATGCTGCCCAAACGGGCCGTCTTTGCGCTGATGGGAGCAAGCGTCGCGGCCTCGCTGTCGGCGACGTCGCTCGTGATGGGCGAACGCACAGCGGGTCTCCGTGGCGCCCAGGCCGGTGATGTGGTCGACCTGGTTGCGTCGAACGGCACGGTTATCGCATTCACGATCGGTGCGGTGGTTTCCGACGACGTCACAGGCGGAACTGAGTTGCTGATGTCCATTGAGGGGGCCGACCGCCTCGGCGTCACCCGGCCCAGCCGCGTCGTGCTGTGGGATTTTGACTCGCGGGCAGACATCGATCGGGAGTTGGCTGCCAACAGCTTGGTGAGCACCGAGATCCGGATCCGGCGGAGCTGGGACGAATCCGACCCCGACCGCACACTCGGCATGGCTGAGACCAAGGAAGCGCTCGGCGAATTCTGGTACAAGGTCTCGTCCAGCGGGTCTGGCGTGTCGATTTCTCTCGACTGGTACGACGCGAACATCGATCGGTCAGGACCGATTGGCAAGCTCAACCTGCAGTCGGGTTGCCACCGTGTTGTTCGAGTCGCGCTGGCCAATGCAATGGCCGAAGTGATTGCTGTAGGGCTCGAGAACACGATCAACTACCGCGATGCCAACTCCGCCGGTGGCTGTTGGACCGCACGTTTTTCCCGGCAATCGCCGAACAGCAGCATTGGATTCTTGTCCCGGCACACCTGGGGGATGGCGGTCGACACCAACACAGTGGGCTCGTGCCTCGGGTGCGCACCACCCGACTTGGACTGTCAGGTCGTGCGGATCTTCCGCAAGCATGGCTTCGCGTGGGGAGGCAACTTCCTCACACCTGACGGCATGCACTTCGAGTGGGTCGGTGAGCCGCGACACCAGGGGCTGTATCCGAGCCGATACTGCCCGAACGTCGAGAGCGCAACAAATGCTGCGCTCGATGGAGACACGCAACGGTCAACGCTTTTCGTCGACGACGGCCTCCGCTCGGGCGACAGCGACGAGCACTGACGGTTGTCGTGTGACCCCTGATTCGAAACGTCGCGTAACCTCAGCGATGTGAGAACACGATTTGTCATACTCGGCGGCGGCCCGGCCGGTAACAACGCAGCAACGCACGCAGCTCGGATGGGTGCCGAAGTCACCGTTGTCGAGCGCGACGTGGTTGGTGGCGCAGCGCATTTGTGGGACTGCATCCCGTCGAAGACGATGATCGCCACCGGCGGTGCCATCAGTTTCTCGAACCGCCTCGATGGCATGGGCCTCGAAAGTCAGAGTAGCGAGGTCGACGTCAGCTCGCTGACCAACCGCATCGAAGCGATCAAAGACAAGATGCGCGACAACAACACGGAGATCCTGCAGAGCCAGGGCGTGCGGATCTTGCGGGGCACTGGCCGGTTTACCGGGCCAAACAGCCTGGAGGTCGTTGGTGTCGATGGCACGGAGACCGTCGAATTTGACGCAGCGCTGATCTCGACGGGGTCAAAGCCGCGGATTCCTGAATGGTGCTCCCCCGATGGTGACCGGATCCTCACGACACGCGACTGCTACCCACCAAAAACTTTCCCGGAGAGCGTCACCGTGATTGGGTCGGGCGTGACCGGCGTGGAGTTCGTGCACATGTTTTCGTCGTTCGGGGCCAAGGTCACGCTCGTCGTGAGCCGTCAGCAGGTGCTGCCAGGCAAAGACCCCGAAGTCGCCGCTGTACTCGAGCACGAGTTCATGAACCGCGGTGTCAAGCTGGTCATGGGTGCTCGGGCCGTAGCGATCGAGCGGTCCGCAGCTGGCAACAGTGTGATCGTTCGCTGTGACGACGGCCGAGTGATCGAGTCGTCTCACGCCGTTCTCGCCATTGGGTCGGTCCCGAACACCGCGGACATCGGGCTCGAGACAACGGGCGTCAAAGTCGATCAGTGGGGATTTGTCGACATCAACCAGCATTGCGTGTCGAACATCGATCACATCTACGCCGCCGGTGACATCTCGGGAAAGTTGCCGCTGTCATCCGTCGCTTCGATCCAAGGCCGTAAGGTCGCTGAGCATGTGATGGGGCTCCATACCCGCAACCACCGCCACCTCGACTACGACAAAGCTGCGTCTGCCATCTTCACCGAGCCTGAGATCGCCGATGTCGGGCTCGCCGAAGCAGAAGCGTTCGCGTCGGGCCGCAAGATTCGCGTCACCAAGGTGCCGTTCTCGTCAACTGCCAAGGCGATGATCAACAGCGACACCCGCGGGTTCGTTAAAATTATTTCCGACCCGAACACAGGCGAGATTCTTGGCGGGTCGATCGTTGGTCGACATGCTGCGGAACTCATCTCGGTGATCGCAGTTGCGGTCACCGCAGGCTTGACAGTGAGTGATCTTGTCGAGAGCATCCTCGTCCACCCCGCGCTGAGCGAAGCCCTCGCAGAAGCCGCCGAATAGCGGGCGATGAGAACTGAACTGCTCGATTGAGCTGTTCGTGAGCACCTCCGACGTCGCGACGCTCCCAGACATTGCTGCGATCGACCGACACGTCAAGATCTGAGCGGCGCGCTCCTCGGTTTGTGTGAGCGATTGGGCCGTCGGTTGCTGTAATCGCTCACACAAAAACTGAGCGAGCTCATCTACTTACTCTTCGATAATGGCCAGCAGGTCGCCGCCGCCGACGGTATCGCCGGCAGCGACCCTCAATTCCTTGACGGTGCCGGCCTTTTCGGCGTTGATCTGGTTCTCCATCTTCATTGCTTCGAGCACGACGATTCCGGCGCCGACTTCAACCGTGTCGCCGACTGCAACGAGCAACTTGACGATGGTGCCCTGCATCGGAGCTTCGACGTTGCCCGAGGCAGCGCCGCCACCGGTGCCGCCTGAAGCGCCACGGTTGGGCTTCTTCTTGGCCGGGGCAGCAGCGCCGGCTGGAGCCTCAGGCACCCACATGTTGACGCTGAAGCGCTTGCCGTTGACTTCGACGGTGGTCGATCGCTGCACGAGGGGCTCGGCATCGTCGTCGTGGTCGGGGGCAGGTGCTGCGTGCCCGGTCACGCCGGTCAGATCGAGGGTTTCTTCGACCCACTTCGTGGAGAAGTTCATCGACGCAAAGTCGGGGTGTCGGAGAATGGCGAGGTCGGCCGGGATGGTGGTGGCGACGCCTTCGACGACGAGTTCTTCGAGGGCTCGGATGGTGCGGGCGATCGCGACCTCACGGGTGCGGCCCCACACGACGAGCTTGCCGACCAGGTTGTCGTAGAACTGGCTGATCTCGTCGCCAGACAGGTACCCGGAGTCGAAGCGGACACCGAAGCCGTCCGGTGGGACGAGCTTGGTGATCCGGCCCGGTGAGGGAAGGAACTTGCCCTCGGCAGGGTCTTCGGCGTTGATCCGGACCTCGATTGAATGGCCACGACGTGATGCGGTGACCTCATCTTGGGTCATCGGCAGTTCTTCGCCAGCCGCCACACGAATTTGCCATTCGACAAGATCGATGTCGGTGATCATCTCGCTGACGCAGTGCTCGACTTGCAGCCGGGTGTTCATCTCGAGGAAGAAGAACTCGCCGTCCTGGTAGATGAACTCGACGGTGCCAGCGCCGTAGTAGCCGACGGCCTTGGCGGCCTTGACGGCGGCTTCGCCCATGGCGTCTTCGATGCCGTCGGCGAGCTGATGGGCCGGAGCCTCTTCGATCAACTTCTGGTGCCGGCGCTGTGCTGAACAGTCACGGCTAGAAATCCAGACACAATTGCCCTGCTTGTCGCCGACTAGCTGGATCTCGACGTGGCGGGGCCACGTGAGGTAGCGCTCGACGTAGACCTCGTCGCGACCGAAGAACGCAAGCGCCTCGCGCTGCGCGCTCGCAAAGGCGTCATCGACTGCGTCGGCGTTCTTGACGACTTTCATGCCGCGTCCGCCACCACCGAAGGCAGCTTTGATGACGGCCGGCCAACCGTGCTCGTTGCCGAAGTTGCGAATGTCGTCGGGGCCCTGTGCGAATTCGGTGGTGCCAGGAACGATTGGAGCGCCGCCGCGAACTGCTGCGAGACGGCTCGACACCTTGTCGCTCATCTCGTCCATCGCCTCTGGCGGTGGGCCGATGAACTCGACGCCCATCTCGCCGATTGCTCGAGCGAAGTCGGGGTTCTCGGAGAAGAAACCATAACCCGGGTGTACGGCGTCAGCGCCGCTCTCGCGGATGGCGTTCAACACCGCCTCGGTGTTGATGTAGCTCTCCGCTGCGGTCTGGCCGCCGAGCGCGTATGCCTCGTCGGCGAGCCGCACATGCAGGCTGTCTCGATCAAGCTCGGAGTACACCGCAACGGTGGCGATACCCATCTCTCGGGCGGCACGGATGACACGGACGGCGATTTCGCCTCGATTGGCGATCAGGATCTTCTTCAGCACGAGTGCCAATGTAGAGGGCGTGGCAGCCACACCAAGCATTTGGAAACTTCGAGAGGTCACCCAAACCGGGAGCACCAACACGGATCTCTTGCGGTCGGCAGAAGCTGGCGAGATTGGTTATCGCACCGTTTTACGAACGGACCACCAGACAGCAGGACGGGGCCGCCTCGATAGGCGATGGGATGCGCCGGCGGGAGCGAACCTGTTGGCCTCGATGTACCTCGATGTGGCGGCGTCGAAAGCCGTTGACGCCATGCACCGCGTCGGCCTGGCCGTCGTGAATGCAGTGACCGAACTGGAGTCCACCGATTCGACGGTCGGTCTCAAATGGCCCAACGACGTGCTCCTTCAGGGAACGAAGCTCGCCGGAGTTCTTGCACAGCAATCGACCAGTGCGCCAGGAATCGTCGTCGGATTCGGCGTGAACGTCGGTTGGGCGCCGCCTGGCGCGGCTCGGGTCCACGACCTCGACACGTCCGTTACTCCGGCGTCGCTCCTGGAGCGGGTCCTCGTCGCGTTCGATGCGCTCCCTGATGACATCTCGACGTTGTACCGGGCGCGGCTGCAAACGCTCGGCCGCCGGGTCCGCGTGGAACTGCCGGGCTCGGTGAACGTGTCAGGTCAGGCAATCGGCGTGGATACCGGTGGCCGGCTGATGGTCCGGCTCGACGACGGTCAGATACGTGCCTTCGACGTCGGCGATGTGGTCCATCTCCGCAGCGCTATCTGACGGATAACAGGCGTGGGTGCCGCTCACGCCGTGACCAGCAGCGTTAGCGTGCGGCCGATGCACCAGCACCCGCAGGGCGGTCTCTTCGACGAGATGCGTCGACGTTCTCGTCGACGGAACTCGGCGCCACTTGCCTTGGTTCTTGCGATCGTCGTCAGTGTAGTCGGCGCTGCTGGAGTGATCCGGGCCGCCAACCAGCGGACCGCTGATGTTCAACGGATCGAAGGGCTCGAAGACATCCTCGTCGCCGTCGACGGGCCGGCCGTCAATTATTTATTGATCGGCTCGGACTCGCGCGAAGGGTCCGACCCAGGAGCGTCCGATTTCGGGGGCATCGGTGACACCAACGCAGTCCAAGGACGGCGCAGTGACACGATCATGATCTTGCGTCAGGAGAAAGATGGCAACAGCGCCGCTTTGATGAGCATCCCGCGCGACCTGCTCGTCACCATTGCGGGGACCGGCAAGCAAGATCGCATCAACTCGGCCTACAACAAAGGCCCCGACGTGCTCGCCGCCACGATTACTCAAGAGTTGGGGATCCCGATCAATCACCTCGTCGACATCGACTTTTTCGGGTTCAAAGACCTGGTCGACACGGTGGGCGGCACCACGATCTGTTTCGAATTCGTCACACGCGATGGGAACTCTGGCCTTTTCCAAGAGCCGGGCTGCAACCTGCTCGATGGAGTCCAGGCGCTGGCCTACGCGCGATCGCGCAATTACGAGGAGTTCCGCAACGGCGAGTGGCGCAAGGACCCGACGGCCGACCTGGGTCGCATCGAACGGCAGCAGGCGTTCATCTCGACCACGGTCGCGGCCACACTCACCAAGCTGCAAGCCGACCCGTTTCTTGCACCTGAACTGATCGAATCGGTCAGTGGTTCGGTCCGGATCGACACGGGACTCGACCCGATCTCAGCGGCAGGCACGTTGCGCAAGGCGTTCTCGACGGGGCTCCTCACGTACCAGCTCGACGTGCGGGGTGAAACTTTTAATGGCAAGGCGATCCTGCGGCTCAACGATTCGTCGCAGCCGATCCTCGATTACTTCCGGGGTCGTGGCCCGGTTACGCCTGTTCCCGAGTAGTTGTGTATCCGTGAAGCTGATTGTCACGGGAGCCGCAGGCCAACTCGGAACCGATCTCGTCCGGTACGCGACCGGTGCTGGTGACGACGTGGTCGTTGCCGACCGGAGCAGACTCGACATCACCGATTCGGCGGCCGTCCGCTTGTTCGTCGAAACACATCGCCCCGACGCGATCATCAACGCCGCTGCGTACACCGCCGTCGATGCGTGCGAGACGAATCGTGAGCTTGCTCGTGCGGTCAACGCCGACGCAGTCGGTTCGCTGCAACACGCAGCTGATGCAGTCGATGCACATCTCGTCCACGTGAGCACCGACTACGTGTTCGACGGGAGGCTCGATCGGCCGTACGTTGAGGACGACACGCCGAACCCCCAGTCCGTGTACGGCATGACAAAACTTGAAGGTGAGGGCCTCGCGGGTGTCGGCGCATCGGTGGTTCGTACCTCGTGGGTGTGCGGTGAGCACGGCAACAATATGGTCAAGCTCGTCCTCCGTTTGGCCGGGGGTAACGCACCGCTTGCGTTCGTTGATGACCAACGCGGTTGCCCGACGTTCACTGCCGACCTCGCGCCGGCACTGCACCGACTGGCATCCGATCGTCACGCGGGCACGTTCCATCTCACGAATGCCGGAGCAGTGTCGTGGTACGAGTTTGTTGGTGACATTCTCGAAGCCGCAGGCCAGAGCCGAACACGCGTCACGCCCATTGGAACCGCCGACCTTGATCCGCCTCGCCCGGCACCGCGCCCGGCGAACAGCGTGCTCGACAATGCTGCGTGGCGGGCAGCGGGTCACCAACCATTGCGTGACTACCGCGAGCCGCTCGCCGAACTCGTTGCCCGACTGACCTGACTCGCACACCCCCGGACACGACCCCAGGTCTCGGTACACAGAGCGACCCGCGTTAACTTTGGCCCATGAGACCGTGGCGACCAGTTGGCGATGGCGAGTGGGTGGGGACCGACGCGAGCGAACGGTTTCCGATCTACACACGTGGCAACGCGGGCGAGGTCTATCCGGAGGTCTACCGACCGTTGAGCTTCTCGATCGCCCAGCGGGCCGGCGAGCAGGCAATGCGTAACGCCATATTGTCGAGCGGCATTATCCGCCCAGATGAACTCGACGACATTCCACTTTCGACCGGAGTCGGGAGTGGCGTGTTCGGCGGCTACGCCTACCTCAACTTGAGCGTTCAACGGCTCGTTGCTGCCCGCGTGCCCGGAGGCAGCTGGAGCGACGCCGACAATTCCTTCCTGGGTGCCGGTGACCCGCCGCCGCATGTACCGCTGCCAACCGAGAAGAATCGTCGCGCTGCGGTTGCGGCACTGCGGTACCTGTGGAGGTTGTCAGGTGTGACCGAGCTGCCGCAGTTGGCGCTCGACCAACGGATCGTCGACGAGTTTCTCGCTGGTTTGCCCGACCCGTCGAACGCAGCTGAGCATGATTTGCGCAGTTCGACGTTGGGTGTGACCGAACTGTTCATTCCGATGTTCGAGACGCATCTGAAGGTGTCATTCGCGGCCGGTGCGCTCATGGCCGTGTTGACGCAAATGTGCGAGAAACAACTGGGCGATGCTGAGATTGCTGTTCGGTTGATCTCGGGGCTCGGCGATGTCGACTCGGCTGCGCCGTCGAGAGCGCTCTGGTCGCTCGGCCGCAAGGTTGCGGCGAGCGATTCGCTCACCGCAGAGTTCGAAGCCGGGGTGGCTGGGGTCTGGGATCGATTGCAAGTGTCGACCGAGGCGTCAGAGTTCAACGACGAGTTCCGGCAGTTCGTTGCCGACTTCGGATCGCGTGGCCCAAACGAGTGGGACACGGCATTCGACACCTGGGAAACCGATCCCGAACTCGCGTTGGTATTCGTCGATCGGATGCGTCTGACTGATGCGTCGCACGCACCAGCTGCCCAAGGCGAACGGCTCGCGCGGGAGCGCCAAAAGCTCGAAGTCGACGTGCTGGGTCGGCTTCGCTGGCCGGTCAGGCGCCTGTTCGGCCGGGTACTCGCAGCGACTCGACTACACATGCAGAGCCGCGAACGGACCAAGACCACAGTGGTCAGGGCGATTCATGGGGCGCGGCTGCAAGGGCAAGAACTCGACCGTCGGCTTGCTGCACGCTCAGGTGGCGCACCGGGTGACCTGTGGTTTCTTGTCGAAGAAGAGCTCGATGGGTACGTGGATGACCCCGCATCGTTTGCCACACAGATCGCCGAGCGTCGGCAACTGCTTGTTGAGCTGCAGCGACGGATTCCACCGTTCTACTTCGAAGGCGAGCAACCTCCGGTCGACACGTGGGAATTGCGCAGCGCCGAGATCCCTCAGGCCGTCGTCGGCGAGGTGCTCACCGGCCTCGCCGGATGCGCTGGCATCGCGAGAGGTCGAGCACGCGTCGTGACCAACCCGGGCGACCCGCGCGGCTTGGAGCCGGGCGATGTGCTGATTGCGCCGCTCACCGACCCGAGCTGGACGCCGCTTTTTGTTGCGGCAGAAGCCGTGATCGTCGACGTGGGTGCAGTGATGAGCCATGCCATCATCGTCAGCCGAGAACTCGGGATCCCGTGTGCGGTGTCGGTCACCGATGCGTCGCGCCGTATCCCCGACGGAACACTGGTCGAAGTCGATGGCGGTGCCGGCACGGTCCGCATCATCGAGCTGCCCTGACGGGCTGGCGGGCTGACTGGTGGGATTTACGCGTGTCGAACTGGAGTCGTACATCGGCGCCACCGTTCCCGACTTGGTCGGATCGAACACGCGGCTGCTTTTCGTTGGCATCAACCCAGGGCTCTGGACTGCTGCGACACAGACCCATTTCGCCCATCCGGGCAACCGGTACTACCCGGCACTGTTCGAGGCAGGAATCATCGAGCGTCAGATCGATCGTGGTGTGGGGATGAGTGACGACGACCGGCGGCATTTTCTCTCTCGCGGTCTTGGCATCTCGAACATTGCGCACCGGGCAACGGCCAAGGCCTCTGAGCTCACCGCCACCGAACTGTATGAGGGCGGGAAGCAACTTCGTGCACTCGTGGGCGCCGTGCAGCCGGCGGTGGTCGCAGTCGCCGGAATCACCGCCTACCGGATCGCGTTCGGACAGCCGAAGGCGGTGATGGGGGAGCAGCCCGACCGTTTCGAAGGTGCACGTCTCTGGGTCGTTCCGAACCCGAGTGGCCTCAATGCACACGAGACAACTAGTTCCCTCGCTGTGGCCTACCGTGCCGCAGCAGTGGCAGCTGGAGTCGTCTCCGCCGAACGCTGAGTTTCACCGCTCTTCAAAGTGAGTGGCGGCACTGCCTGGCTGGCGGGCTACCGCACTGAATTCAGGAGTGCGGGTCTCGTTCGGCTTCGGCCCGGTTGGCGAGGTACCAGTCGATCGTGGTGCGCAGGCCCTCGTGGAAGTCCATCGTGGGTTTCCAGCCGAGGACGCGGTTGGCTCGGGATCCGTCGACGCCGCGGCGGGGCTGGCCGTCGGGCTTGGTGGGGTCCCAACGCAGGTCGCCGGTGAAGCCGACGAGCTTGGCGATTGTTTCCACGGTCTCTTTGATCGTGACCTCGCGATCGGCGCCCAGGTTGATCGGTTCGACCACACCCGGTTCGTCGTCGGCCTCGGCGGCGCGGACAATTGCCTGTGCGGCGTCGTCGACGTAGAGATACTCCCGTGAGGCCGAACCCGTGCCCCAGACATCGACGTGGTCGGCTCCGCTTTCGTTGGCTTCGACACACTTTTTGATCAGTGCCGGGATGACGTGTGACACCGATGGGTGGAACTTGTCGCCGGGGCCGTACAGGTTGGTCGGGATCAGATACGCCAGCCGCTGGCCGTACTGCTGAGCGTTGACCTGGGCGTGGATGAGGTGGGCCTTCTTGGCGATGCCGTAGGGGGCATTGCTCTCTTCCGGGTATCCGTTCCAGAGTTGGTCTTCGGCGAACGGAACCGGCGTGATTTTTGGATACGAACACACGGTGCCGACGAGCACCGTCTTGGTCACTGACAATGCATGGCGTGCCGCTTCGATGATGTATGTGCCCATCAGCAGGTTGGCGAGGTAGAGCGGGGCCGGTTGCGCGAGGTTGTAGCCGATGCCACCGACCTGTGCGGCGAGATGGATGATCTCGGTCGGCCGGTATTCGGCGAGCATCTGCTCGGCAGCGCCCGGCACGGTCAGGTCGAACTCGGAGCTGCGGGGTGCGGTCACCGAGGCCCCGGTTGCCTCGAGGAGTGCGACGACCCGGCGGCCGAGGAAACCTGCACCGCCGGTGACAAGCACGTGGCGATCGTCGAGGGATGACATCAGACGGACGATACTGGCCGAGGGGTGCTGGTTGTAGAACATGACATGAGATACTGGCGATGTGGATGACGCACCGATTCGAGTGGCGTACGCACGCGACCCGATCGCCGGGGAGGCCGCCGCGGAGCAGACGCTTGGCGTCTATCGTGAACTCGGTCCCACCGGCGATGGGACGCCAGACTCATGATGCAGCAGCACGGACAATCAAACGGCGTCGATGCGGCCGACATTGTGCAGCCTCGGATGGGGGCTGCGATGGTGGCGGTCAACCTGCTGTGGTGCGTGCCTGGCGACGTCGGTGGGTCCGAGGAGTACCTCGTTCGCCAGTTGCTCGGCCTTGGCGGGCAGTCCAGCGGCTTCGCTCCGACGCTGTACGTCGTCAGGTCGTTCATCGAAGCGCACCCGACGCTCGCCAAGCTGTACCCGATCGAGGTGGCCAGGGTGACAGGCCTCGACCGTCGCCGCCGAGTTGCTGCTGAGCACACCTGGCTTCGCAGGCAGACGCGGCACGCCGAGCTGGTCCACCACGGTGGTGGCACGACCCCGGCGGTCGGCACCCGACCCATTGTCCTGACGATCCACGATCTGCAGTACCTCACGCACCCCGAGTACCACAGCAAGCTGAAACTGCAGTACCTCCGGCAAACAATGCCTCGTTCGGTGCACCGTGCGAGCGTGATTGCCACTCCGACCGATTGGGTTCGGCGAACGGTGATCGAAGCATTCGAGGTTGCGCCCGACCGTGTGGTCGTCGTGCCCCACGGTGTCGAAGCCGACATCGGGGTCGATGCTCCATCCGAGTTCGAGCTACGCCGCGACTACGGGCTCGGCAGCGGCCGCGTCATCGTGTTTCCGGCCATCACCCATCCTCACAAGGGGCACGCCTTCCTGCTCGATGTGATGGCACAGCACTGGGATGATCCTGATCTGCGTTTGGTCCTGCTCGGCGGCCAAGGGCTGGCGGATCGAGCCATCGCGGCCAAGATTGCCGAGCTGCACCTGGAGCGCCGGGTGATCAGGCCGGGGCGCGTGCCGTCTTCTCATCGCGACGGCTTACTGCGGCTCGCCCATGCGGTGGTCTTCCCGAGTGAGTACGAAGGTTTTGGTGCCCCCGTGATTGAAGCGATGTCGCTCGACACGCCGGTTATCGCCGCTGACCAGCCAGCTGTTGCTGAAGTGATCGGCGGTGCCGGCCTGGTGCTCCCTCGCGATCCGGAGGCTTGGGCCGATGCGCTCGACACGGTGGCCGACCAGCGAGTTGAGCTGATCGCGGCTGGGCGTCAACGCGTCACCGAGTTCACCGCGGCGAAGTCCGGCGCTGCGCTGGCCGAGGCGTATCGCCTCGCATTGTCATGAACCGATCCACCAACCGACGGGGCCGGGGCCGGCCGATCGTCGTGCTCTGTCCGCACTTTGCGCCGGACAACGCCCCGACGGGCACGGTGATGACCCGCATCGTCGACGAGCTCGCTGGCCTCGGTCATCAGGTCCATGTGGTCACCGCGTTGCCCTGGTACCGACATCACGCGATCGAAGCGGGCTGGACCGGCAAGTGGGTTCGAACGGAATCAACACCCTGGGGATCGATCACTCGTTTACACCCGTTTCCTGGCGACGATAAGTCAAACCTCATGCGGCGGGCCGCAGGCTTTATTGCCTACTCGCTGCTCGCTGGAGTGTTCGGGCTCCGGGCCGGCGGATGGTTCCGGCGGGCCGACGTAGTGATCGCCATGTCGCCGCCGCTCACACTGGGGCTGACGGGCAAAGTGGTCGCGGTGCTCCGGCGTTCTCAGCTCGTGTTCAACATTCAGGATATTTTTCCTGACGCAGCGGTCGATACAGGCGCCATCACCAACCGTTGGGTCATCGGGGCGGCTCGACTGCTGGAACGAATCAGTTACCGGTCAGCAGCGGCCGTCACGGTGCTCTCCGACGATCTCGGCGACAACGTGACAGCGAAGCTGCCGACTTCTCGAGCGTCGACGGTCCACGTGATTCCAAACTTTGTCGACACTGATGCCATTCGCCCCGGCAATCGGTTGACGCCGTATCGCGCGGAACTCGGAATCGGCGATGAGCCTGTCGTGCTGTACGCCGGCAATGTCGGCTTCTCGCAGTCACTCGACTTGCTGCTCGCAGCCGCACGAGAGTTGCCGGATGTGACCTTTCTCATCAACGGTGATGGTGCGGCGCGCAGCAGCCTGGAAACCGCGGCCGAGTCACTACCGAACGTCCGGTTTGCGGGCTATATCGAGCCTGATCGACTCGCTGAGCTGCTGGCCACCGGCGACATCCATGTTGTACCGCTCAAGGCCGGGTTGGGCCGGGTGTCGGTTCCGTCGAAGACCTATTCGATCATGGCGGCGGGCCGGCCGGTCGTTGCCGCCATCGACCCTGGCACCGCTGTCCCTCAAATACTTGAGTCGTCCGGCGGCGGGGTGGCAATCCAGCCAGACGATGCCTCGGCGTTCGTCGAGGCGATCACCGCAATGTTGGAACGCTCTGACCGGGGGCTTTCGATGGGGACGGCAGGCCGAGCCTGGGTAGAACGCGAGGCGTCGCCGGAGGCCGTTGGTGTGGCCTATCACCGCCTGATCGAACAGCTGGCTGGGCGTGCACCCTGATCGGGTCGAACCACCGCTAACCTCCGATCCTCGTGGCATCCTCCTCATCCTCCACCAAGAAAGCTGCTCGGCTTGCCCAGAAAGGCAAGGGGCAGAAAATTCGCTTCCAAGGCGGAACAATGTTCCCCATGATTGTGGCACTTGTCGTCGTCTTGGGCCTTGCCCTGGTTGTCTACGCACGCCAGAGCCGGCCTGCTGCCGACGCCTCCGATCCGTCGGTGGGAGATCACTGGCACGTTGCCTACGGTTTCAACATCTGTGGCGAATGGATCTCGTTGCAGGGCGACGCTGAAGAGCGTGATGCCAACGGCAGCTTCTTGAACACCGACTTCGCCCGGACCGGTGTGCACAGTCACGACGACGGTGTTATTCACTGGCACGCCAACTCGCGTGCCGCTGTCGGGCGCCGCGCTGTCTTCCAGGTGCTCCTCGACGTGTACGACGTTGAACTCGAAAACAAGAAGCTTGTCTTCCCCGAAGAGCAGCGTGCTCAGATTGCAGCGGTCTTCGGGGACAAGTACGAAGACGGTGTCTTCGAGTCGGGCGAGACCACCTGCACCGTCGATGGCAAAGAAGTCGACGGCAGTCTCCAAATGGTCGTGTGGGACAACTTCTCCGACACGAATGCCGGCACGACCTTTGTTGCGGCATATGGCAGCGTTCGTGTCGACCGTGACGGCAAAGTCTTCTCGGTGGCCTTCGTTCCCGACAACACCGACGTCGAAATGCCGCCGTGGGCAAGGGAACTCCCAACCCTCGGCGCAGCCGACAGCGGCCAGCAACTTCCCGATGGTCAACTCCTCGGCGGTACCACGGTGCCGGGCGAAGAAGTACCGACCATCACTGCTGGTGACAACCAGACCGGCGTCTCCGTCACCTCAGACGAGTGATGCGTGCCGTCGTTCTCGTCGGTGGGTTTGGGACGCGGCTTCGACCGTTAACACTCCACTCTCCGAAGCCAATGCTGCCAGTCGGGCATCGCCCGATGATCGAGCGGTTGGTTGACCGCCTCGCGCGGGGTGGAGTCACCGACGTGGTGCTGGCACTGGGTTTCAAACCTGAGCCTTTCATGGAAGCATTCCCTGACGGGAAGTGCGGCGACGTCAATCTCACCTATGCCGTCGAGCCCGAACCGCTCGACACCGGTGGAGCAATCCGCTTTGCAGCAGAGTCTGTTGGCATCAACGAAACGTTTGTCGTCGCCAATGGCGACGTGCTCACCGATCTGTCAGTCGCCGATTTGCTCGCTGCACATCACAGTCGCATGGCAGAAGCCACGATGCACCTGACCGGTGTGGACGATCCGTCCGCGTTCGGGGTGGTGGCGCTCGAAGGTGCCGCCGACGGAGGCATTGACCGGATCGTTGACTTCGTCGAGAAGCCCGAGCCCGGCGCCGAGCCGAGCAACCTTGTCAACGCTGGCACCTACGTTTTTGAGCCGTCTGTGCTTGGCCTGATCGCTGCTGGCAAGCGAGTGTCGATCGAACGATCGATCTTCCCGATGCTCGTCGAACGCGGGGGTCTCTATGGGTTTTCGACCGACGACTACTGGATCGATGCGGGTCAACCCGAGTTGTACCGAGCGGCGAACCTCGACCTACTCAGCGATCGGCGTGTCTTTGACCGCTGCGCTGCGATTGCGCCGACCGCGGTGGTGTCGAGTTCGGCAATGATCACGAACAGCATCATCGGCGACAACGTCGAAGTTGGCGATGATGCCGAAGTCGTCGACAGCGTGTTGCTGGCCGGTGCGCGTGTTGGTGCGGGTGCTCGAATCAGAGCATCGCTCGTGATGGGCGCCGTCGGCGCCGCTGCTGAGGTCATTGGTTCGATGGTCGGTGCCGAGGGCGTCGTTCCTGCGGGCAGTCGTCTGATCGATGGCGCGTTGCCCGATCCCGCTGCGGTCTGACAACTGCGGCGTATCGTCACGCCATGAACATCGTTGTCATCGGGGGAGCGGGCTTTATTGGTTCACATCTCGTCGACCGGCTGCTGGCCGAGGGACACAGTGTCGACGTCATCGACGACCTGTCGTCGGGAGGCCTCGCGAACTTGGCCGAGGCCCGAGCCGCTGGCGGCAAACTCAAGATTCACCACCTCGATTCGACGACCGCCGAGGGCACATCACTCATTGGGATGCGACGTCCCGACGTCATGTACCACCTGGCCGTATTTCCACGTCCGCAACGGTCGCTCACTCAAACCGCCAACGGGTTCGCGTCGGCGCTGACTGTGCTCGACGCAGCGCGCCAGTTCGGTGTCGGCAAAGTGGTTGTTGCACTCCCCGCCACAGCTCTGTACGGGTTGCCCTCTGTGAGGTCGCTTCCGGTCAAAGAGACCGACCCGGTCCCCCGTGGCGTGCGAGGGGTTGTTGCCCGTGCTGTGTTCGATCTGTTATCGACGTACCGCGAGCAGGAGATGGTCGAGTTCAGTGCGCTCGCGCTCGCCTCGGTATATGGCGCTCGTCAGCAGCACGAGGGTGGCGTCGTGGCAGCGTTCCAGCGAGCTATTGACCAAGGCAGTCCAGCAAATGTGACTGGTGATGGTCGCCAGACACGTGACTTCGTGTATATCGACGATGTAGTCGACGCGCTGGTCCGCGCTGGCGAGCGGAGCGCCGGCTTGTTGATCAACGTCGGAACTGGCGTGCAAACGTCGATTCGAGACCTCTGGTCGAAGATGGGTGGCAATGTGTTCGGCGCCCCGCACCTTGTGCCGGCGCGACGCGATGAACTGCTGCGCTTTGCTGCGTCACCTGTGCGTGCTCGAATCCATTTGGGATGGTCGCCCTGGACCGACATCGATGCAGGCCTCATTCAGCTCCGCTCGCGGAGCTGATCGCCGAACGGTGAGCCGCGAACTGCCTGCAACGTGGTGACAGCGAGCTCTCGGGCGATCTCTGGCGTCGACATGACTGATGGGGTAATGATGCACTGCATCCCTTGCGCCACGATCGCATCTGCCAGGTGAGCATCGACAGGATCAATGACAAGGGCTGCTGCAATTGGGGCATAGAGGCGTGCCACGCCGACCACCGAGGCCTCGTGACCAAGTTCGGTCAGCATTCGCGCAGCCGGTCCTTTGAGCGCTTCGCCGCCGACGATCGGTGAGACTGCCACGACGGAATCGCGTCGGGCGCCAAGAAGATCGTCGACGCCCTGGAGCGAACGAATAGGAGCGATTGATACGAGCGGATTTGACGGTGCGATCACCACGATGTCAGCGTCGACCAGAGCAGACCGAGCCGATTGCGTCAGTGCCGCTTGGCCTTCGAAGCGGACAGCAGTAGTGGCGACATCGTGGCGCAGCCTGACGAAGTAGTCCTGGAACGACACGTCGCCGTGGTCGACGGTCGTGACGATCGTGGTGCAACGGTCGTCGGACATCGGCAAGAGGCGAATCGGTAGACCCCAGGCCGCCCGAATCTCGTCGGTTACTTCGGTCAGGGTTGCCCCTTCGGCGAGCCGAGCTGTGCGGTAGAAGTGCGTGGCTACGTCTTGGTCGCCGAGGTTGAACCATCGTGTCGCTGCGGCCGAACCTGCGGGCCTCACTCCTTCGTACCGTTCGAGCGCACCCATGGCAGCCCAGGTTTCGTTGACGAGTCCCCAGCCGCGTACGGGGTCGGTTGCTCCGGCCAGGGTGTACGTGATGGTGTCAAGATCTGGGGAGATGGAGAGGCCGTGCAGCATGGTGTCGTCACCGGTGTTGATCACGGCGGTGATTCGCGTGGGATCGATGGCGTCGCGCAGCCCGCTCAAAAATCGCGCCGCGCCGACTCCACCGGAAACAACCGTGACGATGGGGTCGATGGGGCCCGTCGGTTCTTGCTGTTGCTCTGTGGTCATGATGCGGCTCCGTTGACGATGTCGATGTAGAGCTGGGTGAGCTGGTCGGCGGTGTTCGCCCATGAGAAGCGTTCGAGGTTGCGATGTCCTTGATGTATCAGCTTCGTGCGAACCGTCTCGCTGGTGATCGCAAGATGCAAATTGGCAGCGAGCGCATCGACATCGGTCGGCGCCGAGTAGAGCGCCGCGGAGCCAGCGACCTCTCGGATGGACCCGGCGGTGCTTGCGACCACGGGAAGGCCGGCCTGTTGCGCTTCGAGGAGTGGGAAGCCAAACCCTTCGTCGAGTGACGGGTAGGCCAGTGCCGATGCGTTGAAGAGGAGGCGAGATTTCAGTTTGTCGTCGACCGAGCCGAGCTGAACGACGCGCAGTCGCGCAGCCTCAGGTAACTGGTTGATGGCCTGATCGACCGCTGCTTGGTCGTTCCCAGGGGCCCCGGCGATCACGAGGTGCACCGTGGAGTGTTCGTCGGCAACGCGAGCGAACGCCCGAACCGTTTGGGGCACGTTCTTGCGTCGTTCGATTGTGCCGAGCGAGAGGATGAATGGGCAGCCGCGGCGGACCGTTGACAGCTCGGCTGGCCAATCGCCGTCGCGGTGATCGTTGGCTGCGCGGTCGGGGGGAGGTCCGAGGAGCACGGTGTGTACGCGATCGGTGCTGAGGAGTGCCTGGGCCTGCGTCGAAGTTGCTGCTGAGCAGGTGACGACGTGTGCGCCGCGGTCGATCGCCCGCCGGAGGAGTCGTGCGGCGCGGATGACCTCGGCGCTGACATCGTCGGGATGCTCAAGAAACCAGCAGTCGTAGACCGAGATGAGTTGTGGGCACTTGGTCGGGGGAACGACGTAGTTGGTGCCGTGCACGACGTCGGGGCATCCGAGCATGCGGTCGAGAGAGGGCGAGCGGCGTGTCCAGAGTCGGTGGGCCAACGCCGCCGGAATCGGCAGGCGTCGTTCGGGAGCTCTGACCTTGGCCCGTGTGCTCAGGACGTAGGGCAGCAGTTCGAGGTTTGCTTGGTGCGCTAACGCGTCGAGTGTCCAGGCGACGGCGTTGCCAATGCCCGTGCGGGGGCCGTGCAACGGGCCAGTGTCCATTGCAACCTTCACACCAGTGCTCAGCAGGTCAGTAGCGCCCATCGCGGCCGCAGCGTACCGCTCGCAGAACCCCAGATAGAGTCAGTGCCCTTATGCCACGCGCTTTTATCACGGGTATCACCGGTCAAGACGGTCATCACCTGGCCGAGTTTCTGCATTCCAAAGGCTATGACGTCTACGGAATGATCAAGGGGCAAAACAATCCTCGGGCGGCCAAGCTGCAAGAGGAGATGCCGTTCATCGAACTGGTGCCCGGCGATCTTGCCGACCTGCCGTCGCTTGTTGCTGCACTGCAAATTGCTCAGCCCGACGAGGTGTACAACCTGGGTGCGATCAGCTTCGTGGCGTTGTCGTTCACGCAAGCCGAGTTAACCGCGAACACGACCGGCCTCGGTGTCTTGCGCATGCTCGAAGCAATCCGCATGGTCGGTGGCGCACAGAACAACCCGATCCGCTACTACCAGGCGTCATCGTCGGAGATGTTCGGCAAGGTTCGCGAGACCCCGCAGACCGAACTCACTCCGTTCCACCCCCGCTCGCCCTACGGCTGCGCAAAAGTCTTTGGCCACGACATCGTTGTCAACTACCGCGAGTCGTACGGCATGCATGCCTCGTCGGGCATCTTGTTCAACCATGAGGGTCCGCGCCGTGGCCTCGAATTTGTGACGCGCAAGATCTCGAACGCTGCTGTACGGATCAAGCTGGGCTTGCAGCACGAACTCGTGATGGGCACCCTTGATGCAAAGCGTGACTGGGGCTACGCCGGCGATTACGTCAAGGCGATGTGGATGATGCTGCAGCAAGACGAGCCCGACGACTTCGTTATCTCGACTGGTGAAGCTCACACGGTGCAAGAGTTCGTCGAGAAGGCGTTTGCACACGCTGGCCTCGACAACTGGGCAAAGTACGTCCGTCAGGATCCGAAGTTCCTCCGGCCCGCTGAAGTCGACCTGTTGATCGGCGACTCGGCGAAAGCCAAGGCCGTACTGGGCTGGGAGCCTGAAGTCGGCTTCGACGAACTCGTCAAGATGATGGTCGATAACGACATGGCACTCGAAAAGGCCAAAGCTGGTCTCTGACGCCTTCATGGTTCTCCGTGAACGAGGCGTCGTGATTGGGCCTCCGATGGTCGGCCGACCGGCGCGACGCCAGTAGGCAGAAGAGATGTACGACCTTCTCGCTGCCACGGTGGCGGCGTTCGGCATCGTGTTTATCGCAGAGCTGGGCGACAAGACTCAGTTGCTCGCCGTCAACTTTGGTTCGCGCTATTCGCTCCGGCAGGTGATTGCGGGCCTGGCGTTCGGATATGGGGCGGCCAGCCTCGTCGCTGTCGCTGTGGGCGGTCTGCTCGGAGCAAACCTGCCGCAGCGGCCCATCGAAGTTGGGGGTGGCCTCATTTTCATCGTGTTCGGCCTGGCTGCGCTTCGCTCAAGCGATGACGGCGTCGATAATGCGCGACGATCGATGGTTCGTTCATCGGTGGTCGCCACGATTGGTCTCGCGATCTTTGTTGCCGAAATGGGCGACAAGACCCAGATCGCAACTGCCACGCTGGCCGCGCGATCGAATCTGATCGGCACCTGGATCGGGTCGACCGCTGGCGAGGTGTCGAGCGGCATGATCGGTGTTGTGGCTGGATCGATGGTCGGCGATCGGATCCCGGCAACAGCGATGAAGTGGATGTCAGCGCTGCTGTTCGTGGCGTTTGGTATCGCCATGCTCGCTGGTTGGCCCTGACTGCAGCCGATTCGCCTGCAACAATTTCTGCGGACACGATCATGGGTGAGCAGACCCAGTTCGTACAACGACCGTCGGCAGTGGGGGATTGCTGGTGACCGGTGGCCATTTCAATAGATTTTAGGACGAACATCTGATCGAATTGAGTATGTTATACGAACACGTGTATACTTAACTATGTCGTCGGTTGCAGAGTTGGAGTGCGAGTTCAACGACATTGTTGGCGTGCTCAACTCCCAGCATGCGGCGCTGGTTGATCGGGTTGTCGTCCTGTTGGCTGACGAGCGGTTGTGGGCTGGTGAAGGCATGACGTCGATGTCGGCGTGGGTTGCGTGGCGGGCCGGAATGTCGCCGGCAATGGCCCGCTCGGTTGTGGCGATTGCCGAACGAGTCGCCGAACTTCCTGCTTCGATCGAAGCGTTCCGGCGCGGTGAACTGTCACTCGATCAGATGGCCACGATTGCCCGGAACGCACCAGCGTGGACTGACGTGCAGTCACGTGATTACGCAGTCGCAATGACCGTCACCCAGTTACGTCATGTGCTGCGGAAATATCCGTTCCCCGTGCTCGACGACCACGGCCGCGAAGTCCCCGATGCCGACCCGAATGCTCCCGAGTCTCCCGAGGACGAAGCCGATACCGAAGCCACTGCTGATTCAGAAAAGTCGCCAGATTCCGAGTCGGCGTCAGAGCGTTCGTCGGTCGAAGAGTTTTTGTCGCTGTGGCAAGACGACGACGGTTCGTTCCGGCTGTCCGGTCGCCTCGACGCTGATGCGGGGATGATCGTGCAGGCTGCACTCGATGAAGCCCGCGACCGGCTGTTCCAGCGCGGCGACTTTGGTGCCGGGCTCGCCGACGCACTGTGTGAAATGGCTCAACGTTCACTCGGCTCGGTTGCTGATCCGGCGCGCCGGTCACGGTTTCGGGTCAACCTGTTCATCAACACCGACAGCGACGAACGCGCTCTGGCCGACGCGACCGGCTGGAACGTGCCCGACGCGATCCGCCGCTATCTCACCTGTAACGGCACGCTCACCCCAGTGTTTCTCGACAACGGGCTGCCGGTGTCGGTTGGTCGTGCCCAGTACGTCGTACCGGCCCGGACCCGCACCGTCATTGAGCATCGTGATCATGGCGTGTGTCGGGTTCCGGGCTGTGATGCGACGCTCGGCCTTGAAGTGCACCACCTGATTCATTGGGAACACGGCGGCCGGACCGACACCGACAACTTGCTGTTGGTGTGCGGGAAACATCATCGAATGCATCATCGGGGCCGACTCGACATCACCGGTGACGCCGACCGGCTTGACGGCCTCGAATTCCGCAACCAACACGGCCAGATCATCACCCCATCAGGTGCAGCACCCAACCCGCCGACCGGGCCGCCACCAAAACCGGTGGCCGTGTATGCGCATCCCGACGGCGGGCGCATGGATACCGGTCAGATCTACTTCAACCCGCCGCGCACCTACTACGACGACCTCCGCCAACGCATGCGGACCGACACCGAATACCTCGCCAAAATCCAGCCACCCGGCCTCCACTGACCGGCCTGCACTGATCGGGCGAAAGACGGCCCTCAGGGACGCGAGCCGGCGACGCGGCGGCCGGCGACCCACACGTCGGTGATGTCAGCGGGTGTCGCGAGGCGCACGATCTTTTCGAAGGTGCGGGTGTCATCGTCCAAGCCGGGCCAGGCCTGCAGCGGCGAACCGTTCCGGCGGGTGTCGACCGCGATGGCGTCGAACGGACGACCGACTTCGAGCGCGCCGGTCGGAAGGCCGAGCAATTCGGCGCCGCCCATCGTCGCCATCCAGAATGCTTCAACGATGGAGATTCGCGAGTTGGGGGTGCCACGTTCGTCGGCCGGCTGCAGCGGGTCGACGCCGTCTTCGAGATACCGCGACGCCGTGACGGCATCGGCGCACTGGGGGAGCAAGCCGGGTCGAGCACCACCAGCGACGTCCGAGCCCAACCCGACCCGCACGTCGGCGTCGAGTGCACGCCGCGCCGGGAAGACCGCGTTGCCGAAGTAGGCGTTCGAAAGTGGGCAGTGAGCGACACCGGCACCTGCATTGCGGATGAGCTCGAAGTCGTCGTCGCCAAGATGGTCGCCGTGGGCGAGCACGGTGTGGTCCTTGATCAGTTCGAAACCGTCGAGCGCCGCTGTGTCTGAGTGCCCGAAGCGTTCGAGGGCTGCACCATGTTCCCAGTCGCTTTCGGAGCAGTGCGTCTGGATGATCGTGTTGGTTTCGGCAGCAAGCGCACCGAGGCCAGCGAGCAGGTCATCGGTACACGCCGGCGTAAAGCGCGGGGTAACGATTGGCTCGACGAGCGGCGAGCCAATCGCACGGATTTCGACGATCGACCTGCGCGATGCATCGATACCGGCAGCAGCGTTGGCATCGCGATACCAGTCGGGTGTGCCTTCCGGATGGTCCATGGCGACTCTTCCGACGAACGCGCGCTGACCGAGCTCGGCGCAGGTGGCAGCGAGCATCGTCGTTGTCGCAACGGAAACCGTCGCGTAGTAGGCGACCGCTGTGGTGCCGTGCGCGAGCAGAGTCGCCACCATGTGCGGCCACACCTCGGCAGCGATGACAGGGTCTGTCAAGCGTTGTTCGAGCGGGAACGTGTGCTGGAACAGCCAGTCTTCGAGCGGCAGGTCGAGCCCGGTGCCAAGCTGTTGCCACTGCGGGGCATGGAGGTGCGTGTCGATCAAGCCCGGAAGGAGCACGACGTCAGGACCGAGTTCGTGGTCGACGGTCAGCCCCGACGTGTCGGCGGGCGCCGGGTCGATCGCAGTGATGGTCCCGCCATCGTCGACGGTGATGATCACGTCGTCGAGGACGGTTAGCCGGTTGCGTTCGGGGGTGTGCATCACCCGGGCGCGGACGTTGATCGAGCTACGCACTGCTGGTCAGACCTGTGCGTCGGCGACGAGCGTCTTGCGTAGCTCGTACAACTTGCTCGTCAGGCTGACGTGGTATCGGTGCGGGTTGACGAGGCGGCGCACGCCGATGTCCAACCGGTCGATGTCGATTCGGCACCGCTCCGCGAGTTCGTCGATCGAGTGCGCTGGCGGAGTAACGATGTCGCTACTCAACACCGTGTCGTGCAGCAACTCAATGTGGGAGATGTCGGCCCGACGAATCACCTGGGTGATGCCGTCATGGCTCGGGTGGTGGACAACGGTGACCGCGTCTGCCAGCGGCTCCTCGTCGGCCAGTCCGATCAGATCGACAACGGCTGCGCCGCGTTGGTCGTACAGACGCCAGACGGCCTTGCGGCCGGGGAGCGGGATCTTGCCGGGATCCTCGGAAATCTTGATCGCTGGCGTCCAGGTGCCATCGCGATTCTCGATGCCGACGAGCTTGAAGACGCCGTTCAGCGCGCCCGACCCGTGAGAGGTGATCAGCCGAGTACCGACGCCATACACAAGGCGCTTATTGATACTGACGGCATCGATCCCGAGTAACTCGGCATCGTCAGCGATCTGCGTCAGGATCTGCCAGATGTTCAGCTCGTCGAGGTCGCTCGACAGCACGATCGACAGGTCCGGATAGCCGGCTGCGTCGAGGAGCTGCGCTGTTTGCACTGCAAGGTAGGCAAGGTCACCGGAGTCGAGGCGGACACCGACGGGCTCGTGGCCGCCGGCGCGCAGTTCGTCGAAAACGGTGATCGCATTTGGCACGCCGGAGCCGAGCGTGTTGACGGTGTCGACGAGCAAGATGCACTCGTCGGGGGCGGTGGCGGCCATAGCGCGGAACGCGCCGATCTCTCCGTCACCGAGTGCCATGTACGCCTGGACGAGTGCGTGGGAGTGTGTGCCGATTGGCTGCTTCCCGAGGGCGATTGCTGCTTCGACGTTGGAGGTCGAGACGCATCCGCCGATCAGCGCGGCACGAATTCCCTCGTTGACGCCGGTCGATGGCCCGCGGCGCATCCCGAATTCGAGGACGCTTCCGCCACGAGCACTGTGCACGACACGTGCCGCCTTCGTGGCAATGAGCGTCGGATAGTTGAAGTGATTGAGGAGCGACGTTTCGAGCAGTTGGCACACAGCAAGCGGCCCAGTCACGGTCACGATCGGGACGTGCGGATGGACGACGCGACCTTCTGCGATCGACCGGACCTCGATGTCGTCGAAGCGGCCGGGTGCGGCGAGCCATTCGAGGAACTCAGCACCGAAAATCGGGGCGCCAGTCGGCGCGGTCATGGCCGCAAGTGCTTCGATGTGAGCTGCGGTGATCTTGAGGTCGCTGATCCAGGAAAGGAACGGGTCGAGTCCAGCCAAGACGCCGAAGCCGGCCTGGTGGGTGCCGTAATCCGGGGTCGACCGAAAGAAGTAGTCGAACTGGGCGCGCTGCTCCGAGATGCCCTGGGTGACATAGACCTGTGCCATTGTCAGCTCGTACATGTCGGTGAACAGCGGCCCGCGTGTGGCCGTCCATCGATTCGTGATCGTGGTTGCGAGCGGCTCGGTGCTCATGCTGATCGTCCGATGACGGTGACGGCTGCGTCGGTGAACCCGTCGAGTACCTGAGCGGTGGTCGCGCTGTCGGCGTGCACCGGCCGGGTCGCACCCCAGAGCACGGTCGTGTCGAAACCTGCCTTCGTGGCGCTCAGCGCTGTGGCCGAGACGCAGACGTCGGTGGCGATACCGCACACAACAACACGCTTGATGCCGCGCTCACGCAGCAAGCCGGCGAGGCCGGTCGGGATGTCGACGTCGCCGCCGGGCTGGCGCATGGAGAACGCCGAGTAGCCATCCTCGCCCTTGGTGCCCTTGCGGATGACTGCACTGGCTCGCGAGTCGGGGTCAAGGCCGTCGATCAGTTCAGCACCCCAGGTGCCGGCAACGCAGTGGGTCGGCCAGACGCCGCCGTCGTCGATGAAGTGGGGTGTCGTGGGCGGGTGCCAGTCCTGTGTGACGACGATGACCGCGCCCGCTTGGGCGGCTCCGGAGATCTCGTTGTTGATCGGCTCGACGAGCTGATCGCCGCCTTCGACGAACAGTGTTCCGTCGGGGTGGCCGAAGTCGTTTTGCATGTCGACCACGATCAAGGCGGTCGATGCGTCGTACTCAGTTGCGCTCACAGCCCGAGCATACGTTCGAGCACCTCTGGACCAGCGCTGCAGTGCGCGGCGAAGATGCTCGCTCCACCAATTATCGGCCGCCTGCGCGGAGGCGTTGCTGCATGTCGTCGGGAACGCCGTGCGGCAGGGCCCGCTCATGCAGGAGTGCGTCGACGCGGCTGCGTTGTGCGTGATCATCGATGAGTTGCTTGACGATGCGGTTCGTGCCTCGTGAGTTGGCGAGGACTTCGGCGGCAAGCGCTGCGACGGTGTCGTCCAACAGATCGTCCGCGACGCAACGGTCAACCAGTCCAATCGACGCGGCGTCGGTGCCCGAGACGCGACGGCTGGTGAACATCAGTTCCTTCGCGGTCGACCGGCCGACGCGTTCGGGAAGCCGCACCGACATCCCCCAGATGGGAACGAGGCCCCATTGGCCGTGGGTGTCGCCGAGCTTGGCCGATTCGCCAGCGATCAACAGATCACAGCCCAACGCCAATTCGAGGCCGCCGGTGTAGCAGTGGCCGTTGATCCGGGCGATGGTCGGTTGGGGCAGTGCTTCGAGTGCGTCGATCGTCTCGGTCTCGAAGTGCCGGCTGGGCGCTTTCTCTTCCGAGGCAATTGAGGCGAGGTCATGGCCAGCGCAGAACGCGCGACCGGCGCCTGTCAGCACGACGCACCCGACCGAGTCGTCGACCGCGATCGCGTCGATGTGTGCGCGTAGCGCGATGAACGACGCCGGTGAGAGGGCATTCAGCTTGTCCGGGCGGTTCAACGTGAGTGTGGCCAGCCCGTCGACATCACTCCGTAGTACCAGGTTGTTCACAGGTTCGGTCATGGGTCGAAGTCTCGCGTCCCGGAACGAACCCCAGCGACCTGGCACAGCGGGCAGCGGTGATCAGCTTGCGAGAGAACCGGGAAAAGGCCCGATGATGTCGATGTGGCTTGTAGTTCGCAGCAGGAGCACTGTGGTCGCCTACGGTCGCGACATGACTCCTGACATCGAAGTGTTCCGCGACATCGCTGCATCGCCCGAAGCGGTCTTCGCCGCGATCACCGACATCACCCGCATGGGCGAATGGTCGCCCGAGACGCGCCGCGCCGAATGGAACGAGGGCTTCGACCACGCCGAGGTCGGGGCGCAATACACCGGGCACAATCAGAACGGCGAGAAGGAGTGGAGCATCATGGCCACGATCGTCGAACTGGTGCCGGGCGAGCGCTTCTTCTTCGACTGCAGTTCCCGTGACTTCGTGTTCGCCAAGTGGGGATACGCCATCGAGCCGACCGATACAGGTTGCCGGGTCACCGAGTACGCCCAAGACCTGCGACCCGAAGCATCCATGGCTCGGAGCGAGTCGATCTCCGGCGTGGCAGATCGCCTGACACACAACCGAGCCGGAATGGAAGCCACGCTGGAACGTCTGGCCGCAGCACTCGAAAGCTCGGCCGCCAGCCAGTTTCAGTTGGGGTCAGACCCCAACTGAAACTTCGCCGTCTGGTGAGCGGTGGAAGCGAGAGACGACTGCCACGACGACGGCGCCAACGGCGAGGCCGATGATCGCCGAAATGCCGGTGTTGATCAGCCAGGCGAGTAATCCGCCGATGCCGCCGACGCCTTCGACCTGCTTCTCCAGGTCGTGCACGAAGTCGTAGGGGCCGTGCCAGCCGACTTCTTTCGTGCCGATGAGCAAAATGTGGCCACCGACCCAGAGCATGGCGGCGGTACCAACGACCGTGAGCGCCGTCAGCAGCTTCGGCATGCCGGTGACCATTGCTCGGCCCAGCTTCTGTGAGTTGTCGGATCTTTGCCCAGCGAGCTTCAAGCCGATGTCGTCCATCTTCACGATGACGGCAACGACGCCGTAGACGATGATCGTGATAATGACGGCGACCACCACGAGGATGATGGCGCGCTGGACGATCGGCTCGTCGATCACTTCCTTCAGCGAGATGACCATGATTTCGGCCGACAGGATGAGGTCGGTCCGGACGGCGCCCTTGACGATTTCTGCTTCTGCCTCAGGGCCCTTCATCACCGCTGGGATGGTGTGGGTGGCGTCGTGTGTGAGCCGGTGGTAGATCTTCTCCGCACCTTCGAAGCAGAGGTGCGTACCGCCGAGCATCAGGATGACCTCGACCAGCGTCGGAGCGAAGGCGCTCAGGATCAATGCGAGCGGCAGGATCAGCAGCAGCTTGTTGCGGAGCGAGCCAATGGCGATGCGTTTGATAATTGGCAGCTCACGCTCGGCAGCGAGCCCGCGGACATAGGCCGGGGTGACTGCGGTGTCGTCGACCACCACGCCAGCAGCCTTCGCGCTGGCGCGCCCAGCTGCTGCACCGACATCGTCGATCGACGCAGCGGCAACTTTCGCGAGCGCCGCAATGTCATCGAGTAATCCGGCAAGTCCGCCAGCCATGTCGTCTCCAAGTTGTGTTTCAGGTAGTGGGTGTCGAGTGACCAGGGACAGTCGCCGAGCGTACTTCCTGGTCGTCGACACGGCGTCGTTGCTCTCACCCGTATGCAGTCGACGGCGTCCTTCGCTTGGTGGTCGCTCCGCAGCGGATGTGAGAGACCACGCTGTGCCGGGCGCAGCGACATATACCGATGGTGTGGCTCGATAGGTGTGTCTCGGCTATCGAGACGAGCGGCCAGTGTTTCTTGAACGGACCTTGTCGGTTCGCGCGGAGTGCTCGGGGGATAGCTGGCATGGTGGTGCGTATGAAAGCAACAATCGCCCGTCGGCATCCCGTCCTCGCTCTTTCCATCGTGGCCGCGCTCGCGTTTGCAGCCTGTGGCTCGGGCGAACCAGCCGCAAACGGCACCACTGAAAACAACACCACCGCACCGGCCAAAGCCGAAGTTGCTGACACGGAAGCACCTGCAGCGACGACCGGCGACCCGGACGCCGACTACACCGGTTCGTATGCGCTGGCCGACGAAGAGTTCGGCACGATGACGACGGTGACGGTTGCTGACGGCGTTCGCACGATCGTGTCGAACGCACTGCCCGACCACGAAGTCGGCGAGTTCCCGAACCCCGGTAACCCAAACACGATCTCCGCGCAGAATGTCTCATACGAGTATCCCGCCGACCCGGTGTACGTCGGGAACGCAACGACTGCCATGACGCCAGGCGTGGCAGTCAACGGTGTGAAGTTCGAACCGGCCACAGCTGAAACCGTCACCTGCGAATCAGGCGAGACGTTCCGTGTCGAGGCACTGCAGGACATCTACGACCTTGGCCTCGACTTCAACAACGCCCACGTCCAGCCGACCGGCGAATACCACTATCACGGCATTTCTGAGATGCTGGTCAACGCCTACTCGGCCGACGACGACCTCGTGCACGCCGGCTTCGCAGCTGACGGCTTTCTGATGTACTACTCGAAGTCGGGCGCTTACTCGCCGAGCTACTCGTTGTCGGCCGACGCTCGCTCCGGCACCGGCTGTGTCGGATCGGCGGCACTCGGCAGCGAGGCTGTGGAAGTCGAGGGAACCACGCCAGATGGCACGTACGCCTCTGATTGGCTCTATCGCGACGGTAACGATGGCGACAACCTGTACTTGGACGAGTGCAACGGCACCGAGATCGACGGCACCTACGCCTACGTCATCACCGACGAGTACCCGTTCATCAGCCGCTGCCTCAACGGTGAGTTCACCGCCACCGGCCCCGGTGCTGGCCCGCCCCGGGCGTCGTCAACGCGGCCCTGATCGCTGTTGCTGAGCACTAATCGTGTTTCCGTCACAACCTGTCTAGACTTCTAGAAGAGTCGAGAGTCGAGTCGGTAGAAAGGACGCCCGATGCTGGAAGTCAGTTCGGTACAACGCACGAAGATGACGGAGCCCGATGCGCTGGGCTTTTTCGGCGATTACGGTGGTCGCTACGTTCCTGAACCGCTCGTCGGCGCATGCCAGGAAGTCGAAGCGGCCTTCCGCGACGCTTGGTCTGACACTGCATTCCGACAGGAGTTCCTCGACATCCTGACGAACTATGTCGGGCGCCCATCACCGCTCACCGACTGCGACAACCTCAGCGCCGACCTTGGCCTCCGGCTGATGCTCAAGCGTGAAGACCTCAACCACACGGGCAGCCACAAGATCAACAACGTGATTGGCCAGGCACTCCTCGCGAAGCGCATGGGCAAGACGCATCTGATCGCCGAAACCGGTGCCGGCCAGCACGGCGTCGCTACCGCGACTGCAGCTGCACTGTTCGGCATGACCTGCACCGTGTATATGGGAGAAGTCGACATCAAGCGCCAGGAACTCAACGTCTACCGCATGGGCTTGCTTGGGGCGACCGTCATCCCGGCCTCCTCTGGCAGTCGCACCTTGAAGGACGCGGTCAACGAGGCGATGCGCGCGTGGGTGACCGAAGTCGAGCACACCTACTACTGCATCGGCACCGTGATGGGCCCGCACCCTTACCCCTGGATGGTGCGGAGCTTCCACGAGATCATTGGCTGCGAAGCGCAACGCCAAGTCGTTGCCCGGCTCGGCAAGATGCCCGACGTCGCTGTGGCGTGCGTCGGTGGTGGGTCGAACGCGGCGGGCCTGTTTGCGGGCTTCGTCGATCATCCCGAGGTTCGCCTCGTCGGTGTCGAGCCTGCTGGCGGCGCTGCAGTTGGCCGGGGTGTTCCCGCCGTCGTGCACGGTATGAAGGCGCATTTTCTGCAAGACGAAGTCGGCCAAGTAGTCGAAGCCGAGTCGATCTCGGCTGGCCTCGATTATCCCGGTGTCGGGCCCGAACACTCGAACCTCGCCGACATGGGCCGCGCCGAGTACTACCCAGTGACCGACGACATGGTGGTCGACGCCTTCCAGATCCTTTCGAAGCGCGAGGGCATCATCCCGGCACTTGAGTCGGCTCATGCAATTGCGTGGGTGATCGAGAACGCCAAGGAGTTGGCCGGCAAGAACGTGCTCGTCAACCTGTCCGGGCGTGGCGACAAAGACGTCGCCCAGGTGCGGGAGCGGTTGGGCGAATGAGCGACCTCGTCGACAACCACATCAACACCCGGTCACTTCAAGCCGAGCTGACGGCCAAGCGCGACAGTGGCCGTAAGCTGCTGCTCCCGTATGTCACCGCTGGCGTCGTGGCGAACTGGATGGACTGCGTCGAAGCAGTGATCGAGGCAGGTGCTGACGCCGTCGAGATCGGGATCCCCTTTTCCGACCCGGCAATGGACGGCCCGACGATTCAGCAGGCATCGGTCCAGGCACTCGATAACGGGATCACGCCGCACGGCGCGCTGAGCGAGCTCCGGACACGCGAGTTCGCTGTTCCGCTCATCGCAATGACCTACTTCAACCTGGTGTTCCGTTACGGCAACGAGCGGTTCGCCTCTGACCTGGCAGCTGCCGGGTGTGCCGCGGCGATCCTGCCCGACTTGCCGTTCGAGCTGGCCGGTGAGTGGCAGGAGGCAGCGACGGCCCACGGCATCGAGAATGTGCTGCTCGCCGCACCCGTGAGTTCCGACGAGCGGCTGGCGCAACTTGTCGAACGCACCCGTGGGTTCGTCTACACCGTCAGCACGATGGGCACGACGGGTGAGCGCGCCGAACTCGACAACGCGGCGTCGATCCTCAGCCAGCGGGTCAAGGCGATCTCTGACTTGCCGGTGATCATCGGGTTTGGCATCTCCAACCCCGAACATGCAGTCTCGGCAGCGCGCTCGTCCGACGGCGTCATCGTTGCGTCGGCGCTGATGCGTACGTTGCTCGACGGCGGGTCGATCGATCAGGTCGCATCGCAGGTCAGCGCGATGCGAGTTGCCCTCGACGAAGCGTTCTAGGGCCGTTCGACATGGGCCTGAGCGAGCTGCCGAAGTATCAGTCGATCTCGAACGACCTGCGCGAACGCATCGCGCAGAACGAGTTCTCGACAGGGCAGCGCTTGCCGGCGCAGCACGCGCTCGCCGAGGAGTACGGGGTCACGGTGATGACGCTGCGCCAGGCAATCGCCGAGCTTGAAGCCGAAGGGTTGGTGCGCGCCGCGAAAGGGAAAGGCACGTTCGTGTCCGAGCCGCCGAGCGTTCGGTACGACCTCGACCATCTCTCCAGCTTCACGCAGGAGATGACCCACCAGGGCATCGACGTTGCGACCGAGGTACTGGTGATCGAGACCGACCCGGCGGATGCTGACGCGGTTCGCGCTGCGCTCGCCATGGCAGACGATGTCGCAATGGTCGCGCTCGTTCGCCTTCGTTCGACCGGTGGCGAGGCACTGGTGTTGCAGCGCAGCGTGCTCGCTACATCCCTGTGGTCGGAGATTTCGAATGCTGACTTTGCGAGCCGGTCGTTGTACGACGTGCTTGGCGAACAGTGCGGCATCGCGCTCGATCGGGCGTCGGAAACGATTCGGGCAGTGAGCCTCGACGACGACGAGGCAGCGCTGTTGGGAGTCATGCCGGGCAGTGCAGCGCTTGAGTCAATTCGAGTGTCGCGAACGGTCGATGGCGCGGCGTTTCTCTATGACCGAGCATTGCTGCGCGGCGAGGCCACCGAAATTCGTACCGAGCGTTCAGCTGTCGGCATGCGCGTTGCCTTCCAAACGCTCTGAAGCAGCGCCGAAGTTCGGCAGCTCGATGCTCATGACGGCAATTGAGTCACGTGTAACGGGCCGATGCTGGTCCGTACCGGAAGCCGCTCGATGGCGCCGAGCAGCAGAGCACCGATTGCAGCGGCGGCAACGATGACAATGACGATCACCGACGGTTCCATCGCATCAACCAGTTGACCGGTCAGGAACGGCAAGCCAATTCCACCGATGTTGGTGGCGAGCAGCTGCAAGACAGCGAGTCGCTGGGCATGGTCGGCCCCCACTCGGGTCACCGTGGATGCGAAGAGAGTTGGCACGATGGGCGCCAGCGTCAGCCCCGCGAATGCCAGGCTGACGACGGCGAGCCTAGGAGGCACGAAGGCCAGGGAGGCAACGCAGCAGAGTGATACAAGGGCAAGTCGGGACAGCCCAACTCGATCAGCCATCTCACGGACCGATGGTCTGATCAGCACAAGACGGCCGATGGCCAGGCCTCCCCAGAAGAGTGCGACAGCGACCGCCGCCAGGGCATCACCCGCGTGTCGCCCTTCGGTGAGCTGGGTGAAAGCCCACTGTCCGGTGGTGACTTCCATGCCGACAAATGCACCGAAGGCTCCGAGTGACAGCGCTGCGGGTGCGAACGGCAAACGACTGCCTGTCGTGCGCACGTGGGGCACTATGTCGGGCCAGGCTTGCTGGCTCCGCAAGGCGACCAGGGCAGCCGCGATGACGATTGCCCCGGAGAGTCCGAGGGCAAGACGCCAGCTCGATACAGCGACCACGATTAGCGGCCCGAGCGTCGCACCCACGCCATACGCACCATGCACCAGCCCCGATGACCCCACATCTCTGATGGCCGTGATGAAGCCAGCACCGAGTGAATCGATTGGCCCCGATGCAAGCCCGACACACGCCAGTGAGATCAAGAACATGGGCCAGGTCGTTGCTAATGCCATCGACATGACGGCGAGGGCGAGAACGCTTAAGACGACAACGAATGCTCTGCCCATCCCGAACCACCGCACCAGCGTGGGTCCGCTCAGCGCCATCGGCGCTCTCCCGAGGCCGTATACGAGGGCCGCAACTCCTAGGGCTCCGAGAGACTGATCGAACATGGCGCAGTCAGCGCGCCCGGAACAACGACGTTCTGAGCCAACTCGCGAGGCTGCACGAGACACATGGCGTCGCTGTCCGGCTCGATCGGGTTCGGTACTGCGTGTGGGGCCTAGATATCGATGACCTCAACCACATCAAGGTTGCGGAAACTCACCCCGCCGCTGGAATCCTCGATTTTGGCCGACTCTGCCTGGGTGGTCTCGTGCTCATTGTTTTGCATCGCCTCGTCATAGGAATCGAACTCGATGATCTGCACGATGAGGCCGGGATCATCTCGATCGACGCAGACCGTGGCGCGCCGGGCGGTCGTCTCTGCGCCCATCAAATCCTTGAATCGTTTGATTTCGGCAACGGCATCATCAGTCGTTGATCGGAACTCCATCATTTGATAGAAGCGCATTTGTTTCCCCTTGTTTTAAATTGTAATTGGTTTGGCGAGATAGCGAGGCGGGTAACGCTGCCAGGCAATCGTTTCAGGACGCCAAACTTTATAACAGAGGCGGCGCGCATACAAAGAGGCTCATATCGACCGCAGGCGGACCGCCCGTGGTGAGCCGCTCACCTGGAAGATCGACTGACTCGAGAGCGTCAGGGCGAAGGTCGCGCTGTCGGAGCGACCCAGGACATCGCCACGTCGGCTTTGGGGTCGGCTTTGGGGTCGGGGTTGCACAGATGTGCGGCGATCTTGGCCAGGCCGCTCGCGATGTTCGCGGTTTCGGTCGCAGTGAGATGATCGAAGAGCATCTGCTGCACATTTTCGGCATGAGACGGCGCGAGTGATTCGAGGAGCTGGCGCCCGGATGCGGTGAGTGTCGCGTTCTTGCCACGGCCGTCAGCCGAGTCGGCAGTCACCTCGACGATGTTGCGGTCGACCAGAGTCCGAAGTCGATGGGTGAGGCGGCTCTGTGAGACGTTCGCAGCGTCGGCGAGGTCGGAGAGTCGCATCGTGTCGTCAGCGGACGCCGATAACCCAACGAGAATTGAGTAGTGCACCGCGAGCAAGCCATGGGCCTTGAACGTGTGCTCAAGCTGGGGGAGTCCGCGGTTCACGAGTGCCAGCAGTGCCCGCCAAGCTGCTTGCTGTGTGTCGTCGAGCCAACGGGGTTCCGTCATCAAATTCACTGTAGTGGTTGACGCGACAAGTTTCCGTTGTTATGTTGACCCGTCAAGTAACTAGTTGATAGGTCAAGTAATTGATGACCATCTCCTCGCTTTCGAAACCCACACAACCCCCAGGAGATCTCATGACCACCACCCAACTCCCCGCTGGCACCACCCAACTCCCTGCCGGCATCTGGCAACTCGACACGGGCGCGACGACCGTCAACGTGTCGGTCAAAATGCTCGGGGTCTTCACGGTCCCGGCCACTCTCGCAGTCACCTCCGGGACAATCGAAATTGATGCGAACCACGAAGTGACCCGAGTCGACGTCACCGTCGCCGCGGCGTCGTACTCAAGCAAGAATGCCAAGCGCAACAAGCACGTCGTGAGCAGGGACTTCCTCGACACCGACAACCACGCAGCGATCAGCTTTCGAGCTGAACACGTCTCCTCCAATGACGCCACCCATACCGCGGCTGGCGTCGTCACGATCAAGGGTCAGTCCTCGCCGGTCGACGTGGCAATCGCTGGTGTCGACGTCACCGGTGACACGGGGTCCTTCACCGCAACTGCAACCGTTGACCGCAAAGCGATCGGTGTTGGCAAGTTGCCGGCCTTCGTTGTCGGCCAGAACCTGCAGCTGAAGGTTGCAGCTATCGCCCGGAGAATTTCGTAAGTTCGCGCAGGCCGATCACCCGTCGAATCCAGAGCCCTCAACCAACGCCCCAAGAAGCAAGGAACAGCACATGTCTGATGAACAGAAGATCACGGTGGCCGCAGGCGGCCCGTACCTGGTGAGTGGTGGCGTGCCGGTCATGTCCGAACATGGTGAGCCGCTCACCTGGAAAACCGACCGGCTCGAGAGCGTCAAGGCGAAGGTCGCGCTGTGCCGTTGCGGTGCGTCGTCGAACAAGCCCTTCTGCGACGGCTCACACAAGGCCGCTGGCTTCACCGGCTGACGGCACTCGCCGCGCCAGATCACCCGCTACCTCACCGGCGGTGTCGGGACTTGTTGGGGAGCGATCGTCAACGAGAGCGCGAGCGGCCCGCTGAGGCCAAAGGAGCGTTTCCACACAATGCGCTCGGCGTCCACCGTGTAACCGTGGAGGCGCTCAAGGAGTGCGGGGATCGCGATTCGAACTTCCATGCGCGCGAGAGCTGCGCCGAGGACGGCCCCATTGTGAATGCGTCGACGATGTCGACCTCGCCAGAATCTGGAAGCCCGGACAGCAACTTGTCAGCCACCTTCCGGACGAGCGATTCATATCCGGCGGTCTGCTTCACGGCGAAGGCGGCGGTGCTCGAGATTGCCCGCTGTTGAATTCTCATGGCTCGCACTGGCTGGCCTCATGACATCCAGACTGTCCGATCAGCGCCGCTCGTTCATGACGAAAACAAAGATTTGCTTAGGCGGGTGCGTTCCACCGGTCCTGGAGCGTGGAGAACACGCCCTGGTCCCAGGAGAACTCGACCATGTTGCCATCAGGGTCGCGGAGCATGGTGATGAAACCAATCGGCTGCGGCATCATCGTGGGCGGCATGGCGAGGCAGTCGGCAAGCTTGGCCCGTTCGGCCATTGCTTCCACGTCCTCTTTCGTGGGGAGCTCCATCCCTAAGTGCGCGAACGGTGCGAGCGTCGCGATCGGTGCATTCGCAAACGGGTCCTTGTCGGGGAAGAATTGGGCGAGGACGAGAATGAACGGGTTGTTCGTCTTGTCAGGCATGCCGAGCCATGCCCCATAGCCCCTGTCGTCTTCCCGGCGATCGATCAGCTCGAGGGGGGTGTACGTCAAATACCACTCGATCGTGGCGTCCATGTTGCTGACGCGGAGCGCAATGTGCGTCCATCGGGGTTCTGTTGGGTGGGTGTTATGGGTTGCTTCGCTCACAGTGCTCTCGTTCAGTGTGGGACCGACATGGTCACGGATGACCGACCATAGCAGTTGGTCAGTTGGTCAGACCAGAGCAAGCAGGCGACAACCAGGTTGGTATGTTTGTACGACCAACCGCCCAATGCCTCTATAATTGCCATGATGCCGCAAGACCGCCGAATCTATGCCTGACACTTCACCCTTTGCCCCCATCTCCCGCGAGACCGTGAGCTCACAGATTCGTAACCAGCTCCTCGAGCGGATCTCGAATGGCGAACTGCCCCCAGGTGCTCAGATGCCTTCTGAGCGGGAGTTGTCGGAGAAGTTCGAGGTGGCGCGGACGTCTGTTCGAGAGGCAATGCAGGGTCTCGTGTCGATGCGCGTCGTTGCACGGCGCGGGAACCGCTCGTATGTGGCTGAACACCTTCCGGGCGTCGTCGTCGACCCTCACGACCGGAGTAAATCTTTCGTGGCCGAGTTGTTCGAGACACGTCGGCTTCTCGAAGTGCCGTTGTTCGAAATGGCGGCCGAACGCGCCACCGACGCTCAGCGCGATCGGGTGGCTTCGGTCGCAGCGTGCTTTGACGCATCGCTCGACATCGTGGAATTCCGTCGCCTCGATCGTGAGTTCCACACAACGATCACAGCAGCATGTGGGAACCCGCTGCTGATCGAGTTGTACGGAAAGGTCCTTGACCAGCTTTTCCGCTCGATGGAGTTCTTCACGTTGTTGTCGGCTGAGAGCAATCAGCCGGAGGTGGTCCAGATCATTGCCGATTCGTGCGTTGCGCACCGTCGAATTGCTGATGCTTTTAGCACGGGCGATGCCCTTGCGGTCCGCGTCGCGATCGAATCACACCTCGACTCTGTCGAACAGTCGATGGTCGACGACCTGCACTGACCTGACGCCAGCAAGGAGCGCTGTGTCGCCCCGATGACGTAGGCTCGGCTCTGTTGGTCAGTTGGTCTGACCAGTGAGATGTCTGACACGTCTGCGTCCGACACGTTTGACGCCGACGAAGGAGTAATGGCTGCATGACTTCATTTGTACACAACGCCGCACTTCGCACAGCGTGGTACCCGGTTGCGGAGGTGTCCGACATCGCTGGCCGTCCGTACGCCGTCCGTCTGCTGGCAGAGGACCTTGTGGTGTGGCGTGGTGCCGACGGTGCACTCGTCGTTGCTCCTGACCGCTGCCCGCATCGCGAAGCACCGCTCTCGATCGGCACCGTCACAAACGGCGAGCTGACGTGCGCCTATCACGGCTGGGCATTCGGCTCAGCCGGGGCGTGCGTTGCGATTCCTTCATCTGGTCCAAACGCAGCCATCCCTCGAACTGCACACCTCCCATGTATGCAGGCCCGTGAGCAGTACGGCTTGGTGTGGGTGTGCCCTGGCGAGCCAGCAATGGATATCCCGCGAGTGGTGCAAGACAACGACCCTGCCTTCCGTCGTCTGAATACAGAAGTCGAAGCCTGGGCAACATCGTCGCCCCGTCTTGTCGACAACTTCATGGACTTCAGCCACTTTCCCTGGGTTCACACCGGGACGTTCGGCGCAGGTCAGGATCCGCGTGTTCCCAAACTCGATATTGGGCCGCTGGACGATGACTTCTTCGGCTACGCCTACGAAGTTGACGCTGCGAACCCTGACGAGGCAGTCGCAGTCAGCGGTAGCGACGACGACGTTGTGCATCGCTCGATGAGTACAGGATTCGCACTTCCGTTCACGGTGCGTAGCACCATCCGCTACGACGACGGGCTCGAACACATCCTGTTGCTCTGCAGCACACCAGTCGATGATCTCAACTCGCTGTTCACGTTCGTAGTGTGGCGCAACGACGATCACGCGACCGACCCCGAAGAGATCCTCGCATTCGACCGCGCAATCGGAGCCGAAGATCGAGTGATGCTCGAGCGTGTCCCTGGCACGTTGCCCCTCCAACGTACGGGCTTGGTCAACGTGCAGTCGGACAAGCCGTCGGTCGAATGGCGCCGCCAGTTTGCTGCTTTACTCGACCTCACGTAGGAGCATTCGCTGGGGCGAACTCAATAATTCGGCGTGCGACGCGATCTTTCGCTATGGTCTGACCATCAGTCCACCAACGACCAAAGAGCGACGATGAGTATCACCGGTATGAACCATGCAGTCTTGTACGTCCGTGATTCCACGCGACATCGTGCGTTTTATGAAGAAGTGCTGGACTTTGTTACGGTGATCGAGACCCCGGGCCAGTTCGCGTTCATGCGGGCGCCCCGGTCCAACAACCACCACGACATCGCATTCTTCACCATTGGTGCTGGCGCTGGCCCGTCGGCGGCGGGGAGCGAAACAGTCGGCATGTACCACCTCGCATGGGAAGTCGCGACGCTCGGCGACCTGTTCGAGATGCAACGGCGTTTAGAAGCCGCCGGTGTGATCAAGGGATCGTCGGACCACGGTCCGAACAAGAGCTTGTACTGCATGGATCCTGACGGTCTCGAATTCGAAGTGATGTGGCTCGTTCCTGCTGACCGGTGGGGGGATGAAGAGCACGAGGCGATCGTCCGGCCACTTGATCTTGCGGCCGAGGCCAAGCGCTTCCCGGACATGATGGCGACGTCGTCATGAATCTGGCGAACCAGTACTGCCACTTCTTCGACGACGACGAATTCATCGAGACGGACCGCCCCGGCTTTCGACGACGCGTTCTCACCGGCGACAACCTGCAACTCTGCTTCTGGCGAATTGATGGCGGCGCAACGGGCTCGTACTTGCATAAGCACGACGATCACGAACAGCTCGGCATTATCGTGCGCGGCGCGCTCGACTTTCTGATCGACGACGACTCCGGCAACACCGAGCGCCAAATCATCGGCGAGAACCAGGTCTACCTTGCGCCTGCCGGAGTCTGGCACGGCGACAGTTTGTTCGTCGGCGACGATGAGCTCAATGAATGCTGGATTCTGGACATCTTCTCGCCACCGCGTGACGACATCCGACAGGACCCGCAATCCACATCTACAAAAAGGATCACCACCAATGGCTGACTGGAGACTCGCCGTCGACATCGGCGGCACGTTCATCGACGTCGTATTACTTGATGCTGCGTCGGGCCGTGTGGTCGTCGACAAGACACTCACCACGCCGTCGGCGCCGCTTGACGGAGTGCGCACCGGAGTCACCCAACTGCTTGCCAAAGCAGGGGTTCTCCCGGGCGACATCACCGCACCAATCGTGCACGCCACCACGCTGATCACCAACGCTCTGATCGAAGGCAAAACTGGGCGAGCGGGCCTCGTTACCACAACCGGCTTTGGTGACACTTTGCTCATCCGGGACGAGCATCGCTACGACATGTACGACTTGCAGATCGAGTTTCCCGCGCCGCCGATTCCGCGCGAGCTCACGTTTGAGATCAACGAACGAACGGGCGCCGACGGTTCAGTCATTACCGACCCGTCCACTGCCGACCTCGATGCCCTGGTCGAAGAACTCCGCCGCGCCGATGTCGAGGCGGTAGCGATCTGCTGTCTGAACTCCTATGTCAACGGGTCGAACGAGCTCAAGATCGCCGAGCATCTGCGGAGCGCACTTGGTGTCCCCGTGTGTATCTCAGCCGAAATCTCACCGCAGATCCGCGAGTATCCACGGATGGTCACCACTGCGTGCAACGCCGCGACGATGCCCGTGATTGGTCCGTACCTTGATGAGCTGCAAAAATGGCTTGCTGCCGAGGGCTTTGGCGGTTCGGTTCTGATGATGCTCTCCAACGGTGGAGTCGTTTCGGCCGATGAACGCCTTGTCGAGTCCGGCCCGGCTGCGGGCGCTCTCGCTGGAAGCTGGTTCGCGAAGCGGCTCGGCATTGACCGGCTCCTGTGCTTCGACATGGGTGGGACAACTGCCAAGGCATGCCTCATCGAGCACGGTGAGCCTGAACCCACCAACACGTTTGAGGTTGCTCGTGCCTATCGCTTCAAGAAGGGCTCCGGCTTTCCTGTGTCAGTCCCGTCGGTCGACCTCGTCGAGATCGGTGCCGGTGGTGGAAGCCTGGCGCGTGTCGACCAGTTCGGTCTCTTAAAGGTCGGTCCAGAATCATCTGGAGCCGACCCTGGTCCAGCAAGCTACGGCCAGGGTGGGACCATTCCCGCTGTGACCGACTCAGATGTGATCCTCGGTCTCCTCGACCCGGCGGCCTTCCTCGGTGGCGACATGCCCCTGGATCGCTCGCTTGCTGAGGCCGCAGCGCAAACGGTTGCCGACGGCCTCGGCCTCGAAATGCTCGACACCGCGGCAGGGATTCACGAAGTAGTCAATCAGAACATGGCAGCTGCTGCCAGCATGCACGGAGTCGAGATGGGCGTTGACCTGCGGGGTATTCCTCTGATCGCGTTCGGTGGCGCCGGCCCGGTCCACGCATGTGGCGTGGCCGAGCTTCTCGAATCTGACCGCGTGATCTTTCCGGTGAATGCGTCGGTGCTCTCGGCCTTCGGCACGTTGGTGTCGCCGGTCCGAATCGACTTGGCACGATCGATGCCGCGAATGATCGACAAGGTCACCGACGATGAGCGCGATGGTCTCCTCGACGAACTCCGCAACGAGGGCCGCCGCGTCTTGCGTGGTGCCGGTGTCCCCGACGACGCCATCGTCTTCCGTTACGGAGTTGACGCTCGGTACTCAGGCCAAGGCAACGAGATCACGATCTGGGTTGGCGAGGGCGACGCCTGGCCCGCCACTGCAGCAGACGTCACCAGTGCCTTTGAAATCGAATATCGCCGCATCTACGGGATGACCATTCCCGACGTTGCCGTCGAGGCAATCACCTGGCGTCTCTCCGCCTCGGCCACAACGTCGCACGTCGAACCCGACGACTCGATTGCGCCGCACGAGGGCGACGTCGTGCCCAAGAGCACGCGCCCGATGGTGTTCTCACGCGGCGTCGACGCCGTTGAAGCCCCGGTCTACGACCGATCGGCGCTTGGCGCAGGGGCCAGATTCACCGGCCCCGCCGTAGTCGAAGAGCGCGAAACCACTTCGGTGATCCGCCCCGGTTGGGACGTCGAAGTCGCCACCGACGGAAGCCTTATTGCCAGCAGAACTGTGAAGGAGTCAGCATGACCATCGTCGAAACACGCCCGTCTGGGTTCGATCCGATTGAACTCGAGATTCTGTGGCAGTCCTTGATCTCCACAGTCAACGAGCAGGCCCGGGCATTGCAGCGTTCGGCGTTCTCGCCGATCGTGCGCGAAGCCGGAGACCTCGCCAACGCGGTGTTCGACCGGCGGGGCCGCATGGTTGCCCAGGCAGTTACCGGGACGCCTGGCCACATCAATTCACTGGCCATCGGTGCGGCAAAGATGCTCGAGGAGTACCCGCTCGACACCCTTGAAGAGGGTGACGTACTCATCACGAATGACCCGTACAAGACGGCAGGGCAACTGCTTGACGTCACGGTGCTGGTGCCTGCGTGGCGCGACGGCAAGATCATTGCGCTGTTCGGCTCCACTATCCACCACACCGATGTTGGCGGCTACGGCATCGGTGCCGGCGGCCGTGACGTATTTGAAGAAGGGCTGTGGATTCCGATCTGCAAGCTGATGAAGAGGGGCGAGCGCAATGGCGACGTTTGGAAGTTCATCCTGTCCAACGTGCGTCAACCCGATCATATGGCTGGGGACCTTCATGCGCAGATGGCGTCGGGTGAAATCGGTGCGCAACGCTTGAACACGCTCTGCGCAGCGCACGGGCTCGACGACATCGAAGAACTCGCCGACGAGATCATCACGCGCTCGGAGGAAGCAACCCGAGCGAGCATTCGCGAGTTGCCGAGTGGCACATACAATTCCAGCGCGATTCTTGATCTCGCCGACGGGTCAAAGATCGACATCGTGTGTGCACTCACCGTCGATAGCGACACGGGTGAGATCACCGTTGACTACGAGGGCACCTCGGAAGCCTCGCCCTGGGGCATCAATGTGGTGATGAACTACACGCACGCGTACACAACATTCTGCGTGCGTTCGGTCCTCAACCCTGACATCCCGAACAACCACGGCAGCCTGGGGCCGATCAAGGTCAAGGCACCTGAGGGTTCGATCGTCAACGCAGTCTCGCCGCAGCCGGGTACGGCCCGACACGTCGTCGGGATGTTCCTGCCGAACGCGCTTCTCAAAGCACTGGCGCAGATCCGCCCCGAGGCAGCGATGGCCGAAGGTTCTGGTGCTGTGTGGACAATGCAGGTCAATGGCAGCCACCCCGACGGCAGCCCGTTCATCACGGCGATGTTCACCTATGCGGGCGGCGTTGGAGCCCGCGCTACGAAGCCTGGGCTGAGTGCTTGCTCGTACCCGACAGGCATTTCGGCGGTTCCGATCGAAGTCGTCGAAGCGTCGGCGCCGATCCGTTTCCACGAGAAGTCGCTTCGGAAAAATTCTGGTGGAGCAGGGGCGCAGATCGGAGGGCTCGGTCAGGCAATCGAATTCAGCGTCGATACCGACCGAGCGTGGCAGCTGAATGCGGTCACGAGCCGGCTTGCCGATGCTCCGCTGGGCGTGTTCGGTGGAGAACCCGGAGCCACTGGAAGCTTCTTACTCAATGGCAAGGCGGTCGACACTCAGGCGCGCCTTAGCCTGACCGGCACCGATGTCATCAGGCTTGAACTCCCCGGCGGTGGGGGATACGGGGCAGCGGAATAGCCATGAACGAATGGGCCGATCCGACGACGTTTGCCCACGTCTGGGCCAACGCGGTGTCGACGCGTCCTGACGCGCCCTTCCTCACGTTCGAAGCACCTGACGGCACGGTCACTGACTGGACCTACGGCGAGTTCGATCGGGTGGTCGCCCGCACTGCCACCGAGCTGGCCAATCACGGCGTGGGCCCTGGTGCTGCGGTGCATCTTGCGCTCGCCAACTCACCGACGTTCGTGGCGGTGTGGATTGCGACCATCCGGCTCGGCGGTTGGATTGTGCCATCCGATCCGATGGGCCGCAGCACGGAGTTCGAAGACCATATCGAGCGCACCGGCCCGGTCGCCGGTTTCTTCGCACAGGAGCGAGCAACTGTCTATCGAGCCGCTGCAACTGACATCGCGTTGTTCCCGATCGACGAGGCAGACGTTGATTTCGAATGGTTGCCAACGCAGGAGTTCACCGAGTGGCCCGAAGCGGGCCTGCGCGATGTGGCTGCAGTGATGTTCACGAGTGGTACGACGGGTCGGCCCAAAGGGGTGGTTGTCTCGCAAGCGAACTACGCCTTTGCTGGTCAGACCATGGCGGAGGCCGCTGGCCTTACGAGCGACGATCGCTACCTCGTCGTGCTGCCGATGTTTCATGCCAACGCGCAGTACTACTCATTTGCTGCAGCGGTTTGGGCCGGGGCATCGGTCGCTCTGATGCACACGTTCTCAGCCAGTGGCTTCTTGCCGCAGGCACAACGGCACGCTGCGACATGCGCCAGCTTGTTCGCGGCTCCGCTGCGAATGATTCTGGCTCGAGGTGGTCCGGTCGAGGGGCTGCGGTTGCGTCACTGCTGGTTCGCCCAGAACATCGCCGATGACCAGCACCGAGTGATCACCGAGTGGTTCGGATGTGCACCGCGTCAGTTGTATGGCATGACCGAAACCATTCCCGCCGTCCTCAGCGATGAGGCCGCCGATCCCCGTGCTGACTCGATGGGATTCGTCACAGCCGGTTGTGACGTCGAGATCCATGACGTCGAAGGCGTTTGCGTCGGCATCGACGAAGTCGGCGAAATTGTCGTCCGAGCAACACCGGGCTTGACGTTGTTCACCGAGTACCTCGCCGACCCGGAGACAACAGCCGACTGCTTCAACGGCGAATGGTTTCGCACTGGTGATCGTGCATTTCGCGACTCGACTGGTCGGTTTTTTTTCGAGGGGCGCCGTTCCGACGTGCTCAAAGTTGCCGGCGAAAACGTGTCGACCGTCGAGGTCGAAGCCGTACTCACCGCGCACCCTGCTGTCCTCGAAGCTTCAGTCATCGGCGTTCCCGACCAGGTACGAGACGAAGTGCCAGTTGCGTTCGTCGTCGCGGCTGAGCCCGACTCGCCGCCGTCGGTTGCCGATCTGCACGAATGGTGCCAGAGCCGGCTCGGCAAAGCGAAGCGGCCGCGTGAGATCACGCTGCTCGACGAACTCCCACGCACCAGCGTGGGCAAGATCCGAAAATTCATGCTGAAAGACAAGGTGTTGCAGACGTGACCACCAACCCGTTGTCCATGAGTGACCGGCTCTTAGCGAGCCTTGAGGCTTCGACCACCGATGTGTCGCAGGCCCTGACGCTGCCCGCTGAGTTGTACACGTCAGCTGACGTTCTTGCCTTCGAATCCGAAGCGCTCTTCATGAAGGAATGGCTCTGTGTCGGGCGAGCCGAGAGGATCCCGAACGTCGGTGACTGGTTCACCGTGACCATCGTTGACGAGCCGATCATCATCGCGCGAAACAAACTCGGTGAGGTCTGTGCGATGTCGGCTGTGTGCCAGCATCGCGCAATGCAGATCTGCGAAGGTGAAGGAAATAGCACCACCTTCAAATGTCCGTACCACCACTGGAACTATGGACTCGACGGTCGTCTGCTTGGTGCGCCCGCGATGGAACGAACTGAAGCCTTCGACAAAGCCGACTTCGGGCTGCCGCAACTCCGAGTTGAAGAGTGGCTCGGATTTATCTTTGTCAACTTTGACAGCGATGCTGCACCACTTGCCCCGACCCTCGAGCGCTATTCGCCTTTCGTTCACAACTACGACCTCGAAAATGCAATCTGTCCTGGCACATTCACGTTGGAAGGTATGCCCTGGAATTGGAAAGTGATGTTCGAAAATTTCAATGACGGCTATCACGCCAATCGGCTCCATCAGTACGTGCAGGATTTCTGTCCGTCGAGCATGTCGGAGTTCCCGGTGCCGTGGTCGGACGACTCCAACGTGATCTTCCGGACCGGCGGTTACACACACATCGATGGCGGATTCAATGCAACGCATCGGGTGATCATGGACGTGTTTCCTGATCTCACCGACGAAGAACGCACGCGTTCGACGTTCGCGCTCATGCCGCCCACCCTGTGTTTCGGAACGGCGCCAGACCAGTGTTTCTTCTTCCTCGTTCGTCCAACCGGTCCTGAGACCGTCGACATCGAGATCGGGTACATCTTCCACCCGTCGGCCCTCGACGATCCGCTCTTCGAGCAGAAGATGGCGTTGTCGGATGCGGGTGTTCAGGTCTTTGTCGAGCAGGACCAAGACGCCACTGCGAAGGTCCAGCGCGGATTGCGCTCTCGCTTCGCACCGCGTGGCCGGTACTCATGGCAAGAGGAAAGCCACATTCAGTTCAACCGATGGCTGGTTCAGCGTTACCGCTCGCATGGAGCGACAGCGCCGTGAACCCGTCGGTGACGACCAATCAACAGCAAGTAAGACAACTACCAATAAGGGGAGCCATGAAAATCAAACAAAAGCAAACAGGGCGGCGTGGGGCAATCGCGTTGTGCGTGTCACTGGCAATGGTCGCGGCCGCATGCGGTAGCGAGGACGCGGCCGAACCAGAGCCCGTCGTCACCGAGGCCGAAGTCGAAGCTCCCGTCGAGGAGCCTGCCGAGGAGCCTGCCGAGGAGCCTGCCGAGGAGCCTGCCGAGGAGCCTGCCGCCGATGCGATCATTGCAGCATTCGACGCGAACGGTGATGGCACAGTAACCATCGGCGTTGCAGCGGCAGGACCGCGCGATGACAACGGCTACTACCAGTCGTTGGTCAACTTTGCCGAGGAGTACTCACGCAAAAACGGCTTCGCACCGCCAATCGTGAGCGACAATATCGGACCGGCTGAAGCGGCCCAGTCGCTGGCCGACCTCGCTCAACAGGGCGTCGACATCTTGATGGTCGGGGCCAGTGAAATCGCCGAGCCATTGCCTGACCTCACCGAGCAGTTCCCGGACATTTTCTGGTACTGCAACTGCGGAGCGGGCTTCCAGGAGCTACCAGGCCTCGCGCAGGCCACCGACTGGGGCGCTGCGGTGCACTACTCGGCCGGCGTCGCCATGGGTGCCGTCCTCCAAGAGCAAGGGAGCACCAGTTCGGTGTTCCTCGGCTGCTGCGACATCAACTTTGAGATTGAGGCATACCAGGCAACGTTGTACGGAATCCAGTCTGTCGATCCGAGTTTCACGATGGAGTACGTCGGCACGGGCGACTTCGAGTTTGACTTCGACAACTCGGCGAACGCCACCGCTGCGTTGACCAACGCCCAGGCGAACGGCGCCACGCTGGCATACGCTTACCTGGGTGGAGCGCTCGATCCGGTCGGCCAACTCGCCACTGATGAAGGCATTGCCATCTTCGCCGCAGGTCCGGCTGACGCGTGCGAACGTGACATCCCCTGGACCGGCAGCGTTGTCTTCGATGGCGGTGTCTACGCGTCGCAGGCGCTGAAGCTCATCATCGACGGTGAACTCAGCGAAGGTTCGACCTACCAGTTCCCGACCGAAGCGGGGCTCAACGGCGCGCTGCTCTGCGATCCGTCGGCTGAGGCGAGCGCTGCTGTCGATAGAGCATTTGGTTTGCTCGCCTCGTTTGACGAAGCGCTTTATGCAGACCTCGGTGCGATCTCCGGTGCCGCATACGGCGGCTGATGACACCTAATCCCCCTGACCGCAATGGTGCGGACCCCCACGCGGGGTCCGCACTGGCGGTCGATCTCCGAAAGATAACGAAACGCTTCGGCGCAGTCACAGCGTGTGACAGTGTTGATCTTGCACTTCGACGTGGGCGCATTCACGGCGTCCTCGGCGAGAACGGGGCGGGTAAATCGACGCTGATGAAGATGCTCATCGGCCTCGTGCTCCCCGACGAAGGCACGATCTGCATCGACGGCGTCGAGCAGAAGATCTACAGCCCGTCTGACGCGTCGAGGCTGGGCCTTGGCATGGTGCATCAACACTTCAGCCTCGTCGAGGCGCTAACGGTCTGGGAAAATGTCGCTCTCGGCGAAACTGGTCGACTCGATCCAACCGCAATTCGCAACCGGATCGGTGACATCGCCGATCAATACGGCCTCGTCATCGAGCCTGATGCGCAGGTCGGAAACCTGACCGCCGGTCTCCGGCAACGGGTCGAGATCATCAAGTGCCTGCGGCGCGATCCCAGCATCGTGATCTTCGACGAGCCCACGTCGGTGCTCACCCCAGAAGAGTCCGTTCAACTTTTCGAATCACTCCGCCAGGTTGTCGCAGACGAGGGCCGCGCAGTGGTGCTGGTGAGTCACAAGCTCGATGAAATTCTGTATGCGACTGATGACATTTCGATCATGCGTCAAGGCGCAGTTGTCGATCGCCTACTGGCTGAAGATGCCGACGCTCCGACACTCGCGCGCGGGATGGTCGGCCGTGAAGTGTCGTTGCGCTCTGAGCGCGCAGCGCTTGGGCTGCGCGTGGTCGATGGTGCGCAGACGGCTGTGCACGACAACCAAATTGGCGACGTTGTGCTCGCCATTACCGGAGTGACGGTTCGCGGTTCCAGCGGAATCTGCGCGCTGGACGACCTGTCGATTGAATTGCGGGCGGGCGAGATCGTCGGTGTTGCAGGCGTTGAAGGCAACGGCCAACGCGAACTTGGCGACTTGCTGTCGAGCTTGGTAGCGCTCGACGCAGGGTCGGTCAGCGTCAATGGCGAGCGTATTCCCGATGGCCGATCGGGTGCTATGGCCAAAGCTGGCATCGGCGTGATCCCCGAAGATCGCCACGACAGCGGCGTCGTACTCGACATGACCGTCGCAGAGAACCTGGTCTTGGTCGATCAGTCGAACGTTGCCAATCGCGGCCTGATCGACCGACACGCGCTCGAAGCAGTCGCGACCGAGATGATCGAACAATTCGGGATCCTGTGTGCTGGGCCTCATGCACCGATGTGGTCGCTCTCGGGTGGCAACCAGCAACGTGTTGTCCTTGCTCGCGAGCTCACACAGCACCCCTTGGTGCTCGTGGCTGCCCAGCCAACTCGCGGCCTCGACGTCGGCGCAATCGAATACATGGGTGAGCGGCTCACGGCCGCGGCCGAGGCAGGCGTCGCCGTGTTGCTGATCTCCAGCGAGCTTGAAGAGATCCTTGACCTCTCGCATCGAATCGTCGTCATGCACTCCGGTCGCATCGTCGGAGAAATGAACCGAGCTGACGTTGATCTCGAGCAGCTCGGTCTGCTCATGGGCGGAGCAGCAATATGACCGACATGACGACCTCCAGGCAACGCGCGCGAATTGGTGAATGGTTCGCCCTCTACGGGCTGAGTGTGCTGGCCGCGCTGCTTCTGTCGGCGCTCCTCGTTGAAGCGACGGGAGGAGATTGGCGCCCAGTGGTCAGTGCGCTGCTCGATGGCAGCTTGCGCAAGCCCGGTCGGTGGGGCGAAACCCTCGGCAGTGCGGCTCCAATGTTGCTCGTTGCTGTGGGCACGATCATTTCCAGTAAGGCCGGGCTCGTCAACATCGGCCAGGAAGGCCAGCTGTTCGTTGGCGCCGCGTTCGCTACCTATTTCGGCTTCTTAGTCGGCGGACCTGGGCCGTTCAACCTGGTGATCATTGTGATCTTTGGCGCTGTTGGCGGGGCCCTCTGGGCAGGCGTCGCTGCGTTACTCAAGTTCTGGCGCAACGTGCCAGAGGTTCTGTCGACTCTCCTCCTCGTGGCCGTCGGTGGGCAAGTCGTCGCCTACGGGCTGAGCCAATCGTGGCTGCTCCTTGCGCCGCTTGGGGATCGTGGCAACCGCAACCAGGTCAGCCAGCAGCTCCCGAAAGACAATCGTCTGCCGAGTCCTGAAGTGTTCGGCAATCGGATTCCGTTGGCGGTGGTGATCGGTCTCGTGTTGGCGGTGGCGGTCAGTGCGGTTCTCGCTCGAACAGTGTGGGGATTCCGTCTCCGGATGCTCGGTAGAAATTCGCGTGCTGCGCAACGATCGGGTGTGTCGCAGATCGGCTACGGCGCCTCGGCGTTGATGATCAGCGGTGCATTTGCCGGCCTGGCCGGAGCGGTCATGTTTGCGGGTGGCGGGTTCGCTTTCGGCAACTATCAACTCGTTCCCGGATTCGCCACGAATATTGGTTGGACTGGGCTACTCGTCGCGTTGGTTGCTCGAGAGAAAGCACTCGTTGCCATTCCGGTGGCGTTCGTGTTCGCCGGTTTACGGACGGGCTCGAGCTTCGTTGGTTCGACGGGTGTCGAAGGTCGGATCACCGATGTCATCCAAGGATTCTTGGTGCTGGCGTTGCTGGTCCCGCCAGCGGTGATGTTTATTCGTGATCGCGGACGAGCCCAAACTGCGGCTGCGGAGAGGGTGTAACGATGTTTGGGTTCTTCGACGCGATTATCGACATTGTTTCCAGCGAGTCGACCTATATCAACGGGGCGCTGTTCGCAGCGTTCCTCGCCTTCGCGGCGTCAGGCGAGTTCGTTGCCGAACGCGCGGGCACGCTGAACATCTCGGTCGAGGGGATGCTGCTTGGCGGCGCCTTCACCAGCGCCATTGGCTACCACCTCACCGACTCGATGTTGATCGCACTCGTGACCGGTGTTGCGGGTGGAATGATCGTCGCCGGCGTGCAAGCCGAGATGAGCCATCGCCTGACTGCCGATCAGTTTGTGGTTGGTCTGACGCTCAACATCTTGGTGTTCGGGCTGGCCGGATTCCTCGACAACGAGATTGAGCCTGAGACCCAGCTCGCAAGTCGCTGGGACATACCACTGCTGCATGACATACCGCTGCTTGGTACGGCGCTCTTCGGCCAGCGTTGGCCCTTCTACTTTCTGTTCCTGTTGCTCCCAGCGACATGGTGGATCGTCTTCCGAACCCGTTGGGGCCTCGAACTGCGGTCGGTTGGCGAAAACCCCCAGTCTGCCGACGTGTCGGGAATCGACGTCAACAAGCGGCGTCGTCAGAGCATCTACTACGCCGGCTTTACCTCGGGAATGGGCGGATGGTTCCTCATCTTTGGTCAGGTCGGCCTGTTCGAGGATTCGGTCGTCGGTGGCCGCGGATTCATCGCGATTGCTGCGGTCATCTTCGGAGGCTGGACGCTACGGGGCACCGTGGCGGGCTGCGTTATCTTCGCCGGAGCGCTCTCGTTCCGACTGTCGGTTCAAGGCCTCGGCTATCAAGTCAATAGTGAGCTGTTGCAGTCGTTGCCATTTATCGTAACGCTCGGCGGGATGGCAATCTTTGCCCATCGCGTCCGCGCCCCCGCTGCGTTGGCTCAGCCCTTCGTCCGCGGTCTGAAGTAATTTTCGGCATGCAATGACGGTGTGATGCAGCGCCGGGGAAGGTCCCTCCCGGAACGACTACTCGATGGTCCAGCCCTCTGGAAGCGGAGTGTCGCCGATGACTTCGTGGGTATCTGGGTCGACTTCGACGCCGTCGAGGTGGGCCCACAGCATAATCTGGTTGCCCCACGGGTCCAGGAACGCTGCGTTTGCTCCGCCGAATTCGGTCCAGAAGTGGTCGCGCCACAGTTCGGTTGCTCCAAGGCGAACCGCAGCTTCGAGGATGCGCTCAAAGGAGTCATCGTCACTCACCAAGATCCAGGCTCGTATTGACCGGCCGGGCCCGCTGAGGTTCGTGGGTTCCTGTGGAGCGCTTGGTGGCCTTGGGCGCATGTCGGCAGCATTCGAGATGCCCATGTGGAGGTTGCCGTTGGGGCCTTGCGAGCCGTCATCGATCTTCTGATTCTGACCGGGGACGATGCGTGCGAAGACGTCAGCGATCCGATCCTCGACTTCCCAATTGAAGACCTCGGCGTAGAACGCGCGTGCGGCGTTCACATCATCGGACGGGAAGTCGACGAAAACGAGTGTGTTTGGATATGTCATGGTGCCCCCTTGAGCGCGTTCGGTACTCCCACAAACTAGTGTCTGGTCTGATGGTCTTACCACCTGGCATCACAGTCGGCTCCCTCCGCCAGTCGAGCGGCTCGTTCACCGAAGCGGTCGGCCTGCCTCCGGCGGTGTATTTCGACCCCGAGTTTCACCGCTTCGAGATGGACGCAGTATTCGGGGCGGATTGGTTGTGCGTTGGCCGCCAGGAGCAGATTCCTGGGGTCGGCGACTACCTTTCGGTGACTCGTGCCGGCGAACCGTTGATCGTCGTGCGCTCGAAAGACAGCTCGATTCGTGTCATGTCGGCGGTGTGTCAGCACCGAGCAATGTGCATCACGGCATCGGTTGACCGAACCGACGACGACATGCTCGCCCCGCCCGATCTTGAGTCTGGGACGACGCGTCAGTTCCGATGCCCCTACCACTACTGGGTCTACGACCTCGACGGTCAGCTCGTGGGCGCACCCGAGATGAGTCAGACGCCAGGTTTCGACATGGCCGATGTACAGCTACCGAGCCTGCCAGTCGAAGTCTGGAACGGGTTCGTCTTTACCAACTTTGACCCGAATGCCGAGCCCCTCGCGCCGCGCCTGGCGAAGCTTGACGCAGTGCTTGCGAACTACGCCGTCGAGTCGCTTGTCACGGTCGACCCGGTGACGATTCCCGACGTTCCGTTCAACTGGAAAATCATGATCGAGAACTTCATGGAGATGTACCACAACAGTCGGTTGCATCGGGGAATCCATGATTTCGCACCGTCGTCAGGGGCTTGGTACTCCGATCCGGACCCGGGCGATGTCGCCATGTTTGGCTTCAACGAAACCATCGAGCCGGATGGTGGATTCAACCCCACGTTCAAGGCGCTCTTCCCGCCGCTGCCTGGAACCACGATCGAAGAGCGCCAGCGGGTCGTCTTTGCACTTGTCGCGCCGTCGCTCCTGATGGGGTTCCAGTCGGACTCTGCGTTCTGGTTCTACGTTGATCCCACCGGCCCAACCACCCATGCGTTGAGCATGGCCTACATCTTTCCGGCTTCGACAGTCGACTTGCCTGACTTTGGCGACACCCTTGAAGAGGCGATTGCTGGCGTGTCGAACTTCAATCGGCAAGACATGCCGACCAACGTGTCGGTGCAACTTGGGATGCAGTCCCGATTCGCTCCACGAGGTCGTTATGCCTGGCAGGAAGGTGTGCTGGCGCAGTTCAACAGCTGGCTCGTCAGCCGGTACGAAGCCGCAGACAAGAAGGGGTAGCCCAGCAGCGGCCCAGCGGCAGCAGTTGCTCAGCTTGCGGGGTTGATCAAGGCGCTGTAGCGGCGACGCCATTCGAGGGACGCTTTGTCTGACTGGACGTCAACGAGCGCTCCACGATCGAGCGAGAGCTCTCCCGGGAACTGTTCGAGCATTCGGCGATCCTCGCAGGCCACTTCTCGCTCAAAGTCAACGATCTGCTGGCCCGTTGTTGAGACGTCGTCGTTGCGCCAGAGCACAAAGGTGAAGTAGCTGCGCTCTGCGCTGATGGGCGATGCGGTCATAAATAGTGTTTGTTCGATCCCGTTCGCGTACGACATGGTGCTGCGCACCGAGAAGGGGAGCGCAAACCCCGTCGACATGTCGAGCTCGATGACGTCGTCGCCACCCCCAGACATCGATTTTGCCTCCCCTTCGTTGTTGACGATGACTGAGTAGGTGTAGCCGTGGAACGTGTCGTCGAGTTGCTCGAGTGTGAAGTTGGGAACAGTCCGCTCTTGCTCGCGCCCGAAGGTTCCGGCGTGTGTGTAGGGGAAGTGTGCGACATCGAGCATGTTGTCGATCATCCGCGTGACCGAGCAGTTCCAGACCTCCATCGTGGTGTTGAGACGCGTGAACGAAGGGTCCTTATCGACTCCGAGGTGCGGAACTGGTTGTGTGGGCTCGGCAGGGCAGAACCAGACCAGCCCGTAGCGCTCGGTGACCGCGAGCGGGGTCAGGTGGGCTGCGGGTGCAATCGTTGCCGCTGGGCCTGACGAGGGCACGCCGACACATCGGCCTTGATCGCCGAAGGACCATCCGTGGTACGGGCAGTGCAGACAGCCATCGGTGACGGTGCCAAGCGACAGTTTGGCTTCGCGGTGCGTGCAGCGGTCGGCGGCTGCAATGAGTGTTCCGTTCGAGCCCCGCCACAGGACGTAGGCCTGATCGCGTACTTCGATGGGGTGCGGCTGGTCGCCAATGGCTGCACTGGTTGCAACGGCGTACCAGCATCCGTCAAGTGGAGAACTACTCACCGGCGGCAGCTGAATGGGGTGAGGAACAGAAGATGAAGAACATGTTGTGCGCACATTTCGTGTGTGGTGGTCTGTTGGTCTTACCATACGGTTGTGCCGTAGATGAGCGCAAGCGACAGTCAGCATGGAGATCACCGATGAAAGCAATGTTGTACACCGAAGTTGGGGGCCCCGAGGTACTTCAGTTCATCGACGTTCCCGACCCCGAACCGGGAGCCGGCGATGTCATCGTCGACGTGGCTGCCACGTCACTGAACCGACTCGACCTTGTGCAACGTGCGGGTTGGTTCCAGATGCCTGGATTCGAATTTCCGCACATTGCTGGCATGGACATCGCCGGAATTGTGTCGGCCGTCGGAACTGCCGTGACCAATGTGTCGGTCGGTGATCGTGTCGTTGTCGATCCGTCGCTCGCAGGTGTCGCAGAAAACTCGAAGCTCGCCGGCCGCGGCGATCTGTACGGAGACCTCGGCATCATCGGAGGCACCGTTGCGGGGGGCTACGCCGAAAAGTGCTTAGTTCCGGCTTCGCATGTGTACATCGTGCCGGCCGAGATGTCCCTCGAACATGCTGCGACATTCCCTACAGCGTTCCTGACCGCAGCCCATGCACTGTTCGATGTCGGCCACCTCCAGGCTGGCGAAACTGTGATGATCCACGCCGCTGGCTCAGGTGTGTCGACGGCGGGCATCCAGTTGGCCAAACAGGCTGGCGCCACTGTGCTCGCCACCGCTGGAACCGACGAAAAATGCGAACGCGCCTTGGCCCTCGGCGCCGATCACGTTGCCAACAACCGCACGACCGATGTCGCAGGTTTCGCCCGTGAGGTCACGCACGGCGCCGGGGTCAACATGGTCTTCGATCACGTCGGCACGGCGCTCTTCGGCCCGTCGCTGTTTGGACTCGGAGTGCGCGGGCGCCTCGTCAGCTGCGGCAACTCCTCGGGCGATGAGGCAACGATTCCCTCGCTCGGCTACCTCTTTCATTCGGGCATCAAAATCTTCGGTTCTGACCCGTACCGGCCTGAAGAGTTCGGCCCGGTCTGGGACATGTTCTGCAGCGCAAATTTCGAGGTCGTCATCGATTCCGAGTTCGAGCTTGCCGAAGCGGGTCAGGCGCAAGACAAGATGATGCAGAGCGACTTCTTCGGCAAGATCGTGCTCAAGCCCTAGGGGGCTCTTGATCACTATGTACGAACCTCGCGACGCTCCATATCCGGAAATCAAGAAGACCCACACGATGGCCCACGCGGGTCGTCCGTGGACCGACTACAAGCCGCCGCCCGCCGCACCGGTGTGGGCCGCGATCGAGGGCCTCGGCCGCTACTACATTTTGCTTGCAGCGCTTGAACTTGATGTCTTCGACACGTTGCAGCGGCTGGGCCCATCATCGGTGGAAGACATTGCCGTTGCGCTCGATGCATCCGTTGATCATGTTCGCGCCCTCCTCGACGGCGTCGTTGCGCTCGAACTCCTCGACCAGTTCACCGACATCTACGAACTCAATGACGCCGCGAAGCGATACCTGGTGTCTGACGGCCCCGCATCAATGGCCGACCTCATTCCGGTGGCGCCAGGGCCGCACGAGAACTGGACGCAGCTCGCCGATACGGTGCGTAAGGGTCGCCCTGCCACCCCGATTGAAAATGACGCGGCAGCCTTTTATGTTCCGCTCGTCGAAGGAACATTCACGACGATGTTCCGGTGCGCGACTCGTGCCGATCTGAAGATCCGCTACTCCGCCATGCGGGCGCCCAAGATTCTCGACCTCGGAGCTGGTGGAGCGCCATGGGCAATCGCAATGCTCAACGGATGCCCTGATGGTTCAGCAGTGATCAACGACCTTCCAGGTGTCATCGCTGTTGCCGAGGCCAAAACGTCTGAGCACGGGTTGAGCGATCGTTGTGAGTTCCGCCCGGGTGATTTCCACACGATTGACATTGAGCCGGCTCGCTACGACATCGTTGTCCTCGGCCATATCTGCCGCACCGAGGGTGCCGCTGGCGCCCAGCACATAATTGAGCGAGCGTTCGAGGCCCTCAAGCCCGAGGGCCGACTCGTACTTGCTGACTACTTCACTGATATTCAACGCAAGTCGAATCCCCACGCTGTGATCATGGGGACCACGATGATGGCGAGTACTGAGAAGGGCTTGTGCTTCACGCACCAACAGTTCTCGGAGTGGATCCGTGCTGCAGGATTCGTCGACGTCCGGCTCGTCGAGCCGATCGGCTTTCAACAGAGTTTCATTGCGAATAAGCCCCGCCAGAGTCTGGAGACTTCATGACCGAACAGATCGACACCCTCATCGTCGGAAGCCACGTCGTCACGATGAATACGACGCGTGATGTGATTCGTCACGGCGCTGTTGCGATTCGCGGGAACAAAATCGTCGACGTCGGTAAGCAGACCGACCTCGACGCGCTGTACACCGCGAAAGAGACCGTGGGCAGCGACCGCTTTGTTGTGACACCCGGGATGGTCAATACCCACATTCACATCACAGGCGAACCGTTGACGAGGGGTTACGTCCCCGATGACACTCCGTTCGAAGAGAACGTGTTCATGTGGCTGTGCCCGCTCTACGCCGTGCACACCGCTGAAGAGGAACGGCTGTCGGCGCAGCTCGCGGCCGTCGAGATGTTGAAGTCCGGCACGACAACCTTCCTCGAAGCGGGCACGATTCGGTTTCTTGACGAGGTGATCGACGGCCTCGTGGAAGTCGGCATCCGAGGGAGAGTTGGCAACTGGGTGTGGGACCTTCCGCCAGAACCTGATGTCTACAAACAGAACACTGATGCAGCAATCAACATGCTGCAGCAGCAGTTGGTCGACTATGGCTCGGTTCCCGACGCGAGGGTGGGCACGTGGTCGACCCTGGTTGGCCACACCACAGCATCTGATCCGCTGTGGAAAGCGGCGCGTGAGCTGGCTGATGAGCACGGCACCGGGATGAGCTTCCACATGTCACCGGCGAAGATGGATCCGGAAGGCTTCATTGCCGAGTTCGGTCAGCGCCCGATGATCCACCTCGCCGAGCTGGGGATCTTGCGTGATGACGTGGCGATCACCCACTGTGTTCAGATCGATGACCAAGAACTCGCCGTGATGGCCGAGATGGCTGTCAACGTCGCGCACTGCCCGACGACTGCGTTGAAGGTCAGTTACGGCGTCACTCAGGTTGGCAAGTTTCCCGAGATGGTACAGATGGGTGTCAACGTCAGCATCGGCACCGACGGCAACAACGCATCGAACTACTCCGATCTCATGCGGGCGACGTATTTGGTGGCCGGGTTGTTCAAAGATGCCCGCCAGGACCCGCAGATGTTCCCGGCCGAGATGGCCTACGAGATGGCAACGCTTGGCGGCGCCAAGACCATGCAGATGCAAGACACCATTGGCTCACTTGAGGTGGGCAAGCGCGCCGACATCGTGTTGCACGACACCGATCGACCGGAATGGCGACCGCTGCTCAACGTGGCGAACCAACTTGTGTGGTCGGCCGACGGACGCGGCGTGCACACGGTGTTTGTTGACGGTGCCAAGGTCGTCGAGAACGGTCAGATGACCACGATCGACGAAGGCACGTTCTACAACCGCTGTCAAATGGCCGGCGAAGCAATCACGGCTCGCTCCGGCTTGCCCGATAAAGCAAAGTGGCCGCTGCTCTAGACCAGGTCGATTGATAGGGATGGTATGACGTTCGAAGCTGAGATTACGCCGGGCATGGCACCGGCCGAAGCTGTCGAACTCGGCTGTCTGGTCGAGGAGGCCGGTTTCGACCGCCTGGGAATTTCGTGTGTCGCGCTCTGGCCAGATACCTATCAGTTGCAGGCACTCATCGCAGCGCGTACCGAACGGATCCACATTGGTTCCATGGTGACCAACCCGTACACGCGACACCCCGCGGCCCACGCAAGTGCACTGGCGACGCTGCAGGAGTTGTCTGGTGGCCGGGCGTTCTGCGGGATCGGTGTTGGTGCTGGGCTCGAAGAACTCGGCATCGACTACCCCCGCCCAGTTCGAACACTTCGGGAGTCGATCACGGCAGTGCGCGGCCTCCTTGCTGGCGATGAGGTGACGCTCGATGGCGAGGTGGTGAAGTTGGACAAGGCGCGACTCATCCGGCCACCTACGCAGCCAGTCCCGATAGCAATCGGCACACGAAGCGAAGGCGTGATGAAACTCGCGGGTGAAGTCGCTGACATCGCGCTGGTGGGCGCACGGCACCTCACCCCTGAAATTGTGGCGCGCTATCGAGGATGGCTTGCTGAAGGGGCCGCTCAGGCCGGACGCGATGTCGACGAGATCGAAGTGCTGCCGCGTGTCACCCTCTGCGTGTCTGACGATGAGGAGTTGGCAGTGAACAGCGTCAAGCGATTTGCCGCTCACTATCTCGACATTCTTGGCGACTATGGGCCGCCCGTCGATCCAGACCGTCGGCGCAAGATCGTGGCCACCCTCGATGATGCGACAGGTTGGTACTTCGACTTGAACCGCTACGACCCGCCGGAGATGCTCGATCTCATCGATGCTGATCTGGCTCGGAAGTTCGCCATCGTTGGCACCCCTGAGCAGTGCGCTGACCAGATCCGTGATTTGCAAGCGCTGGGTTTTGCAGGTGTCAGCTGCAACTTGGCGGCGGTCAACCGAGGGACGATGTACGACGGCTTACGCGAAACCATCGAGGGCAGCAAGCGCGTGTTGGAGTTACTCGCCAATTAGCGGCGTGGCCACCTGGAAACTGATTCGACGCCGCTTCGCTTGCGAAGGGCTGCGCCAGCTGCGACGGCGTCATCGGTCAGCGCGCGAATATCGACAGCCACGAGTTCGCCCTCGGCAACAACGTGCTCGCCGGCCACGTAGACATCGCGAACCGACCGCCCGTCGGACCCCCAGATCAACTGAAGGACCGGGTCAGGGCTTGCTGGGATCCATTCGACCCGGGTCCGATCGTGGACGACCAGGTCGGCCTGCTTGCCGACCTCAATCGAGCCGACCTGATCGTCGATACCGAGCGCTTCGGCGCCGCGGATCGTCAACAGTTCCAGCCCGTCGTGGGCACCGAAGACCGTTGGGTCGAGGTCGCGTTCTTTGGCCATACCCGTGAACAGGGCCGCAGCGCGGATGCCATCGACCATGTCTCCAGCGTTTTCTGCGTCGCACCCCAGCGCAATACGACCGTTCCGTTGCCAGATGTCGAGATGCCGGAACTCGCGAGACAGCCCTTGACCCAAGCGAAGGTAGGCCCACGGGCACGACACGACGGCAGTATGTCGCTCGATGAGGAGGTCAACCTCGGCGTCATCGATGTGCACCGCGTGGCCAATTGCCAGGTGTGGCCCGAGCACGCCGAGCGAATCGAGATGAACGAGTGGGCTGAGGCCGGTTCGGGTGAGATAGCTGTCGGTGTCGCTCGTGCTGGGTGAGAGATGGAAAGTCATCCCGACATCGCGCTCGCGAGCGAGCGTGGTTGCGGCGACGACCAGTTCGTCTGACATCAGGTCGTGGCCAACAAGGGTGACCCAGCTCGACACGAGTGGCCCCGTGACGAGGTCGAGCGCGTTGGTCTGGCGTTCGATCACTTCGTCGACCGACCCGGTGAACGGCCCGTGCTCGATATCCCATCCCCACGTTCCGATGGTGAGGCGGGCGCCGACTCGTTCGGCCGCTCGTGCAATCCGGTCAGGGTGTGCAACCGTGCCGGCCTCGAACGTCGTAGTGATGCCGTTGGTCAAAGATTCGGCCAGCGTCAGCGTGGCGGACAGTTCGTCGTCGTCGCCGGTGTGCTCGGCGTGGACTGGCACGACCCAGGTAAAGATTGCTTCGCCGGGCGCGAGGTTGTCGGGAATCGACGACTGGATCAGCCGGTCGCCCGTGAGATGCTGATGCCCGTTGATGTATCCGGGGAGAACGAGATCGTTAGGCGACCCTGTCACCACCGCATCTGGGTAGGCAGTACGCACTTTGTCGAAGCTGTCGACCATGGCGATGGTGGTGCCGTCGACGACGACTGCTCCATGCGTGAGAATCTCGCGTTGCGGATTCATCGTGACAACGGTTCCGCGGATGATCTGCATCCCCCAAAGTATGGGCCAAAAATCTCGTGTCAGCGACCGGACCGACATAGCGTTCCTTGGCGATGAGCACAGCAGCCGACGTCGTCACCAGCTATTTGAATGCCTTCTCGCGAGGAGATCCGGACGAAATTGCCGGCTTCGTCGCTGAGGGGTTCCACAACGAGCACCTCAGTTCGATCGCATCGAGCTGTGTCGGTCGCGACGAGTATCGGCAGCGCCTGCCCAACTTTTTGGCGACGTTCGTCGACCGGAGCTACGCAGTGCTTGAGGTCGTTGAGCAGGGCACCGCGATGCAGTCGCAGGTCGTCGTGCGTAACGACTTCACGGCGCTGTACGAGGGCATGCCGATCGACATTCCTGGGGTGATGTGGTTCACCGTCGAGGACGGCCTGATCACCAAGCGCACAGATGTGTGGGATAGCGCGATTTTCATGGCTCAAATAGCGACAACTGACTGAGCCCATACAGCGAACAACGGGTCGCCCGATGCCTTTGGGTTGCGCAGTTGCGTGGTCGGCTCATCGAAGCCGGCGGTCATGTCGAAGTAGGTCTCGACGATGCGGCAGCGACCGCGGTCGTCGGTGTGTAGCCAGCCACGGATCACCTTTGTCGGAAAGCAGCGGTTCGAGAACGTGCACACGAAGACGCCGCCTGGTCGCAGCACCCGGGCTGCCTCGGCGAAGACATCGAGCGGCTTGGTCAGATAGTCGACAGACACGCAGCACGTCACCGCGGCGAACGTTGCATCGTCGAAGGGCAGCGTTGGATCGACGTTGAGATTGCGCACGTGCCGTTCGTCGGCCATCTCATTGGCAGCGAGCTCAGCGGCGTTCATGCCAGTCACGACAAGCCGCTCAGGTTTGATCAAAAAGTGTGAAATCCATGACGAGCAGATGTCGAGCACGGGGCCCGAGCTGGGGTCCGAGAGGCCGGAGAAGTTGAGTTCGTCGTACAGGGCTCCGACGGCAGCGATCGCGCCATCGTCGATGTGGGTGACCAGCCGATCGAACGCGTAGAACTCGCCGTCGTCGGTCTCGTCGGTCCGGGAGAAGAACCCGGCTGGAAACGTTGTGTTGTGTCGCTCGTCCACGTCTCGACGCTCTCACACGGCGTCGGCGTGTGCCGGATCGAGGTCACTCCGCCTTGAATGTCATTCCACCTTGCATTTCGATGACTGCGCCCGAGAGCACTGGGCTAACTTCCTTGAGGTGACCAACGGTGTGAGCATGACCCTCGAAAGCCCTCACCGGTGGACGTCGACGATGACGATGTTGGGCCGGTCTCGCCGTGGTCGTGGTCGATGGGCTCGAGCTCGCTGAGTCGCAACTTACCGCTACCCAGGAGGCCGTCAATGCTGCTGGCGTCGCGTCGGAGACGAACCTTGCTCAGACTGCCGAAGCCGCTGCAGACGGGGCTGATCGGTTGGCCGGATTCTTGGAGTAGATCGAACGGCTGATTCCCGGCAACCGCGAAAGCGTCGCCGAAGAACTGAGGTCGTTCGCCGATGGGCTTGAGCCGGTTGCGGAACAGTCGCGCGAAGTTGACGCTGCTCTTGTCGGGACGGCAAGCGATCTGGATGACATTCAGGCTGCGCTGGCAGTCCTGGCTGGACAACTCGACGTCGTCGCCACGGACATCGTGGAACTCAAGCCAAGCTTCGAAGCGCTGGGAACCACTGCTACCGGTCTCCAAGCGAGGGCGACTGCGGCATCAGATCGGATGTATCTCGACCTGTGGCTGATGCACATTCTGATCATCGCTGGCGGTGCACTGTTCGTCGTGATCGGGGTCGTTTTGCAACGATTCGCTCATGCTCTTGCGATTTCGACGGCTGATGCTTGAGCGCCTGTCGAGCCCGATTGGGGTGTGGCAGCGGTCTGGTCACGAGTTCTGGGACGCCGGCTACCAACTCCACATCCCACGACTGCATGAGGCTGCTGACAGGTCGTCTGAGGCCGACGAGATACGCGTCCCTCGTTAGTGTCGAGAGCAGAGCGCGATGCACCGACACGGGGTGGGTGTTGATCAGCGACTTTGAGAAGGAACGCCACGATGACCGACACCGACACCAGTAACGACCAGAAAATTCAACGGCCGCCAGCGGACTTTCGGTCGCCGGAACAGGAGCAGGTCGAAAAGGGTGCCGGCGTTGCGCCGGCCGACGAGCTGACCCTCGAAGACATCAACCCGCTCAACGCCAACCTGTTTGCCGAAGATCGCTACCACCGCTACTTCGAACGGCTGCGCAACGAAGACCCAATCCACTTCAACGAGATTGAGACCGCTGGCCGGTACTGGTCGGTCACGAAGGCCGATGACATCAAGGCCGTCGAAGGCGACTGGCAGACCTTCTCCTCGGCGAGTGGCATCACGTTGGGTGTTCCCGCCGAGGCGCCCTCCGGCGCAGGGGCGCAGACGTCGTCGTTCATCGCCATGGATCCGCCGAAGCAGCGAGCGCAGCGTCAGACGGTCACCCCAGCGGTGCAGCCGAAGAATTTGCAGAACGTCGAGCCGTTGATCCGCGAGCGCACGATCGATGTCTTGGAGTCGCTCCCCGAAGGTGAGACCTTCGACTGGGTCGAGACCGTTTCGATCGAACTGACGACCCGCATGCTGGCCACGTTGTTCGACTTTCCCTTCGAAGATCGCCGCAAGCTTGCGCGCTGGTCCGACATCGTCTTCGCGATTCCCGAGCCGGGCGGCGTCATCGAATCGCATCAACAGCGATACGACGAACTGGTCGAATGCGTGCACTACTTCTCAGGGTTGTGGGAACAGCGTCGAGAAACACCGGGCAATGACCTCGTCTCGATGCTGGTGCACGGCGAAGCCACCAAAGACATGTCTGCCATGGACCACTTGGGCAACCTGCTGCTCTTGATCGTCGGCGGTAACGACACGACTCGCAACACGATGACCGGCAGCGTCTACGGGCTCAACACGTTCCCCGAGCAGTACGACAAGCTCACCGCGAACCCCGACCTCATCCGCAACATGGTCCAAGAGATCATCCGTTGGCAGACGCCGCTCGCCTACATGCGCCGCACCGCAACCCGTGACTGTGATCTGGGCGGCAAGCAGATCTTGCAGGGCGACCAGTTGCTCATGTGGTACCTATCGGCGAACCGCGACGCCGACATTTTTGAGGACCCCGACAGCATTGACATCGAGCGGCACAACGCATCGGATCACCTCTCGTTCGGGTTCGGCGTGCATCGCTGTATGGGCCTCCGTTTGGCCGAGATGCAGCTCCGGATTCTGTGGGAAGAGATCCTGGAACGTTTCGAACGGATCGAAATACAGGCCGAGCCGACCCGCACGCTCTCGTCGTTCGTCCACGGCTATGCCACCCTCCCGGTGACCGTCAGCCGGAAGTGATCGATGCCGCGCGATCAATGTCACGCCGAACAGTGTGATCGGGTTGATCCGACCGGACTAGCGCTGAACGATTTCGCTCAAACCGGGGTTACTGAGCAGTCCATCCGCCGTCGACGGGCAGGACGATGCCGTTGACCATGGCTGCAGCATCTGAGGCAAGGTAGATGACGGCGCCAGCAACGTCAGCAATCGTACCGACATCGCCCATCGGAATTCGATCGACGACGCCACGTCGAAACTCGGGATCGTCGAGGCGCTCGGCAGTTCCGGGCGTGTAGATGAAGGTTGGAGCGACGGCGTTCACGGTGATGCCGAGCGGCCCCCACTCCAATGCGAGCACGCGCACCAGTTGGTTGACGGCGCCCTTCGACGCGCAGTACACGGCATGGTCGGGAATGCCGACGAGCGATGCCTGCGAGCTCATGGCGACAATCCGGCCGGAGCCGTGTTCGAGCATGATCTTCCCGGATGCCTGGGCCGTGAAGAAGAGGCCCTTCGCGTTGACGTCCATCATGTCGTCCCAGTCGGCCTCGGTGACATCGACCGCTGGATGGTTTGCTCCGAGCCCAGCGTTCGCAACGAGCACATCGACGCGTCCGTGTTGCTGCGCGATGTCGTCGAATGCGGCGTTGATCGAGCCGACGTCGGCAACGTCCATCACATGGCCGGATGCGCGGCCGCCCGCGGCCACGACTTGCGCGGCGATGGTGGAGGCCTCGTCAGACGACCGAGCGGTGAGGGCAACGGTGGCTTCCGCCGCGGCGAGCGCGTCGACGAGGCCACGCCCGATCCCGCGGGACGCTCCGGTGACCACGACGATCTTTCCGTCGAGAGAGAACGATGGAAGGTGCTGGGAGTTCATCCCCTCACACTGACATTGCGCACGCAGTGGCGACGAGGCCCGGCGCATCATTCTTGGGCTGGCATGCTCCGACGCCGACGACCGGCGGTGCTGATCACTACGGTCGGCGGATGGACCGCATCGAGATCGAGATCAAACTGAACCGGGACAGAGCCTGGTTACTCGAGCGACTCGGGGCGATGTCCGAAGACGAGTTGACGGCGCCGCGCACGTTCAGCGAGCACGATGCCGAGAGCCGTTGGTCCTTTGCTGACCACTTCGTCCACACGACGCTGATCGAACAGAACTGGAACGCGATGTTCCGCCGTCACGTCGGTGGTGACCAGGGCCTCGCGCCGCGTCTGAACAGCGACGGATCGCAACAGACGATGGAAGAGATCATGGCGTCGATTCACGGGTGGACCGAAGAATGGAAGGCCGAGCACAACGGCAAGCCGTTTGCCGAACTCGTGCGCATCGGTCAGGCCGTGCGCGCCGACACGGTCGCCTTACTCGCCGAACTGTCCGACGACGACCTGGCCTCGAAGATTCCCGGCGCGCCCTGGTCAGACGGCACGGTCGGCGGGATCATGGCGGCCAACGCCGACCACGGCCGGATGCACTACGGCTGGGCCAAAGAAGACCCCGTCGCCGCCACCCACTCGCACTGACCGTCAGCCGCGAAGTGACTGGGCTGCCAGCCGTCGGCGATCTTGGCGGCCGTCTCGACGTTGCCGTCGAAAAATAATGCGGTAAAGAGTTTTATGGAGTTCCTTGGCCACTCATTGGCGGAGTCGGAGTGATTGGTCGCAGCGTGCAGCCACGGTGTATCCAGGTCAGGACATCCACGCGATAAGCGCGGCGGCAACATCCTCGCCGCGATCATCCTGCAGGAAATGACCGCCGGGTTCGAATTCCTGATGTGGTTGGCCGGTGGCGCCGGGAACTCGTTCGACGAATTCGTGGTGCAATTGACCGAGTACAGGGTCGCCAGGGCATGCCAGCGTGAGGAACGGTTTGGTCCACTGTTCGTAGGTGGCCCAGGCCGCCTCGTTTTCGGCGACGGCGGCGTGTGCAGGGGTGATCGGGACGAGTGTGGGGAACTCGCGGGCGCCGGCCATGTGGGCTTCGTTGGGGAACGGTGCGCGGTACGCGTCCATCTCGGCTTCGGTGAGTTCGCGTGCTGCGGTGGCCCGTTGGAGGAGGGTCCCACAGTCCATGAACGGCATGACCTGTGAGGCGTTGAGCCAGGCATCGAAACCGGGGCCGAGCGGCGCGCCCACGGGGAGCCCGGTGTTGCCCATGGCGATGCGCTCGAAGCGGTCGGATTCTTCGGCGGCGACACGCAGCCCGATGAGGCCACCCCAGTCTTGTGCGAACAGGGTCGCAGGCGGCATGTCGATTGCTGCGATGAATGCCTTCATCCAGGCGACGTGGCCGTTGTAGGTGTAGGCGGAACGTTCGACCGGCTTGTCGGAGCGCCCGAAGCCGATGAGGTCGGGTGCAATGCAGCGGAAGCCAGCTTCGATGAGCGGCGGGATCATTCGGCGGTAGAGGTAGCTCCAAGTCGGTTCGCCGTGGAGGAGCAACATGACGGGGCCGTCGTCTGGGCCGGCGTCGACGTATGCCATCCGGAGTCCGTCGACCTCGACAAACTTCGGCTCGTACGCGAAGTCGGTGATATCAGCGAATCGGTCGTCGGGAGTCCTGAGATATTCGATTCCGTTGGCTGTCGTCATCGTTGGTTCCATGCTCCACTCATCTTGTACGCGGGCGGCTTGCTGTTACGAAGCGGACTACGCAGTTCGTCCGCCACACTGTGTGATGCGAATTGCGTCGTTACTGCCGTCGGCCACTGAGATCGTCTCTGCACTCGGTCTCGAAGCGCTCGCCAGCATCTTCCACCCGGACCTTGTCCCCGAAGCATCGGACACGGCTGTCCGTCGGATCAGGTAGCGCCGCCCCCGACTCACATCGTGGTCGATGACTGCTGTAGTTGTGACCGTCGAGTTGCCTGGGAGCTGATCGGGTTCTCTATCGTTCCCCCTCATGCCAATTGATCTCGACCCCAGCCGCTTCGATTTTCTCGACATCGAGCACCGCGATGACGGTGTGTCCGTCGTGACGCTGAACCGCCCGGAGAAGCGCAACGCACTCAACGTCGGCACGATCGATGAGTTGGTCGATTTCTTCTCTGTCGCGCCGCGTGCCGGTGTGAAATCTGTCGTGCTTGCTGGTGCAGGGGACCACTTCTGCGCAGGCCTCGACCTGATCGAACACCACGATGCAGATCGAAGCCCAGCCGACTTCATGCACGTCTGTCTGCGCTGGCACGAGGCGTTCAACAAGATGGAGTACGGCGGCGTCCCGATCATCGCTGCGTTACAGGGTGCCGTCGTTGGTGGCGGCCTCGAGTTGGCGAGCTCGGCGCACATCCGGGTCATGGACGGCTCGACCTACTTCGCACTCCCCGAGGGGCAGCGCGGCCTGTTCACCGGTGGTGGTGCAACGATTCGGGTTGCGCAGCTGGTCGGCAAGGCGAACATGGTCGACATGATGTTGACGGGCCGCGTGCATCAGGGCCAGGAGGCTGTCGATCTCGGATTGGCGCAGTACATCGAAACGGAACGATCGAGCTTCGACAAGGCGCTTGAGATCGCTCAGCAGGCTGCGGCGAATCTGCCGCTGACGAACTTTGCGATCTGCTCGGCGATCAGCCACGTGCAGAACATGTCGTCGTTCGACGCGGCCTACGCCGAGTCGGTGGTCGCTGGCGTCGTCAACACGCAGCCCGCCGCCCGCGAACGCCTCGCAGCGTTCGCCGACAAGTCGGCGCCCCGGACGCGCCCCAACGCTGAGTAGCGCTCAGTGCCTCTGGTCAGTGTCGCCGCATAGCCTCGGCTCATGACGAACCGGGCGCAGCGCGCAGCGACCAAGGCCGTCCGCTCGGCGACGGAGTTTGTCGCCGGGCGAGTCGCGTCGAGCGATCGCATGATGAGCGTCGTCTACGACCTGATCAACGGGAGCAATTTCGCGGGTCTCGAAGCGCACGAGGAAATGCTGAGCGACCGGGTTCGTGTCGAGGCGTATCACCGCGGCATTCAACGCAATGTGCAGTCGGGCGACGTCGTGCTCGACCTTGGCACCGGCACCGGTTTGCTTGCGTTCATGGCGAGCAAAGCCGGAGCGAAGAAGGTCTATGCCGTCGAGCATTCCGACTTCATCCAGGTCGCACGAGAGATCGCGGCGCACAACGGGTTCACCAACATCGAGTTCATCCGGGCGAACAGCCGTGAGTTCACCCCGCCCGAGCCGATCGACGTGGTGCTTCACGAGCAGATGGGTGACGAACTGTTCAACGAGAACATGTTGGAGAACCTGCTCGATCTTCGTGATCGCGTGTTGCGCCCTGGCGGCCGGATTCTTCCGGCGCGGTTCCGCCTGTTCGTCGAACCCATTTCGATGAACGATGACATGCGGATTCGCCGGTTCTGGAACATCGATCTGCCGGACGGCATTGACCTCAGTGCCAGCGAGCACTCACCTGTCGCTGGCCGTTTCGACACCGGTCGCAACAACCAGTTTTGGCTTCGTCCACACTCGGTTGCGTCGACGATTGGCGATCCGCAACCGATCCTCGAGTTCGACTTGAACAGCCTCGAATCCCTGGAATCGTTGCCCACTCACCACCTCGTCGAACGCACGGCGTCGGCGGACGCCATCGTCGACGGCTGCTGCATCTGGTTCGAAGCACACTTCGACGATGAAACGATGCTGTCGACGTCTCCGCTGGCCCCGGTCACCAGCTGGGGTAATCGCGTCTTCCGCCTCGACCAAGAGGTCGCTCAAGGCGAGACACTTCGCCTCGACGTGCGGCTCGGCCAACTCGTGGAACCATCGACCTGGGATGTCCGCGCCCTCTGACCGTGTTCTCGAACCTGCCCGGGTCTGGCCAGACCGAGGGCGCGTCACGCACGAGGCCGACGCGCACGCTTTTCGCTAGGCGTTTGCTACGGCCGTCATCTTCCCAGTGTTGCTCGCCCAGCCGGGTGAATAGGTCCGCCAGTAGCGTGCAGCGGTGGACTTGGTTGAGAAACAGGAGACAACTGGTGGTATCTGGTCTGCGAACTATCTGCCGGTCACGCTTGCGAACCTGACCATCGTCGCTATTGCTGCATTCGATGGCCTTGCGCTCGTTGCCGCGCTGCCGTCGATCGCCGATGATCTCGGAGGCGTCGCCCTGCTCCCGTGGGTAATCACTGCCTACCTGGCGACATCTGCCGTTGCGGGCATCATGGCCGGCCCCATCATCGATGCCGTCGGCGTGCGACGGACGTTTCGTGTCACCGGCGTATGGTTTTTGTTTGCGAGCGCGGCCGCCGCGGCGGCTCCGAACATGGAGCTGCTCGTAGCCGCCCGCGCAATGCAGGGCATCGGCGGCGGCTTAGTGATTTCGGTTGCGTTGACCGCGGTCGGTCTGGCCTATCCACAACGACTACGCGCCAGGGCGTTTGCCGCGAACTCGATGGTCTGGGGGACGCTGGGGTTCGGTGGACCGGTGATCACCGCTGGTTTGCTGGCGGTTGCAGGCTGGCGAATGATCTTCGTCGTGCAGCTGCCGATCACGGCCCTCGCCCTCGCGGCTGGTTGGCGGACATTGCCCAGCACGCGCGACAAGCCGCAACGGATCGTCATGGACGGCCGTGGTATTGCCCTGATCGTTGGCCTCGTCACCGCGTCATTGTTCGCCGTGGCGCAGGTCGGTGTCCGCTGGCCATTGGCTGCGGTCGGTGCGGCCGCGGCCATCGCATTCGGTCGTCTGTTCTGGACCAATTCCGGCCGCACCGACGGGCCGCTCGTCGAGCGCACCCACATCACACGGTTCCCTCTGAAGCGGATCCATCTGACGGCCGGCCTGGTGCTGATCGCCGGCCTCGCTGCCGACAACTATCTCCCGCTGTACATGCAGACCACGCGGGGTCGGTCTGAATCGTTCGCAGCATTCTCGGTGCTGTTCCTCACCGTCGGGTGGTCATCTGCGGCGTTCGTCGTCAGTCGACTGCTTGAACGTTGGCGCGAAACCGACGCCATCCTGCTCGGCTCGATCCTGATGATTCCGGCGGTCATCTGGGCAGGGGTCGGAGTCGCTCTGACGTGGCCGATCCCGGTCATCTTCGGAGCGTTCTACGTCATGGGCGCGGCGATCGGGTTCGTTTCCACCGCTGGACTCACCCTGCTCCAGGCGAGCGCCGACGATTCGGAGATGGGGCGGGTGAACAGCGCTCATCAATTTATCCGCACGATTGGGATCACCTATGGCGTCGCCGTGGGGGGAGCGATTCTGCTGTTTGTCGTCGGCAACCGGATTGGCGACGTCGAGATCGTGCGCGATGTGCTCGGCGGCGAGGACGTGACTGCCTCCGAGCCGGCGCTCGACGCGATCCGGGACGGTCTCGTCTGGGTGCTCGGCTTTAGTGGCCTCGCTGGTCTCGGCTGCTTCGCTGCTGCCATGGTCCTCTGGCGCAACACCCGACGGTTGGACTTGGCCGTTGATGGCCCACACCATGTCGTCTGACGTCGATGCGACAGGTGTCAGCCGTTGCCGAGTTCGTCGACAAACTTGCGGATGTCGTCGTTGTTCTGAGCGATGTCGCCGATGACCTTCACCTTGGTGTGTTCGCCCCGCAACTTGGAGAGCGCATCCTGCTGATCGCCGACGTAGCCGAGTGCGAACGCTCCCTGTTGGTAGCCCATCATTTTCAGTAGGTCGTCGTCGAGCGTGCGTGCGATCTCTTGGGAACAGGCCAGGTATTGGTTTTCTTCCTGGCGAACCCAGCCGACGGCGTAGGTGATGTTGACGCCCTGGCGTACCGCGCTGCTCACGTTTGCGCCGGCGCCGTGCAGCACCTTGCCGTCGTAGAACAACACGCTGCCGCGCCGCATCGTTGCTTGTCCACTGGGCACGTCGTGGGCTGCGGAGTCGTCTTTGGTCGACGTGCCCGGGTGGATGTGGGTCGCGCCGTTTTCTGCGGTGAAGTCGGTGAGCGCCCACATCGTGTTGCACTGCACGTGGTAGTCGGCAGGGAACTCGAAGAAGTCGAAAGCCATCTGGTCGCGATGGGGCTTCTGTTTCGTTTCGCCAGGGCCGACCGAGATCAGTTGCGTGAGGTGCAGCTGCTGTGCCGTGGCGTGCCCGAGAAAGTGCCGCACGGTGTCAACAACGGTGGGGTGCATGACCAACTTGCGTGATGCGGGACACCGTTCGATGAGGGACCCGGTACGGCGCGTGAACTGGCCGTCGTATTCGTCGCGCCCAGCGTCAGAGGCCGCAACATACGGTTCGACCTCGCGAGCGAGGCGGTCCATGAGCGCTGCATCGGCGAGGTCGTCGATGATTGCATATCCGTGAACAGCGATGAACGTGCTGACTTCACGGGGGTCGGCATCGCGGTCGAAGTGCTTCAGCGCCATCTGAGAATGGTAGGCGCAGTGATTGCTCGTCGCCCACTAGCGTCGAGTCATGACTCGCCTTGTTGTCCACGCCGATGACGTCGGCATGTGTCATGGGGCGAATTCGGCGTTCGTTGCGCTCAGCCATTGTGGGGGAATCACATCCGGCTCGGTGATGGTGCCGTGTCCTTGGTTTGCCGAGATCGCCGATCTCGCTCAGCACGATGATCGCCTCGACGTCGGTGTCCATCTCACACTCAACGCTGAGAAGGCGCAGTATCGCTGGCGGCCAGTGAGCGGTGTTGGGAGGTCATCCGGCCTCGTCGACACTGATGGGTATCTGTGGCGCAGCGTCGCCGACACACGAGCGAATGCTCATCCCGAAGCGGTCGAGACCGAGTGGCGTGCACAGATCGACACGGCCCTGGCCGCCGGAATCGACGTCACTCATCTCGACGCGCACATGGGTTCGGCCCTCGGACCCGAATGGTGCGATCGCTACATCAAGGTTGGCATCGACTACGACATCCCCGTCTTACTGACGCGAACACTCAGCAGTTACGGGCCGAACAACCACCTCGTCGGCGTCGACGATGCCGACTTCGATCGCTTCGTTACGCAGGCGCAGGCGGCGGGCATGCCCGTGTTCGACGAGGTGCTCGAAACCGACTTCTCTCGGCCACGGGATGTCCCGACGGCCTATGAGGACATGTTGACCACACCGGAGGTTTTGGCGCACGGTCTGGTGTTCTGTGCGTTCCACCCGTGCGCACCGGGCCCTGGAGAGATCGAGGTGATCGAGCCCGATTGCTGGCACGTCCGGACCGATGAGTATGCGTTCTTTGCCACCGATGAGTGGTTGGCCGTCCTCGACGCTCATCCGTTCGAACTCACCACGATGAAAGAGTTGCGCGCCGACTACTGGGCTGCACGTCAGGCCCTTGCCGATGCCCCTCCGGCCTGAGCCCAGTTCGGCTCAGGCCAGTTTGTACCGGTCGGCATCGGTCACGAAGTCGGCGTGTCCGTACATCTCGAGGAGCTCAGCGAGTCGCCGGTTGAGTCGTGCATCAACGCGGCGAGACACAGCAGGGAGACGGAGGCCCACTCGGTAGAACGCTGTCTTGATCGCCAGGGAGCCCACGGCGGCGCCAGCGGCCGCCTTCTCGCGTCGACTCATGGTGATACCAATCGAGGCAGCCCGTTCGGTGTCGCCGTCGAGGAAGCTTTTGATCAATATGAACTTCGAGAATCCGTTCTCGAGCCATGCGTGCAGTCGGCCTGTGAGTGACGAGGTGTCGAACAGTTCGGCTTCCATGGTGCCGCGTACCAGGGCTCCGCACGTTTCGTCGTCGTAGCCTTCGCGTAGTGAAACGTGCCGGGCGATCAGCAGGTCGACGATTTCTTGGGGCGTTTCGCCGAGCAGGTTCTCCGGAAGGCCGAGAAGGAAACATCGGTAGCGTGACAGTTCGACGCTTGCTCGCTGCTCGGGAGTGAAGTCGGTCTGCCCTTTTTTCAGCAGCTGTGCGGACATCAAGAAGACACCGATCAGCCCGGCGGGCATTTGGTCTGCCTGCGGAATCGGAATGCCGTAGGTGGCGACATCCCATTTGCCCGAATTGAGGATGTGGTAGCGAACCATCGAGTGCATGAGGCGGACCTTGGCAGCAGCTTCGAACCCCTTGCCCGATCGGTCGAGAGCCCCGGGCATGGTTGTCGCGGTGAAGAAGCTGGCCGTCTCGAAGACTCGCTTGGCCGCCGCCTCGTCGGACAGCGTTCCGGTCATTGTCATTGGAAGCGCCGCGTACTTGTTCAGGAATGTGGCGAGGAACGCCCCGCGGATTGCTAGCGGGGTGGCGGTTGCCATCGGGATCCGTTCAGCTCGGGCGCCGTGGGCAACGAGCGTCATGTCGACCCAGGTTGGTGTGGCTTCCATCGCGGCGATGAGATCGATGAGTTCTTGCGGTGCGTTCTCGACGTTCTCGACGCCACGTTGACATGCGGCTTCCAACATTTCGACGAGAGTCCGGAAGCCGTGCGTGGGGATCAGTGCGGCGTAGGCGTCTGCAATGAGGTCGCCGGTCATTGTGGCGTTGCGCATTGTTTCGAGCAGTGCTGGCTGGTCGAACACTCGGCTGACAGCGGCTCTGGTCGCTGCAAATCGTGCGTCGTCGAGGGTGGACTCGCTATCGAGACGTTCAGGCACCACTGTGAAGTCGACCTTCCCGTAGATCTCCGGGATGGCATCTCGTTGTTGAGTGACGCTGTCGGTGTAGGCCGGTGCCTGCATCTTGCTACCTGCTTCTTGTCGAGCTGACGGTGGTGAGCGTACGCCGAAGAGGCCGGTGGCTCGATGGGTGTGCGATCAGGCACCGATGACGTCGAGGCCAATCGAGCGTGCAGCCCGTGCCTGTCGGACGTCGAAGGTGAGCAATGTCGTGGCTGAGCCTGCCCGTTGCGCTGCTCCGAGGTGGATTGAATCGAGTGAACGGCACTGTGTTTGCTCAGCGATCATCGCGGCTGCTGACATGGTCGTTGCATCGAGGCTGACAAGTGCGAACGCGTCGAGATCAACTGCGAACGCTTGTCGTTGCATGTCGAGTTCCTCGCTGTCGAGCAGCCTGGCGAGGTTGCGCCGCACTTCGACTTCGGTCAAACGTGATGTGACCAGCACGGAGTCGCTTTTCATCAACTCCACTGCGACGGCTGAATCGTGTTCGTCGATGTAGCGCTTGAGCAGCGCACTCGAATCGACGTAGAGGGTCATCCGCGGTCTTCGGTGAGCGTTTCGATCGACGACCGTGGTGATCGGATCGGGGTTGCCTCGCCGAGACGTGTGCGGCGGGGAGCTTCGATCCATCCTTCATCGATTCCGCGGTCAACCTCGGAGGACGCGTGATAGGCCACCAGCCGGGCGATGGGTCGAGACCGGTCGGTCACAATGACCTCTTCACCGTTCGACGCGCGGGCAAGATACTCAGACAGGTTGGCCTTGAGTTCTCGGACTCCCACCGTCATGTGACTACATTAGCACCCGGTGTAGTCACATGACAAGCAGCGCCCGATGCTGATCTGGTCGGGCCTGGGGCCAGACCCCAACCGCGACTGTAGGTTCAGTTGGCCACTTCGAGGATGCGCACTGGGAGTTCGCGGGGGCCGCGAATCTGGCCGACGCTCCAGCGGGTGTCACCGGCGAGCTCGAAGCGCGGGAAGCGCTTGATGAACTCCTCGATGGCAACCTTCAGTTCCAGGCGGGCCAGATTCGAGCCGAGGCAACGGTGGATGCCGAGACCGAACGCCGCGTGGCGGTTCTCCTCGCGATCGACGATGAATGAGTCAGGATCCTCGAACTTCTTCGGGTCCCGGTTCGCAGCGGGGAACGGCAGGAGCACCCAATCGTCTTTCTTCATCGGGCAGCCGTGGAAATCGTTGTCCTTGGCAACCAACCGGGCCATCGTCACGGGTGCGTATGCGCGAAGGAATTCCTCCAGGGCGAACGTCATCACCTCGGGATCCTCGAGCAGGCGCTGGTGGTCCTCGGGATGTTGCGCGAGGTGCCACAACGACGAACCGATTGCCGACCATGTCGTGTCGATGCCGGCAACGAGGAGCAGGACGACCATGCCGCCGACGACGTCGTCTTCCAACTTGTTGCCGTCGAGCTCGACATTCATCAGGTAGCTCGTGAGGTCATCGCGAGGATTGACACGATGGTCGTCGATCTGCTGTTGGATGTAGACACCGAGGTCGTCGCCGCCCTCGCGGGTTCCGGGTTCCTCGTTGATGCGCTCTAAAACGTCGTGGACGAAGGTGCGAAACAACTCCTCGTCCTTCTCCGGGAAACCGAGCATCCGCCCGATCACGTTCACAGGGATGTTCTGTGCGTATTGCACAGCGGCATCAACGACGCTTTCGCCGGGGGTGATTTCGCCCATCTCGTCCAGCAACTTCTGGCACAAACGCTGAATCTCTGGCTCCCACGGCTCGATCATCTTCGGCGCGAAGGCTGGCAGGAGGAGCCTGCGGGCCACGTTGTGGAACGGCGGATCGCTGGTGATCGGCGGGGCACCACCGATTGGTGCTGGAAGTGCCCGGTCGCCGGGTCGCCCAACGGCGACGACGACGGCGCGGCTCGTGAAGTTCTCGGTGTCGTAGGCGACCTCGGTGACGGTGTCGTCGGTGATTGGCACCCACATGCCGCCGTAACGATCGGAATGGGCGACGGGGCAGCCGCCCTCGCGTAACTCTTTCCAGACCTGAGGTGCGTTCGGGTTGTACGCCGGATCGGCATGGTCGAAGTCGGTGCGGGGGTCAGCGACCGGGCCGTAGTCGTCAGCGTTGTATGGCACTCGCTGCCAGAGGTCGGTTCCGTCGGGGCCGCTGCCAATGATGAAGTCGAGGATCTCGCCGTCGCGCTCGATGGAGATGATCTTGTTGCCTGTGGCCTCGTCGATCCTGGTCGAATAATTCGCCGTGTCGGTCATGTCATCCGTTCTCCGTGATCGTGATCGCGTACTCGGGGCAGTTCGATGCAGCGAGACGGGCCTTGTCGTGTAATTCGGTGGGGACGTCGCCCTCGACGATCAACATGGCCTGGCCATAGTCGTCGACATCGAACAATTCGGGCGCCAGCGCGTAACAGCGGTTGTGGCCTTGACACTTCTCGGCATCGAGATGCACTCGCATCCAGAGGACCGTAGATGCCGGGATGTTCGTGCGCCAAGTGCCACGGCAACTTTTTCGAACACTGTCCCAATTCTGCTGCCGACAACGACAAAACTCGGCCTGCGTCACCGAGATGACGCAGGCCGAGTTCAGGGTTCGTGATCAGACCGATGTGATCAGACCAGGTCGAAGCGGTCGGCGTCCATGACCTGTGCCCATGCGGAAGCGAAGTCGTTGGCGAACTTTGCGCCAGCGTCGTCGGCTGCATAGACATCGGCAATTGCACGCAGGATCGAGTTCGAGCCGAACACGAGGTCGTTGCGGGTGCCGGTCCACTTCAGGGCACCAGTTGTGCGGTCCTTGCCCTCGAACACGTCTTCGGCGCCAGATGCAGCGGACCACTCGGTGCCCGGATCCATCAGGTTGACGAAGAAGTCGTTGCTGAGAACTCCGACCTGCCCGGTGAGCACGCCATGGTTATCGGTGGAGACACCGAGCACACGGAGGCCGCCGACGAGTGCGGCCATTGCGGGAGCACCGAGACCGAGCAGATGTGCCCGGTTGACGAGCAGGTGCTCAGCAACATGGCTGGTGCCCTTGCCGAGCTGGTTCCGGAAGCCGTCGTTCTTCGGCTCGAGCCATGCGAACGACTCTTCGTCGGTCTGGTCTTGGGTCGCATCGCCGCGACCGGTGCTGACGTTGACAGACACGTCGTGTCCGCCAGCCTGAGCAGCGGCCTCGACAGCAGCGGCGCCACCGAGCACGATGAGGTCAGCCATCGACACGTTGACTCCAACGCTGGACTGCACGCCTTCGAGCGCGCTCAGCACACGACCGAGCTGATCGGGGCGGTTGGCTTCCCAAGCGTTCTGCGGCGAAAGGCGGAGGCGGCCACCGTTGGCGCCGCCGCGCATGTCGCTCTTGCGGTAGGTAGAGGCCGAAGCCCACGCCGTCTCAACGAGTTCGGTGATGCTGAGGCCAGCACCCATGATCGCGGCCTTGACCGTTGCCACGTCGGCGGCGCTGAGCGCGGCGCCGGTGGGGATTGGATCTTGCCAGAGCTGCTCGGGGGCAACTTCGGCGCCGAGCAGGCGAACATGGGGGCCCATGTCGCGGTGGAGGAGCTTGTACCAGGCGCGAGCGAACGCATCATCGAGCTGCTCGGGGTTGTCACGGAAGCGCTGAGAGATGGGCCCATAAATCGGGTCCATCTTCATGGCCATGTCGGCCGTGCTCATCATCGGTGCGTGGAACACATCGGGGCGCTGGGCGTCGGGCACGGTGCCGGCGAGTGCCGGTGCAGTCCACTGCTTGTGGCCAGCCGGGCTCTCGGTGAGCTCCCAGTCGTTGTCCATCAATGTCTCGAGGTAGTTATTGTCCCACTTGGTCGGCGTGGAGTTCCAGGCGCCTTCGAAGCCGGACGTTGTGGTGTGGATGCCGACGCCGCTCTCGAAGTCGTTCTTCCAGCCGAGCAGTTGCTGCTCCATCGGGGCGCCCTCGGGCTCGGTCTTGACATCACCTTCCGGGCCGGCACCGTGCATCTTGCCGAAGGCGTGGCCGCCGGCGACAAGGGCCACGGTCTCTTCGTCGTTCATGGCCATGCGGCCGAAGGTTTCGCGAATGTCGCGGCCGGACCCGATCGGGTCGGGGTTGCCGTTCGGGCCTTCTGGGTTGACGTAGATGAGGCCCATCTGTACGGCGCCGAGCGGGGTCTCCAGCTCGCGGTCACCGCTGTAACGCTGGTCGTCGAGCCACACGTTCTCGGGGCCCCAGTAGACGTCTTCTTCGGGTGCCCATACGTCCTCGCGACCGCCCGCGTATCCGAAGGTCTTGAAGCCCATCGACTCCATTGCGACGTTGCCAGTGAGGAGCATGAGGTCAGCCCAGGAGATCTTGCGGCCGTACTTCTTCTTGATCGGCTCGAGCAGCGCTCGGGCCTTGTCGAGGTTGCCGTTGTCGGGCCAACTATTCAGCGGAGCGAAACGTTGCTGGCCAGCGCCGCCACCACCGCGGCCATCGTGGGTGCGGTAGGTGCCAGCTGAGTGCCAGGCCATGCGGACAAAGAATGGGCCGTAGTGCCCGTAGTCAGCCGGCCAGAACTCTTGGGAGTCGGTCATGAGCACCGTGAGGTCGGCTTTGACTGCAGCGAGGTCGAGAGTTTTGAACTCGGCGGCGTAGTCGAAGTCGTCGCCCATCGGGTTCGAGTTAGCGGCGCCCTGATGCAGGATGTTCAGGTTGAGCTGGTTCGGCCACCAGTGCTGATTGGCCGAGCTGCCGGTTGCGGTGTGCGGGCTTTGCAGCACCGGGCACTTTGCCTCATTTGTGTCGCTCATGGTTTGCTCCTTGTTGTGTTTGCGGGATGTTACGGGATGGAGATCTGGTTGTTCTTCTGCGATGTTCACAGAGGCTTGGCGGTCGCGTTCAAGGCGGATGTGCGGCATGTCGGGCAGCGCCCCCAGTAGATGACTTCGGCTTCGTCGACTTCGAAGCCATGGTCGTCACTGGCGGTCAGGCAGGGAACTTCGCCTGTCGCGCAGTCGACGTCGAACATGGTGCGACAGCTGCGGCAGATCAGGTGGTGGTGATTGTCGTCGACTCGAGTTTCGTAGCGCGCTGGTGACCCGGCTGGTTGGATCCGGCGGACAAGGTTCTTGTCGACGAGCATGCCGAGTGAGTCGTAGACCGATTGGCGTGAGATCGCGCCGAGTTGCGAACGCACTTCGTCGCCCAACTCGTCGGCCGTCGCATGCGGGTGTTCCGCAACGACGCGCAGAATGGCGAGCCGTTGGGCAGTGACCTGCACGCCGTGTTGGCGGAGGAGTTCTATCGCTGTATCGCGCACTCCATCAGTAAAGCACCAGGTTTGGACAATGTCAAATATTGGTACAGGCCGATCAACGTGCACACACGGTCTGGGAGGCGCTCGGCGGCGTCGGCGGTGATCGGTTTGGCCCGGGTATTCTCAGCGGCATATGCAAACCCAACTGTTCATCGGTGGCCAATGGCGAACTTCATCCACGGACTCCACCTTTGACGTGGTCGACCCGGCGACGGGTGACCTGATTGTGGCCGTTGCCTCGGCGTCGGCCGATGACGCCAGGGCTGCCTGTACTGCTGCGCACACCGCGCAGCAGCAGTGGGCCACTACCGCGCCGCGAGTCAAAGCAGAGGTGCTGCGGCGCTGTTTTGAAATCATGCATGAGCACAGCGATGAACTCGCCCGGCTGATTGTTCGCGAGTCGGGCAAGCCCCTCGCAGACGCCGTCGGCGAAGTTGGATATGCCGCCGAATTCTTCCGCTGGAACTCGGAAGAGGCTGTGCGCATTCGCGGGTCGATCGGAACGGCACCGTCGGGCAACAACCAGATCATCGTCCGGCATCCCCCGGTCGGCGTCGTGGTCATCGTTACGCCGTGGAACTTCCCGGCCGCGATGATCACACGCAAGCTGGCACCAGCGCTCGCTGCCGGTAACGCCGTGGTCATCAAGCCGCCTGCCGAAACCCCGCTCACGGCGCTCCGGCTTGCCGAACTGTTCGCCGAAGCGGGGATCCCCGACGGTCTGATCAACGTGACGCCCACGGCTGACGCTGGCGCCTGGTTCGATGCTGCTGTCGACCATCGCGCGACCCGCATGGTGTCGTTCACCGGTTCCACGGCGACCGGGCAAAAGCTGTTGCGGCGTTGCGCCGATCGGGTGCTGAAAGTCGTGATGGAACTCGGCGGCAACGCGCCGTTCATTGTGTTCGATGATGCCGACGTCGACGCCGCCGTGGCCGGGGCGATCACGGCCAAGATGCGCCACTCAGCGCAGACCTGCACGGCCGCTAACCGGTTCTTCGTGCAGGCTGGCGTGGTCGACGAGTTCACAACGAAGCTCACGGCTGCCATGGGTGCAGTCGCAATCGGGGACGGCTTGGCCGAAGGGGTCGAGTGTGGCCCGTTGATCCACGATGCCGCAGTTCAGAAGGTCGAGGCGCTCGTCGAAGCTGCGGTCGCCGCTGGTGCAAACATCGAGGTCGGCGGTCATCGGCCGGATCGGCCGGGCAGCTTCTTCGAGCCGACCGTGTTGAGCAACGTCGCGTTCGATTCTCTGATCACCCGCGAGGAGATCTTTGGCCCGGTTGCCCCGATCATCACCTTCACCGATATCGACGAAATGATCGATCACGCCAACGACACGGAGATGGGCCTGATCGGCTATGTCTTCACCAGCGATCTTGCCCGCGGCCTCAATGTCAGCGAGCGGCTCCAGGCTGGAATGATTGCCCTCAATCGCGGCGCCATCTCAGATCCGGCGGCGCCCTTCGGTGGCATGAAGCAGTCGGGTCTCGGGCGTGAGGGTGCCAGCGAGGGCATTTACGAGTTTTGTGAGACGCAGTACATCGGCGTCGCCTACTGAGTTGGCAGTCGCTTCACCACTCGGCGCCGGGTTGACGTCGGGCCGAGCCACCCCGAAGTTCGAAGTTCGCTAGGCGTGCATCGAGCACCTCAACCAGTCGATCGACGTGCTCAGAGGAGAACGTGAGCGGCGGTCGGATCTTGAGCACGTTGGTGCTCGGCCCGGTCAACCCGATCAGGATTCCGTCGTGGCGGAGTGCTGTTGCGAGGCGTCGGCCGTCGTCGTAGGCAATCGGTGCGCGCGTCGCCCGATCAGCAACGAGGTCGAGGCCCCAAAACAGACCGCCGCCCTGCACGTTGCCGATCACATTGTGTCGCGAGGCGAGTTCGGCGAGTTGGGCCGACAGTTGGGTTCCCATGGCGCTGGCGTTGTGCAGGAGTTGTTGGTCTTCGATGACGTCGAGCACCGAGTTCGCAACGGCCGCCGACACCGGATTCCCCCCGAAGGTGTTGAAGTACGACCGTCGCTCAGCAAACCTGGCAGCAATCTCTGGAGTGGTGACCACGGCCGCCACTGGATGCCCCGCACCCATCGGCTTGCCGATCGTGACGATGTCCGGCACCAGGCCGTACGACGTGTGGCCCCAGAAGTCGTTGCCGAGCCGGCAGTATCCCGACTGCACCTCGTCGGCGATGACCAACCCGCCCGCAGCGCGGATGAGTTGTGCGGCTCGCTCGACGTAGCCATCGGGTGCAATGAGTACGCCGTTCGAGTCCCAGCTCGGGTCGACCAGCCACGCGGCTGGCCGATGGCAGCGCTGGTTGAGTGCGTCGATTTCGTCGGTGAGGAGGTCGGCGTAGCGTTCGCCGAGATCGGCACCATCCAGGTCTGGATCCTCGGCACGGAAGCGGCCGCGATAGTCGTTCGGCGCGTCGATGACGCCGAGCCAGTCGGGGCGATCCGTGGCTGGATAGCCATCGGTCGACAGCAACGAGACAAGCGATGAGTTGCCGTGATAGCTGTGTTCACTCACGACGACGCCGTGTTGGCCGGTGACCGTCCGAGCGATCTCGACAGCCAGATCGTTGGCCTCGGTGCCGGTGCACACGAAGTAGCACGTCTGGAGACCGTCGGGGAGCATGGAGCCGAGCCGTTCGGCCAGACGCACGACCTCGTCGTGGAGATAGCGGGTATGCGTGTTGAGTTGGGCAGCCTGGCCAGCGAGTGCAGCCACGACGCGGGGATGGGCGTGGCCGACTGACGGCACGTTGTTGTAGCAGTCGAGCAGTCGGTTCCCATCGACATCGGTGACCCAGACGTCTTCGCCGCGTACGAGGTGCACTGGGTCGTCATAGAACAGTTGGTAGGAGGGAGCCAAGGCCGATTCGCGTCGCGCTCGCAGGCCGTTGTTCATGTGCGTTCCATCGTTCATCTGCATTCTGTCGTATCGAGTTGGTGATGCAGTGCTTTGGTGGTTGCCCTCGGATCAAGTTCGCCCCAGCGCGAGAGGTTTGCCCGGTAGCTCGGCAGCTCACCGGCAATCTCAGCGAGTCGATGCGAGGGCGCATGTCGCGCTTGATATTCCACGAGGAGCAGCCCGAGCACGATACGAGTCAATACGAGATCAGCGAGCCGGTCGACTTCGTTGCTGCCGAGTGGCATTGCTGAGTGGTAGCCAGTGGCGATCGAGCCCAGTGCGGCACATTGGCTCGGGTGGCCATCGATGAAACTCGCCCCGCAAATGGCAAGGTCGGCGATCACCGCTGTCTTGGCGATATCGCCGAAGTCGATCACCCCGATCACATCGGTGGTGGCCTGCGTTCGCCGGAGAAGATTGCCCCGATGCCCGTCGTTGTGGACGACCTGGTGTCGTGTGCCCGCGAGCGACGAAGCAGCAGATTCGACACGCTCGCGGTACGGCGCAGCGCACGCCCTGCCCTCCGGACTCAGATCTGTCCAGAGTTCCTCGTTGGAGACCATGCCGCTGTCGAGTGACCAGGCCATGAATTCGGTGGCCGCAGGGTGCTCGAACCCTCGAAAAGCCGAGGCGAGACGACCTTGAGATGCGCCCACACCGACGAGCGCGTCGGGCCCGAGCGAGCCCGCTGAGTCGAAGGTGACGCCTGGCAGAAACGTCAGGAGCCGGGCCGACATCGAGACGCCGCCCGATTCCAGCGTGACGATGCGTTCGCCCGTCATGGCCTTCACCACTCGGGGGACCAGCAATTCCGGATCGGCTTGAGCGAGGTGGTCGAGTGCGGCGCACTGGAATTCGGCGACAGAGCGATCCTCGCTCGAACTGGCGATTTTGAGAACGAAGACGTCGCCGCCACTCGTGCTGACCCGTGTGTTTTGATCGCGTTCGCCGTCGAGACGGTTGAGCAAACCTTCGAGTCCCCAGTGCTGTCGCAAAAGCACGCGACGAACATCTTCGTCGACCTCGGGCGGGTCAAAGCGGAGGTCGCTTGGCTGTAGTCGTGGCGTCACACGATCTCGTCCGTTATGCAGCAGTGTGGGAAGCCACGGTTAGTGCTTGATCATAACGTGCTTGACTTCGGTGTACGCCTCGACTGCATACATCGACATGTCCTTGCCGTAGCCCGAGTTCTTGAACCCGCCGTGCGGCATTTCTGACACGATCGGAATGTGGTCGTTGACCCAGACGCATCCGAACTGCAGCGCCTTGCTCATTCGCATCGCGCGGCCCACATCGCTCGTCCAGACGCTTGCTGCGAGGCCATAGTCGACGTCGTTCGCCATCGCCAGTGCGGTGGCCTCGTCGGCGGCTGATTGCACGGTGACCACCGGGCCAAACACTTCCTGTTGGATGATCTCAGCGGTCTGTGGGGATCCAATCACCACTGACGGCTCATAGAAAAAGCCGCCGCCTGCACCGCGGTTGCCGCCGACGGTGACTTCGGCGCCGGCGTCGCGAGCGCGATCGACGAAGCCTGCGACACGATCGAGGTGCGCTGCGGAGATGACCGGGCCCATCTCGGTGTCAGCCGACATGGGATCACCCATCTGCACCTTGCTGACTGCGTCGGTGAGCTTGTTCACGAAGTCGTCGTGCACCTTCGACCCGGCGATCACTCGGCAGGGCGCGGTGCAATCCTGCCCCGAGTTGTAGAACGCCATGCCCTGAAGCATTTCGACGGCGGCGTCGATATCGGCATCGTCAAAGATGACGACCGGCGCCTTACCGCCAAGTTCGAGGTGAACCCGCTTGAGCGTCTCGGCCGATGAACGAGCAACCGACTTACCCGCGCCAACGCTGCCGGTGATCGACACCATGGCGATGCCTGGGTGCTCGGTGAGTGCCACGCCTGTGGAGCCGCCCTGGCCGCACACCACGTTCACCACGCCGGGTGGGAGTACGTCGGCTGTCAGTTCGGCAAAGCGCAGTGCGGTGTATGGGGTCAGCTCGGACGGCTTGAGCACAACTGTGTTGCCGGCAGCAAGCGCGGGGCCGAGCTTCCATGTAGCCATATTCAGCGGGTAGTTCCACGGGGTGATCGAGCCGATGACCCCGATTGGGTCGCGGCGGATCATCGACGTGTATCCCTCGAGGTACTCACCCGCGGCCTTGCCCTCATGCAAGCGTACTGTCTATTATACAC
>FLOH01000237.1_pt1 | contig 145188 bp, 141 predicted proteins | sample 756751 | NCBI WGS metagenome assembly FLOH01 (sample SAMEA4026879, study PRJEB14308) | marine metagenome | biome: coastal water; material: water | depth 74 m | reverse complement strand
GTTTCATCGGCAAATTTTTCCTCGGATTGATGTTGTTCATCATCCTTTTTCCGATGTTCTGGACGCTCTTGAACGCATTCAAAGAAAACGTCGACATCCTGACAAGAACACCAAAGCTGTTTTTTACGCCCGTCGTGGACAACATCCTTTATGTGCTGGGGCGTGCCAGCGTATTGGAGGCTTTGGTTAACTCTCTCATAATTTGCAGTGTTTCTGTTATGATCGGTATTTTGTTCGGTTTGCCCGCTGCCTACGCCGTTGCCCGTTATCCAAATCGCTGGACCGAGGAAGTGCAGTTTTTTGTCCTATCTTTGCGCTTCCTGCCGCCGGTAGCAGTCACAATTCCGTTGATGGTGATCTGGTTAAATCTTGGTCTATACGACACGCGGGTTGCAATGATTGCGACGTATTCTCTTTTGACAATTTCAATCACGATCTGGCTTGCCGTGCCAGGGTTTCAGCAAGTTCCAAAGGTGATCGAAGAGGCGGCTCAGGTTGACGGGTATGGTCCCTATGCCATCTTTGCAAAAATCGCACTTCCGATCGCTATGAAGACACTTCTTGGGGCAGTTGCATTTAGCTTTGTCCTGATTTGGAACGAATTTCTGATGGCACTCATGCTGACAACCAGTGATGCAAAAACGTTGCCGATCGTTGCATCAGAGATGTCCCAACTCGGGCTAGATGTGCCTTGGGGTATCTTGAATGCCGCAGTCATACTTCTCTCGCTCCCTCCCCTCCTTCTATTGGGGCTGCTCAGCGGCTTCATGAATTCCATGTTCACCAACAAATCTAGGTAGTAAAATCATGCGCGCACTTGTTCTTGAAAAAATGGGTAAACTCTCTATCCGCGAGGTAGAGTTACCTCAGGATGTTGGCCCTGAAGATGTTAAAATCGCTATCCACACCGTTGGCATCTGCGGAAGCGACGTACATTATTACACTCACGGCGGAATTGGTGATTATATTGTCCGCGAGCCAATGGTCCTGGGGCACGAAGGTTCTGGGACCGTGACTGAAGTCGGTTCGAACGTGACCAATTTGTCGGTCGGCGACAGGGTATGCATGGAGCCCGGCGTTCCAAACCTTGCCTCCAAGGCATCAAAACTGGGCATCTATAATGTTGATCCAGATGTGACTTTTTGGGCGACGCCGCCTGATCACGGAATTCTGACACCAAGTGTAGTTCATCCTGCTGCGTTCACTTTCAAAATGCCCGACAGCGTCAGTTTTGCAGAAGCTGCGATGGTTGAACCCTTTGCCGTTGGCATGCAGGCAGCCGCTCGCGCTCGAATAGTACCCGGCGATGTTGCGGTTGTTACTGGCTCTGGCACAATTGGCTTAATGGTCGCTCTCGCGGCACTGGCCGGTGGATGTAGTCGCGTTATTGTTTCCGATATTTCCTCAGAAAAGTTAAGTATCGCTGGCGGTTACGACGGCCTGATTCCCGTAAACGTTAGCCACGAGGACTTGGTGAGCAAAGTTGCTGAACTTACCAATGGTTGGGGTGCCGACGTCGTGTTTGAGGCAAGCGGTGCCCCTCAGGTTTACGAAAGTATTATTAAAACCGTCCGGCCAGGTGGTGCGCTTGTACTTGTTGGCCTTCCGCCAGACCGCGTTGGGTTTGATGTAAATGCAGCAATCGCGCGCGAAATCCGCGTTGAGACAGTTTTTCGATATGCCAACGTATTTGACCGCGCGTTAAATTTAATTGCGTCAGGTAAAGTCAACCTCAAACCAATGATTACTAAAACATTTTCTTTTGAACATTCCATCGAGGCTTTTGAGCGCGCAGCAGAAGATCGTCCGGCGGATATCAAACTACAAATAGACTTCTCTGGCGAAGAGGGATAATAACATGGCTGAAATTCACTGCACTCACCTGAATAAGAAATATGGCACGGTAGAAGTTGTTTCAGATTTTAATCTCCATGTTGAGGACCACGAGTTCGTCGTCTTTTTAGGGCCTTCGGGATGTGGTAAATCTACAATTTTACGCATGATAGCGGGTCTCGAAGACATCACCGGCGGTGAACTTAAGATTGGCGGCAGGGTAGTCAACGATGCCGAGCCAGGTGATCGCGGGGTGGCGATGGTATTTCAGAATTATGCGCTCTACCCACATATGTCGATCCGCGAAAACATTGCCTTCGGATTGCGGCGTCTAAAGAGACCAGAGGCCGAAATCATTGAACGCGTTGATGGCGTCGCTTCCATGCTGGGGCTTGAAACTTATCTAGATCGCAAACCAACGGAACTTTCTGGCGGGCAACAGCAACGCGTCGCGATCGCACGTGCAATGATCAAAACACCTGATGTGTTTCTGTTTGACGAACCGTTGTCCAATTTGGATGCAAAGCTTCGCGCTCATATGCGTTACGAAATTGCGCGGCTGCACAAAAAACTCCATACGACCTCTGTTTATGTTACACATGATCAGATGGAGGCTATGACATTGGCCGACCGAATTGTTCTATTGAACGAGGGTAATATTGAGCAGGTCGGCACTCCAGAAGAAATCTACCAGAAACCACAATCGCTGTTCGTTGCAGGCTTCATTGGTACCCCAACTATGAATTTGCTTGAAATGACAGTTGCTAAATCTGGCAAGAATTGGGTTTTGAGTAGCGAAGGCTGCAAGTTCCCAATTGTTGGTGATGGATTTTCGCTTCAGGACGGGCAAAAGGTTGTGCTCGGATTTCGACCATCGAAACTGAATGTTTTGTCCGCTGCTTCAGGTGCCGTCGTGATTGCGTCGGGCGTCGTGGATATGGTCGAATTCCATGGTGACGACATTCTTTTAGGCATCGATTATGGTAGCGGACGTGTGATGGCGTTTGTAGACGCCTTTCAAGCCCCACGCGAGGGCGCGCAAGTTGGTTTCAGTCTAGACGAGCAGGACATGCATTTATTCGACTGCGAAACTGAACAAAGCTTGCGAAAGATGTGAAACCTAGGCGAGCATGGAACCCTAAATGCCCCATCAGAAAAGCATCATGAACGGCGTCTCAGCAGTAATGGCGGTTTTACCTCCCAGCAAAGAACGGCTCATTATTGCTGTTGCCGGGCCACCAGCAGCTGGCAAGTCAACACTCGCCGAAGCGTTAGTCGAGACGCTGAATCAAGACATTTCTTGGCAGGCGTCACTGCTGCAGATGGATGGGTTTCATCTCGACAACCTGATCTTGAAAAAAAACGGAACACTAAGCCGAAAGGGGTCGCCGGACACTTTTGACTTTGAAGGGTTCATGTCGCTTCTGTTGCGAGTCCGAGATCAGTCGAAAGACCACTACGCGCCAACCTTTGATCGTTCGCGTGATATTGCCGTTGCGGGATCGGCGATTGTTCGCAAAGAGGCGCGCATCGTCGTAGTAGACGGCAACTATCTGCTTTTGGATAAGGCACCCTGGAACGAATTGTCCTCTTGCTTTGACCTTAGAGTCCTAGTGGAAGCACCCTTAAGTGAGTTGAGACGGCGGCTTATTCAACGCTGGTTGGACAATGGTTACGATGAAGAAGGTGCAACGGCTAGGGCCGAACTTAACGATATTCCGAACGCTAAGCTTGTTTTGGAACGACGAGGGGCAGTTGATTTAAACTTCACAATGTCCACAAATTCACATGCTGGTTTGGAATGAGTGTTCAAGAAATCACCTAACAAGTCACTAGCATTGTGATCGCATACGACCACGCATTAGAAATTTTGAATAGCAGATAACTAACGGCGTACTGTCCTTCCCCCCTAAAAGAGTGCCATTAATTTTGCAAAACTCAGTTAAGGCGAATAGAAATAAAAACGGCTGCAAAAGCGTTCCAACCAATCAATTGCAGCCTTATGATGTTGAACACAGTGTTTTTGGGTAGGTCGAAAATGACACCGCATAGCACAGTATATAGCACACCACTGTTTTTGGCTTTTAGTGCGTTGATATTGTTACGTTAAATAATCCCTTCTCTTCTGAAAATCCTCGTGTCGGTGGTTCGGTCACCCTAAACTAACTCAATCTCGGCCAGGACATCCGTCACATACCCGTAGAGCAGGTGTTAATGCGTAGGTTAGGGCCTACCATTGTTTAGGCTACCCGACGGTCTTGTCACAGAAAACCAACATCAGACATTCAGGCAGGCGTGTATTGGCTTTCTATGGCCCCGAGGCACTCGCAGAGCAAAGCCGAGAACAGTTTAGGTCCTACGTGAGGGAAAAGTGGAATACACCCGCTGAAAGCAAGTCTGACTGGACTACGTTTGAGAGTGCTTTTGCTGATATAGAGAAGCTACTCGAAGAGGGCAAAATTAATCACGCCCAAAGAACTGACTTAATTGAGTTCTACAACGGCAAAAGAGCCCAACTCGACTGAAACCTAATTTATCCGTCCAAATTAGTAATACTATAGGCCAAGCGCGTCATTGCTGATTTAGGGGGGTAACCCCCGGGTGGGGTCTGAAACTAAGCCGAATTTGTTTGGGGGAGGGCAGCCTGTTAAACAGATTCGGTAGGTCTCGTGGAACAACTCACTTTGAGTTTTTGTAACCCATGTGTAACCCTGTCCCGGCAATTGGAGCAGAGAAATCCGCTAAATCATTGATTTATATGGTGGCCCCAGAAGGAATCGAACCCTCAGCCTGCCGATTAGAAGTCGGCTGCTCTATCCAGTTGAGCTATGGAGCCACAGGTTTCTTTTGCGACAGTGTGCGTTTTGGTGCAAGGGTCTAAAGTGCTTTTGTCATGAAAACTGAGTTGGGATCGCTGACATAGGCCCCAAATGGCATGCAAATAAAGAAGCCCGCCTTTTCATAAAGCAGGCGCGCGGCTTCAAATGAAGGCTGCGCCCCCGTTTCCAAACTTAGTCGGGTAAGACCTGCCGTTTTCGCATGCTCGATTAAATGCATAAGCATCTGTTTAGCCATACCTTGTCCACGGACTTCGTGCAAAATATGCATCGACTTAATCTCACCCTCATGCGCATTCATAATCTTAAATGCACCCATACCAACAGGTTGGCCCTGATCGCGCAACACAAAAAAGTGGATATTGGGGTTATCAAGCGCTGTGGCATCCATCATGTGAATACTTTCAGGCGGTGTGTCGGCATGCATGGCTTGGGTGTGACGCGCCATCAGCAGTGCAAGGTCGGCCCCAGTAGGGCTCTCGCGGTTAATCTGGCGCATCAATGCGTCCAAACACCACGCCGATGAGTAGCAAAATTTTCGCCATATCCGCCTGGTCGGATATTATGTTTGCGGGCCTTAGCCTCTTGTACTTCGGCTATAATGCCGTTCTGCTCGGCATAATCTAAGGCCGCTTCTTTCGTGTCAAAACGCAGCTTTACCTGCGTTTGCGTATCGTTAGACGAGGTCCAGCCCATCAGAGGGTCAATATCGCGCGCCGAGGCTTGAGCGAATTCTAAAACCCAGCCTTTGGCTTTAGCTGTGCCCGATTGCATGGCGGTTTTTGCAGGTTGGTAAATACGCGCGCGCATGTAGTTCCCTATTAGGTTGCCAGTTTATTACGCCATTCTTACTGCAAGGCGCCCTTGTGGGCAATGCCAAAGCCTTGAACTTCTGGTTTTTGGGTGGGGAGCTTTAAAAGGATGTTGTCGATTGCGTGCTGAGTGTTGGCGGGGGCAGCAACACATACACCCGAAGCGATATTGATTACTCATTACCCACTCTTCGTCCCAAATTTAGTCATAAGCCACTGATGTTTTGATTTTGGAAATTGTTTTTTTAAATGTATTTAATTAGGTAAGCATCTGTTATTTTTCGGCCAAAATAGGCCTACGCCTCCGCGCGCTCTTGAACGCTGCACGCATCGCCCCCTTATATAGGGGACAAAGGAATCACCATGCCACATAATAATCTAAATGCTCCTGATCCGCGCCCTGATGTGCTGTCGCGTCCCAAGTTAGAGGGGGGGAGGCGCTTTGTTCTGGCTACGCCGTTTCAACCTGCGGGCGATCAACCACACGCGATCGCCGAATTAACACGCGGCATTGACGCGGGCGAACGCGATCAAGTTTTGTTGGGCGCAACGGGTACGGGTAAGACCTTTACGATGGCCAAACTGATAGAAGGCACTCAACGCCCCGCCATCATCCTGGCTCCTAATAAGACCTTAGCCGCTCAGCTATATGGTGAGTTTAAATCTTTTTTTCCTGATAATGCGGTAGAATATTTTGTATCCTATTACGATTATTACCAGCCCGAAGCCTATGTCGCGCGCTCGGACACGTTCATTGAAAAAGAAAGTCAAATCAACGAACAAATCGACCGTATGCGCCATTCGGCAACCCGCGCTTTGCTAGAGCGTGACGATGTGATCATTGTGGCCTCAGTCTCTTGTATCTATGGAATAGGTTCCGTTGAAACATATTCCGCTATGACCCAAGATTTGCTAGCAGGAGCCGAGTATGACCTGCGGGCCATCATTAGTGAATTGGTAGCTCAAGCTTATAAACGCAACGATCAGGGGTTTCAGCGTGGCACCTTTCGAGTGCGCGGTGACAGTCTTGAGGTGTGGCCCGCTCACCTAGATGATCGCGCTTGGCGCTTTTCTTTTTTTGGTAATCTTTTAGAAACGATCATTGAGTTTGATCCCCTCACGGGTGCCAAAACCGACAGTTTTGAACAGATCCGCATCTATGCCAACAGCCACTATGTGACCCCACGCCCCACTATTAAACAAGCCATCATTGGCATTAAGAAAGAGCTTCGCCAAAGGTTGGATGTGTTGGTGGCAGATGGCAAATTGCTTGAGGCGCAGCGCCTAGAACAACGCACCTCATTCGATCTTGAAATGCTTGAGGCTACGGGCGTTTGTGCCGGTATTGAAAACTACTCGCGCTATCTGACGGGCCGTGCCCCGGGCGAGCCGCCGCCCACTTTGTTTGAGTTCATCCCCGACAATGCAATTGTCTTTGCAGATGAATCGCACGTGTCAGTGCCACAAATAAGCGGAATGTATAAAGGTGACTTCCGGCGCAAGGCCACTTTGGCCGAGCATGGATTTCGTCTGCCGTCTTGCATGGATAACCGCCCCTTAAAATTCGAAGAATGGGACGCGATGCGCCCACAAACGGTTTTCGTCTCGGCCACGCCCGCGGGTTGGGAGTTAGAACAGACAGGTGGCGTTTTCACCGAGCAGGTCATTCGCCCCACTGGGCTGGTAGACCCGATAATCGAAATTCGCCCAGTTGAAACACAAGTTGATGATCTTCTGTCTGAAATTCGGATCGTCGCGCAAAAGGGTCTGCGGGTACTAGTCACCACTTTGACCAAACGTATGGCAGAAGATTTGACAGAATACTTTCATGAGCAGGGCATTCGCATTCGCTATATGCACTCTGACATCGACACAATTGAGCGTATAGAAATTCTACGCGACCTGCGCCTGGGCGCTTTTGATGTTTTGGTAGGTATCAACCTATTACGCGAAGGGCTGGATATTCCTGAGTGCGGATTGGTCGCCATTCTAGATGCCGATAAAGAAGGGTTCTTGCGCTCAGAAACCAGTTTAATCCAAACTATCGGCCGTGCAGCACGCAATGTCGATGGCCGCGCGATTATGTATGCCGATAGGATCACGGGCAGTATGGAGCGTGCTATCGGTGAGACCACGCGGCGGCGTGACAAGCAACTAGCTTATAATATAACACATAATATTACCCCGACCACCATTAAGAAAAACATCGAAGATGTGATGGCAGGATTGTGGCAGGGAGATACAGACCAATCGCGCATCACTGCAAAGGTTGAAAAACCCCTATTTGGGGCTAACCTGGCGGCACACTTGGACGCCTTGCGTCAAACCATGCGCAAAGCCGCTGAAAACCTAGAATTTGAAGAGGCCGCACGCCTCCGTGATGAAGTAAAACGCCTTGAAGCGGTCGAGCTGGCGATTTCAGACGACCCATTGGCGCGTCAATCTGCGGTGGCCGAGGCCGCCGAGCAGGCCGTCAAATCGGCTGGCCGATCAACAGGTGGGCGCGCAGGAATGCGCGGCGGCAAACGCACCAATCATCGTTAGAAAGCAACTATGAAACCTTTTATTGATCCTAAACATCCGTTTTTTCAAAAGACTTGGGCGCGTTGGGTAAGCTTTTTGGTACCCTTTGTTTGGATTTTCATTGAACTGGCCTATGACGAACTGGGATGGGCCTTTTTGATGGCAGCTATGGCCTCATACGCTTTTTGGGTTTTGATTTGGAATTGGAAAGATCCAAGCAGCGGGCCTTGACCAGAGACTTAGCAATAAAACAGGTTTATCAACTATAATTTTATAGAAAAATTTCTATGCTTAGATGAGCTTATCTGCCTTTGTGCTAAGTCGGCAGGTCCCGTAGCCTATCTCAGGCAATTTGTTGGTTGACCTACCTCAAACGGCTTTTGACGTCAGACTAGCTGTCCATCTTAAGCGCAGAGATAAACGCCTGTTGGGGTATTTCAACCTTACCGAATTGACGCATCTTTTTCTTACCGGCTTTTTGCTTATCAAGCAGCTTGCGCTTGCGCGACGCATCGCCGCCATAGCATTTAGCAGTTACATCTTTTCGCATGGCTGACAGCGTTTCGCGCGCAATCACACGGCTGCCTATAGCGGCTTGGATTGGTATTTTAAACATATGGCGCGGTATCAGGTCTTTTAGCTTTTCAACCATCGCGCGGCCTCGTAAATCGGCGCGATCTCGGTGCACCATCATCGACAAAGCGTCTACAGGCTCTTCATTCACCAATATCGACATTTTCACTAAAAAATCTTCGCGATATTCAGCAATAACGTAATCAAAACTGGCATAGCCTTTGGTGACCGATTTCAAACGATCATAAAAGTCAAACACCACCTCATTCAACGGCAGGTCATAAACCACCATCGCTCGCGAGCCCGCATAAGAGAGGTCTAGCTGAATACCGCGTCGGTCTTGGCAAAGTTTGAGTACATCACCTAAATACTCATCGGGTACCATGATCGTGGCCTTGATGCGCGGCTCTTCAATGTGATCCACCAGCGTCAGATCTGGCATATCGGCGGGGTTGTGCAAATCAACAACTGTGCCGTCTTTCATGAAGAGATGATAGACAACCGACGGGGCTGTTGTGATAAGATCAATATCATATTCGCGTTCCAGGCGGTCGCGAATGACCTCAAGATGCAGAAGGCCCAAAAAGCCGCACCGAAAGCCAAAGCCTAACGCCGCCGAGGTTTCCATCTCGGTCGAAAAACTTGCGTCGTTTAGGGTCAGCTTTTCTATCGCATCGCGCAACGGTTCAAATTCATTAGCATCAACAGGGAATAGGCCACAAAAAACCACAGGCTGCGCGGGCTTAAACCCTGGCAGCGGCGTTTCGCAGCCTTTGCGCTCGTGCGTGATTGTGTCACCTACACGGGTGTCACGGACTTGTTTGATTGAGGCGGTAAGCACCCCAATTTCACCAGGTCCCAATGTGGCAATTTCGGTCATTTGCGGGGTCAAAACCGCCAAGCGGTCGATGCCATAAACCGCATTCGTTTGCATCATACGAATGCGGTCGCCTTTTTTTATGGTGCCATCCATGATCCGTACCATGACCACAACGCCCAGATAACTGTCATACCAGCTGTCAACCAGCATAGCTTTGAGGGGGGCGTTGGCGTCCCCCTTAGGGGCCGGTAACCGCGTGACGATTGCCTCTAACACCTCAGAGATGCCAAGACCTGATTTTGCTGAAATGAGCAGTGCTTCCGACGCATCAAGCCCTATCACGTCTTCGATCTGCTGGCGCACACGTTCGGGTTCGGCGGCGGGTAGATCAACTTTGTTAAGTACGGGCACAATCTCATGGCCCGCATCAAGGGCGTGATAGACATTAGCCAAGGTTTGCGCCTCAACCCCTTGGCTGGCATCAACCACCAACAGTGAGCCTTCAACTGCGCGCATCGAGCGCGACACTTCATAAGCGAAATCAACGTGCCCTGGGGTGTCGATCAGGTTCAACACATAGGTCTTGCCATCCTTGGCAGGATATTCGATCCGCACCGTGTTGGCCTTGATCGTGATGCCCCGTTCACGTTCAATATCCATACTGTCAAGCATTTGCGCTTTCATATCGCGCGCAGCGACCGTGCCCGTCAATTGAATGAGACGGTCGGCAAGTGTGGATTTCCCGTGGTCAATATGCGCCACGATGGAGAAATTTCTGATCTGATCAAGCTGTGTCATTGGGCGCATATAGCCTGTCCTTAAGGGGTCGGAAAGGGGGTAAATTAAATTCTACGCAGGGTGCATCGGATGTTTGGGCCCCCACAACCCGTGCGGGCCCATTTGGGGCTAATCGTTCATTTTCATATGGTCTTCGCCGTCCATCTGATGCGTGGTGTTGCTAGCATTATTTTGGCCCACGGGCACTGTCAGGGTTAGGGTTCCAGCTTTTTCAAAGGTCAGCGTTAGTTCAAAGGTTTTGCCTTCAACCAATGGGTTTTTTAGACCCATCATCATTACATGATAGCCACCGCGCGCCATAGCGATGCTGCCATTTGCCAAAATCCCAATGCCGCCCACGACTTCTTGCATTTTCATAACTCCGTCGCCCAAGGATTTATGCTCGTGCAACCCAACACGCATCGCTGTATCCGAGGCAACGCCGATCAGCCGATCGTTGACGGCGGCGTGATTTTCGATGTCCATGAAGATAGCAACTGATTTGGCGTTTGACCCGGATGTGATGGCATAGGCATTGGTAATTTTTATCCCCTCATGTGCCATGGAGGTTGCGAGGAAAACCCCTATTGAGAGCGCCATAAGCGCCACAGCAACAACTGCGGTTAAAGATGTTTTGAAAGCCATGGTTTTTCCTTTGAAAATGAATTGATAGGGTTCAGAAAATTGTCAAAGGGGGCCCTCGTGTGTTGGCCCAAGAAAGGCTGTTCGAGATGGCTTGACTGCTTGGCTCAAAGCTAATTTGCCGTGCGGCGGTGGTGGGTCGCATAAGATATGGGGCTGGAGCTACCGCTATTCCGACAAAGGCCCCCAAACAATCGGCGCAAGGGAACAAAAATTTATGGTGGCGCGGCAGGTAATTTGGTGCGTTGACCAATGTTTGATGGCCATTGAGACAAACAACCGTAAATTGGTCAGTGAAAAATTGCGCTCGAGCGAAACTGGTCTCGACGGCGCTTACTAGCAGAGCGAGTGCGAACATAAGACAAAAATAATAAGAGCGAATTGCGCGCATGTGCTCTTATAGAAAATTGTTAATATAATGCCAGTTAAAAAAGCCCCACTAAAGCGGAGCCTTATTTCAAAAAAATCTCACAGCTTATTCAGCTTGAGTTTTGGCCAATTCTTTTTTGATTTTCAGAGCTTTATCTGATAGCTCAACGTCTTTCGCTTTTGCCAAAAACGCATCAAGTCCACCGCGATGGTCCACTGTGCGCAAAGCATGGGCTGAAATACGAAGCTTAAATGATTGTCCTAATTGATCCGAGATCAACGTGACGTCATTTAAATTCGGCAAAAAACGCCGACGTGATCTGTTATTGGCGTGGCTGACAGTGTTGCCAGACATTGGGCCTTTACCGCTGAGTTCGCAGACGCGCGACATTGTCGTGATCCTTGTTTTAAATACAAAGCCGGCCCAAATGGGGCAGCGGCCAAATTCCATCTGGCGGACATAGGACCAATTCTGGGTCGCGTCAAGCGATTCACATCTAAATTTGCTAATTTTCCGCCGCTTCTTTTCAAGAACCGACCTTTGCCCTCAGATAATAAAGGTGCGTGTGCCGAAAAAGCCTTTAATTTGGTGCAGTAAATCATAAAGTGGGCTACTGAGCTGGTACTTGACCTTACAGGCCAAGCTTCTAATATTATATGTAATTTGCGACAGTTTTTTTTGGAAGTTTTAGTGGACGGATTCAGTTAGGAATTGATTTGAACGAAGCCGCAAACCGACTTTTTCGTATCATGCGGGCACAGTTTTTTGCATTTAGCCTTTGGGCTGTGATGGTGCTTCAAGCGTCTGGTGCATACGCTGAGAATGCCCATTTCTCTTTTAGTATTATGGGGATAGGGGCCGGATATTTTCAGTTTGATACGGTCTATGACGCGCGTAATTATACAATTATGGCCGAATTAAAATCAACGGGGCTGGTAAACCTGCTGAGACCATTTTTATATGAGGCCGTAGCGCGCGGCCGTTTTTCCGGAAATGTTTTTCAACCTAAAAGTTATGAAGAACGCGCCCGCTCGGGCAAGAAACGCTATGAAACTTGGATGAGTTATCGTGCTGGCGTGCCCCTACCTCGTAAAATAGTACCTCCCGAACCGAAAGACAAATATGCGCTTGATCCAGCAACACAAAAAGGTGCCGTTGACCCTGTGACCGCCCTTTATGCCATTTTGCGCGATGTGGCTCCAAAACAGGCCTGCAAAGCATCTGTCTATGTGTTTGATGGAAGCACACGCGCCAGGATTTCTTTGGACCAAAGACACACGGTTGGCGATCAAATTAGATGCCAAGGCGAATATCGCCGCATTGCAGGCTATTCTCCCAAACAAATGGCCGAAAAGCAGGCCTTCCCCTTTGTGCTGACCTATGGGCATGTTGAAAATGGGCAGTTGCAGGTGGTGGAAGTTACCATCGATACCATTTATGGTGTGGCAAAGCTCCAACGGCGATAGGCCCCGTGACCCTACCAACCCTTCCCCCCGATGATCCGGGACAAACCCTGCCGATAGATGCGGTTTTGCCAGAGGTGATCAAGGCCCTGCGTGAAAGCGGCATGGTCGTGGTACAAGCTCCGCCTGGGGCAGGTAAAACCACGCGCGTGCCCTTGGCTTTGATGCAATCGGGTCTGGTCACAGGGCGCATTTTGATGCTTGAGCCTCGCCGCCTCGCCGCCCGCGCTGCCGCCGAGCGTATGGCCCAAACCTTGGGCGAGGGGGTTGGCGCTCGGATCGGTTACCGTATGCGCGGCGAAACTAATGTCGGCCCCAATACGGTGATTGAGGTTGTTACCGAAGGGATCTTAACCCGCATGATCCAATCAGACCCGCAGCTTTCGGGGGTTGGGGCGGTGATTTTCGATGAATTTCACGAAAGATCGCTGAATGCTGATTTGGGTCTGGCCCTTACACTCGAGCTGCGCGCCGCCCTAAGAGATGAACTTTTGTTGGTCGTGATGTCGGCCACGCTTGACGCCGAACCTGTGGCCCGCCTGATGGGGGGCGCGCCTATGGTGACCTCAACCGGCCGCGCTTATGAGGTGGAAACCCACTACCTGTCCAAACCTTTGCCTCCAACCTGCCGTTTTGAAGCCGCCCTGAGTGCACTTATCGTCGAGGCTTACTGGGTCTCGGCGCATTTGGGGGGCACGATTTTGGTTTTCTTGCCGGGTGAGGGCGAGATCCACCGCGCCGCGGCACAACTTGCCGCCTTTAATCTAACAGATGTCACCATCGCGCCGCTGTTTGGCGCGATGACCTTTGGTGCGCAACGCCAAGCCATTGCCCCAATAGCGCAGGGGCGTAAGATCGTTTTAGCCACATCGATTGCGGAAACCTCACTCACCATTCCCGATGTGCGGGTGGTGGTCGATGGCGGACGCGCAAGACGCGCGCGTTTTGATCCCAATTCTGGCATGGCCCGCCTTGTAACCGAAAAAGTTACCCGCGCCGAGGCAACCCAACGCAAAGGCCGCGCGGGGCGCGTGTCGGCGGGGCTTTATTTTCCCCTTTGGACGCGCGGAGAAGAAGGGGCATTGGCCGCCTTTCCCCCTGCAGAAATTGAAGCCGCTGACTTAACTGGCTTAGCGCTTGAGCTGGCGCTGTGGGGTGGGTCGGATGAGATGGCCTTTTTAACCCCACCCCCAAGTGGAGCCTTGGCTATGGCGCGTAGTCTTTTATGCGATCTTGGGGTTCTGGAAAAAAGCCCAACGGGCTTTCGCTTAACACCCCACGGGCGCGCCCTTGCTGGGCTGCCGCTGCATCCGCGTTTGGCCCACATGGTAATCATGGCTGGTGGCAGCGATCTTGCCTGTCTTATAGCCACCCTGTTGGCCGAGCGCGACCCCCTGCCGACCGCTCCACCTGATCTCTTGTTGCGCATTAAAGCCGTGCAAAGCCCTCAAAGCTTTCAGCGTGACCATTCCTATGACATTGCCCGCCCCCTATTGGCCCGTATACAAGACGAGGCGGGGCGTTTGCGAAAAATCTTCGCGAAATCCATGCGCAAGGCGGAATTTTCAGACCTGACCGCGGCGCAACTTGTAGCGCTTGCCTATCCAGACCGAGTTGGCCTGCGTCGTGCGGGCGATGCGCCGCGTTGGATCTTATCGGGGGGCAAGGGGGCGCTTGCTTTGGTTGGCCAACCCTTGTCTAGGGCGCGCCTTTTGGTCGCCACCGATCTTGATGGCGATCGTCGCGAAGCGAAAATTCGCCAAGCCGTCCAAATTTCAGAGGCAGAGCTACGCGCCCTTTACGCCTCCCAAATCGTATGGAAGGACATGTGTATTTGGTCGCGCCGCGAGGGACGGATCTTGGCCCGCAGCCAAGAACGGTTTGGCGCCCTGGTCTTAGGTGATCGCCCTTGGACGCAGGCCACCCCCCAAGACCTTGCAAAAGCCGCCTTTGAGGGGCTGCAACTTATCGGTTTGACGTGGAGCGCCTCGGCTCAGCGGCTGGCAGCCCGCGTGCGCCACTGCGCCGATGGCGTACTGCTGCCTAACCTGTCCGAGGTGGCTTTGTTGGTCGATGGGGGATGGATTTTACCCTTTTTGGACAAGGTGCGAACCGAATCTGATCTGCGCGCGCTTGATTTAATGCCAGCACTTAAGGCGCTTTTGGGATACGAGGCTATTGCTCTGATCGACCGACTAGCCCCACCCCATTTTGAAACCCCGTTAGGGCGGCGGGTCCCTATCGATTATAACGATAATCTGCCCGCGATTGAGGTTAAACTGCAAGAAATGTTCGGCCTGGCTACTCATCCTTGCACAGGCCCTAACAAAGCACCGATCCGTATTACGCTTTTGTCGCCAGCAGGTGCCCCCTTGCAAGTCACCCGCGACTTGCCGCAGTTTTGGGCCAGCTCTTACGCAGATGTGCGCCGTGATATGCGCGGACGCTACCCCCGGCACCCCTGGCCCGAAGATCCTTTGGCCGCTAATCCAACCACCCGCGCAAAACCGCGCGGCACCTAAAGCAAAGGCCGATCATGGACAAGCCCACCCCGCTTTCGTGCGCTCAACAGGGGAGCTACGCTGTGGCCGCACTGTTTTTTGCCAATGGTTTTTTGATGGGCTCTTGGGCAGTACAAATTCCAGGCCTTTTGCCGCGATTTCAAATATCTGAGTCTACTTTGGGTTTGTTGATCTTAGCGCTTGGCCTTGGCGCTGTGGCTGCGATGGCCCTGACAGGGCGCATCATCGGTCATTTTGGCACGCGTGTCAGTCTTTTGGCCTTTACCACCGCCATGGCGTTTGGTTTTGGGTTGATTATGCTTTTGGGCAGCCTCTGGGCTCTGGTCCCCGTTTTGGTCTTTTTGGGGGCGTCGATTGGCGGCATGGATGTAGCGATGAATGCGAATGCGGTTGAGGTTGAGCGCGGCCTCAAACGCGCCATCATGTCGTCCAGCCATGGATTTTGGAGCTTGGGCGGGTTTTTGGGCAGCGCTTTTGGCGGCTTTTTGCTAGCCACCTTTGGCGCGATGGTCCACGGACTTCTGGTAAGCCTTTTTGTTCTTTTGGTCTTTACCTTTGCCAAATCACGTATTTACCAAGGGCAGGTTGCTGCCGTGCCAGCTACTCCCATCACCACCGAGGGCCCAGCCAAAGGGCCTCATAGTCTTGGATTGGCGGCCTATATTTTAGGCTTTATGTGTTTGGCCGCTATGACCCCCGAGGGGGCCATTTTGGATTGGGCCGCGCTTTATTTGGTTAAAGATTTTGACTTACAAGCATCGGCTGCGGGGCTTGGGTTTGGGTTTTTCTCCGGCGCGATGGCGTTAATGCGGTTTGGCGGCGATGCGTTGCGCAATCGCTTTGGCGGCGTGCGGATAATGCGGTTTTCAGCGATGTTGGCGGCCTTTGCGCTGTTGTTCGCGGCTGTTTCATCAATGGCGAGTGTTGCTATCTTATGTTTTGGCATTGCAGGCCTTGGGCTGGCCAACTGTGTACCAATCATCTTCTCAGCTGCGGGCAATTTACCTGGTCTAAAAGCGGGGGTAGGGCTTTCTGCAGTGGCGATGATTGGCTATGCGGGCCATTTGCTTATAGCGCCGGGCGTGATTGGCTATATAGTTGAATTTATTGGTTTTAGAGTAACATTCCTTGGCCTTTCGCTTTTTTGTTTTGCAATGGCTTTATTGGCTAATCATGTAAAGGCTGCCGATTTTTCACAAACCTAGGCCCCCGTCTTAAGCCCGCAAGTGGGGCTTAAGACGGGGGAACTTAGGCAAAGGAATAAACGACTTGTTTGGGTGCCTCAAGCGCCCATAAAGTCGCGTTTTCCAACAGTTACGCCATTGTGGCGCAAGATGTTATAGACGGTTGTCATGTGGAAATAAAATTGAGGAGTAGAGAAATCTTGCAAATAGCTGCTGCCGGTAAAGCTCTTCTCGCCTGAACGCATTTTCAACACAATGGCGCGTGTTTCTGCGCCATTGAATTCGGCCTCTTTAAAGTCAGCCATATAGGCGCGGGCTGCTTTGATACGCTCTTGCAGTTGGTTAAAGGTTGTTTCCACATCTGCAAAGCTTTGCGGTTCAACCCCAGCTAAACGCGCGGCGGTGCGTGCGCCAAAGTCGCAAGTCAGTTGCACTTGGCGTGTCATTGGGAACATATCTGGAAACAACCGAAAGCCCAGCAGCGCTTGCTCGTCGATTTTATGGGCGGTGCAGTGATTTTCGGCTTTAGTCAAAAGATGCGACAAAGCGCCAAGGCTTTTGTCCATTGCGGGCATGAATTTAGAATACATTTTATCTCCGATAAGCCGCACATAAGGCGGATGGGTTACAGCTTTAAAGTCTTTCAATCTTAAACGCCAAGACACCAACGCATTATTGCTTTTTGCGCATGTAGTCGGTTTTCGGCCTCATCAAACACCACAGAGTGGGCCCCGTCCATCACGGCCGAGGTGACCTCATCATTGCGGTGGGCAGGCAGGCAGTGCATGAACAATGCATCAGGTTTAGCGCGCGCCATCAGTGTTTCGGTCACTTGATAACCGCGCAATTGATTGTGCCGGCGCTCTTTCGCGGATTCAGCGTCATGCATTGAAACCCAAGTGTCCGTTACAACAAGATCGGCTCCCTCAAACGCGACCTCTGGGTTGCGCTCGACATTAATCTGTACGCCTTTTGCGCGTGCAAAAGCGATAAACGCAGGTTCAGGGTCGAGCGGTTGCGGGCCAGTAAAAGTAAAGTCAAAGCCAAATTGTCCCGCTGCATGCAAGAAAGAGGCGCTGACATTATTGCCGTCACCCGCCCAAACCACCTTTTTGCCCGTAATGGGGCCGCGATGTTCTTCATAGGTCATCACATCTGCCATGATTTGGCAAGGATGGGTGCGGTTGGTCAGCCCATTGATCACGGGTACGGTGGCATAGTCAGCCATTTCTAACAAAGTGGCCTCTTCAAAGGTTCTGATCATTATTAGATCCACATAGCGCGACAAAACCCGTGCTGTATCGGCAATAGTTTCGCCGTGGCCAAGCTGCATTTCCTTGCCCGAAAGCACCATCGTTTGCCCGCCCATTTGGCGCACGCCCACGTCAAAAGACACTCTGGTGCGGGTCGAGGGCTTTTCGAAAATCAACGCTACCATGGCACCTGCCAAGGGCTGATCAGGGTCGGGTGTCCCTTTCAAAAGCCCTTTGCGTGCCTGTTTCATCGTGTGGGCAGAGTTGATCATCTTGCGCAGATCGCTTGCGCTGGTTTGGTGGATATCAAGAAAATTTTGCATCAGTAATCTTTCTGTCGGCCCGCCGTGTTTGGGCTCCTTGTTTTACAAAGTGCTTAAGGTTCGGGCTGTGTCGTCCAAACGCTGTAGCGCTTGGGAAATATCGTCATCAGTGATTGTCAAAGCGGGCAAAAGTCGTACCACATTATCAGCGGCGGGCACCATCAAAAGCCCAAACGATTGGCCTGCACGCACCAAATCAAGTGGAGCTATTTTGCATTTAAGACCCAACATCAAGCCCTGACCGCGCCAAGTCTCGAAAATTTTGGAATGGCGCGCAACCAAGCTTTCCAGCCCTTGCGCGAAAAGAGCAGCCTTGCGCCGCACTTCGGCTAAGAAAGCTTCTTCGCTGATTATATTCACCACTGCATTCCCAATGGCGCAGGCCAAAGGATTGCCACCATAGGTCGAACCATGCGTGCCCGCCACCATGGCCGCACTTGCCTTTTGTGTGGCCAAAACTGCACCCAGCGGAAAGCCGCCACCAATGCCCTTGGCAACCATCATAATATCAGGGGTCACCCCAGCCCATTCATGGGCAAAAAGTCGCCCCGTACGGCCCATACCGCACTGTACTTCATCCATAATTAACAATGCACCAGTGGCGTCGCACAAATCACGCAACCCCTTAAGGCAGGCGTCAGGCAAAAGCCGAATTCCGCCTTCGCCCTGCACAGGTTCAATCATCACGGCCGCCACGTCTGATGAGAGTGCGTGGCGTAGCGCTTCATGATCGCCAAATGGCAAACTTTCAAAGCCCGGCATCAAGGCACCAAAGCCCTTGGTCATTTTCTCAGAAGCCGTCGCTGCAATCGCACCGGTAGAGCGCCCGTGAAAGGCTCCGTCAAAGGTCAAGATTTTTTGGCGCTGAGGGTGGCCTGCGTCATGCCAATATTTGCGCGCCATTTTGATGGCGAGCTCGGCCGCTTCAGTACCTGAATTGGTGAAAAAAACCGTATCGGCAAAGGTCAGATCCGTCAGCTTTTGTGCAAGGACCTCTTGCTCGGGGATTGTGTAAAGATTTGACACATGCCAAAGTTTGGCACCCTGCGCGGCCAAGGCCGTCACCAAAGCGGGATGCGCATGTCCCAAAGCATTCACAGCGATGCCCGCTGTCAAATCTAGATAGCGCGTGCCATCTGTTGCGACCAGCCAGGAGCCTTGGCCGTGATCAAAAGCCAAAGCAGCACGATTGTAAGTGGCAAGAACAGATGAGTTCATAGCAATTCCCAAAAGCAAAGGCACATGCCTACATCAGGTAAAAGCCATGTCAACAGTGAAGTGAAAAACTTGCGCTTGGGGTCAAAAAACACTCAAGTTTAAGGTTAAAATATGTGTAACAGTTCCCACCGTTTCCTCTATGCCGCCCGCATAGTAGCAGCTAATGGGGAAAATTTTGGAAATTTCATGTAAATTTTACCTGCTTTTTCCCATTGTTGTGTTTTGGCAGGGGCTGGGCCCTTGTATCTGCCGTCAGCCCCTATAGAATAGACTGAATGGCAGTAGTGCGTTTCGCACCTGTCTTCCCGAAACGGAGAATTCAATGTCCTGGACCGACGAGCGCGTCGAGACGCTAAAAAAGATGTGGGGCGAAGGCCAAAGCGCCAGCCAGATCGCTAAAGAATTGGGCGGCGTGACCCGCAATGCCGTGATTGGTAAGGTGCACCGTTTAGGTCTTTCTAATCGTGTTGTGGCGGGCAAAGAGGCGGGGGGCGCACCCCATGCCTCCAGCCTTGCCCCAAAAGCGGCTGCCAAAGTGTTTGAACTTAAACCCACTAATGCGCCCCAAGCTTCAACACCAAAGCCCGCGGTCAAAGCACCTGACGCACCTTTAAGCGTTGCGGCCTCAATCGTGGCCAGCATGGCGCCGATTCCTTTGCGGAAATCCATCGTACCCGCAGGCCAACCGCTACCGCCACAACCGTCGGCTAACGAAATTTCGCCTGAGACTTTGGCAAGCGTGCGCGAAGTTGAAAAACGTGCGATGCGCCTAACCTTGATGGAATTGACTGAACGTACTTGCAAATGGCCCATCGGTGACCCTGCGACGGACGAATTTTGGTTTTGCGGCCTGACGTCTGTTGCTGGAAAACCTTACTGCGAGGCCCATGTATCGGTCGCGTTTCAGCCGATGAGCGCTCGCCGCGACCGACGCCGCTAAGCAAAGGCAACAACAAAAATTCAGGGAGGGCTTTGGCCCTCCTTAATTTTATGTGAAACCCGTGCCCAGCTTCCCGCTCAATTAAAAACCAAAGCGGCAGAGCGGCAAGAGTTTTAAAGATAAGCGCGTTTTTCAACCTCATAAGGAAGTGGTTGACCTGAAGCGCAAAAAATACCTTATTAATCTCCCTGAAGGCCACCATATGAGCCAGTGATTGCATTGGGGCATGCTCAATATTCGTTGAGAAAATCAAAGAGGCCACTCTTAAAGTAATTTTTCCAACCTTAAATTCCTGGAACCAACAGCCAAAGGACAGCGCTCCGTAAAACACCTGAACACTCTACCGCCTTGCCACGTGCGATCACCCCCCTTAACAGGGGCGTGGGCTTGCGCTATAGAGGGGGTATGACACAAAATCCGCCTTCAATTCGCCCCGATCTGGCCCCTAAAGCCCTTATATTAGACACAGCCCGTCCGGGTCAGCCACGCATTGGTATGGTCTCACTTGGGTGCCCAAAGGCGCTGGTCGATTCCGAGCGAATTTTGACCCGGTTGCGCGCCGAAGGCTATGCCATCTCGCCCGATTATGCTGGGGCTGACGCAGTGATTGTGAACACTTGCGGCTTTCTAGATAGTGCCAAAGCTGAAAGTCTTGATGCGATTGGCGAAGCGCTCAGTCAAAACGGCCGTGTGATTGTAACGGGCTGTTTGGGGGCGGATGCTGACTATATCACAGGTGCGCATCCCAAGGTTTTGGCCGTCACAGGCCCGCACCAATATGAGGAGGTACTTGACGCGGTGCATAAGGCCGTGCCGCCGTCGCCCAATCCGTTCATTGATCTTTTGCCTGCTACGGGCGTCAGCCTAACGCCACGTCATTACAGTTATTTGAAAATTTCTGAAGGTTGCAATCATAAGTGTAAGTTTTGCATTATTCCCGATATGCGTGGCCTGTTGCAAAGTCGTCCTGCCCATGCTGTTTTACGCGAGGCGGAAAAGCTGGTTGAGGCAGGCGTACGAGAGCTGTTGGTTATTTCGCAAGATACCTCGGCTTATGGGGTGGATATCAAACATGCCTCAGACAAGGGTCACCGTGCCCATATTACTGATCTAGCGCGCGATTTGGGGGCGCTTGGGGCGTGGGTGCGGCTACATTATGTCTACCCCTACCCCCACGTGCGTGATCTGGTGCCTTTAATGGCTGAAGGATTGGTGCTGCCTTATTTGGACATTCCGTTTCAGCACGCCGATACCAATGTGCTCAAACGCATGGCCCGCCCCGCCGCCGCAGCAAAAACGCTGGATGAAATTGCAGCATGGCGAGCCATCTGCCCCGAAATAACTTTGCGTTCGACCTTTATCGTGGGTTACCCCGGCGAGACCGAAGCTGAATTCCAAGTGCTACTGGATTGGATGGATGAGGCCCAACTAGATCGTGTGGGATGTTTCCAATATGAAAACGTGGCCGGTGCGCGATCAAACGCGCTGCCAGACCATCTGCCAGATGAGGTTAAGGAGGAGCGCTGGGCGCGTTTTATGGAAAAGGCGCAAGATATTTCCGAAGCCAAACTGGCGCAGAAATTGGGCCGTGTAATAGATGTAATCGTTGATGAGGTCGACGCCGAAGGAGCTACCTGCCGCACCAAATCCGACGCTCCTGAAATTGACGGCAACCTATTCATCGATACAGGCTTTGAAGAGCTTCGCACCGGCGACATCGTCAAAGTGCGGGTCGACGAGGCGGGCGAATATGATCTTTGGGGGTCGGTGGTTTAGGGGGATTGGGCTATAGACAAACGATTACCCCTAAAAAATTTACAGTCATTTCATGGGGGCTGGCGCTCCCCCTTGAAACTTGTTGCCGTGGCGGTAGTCGCAAGGGTCTTCTTGCATTTCAAGATGCAACTTATCGCCCAGATACGGATGGGCTCGGGCAAGATTTTCATTGAAGTTAATCCCTAGCCCCGGGGTTTCAGGGGGGATGATATAGCCCTCTTCCCACTTGATCGTGTGCCCGATTAGCTGTTGGTGAAAGCTGCCGCCCGTTTCAATGGTTTCGGCCATCAACAAATTGGGGATAGAGGTTGCCAGATGGATATTAGCCGCCCATTCTACTGGGCCTGCATAAAGATGCGGGGCTATTTGGGCGTTAAATATTTCTGCCAGGGCAGCGATTTTTTTCGCCTCATGTATGCCGCCAACGCGACCCAAGGCGGGTTGCAAAATCTTAACCCCGCCCGCGCGCAACAGCATGCCAAATTCGGCCTTTGTGCTCATGCGCTCGCCCGTCGCCAGTGGCACATGCACATGCTGGGCGATGGCGGCAAATTCCAGCAGATTGTCAGGTGGGCAGGGTTCTTCGTACCAAAGCGGGTTATAAGGCTCAATAGCTTTGCCCATGCGGATGGCGCCTGGTGTTGAAAACTGGCCATGGGTGCCAAACAAAAGATCGGCGCGATCCCCTACCGCGTCGCGAATAGCCGCGCAAAATGCGACTGAGCGCGAAATATCTGACATGGCAGGTTCATGCCCGCCGCGTATCGTGTAGGGGCCTGCGGGGTCGAACTTCAGCGCGGTAAAACCCATATCAACATAGCGTTTTGCTGCCCGCGCCGTGGCTTCGACATCAACCCAAAAGTTGGCGCTTTCTTCGCTGGGGCTTGGGTAAATATAGGTGTAAGAGCGAATTCGCGCATTCATCTTGCCGCCCAAAAAAGCCCAAACGGGGCGGTTTCGGGCTTTGCCCAATATGTCCCAACAGGCAATTTCAAGCCCCGAAAAGGCCCCCATCACGGTTAGGTCTGGGCGCTGGGTAAAGCCAGCGGAATAGGCGCGACGAAACATAAGTTCAATATTTTCAGGATTTTCACCCTGCATGTGGCGCGCAAACACATCTTCAATCACCGCGATCATCACTTGGGGCGACACCGAAGTGGCATAGCATTCGCCGTAGCCTACCAGACCCGTTTCTGTGGTCAGTTTTGGGAAAATCCAATAGCGCCCACCCCAACCGGGGGCAGGGGGGGCTACGACGAAAATTTCAAGATCTTTTAACCGCATGAGGCACCTTTGGGTTGATGCCCGCACGCTTCCACCTTGCAAGGGCGAAGTCAAGCGGGGCGCGCGGACCTTGATTTTGAACGCGCCAGATAAAGGATCACGGCAACGGTCATCAGGGCGGCCGCCAGCAAAAATGGCGCGCCGGGTAGGAATATTTGATCAGGATTTGTGGTAAACCGTGCAAAAACCCACGTCATCACCAAAGGCGATAGGATCATCGCAATGGCATTTAAGGACGCGAGCACTCCTTGCAATTCGCCTTGCGCATTCGCATTCACCTCGCGCGACATAATCGCTTGCAAAGCAGGCGTCACCACGCCACCCAAAGCCGTAAACGGAATTAAAATCAGCACGGCCAGCCCTGAGGTCAGAACGCCAAGCAAGACCAAGCTCACAATATCAAAGATCATGCCCAGCCAAACGGTCCGATCTTCGCCCAAAATACGCAGGGCGGGGGCTACCAAAAGCGCTTGCCCAATCGCAAAGCTGACGCCGTAAATCGCCAAGGAAAGCCCCACCGTCCCCGAGCTCCAACCAAAAGCCGTGATCCCGTAATAGGCCCAAATAGTGGCATAAACATTCATCGCAATGGCCATGATCAAAAACACCAAAAGCGGGCTGCGCAAACCGGGCATACGGGCCAAAGCGTTCAGCGTGGAAAGGGGATTGGCGCGGGTTAAATCAAAGGGGCGGCGTTCAACTGCGGGCAGGCTTTCGGGCAAAACGAAATAGCCAAACACAAAATTCGCCCCCGCAAGTGCCATCGCTGCGTAAAACGGCGCTTGGAGGCTTAGATTGGCCAAAAGCTCGCCCACGGCAGGCCCCAGCACAAACCCAACCCCAAAACAGGCCCCAATCAGACCAAAGCGCGCGGCGCGCCCGCCTTCGGGGGTGATATCGGCAATATATGCCAGAGCGGTGGAATGGGTGGCCGAAGTGACCCCCGTGATGATCCGCGCCAGTAAAAAAAGCCAAATATTATTGGCCACGGCCAAAAGCAAATAATCCAAAGCCATGATCGCGGTTGAAATTAGCAAAACGGGGCGGCGGCCAAAACGGTCAGAAAACCCCCCATTAAGGGCCCGCATAAAAACTGCATCACTGCAAAAGACGTGGCTAAAACCCCGCTCCAAAGCGCCGCGCGGGCAATGCCGCCTTCGGTTACGCGGTCAATCAGCTGCGGCAAAACGGGAAAGATCAGCCCGATCCCAATGGTATCCAGCGTCACGGTCACCAAAATAAAGGCCAAGGCCAGTTTTTCGCGCGGTTTTTTTAGCATGATGGGCTTTCGAAAAATGGCCTTGTTACAGAGAAATATGGCCAATTTGATCCAGAAAATCAGTTAAAATTGTGGCATACTCTTCGGGTTTTTCGGCCATGGGCAAATGCCCCGCACCGCGCATCAGATGGAATTTTGACCCTTTGATCAGCTCGGCCATTTCGCGCACCAGATCGGGTGGGGTGGATCCGTCATTTGATCCGGCTATGGCCAAAGTGGGCAGGGTGAGGGCGGCGGTGCTAGTGTAAAAATCCGTGCCTGCAATGGCTGCGGCGCAGCCAGCCCAGCCTTCAACCGGCGTGGCCATCAAGACGGCGCGGATCTTGGGCACGGCGGGATGGTCTTTGTTGTGGCGGCCAAATTGGCGGATCACGGTTGCGGCGGCGTAGTTTTCATAGCCTTCGGATCTGATCTGATCAATGCGTGCTTGCCAAATTTCGGTCGTTGCGATGCGCGCGGCGGTGTTTGATAAAACCAAGCCCCGCACCAGATCAAGCCGCTTGGTGGCCAGCCCCTGCGCCACCATCCCACCCAAGGAAACGCCCACCAAAACTGCGTCTTTGATCTGCAAATGATCCATTACTTTTTCGCAATCTGAAACCAATGCCCCCATGCTATAGGGAGCGCTTGGCACGTCTGACGCGCCATGGCCGCGCATGTCGTAAGTGACAAGCCGCAGGCCTTCGGGCAAAAGTGCGATCACTTCATCCCAAAGCGAAATATCTGTGCCAAGCCCGTTGATGAACACCACGGCAGGACCCGTTTTTGACCCCTGTTCAACCACATTCAGGCGTAGGTCTTTTAGGTATATAGGCGGCATTTAGGCTCCAAATTCAGTTAGGGCGCGCATGAAAATTGCAGGGTCCACATTTCCCCCCGAGGCGATGGCAATCACATCATCCTCCCCAAGGTCAGGGTCAAATAAAGCGGCCGCCAAAGCCACTGCTCCCCCTGGTTCTAGAACCAATTTCAAACTTGAAAAGGCCAGAGCCATGGCGTGCAGCGCTTGATCATCGCTGACCACCAGTCCTGACCCTGCCAGGTTTTGCAAAATCGGAAAGGTCAGTGCCCCCGGTGCCGGTGTTAAAATCGCGTCACAAATCGACCCCGTGCTTTGCGCATTGCGCATGATTTGCCCCGCTTTAAGCGAACGGGCAACATCGTCAAACCCCAAAGGCTCCACCGTGCGCGCGCGCAGATGCGGGGCTCGATCCGCAAGCGCCAAAGCTACGCCTGCCGCCAATCCGCCACCGCCACAGCATACCAATACATCGGCCTTTTTAAGGCCAGCCTCTGCCGCCTGCGCCGCAATTTCCAGTCCCACTGTGCCTTGGCCCGCGATGACCATCGGATTGTCAAAGGGCTTGATCATGATCAGACCTCGTGCGCGGGCTAGGGCGTTTCCCAAAGCATCGCGATCCTCATGGGCGCGGTCGTAAAGCACCACTTCGCCGCCCAAGGCGCGGGTGTTTTGAATTTTGATCTGCGGCGCGTCAGAGGGCATTAAAATCACAGACCGCACACCGTGGGCGCGGGCGGCGCGCGCCACCCCTTGGGCGTGATTGCCGCTTGAAAGCGCCAAAACACCCTGCGCTTTTTGGGTCTGTGTGAGCGCCGACACCGCCGCCCAACCGCCCCGCGCTTTGAATGATCCCGTGTGTTGCAGGTTTTCCGCCTTAATAAAAACCCGCCGCCCCGCGATCTGGTCAAGATCAGGTGCGTTTAGGAAAGGGGTCATGCAGATATGGCCCTTGGCCCTTTCGGCGGCGGCCAGAATTTCAGTGAAATTACTCATGCATTTTCCTTCAGAGCGGTCACAAAGGCTTTGAGGGTGCTTAGACTTTCGGGTTCATCTAAAAACGGGATATGCCCGCGATCTGGCACGCCACCATAGATCATATCGGGGCGCAGGGTGCGCATCTTAATAACGGTATCTTCGGTCAAAAGATCCGAATTGAGCCCATGAATAAGCGCCAAAACTTTGGGGGCGTATTGGATAAAAAACGGCCAAAGATCGGGCGCAGGCGTGGCCATGCTTTGCAAAACCGCATTTTTCAAAGCGGGGTCATAGGTGAGTTCAAGCCCGTTTGGTGTGTGCAGTGACAGCCGTTTTGCCTCGGCCAGCCAGCGGTCTTGGGGGATGTTTTTAAAACCTGCTTGGCTTTTTTCCAAATCATCGGCAAAGCCCGCAAAATCGCGAGCTTTGGGTTTAACGCCCACATGTTTCGCAATCCGCGCCAAAGCATCGGGGTTAATTTCAGGGCCGATGTCATTTAAACAAAGGCCCGAAATGCGCGAAGCGGCGGTGGCCGACAACAAAAGCCCAATCAGTCCGCCGCGCGATGTACCCAAAATCGCGGCTTTGGGCAGGGAAAGATGGTCTAAAAGTTGAAGCGCATCTGCGGTTTCTTGCTCCACGCTGTAGGTTTGCGCACCCGTAAAATCTGACGCGCCGCGGCCTCGGTAATCCATGGAAATAAAGCGCACCCCATTTGCGGCCCCGTCAAAGGCGCGCCAAAGCGCGTCAAAATCATTTTGCCCGCGCGTGAGCCCCGCCAAACACAAAATCGGCACACCCGCCCCTTGGTCGCGGTAGGCCAAACGTGCATTGTCTAAGGCGTGGAAAAACTGGGTCATTTTTGGGTGGCTATGCTGGGAATAAGGGACAAAAGGGCGCTCAGATCAGATGCGATATGGTCAGGCCCCAAAGCTCCACCGCCATAAGCCAAACGGTCTATGGGGGCAGAAAGGCGGTTCACCCAAAAACTTTGGAAACCATAAACTGACGCCCCTGAAATATCCCACCCGTTTGACGAGACGAACATTACCTCGTGGCGGGGTATCGCAAAATACTGTTCCACCAGATCATAGACACGTGGATCAGGCTTATAGATACCCGCCTCTTCGATGGATAAAAGCGCGTCAAATTGCGCGGTGATCTGGGCCGCGTCGCAGGCTTTCTGCAACATTTCAGGCGTACCATTTGATAAAATTGCCAAGCGATGCCCCTGAGCCTTAAGTTCCGAAAGAACCTTGGCCACTTCAGGGTAGGGGGGTAACTGGTCATAAAGCGCCAAAAGCTGGCGGCGCAAATCAGCATCCTTTAGACCTGCTGCACAAAGTGCCCAATCCAAACTGTCTTCGGTGACGCGCACGAAATCTGCGTGCTGGTGTGTCAACGCGCGGATCCATGAATATTCCAACTGTTTGCGCCGCCAATTTTCCGCCAAATTGTGCCAAATCTCTGCAAGGGCCTGTCCGCCTGGTACTGCTGCCGCAAGGCGGGCAGCTCCCGCTACGTCAAATAATGTTCCGTAAGCGTCGAATATGAATATTTTGATTGTCATTAGTTCCTCATTTTGCATTAGGCTGCCCGAAGTGACGCGCCTTATCAAGGTCCCTTTGTCCCTGCGACACTGGGAAACCTTGCGATTTCGACGCGCAGCACCTACACGAACATCATGTAAAGTAAGGAGAAGACATGGCCCGCTCATCGCAGACGCTTGAAACGCGCCCAGCTTCAAAGAAAATAGGCGCTTTGGCGTCTTTGGGGCCCTTCTTACGCCCCTATCGTTTCTTGATGGTCATGTCCTTTTTCGCCCTGGTGCTTACTGCGATGATCAGCCTATCGCTGCCCCTAGCAGTGCGCCGTGTGGTTGATGGGTTTTCGGGCAACAATGTACAACTTTTAGATGCCTATTTTGGCGCGGCTTTGGGCATTGCATTGGCTTTGGCGCTAGGCACTGGTTTGCGTTATTATTTGGTGACCCGTTTGGGCGAACGTGTGGTTGCCGATATCCGCCGCGCCGTGTTTGACCGCGTTTTGTCGATGAGCCCGCAGTTCTTTGAAAACATTATGACCGGCGAGGTGTTGTCGCGCCTTACCACCGATACAACCTTGATCTTGTCGGTGATCGGCTCATCCGTTTCGGTGGCGCTGCGCAATGTCTTGATTCTGATCGGGGGCTGGGGCTTTTTGTTGCTAACTTCGGGCAAGTTGACGGCTTTGGTGCTGCTTTTGGTGCCTATGGTGGTGGTGCCGATTGTGTTTATTGGGCGTAAATTACGCGTGCTGAGCCGTGAAAACCAAGATCTGATCGCCGAAAGTTCGGGCAAAGCGGGCGAGGCTTTGCAAGCCGTGCAAACGGTTCAGGCCTTTACACATGTCGAACGTTCGCGCAGTTTGTTTGGGGCGATCACGGAAAGTGCGTTTGCCTCTGCGCGTAAACGCATTGCGATGCGTGCCCTAATGACGGTGATTGTGATCTTTTTGATCTTTTCAGGTATTGTTGGCATTTTATGGATTGGTGCGCGCGACGTACAGTTAGGTCTGATGAGCCCTGGTCAATTGGTGCAATTTTTGATCTATGCGGTGATGGTAGCAGGTGCTGTGGGAGCTTTGTCAGAAATTTGGGGCGAATTGCAGCGTGCTGCAGGGGCGACCGAGCGGCTGGCCGAACTGTTGCAAGCCCATGATCTAGTGCAAGACCCAGCCCAACCTAAAGCGCTGCCACGTCCTGTGGTGGGCGCGGTTGCCTTTCAAGATATACAGTTTCGCTATCCTGCACGACCCGAAACCTCGGCGTTGGATGGAGTTTCTTTTGCAGTGAGCCCAGGAGAGACCGTGGCATTTGTTGGCCCTTCGGGCGCAGGAAAAACTACAGTTTTTCAGCTTTTGCAGCGATTTTACGACCCTCAAGAGGGACAAATCCTAATCGACGGGCTGAATGTGCGCGACATGGCGCGTGACGATTTCCGCGCTTCAATCGCCTTAGTGCCGCAAGATCCAGTGATTTTTGCCACAACCGCACGCGAAAATATCCGCTTTGGTCGCCCATCGGCCAGCGACATCGAGGTTGAGGCCGCCGCTAAAGCCGCGGCCGCCGATGTGTTTCTTGAGGCTTTGCCCCAATCCTATGACACCTATGTTGGTGAGCGCGGCGTTATGCTGTCGGGCGGGCAAAAGCAACGTATTGCTATTGCACGCGCAATTTTACGAGATGCGAAAATCCTACTTTTGGACGAGGCTACCAGCGCCCTTGACTCCGAATCTGAACGCGCGGTGCAAGAGGCGGTCGAGAAAATGGGCAGAGAGCGCACGGTCTTGGTCGTGGCGCACCGTTTGGCCACTGTCAAAAAAGCTGATCGCATTATCGTTTTTGAACAAGGCAAAATCGTCGCCATGGGCAAACATGACGCGTTAGTGGCCGAAAATGGCCTTTACGCACGTTTGGCGCGTCTGCAATTTACTGAAAACACGCTTTAGGTTTTTTGTGAAAAAAGCCCTCAGTTGGCTTGACCAACGCTTTGAATAGCCCTTAAGCTTTCCCCACCTTGGGAGGGGTGTTAACATGAGCATTTTTAAATCGCATCGTGATATTCAAGACATTGAGGCCCGCTCCCCCCATTGGCATAGCGCTGCAAATCCCTCCACGCTTTACGCCTTTTTGCAAAGCGCACGTACCAAAAACGGACAAGGTCCAGCGCTTAGTTTTCAGCTTTACGGTAAGGCCGACAGCCCCGCGCAAACACTAACATGGGATGTTTTGGTGCAAGAGGTAACGCGCTTGGCCAATCTGTTTCGGGCCCATGGTATTGGGCCAGAAGATTGTGTGGCCTTAGTCCTGCCCAACTGTTTTGAAGCCGTGACCACGCTTTTGGCTGGGTCGGTCAGTGGGATCGTCTGCCCGATCAATCCGCTTTTGTCGCCTGATCATATTGCGTCGATTCTGCGCGATTCAGGGGCCAAGCTTGTGATCACGATGCGCAGTTTTCCCAATTCACAAGTGGCACAAAATATTTCTTTGGCACTGGCGCAATGTGACGGGGTCAAAACCGTCCTTGAGGTGGACTTTGCTCACTATGTCACCGGCCCTAAAGCGCTGCTTGTCCCGATGATGCGGCCTAAATTTCGCCCGTGTGCTGGGGTTACATACCTTGATTTGGCTAGTGAACAGGCCAAAATGCCCGGAGATGCGCTTTCGTTTGCCGATGATCCCCAAGACCGCGTTGGGGCTTATTTTCACACGGGCGGTACCACGGGGCGGCCCAAATTGGTACAACATCGGGTCTTCGGTATTCTTTACCAAGGCTGGGCGGGGGTAACGCTTTTGTTCAAACCCAGCGATGTGGTGATCTGCCCTCTGCCGTTTTTCCATGTTTTCGCGGCCTACCCCGTTTTAATGTCCATGATAGCGGCGGCTGGGCATTTGGTTTTACCGACCCCGCAGGGCTATCGCGGTTTTGGGGTCCTGGCACAGTTTTGGAAATTGATCGAACGCTGGCAGGCCACCTATGTTGTGGCGGTGCCGACCGCTCTATCGGCTTTGATGCAGAGGCCCATGGACGCCGATTTACGCAGCTTGCGAGGAGTTTTTTCTGGCTCGGCGCCGCTGTCGCAAGATCTGTTTCGTCGATTTGAAACGCTAACAGGGATTGAGATTATTGAGGGCTACGGTCTGACCGAAGGTACCTGTCTTGTCTCTGTCAACCCGCCTGATGGCCAAAAGAGAATTGGCTCGGTTGGTGTGCCATTGCCCTATTGCGATGTCCGCATTTTGCGATTTGATACACAAGGGCGGATTACGTACCGCTGTGGTGTGAATGAGGTGGGAGAGGTTTGCGTTTCAAATCCTGGTGTTACAGTGGGGTCCACCTACCGCGAAGCTCTACTCAACCAAGACATCTATGCTGAAGGCACCCATCTGCGCACGGGCGACTTGGGCCGTTTGGATGCGGATAAATTCTTATTTATCACGGGGCGTGCCAAAGATTTAATCATCCGAGGCGGTCATAATGTTGACCCACTAATGATCGAAGATGCGATCATGCGACATCCTTTGGTAGGCTATGCGGGGGCCATCGGTCAACCGGACGCCCGCGCGGGCGAGGTTCCTTGTGTCTATGTTGAGCTGATCGAGGGCGCAAAGCTTACCTCGGCTGAACTTATGACCTTTGCCGATGCTGAAATCTCTGACGTTGCCGCCTTACCAAAATATATCGAAATTCTGCCCAGCTTGCCCAAAACTGTGGTGGGCAAGGTCTTTAAACCTGACTTGCGCCGCATGGCGATCACGCGGGTCTTTGATCACGCCCTTGCAAGCGCGGCGCTTGGGGCGCAGGTGAAGGCGGTGATTGAAAGTCAAGATCGCGGTCTTGTGGCGCAAATCACTTATAGTCGCACCAGCTCTGCTGTGCAGTTTACCAAAGATATTCCTGATATTCATCAAGTGCTAAAGGATTTTTTGGTTCGCTGGGAAGTGATCGACCATAAGCTATAAGTTTGCAGTGAGTGTGGGCTTTACGCGGGTGCGGGGACTTCTGCCCAAATGGTCACAGGTCCATCATTGACCAAAAACACCGTTGGTCGTTTGAATGCCAAAGGACGCAATATCTTGGGCGAATACCTCATCAATGGCGCAGGCCTCGTTGGGTGTGGCTGCGGTTGAAAAGCCCTGGCGATTGCCGCGGAGATCAGCCGCCAAAGTAAACTGTGACATGATCAGCGCTGCCTGTGTGGGTGACCGACAAATTTATCCTGCCTGCTTCATCTTTTAAAATACGCAGTTCCGCAGTTTTTTCAACCAGTTGGCGGACCTATTGTCGTGTGTCGCCTTGCATGGCGCATACAAAAATAAAAAACCCCTGTTCAATGGCCCCCATGATCTGATCATCAACCGCAACTTGCGCTTTTGTGACGCGTTGAATAAGGGCGCGTATTAAAGCTCGTCCGCCCAAGGCGGATTGGCCCCCGCGCGCGCAACGGTGACGGCCGCAGCCCTTGTGGCCAGCGACAAGGCTGCGTCAAGATCGCTTTCGGTGAGGCGGGCAATAGCCCCTTTGGTCCGATGGCCCAGCTGATCAAGGGCTGCTAAAACGCCTGCGTTAAACGTGTCCCCTGCACCGACTGTATCGGCAACTTTGGTCAAGGGCGCTTTGCAAAAGCGGTTGTGATCGCGCATCAAAGCCCGCGCGCCCAAAGCCCCTTGGGTGATCAGCACAAGTTTGGGACCTTTGTCCAAAATCGATCTGCCCAAATTCTCAAGATCGCCTTCACCCAAAAGCCAATGCAAATCTTCGTCTGACATTTTTACAATATCGGCACGCGATATCATGCGCTCAATCCGTGCGCGGTAGCTGGTTTGATCGGTGATAAAGCTGGGGCGGATATTGGGGTCGATCATGGTGACACGCCGATCTGCCTCGCGCGCTTGAAGCGCCTCATAGGTCGAAGCGGCGGGGTCATTGACCAAGGAAATTCCACCAAAAAAAAGAGTCGATACATTGTCGTCCAATAGGGGCAAATCATCTCCGTTTAAAAGCCGACCTGCGGTATTTTCATCGTAAAACGCATAGGTCGCTTGCCCGTCGACCAGTTTGATAAAGGCCACCGTAGTTGGCCGGTTTGAGCGCGCGGCAAAGCTATGATCGACTTTTGATTGTTCGAGTGATTGTGTTAATATTTCGCCGAACATATCGTTGGAAATGCCCGAAAAAAACCCGGCCTTCACCCCTAAACGCCCTAGCGCAATGGCAGTGTTGAAAACTGCCCCGCCCGCATAGGGCGCAAAGGCAGCCTCGCCTTGGGGGGTGGTTCTTGGCAACATATCGATCAAGGCTTCGCCGCAGCTGATAATCATCTATTCACCCTTATTGATTTAGACCTATTTTAGCGATGTCTTGCTGTTAGCTCAATTGTCCCTTGAAATAGGGGGCCAAATTAGTGCGCACTCGTGCCAAAGGGGTGGCGCCGTCTAGATTTGGCATAAATTCTATACCAGTTATGGCCCCGTAAGCTTCTTGATAAATACCTGAGGTTTGTAAAATCATTTCGGCCGGAATTTCGGGGATGTCGTCCTTATAGGGGTCGCAACGTTCGGCCACCCATGCGCGGATCACATCCTTATCAAATGAAGGGGGGCGTGTGCCCGCGGTTTTGGCTGCCTCATACCCGTCTGCGAGCCAATAGCGTGAACTGTCGGGGGTGTGAACCTCATCGGCCAGCAAAATATGCCCATCAGCATCGGTACCAAATTCGTATTTTGTATCCACTAAGATCAAACCCCGTTCGGCCGCCATCTTTTGCCCCCGCGCAAAAAGCGCTAGCGAGACGTCGGCGATGTGGTTCCATTGCACCTGTGTCAAAAGCCCCTGATCTATAATTTCTGGCGCCGTCATCGGCATATCATGCCCGCCGTCAAAGGCTTTGGACGTTGGCGTGATAATAGGTGTTGGCAGCGCCGCATTATCCATCAGTCCATCTGGGAGGCAATGCCCATACAGCTGCCTTTCACCTTTTTTATAAAGCGTCAAAATTGATGTGCCTGTGCTGCCCGCAAGATAGCCGCGCACCACAATCTCCACGGGCAAAATATTCAACCTCTGGCCGATCACAACATTTGCATCAGGATAGTCAATCACATGATTGGGGCAAATATCGACCGTATGATCAAACCAAAAGCGCGCTACTTGGGTCAGAACCTGTCCCTTAAAGGGAATTGCTGCCAAAATGCGATCAAAGGCTGATATCCGATCAGACGAAATTAAAATACGTCGCCCCAAAGGGTGATCTTCGCAAGGGCTAAGATCATAACAATCTCGCACTTTGCCATAATAGGGATTTGGTAATTCGCTGATATGGGCGTGATCCAGTATACGGGAAAGAGTGGACATTCGGGGCCTCCTGAGCGCGGCTTTTCTTGTGGGTGCGGCTTGGTGTCAAGTACCATTGACGGTGGGATCCTAAAGGGGGGGCATTAGTTCATACGCCAACAGCGTGATAATGGGGGCTGCCTCTTTTGCAGTCATGCCGATGGACAGGCGCGGATCATAAAGCATTTTGAGCATTTGCTCGTCTTGAATGGTTAAAAGTGCGAACTCCTCATCATCATTAAAGATCGAGGGGCGGGCCTTAGGGCTGTCATTGGCCAGCCCTAAGCCTTGGGCAATCTCTTCGTGAAAGCAAGATTGACGCATTAAGTCAGGGTGTTCGGCGCGAATGACGGCAAAGGCGCGGCTATAGATGAATGAGCTCCCCTCAGACAAAGCATAAACTAAACAATAGGTTGAACGTGACATATTGGTGATGCCGCGCAAATCTGACAAGGTAAGATGGGGCAGGCTTTTGGTAATGGTGGGGCCTAGGTCGCGGCGCTCTTCTTCCGAGACGATATATATTTCGAAATTGCCGTCTGTACTGGTCATTCGGATATCATGGCCTGTGACATCTTCTAAATGGGATACATAGTCTGCGATACGGACGCGATCGATAGCTTGCTTGCCCTCTGGCACGCTGGAGCCAAAATGCAATTGTACAAAAATAGGCGCTTCCCAGCGGCGCAGATGACTTTCGGCTTCGCGTTTTACCATGCCCGAAAATCCACGTTGATATTCGTCATAAAGTGCTATTTTAGTGAAATTACGTGCCAAATCTTCGGCGCTGTAGGGGGTGTTTTCAATCCCACGATCAGTGCGTAAAAGTCCCTGTTGCAGCAGGTCGCCTTGCACTTGGGCGTAGTAAGTTCTCATAGCTCGACTTTGCGCATGGTCAACAACGTCGGGCTGGGTGCGCTTGGCACGATAGGGAGATTGGCACGCGCCAAGTACGAAGGCGGTTACCAGTATAATGACGCGGGACAGCCAACGGAGGCGGGCCATTAAAAAATCCTTGTAAAAATATGCCTGATCAGGGCCTAGGTTACTCTAACGAGGTGGCGTTCACTTGCAATAAAGGCCTTTAGGTTTTAGGCTTTTTGGCACCATTTGGCCGGCGGCCTGTGCCTTTTCCTGCGGGGGCCGGTTTGGCCTTGGCCCAGCCCGAGCCTTTGCCGCCCTTGGCCTTGACGCGCTCAATTAATTCGGGTTCGGGGGCTAACATCACAGTGCGTTGGCGTGGGCCGCGTGTGGGCACGGGGCCGCGCAGGGTTTGGGCGGTTTCGCGCGCAAAACTTGTCGTTGTCCCGTCTTGGCTTTGCGCCGCCCTTGGGCTGCGTGATGCACGGGTAGTCGCGGGTTTGGCGCGGACTTCAGTTGGGACTTCGTCAGTCGCAGGATCAAAGCCCAGCTGATCCTTTAACACTTTGCCGCGCACTTCTTGTACGTCGCCCGGTTCTAATTCGCCTAAACGAAAGGGCCCATAAGAGACGCGAATTAGGCGGTTAACGGTTAGGCCAATGGCAGTCATCGCTCGGCGAATCTCGCGATTTTTGCCTTCGCGTAGGCCCACCGTTAGCCAGGCATTCGCCCCTTGAATGCGGTCAAGAATAACGATCATCGGCTGGAACCTTTCGCCATCAACCGTTATCCCTTGGCGCAAAGGCTCAAGTTCTGGATCAGTCGGATTACCTTTGATTCGAACACGGTATTTGCGCAACCATCCTGTCGAGGGCAACTCAAGGCGCCTCTTTAGCGCGCCGTCATTGGTTAAAAGTAACAAACCTTCTGAGTTCAAATCCAATCGTCCAATGGTCATTACACGTGGCAGATCTTCGGGTAGGTAATCAAACATGGTTTCGCGGCCTTTTTCGTCAGAATTTGACGTGACCAAACCATCAGGTTTGTAATAAAGCCAAAGCCGCACGGCGTCGGGTTGGCCCACGAGCTTACCGTCAACCACAATTCGGTCAGCGGCGCTGACATTGAGCGCAGGACTGTCAATGACTTTACCATTGACTGCGACTTGTCCCATTTCAATCATACGCTCGGCTTCGCGGCGCGACGCGATCCCTGCACGCGACAGGACTTTGGCGATACGTTCTCCAGCATTTACGGGCGCGGTGGGATCTTTTGTCATTCGGGCTTTCCGGCTAAGAGGCTTGCATAAGCGCAGGCTGCAAGTTTACTCTTGCATTTCCCCTTGATAAAAGACTGTAGCCTTGGGGGCAAGGGTGGCTTGTAAGAAGGGCCGTGAAGCGCGATGATAGGGGTATGAATAAGTTCCGCTCATATATGGATCACGCCCTTGATGAGGCCCGCTCGGCAGGCGCGCGTGGCGAAGTGCCTGTGGGAGCGGTGATTATTGATGGGCAAGGTCAGATTGTTGCGCTTGCGGGCAATCGTACCCGAGAGCTGGCCGATCCCACCGCCCATGCAGAAGTATTGGCGATCAGGGCCGCTTGCGCGGTTTTGGGGTCAGAGAGGTTAATCGATCATGATCTGTACGTCACCCTAGAGCCATGTGCGATGTGTGCAGGTGCGATTGCGGCGGCGCGTATAAAGCGACTTTATTTTGGCGCCTCTGATCCCAAATCAGGCGGAGTTTTGGCCGGAGCGCGGGTTTTTACTCATGCTCAGTGCCACCATGCCCCCGAAGTCTACGACGGGATCGGAGCGGAGCAATCAACCACGCTATTGCAAGAGTTCTTTGACGAAAAGCGCGCTTTTACACAAAAGAAATAGGCACCATCACCTCAGGTTCGATGACCTGCACGTCTGGTAGTGCCTTGATTAGTACTTTGGCGGACTGTTCAAGCACCGAAAAAGTTTTGTAATGACAAGGGATAACCGTCTTGAAGTTGAAATAGCGTTTAGCGGCATAGGCTGCACGTTTCATGTCCATCGTATAATGACCCCCTGCAGAGAGAATGCCGATGTCGGGATTATGAACATCGCCCATCCACTCCATATCGGCCATAATGTCGGTGTCGCCACTTACATAGATAGTGTGACCTTCACCCGCGATCATGAAACCCACTTCTGCGCCCGCCGTAAGGCGTGCACCTTCATGGGTGATGGAACTGGAATGGCTGGCCGCCACCATCGTCACTTTGGCACCATTCAGCCCAACCGTTCCACCCTTGTTAAATCCGAGCCCATCAACGCCACCATGCGCTTGGCACCAGGCCACCAGCTCAACAATGCCGACGATCGGCACTGATTTTTGCGCTGCAATAGCTAAGGCGTCGCCAATGTGGTCGGAATGGCCATGGGTCAACAAAATATGGGTCACGCCCTCAATCGCGGCTTCGGTCTGGGCCTTGGGAAACGCGGGGTTTTGGTGTAGCCAAGGATCGATCAAAAACACGGCCCGTTCTATTTCTATGCGAAAGCTAGAATGGCCTAAAAATGTGATGCGCATGGAGCCTCAGTTCGAGATAAGGTGATTTAAGCTTCAGATTTATGGATCAAGGCAAGGAAATGTCAATTTCCCGCCCCAAATACTTGCGGCTTTGCTAGCACGGCGTTAAACGGTCTGAAAGCTGTCAGGAGCGAAATATGGCCATTGATGTTGAAATTGCCCGCCGCGTTGCCAAATTGGCACGCATTCGTGTGGAAGAAGCCGACCTGCCCAATTTGGCGCAGGAATTATCGGGAATCTTGACCTTTATGGAACAATTGAATGAGGTTGATATATCGGGGGTTGAACCCATGACATCCGTCACTCCCATGGTACTGCCGCGCCGCGCTGATCGGGTGACGGCGGGCGGGATACAAGATTTGATTTTGAAAAACGCGCCCGATGCGCGCGAAGGATTTTTTGCTGTGCCAAAGGTGGTGGAATAATGTCTTTGCAAGGTCTTACAATCGCCTTGGCGCGCGATGCTTTGCGCAAGCGCGAGTTCACCGCCACTGAGCTCACAAAAACCTATATCGACGCGGTTGATAAGGCCGATGCTTTGGGGGCTTTTGTGCACAAAACTCCTGAAATCGCCTTGGAGCAAAGTGCGGCCGCCGATCTGCGCTTGGCCGCAGGTGATGCGCCTGACCTTTGTGGTATTCCGTTGGGAATTAAAGACCTATTTTGCACCAAAGGCGTCCCGTCGCAGGCGGCAAGTCGCATTTTGTCTGGGTTTTTGCCGCAATACGAATCAACCGTGACCACCAAGCTGTTTGGTGCGGGGGCGGTGATGCTTGGTAAATTGAACATGGACGAATTCGCCATGGGATCGAGCAACGAAACCTCGTGTTACGGCAATGCGGTTAATCCTTGGTCGCTTGCGGGCGAAAAGCGCACGCCTGGGGGCTCATCCGGCGGTTCGGCCTCGGCCGTTGCTGCCGATTTGTGCTTGGGTGCCACGGGCACCGATACGGGCGGATCTATTCGCCAGCCTGCGGCTTTTACGGGCATCGTGGGGATTAAACCGACCTATGGCCGCGTGTCGCGTTTTGGGGTTGTGGCCTTTGCGTCAAGCCTTGATCAGGCGGGGCCCATGACCAAAACCGTGCGCGATGCGGCGATCTTTTTGAGAGCAATGGCGGGGCATGATGCGCAAGACAGTACGTCCGCTCCTTTATCTGTGCCTGATTTTGAAGCAGCACTTACGGGCGATATTCGTGGTAAGAAAATCGGTATACCGCGCGAATACCGGATGGACGGCATGTCGGACGAAATTGAAGCACTTTGGCAATCGGGCATTGCGATGATGGCCGATGCGGGGGCCGAGATTGTTGACATCTCATTACCGCATACAAAATATGCTTTGCCCGCCTATTATGTCATTGCACCAGCAGAGGCCTCGAGCAATCTGGCGCGCTATGATGGGGTGCGCTATGGCCACCGCGTCAAATTGGCCGCAGGCGATGGTATCACCGAAATGTATGAAAAAACCCGCGCCGAAGGATTTGGTGCGGAGGTGCAGCGTCGCATAATGATTGGTACATATGTGCTCTCTGCTGGCTTTTATGACGCCTATTATAACCGTGCACGCCGTGTGCGGGCCTTAATCAAACGAGATTTTGATTTGGCATTTGAGGCGGGAATTGATGCGATTTTAACGCCTGCCACTCCATCAAGTGCGTTTGAGCTTGGGTCAGTGGCCTCTGCTGATCCGGTTGAGATGTATCTCAATGACGTCTTTACTGTGACGGTCAATCTGGCGGGCCTGCCGGGCATTTCGGTACCTGTCGGACTAGATGCGCAAGGTTTGCCTTTGGGTTTGCAACTGATTGGCCGCCCTTGGGCGGAAGCAGACTTGTTAAATCACGCCTATGTTTTAGAACAAGCAGCAGGTTTTGTGGCAAAGCCAACGAAATGGTGGTAAAAGGGTGGTCCAAAAGGAGATGCTATGCGCAGGTTTAAAGGTGTTGGAATTTTAAGCCTAATTGTGCTGGGCGGGTGCGACACGCCTGCACCCAAGACTAATCGAGTGGGGTCCGGCGATTATAGCAGCTATATGAACGAAACCGCCCGCCGAGACCAAGTCGCCGAAGATCAGTCCGGCATCAGGACGGTCCTTAGCCAAGCCAGGCCCACACCTGTTGTGGCAGCCCCGCGGCAAAATATGGCAACAAATACATCAGGGCAAGTAGCAGAGAAGATTTCGGCACCGTTGAATGCCACGGCCTTTGGCTACGGCGCAACCGCTGTTTCGCCCACAGATCATGCCCAAACGGAGGCTTTTTCCACTGATCATCTGTCAGCTTTACTTGACCGCATTGATATCTTGAGTGGCGAGAGAAGTGGGGCCGTTGCCGCGGACGCACTCGCGTCATTTGATGGACTTGACCCTGTGACGAAGTTTGCTTTATCGACCACACATGCAATTGGAAAAGCGCTTTATCTACGCGGCGCAGTGACTTTGCTTGATTCAGTGACCGCATGCGAAGGCTATGAGCGGTCGGACGTGGCGCAGCTGGCCTTTTTGACGGCTGGCGGGCCCGAGAATGACCCGCGTGGCCTGGACAGTGATGGCGATGGTTATGCCTGCACATGGGATCCACGCCCCTACCGTATGGCCCTGCGTTAAGTGCAAATTATTTCCCATCCGTCGCCCAATTTCGGCGACCGTTTGGGCGGGCATCGGCCTGAGCTGATCGTCTTACATTATACAGCTATGACGGATTTGGGTAAAACTCTGGCGCGTTTATGTGACCCGAGAGTGCAAGTTTCAGCGCACTATCTGATAACAAAGGGCGGTGCTATCTATCATCTGGTGGATGAGGCGAAGCGCGCATGGCATGCGGGGCAGGGCCAATGGGGAGGGCGAGGCGACGTTAATTCGCGCTCAATTGGTATAGAGCTTGAAAATAGCGGTTTTGAACCGTTTTCTGCACCGCAGATGCAGGCGTTGACCCTTTTGCTGACCGCAGTGCAAAACCGTCATGCTATCGCGCCTAAGGGGGTGATAGGCCATTCTGACATGGCCCCTGATCGCAAGTCCGACCCAGGTGCTCGCTTCGACTGGTGCGCACTTGCGATCAGGGGGCTGTCGGTATGGCCCAGCCTATATGTGAAACAGGTTCCTGTTGCAAAGTTTTTTGGCGCTGCTAGAGCCTTTGGCTATAGTGTGGATGATGAGGCTCAAATCCTAAGTGCTTTTCGCCTCCGCTTTCGCCCGCAGGCCTCAGGACCCCTAGCGTTTGAAGATGCGGCGTTGGCCGTTGATTTGGCTCACCGCTTTGCTGTTGACGCACCGCTTAAGCCAGCGTAAGCGACAAGTGCGCGGATGGCTGGATGACCGCGTGTATCGTCAGATATGCGAGGAAAGTCCGGACTCCATAAGGCAAGGGTGCCGGGTAACGCCCGGCTGGGGTAACCCAAGGGAAAGCGCCACAGAAAAGAAACTGCCCAGCATGCTGGGTGATGGTGAAACGGTGGGGTAAGAGCCCACCGCGGGTCTGGTAACAGAACTGGCACGGCAAGCCCCACCCGGAGCAATGCCAAATAGGGGCCTTACGTGGGCTGGTCTGGCAACAGATACCGCCACAGTTTGCTTTAAACCTGAGGCCCGGGTTGGCAGCTAGATCTTCTTGGCAACAAGAAGACCAGAGGAATGGTCATCCAAGGGGGGAACCCCTGGACAAAATCCGGCTTATAGGCTGTCCGCGCGCTTAATGATTTTGAGTATATTGACAACAAAATGTACGAATTGTGCGTTTCCCCGTTGACACTGCCTCAGTCATCCGTAAAAGGCATACTTAAGTATTTCGCGGGGCAACGACGCCTCGGCCGTAAGGAGAATTAAAATGGCGAAGCCGACGACGATCAAGATCCGTCTGAACTCGACGGCGGGCACTGGGCATTTCTATGTGACCAAGAAGAATGCCCGCACCATGACAGAAAAAATGGTTATGCGCAAATACGACCCCGTAAAGCGCGAGCATGTAGAATACAAAGAAGGCAAGATCAAATAGATCTGCTAAATATTTAAAAAAGCCGCACATAGTGCGGCTTTTTTATTAAAAAGGCCCGTCACAGACGGGCCTTTCCTTATTACATCAACGCTTTATGGCTGTTATTCGCGGTTTCCCATGAAGTGCAACAAGAACATGAATAGATTTATAAAATCCATATAAAGGTTCAAAGCGCCCATGATGGCGGATTTTGCAAGCCACTCTTGATTGCCTTGGTGGGCATTTTGCAAATAGGTGTTTTTGATCTTTTGCGTGTCATAGGCTGTTAGGCCTGCAAAAATCAAAACACCAATTACAGAAATTGCAAAAGCAATCGCCGATGAGGCCACAAACATATTGATCACCATCGCCAACAACAGACCGACAACACCCATCATTAAAAAGGTACCAAATGCTGATAGATCACGTTTGGTCGTATAGCCGTAAATTGAAAGCGACGCGAAGGAGATCGAAGTTACCAAAAAAGTCTGGGCGATTGAAATACCTGTAAAGGCTTTGAAAATCCAAGCCAAAGATAGGCCCATTGCGCTGGCAAAGGCATAGAAAAACAGCTGTGCTGCCGCTGCAGATAAGCGATTGATCATAGCGCTAAAGGCGAAAATCATAATCAAGGGGGTAAACATTGCTGCATAGCCCAAAAGATTAGGCTTTAGGGTAGTTGTGTCACGAAATAAAGAAAGCAAAACATCGCTTGTGCCGACAGACCATGCGACGCCGGCAGTCAAAAGCATGCCTGCCGACATCAGCCCGTAGACTTTATTCATATGTGCGCGCAAACCTGCGTCGATTTCCGCGGACCGAGCGCCGACGTTTGCCGTGCGAATGGTTTGGTAATCAGCCATTTTAACTCTCCGTTTCTGTAAATTTAATGCTATTTAAATACCATGCGCTTTATATTGGGGGTGTGAAAAGACTATTCAAGCCTAATGGAGCAAATATCTTCATATTCCATAAAAATCAGACTTAGTTTCAACTCAAATCTAATTTTCTAATATTTTTAAAGTTGAAGGAATTATGGGCTATTAACCTCCAAATCTTATTAGGGCCTGTTGATATTCATCTTGTGCGAATGATTGTTGCTCCAATGATGTACCATGGCTTCGAAACTGGTATCGGTTTTGCGCGCACGCATTGCTACGCGCTTGAATTCTTTGAGTTTCTGAAAGAAATTTTCCACGAGGTGCCTCCACTTGTAGATCTCCATATCGCATGATGCTGGATTTTTACGATTGGATTTTGGTGGAATAATGGCCTCAATGCTCCGTTCAGCCAATAACTCCCGAAGCCAGTCCGCATCGAAGGCCTTGTCAGCCAAGAGACTTTGGCAGCAAACACTTGCCAGTAATTCACGAGTTTTCACCAGATCATGCGCCTGCCCGGGCATCAACCTGAAGTCGATAAGATTGCCAAGGGCGTCTGTTAGGGCAAGAATTCTGGTGGTCACTCCGCCCCTGGATTTCCCGATGGTCTGATTTAGAGTCCCCCTTTTGCGCCCTGTCCGTGACGGTGTACTTTGCAGATCGTGCCATCAATCATCATATATTGGAAGTCGCTGTATATGGATAAGTCTCTAACCATAATATGAAAAAAATCTCGCTGAACCCAATATCTGAACCGCTTGAAAACTAAGTTCCACTTGCCAAATTCAGCCGGCAAATCGCGCCATGGAGTACCTGTCCGAGCAATCCACAAAACGGCCTCTACAAATAAGCGGGCATCACTACCGCTCCGACCCGGATCGCTCTTTTTCCCAAGACAATGGGGTTCAATCAACTCCCACTGTTTGTCACCAATCATAAACCTGTCACTCAACATTCGCGCCTCCCTTTTGGAAGCTTGAATCTGAAATTATTGGAAAAGGGAATCGTGAATATTAACAGGCCCTAGATAAGTTTTTGAAAATAATAAATACTTTTAATAATTTAAAGCGCCATTAGAAAGCACAATATAAAATACAATTCCGATCGTGAGTTAACACCCCTTAACTACATTCTACAACCGAAACCACCTTGGTCTGGATAATCAGTAAGCCTTTAGAATAACCGATTTGTCTGATAGGATAGGTCGTGACCTGTTCAACAAAATTATTTTGTGTCGATTGATTGAAAAGGGGTTAATTTTTGAAGCTAAATTAGTTTTGGGGCTGACCCAGATAACTAGTTCAAATACTTCTTAACCCATTGCTTTAGCTGCGTTAACTGTCTTGATGGGTCACTGTTGTTAAAACGCCACTCACATTCCTTCAAATATAGTCCAAATTGGGCCTTTGGAACACCGTTGAATTTGCGCATATGACGTTTGGCTTGGTTCCAGAAATTCTCAATGCCGTTGATGTGATTATGACGGTCTGCAAAGAGCTTGGAATGGTTGATACGAAAGTGGTGGAAATCTGACACATCCAGTACGTTGTAGCCTCGCCAGCAGTCTGAATATACGATGCTATCCGTTGGCTGCCAGGTGAATGCGAAGCAATCACCGAGAAGCCGGCACAACCTTGCGCTTGATGATCGGGATCAGAGTGGCTCCTGAAGCATCTGGGATAATCTTGGTGTAAACCTTTCCACCCCTTTTTACCTTCTCATGGTTTGCAAACAAACCACTTTCAGGCAACGATAAGCCAAAAACAGGGATTTTGCCTGCAGCACCGCGCCCGCGTTTTCCTTTCCGCCTGCCACCAAAGTAGCTTTCATCAACTTCGATTTCTTCGCCAAACATAGCTTCGCTTTCAGCTTCCAGTTCATAGGTGATAATTTCGCGCAGCCGGAGAAAATAAAAGGCTGTTGTCTTACGATTCACACCGCAAAAGGCTGGCCGTAGTTGGCGCAGTCGGTCCCGAAACAAAATGCTCCGTGAGGCGATCTTGTTTGTAGGGACTTAGACGACTCTTTCTCATGCTTCCCATCATAACCTCTTTTTAGGTTATCTGAGTCAGCCCCTAATTATTTTCTTATATAAATAAGCAAAGCTTTAAAAGAGTGAATTGTGAAGCACCCAGGTGGCGTATACATTTTTGGAAAATGCGTACGCCACCTTCGCTGGATGGTGGGTTTGACCCAACAGCAAATCGCTGAAAAAGTTGGAATTAAATTCCAACAAATTTAGAAATATGAAACGGGCATAAACCGTCTCGGCGCTTCGCGGTTTTGAGAAATTTTAGGTACTTTGAGCGTAACCATCAGCTTATTCTTTGATGGGCTGTACGAAGATAATCAGCAGTCACATTGCACGCACAGTTGATATTTTGGCCGACTAAAAAGCGATTGTGCTGGTGCGGTGCTATTATTCCATTCCCGAACTACAGCCCCCTTCGAGTATTTGACTTGGCACGCGTCTTGTCGGATATAGCACCCTCAGGCTTGCCCAAAGCGCAGGCCTAATTTTGATGGGATAAATTATGCGCAGCCAAGCCGAACAACAGGACCTGATTGCGGTTGCCGCAGAACTTGCAATGGCGGCTCGTCTGGCCACGTTGCGTCATTTTCGTAGTGCTGGTCTCAGTGCTGATAACAAAGGTTCAGGGAGCTTTGATCCCGTGACCATTGCCGATCGTGAAAGTGAAGATGCTATGCGTGCCATTTTGGACAAACGACGTCCAAATGACGGCATCTTGGGCGAGGAGCGCAAAGCCAAGGCCAGCCAATCCGGCCTGACGTGGGTGCTTGACCCTATTGACGGCACAAAGGCCTTTTTGGCCGGTCTGCCCACATGGGGTGTCTTGATCGCGCTGTCTGATGAAAATGGCCCGCTTTATGGGGTGATAGATCAACCCTATATTCAAGAGCGTTTCGAAGGCGGCTTTGGGCGTGCCGTTGTGAAAGGGCCGATGGGCGAAGTACCCCTGAAAACCCGTGCGGCGCGCCCGCTTGATGAAGCAACAATCATGACGACCTTCCCTGAAGTGGGTTCAGAACTTGATGGGCAGGCTTTTCATCGTTTGGCCAAATCCTGTCGCCTGACACGTTACGGCGGCGATTGCTACGCCTATGCGATGGTGGCGGCGGGTCAAATTGATTTAGTTGTTGAGGCGGGATTGCAAGCCTATGATGTGCAAGCGCCCATCGCTGTTATCACCGCAGCAGGTGGCATTGTGACCGACTGGAAAGGCCAGCCAGCCCATCAAGGTGGACGTATTTTAGCTGCGGCGAACCGCAATATTCATGCCGCCGCTTTGGACCTCTTAAACAGGACGGCTTAAGTGAGGACAGATGACCAAATTTCTGATAAAAGACGCCCGCGTCATAGTAACGATGGACCCAACCCGGCGCGAATTGGCTGACTGTGATCTTTTACTAAAAGACGGTGTCATCGCCCAAATAGGCCAAAATATTGTAGCCCCTGATGTCCAAGTAGTTTTTGCGCACGGTTGTGTGGTGACGCCAGGATTAGTCAATACTCACCATCACCTTTATCAAAGCCTTACGCGTACTGTACCTGGCGGGCAAGATGCGTTGCTGTTTGGCTGGCTTAAGACCCTTTATCCAATTTGGTCGCGGTTTGGCCCGGATGAGATGTTCACATCGGCTGCCGTCGGGCTATGTGAGTTGGCGCTATCGGGCTGCACACTAAGTTCTGATCATCTTTATCTTTACCCCAACGGTGCGCGGCTAGAAGATACGATCTTTGCCGCCCAAGAGGTGGGCTTACGCTTTCACCCGACCCGCGGAGCCATGAGTATCGGCGAAAGCCAAGGTGGACTTCCCCCCGATGCGTTGGTCGAAAAAGAAGAGATAATCTTGCAAGATTGCATTCGTGTGGTCGACGCCTTTCATGATCCGCTGGAGGGGGCAATGCTGCGTGTGGGCATAGCGCCTTGCTCTCCCTTTTCGGTTAGCCGTGATCTCATGCGCGAGGCGGCCCTTTTGGCGCGAGATAAAGGGGTGATGCTTCATACGCATTTGGCTGAGAATGACGAAGATATTGCCTATTCATTGGCAAAATTTGGATGCAGACCGGGCGAATACGTCCAAGATTTGGGCTGGGTGGGCGATGATGTTTGGCACGCCCATTGCGTGAAGTTAGACAAGACCGAAATCGATCTTTTCGCGCGAACCAAGACGGGCATTGCCCACTGTCCCTGTTCAAACTGCCGTTTGGGATCGGGCATAGCTCCTTTGCGGGCCTTGCGCGACGCGGGGGTGCCTGTGGGCCTTGGAGTGGATGGGTCGGCCAGCAATGATGCCGCGCATCTTTTGTCCGAGGCACGCCAAGCCATGCTATTGCAACGTGTCGCCCTTGGCGCTGACGCTATGTCTGCGCGCGAGGCGTTGGAAGTGGCCACATTGGGAGGTGCACAGGTGCTTGGTCGCCATGACTGCGGCCAAATCGCCGTTGGAAAGCGTGCTGATATTGCCGTTTGGGATCTATCAGGTCTGGCGGCAGCGGGTACATGGGACCCTGTGGCCGCCTTGGTGCTTTGTGGCCCAATGGCGGTGCGCGATCTTTTTGTTGAAGGGCGTCAGATTGTTCAAGGGGGGCAGATCACAAGCATTGACCTGCCAAAACTCATTGAAAAACAAAATAAATTGGCTTTGGCCCTGATGGGTTGAGGCTGCATGAGTTAGTTATTGGCGTGCATCTTTTCGATATAACTACGCATTTCTTCGTTTTCTGCACGCACATCGCGCAGAGCATTCATGGCCGCACGCAATTCAGCATCAGATTGCGAGTTCAGGCTCAATAGCTCGGCCTCGCGGAGGTTGGCGCCTTGCACAGCATGGTTTAGGGCCTCTTCAGTAGAGTGCAGCGATTGCGCTAAAAGGTCAATCTCTGACATATCAGATCCTTTTATGCGGCGAAAGCGGTGCATGGCGGCATAGGCCAACCAACCCAGTGCAAAGGCGATAAAAAGAACGACAGCTGTCGCAATTGTAAATTCTGTGCGGTTCATGATCAGACCTTACATAGATGAGGGGCGTGGCTTGGGTCGCATTGCGTCTTGGGCAGGCGCAAAACTTGAGCGCTCGTCATCATTGATCAGACCCAAGATTGCGGTGTTTTCGCGGTCAGTGTCGTCTTTGCGTCTTGTGATGGAAATGCGCCGGTTGGCGTCACGCCCGGCTTCGGTTGCATTGTTGGCGATTGGGTTATCTTCGCCGTAGCCGTAAGCGCTAAGACCCGCCACTGGTGCGCGACGCGCTTGCAGCGCCACCAAAACCGCTTCGGCACGAGCTTGCGATAGGCCCCGGTTACTTTCGGCTGGACCTACGGCATCCGTGTGACCGCCAATCTCAAGCATAATTTCAGGACATTTTTTCAAGATTTCAGCCAAAGCATCAAGCACTTTTCTTGCAGTAGGTGAAATTGCCGTTGAGGCGGGCTCGAATGTGATTTTATCTTTGACCAATATGTCGGCAAGCTGCGTGAGACAGGCCTCAGAGGTGGGCAGAATGACGGTAGGATCAAGTTCTTGGTCATAGGTGACGCTGGCCTCAAATCGGAGGTTTCGCCCAAGTTGATCGGACAGAATGCGCGCCACACTATCGCGGGCATAGGGCTTTGCGCTGACGCCGGTCATGCGTACCATATCAGCTTGTACAGTGATTTGACCATGATGTACCAAAGCTAGCGCTTTAAGGGCGGCAAATACCTGCGCAGGCCAGCCGCGTGGTAGTCCGGGGTCGATTTCGCTGGCCATAAACACATTTTGTGCTCCAAAAAGCGTCTGGGCATAGCTTTTGACGGCAGTCTGCAAGTTTATATCTGGCAAAAAACCGCGCAGCCGGACCTGCCCATCGGGACGAAGCTGCGCTGAAAACTCCGACTGGGCGACGTCCTCCGCAGCAGGTTTTTGGGGTAAGCCTGCATCCAGTGAAAAGACGGGCGGTAAGTTGGCCTTTAGATTGGCCTCCACATCTTCAAACACTTCGGGAGGGGTGTTAGAATCACCCATCAAATAGACATCGGCATCTGAAATGGTAATAGTGCCCTTGCCCAAGGCATGAACCGCCTCGATACCTGCAATAACCCCTTGTGCCCATCGTGGCGAAGGGGCCCCCAAACCTATGGTGCAGTTTTCGCTCTTTGGTAGACCCGCCGCTTGTGCTGCTTTTAAAATCGCCGTTTGCGCTTTGGTACTGTCGGCCGAGCAGGCCTCAATCCGTGGGCCGGTTTCGTCAATACTCATGCGGAAGGTAAAGGGAGTGATAACGGGCCTTGGCGCAGAAATCGTTATGGAAACCTGCAAGGAGGCCGGTTTTTGATCGGCAAGGTCACTTTGCAAACGTAGTTTCTCATCGCCGCTTTGGGTAATGGCTATGATGGTGACATTATTACTGGCGACTGAGATTTTTGAGCGCGGCAGCAACGCCAGTGCGGTTATTCCAAAGGACAAGGCCTTGTCCCAATCTTTGGGTACCGGAAATTGGGCTATTTCAATCAGATCAGTGATCTGCCCGTTGGGATTTAGACTGATGACTTTCTTAAGCATCTCGGCCTTGGCTTTTGGGTCTGGCATCAGCCCAATGAGAGAAATTCCGTCGTCGTTGCGCAGCATCTCAAGTGAGAAGCGGGGGGCATTCAATGTCACATTGGTGTTCATTTCTAACTCATCACGTAGACGACCATAATCGACCAATCGATTGGCGAGATTTATAGCTCTAAACCGCGCTGCCTCATTCGGGGCCACCCCCTGAAGACGGACGATCATGCCGTCGCCGTCAACTGTGACCCAATTTAGCCCCTGACCCTGCAGCAAGTCGCGAACGTCACTGCTCATGCGGGTTTCAAAAAAGGCCACGCTGGAAATTGCCACGACTGATGACAAGGCCGCCCCAAGGCAAAATGCCAGGAGAGTAAAACCTATTGTGTAAAGTTTGGTTTTATTTTCGAACAAAGCGGCGCCTATGTGCAATTTACTTTTTAATAGAGCTTGCAGCCTTTAGTTTCAATCATCCCCATGCGGCTAATGCAAGAAACAGCGCAAACAGCAGCCCCGCATCGCGGTTTGAGCGAAAAAGTTTAAGGCAAAGAGCAGGATCTTGGCTGTCAAGCGCGCGCAACTGCCATAATAAATGCCCCCCGAAGCTTATAAGGCCGCCAAAGGCCAAAGCGCTTTGCCATGACCAAAGGTGGGGCAAAGACAAAGACAGCGCCGCCAGCCCCAAAAGTAGTGCCGCGCTTAAAAAGCCATAGAGCCAAGGTTTTGTACCACTGTCGCCAAAAAGTCGCGCGGTGGATTTCACCCCGATCAAGGCGTCATCCTCTTTATCTTGATGGGCATAGATTGTATCGTAAAATAAAGTCCAAGCAATACCATTCAGCCATAAAATCGCAATCGCTGGTGTGATGTGTCCGCTTTGGGCCGCCGCCGCCACAAAGACGCCCCAGTTAAAAGCTAGACCCAAAAACACCTGGGGCCACCATGTGAACCGTTTGGCAAATGGGTAAATCGCCACCAAAATCAATGAGCCTATGCCAAGCGCAATCGCCAAAGGACCAAGCGTTAACAATATAGCACCCGAAACCACTATTTGCGCCCCCATCCAGATCAGGGCCTGTTTGGCAGTGACTTGCCCCGATGGTAGTGGCCGCGATTTGGTGCGGGCCACTTTTGCGTCATAGTCGTGGTCGGTTATGTCATTCCACGTGCAGCCTGCCCCGCGCATCAAAACTGCCCCAAAGATGCAGGCCAGAGCTACCCAAATATCGTGCCATATGTTGCTCTGGGGAAATTCAATTTTTGCCAAGGCTAAACCCCAAAAACAAGGTAATAGCAAAAGCCATGTTCCGATGGGTCGATCCGCCCGCGACAGCCGTAAATAGGGTCGCGTTGGGGCAGGGGCCAAACGGTCAACCCAGTTACCTATAACAGAATCAGAAACGCTTCCGTCTGAAACTTGGATTTGAGGACTTGGCTTTTCGGAAGATTGGGTCATACATAGCCTTATGTCAGAAGCAAAAATTAGACTTTATGTAGAGCATCCCCTAGCACGGGGGCAAGCCTTCCCCCTTAGTGCGGATCAGGCGCACTATCTTTTTGCCGTTATGCGCCAAAGCTTGGGCGCGCTTTTATTGGTTTTTAATGGCAGAGATGGCGAATGGTTGTGCGAAGTTCTTGAGGTGGGCAAGAAAGGCGGCCTTGTGGTAGCAAAGTCGCAAACCCAACCCTTGATGCTGCCGCCTGATCTGTGGATGCTGTTTGCCCCCATTAAAAAAGCACGTACTGATTTTATCGTGGAAAAAGCCGCTGAGATGGGCGTGCGTCGGATTTGCCCCGTGCAGACGCAATATACAAATGCGGTTCGTTTGCGTGAAGATCGTTTGCAAGCACATGTGCTTGAAGCGGCCGAGCAATGTGGGGCTACCTTTGTGCCCCAGGTTGCTGAGCTGATGCCATTACCAAAGCTTTTAGTCAACTGGCCTGAGGATCGCAATATTTTATGGTGCGATGAAAGTTTGGCGCGCGCGCCCAATCAGGCTGCCCCGAGACCAAGTCATGGCCTCGGGGCGCCTTGGGCGATCTTGATCGGACCAGAAGGTGGCTTCTCGCCACCCGAAAAGGCTCGCCTTTTAGCCATGCCGCAGGCGCTGCCTGTGCGCCTTGGTCCGCGCATTTTGCGCGCGGACACGGCGGTAGTTGCAGCTTTGACCCTTTGGCAAATCCGCTATGGTGATTGGACTGGACTATGAGCCGCCCTCTAATTCGTCCGGAAGCGCTTGAGCTCTTACGCCCTTGGTGGGAAGTGGCGCTTACCTTTGTGTTGGCCGGATTTGGGGGCTGGTTTATTTGGCTGGGTGGCTATTTTTTGGGATTTTTGGGTGCTCTGATTGTATCGATTGCGGTTTTTTGGGGTCTGCTTGCGCGCCGGAAGATGAAATTTGTTGCCTTTGGACACGGGGCCGGAATGGTTGAAGTTATCGAAGGCCAAATCACTTATTTCGCGCCGCAAGAGGGTGGTGTGATTGGGTTAAGTGATTTGATCGAAATTCGTATGTCTGAGAGGGGCGGTCAGCGCCATTGGCATTTGGTGCAATCAGACGGTGCTGCGCTGTCAATCCCTCTTTCCGCCCTTGGGGCGGAACGTCTGTTTGATGCTTTTACCGCTCTGCCTGGCCTTGATTCGATTGATCTGGTGCGCGCACTTGAGAAGAAATTTCTAAAGGTGCACGCAGAACCTAGAGTGCACGATCCTTTGGCCAAAGTGACAAGCCTGCCAAACCCCTTTGGCCAGGTGCGATTTGGCCCCGTCATTTGGCGCAAACATGCTTCCTTGGTGGTTCCTTTTCGCCAAATATAGGAGTGGCCTTGACTTAGTCGCTACAAAACGACACGAGGAGCAAATAGTAACGCAGCATTTGGAGCACTAGAAATGTCAATTCCGCAGTCCGGTGGTGGCACCATAGAGTCCAAAGCGCAACTTGTCGCCTATATGGAGTCTGGTAGCAAACCAAAATCTGATTGGACCATTGGAACTGAGCATGAAAAGTTCGGTTTTGACGCCCTCCACCGCCCCTTGCCCTATGAGGGGGACATCTCGATTAAATCGATGCTGGAAGGTTTGCGCGACGGCTTTGGCTGGTCGGAAATGCGTGAAGCTGGCAAGCTAATAGGCCTTACCAAGGCGGGAGCGAATATTTCGCTAGAACCGGGTGGGCAATTTGAGCTTTCGGGTGCGATGGTTACAAATTTGCATCAATCGGCCGCCGAACTTCAACAGCATTTGCACGAGTTGCATCAGATTGGCGATAAAATTGGGGCCAAATTTATGGGCCTTGGTGCCGCCCCCGAGTGGCGTGGAGACGAGGTGGCAGTTATGCCCAAGGTCAGATATCGTTTGATGACCGATTATATGGGCCGAGTTGGCACGCATGGAACCCAAATGATGTATCGAACATGCACAGTGCAGGTGAATTTAGACTATAGTTCAGAATCTGATATGGTGAAGAAATTGCGGGTGGCGTTGTCGTTACAGCCCGTGGCCACAGCCCTTTTCGCGAATAGCCCATTTTTTGACGGCAAACCCAATGGCCATAAGTCTTGGCGCTCGCGCATTTGGCGTGACTTAGATGCGGCGCGCACAGGCATGTTACCCTTTGCTTTTGAAAGTGGCATGGGCTTTGAAGCCTATGTTGATTGGGTTTTGGATGTGCCGATGTATTTCGTTTATCGTAACGGAAAATATATAAATGCATTGGGGCAGTCTTTTCGTGACTTTTTGAATGGAGAATTGCCGGCGTTGCCCGGTGAAGTACCCAGCATGTCAGATTGGGCCGACCATATGACAACCGTATTCCCCGAAGCACGGGTAAAAAAATATATAGAAATGCGCGGCGCAGATGTGGGCAATCAGGCCCATATTAATGCTCTGTCTGCTTTTTGGGTGGGGCTGATGTATAATTCCGCTGCACTTGATGCTGGGTGGGACCTGGTCAAAGGGTTTGACGAGGCGACGCGTGAAGCTTTGCGCGTGGCTGCTAGTGTTGACGGGCTAGACGCACTCGTTGACGGTGTTGCAATGATCGATCTTGCCCATGCTGCGGTGGCTTTGTCCCATGCTGGTTTGGCCGAGCGCGGCTTAGGCGAAGAAGCCTTTTTGGCGCCTTTGATGCAAAATATTGCCACCAAAAGCACCCAAGCCGACCGCTTTCTTACTCTTTATCACGGTGCATGGAAGTGCGATCTTCGCCCGATTTACCAAGCTGCCGAACTTTAGCCTAAGTTTATTGCCTTTTTGTGAACCTAGGTTCTGTACCGGCCAACAGCCGTTTGATATTGGCTTCATGGCGCCAAAGTATCAGGGCTGCCAAACTGGCCCCCAATGCGATCATATCGCTGTAACCCGAAATACCCAACCAAAATACCACGCTTAGCGCCGCAATCAGTGCTGAAAGCGAAGATATGCGCGTCAGCGCAAAAGTCACGAGCCAAGTGGCACAGCTGGCCAAACCCACCGGCCAAGCTAAAAGGGTAAGCGTACCCAAAAAGGTCGCCACCCCTTTGCCGCCGCGAAAACCCAACCAAATAGGGAATAAATGCCCTAGAAACGCGGCTAAAGCGGCCAACTGTTCTGCGTCGCTTGGGCCAAATTGACGTGCGATGACCACCGCAATGCCGCCCTTGCCAGCATCAAGCAACAAAGTCATCAAAGCGGCCCAGCGATTACCCGTCCGTAATACGTTGGTCGCTCCAATATTTCCTGACCCGATTTGGCGCAAATCGCCCAAGCCCAAGCCTCGTGTAATTACAATTCCAAATGGTACAGCCCCCAAAAGATAGGCCCCCAAAGCAATCAACGCTAAAAGACTTAACGAGGACGTTATTTCTGGCATGGTCTACCCTTTATATTCAAATATCTGTTGACCCGCGACAAAACTTGCCAAAACGCGTCCTTCCATACGTTGTCCGTCAAAGGGGGTGTTCTTCGACTTTGACAAAAGCGTACCACGGTCCAAAAGAAAGGGCACATCAGGATCAAATACTATCAAATCAGCAGGGGCGCTGACCGTTAAACGGCCCTGCTCCAAGCCCAACCGCTTGGCGGGGTTTAATGCCATGGCGCGCCACAGTTGCGGCAGGCTAAGCGCCCCGCCATGATAAAGCCGCATTGCTGCAGGCAAAAGCGTTTGCAACCCAACCGCGCCGCTGTCCGCCTGCTCAAAGGGCAGACGTTTCGATTCTTCGTCGGCGGGCGTGTGAAATGACCCGATAACATCTATCACCCCATCTGCCACCGCTTGCACCATGGCCAAGCGGTCTTCTTCACTGCGTAAAGGAGGGGTGAATTTGAAAAAGGTACGATAATCGCCCACATCAAGCTCATTCAAAGTCAGATGGTGAATGCTGATGCCCGCTGTTACGTCAAGTCCTGCCGCCTTCGCACGCATGATTGCCGCGAGAGAGCCCGCCGCTGTGATTTGATCAGCATGGTAGCGCGCGCGGGTCATTTCAACTAAGGCCAGATCACGTTCAAGCCCCATACGCTCGGCCATCGGATCGACCATAGGCAAGCCGCGCAAAGATCCAAATTTGCCCGAGGTCGCCGAAGCCCCCGCCGAGAGGCTTGGATCTTGTGGATGGCCAATGACCAAAGCCCCAAGCGAGCGAGCATAGCTTAAAGCCCTCGACAGAACTTTGTGATCTTGCACTACGAAATTACCATCATAAAATGCCAAAGCCCCAAGGTCCGACAAAAAGCTAATTTCGGTCATCTCTTTGCCCGCGCGCGCCTTGGTAAGGGCCGCAAGGTGGTGAATGCGTACATTAGCCGCATCTTTGGCCCGTCGGGTGACAAACTCTAAAATTTCGGGTGTGTCTATTGCGGGGCTGGTGTCGGGACGTGCAATAACCGTTGTCACACCGCCCGCTGCGGCTGCCGCCCCAGCTGAGCGAAAGGATTCGCGGTGGCGCTCGCCCGGTTCGCCAATTTTGACACCCAAATCAATCAGACCAGGGGCCAAACATTTGCCACCCAAATCGCGCAGATTAGCACCTTTGGGGGCAATTTCATCTCTGGCGATGATTAGGCCGTCTTTAACGGTTAAGCTGCCCAAGCTGTCGGTTTGGGTTTCAGGGTCGATCATGCGTGCGTTGGTGAAATGTAAAATCATGCCATCACCTCAACGGCGGCGCGCCCCCGCTCTGCGCGCAAATTACGAGCCAGAAGATCCATGCAAGCCATGCGCACGGCAACGCCCATTTCGACCTGTTCTTGAATGACAGAACGGTTAATATCATCAGCCAATTCACCATCAATTTCGACGCCGCGGTTCATTGGGCCTGGGTGCATCACAATTGCATCGGGCTTTGCAAAAGTCAATTTTTGCGCATCAAGCCCGAAACGGTGGTAATATTCACGTTCCGAAGGGATGAAGCCTCCGTCCATACGTTCTTTCTGCAATCGCAACATCATCACCACATCTGCACCCTCAAGACCTGCGCGCATATCGTCAAAAACTTCGCAACCGAAGTCACTGACACCCGTCGGCATCAAGGTCGAAGGGCCTATAAGCCGAATGCGATTTTCCATTTTTCCTAATAAAATAAGGTTTGATCGCGCAACGCGGCTGTGAGAAATATCGCCACAAATCGCAATCGTCAGGCGGTTAAGTCGCCCCTTTTTACGCCGAATGGTCAAGGCATCAAGCAGCGCTTGGGTGGGGTGTTCATGGCGGCCGTCGCCTGCGTTTAAGACCGCGCAATTGACCTTATCTGCCAAAAGAGCAACAGCCCCCGATGCTCCGTGGCGCACTACCAGCAAATCTGGATGCATGGCATTCAGGCTCATTGCAGTGTCTAACAGGGTCTCGCCTTTTTTGAACGACGATTGCGCTACGGACATATTCATTACATCCGCGCCCAACCTTTTACCCGCCAGCTCAAAGCTGGCTTGGGTGCGAGTTGAAGCTTCAAAAAACATATTGATCTGGGTCATGCCCGCTAAGACGTCAGATTGTTTGACCGTTCTGCGATTTAAATCCACATATCTGTCTGCCAAATCAAGAACGGCGTTGATTTCATCTGGGGCCAGATGTTCGATGCCAAGCAAATGGCGGGCTCGAAAGATCATTGGGGCCTCGCTTGCAAAAGTTTCTTGCTTATAGAAACTGCAAGCGCCTGTCACAAGGGCGAAGATACATGTGGATCATGGGGTAGGGTGCGGGAGCCGCTTCTTTGATGGTATCAAGGGAAGAATCGGTTTAAGAAAATCTATGGAAAGCACTCTTGACCCAATAACGGCAGCTGCCGTTCTTTCATGGCAAATTGACCTTGGCTTGTCCGATGCGGTGTGCGATGCGCCGATTAATCGCTATGACCTGGGGTCAAAGCCCGCACTCACTTTGCCAGAGGTTGCAAAAAACACACATTGGCCCAATCAAAAGGCCGATAATAGTCCACTTGCACACAGAGCAGGCGAAGCAGTGGGAACAACTGCAAACGTGGGTGTGGCTGCCGTCTCGCAAGTGAGTGCCCGGGAAGAAGAGGCTGCGGCGGCGCAAGCCCAAAAAGAACAGCTGCTTGCGCAGGCAAAGACGGTTAGTGCGGCCGCGCAGTCTTTGTCAGACCTGCGCGCGGTACTTTTCGGCTTTGAAGGGTGTGATTTAAAGCGGGGCGCACGGGCTGCAGTGTTTGCAGACGGGGTTTTAGGCGCTAAGGTGATGGTCATTACCCAAGCCCCAAGCCGCGCCGAAGAAAGTCAAGCCCGCTCCTTTGTCGATGCCGAGGGTCTGCTATTTGAACGTATGTTTGACGCTATAGGCCTGAGCCGTGATGCGTTGAATCCGGAGGAGGGTCTTTATATAGTCCCTGCCTTGCCTTGGCGTACCCCCCAAGACCGTGCCCCTTCCCCAGAAGAGCTGGCGTTGCTAACCCCATTTGTTGTCCGTCATATAGCTTTGGCAGCCCCCAAACTACTTGTTTTAATGGGCCATTCGCCGTGTGAAATGTTGCTAGGTCAAGGAAATGTCTCTCGCATCCGGGGCCGTTTCACGACTTATCAAGATATCAAGGTGCTGCCGATGGTCCATCCAACACAATTGCTTCGCAATCCAGACCTAAAGCGCGACAGCTGGGCCGATCTTTTAGCCCTTAAGGCCGCCCTTTTGGGCAATTAGGGCGCAGGGCAGCCTATCACCTCAAGCGCTTGGCTTTTGGTGATGGCCGTCAGACGTAGGGTTGAACGGTCAAGGAAAAACGGTGTGTGTAGAGGAAAAATTTGTGTGGTTGCGGTTAAAAGTCCCCCGGTGTGCGTCAGGTACGCATCCGAAACCCAGGCGCTTTGTCTAGGTTCGATGGTTAAAGCCTCAATCACGCCCATGTCCGGCAAAACCAGCCTTGCCGTCACTTCTAGCCCGCCCGTAATTGGGGTGAAGCTGCAGGAGATTTTACTTAAGCTTGCAGCAGGAATTGATTTTGGCTGCGCGCTTATAGCTGCTATAAGCACGGGGTTTTGCGTCTGCTTTAGTGTTGCAGGTAACATCTCATTTAGGTTGAGAAGTGCAGGCATGCAGATATCTTTGCATATGCCCAAATCAATACGCCCTATGATCTCAATCGGTTGGCTTGGGTCTAGGGGGGTAAATTCAAATGGCAACATGACCCCGCCGTAATAGCCAATGCTTTGTAAGCCTTGCAGATGAAAGACCTGCGGATGCGGCCAAATCACTTGAGCCGATTTTAGATTGTGCGATCCGCTCCAATCAAATTGCGCCGGAATGCCCGCTTCACCGGGCACACGCCAATAGGTTTTCCAACCCGCCGCAAGGTCAATCTTAAGCCCTGAAATATGGGTGCCGTGATCAGTTCGCCATCCAGCGTCAAAATGCGCCGTTAGGACGTCATTTTGATTTTGCGCCCAAAGCGCTGAGGCGCAGCTCATTAAAAGCGTCACGCATAAGTTCAATAAACGGGTGAAAGCTTTCATCATGGGTTCCTTATAAGGTGCGTGCAAAAAATCGAAAGTCACAATTTGCTGAGCGCCCCTTGAGCACAGCCTCACTTCGCGCCATAGTCGTGTATGGAGTATAAAATGGATCTGCGCGGAAGCCTTTTGATTGCAATGCCCAGTATGGCCGACCCACGGTTTGAAAAAACTGTAGTGTTAATTTGTTCGCATTCAGAAGATGGCACGATGGGGTTGGTTCTTAACCGCGCGTCCGAGCAGTTGGAATTTAAATCGCTCCTCTCGCAGCTTAAAATCCCATCAGGTCCAAAAACGCGCGAAATCAAAGTCCATTTGGGTGGCCCGGTTGAGCGAGGGCGTGGGTTTGTTTTGCATTCGCAAGATTATAGTGCCGAAACGGGCGACACGGTGGTGGTACCCGGTGGCTATGCGATGACCGCGACGCTTGATGTGATCGAAGCATTGGCAAAAGGCGAAGGGCCGCAAGAGCTGATGTTTGCCCTAGGCTATGCAGGCTGGGCCGCGGGTCAGATTGAGGGTGAAATTGTCCGCAATGATTGGCTGACCTGCTCAGCGCGTGATGATATTGTCTTTGGCCCCAATAATGGGCGCAAATGGATCATGGCGCTGGAGCATATGGGCATAAACCCTTTGATGTTGTCAGCAACGGGCGGGCGCGCCTGACTTAAGGATGCCCATCGAACCAAACTCAAAATAACGCTAGGCACCATAAGGTATCCACAAGGTTTTTACCTCAGTCGCCGCTTCTAAAAAGCGCCGCCCCTCGGCCTTTGGAGAGAACCAATCGGTGGATTTTCGATAATTAATCCATGTACGTTTAAGATTGCCTGCCGCCAGCTCTTCAATTTGGGCGGATAGATCTTTTGACGAAAAGCTCCAAACTGCGTCAATATCCATATGGCCAGCCACAACAGGCGCAAGGGTTTGGTGCGCTCCCGTCACAATATTGACCACCCCCGCAGGCAGGTCAGAGGTTTCAAGCACCTGGTAAAAATCTGTAGCGCTTAAAGGGAAGGCTTCAGATGGCACCAATACTGCGCGGTTACCCATGGCGATGATGGGGGCCATCAACGAGACAAAGCCCAAGAGTGGGGCCTCATCTGGGCAAATGGCCGCAATCACGCCGCAAGGCATATTCATAGCCATTGCAACTCCGCGTATGGGTACGGATTTCACCGTCCCGTCAAATTTATCGGCAAATGCCGCATATGTGAACAGGCGTGAAATGGCCAAAGTCACCTCATCATGCCCTGGTTTTCCTGTCATATTCTTTAGCCGCTGGGCAAACTCATCGGCGCGAGCTGAGAGGTTTTCGGCCATATAATAAAGAATTTGCCCACGCAGATGGGCAGTTGTGCTCCCCCAGCTTTGCGCAGATTGCGCTGCTTCTACCGCGTTGCGCAAATCTTTGCGGTTACCGATGCCCACATGGCTCAAAAGATGACCTGATCTTGACCAGATGGCAGTGGAGTAACCCGAATCAGGGCGCTGTTGTTTGCCGTTGATGAATTGCTTGGCTGTTCGGTCTATAGTGGTGACTTGGGGGTTTTGGGGTGCAGATAGAGGCAGGATTGGGATTTGATTAGGTCCATTTTGTAGTTTGGGTTTAAGGTAGGCGCGCAGCCCTTCCCATCCACCTTCACGGCCAAAACCACTTTCGCCAACGCCGCCAAATCCTGCGGCCGCGTCAAACATATTGGTGCCATTTACCCAAACTACGCCAGCGCGCAGTTTGGGTGCCACGTCAAGTGCCAGATTAAGTGTTTCACTCCACACCGACGCGGCAAGTCCATAACGGCTGTTATTAGCCAGATCCACCGCCTCAGATGGGGTGCGAAAAGTGGTTGCAACGAGAACGGGTCCAAAGATTTCCTCTTGCATCAGATGTGAGGCAGAGTGCAATCCCGTTATCAAGGTAGGGGGGTAAAAGCACCCCTCAGGCAGGGGGGATTTGGAAACGTAGGTTTCGCCCTCTTGATTGGCATCAACCATGGCAGCGATTGCGTCCTTTTGCGAAGGGTCTATTATGGCGCCCATATCAATTGATTTATCCAATGGATTGCCCACACGTAGCTTATCCATGCGTACGCGGAGCTTCTCATAAAATTGATCGGCCACGCCCTCTTGCACTAAAAGCCGCGAGCCCGCACAGCAAACTTGGCCTTGATTGAACCAAATTGCATCGACCAGCCCTTCGACGGCGCTGTCGAGGTCTGCATCCTCAAAGACGATAAAAGGAGATTTCCCGCCAAGCTCAAGTGTCAGCGCCTTACCGCTGCCTGCGGTGGCACGGCGGATTTTACGTCCAACCTCGGTTGAACCGGTAAAGGCCACCTTATTAACGCCGCCATGTTCAACGAGGGCCGCCCCCACCGCCCCATCCCCAGTGACGATGTTGAATACACCTTTCGGCAGGCCTGCTTCACGGGTTATTTGCGCAAACAGCAGGGCAGTGAGCGGAGTAAATTCTGCGGGTTTTAGTACGACAGTATTACCTGCCGCCAAAGCGGGGGCCACTTTCCAAGCCAACATCAGAAGTGGAAAATTCCATGGAATAACAGCCGCGCAGACCCCCAAAGGCTCCAAGTCTGGCGCTTCGCTGGGTAAAAGCTGCGCTAAGCCTGCGTGATAATAAAAATGCCGCGCTACCAAAGGAATGTCGATGTCGCGGCTTTCACGAATAGGTTTACCAGTGTCGAGCGTTTCAAGCACTGCAAAAAGCCGTGCGTGTTTTTGCACCAAACGGGCCAAACCATAAATATATAGCGCCCGCTTGTGCGCAGGTAGTGCCGCCCAAGGAGCTTGCGCGCGCCGTGCAGCTTTTATGGCTTTGTCTATGTCTGATGTTGTGGCTTGTGTAACCTCGGCCAAGGGGGCGCCCGATGCAGGGTTATAAGTGTTAAATCTCGCCCCAGCTCTGGTGAATTTACCATCAATAAAACAACCAAATTGTCCTTTATGGCTGGCAATGAAATCATATGCTTCGGTAGCGCTTTCAGGGGCGGTTCCGTAGCTCAGATCGTTAAAAATATCGCGTATAGTCATGGCTTATCCTATCGGATGGCGGTAAGAGGCCGAATAGTGCCCCGTGATAAAATGTTCGAGCTGGCGCTCAATGTCACCCAAGAGCGACGAGGCGCCGAACCTAAGTAAATCAGGTTGCGCCCACGGCAACCCCAGCTCTTCTCGCATCATGGACAGATAGACTAGGGCATCTTTGGCCTTTGAAATACCGCCCGCAGGCTTGTAGCCCACAGCAAAACCGCTTCGGCTTTGATAATCCCGGATGGCGCGGATCATTGTTAATGATACGGGTAACGTCGCATTGACGCTCTCTTTGCCGGTCGAGGTTTTGATGAAATCTGCTCCAGCCATCATCAAAACCAAACTAGCCCGTGCGACATTGCGTAAAGTTCCAAGCTCGCCCGTGGCCAAAATTGCTTTGACATGGGCTGGGCCACAAGCATCGCGCATTTGGGCCATTTCATCATAAAGCGCTTGCCAATTACCCGTCAGGACATGACGGCGCGATATGACAATGTCAATTTCTTGTGCTCCTGCAGCGACTGAGGCCTCGATTTCTTTGAGCCTTAGATGATAGGGAGAAAGCCCAGCAGGAAATCCAGTAGACACCGCCGCCACTGGTATAGCTGAGCCTTCAAGTGCGCGTCGTGCTGTCTCGATCATCTCATGATAAACGCAAACTGCACCAACGGTCAGATCTTGCATACCTAAAGCCTGAGCGAGATCAGGGCGCATGGGCTGGCGCGCCTTAGCGCACAGCCTTTGTACGCGGCCTTTTGTGTCGTCGCCCGATAAGGTGGTTAGATCAATCACTGAAATGGCTTTGCAAAGCCATGCCGCTTGATATTCTTTCTTGACGCTGCGCCGAGTGGCCAAGCTAGCCGCACGTCGTTCAATAGCGGGCGTGTTAGTTGCCGCCTGTGCGACCCAATCGAGATCAAGGGCCATACGCTCGTTACGCTTATGCGTCATACTTGGCTCCCCGATGAGAGTATTCGGGCCCTGAGCTGGGCGAGACTTTTGAAAAAAGGGGCATTTTCAACCTGATAAAGTATCTTGTCGGCCAAGGTATACATTCTTAGGCCTGTGGCGCAAGTGCTGAGCGCGCCCCACGGCCCTATGCGTGGTGCAAAACTACGCATATCAAAGTGCAACCGCCACACTAAGGGGTCATAGCACGGCGCTGTTTGGCACGCTCTATCCCCAAGCGATCCTCGCGCCAAATTATTAAAATACCGGCAAAAATAACAAGCGCTGCCCCCGCAAGGGTGGTCAGGCTTGGCACTTCAGCAAAGATGAAATAACCAATCAATAGTGCAAATATCATTGAGGCATAGTCAAAAGGCGCCACAACTGACGCCTCAGCCTCTCGGTAGCTCGAGGTTAGAAAAATCTGGCCAACGCCGCCCAGAAGCCCCGCTAAAACCAAAAAACCTGCTTCGAAGAACGTGGGCCATATCCAGCCAAAAGGGACCGTCAACAGCGAAATAGCGATCGACGTGACGGAAAAATAAAAGACAATCGCAGGGGTTTTGTCCGTTTGCACAAGTTTGCGCACAAAAATTTGCGCCAACGCCGAAAAGGTCGCCCCCGTGAGCACAAGGGCCACACCCAGTGTCTCGGACGGGCCCGCATGGACCGGTGGGGTCACGCCAAAAAAAGTAAGCTTGGGCCAAACCACGATGAAAACGCCCACCAAGCCCAGCCCCACTGCGCTGATGCGAAAAATACGCACCTCTTCTTTCAAAATAATGGCTGCAAAAACCACCGTTAAAAGCGGGGCAAAATAGGAAATGGCGGTCACCTCGGGCAACGGCAAATAGCCAAGTCCCGCAAAGCTAAATAGCATTGCGACCGCTCCCGTTACTCCACGTTTTGCATGGCCCCAAGGCTTGGTTACACGGAGCCCTTGGCGCAGCTCTTTAAGTTGATAAAGCCAGATTAAAATTACAGGTAATGCAAAGAATGAGCGAAAAAATAACGCCTCACCAGATGGGATGCGCGGGGCGGTCACTTTGATCAGGGCTGACATAGCAATAAAAATGACTACTGAAATCAGCTTATAAATGATGCCGCGCAACGGACGCATTTGACCCTCGGGATTCAGTTACGCCTTGTTTTCACTCTTTAGAGTGTGTGGCAAGGCTAAAGCCCGCTTTACCGCCCGCCCTTTTGACTTTATCCTAATCCTTTTGGAGTGCCAGATGCCAAATCCCTCCGGCCGCCTAAAGCGTCGTATCAGACAGGGCCGCGGCCTTGAGGTTGCAGATATTGTGTTGCGTGGCGGGCGGGTATTTGACCTGATAACGGGTGAACTGGTAGAAAGTGATGTAGCTATTTGTGGTGATCAGATTGTTGGCGTTTTTGACCGTTACGAAGGTAAAACCATCGTTGATTGCTCAGGAAAAATTCTGGTGCCAGGTTTTATAGATACGCATCTTCATATTGAAAGCTCTTGTGTTACCCCGTACGAGTTTGATCGTTTGGTAACACCGCGCGGCGTCACCACTGCGATTTGTGACCCACATGAGATTGCGAATGTCTGCGGGCTTGAGGGAATCGAATACTTTTTAACCGCCGCCCAAGATTGTGTGATGGATATCAAGGTGCAACTGTCCTCGTGCGTGCCCTCAACCCATATGGAAACAACTGGCGCGCGTCTTAGTGCAAGCGATCTTTTACCGCTTGCTGACCACCCCGCAGTCATTGGTTTGGCCGAATTTATGAATTATCCGGGCCTATTGGCCGAGGCGCCTGATGCGATTGAAAAGCTGACAGCCTTTCAAGGGCGCCATATAGATGGACATGCGCCGCTTTTGTCGGGGCGGGATTTGAACGGCTATATTTCTGCTGGCATACGCACTGAACATGAGGCAACATCAGCTGCCGAAGCATTAGAAAAGCTACGCAAAGGTTTGCGTGTGTTGATTCGTGAGGGATCTGTTTCAAAGGACCTGCACGCTTTGGCCCCTCTATTAACTGAGCGTTTTTCTCCCTATCTTTGCTTTTGTACCGATGATCGCAACCCCCTTGATATTGCAGATCAGGGCCATTTAGACTATGTTATTCGGACCGCAATAGCGCTGGGCGCTGACCCGCTGGCGGTATATCGCTCCGCCAGTCTTTCGGCTGCAGAAGCCTTCGGGCTTAAGGACAGAGGACTTATTGCACCTGGAAAACGTGCCGACATTGTGGTGATTGATGCGCTGGAAAGCTGCCGCGCGTCGAGGGTTATGGTGGCTGGAATTTGGGCAGATGCGACGGCTTTTGGAGCGCGCAAGATCGCGCCGCCGGTGGCGCGTAATTCGGTCAAGCTGCGCGTGAAACTTTTGGCGCAAAGCTTTCGCATCGGCTCAAATCGTGTGGAAACCCCGGTCATTGGCGTGATTGAAGGTAAGATCATTACCCAACATCTGACCTTTGATATTGCGCCGACTGACGGTCAAAAAAGTGTTGATCTAGCACGTGATTTGGTGAAAATCGCGATTGTTGAGCGCCATGGTAAGAACGGAAACGTGGCTGCAGGCTTCGTGCAGGGCTTTGGGTTAAAAAGAGGGGCGATTGGGTCAACCGTTTGTCATGATCACCATAATATTGCCGTTATAGGGGCTGATGACACCGATATGGCGCTGGCGGCCAATCGTTTGGCCGAGATGGAAGGGGGATTTGTAGTGGTCTTAGACGGCCAGGTCTTGGCCGAGCTTGCCTTGCCCGTAGCGGGTTTGATGAGCCTTGAACCCTTTGAAACTGTTGAGCGCGCGCTGCGCATTCTGCGCGCAGCGGCCCAAAACTTGGGGGTGATCTTGCATGAGCCCTTTTTGCAATTAGCATTTTTGGCTTTGCCAGTGATCCCACATCTTAAAATTACAGATCACGGCATGGTTGATGTTGATCGTTTTGAGGTGATACCCTAGCTCTGATAGCTGACGGTTTTGGTGCGGGCAGGCGCTACATTGGCCTGTTCGAACCTATGCAGGCCCATCATCATAAGGGCTGGTCATGAAAGATATACTTCAATCTCGATATTCTGGCCAAAAGACAAAAGCTCCAAGATTATCATAATGCCCATATGCAAAGAGCCCCGCGGTCTTGAAATTGTCGCGCGGCTCGTGATCAAGACTTGCAGCAGGTAGGGCAAAACCGAACCACCCCTTCCACAAACAGAAAGTCACACTATGTGCCAAACGGTGAGTTGGAGGTTGATCCTTTTAAAATATCTTTGACCTATATGATGGAGATCATCGCGAAAAACTGTCCCTAGGCGCAATCGTAACTCTCCTGTGCCTCGAGCGTGGTAGAGTTGGTTTGCGCAAGAAACCGGCGCGATTTGATCGAACGGTTTTCGAAGCCCTCACATTAACAGGCTTCGCCTTAGGCTAAGGTTATATGGATCTTGAAAAATCAACTTTAGTTACAAAGGATTTTGGTGGAGCCACGCGGGATCGAACCGCGGACCTCTTGAATGCCATTCAAGCGCTCTCCCAACTGAGCTATGACCCCATCATGTTCAGCCTAAAGACTGCTGTACCGTTCTGTAGAAAAATGTGCGCGGGGGTGCAAGTGAAAACATGCATCCCCGCTGCTAATTTACGAAGTTAAAGATCGTCGTCTGTGCTGGCAACATCTGCAAGATCATCAAGCGACACGGTGTCGTCGCCGTCTTCTTCTAGCAAATCATCATCCAACTCTGCATCATCTTCAACGTCGACATCAACGACCAAAAGATCATCATCAGCATCCAAAGGATCAGCGACGGCTTTTACTTTTTGTGGCGAGACACGCGCAGCCACATTCGTGGCCAGCTTACGGCGAGCAGATTCTATGTCGACAACTTCGCCCGTATAAGGGCTTACGACAGGTGTTTTATTCAGGTCAAAAAAGCGTTTGCCCGTCGTTGGGCAGATACGCTTTGTACCCCATTCTTCCTTGGGCATTCTGGTCCCCTTGCAAGGTAAGCTTAAGCTAAGTGGGTCGAGTGCCACACAAGGGAGCGACTGTCAAAGACTTTTTCTAAAATATCCAAAACCAAGTCCAAACGAGTGTATAGGGGCTTGGCTTGGAGGGCGATCTTGCTATGATTAACTGTTAGTCAGAGGTCCAATGCTCACGCTTTTCGGAACACCCAATATCGAGGTTAAGCTGCGGACCTCGGTGCGGGCAAAACGCTTATCTTTGCGGGTGTCACAACTTGATGGCCGCGTGACCCTGACGATGCCAAACGGGGCCACGGAGCGACAGGCTGATCTGTTTTTGGCAGAGCATGAAGGTTGGATCAGGATCACTCTTAGTAAAATGCAAAAAAACGGCCCGTTCAAGCCTCAAGGGTTGGATTTTGGCATGCAATTGCCCTTTGAAGGAACTCTGTATACCCTGACCCAGGGTGCTGAGCGCGGTGTGCGGGTTTTGGGGCAAGATATTTTGGTGTCAGGGCTTGGAGCGCAACTGCCGCGCCGCTTGGCGGCTTTTTTGCGCGCAAGGGCGCGTGATCGTCTTGCAGCGGTCTGCGATAATTTCGCGGCAAGATTGGGAAAACCCTATACTAGCCTTAGTTTGCGCGACACGCGCTCGCGATGGGGGTCATGCACCTCGCGCGGGAGGTTGATGTTTTCTTGGCGTTTGATCATGGCCCCTAAGCCGGTACTCGACTATGTGGCCGCCCATGAAGTGGCGCATTTAGCCCATATGAACCACTCGTCACGGTTTTGGGCCGAGGTGGGCAGACTTTATCCCAATTATCAAATCCAGCGCGATTGGCTTAAATCCAACGGACAAAGCTTGCATCGTTATAGTTTCGCAGGGCAAGATAGTGATAGCGCGCTTTCGCGCGAAAGATAGGCACCATGCTCGCTCAACCCAAACCCATAGATAGCAACGTCCCCGAGCATGAAAGGCTTTATCGCAATTTGCGGAGCCAAATCATGCATGGTGAAGTGCCCCCAGGACAGGCATTAACTCTGCGCGGCTTAGCGCAGACCTTTGGCGTTTCTATGACCCCCGCACGTGAAGCGGTGCGCAGGCTTGCTGCTGAAGGTGCTTTGACCCTGTCGCTTTCAGGGCGCGTCACCACGCCTGCATTGAGCAATGAGCGCATAGAAGAGCTGGCTTCAATCAGGGCTTTGTTAGAACCCGAGCTGGCTAGCCGAGCTTTATCACGAGCGCATTTAGCCTTGATTGACCGTTTGACGCTGATCAACTCGGCCAATGCCGAGGCCGTAGCCAAACAAGATGCCGTGGCTTATATTAGGACTAATTTAGAATTTCACCGCACTCTATATTTGCGCGCACAGGCCCCTGCCATACTAGCCATGACCGAAACCATTTGGTTGCAGCTTGGCCCAACCATGCGCATGCTTTATGCAAAGCTACGTCGCAATGAGCCGCCGCGCAACCACCGATTGATTTTAGCCGCCTTGCGGGCGGGCGACGAACCTGGTTTGCGCTTGGCCGTGCGTACAGATGTTACCCAAGGCCTGCGCCATTTGACCAGCTAGTTAACCAACAAAAAAGGAAAAAGCATGACCATTCATATTGGAGCAAAAACAGGTGATATAGCCCCCACCGTCTTGATGCCAGGCGACCCTTACCGTGCACGCTGGGTAGCACAGACCTTTTTGCAAGATGCCCGTTTGGTAAATGAAACGCGTGGTATGTTAGGGTATACTGGGACTTGGAACGGTCATTCCGTGACCATCCAAGGGTCTGGCATGGGGATGGCCTCTTTGTCGATCTATGCCAATGAGCTGATCCGTGATTATGACGCAAAGACGCTGATCCGCATTGGCTCAGCCGGTGCGATGCAAGATCATATCAAGGTTCGTGATGTGGTTTTGGCCATGTCAGCATGTAGCCTTTCGACCCCTTCAAACAACCTTCTGCGTGAAATTAATCTAGCCCCCGTTGCTGACTTTGGCCTTTTGCGCGCGGCTTATCAGGCGGCGTTGGCGCATGATGTTGGGCTTCATGTTGGGCAAATCTATTCCTCAGACGTATTTTATGACGAGCGCCCAGATCTGACCGACCAAATGATGCGTCACGGTGTTTTATGTGTCGAAATGGAAACGGCGGAACTTTACACCGTCGCGGCTCGGTATGGCCGACGCGCCTTGGCGGTTTTGACTATTTCAGACCATCTACGCACGCACGAAGCCCTATCGTCCGAGTTGCGCGAAAAAAGCTTTGGCGACATGGTTGAAATTGCCTTAAAGGCGGCTTTTTCATGAAAAAAAGGCAATTAGGAGGGGCTGGCCCATGGGTCGGAGCGATTGGTTTAGGATGCATGTCTTTTGGCGGTACCTTTGGGGCCACAGACACCACGCACAGCCTTCGTTGTCTATCGCTTGCACTCGAGCAGGGTATTAATTTTTGGGACACGGCCAATATCTACGGTATGGGCGTAAGTGAAAGCGTCATAGGTCAGTTTTTAACTCAAGCCACTCCCCAGACTCGCGCCAAAGTTAAGCTTGCGACCAAGGCCAGTATTGTAACTGGGCCTGCGCGCCGTTTTGACAATTCAGCTCCCTATCTAAGGGCTGAGCTTTTGGCGTCAATGCAGCGTCTTAGGGTCGATTATGTCGATCTTTTCTATATTCATCGCCGCGAAGTGGAGCGCCCAATTGAAGAGGTGGCTGGCGTTATGGCAGATTTTATCCGCGAAGGGCTTATTGGTGGTTACGGCCTTTCTGAGGTGTCGCCAGGCACCCTGCGGCGTGCGCATAGGGTGCATCCTTGTATGGCGGTGCAAAATGAATATTCGCTTTGGTCACGCCAACCTGAATTAGGACTTATTCAAGCCTGCCTGGAACTTGGCGTCGCTTTTGTGCCCTTTTCGCCGCTGGCGCGCGGTGTCTTTGGTCAATCTGACTCGAACCCGACTACGCCCGAAGAAGCAGATTTTCGCCGCAATCTGCCACGGTTTACCGAGCCTGATTGGTCGCTAAACCGCGTTGCGATTGCACCTTTTCGCGCCTATTGTGCGCAGCAAGGCTGGGCTGTGTCGGCGGCAGCCTTGGCTTGGGTTTTAGACCAAGGGCCCCATCTTATACCAATTCCGGGCACGCGCTATGGCACGCACGTGCAAGAATGGACCCAGGCCTTTGACATCGCCATTACCCCAGCGGTGCGGGCCGATTTTGCGCGGCTGTTGCCCGTGGGTTTTGCTTATGGCGACCGTTACAATCTGGAAATGGCGAGTACGGTTGAGCGTTACTGCTAAGAAAAAAAGGGGCCATTGGCCCCTTTAGAACTTTGAACTAGCCTGCTCTAAGTGAGGGATTTTAGACCATCCGCTCAACCATCATATGTTTAATCTCAGCTATTGCCTTGGCAGGGTTTAGGCCCTTAGGGCAAGTTTTTGCACAGTTCATGATCGTGTGGCAGCGATAGAGTTTGAACGGATCTTCCAAATCATCCAAACGCTCGCCCGTTGCCTCGTCTCTGCTGTCAATAATCCAGCGATACGCATGCAAAAGCGCTGCAGGCCCCAGATATTTGTCAGAGTTCCACCAATAGGACGGGCAAGAGGTCGAACAACAGGCGCACATAACGCATTCATAAAGCCCATCAAGCTTGGTGCGGTCATCAATTGATTGACGCCATTCTTTTTCTGGGTGGTTTGTCTTGGTTTCAAGCCAAGGCATGACCGAAGCATGTTGTGCATAAAAATGCGTCAGATCAGGGATTAGATCTTTGATCACAGGCAAATGCGGCAATGGGTAAATTTTCACATCGCCCTTGACCTCATCAAGGCCATAAATACAAGCCAAAGTGTTGATCCCATCGATATTCATGGCGCAAGAACCGCAAATCCCCTCGCGGCACGACCGGCGAAAGGTCAATGTCGGGTCAATGTCGGTTTTAATTTTAATCAAAGCGTCTAAAATCATGGGGCCGCATTTATCAAGATCTACAAAATAGGTATCGACCCGTGGGTTTTCGCCATCGTCTGGGTTCCAACGGTAAACTTGGAATTTACGAAGGTTTGTGCCTTCTGGTTTGGGCCATGTTTTCCCTGTGCGGATTTTAGAATTTTTTGGCAAGGTGAATTGAACCATGGAATTAGCCCCTCCAATCTAATCGGGAATATAGGTTTTGGGTCGGCAAATGACCGGTTTTATCGATAACACAGCTCTCATAAAGCTGTTCGGGGTCACGTTTTGCCAAAGCGTCAGAGGTTATCGACAGGCTCAGCCCGCTGTAGGGGCCTTGCGAACTAAAGCCTGCACCGACTGATCCGCGCAGCCCGACCGCATTATAAGCGCGCTCAAAACAGGCCGCCTCTGCGTTGGCTAAGCGCTGGGCGTCGGTCTTGGGCGCGCAAGCGCCCAAGGCGAGTGCCGCCGCCAAAGGCAGGACCAACACCATCAAATATTTGACGGATGCATCCATCATCAATAGACCCGCGCCTTTGGCGCAATGCGTTTTAGATCAATGCCGCCATCTTCGTGTTTGGTCAAAGGTTCTAAATGCACAGGCCGCGTATCAAGGCGCACTTTTGCCCCGTCTACATAGGCCAAGGAATGCACGCGCCATGATTTATCGTCGCGGTCCGGGTAATCTTCGTGCGCGTGGGCGCCACGGCTTTCTTTGCGCGCTTCTGCAGCTACGATGGTGGCCAAAGCGTTTGGCATCAAGTTGCAAAGCTCAAGCGTTTCCATCAAATCCGAATTCCAGATCATTGAACGATCTGTGACGTGCAAATCATCAAGCCCAGCAGCAATGGTGGTCATCTTGCTCACCCCCTCGGCCAAGGTTTTATCTGTTCTGAAGACAGCCGCATCCGCTTGCATGGTTTTTTGCATCGACAAGCGCAACTCTGCAGTTGGGGTGCCGCCTTTAGCGTGGCGCAAAGCGTCAAATCGTGACAGGGCGCGGTCAACGTCGGCCTTGTTTACAGGGGCTGAACGCTCTTTTGGATTAACGATTTCGGCGGCGCGAATAGCGGCCGCGCGGCCAAATACCACAAGATCGATCAATGAGTTCGACCCAAGGCGATTTGCCCCATGCACCGACGCACAGCCCGCCTCGCCCACAGCCATCAGGCCTGGGAATGTGGCATTCGGATTTTGCGCCGTCGGCGCTAGTACTTCGCCCCAATAATTGGTCGGAATTCCACCCATATTATAATGCACCGTCGGCAAAACAGGTATGGGTTCGGAATGCAGATCAACACCAGCAAAAATCCGCGCTGATTCCGAGATGCCAGGCAAGCGCAGCGCCAGCGTTTCAGGGGGCAGGTGGTTTAGGTGCAAATGGATGTGGTCGCCATCGGGGCCCACACCGCGGCCTTCGCGGATCTCAATCGTCATGCAGCGCGATACAACGTCGCGGCTGGCCAGATCCTTGTAAGTGGGGGCGTATCGCTCCATAAACCGCTCACCCTTGGAGTTAGTCAAATAGCCGCCTTCTCCGCGCGCCCCTTCGGTGATTAAACAGCCCGATCCATAAATGCCTGTGGGATGAAACTGCACGAATTCCATATCCTGTAGCGCCAAGCCTGCACGCGCGACCATGCCGCCGCCGTCGCCTGTGCAGGTATGAGCCGAGGTGGCCGAGAAATAGGCTCGGCCATAACCGCCCGTGGCCAAAACAACCAATTTAGCGTTAAAGACATGCAACGTGCCATCGTCAAGTTTCCAAGCAACGATGCCCGTGCAGCGCCCGTCCGTCATGATCAGATCAAGCGCAAAATATTCAATAAAAAATTCAGCGTTGTTTTTAAGAGACTGCCCGTAAAGCGTGTGCAAAATTGCGTGACCCGTGCGGTCAGCGGCAGCGCAGGTGCGTTGCACGGGGGGGCCTTCGCCAAATTCTGTGGTGTGGCCCCCAAAGGGGCGTTGATAAATTTTACCCTCTTCCGTGCGCGAAAAGGGCACGCCGTAATGCTCAAGTTCATAGACCGCTTTGGGAGCTTCGCGTACCAGATATTCCATAGCGTCTGTATCGCCCAACCAGTCCGAGCCTTTGACGGTGTCATACATGTGCCATTGCCAATTGTCGGGACCCATATTGGCTAGGCTGGCCGCAATGCCGCCTTGGGCGGCTACGGTATGGCTGCGGGTCGGAAAGACTTTGGTCACGCAAGCGGTTTTTAGGCCCTGTTCTGCCATGCCCAAAGTGGCACGCAAGCCTGCTCCGCCTGCGCCTACCACGACCACGTCATATTCATGGGTCTCATACGGGTATGAAGTCATTGTGCGCCCCTTAAACTGTAAAGCGGACGAGAGCGTAAAGCCCCATGCCCATCAGCCCGTAAGAAAAGGCCGTTGTCAAAATGATAAGCGCCTTACGAAGGCCGCCTTTGAAATAATCTTCGATCATTGTTGCGGTGCCTGCCGCAAAATGGCGAAGCCCCACCACCAAGACTGCCGCGGTTAATAGCGCCGTGAAAGGATTGGAAAAACGCTCCACAACTTGGGCATGGCTAAAGCCAATGGCCGAACCAAACAGATAAAGAAAAATTGGCACCAAGACCGCCAAGATCACGGCCGTAACTTGCATGAACCAATGTTTAGTTGTTCCAGTACCGGCCGACCCTAGGCCTGTGGCCCGTTTGTGGTCTGTGATATAACGCATGGCAGCTCCTATATTAAGTAAAGCGTGGCGGCTGTTAAAAGTACCGAGCCAATGATACAGGCCCAACCCAGTTTTTGGGCGGTGGGAATATCAAGCCCCATCCCCGCATCAAAAATCAAATGGCGTATACCCGCTAAATAGTGATACCAAACCGCCCAAAGCGACCCCGTAAGGACGAGGGCCCCAAACCATGAGTGCACCAACGCATCAGCACAGGCGAAATAAGCAGGGCTGATCGCGGCCGAGAACAGCCACCAAATTGCTAAGAGGGCCCCTGCCATCAAAGCATGACCCGTGATCCGTGTCAGGATCGAGCTGACCGACGTCAGCTGCAGCCGGTATATCTGCAAATGCGGAGACAGGGGGCGCGCAGCCTTCGCTGGGTCAGCCATAATAAAATCCTTAACTGGGGCCAAAGTAAAGAAGACCTGACTTTGGCTTTCATCTCATTACTTGTTTATTAGCGTAATTTGGCGCGAAGTCACGGGTCATCGGGTCGCAGGGAGGCAAATCACCCGGTTTGACCAAATTATTTTTTATTTGTGATCACGAATTAAAAAAGTGTAATCACAAGTTGTTCAGCGTTAGGCTGGCCCCTGGTTTCGAGGCAAAAGGTGCGCTACTGTACGCCAAGCTTCATGTCTGGATGATACGGTGCTGTAGTTTCCTTAACAATCGCTTGCCCGCACCGCATCACACCCCGACTGGCATCATAAGCATAGGTAGGGTCGCCATGCAGCTCCCACCCTTTGGACAAGGACTCTGACACTTTGTGACAAAAGCCTGACGTGTCATCGTCAGTTAAAAAACGATAAATTTTCATGAATAGCTGCCTAAAAATACATTATGCCCCGTCCATATATGCACCGAGGCAAACAGGCCGTAAAGAATAAGCGTGCCCACCAGGTTCATCGCGTCGCCTTTCAGGCCGCGGCCGCCGGCAGGGCGAGACCAGGGACCTGCGCGGTTGATCAAAGCCATGCTGACTAGTGCCCAAATACCCATGCCGCCAAAGAGCAAGAGCGACGCCAGATCCCCATTCACAACCAAATGTGCAGCAGACCAAATCACTGCACCCCAAAGCATCGGGTGGCGCATCCGGGTGAAAAGCAGACCTTTCGTGCCGCCCACCCCAAACAGATAGACTGAGATCAGCATCAAACTATTGTTCAAATGCCCCATACCGGCAAGTGGGCTATAAAGGGCGACTACCTCAGCCTGACTGTAGCCCCAGACCATCAAAATCAATGAAATCAAGATCAGAAATGCCATAATGCCCTTACCCTTGGCACCAAGGCGAATCCGCCCTGACGGGGTCACGCGTTTGGCAAGATGCGCCACAATCCACAAACAAATCCCAATGGTTAAAACTGACATTTTATATTCACCTTTCTGGATCGCCCGCGCGATCAGTGATGCCTTGCGCCAAGGCGAGGGTCTTTTGTGCGCGTATGATATGCAGATTTTCGATGATTTTTCCATCTAAAACTGCAACTGCTTGGCCGTTTACCATAGCGGCGTCAAAGGCGTTAATTTGCCGTTTTGCAAGCGCTATAGCCGCAGCGCTGGGTGCAAATATCTGATTGGCGATGGCCAATTGAGCCGGGTGGATAAGGGTTTTACCGTCAAAACCCAGATCGCGGCCCTGTTGGGCCTCGGCCATTAGGCCCGCATCGTCGTGAAACGCGTTATAGACCCCATCTAAAATGATTAACCCTTGCGCTTTGGCCGCCAAAAGGCAAAGTTGCAACGCGGTTTGCAGGGCAAAGCGATTTTGTCCATCCGTGGCGCCCAGTTCAGCCGCTAGATCGTTGGTGCCCAGCACCATACCCCCAAGGCCTGCGGCCGCGGCGATGGGCTGGGCGTTGAACATGGCTTTGGCCGTTTCCATCATGGCCCAGATTTCAAAACTTTTCCCAAAGGCTTGGGCTTTTGCTATGTCCTCAGGGCCATCCACTTTTGGCAACAAAATTGCAAAACTCAAGCGGGCTTGGGTTTGCAGGCGCCCAAGGGCTGCAAGATCATCTTGGCCCCACACACTGTCTAACCCGTTCACCCGCACCAAAAGGCGGCGTGTACCAAAGCCACCATTTTGCAACAGCGCGCAAAGCGCATCGCGGGCGGCGATTTTTTCGGAAGGGGCCACAGCATCTTCCAAATCCAAAATTACCCCGTCGCAATCCAGACGTTTGGCCTTTTCAATGGCCTTCACCTTATTGGCAGGCACATAAAGAGCTGATCGCAGAGGGTGAGGTGGGGACAATTCCATCATGGGCATTTCTTTCAAAACTGGGGCGCTTTTGCGTCTTTATGCTATTAGTCCAACGACACCTTGCCAAATAAGGCGCAAAGACAAAAGCAATAGCACCCAAATTATCAAGGTAAAAAACAGCTTTTCGGGAATGACTTTGACCAGATAAACCCCCAAAAACACCGCGCAAGAGGCGGGGATCATCAAAAGCCCAGCCACTTTTAGATTAGCTATATTAATCTGCCCCAAAGCCCAATATGGGGCAAGCTTCAATATATTAACATAGGCGAACAAAAAGGTGGTAGTCCCCGCATAAACTTTTTTTCGCAGACCTAAGGGCAAAACATAAACCTGATAGGGCGGGCCGCCTGCGTGGCTGACAAAACTGGTAAAGCCCGCCACCATGCCCCAAAACCAACCGCCAAAGGCCTTTGGCTGTTTTGCGGCCACCTGAGCCCCTTTGCGCGCCAAAAGTGAAGCGGCAAACGCCGTACCTATAGAGCCGACCAAGGCCGTGACCAAATCATCTGACACATAATGCGCTGTAGCCCAGCCCAAACCAATGCCAAGTGCTAATCCTGGGGCCATCAGCAACATCACTCGCACATCATAATTGCGCCGATAGGCCCACATGCCAAACATGTCTGAGCAAACATAGATAGGTAACAAAAGCCCCGCAGCCGCTACAGGCGACATGGCCAGTGACAAAATGGGCACCGATAACATGGCCACAACCGGCAGGCCGCCTTTGCCCATTCCTACCAATACCGCCGACAGCGTTGCAAGCGTCCAAAAGGATAGTCCGTCCATGCCCTACCGCCTTAGAATCAGACCCGTCGGCGGAAACTGGCCGTATTTGGGCTTTTTGAGAGTTTAGCGGATCCCTTTGTCGGATTGTAGACTAAATATTACAAGTTTAGTGTCAGATCTGGCCCACATGAAGGGCATTCTTTGATAGGCTTGCGTCTGCTTGCACAAAAGTTTACCTCATCGCGCAGAGCTTTAACCCTTCCCAATCGGAGACAGCATCATGGCAAGACCCAAAATAGCCCTTATCGGCGCTGGACAAATCGGGGGCACTTTGGCCCACTTAGCCGCTATTAAAGAATTGGGTGACATCATCCTATTTGATATAGCTGAAGGCACCCCCCAAGGTAAGGCCCTTGATATTTCGCAGTCTGGCCCTTCGGAAGGGTTCGACGCCTCGATCAAAGGGGCGAATGCCTACTCTGACATCGCAGGGGCCGATGTGTGCATCGTCACCGCAGGCGTTCCACGTAAACCCGGGATGAGCCGTGATGATTTGTTGGGCATCAATTTGAAAGTGATGAAAGCTGTTGGTGAAGGCATCAAAGCCCATGCGCCAAATGCTTTTGTAATTTGCATCACCAATCCTTTGGATGCGATGGTTTGGGCGTTGCGCGAATTTTCCGGCCTGCCACATGAAAAAGTTGTGGGCATGGCTGGCGTGTTGGATTCGGCCCGTTTTCGTCATTTCTTAGCGCTTGAGTTCAATGTCTCAATGCGCGACGTCACCGCCTTTGTTTTGGGTGGCCATGGTGATACGATGGTGCCATTGATCCGCTATTCCACCGTTGCAGGCGTACCATTGCCTGATTTGGTATCCATGGGATGGACAAGCCAAGAAAAACTGGACGCGATCGTGCAACGTACCCGCGACGGTGGCGCTGAAATTGTGGGCCTGTTGAAAACGGGTTCGGCTTTTTATGCGCCCGCGACCAGCGCTATCGAAATGGCGGAAAGCTATCTAAAAGACCAAAAACGAGTCTTGCCTTGCGCGGCCTATGTAGATGGACCCTTTGGGTTGAAAGGTTTTTATGTTGGTGTACCAACAGTGATTGGAGCGGGTGGCATTGAGCGCATTTTGGACATCAAACTTACCGCTGATGAGCAAACGATGTTCGATAAGTCGGTTGATGCAGTTAAAGGCTTGGTTGCTGCGTGCAAAGAAATCGACCCAACTTTAGCCTAAGTATATGCTAAACTATTAAACGGCAGACCGCCAAAGGTTATACCCTTTGGCGGTCTTTTTGTTTGTGCACAGTGTGGCAAATCTTGGTTTGATTTCGCGATATAGATCTGGTACACCACATACCACTAGGGGCTTACCTTTAAAATAGGCCATTCACTATGGTTTTGGTAGGTTTTATTGACGATCAAAATGTAGAACGAATTTTTTGTGATCACAAAAAAAAATTGTGTGATCACAAATATGTCTAAAAAGCTAGAATTAGAGGGAAAAGCAATATTCTGCGTTTGCCTCTGGCACGAGATGTGCCATTACAGATGAAACCTGTTTTGATAGGACTGCTTTATGAATATTCACGAATATCAAGCCAAAGCCCTGTTGCGCCGCTATGGTGCTCCTGTGGCCGAAGGACGCCCTGTTACGCGGGCGCAAGACGCTCTCTCAGCAGCCAAGGAATTGCCAGGCCCCGTTTGGGTCGTTAAAGCGCAAATCCACGCAGGTGGACGCGGTAAAGGCAAATTTGTCGAAGTTGCTGCCGGTGAAAAAGGTGGGGTTCGCATTACTCGTTCCGCCCAAGAAGCTGCGGATGAGGCGCAAAAGATGTTGGGTAACACTCTTATCACCCATCAAACTGGCCCTGTTGGAAAACAGGTCAACCGTATCTATATTGAAGATGGCTCGGCCATAGATAAAGAATTCTATCTGGCCCTGTTGGTTGATCGCGCTTCAAGTCGTGTTTCATTCGTGGCCTCGACCGAAGGTGGGATGGATATTGAAGAGGTTGCGGCCTCAACACCTGAAAAAATCATTAGCTTTACTGTTGATCCTGCGTCGGGTCTTTCAGACTTTCACGGCCGCCGCATAGCCTTCGCGCTCGGCCTAACGGGCAGTGCCCAAAAACAGTGTGGTGCTTTGGTAAAGTTGCTTTATAAAGCCTTTGTCGAAAACGACATGGAAATGTTGGAAATCAATCCTTTGGTGCTGTCACCTGAGGGGGATTTGAAAGTGCTTGACGCCAAAGTTAGCTTTGACGGCAATGCCATGTTTCGCCATAGTGATATCGCCGAGCTGCGCGACGAAACTGAAGAAGATCCAAAAGAGCTAGCCGCGTCCAAATTTGATCTGAACTATATAGCGCTCGATGGTGAAATTGGTTGTATGGTCAATGTTGCTGGTTTGGCGATGGCCACGATGGATATCATCAAACTTTACGGGGCCGAACCTGCGAACTTCTTGGATGTTGGTGGCGGTGCGACCACCGAAAAAGTAACCGAAGCCTTCAAAATCATTACTTCTGACCCGAATGTCAAAGGTATTTTGGTGAATATTTTTGGCGGCATTATGCGCTGCGACGTGATTGCCGAGGGCGTGATTGCAGCGGTGAAAGAGGTGGGACTGCAAGTGCCACTGGTGGTGCGTCTGGAAGGCACAAATGTCGAACTAGGCAAAGACATTATCCGCAATTCGGGTCTGAATGTCATTGCAGGCGACAATCTGTCGGATGCAGCTGAAAAAATCGTTAAAGCGGTGAAAGGATAATCCCATGGCCGTACTTGTAAACGAACATACCAAACTGATCTGCCAAGGTTTCACGGGCGCGCAAGGCACGTTCCACTCAGAACAGGCGATTGCTTACGGCACTAATATGGTCGGTGGCGTCACGCCAGGCAAAGGTGGCGGCAGCCATTTGAGCCTACCGATATTCAACTCGGTGCATGAGGCGCGCCACAGCACGGGGGCCAATGCCTCGGTGATCTATGTGCCGCCGCCCTTTGCCGCCGACTCAATTCTTGAGGCGATTGACGCTGAAATGGAATTGATTGTCTGCATCACCGAAGGCATTCCAGTGCTGGATATGATGCGGGTGAAACGTGCGCTTGAAGGATCGAAATCCCGTCTTGTGGGGCCAAATTGTCCCGGCGTTATCACTCCTGGCGCGTGCAAAATAGGCATTATGCCTGGCCATATCCACCAACGTGGGTCGGTTGGGGTTGTCTCGCGCTCGGGAACCTTGACGTATGAGGCGGTGAAGCAAACCACCGATCTGGGCTTGGGCCAGTCAACGGCCGTGGGGATTGGTGGTGATCCGATCAAAGGCACCGAGCATATCGATGTTTTGGAAATGTTTTTGGCCGATCCTGACACTCACTCGATCATCATGATTGGTGAAATTGGCGGCTCAGCCGAAGAAGAAGCCGCGCAATTCTTGGCCGATGAAAAAAAACGTGGTCGCTGGAAGCCAACCGCCGGCTTTATTGCAGGGCGCACCGCGCCAAAAGGCCGCCGTATGGGCCATGCCGGCGCGATAGTCGCGGGAGGCAAAGGTGATGCGGAAAGTAAAATCGAAGCCATGCGCTCTGCCGGTATCATTGTCGCCGACAGCCCCGCACATTTGGGCAAGGCCGTGATGGAAGCGATTGGAAAATAAAAAAGAATAAATCGCGCCGTCTTGAAGATGGCGCGGTTCCCTTAATCCTTAGGTGTCATATGACTGTCCAAAGCCCCAATGATGAAAATTTTTCAGCCACTTTTTTGGACGGGGCAAATGCTGCCTATATCGACCAATTAGCGGCGCAGCATGCCGCCGATCCAACTTCGGTTGACGCAGGATGGGCTGCGTTTTTCGCAGCCCTAGGCGAGACCGAGCTTGAGGCCAAAGCCCAAGCCCAAGGCCCTTCATGGGCACGCAAAGACTGGCCCCCCCAACCCAATGATGAGTTGACCTTGGCCCTAACAGGCGAACTTGCGCTTTTTGCTCCGCAAGAAGTGCACGGGGCAAGGCCCAAAATCACGGCCGCGGCCACCGCTGCTGGGGTTGAGCTGACGGATGTGCAAATCCAGCGCGCTGTGCTTGATTCTGTTCGCGCCATCATGATTATTCGTTCCTACCGTATTAGGGGACATTTGGCGGCGGACCTTGATCCGCTGAGTCTTTCGCAAAACTCAAATCCGCCCGAGCTTGATCCTGCTACTTACGGTTTTGCGGATGCGGATTTAGACCGCCCTATTTTTATTGATAATGTCTTGGGGCTGCGGCACGCCTCGATGCGGCAAATCATTGAGATTTTGAAACGCACCTATTGCGGTACATTTGCGCTGCAATATATGCATATTTCCGATCCTGAACAGGCATCTTGGCTTAAAGAACGGATCGAGGGTTATGGTAAAGAAATCGCCTTTACCCGCGAGGGGCGCAAGGCCATTTTGAACAAATTGGTCGAAGCGGAAGGTTATGAAAAGTTTTTACACGTCAAATATATGGGCACAAAACGGTTCGGCCTTGATGGTGGCGAAAGCTTAATCCCTGCGATGGAACAAATCATCAAACGCGGCGGCAGTTTGGGAGTAAAAGATGTGGTTATTGGCATGCCTCATCGGGGCCGCTTGTCGGTCTTGGCCAATGTGATGATGAAACCTTACCGTGCGATTTTCAATGAATTTCAAGGTGGTTCGTCCAAACCTGAAAGCATTGATGGGTCGGGCGACGTCAAATATCACCTTGGAGCCTCGTCTGATCGGACGTTTGACGGCAATACGGTGCATCTTTCGTTGACCGCAAATCCCAGCCATCTTGAGGCGGTTAATCCTGTGGTTTTGGGCAAAGTGCGCGCCAAGCAAGACCAGCTCAATGACACAGAACGCACCCAAGTGTTGCCGGTATTGCTGCACGGTGATGCGGCCTTTGCCGGCCAAGGCGTTGTGGCGGAAGGGTTTGGACTTTCGGGCCTAAAGGGCCACCGCACGGGGGGCACGATCCATATCGTGGTCAACAACCAAATCGGCTTTACGACCGCACCGTCGTTTAGCCGCTCATCCCCCTATCCAACCGATATAGCGTTGATGGTTGAAGCGCCGATTTTCCACGTGAATGGCGATGATCCTGAAGCGGTGGTTCATGCCGCTAAAGTGGCCATCGAGTTTAGGCAAACCTTTCACAAAGACGTTGTGATCGATATTTTCTGCTACCGTCGCTTTGGCCATAACGAGGGTGACGAGCCGATGTTCACCAATCCTGCCATGTATAACAGGATTAAACGGCAAAAAACTACGTTGCAACTTTATACTGAACGTCTTGTGGCGGATGGTCTTATCTCCGAAGGCGAAATCGAAGATATGAAGGCCGTCTTTCAGGCCACTTTGAATGCTGAATTTGAAGCGGGAAAAGAATATAAACCCAATAAGGCTGATTGGCTTGACGGGCGCTGGAAGAGTATTGGCGCAAAAGATCTTACAAATTATCAAGTCGGCAACACCGGTGTTGCGATGAAAACTCTTAAAGAGGTTGGGGCCGCTTTGACGCGTGTGCCTGAAAGTTTCAACCTACATAAGACTTTGCGACGCCAACTTGACGCGAAAGATAAAATGTTCGCAAACGAAAAAGGCATAGACTGGGCTACGGGTGAGGCTTTGGCTTTTGGAACCTTGTTGCTCGATGGCAAGCCTGTGCGCCTGTCGGGGCAAGATTGCACACGCGGCACCTTTAGCCAGCGTCATTCGGCCTTTGTCGATCAAGACACTGAAGAGCGGCACTATCCGCTGAACCATATTCGTGCAGGCCAATCTCGGTACGAGGTGATCGACTCGATGCTGTCTGAATATGCAGTTTTGGGTTTTGAATATGGCTATTCCTTGTCAGAACCTAATGCATTGACAATGTGGGAAGCGCAATTTGGTGATTTTGCCAATGGTGCGCAGATCATGTTTGATCAGTTCATCAACTCGGGCGAAAGCAAATGGTTGCGCATGTCGGGCCTTGTTCTTTTGCTGCCTCACGGTTTTGAAGGTCAAGGGCCCGAACATTCCTCTGCGCGGCTTGAGCGTTTCTTGCAAATGTCCGCCCATGACAATTGGATCGTTGCAAACTGCACCACTCCGGCCAATTATTTCCATATTTTGCGCCGCCAATTGAACCGCGACTTCCGCAAACCGTTAGTGCTGATGACGCCAAAATCTTTACTCCGCCATCCAAAATGCGTATCCAACCTAGAAGATTTTGCCGAAGGCTCGGTTTTTCACCGCGTGCTTTGGGATGATGCCGAGAGGGGCCATTCCACCAATAAGCTAAAATCCGATGCCAAGATCAAACGCGTCGTCATGTGTTCGGGAAAGGTCTATTTTGACCTGTTGGCAGAACGCGATACGCGAAAAATTGACGATGTCTATCTTTTGCGCGTTGAACAGATTTATCCAATGCCGACCCAGTCTTTGGTGAAAGAGCTTTCGCGCTTTAAAAATGCCGAGATGGTCTGGTGCCAAGAAGAGCCCAAGAACCAAGGGGCTTGGTCTTACATCGAGCCCAATTTGGAATGGGTGCTGACGCATGCTGGCAATACAGTGAATCGCCCCATCTATGTTGGTCGCGATGCTTCTGCTTCCCCTGCGACGGGCTTGGCCTCAAAACATAAGATCCAACAAGATGCGCTGGTCAATGAAGCGCTGACGATCAAAGGAAACTAAAATGACCATCGAAGTCCGCGTACCTTCCTTAGGCGAAAGCGTTACCGAAGCCACGATTGCAACTTGGTTTAAAAAACCAGGTGACACCGTCGCGGTGGATGAGATTCTTTGTGAATTGGAAACCGATAAGGTCTCGCTTGATGTGCCAAGCCCCGTGGCTGGCATTTTGGCCGAGATTCTGGCCTCCGAAGGCGAAACGGTCAATGCTGCAGGCCTGCTGGCCACGATCACCGAAGGGGCCACGGCCCCCGCTAAAGGCGCCCCAGCGGCGGTCACTCTCTCAGTCTCTGCAAAGGTTGAAGCGCCCACTCAAGATATTGAAGATGCGCCCGCCGCTAAAAAAGCCATGGCCGAAACAGGCCTAAGTCGCAGTGACGTGACAGGAACTGGCCGCGATGGTCGTGTTATGAAAGAAGATGTGGCTCGCGCCGCGGCGCAAGCCCTTAGCATCACTGCAGCACCCGCAGGAGCGTCCGCTGCAGTGATAATCCCGCGCACCACGGCACCGCTTGAAGATCAACAACGTGAAGAACGCGTGAAAATGACTCGTCTGCGCCAAACCATCGCGCGCCGCCTCAAAGAAGCCCAAAATACCGCCGCCATGTTGACCACCTATAATGAGGTCGACATGTCCGCAGTGATCGAGCTGCGCAAGCTTTATAAAGATGCTTTCGAAAAGAAACATGGCGTAAAGATGGGCTTTATGTCCTTTTTCGTTAAAGCATGCTGCCATGCTTTGCGCGAAGTACCTGAAGTGAACGCAGAAATTGACGGCACCGACGTGATCTATAAAAACTACGTCCATATGGGTGTGGCTGTTGGCACGCCTTCGGGCTTAATCGTGCCTGTGGTGCGTGACGCCGATCAAATGGGTTTTGCTGCCATTGAACAAAAAATTGCTGAAATGGGCCTGCGTGCGCGTGACGGTAAATTGTCGATGGCGGAAATGTCGGGCGGCTCTTTCACCATTTCGAACGGTGGAGTTTACGGGTCTTTGATGTCTTCGCCTATTTTGAACACGCCGCAATCGGGCATTTTGGGCATGCATAAAATCCAAGACCGCCCCGTTGTGTTGGGTGGACAAATCGTGATCCGCCCGATGATGTATTTGGCCTTATCTTATGATCACCGTGTCGTTGATGGCAAAGGGGCTGTGACCTTCCTTGTGCGGGTCAAAGAAGCGCTCGAGGATCCTCGTCGTTTGCTGATGGATCTGTAAGGGAGGGGCGCTCTGAGTGGCCCGAAAAGCGAATTAGGTAAGGAAAAGTGATGGCAAATTTTGACGTGATCATCATCGGTGGTGGACCTGGGGGCTACGTCTGTGCCATTCGCTGTGCACAGTTGGGCCTGAATGTAGCCTTGGCTGAGGGGCGGAACAACTTGGGCGGCACCTGTTTAAATGTGGGCTGCATCCCATCAAAGGCGCTGTTGCACGCGACCCACGCTTTGCATGATGCTCAGATGAATTTCGAAAAAATGGGTTTGATGGGGGCCGCGCCGAAAGTTGATTGGGCCAAAATGCAGTCCTATAAGGACGATGTGGTGGGCCAAAACACCAAAGGCATAGAATTTCTGTTGAAAAAGAATAAGGTCACATGGATCAAAGGCTGGGCCGAGGTGCCCGCGGCGGGGCAAGTTAAAGTGGGCGGTACGGTTTATCAAGCCAAACATATTGTGATTGCAACAGGCTCTGAACCCACAAGCCTGCCCAATGTTGAGATTGACGAGAAAATTGTCATGACCTCGACCGGGGCTTTGGCGCTGGGGGGCATTCCTAAAAAGCTGGTGGTGATCGGCGCGGGCGTGATAGGACTTGAGATGGGTTCGATCTATGCGCGCCTTGGTTCCGAGGTGGTGGTTGTTGAGTATTTGGACCATATAACCGCAGGAATGGACAAAGATCTGGCAAAGACATTCCAAAAAATATTGACAAAACAGGGTCTTAAATTTGTACTGGGTGCTGCCGTGCAGTCGGTTTTAGTGGTCAAAAAACGCGCCGAAGTGATTTATAAGCTGAACGCTGACGGTCAGGTCACTGTGCTTGATGCTGATGCAGTCTTGGTGGCCACGGGGCGCAAGCCCTATGTGGCTGGCCTTGGGCTTGAGGCGCTTGGTGTGGCACTTTTGCCGCGCGGCCAGGTGCAAACCGATGTGCATTTCAAAACCTCGGTTGCGGGCCTTTATGCGATTGGCGACGCGATAGCAGGCCCCATGTTAGCCCATAAAGCCGAAGAAGAGGGTATGGCCCTGGCCGAGATTTTGGCTGGCAAGGCGGGCCATGTGAATTATGACGCCATTCCCAGTGTTGTCTATTCGACACCCGAGGTCGCCTCGGTCGGCAAAACGGAAGAGCAGCTTATTGCCGAAGGGCGTGCCTATAAGGTGGGGCGTTTTTCTTTCATGGGCAACGGCCGCGCTAAAGCGGTTTTCCAAGGCGAAGGTTTCGTGAAAATCTTGGCCGACAAAAGCTCGGGCCGGATTTTGGGTGCACATATTATCGGCCCGATGGCGGGCGACCTGATACATGAAATTTGCGTGGCAATGGAATTTGGGGCCTCGGCACAGGATTTGGCTTTGACCTGCCACGCGCACCCAACCTATTCAGAAGCTGTACGCGAGGCGGCCTTGGCCTGCGGTGATGGGGCCATCCACGCCTAAAAGTGCACGGTGAAACAGGCTTTGGCCGCTTTTGGTCCAAGCCAGACACTGAAAGCCGGAAAAGAGCGCAACATACCCTCTTGTGCGCTTTTCACGCCCGGCTCTATTGACTATAATGGGGAATGAGTTTGCCCCAATCCACAAAAATGGTAGCGAAAGCGCCGCCGACCTTTTCCGAAGATCAGGCATCGGCCTATGATCGTGTTGCCGATATTTTGCGCGCCATGGGGGTCGATTTAGAAAATGCCACCCTAACTCCTGTCACTGAAGGAAAGGCGCAGGTTTTGGCTGTTGTGGGCAAGGCAGGTTCGGGAAAGACGATGCTTTTAGCTTCTCTTTACAAAGACTTGCGTGCGGCTGGTGTTGATATCATCACTGGCGATTTTGAAGGGCGCAAACGCAAAGACCGCCGCTCATTAGCAGTTTTGGCGCCCACAAATAAAGCTGCATCCGTGTTGCGGCTGCGCGGCGTGCCGGCCACTACCATCCACCGAATTCTTTACACCCCGCTTTATGACCCGCAATATGAGCGCATCGCCGAATGGCTGGCTGGACAAGCCCCCCGCCCCGAGGTTGAGGGGCTGACCGAGGTGGCGCTTGACCGTGCCAAGGCCTTCTATGATGCGGTGCCCTCGGTTCCCGGTGCTTTAGCGGCGGCGGGTCTGAGGGGTAGCGACTTTATCAAAGGATGGAAACGGCGCGAAGAGCCACTCGATATCGGCTTTGTCGACGAATCTTCGATGCTAGATCAGCGCCAATTTGATGATCTACGTAAAATCTTTCCGACTTTAGTGCTTTTTGGCGACCCTGCACAGTTGGCTCCTGTTGGCCTTTCGGGGGAAATGATTTTTGATACTTTAGGCCCTGAGCGGCGCTTGGTCTTGTCTCGCATCCACCGTCAGGCCGAGGGTAATCCTATTTTAGATCTGGCCCATGCTTTAGCCAATCCGGCGATTGGTTTTTATGAGTTTGAACAGATGGTGGAACAGGCCGCCGCTCGCGATGATCGGGTGCAAATGGTACAGCGGGTCGACAGTGATCTGATGGCGCGCAGCCCCGTTTTGGTCTGGCGTAACGCGACCCGTATCCGACTGATCACCGCTTTCCGCGCAGCCCATGGCGCGCCTGAATTTGGCATGATCGCAGGTGAACCTTTGATCTGTGATGGAATCGAGCTACCCCTAAAACATCGAAAAAAACGTATCGACCTAGAGGCGCGCGGCCTGATCAAAGGCGCGCAAGTTATCTATCTTGGGCCAGGTAATCGCGACGGGTTTGCTAAACTACACGTTGTGGGCGCAGAAGAACCACAGGTCTCGGCGGCTTCGATCATCAAAATCGAAAAACCAAACGAGGAAGAGCCCTTTATCCCTTCGGCCGCACGCATGGGGGCGTCCTTTTTGCATGGGGCTGCTGTCACGATCCACAAGGCCCAAGGGTCGCAATGGGAAACCGTTCAAGTATTTGCACCTGACCTTTACGCAGCCTTTCAAGCGGGCCGCACAGAGGCGGGCTTGCCGCTGTGGAAACGGTTGGCCTATGTGGCTATCACACGAGCAGAGCATCGGCTGTTATGGGTGGTGCGTAACCGATTGGCGCGCCCGAGTAGTGTTTTGGGGATTGAAGATCTGCGCCAAACGCCCGCACCCTTTGCCTTGAGCGTGCCTGACGAAAATAACTAAAGCCAGGCTTGGCGGCGCGACCCGATCGCTTGACTTAGGTTGCTAAATCCGTCTTTTTTGACCAAATTATCCATTTTCTTTGCAATATCACTGGCCAGGCTTAGCCCATGATAGACCATGCCCGAATAGATTTGTACCAACGAGGCACCAGCGCAAATTTTTTCATAGGCTTGGTCGGCATTTTCAATCCCGCCAACCCCAATAATAGGCAAGCTCCCTGTGGTCAAAAGCGAAAGCTGTGCGACGACACGGGTTGATTTTTCAAAGAGGGGCGCTCCTGACAGGCCTCCCATTTGTTGGGCATTGGCACTAACCAGGCCTTCACGCGAAAGGGTTGTATTGGTCGCAATGATGCCGTCGATTTTTTGGGTCAGGACCACTTCTGCGATACTTTCTAAATCTTTGGCACTTAGATCTGGAGCTATTTTTAAAAAAATGGGTACTGATCGCTCAAGTGCGCTACGCGCTTCCATCACCTGTTCAATAACTGCATTTAACGCTGCGCGCCCTTGTAAATCGCGCAGTTTTTCGGTGTTGGGGGATGAGACATTGATCGTCGCAAAATCAACGTAGGGCCCGCAAATAGCCAAAACAGCTGTAAAATCGGCACCTTTGTCGACGCTATCTTTGTTGGCACCCAAATTTATGCCCACGGGAACACCCGTGGGGCGTAGGGCCAGTCGGGCGGCGATGGCGTTAGCCCCATCATTGTTAAAGCCAAAACGATTGATAATCGCGCGGTCTTTGGGTAGTCGAAAAAGTCGTGGTGCGGTATTGCCAGGTTGCGGGCGGGGTGTTGCGGCGCCCACTTCCAAAAACCCAAAACCCGCCCGCATCAATGGTTCAAGGGCCACGGCATTTTTGTCATAGCCTGCGGCCAAACCCACAGGATTTTGAAAGCTGAGCCCCGCCACATTGATTTTGCAACGTTTTGACACCACTACACCACCCAACGGAACAAGGCCCGACTGCAAGGTGCGTAGCGATAATTCATGGGCCTTTTCGGGCTCATATCGATGCAAGACGCCGAGGGCTAAACGTTCGTAAAACCTCACCACAAACCTTCCGGAAAAATATGGCCTGCCGTACCCAGCGGCAGGGACTTGTCCCACAACACATCTTGACGTTTTAGGTGCCGATAAAGATGGGGAAAAAGTTGCCCTCCGCGTGAGGGTTCCCACTTTAGGGCCGTGCCCAAGTGGCTGGCGTCAAGAGCCAGTAAGACTAGGTCGCTTTCTTTAGTGAAATGTTTGGCGGCGGTTTCGGCAAGTTGTACGGCAGTTGAAAAATGGATGTAGCCGTCGACTAGATCAATTGGGGCGCCAAAACTCTCACCTTTGTCGCGAAAAGCTTCCCACTCAGGCCTGCGAAATATTTTATAGATGATCATTTTAAGTCATGAACCTTGCATGGTTTTGGCTGTTCTTGCTTGATCTTATGCCCGACTTTAAGGCGATAAGGCAAGAGATCAGGTGCCCCAAGTGTGGACGATTTACTCTAACATACCGCGAAGCAGCGATAGCACTGCTATTTTATGTGGCCTTGTCGAATGCGCGACCCAATCAATCGCACTATAATGTTTGCCCGATCAAAGATGTCAGTGCGATCACCGCCGCCCCAAAATTCAGTGCGGTATCTTAGGGAAATGGTTCTACCAAGAGTATTGGCATCCCTGATGAAAATATAAAAGATATACAATAATATCAATTTTTTATCTAAAATTGTCTGCCGATTTCTAAATCCGTCTGGTAGCTTATGTGGGGGCGTTAGGAAATTGATCCCCTATTGGGAAAAGGACTCCTTTGAGTTTAGACAAGCCTTGGTTTCATAAAAAGTGCTAAAGTGGCGATTGTGGAGGAGCTCAATATAAAGAACCGGTGTCAACCACCCGTTAATACCAGTTTTATGCAGTCGTAATAAAACACATGCACAACGCACGCATATACTAACATGCCTTATTAAGACGGTTAATTCAGTTGAAACGCTACGTGATGGGTAAGCGGTCACGTACCAGCTGTGCCCAAAAAGAGGCCCCAATAGGTAGCAGGGCGTCATTAAAATCATAATCGGAAGCATGTAAGGGCTTACCATGGGCGCCGCTTGTTCCGTTGCCTAGCAATAGAAAACAACCGGGAACAGCCTCGCAAAAATAGGCGAAGTCTTCGGAAAAACTCATGGCAGGGCGATCGCTAACAGCATTAAGTCCCATAGTCTGCGCTGTCAGCATAGCGGCCTCCACGGGCCCTTTTGAGTTAATAGTCTCGATGAACTCCGTTACAAAACTCATCTTGACGCCCACCCCATGTGCCGCTGCCACTCCAACTACAATCTGGCGCATGAATTTCTCAACATTCATGCGGTCCTCCGGCAATCTCGCCCGTACATCGCCCTTTAACGTTGCGTGGCCTGGCAAAACGTTTCTTAGCCCATCGGTTAGAAACTCCGTCACGGAAACAACAACACCCGAACCAGGCGAGAGTTTGCGCGACACAATCGTTTGCAATGCTTGCACCATCTCCGAGCCTACGGTTATAGCATCCACGCCGACATGAGGCATTGACGCATGACCGCCCTGACCACTAATCTGAATCTCAAAAAGGCTTTCACTGGCGCAAATTTGCCCCACTCGCGATGATACTTGGCCAACTGGATCACCAGGCAAATTGTGAATGGCATAGACCTCATCGATGGGAAATTTATTTAGTAGCCCCTCGTTTATCATGGCACGTGCGCCTAGCCCGTGTTCCTCGTTAGGCTGAAAAATAAACACAACTTTTCCATCAAAGTTGGGATTTTTTACTAAGATCTCGGCCGCACCTAATAACATCGTCATATGTCCATCATGACCACAAGCATGCATAACACTGGGATTGCAAGACGAATACTCATGGGTGCTGGTTTCTGTGATAGGCAGTGCATCCATGTCAGCACGCAGTCCGATTGCTCGGGTGCTATTGCCCATTCTCAAAACGCCGATAACACCTACACCCTCAAGAACTTCAAGCCCCAAATCACGTAGTCGAGCGGCCACCAAGCTCTTCGTTCGCACTTCGTTAAATCCTAGCTCTGGGTCGCGATGGAAAGCATGGCGCATGGTTATTAAGTGTTGGTGAAATTCATTCATTTATCGCATCCCCTTTCAGTACGAAGAACGCTGCAATATTGCTCGAATTGCAACTCAGAAAACTGGCCAAAAGATATAAAATTGCGCCTAATATGCCACTCTGTGGGCCGTTATATGTTTAAAGACACCCCAGTCGAAACTTGTTTGTAAACTGCAATACTTTAGTATTATCTCCAACGAAAGCAATTAGGCTCTCTGCCATTTGGCGTCGCCCCACCGATGTGGACCACCTAAGGTTGTGTCTTAAACCGCTGCTGCAGCAGGTCAGATATCACCTAACGCACTGCGATGTAAAAAATTTGATCGCCACTTTGGTGATGTGACCCTTGAATGCGCTGAAAGTGCCGATTATAAGGAATGTGCGCGGGTATGGTGAAATGGTATCATTCGAGTTTTCCAAACTTAAGGCGCGGGTTCGATTCCCGCTACCCGCTCCAATTACCCAGTTCTGAGGACCACGATTTTATCGCTAAGTTACTGTATAAAAACATTAATTTGTTTTTAACAGGAGGTCATTTTCTGTGGCGTGGGCAAGGTCTCCGGTATATTTTACAAACGGAATCAAATTTATTATTACCGTAGGGCTATACCCTCAGATGTGCGCCATCGTTTCAATAAGCCCAACATGGAGGCATCTCTCAGAACAAAGTCAGCTGAGAAGGCTCAAAAATTGTCTGCCGCTCTGTCTGATAGACTTGAAAGATATTGGGATAGTTTGAGATTGGAGCAAATTCATTTCAAAGAATTGGGTTTATCTCTGATCTCTTCTAGTCCTCAATTGAGAGACACTCAGGTAGATCGTACAATTTCAGATGCATTGAAATTTTATCAAGATTTGAAGGGGCACAACAAGTCCGACCTGTTTTTTTAAAGTATCGGATCAAGCTTTCATTTATTTGATCGAGTGCATTGGTAAAAAATTGATTGCCAATATCAATCCGCCAAATTCCGTAATTACCTTTTTGGGCGAGGTCTAAGCTTTTTTTCAGTTAACCGTTTTTTTGCTACGGTTCATAGTATCATAAATCTTGCTTTAACAGAGCACGGATTAAGTATTAAAAACCCATTTGTAGGTAAATTGACCCCTGATGATCAAAACAGAGTTTTGCAAGACTCTGTAGATCCAAATTCATTAAGAAAAATTCAGCGGCAATGTCGAGATATGAACGACGAGCCTAGGTGGTTGATTGCACTTAATTCGACACTGGTATGCTCGTCTGACGTCAGCGCCTGTGGAGCCGATATGGAGATTTGAGGTTGAACATATGGCATTCAGGTGTAGCTTGAACAAAATAAGTCAATCATAGTTAATCACTAATCAAGTTGACGCATTATGGAGGCAACTATGAAAGTTACTAGAATAACAATGGCAGAATGTATTTCTGAAGAGGCTTTGGAAAAAGCGGTAGAAGATCACCGCAACTCTGCTGCACAAGTATGGCCAACAGCAGAATTCACTTTGATGGTAAAAACTGGACCAACTTCTATGCTTAATGTGACCGTTTATCCATCAGAGGATGCAGCAAATGCCACACTTGATGCAAGAGAAAAATGGTTTGAAAAAAACAAGCATCATCTGAAAGATACATTCTACTATGAGGGCGAATTAATGACACATCTAGTCATCACACCGCCTGTAAATTAACCCCATGAACTTCTTTAAGTGGCACGGTGATATAACTGAACGGGTTAGACTTTGGTTGGGCTGGAGCCACTATGCTATGTGTTGGGTGGCGTTTGCTAAGGGTGTTGTACTGACTTGCGTGGTGATGTGGCTGATGGGGTAGCCTCTAATTTTTCAGATGAACGGGGTCATGCGGCTACAAAATGTACTCTTCAGCGACAATGCCTCGGTCGGCAGATATCTTAACATCTATGCCCGCAAAAACTATTTCTGACATTTCTTTCCAGATAGGTGCACAGTTGTGGAAACTTTCTGCGTTTTCATACTCAAAGATATGCTTATAAGTAGTTTTAGTTTCAGTGTTCCAAACACGAACTACAGTCCATTTTATTAAGCCAGCTTTTTTAAGTCTTGGTAAGTAAGTATCTGAATGCTTGGCAAACCTTAGATCACGTAGCTGCATATCTGCTTCACTTGCAAATCGTTGGGTCGTAATGTTTATTAGCGTTGCAGCCATCATCACTTCCCTAAATATTTATTGATATTCAAATACAAGAGCTTTCTTAAAGCTGAGCATCCCTTAATCCCACCAAGCTAACCCCAAGACCCGCTCTGGGTAAAGCCTGATGTTGTAGCTTTTAGATTAGTCAATCAGTAACGCTTCCATACATCATACTTTGGCCACAGCTTGCAGGATGTGTTTTCGATCATGTGTTTGGTAAAGTCCTGACCATTTACACTGCAGTAGCCTACAACCCTGTCATAAGATTTTGCTCCAGTCAGTTCACATATTGCCTTCTGATCCTTAAATTGCTTGGCATACGCAGTCACAAGGTCACCCTCTTGTATCTTCTTTTCTGGACAATCAAGGGCTGCCAGCCGTACAGGTACTCCATTAACCTCAAAGGTATCACCATCTCTGACGTGAGTGATTATACCACTCAAAATGCTGTTTGGTTCCACGCTATGCTCAGCCTTGTTAGGCTTGGTGCCAAGAATATCAGATAAGATTCGATGCTCCGTGTTGAGGTATGTAAGACCGCTTAAGATCAACAGTAACGCTAAACTGATGTATCTCAGAGATACGCCAGAACGCTTACTGTGACCAAAGTACGGCCCTCTTTTTTCATCACGCCTCCCAACCATAAGTACTTAGCCCGAACATTTCTTCTAGAATGTAGCAGTTTAAGGTCAAATATTCAAATCAAGGCACTGAGCAGTTTTTGGTAACACCAGAGCATAGTTATGACTTGCTTATTAGTGCTGCGATTAAGATGGAAACTGATCTGTACTTAAAAGTGGTAATTAAAAGTATTCTACGGCATCGTTAGGTTTATGTAACGACTACTATAAAATACATAACTCAAACTCAGAGGTGAAACATGAAAGTATTCTTTTTAGCTGCTTACAGCGATGAAGGCCTAGCTGGTCTAATGAAAAGTAGTTATGCGGCACGTAAAGAAGCTATGAAGAAGATGGCCGAAAGTGCTGGTGGCAAACTTAATAACATTACATTTCTTCAGGGTCACTATGATGTACTTGTTGAAATGGAATTAGACTCTGTTGAAACTGCTTCAGGTATTACAGCTACTGTTAGACTTTCTGGGGCGATTGAAGACCTGATGATGATGCCAGAGTTCAATATAGACAAGTCCATATCTGCAGCTGCAAAAGTTGGTTATGCATCTCCAGGTCAAGAGTGATTTCTTAAACGCATAGCAATAAAGCGTCCTAAACATTTGTAACACCTATATATCTAAGGGTGTTACAACCTTTAGTAACAACTGAGTACCCCTCCTGGGTTGCGTAGGGCTGTGCGACTGCTGTTAATATATAAGAAAATCTTCGATCACATACATATTGGTAGCACACTGAGGGTTACGTTCCGCTCCTTCACCCAAACACTGTGGATCATTTTGAATAAGTTAATACATGGCTTTACCAGAACACAATGATTGAAGGAGCCGTAGCCGGGGCACTGTCACATTGATGTTCTAGCGTTGAGTGGATAGGGATGATCCCACCCACCCCTATCCGTTAATAGACCTTTGAGAGACCACACTGATGCTGATCAATGGTGTTTAGACTTTAGATTAGCCAGCTAGACGCCATATTATTGGTGGGCCACCCATGCATGAATTGCATAGCGGAAATACCAAATTGTCTGATGTGTTAATATTGTTTATTGGTATACCACATACATAGATACATAGGAGCCACACAATGTTCAAATCATTCTTCAAAACAATCATCATCGCCCAACAAGCTGCTGCCGCTGTAAAAGTATTGGACTACATGACTGACGGTCAACTTGCTGAGCTTGGCCATACACGTGCTACATTCGTAGAAAACATTAAGAACGACTTCATTGCTTCACTTGAAGTTGAAGCCGCTGCTAAACAAAACCATGCACCAGTAAATGCTAACCTAGCAGGTGCGTTCTAAGCTGGGCTTTAATGCCTGACTTATACTGATCACTAACTATTTGAGAGTTACAGACGTTTATATATTAGCACAAATGTTTCCCCATATTCTTCCTCCCAGAATAACTGGATGGGCCTTGCAAAAGGCTCATCTTTTTTCTTTTGCGGCATGGCTTTCAGCCTTACCCTGAGCCAATCTAATGCTTCACAGCAACAATACAGGCCTTAAGCGACACTCTCAGATAATGCATAGGGTTCAGCTTTTGGGTGCTTCAGGCGCTGTAGTTTTGGTTGTAGTACACTCTGGCATCGGTGAAGCACTCTGAGTGCTAAAAAACCAAGAAGATCAATACCACACTCATCAGGATTATCTTGGTGCTAAACTTAACCATGCATTGACGATAGCAAAGTATTTATGCTTGGAGGGGCGTGTAATGTTGATATGATTTTTTTCATTACGCTGAGCTAGTTGACGCACCCTATAGTTCAGCTTTACCCTTAGTGTGTCAACAGGAGCTTAGCTTTGTAGCTGATGGTGTGTCGGCTATTGGACGAGCCATTTCGATGTAAGATGATAATAAGTAAAAGCAGGAAGAAACCATGTCAGACGAAGAATATAAAGAAGCCCAGAAATTTTATAAGAGACTTCGTCTTAAAGGCAGTAAATACCAGTTTAAGAATACCCTTGGCGTACGAATAAAGTGCTTTGGGGTTGCTGCTCCAAATGGGCACGCTGAATTACACGAAAGAGAAATAATAGTAGGGATTGTGGAGATGGTTGGCCCAGCACCTTCGTTTGAGGATTTGGTGGCACGCCTCGGCCTAGAAGCCTTTAACAAGGTAGATGTGGTTTATGGTTTTTCTGAGTCTTTTAAAGATGCTTGGAACGAAACAATCGGTGTAGAGCCAGAGGGCAGCCTATAGGTACAAATAGGTATTCAACCTCTTCGTTTGCCTAGAGTGTTACCTTCCAGATTGGTCTTATTTTTTGAGGTGGCAATTGCTGTGCGGCTTCAAAGAAAAACCCCTTTCAGCATTCCATTATTTAGCGGCCAATGTGCTGTTGAAATCATTATAAAAAGGCAAAAAATATAAGATGGGTTCAAAAAAGACTATTAATCGCGTTGAGTGAATGATTGCGGGCAAAAATCTTATTGATGTCGAAAAAACTAAACAGCGCCCCTTCTGGCAGCTTAGCCCACCCAAAGTGGAATGAACGAGTTTATTTTAGCTGCGCACGCCAGAAAAGCGAACTTTCCAGTCGGAGCGCTCTTCGTCAGTGACCTTACGAAATAAGATTTCGGGAACTTCAAACTTGTGGCCCTCTTTCAATGTTTGGACCGCTGATTTGATATCGGTAGGCCAGGCCCAATCTTCAGACTTGATCGAAGCCATCATATGTGCTGACGCGTCTGGTAAGAAGGGAAGTGATAAGATAGCATAAATGCGGATTAAGTTCATTGCCAGCCGAATGATTGCTGCCGCGCGGGTGGGGTTGGTTTTGATCACGCTCCACGGCGCAGCGCCTTGCAAATATTCGTTACCTGCAACCCAAATTGCGCGCAGCTCGGCACTAGCTTTGCGAATATCGATAGCATCCATCGCGGCCTCGTAAGCGGAAAGGCGTTTTTCCAAATCGGCGATTAATGCGTGATCGGTGCTGTCCATCTCACCGCCCTCGGGCAGGCTATCCCCGAATTTTGAGGCGCAAAACTTCGTGACGCGCGATACAAGATTACCCAAAACATCAGCCAGATCTTTGTTGACGGACGATTGGAAGTTTTCCCAAGTGAATTCGCTGTCGGCATTTTCGGGCGCATGGCTTAACAGCCACCAGCGCCAGTAGTCGGCGGGTAAAATGGACAGGGCCTGATCCATAAAGACCCCGCGCCCTTGGCTGGTCGAAAATTGACCACCATCATAGTTCAGATAATTGAACGACTTAATGAAATCGACCAGTTTCCACGGCTCGCGCGAGCCCATGATCGTGGCTGGAAAAGACAGTGTATGAAACGGGACATTGTCTTTTCCCATGAATTGCACATAGCGCACATCGTCAGCGCCCATATCGGTGCGCCACCATCTTTGCCATGCACTGTCATCAAGACCTTGGGCATCGGCCCATTCGGCGGTGGCTCCGATATATTCAATCGGCGCATCAAACCAAACATAAAAAACTTTGCCTTCCATGCCGGGCCAGTCCTTGGTGCCGTGCTTGACAGGCACGCCCCAATGCAAATCGCGCGTGATGCCGCGATCTTGCAAACCATCACCATCATTGAGCCACTTTTTTGCAATCGAGGTCGTTAAAATGGGCCAGTCTTGCTTGCTGTCGATCCATCTTTGCAGATCTTCGCGCAGGCTGCGTTGTTTAAGGTAAAGGTGCTTCGTCTTGCGCACCTCAAGTTCGGTCGAGCCAGAGATGGCAGAGCGTGGGTTTAAAAGATCGGTTGGATCCAGCTGTTTGGTGCAATTTTCGCACTGATCGCCGCGCGCCTTATCATAGCCGCAATTGGGGCAGGTGCCCTCAATATAGCGGTCGGGCAAATAGCGATTATCGGTGATTGAGAAAACCTGTTTTTCGCTGACCTCTTCGATAAAGCCATTATCTGCCAATTTTCCAGCAAAATGTTGGGTAAAATCGCGATTGCGCCCCGAGGATGAGCGTCCGAAATGGTCAAACGACAGACGAAACCCTTGGGCAATGTCGGCTTGCACCTTATGCATTTCGGCGCAGAAATTTTCGACAGGTTGGTCCGCTTTGGCGGCGGCCAATTCGGCGGGAGTGCCATGCTCATCCGTGGCGCAAATGAACATCACCTCATGGCCGCGGCCACGCGCATATCGGGCATAGAGATCTGCGGGCAATTGACTGCCCACCAAATTGCCAAGATGCTTAATTCCGTTGATATAAGGAATAGCCGAAGTTATCAAAATACGAGCCATAGTGCGCCCCTTTGCGTAAGTTGCGCTTTCTTACCCCATGCAAAGGCCAAGGGCCAGATTGAACCTACATCAAATATGCAGATTGATTATTTAACGCGATTGCGCCGCAAAAGTCGCCCAATAAGGAATGAGGTGCGCGGCTCATATGTATAGGGGGTGCGGTGGCTGACGGTTGGCCTGATGGCGGTGCGCAAGATGCCAAAGATAATCAAAACCAGATGCGCTACCGAGATCATGACAAACATAGATGAGGGTCCAAAAGCCCCCATCAAAAGTGCCGCCATTAAAGGGCTAAAGATAGCACCGATCGCATAAAGAAACATCATCGCGGCCGACAGCTCGACCCGTTCATAGTCTTGGGCAAAATCATGTGCATGGGCGGTTGATACAGAATAGATCGGCATGGTTGAAAATCCAAAAAGCCCAACAGAAATGAAAATACCCCAAGTGCCAAAAGGGGATAGAAAAATGGTCGATCCGCATGCAAAGATACCCGCCACCGATAGGCCAATCAGAACCGAACGGCGGTCATATTTGTCGGCCAGCCAACCCACAGGCAGTTGAGCCAAAGCCCCACCCAAGACATAGGCCGCAAGAAACAGGGCGATTTGGTCAGGGTGCAAGCCCACCTCGATTCCATAAATAGGCCCAACCATCCGAAACGCCGCCCCCGTGACGCCCGACACAATCACCCCAATCGACCCAAGCGGCGACTTGGCCCAAGCCAACATCGGCCGCAATCGTGGCCTGGTTGGCGCGATGGGTGAGGGGGCCTTGGACACGGTGATTGGGAAAATTGCCGCACAGCATAAAAGCGCCAATAGATTATAAGAGATATAAGACGCTGGGGTCAAAACGGCGATGAAAAGCTGCGCCCCCAAACTGCCGCCAATATCAACAATACGGTAAATCCCCATCGCGCGGGCGCGGTTTTCATTAGTGACGCGCCCCTGAAGCCAAGCCTCGATCACAGTATAGGCCCCCGCCACGCAAAGGCCGATCATGATGCGCATCCCTGCCCAAGCATAGGGGGCTATGATCAACATGTGGGCCAAAATCCCAATGGTGCCTGCGGCGGTAAAGGCGGCAAAGGCGCGCGCATGGCCGACATCACCGATCAAACGCGGAGCCCACCAACAGCCGAGGAAAAAGCCGAAGAAATGCGCCGATCCCAAAAGACCAATTTCACCTTTGCTAAAGCCCAGACTTGCGCCTGAAATAGCATCAAGCGGCGCAAGACCGCCTGCGCCCAGTTGTAAAAATACAACCGATAAGAACAATGAGGCAAAAGATATGATCAGACGCATAGTACCCCGTTTTGGCGTAGTTTGCGCTTTTTAGCCGAAAGGTAAAAGGGGCTTAATTAGCTGTTTTGACCCCGCCCTAAAGTGCGGTGGTGGCCCCTGATTTTTTTAAAATCCACTGTGCTGGCGGTGCAAGGCGGGCGCGCAACCGCTCAAGCTGCCATCTGGGTTCAGGATAGGTATGGGCCAAATGAGGATCTTGGCTTAGGGTGGGGCGAATATGCCAGCGGCTTTCAATCCCCGCAGCCCCACCTATATGCGGTGTCAAAATTATCCCCAAAGGGGCAAGGCGACCTGCTTGCCCTGCGACAAGAGCCCCTTGCTCGGCCGCCAGATGCAGGCGGCGCACGGGCGTCATGGCGGGGATGTCGACCAGATCGGCAAAAATAAGCGCAATGGCCCCGCTGCGCAGCGCCTCTTCCATTGTCCACAGCATATCTTCAGTGCGGCGCGCTTGGGCGAACAGCACACGTCCCGGGTCGGTAAAGCCATGAAGCCCATCTGGAAATAAACGCTCTGCCTGCCAGCCCGCAAAAATCCATAAAACAGGCCCCGTGGTCTGCCCCATCAGCACCGCTGCCAGACTACGGCGCGCGGGCCCGCAAAACTCGTGCACCCGTGCGCGCACCAGCCCCAACTCTTTGGCCAAAGGCTGCAAGGTGGCGCGCGAAAAACGGTGCGGATCATGTGGCATGGGTTGAGTCGACATGTGCTCAACATTATAATGTTTATGTTTTGTTCTCAATACTATTTACACCCGTGCAATCGGCACTTGCCATCAGTAAAAGGCCAGCTAGGTTGTGGGAAAAGCAAGGCAGGACTTATGATGAAAAAAATCCCCTTAGGCGATACTGCTATGATGGTTTCTGAGTATTGTTTGGGAACAATGACTTGGGGTAGTCAAAACCCTGAACGAGAAGCCCATGAACAAATGGATTACGCTCTAGAGCATGGCGTGAATTTTTGGGATACGGTCGAAATGTATCCCACAACCCCAATAAGCAAAGACACGGTCGGCCTGACGGAAAGCATTATCGGAACTTGGTTTGCCAAGCATAAACGTGAAGATGTGATCTTGGCCACAAAAATCACAGGCGAGGGGCAGGCCCTTGTACGCGAAGGTAAGGTGATTGACGCGAAGACCATGCGCCAATCTGTCGATGGCTCGCTTGCGCGTCTTCAAACCGATTATATCGATCTTTACCAGCTGCATTGGCCCAACCGCGGCTCTTATCACTTTCGCAAGATCTGGACCTATGCCCCAAAGATCAACCGCGCAGCCGTTGAAGACAATATGAGCGAGGTTTTAACCACGGCCGCCGCTTTGATCAAAGAGGGTAAGATCCGTGCCATCGGCCTTTCAAATGAAAGCGCTTGGGGGGCGGCAAAATGGCTATCTTTGGCCAAAGAATTGGGCCTGCCACGCATGGCCTCGGTGCAAAATGAATATTCGCTTTTATGTAGGCAGTTTGATAGCGACTGGGCTGAACTTTCTAGCATGGAAAATATGCCACTTTTGGCCTTTTCGCCGCTTGCGTGCGGGCTTTTGACCGGGAAATATGCGAATGGTAGGGCTCCCCAAGGGTCGCGCTTGAGCATAGCGCCCGCTTTGGGTGGGCGCATGACGGCGCAGGTGTTTCAGGTGGTTGACGCCTATTTAGATCTAGCAAAGCAGCATGGATTGGCCCCAAATCAAATGGCTTTGGCCTTTTGTCGCTCGCGGCCATATCCCAATATTCCGATTTTTGGGGCAACGACTATTGCGCAGCTTGCCTCAAACATTGCTGCGGCTGACATCACCATGTCACCCGAGATTTTGGTCCAGATTACCGCACTTTATCGCAGCCTGCCGCCCGCCTATTAATCGAGGGTTTAAAAACCGTGCATATGTTTGGCCCATTGCAGGCCGATCATAGCTCCCTTAAGGCGCGGTAAAAGATAAAGGGACAGCACAATTGCTAAGCTCGAAAGCCCGAGTGCAAAGGGCAGTGGATCGGGGCGGTAGGCAACAAAAATATAAAGCATCAAAGGGGCCAACACATGGCCCACAATCAAAATCGTCAAATAGGCCGGCCCATCATCGGCGCGTTGGTGGTGCAGCTCAAGCCCACAGTTGGGGCATTCATGTGCCACTTTTAAAAAACCACTCATCATAGCGCCCGTGCCACACTGGGGACATTTTCTGCGAAACCCACGTTTGAGGGCCGAGGAAACGGAGCGATCTTCGATCTGACTAAGTGGCATGATCTATCCTTTTGTTCGGAGCTTTCTACTCGAGTTTTATCCATTTGTTGAGCTAAAATCGCACGCGCACACTGCGGCTCGCTGTCACGCCCTTGAGACCTATATCTATTTTTTTCAAAAAAATCATCCTGCAGCGACGGAAAGTATGACCGCGCGCGTTTAACCTTATGAAAGACGGCCAAAGGGGCTTTCTGAGTAGGAGTATAAAATGACCAAAACTTTAATAAACTGTAGCCTTATCGCGCTTGTAGCCGTATGGACCTTGGGTTTCGTCTCTGCCGCACAAGCCGCCCCTATGAAGGGTAATCTGTTTCAAAATTTGATGGCAGAATTTTCCGTTGCTGATGCCGATAGTAATGGCGTTCTAAGTTTGGATGAATTGGCCGAATATAGTAAAAGAAAAAGCGATGCCAAAATTGCTGAGATGGACACGAATACCGACGGTGAAATTGATGCAGCAGAGTTGACCGCTAATATCAAATCCAAAAGCGACGAGATGGCCGCTAAGCGTGCCGCAAAAATGATCGAAAAGCTTGATGCTGACGGAAATGGTACCCTGAGCACGAGTGAGTTTCCCAAAAAATCTATGCCCAATCGTATTTTTAACCATATTGATGCAAACGACGATGGTGCGCTTAGCGCCAATGAAATTGCCACCGCTGCGAATAAAATGTCCATAAAGGTCAAACATGGCGGCGAAGGTAAGGGAGAGGTCAAAAAACATAAGAAGGGCTGGTTCAGTGGTGGAAATTAGCCTATAAATTGACCAAGGTTCCCTTCTGGGGCTTGGCTTTCGTGAGTGATTGGCCTGATGCAAATGCTTTTAGATTCCTCTTGCTATCTAGACGACCAGGCTCTTTTAGCGCAATTTGCCAAAGGAGATCGCGATGCGGCGCGGAATTTGACCTTGCACTTTACCCCACGTTTGATGCGCTATGCAATCAGGATGCTGTCTGACCGCCTCGAGGCGGAAGATGTGGTGCAAGAAACCATGTTGCGGCTTTGGCACCAAGCACCCTTATGGCAAGCGGGTGGTGCTAAAATTCAGACTTGGCTGTATCAGGTGGCGTCACATCTTTGCATTGATCGCTTACGTAAACGAAAAAGAGGTTTCAGCGTAAGTCTTAACGATATAGATGAGCCAGGTGATGAACAGCCAACGGCCGAGGCAGGCTTGATGGAAAAAGACCGTCAAATAGCTCTTTATAAGGCTATAGACCTTTTGCCAGAACGCCAAAGGCAGGCTATTGTTTTGCGCCATATAGAAGATTTGGGAAATGGTGAAATTGCGGTGATTATGGGCATTGGAATCGAAGCGGTTGAAAGTCTTATCGCACGGGCCAAACGCAATTTGGGGACCATTTTAGCCGGGCGTCAAGACGAATTGATGAAAGATGAGGGGCATTAGATGAGAAAAGCCAATCTTGATGATTTTTTCGCACAAGCAAGAAGCCAACCGCCAGAAGTGTCTTTTGACTTACAATCGCGGATTTTAAGTGATGCCTTTTTGATGCAAGATCAATGGGCAAGAAGAGCTGCTCCGATTAACAGTTCTAACCTATGGTTTGACGTGGCGAAGCATTTTTTTGCTGAGCTTGGTGGCGCGATGAGCATTTCCAGCGTTTTGGCCGCGGGCCTTTCAGGCATGTGGATTGGCTTTGCCCCCCCCGCGGCTCTTGCCAATGTTTTTCCCGCTTTTTTGACTACTCAACAAAGCGATATTTTTGACCTTTTACCCAGCGATAATGAATTTCAATGAGGCCTACGATGACCCAGAACCAGCCCCCTTTAAGTGCGCCCGCAAAAGCTCCTTTGTCGCGATCGCTTAAGCTCGTGTTAACTTTTTCACTTGCGCTTAATGTTGCAGTAGTGGGGCTATTCTTTGGTAGCTTCCTCCGCGACGGGCCCCATCGTGCAAGGGTCGCGATGGGTGATGTCAGCTTTGGTGCCTATAACCAAGCCCTTAGCCCCGAAAGTCGCCAAGCCCTGCGCCAAGCTTTTCGTGACAATAAGGCTCCAAAAGAAAATCTGCGTTTTCCTTTTGAAAGTGTAGTTGCCGCATTGCGGGCAGAACCTTTTGATCCTTCTGCTTTTGCGTCCTTACTTGAAGAACAAGCCAAAATCACCGCACGTCGTTATGACATGGGGCAGACGTTGTTTAATGACCATATAAGCGACCTTTCCAAAACGGAAAGACAGGCTTTTGCTAACCGCTTAGAAAGTATGGCTAAGCGTGCTAAAATACGCCGCGATTAATCCGCAGATTTCCTGATTGAAACATGTTTAAAATCCGCCATCTCTTTCCCGTTTGATGCCACTTTAATTAAAATTTTAGGTTCACAGTTAAGATATCCTTTCCAAAGGTAAATAAATCGTTCTAGTTAAGGATGCCTTGCCCTTTTGGCACGGCGGATTGGTGGGAAAATGGCGCAGTCTGTGGATCAAGCACAAATTTTGGGCCTGCAAGCCCTGACCTTTATCGCCAGCGACGAGGCACTTTTGTCCGTTTTCCTAGCTGCAAGTGGCGCATCAGGGGGAGATCTGGCCCAAGGAGCGCGCAGCCCAGTTTTTTTGGCTGCGGTGTTAGATTTTTTACTGCTAGAAGATGCGACGGTCATCGCATTTTGTGACACCCAAAACCTGCCTTATGATGCGCTGATACGCGCAAGGTTGGCTTTGCCGGGCAGCGGCGCAGATGATCATTTTGACTTTTAAGTAAGCAACAGCCAAGGAAACCATATGCGCGCGACTATTCAAGGACTATTGTTCGATAAAGATGGGACACTGTTTGATTTTGCGCAAAGCTGGGGCCAATGTATGGCCAATATTTTAGGTTCTTTGGCCCCAGATGCCGAGCAACAACAGCATTTGGGCCAAGTTGTGGGCTTTGATCTGGGGCAGATGCGATTTGCGCGCGATAGCCTGTTTATCGGGGGTACGGTGGCCGAAACCGCGGCTGTTCTGGCCCAGAATTTACCCAATCACTCACAGGCGACTATAATTGCCCTGATACGCTCTTACACGGTGCAGAGTGAAATGGTGCCTGTGGTTGCACTTGTGCCTTTGATGCAAAAATTTAAAACCAAAGGGCTTAAGCTTGGCATTGCCACCAATGACAACCATGATGCCGCGCGCGCGCATTTGGACGCGCACGGGCTTTTGCGCTATTTCGATTTTATCGCCGGTGCAGATTCGGGTTTTGGTGCCAAACCTGAGGCTGGGATGCTGGATGCCTTTTCTGATCAAATGGGGCTTGCGCCAAAACATGTTGCGATGGTGGGCGACAGTCGCCATGACCTATTGGCTGGGCGCGCAGCAGGAATGGTGACGGTGGGGGTTTTGACTGGCATTGCCACGAAAAATGATTTGGCCGATTTGGCTGATGTTGTCTTAACCAATATTGGAGATTTACCCGATTGGTTGACCCAGAGGGTCTGAATAGATGCAAAATGACAAAACCGACATAAACTTGTCGGAAAAATTTTATCCCTGTGTACTAAAATAATGCATTCTTACGTCAATTCACGGGGGACGTAATGAGCGACGACCAAAACCGCAAACGCCGTTCGGGTGGACGCGCAGGCCATAAAGACCGGGCTGGAACGGCTGCTATTGACCAAATGCCTTGGCGCATCCCCCTAAATCCCGACCGCCCAACCGAGCCCCTAGACGCCGACGGGGTCGCGGCTATTCACAAAGGGGCTATGCGGATTTTATCCGACATCGGTATTGAGTTTTTAAATCCTGAAGCTCTGGCGTTCTTGGCCCAGGCGGGTTGCAAAGTCAGCGACACGAATGTGCGCATGGACGAAGAATTTGTCATGGAAATGCTGGGCCATGCGCCTGAAAGCTTTACCATCACGCCGCGCAACCCAGATCACAAGGTGATAATGGGGGGTAAATATATGACCTTTTCTAGCGTTGCCTCACCACCCAATGTGTGGGATTTGACTCGGGGTAAACGTTCGGGTGATTTTGCCGCTTTTCAGGAATTCGTGAAACTTTCCCAATATTTTAACTGTATTCACTATATGGGCGGTTATCAGGTTGAGCCTGTGGATATTCACGCCTCGATCAGGCATTTGGACTGTTTGCAAGATATGCTCATCAATGGTGATAAGGTGGTGCATGCCTATTCGCTCGGGGCCGAGCGTGTCGAAGATGTCATGGAAATGACCCGCCTTGCTGCAGGTCTAAGTCATGCGGAATTTGACGCCACGCCGCGTATGTACACCAATATCAACTCGGTCTCGCCGCTTAAACATGATTATCCGATGCTGGACGGTGCGATGCGCTTGGCGCGGCGCGGCCAACCTGTGATCGTGACCCCCTTTACGCTGGCAGGTGCAATGGCCCCTGTGACAATGGCGGGTGCCGTCGCGCTGTCGATTGCCGAAGGATTGGCCGCAATCGCGCTTTTGCAATATATGAATCCTGGATGCCCCGTGGCTTTGGGGACCTTTACCTCAAACGTCGATATGAAATCTGGCGCCCCTGCTTTTGGTACGCCTGAATATATGCGTGCCACGCAAATGACAGGGCAGATGGCACGGTTTTATAAACTGCCTTTGCGCTCATCTGGCTCTTGTGCGGCGAATGTGCCTGATGGGCAGGCGATGTGGGAAACCTCAAACGCGCTTTGGGCGGCGGTGCAGTCTGGTACCAATGTAGTCTATCATGCGGCAGGTTGGCTTGAGGGCGGGCTGATCGCCAGCCCCGAGAAATTTGTTATGGACTGCGAGATTTTGCAAATGATCCAGCGTTATTTCGAAACAGCTACCTATGGCACCAGCCCCGACGATATAGCCTTTGACGCTATTGCCGAGGTGGGCGCGGGCGGCCATTTCTTTGGTTGCCAACATACGCAAGACCGCTACGCCACTGCGTTTTATAGCCCGATCGCATCGGATTGGCGCAATTATGAGGCATGGGAAGCCGACGGTGCCATTTCCACCGTCGAGCGTGCGCACCGTATTTATAAAGACATCCTAAACGATTTTGTCCCCCCTAAAATGGACGACAAAGATCGCGGCGCGTTGGAAGAATTCGTCCTTAAACGCAAAGCTGAAGGGGGCGCGCCTACGGATTATTAGGGGGTTACTTCAGCGCCTCTTCAAACTCGCGCCACTCGCCCTTGCTCATCCCAGAGGTTTCTTGCGTGACAACCTCACCCGCAAGTTTGCGTTTAATCACCGCCAGCGCCTTGCCCGATAGGGTCACGCCGCCCATGCGGTAATCTTCAAACGCGGCAAAGGCGTGGGGCACCCAGTCGCGCACGCAAGCGGCTATAGCATCGGCATAAACGCGGATTTCATATTGCGCATGGGCATCGGCACGAAGACGCAAAAAGTGAAACAGATTGTGTAGGTCAATTTTCCAATACCATTGGGTATAGGTATTCATTGGCAGGTTCATACGCGCCAATTCGCGGGCTAGACCCTGCTGCCCTTCTTGGCTTAGCATGGATTCATAATTATCAAAAGCGCGGCCTGCATCAGATTTCAGCATCTCGAGCACACGGGCGGCTTCTGCACCTTGCAGCGCCTCGCCGCGCCCTTGGTTGTTGACCACCGATTGCGCGGCCAGTTGGTCGGGCTCGGGAATATAAAACTCGCGGTCTAAGATCGAATAGCGGGCGGAATATTCATTCACATTGGCGGTGCGGTGGCGGATCCATTGGCGCGCGACAAAGACGGGCAATTTAACATGCAGCTTAACCTCGCACATTTCAAACGGGGTCGAGTGCCAGTGGCGCATTAAATAACGAATAAGACCTTCATCATTTTGTACATGTTTGGTGCCCGCACCGTAGCTTACGCGTGCTGCCTGCACGATCGCATCATCATTGCCCATATAATCAATCACCCGTACAAATCCGTGGTCTAACACTTCGTGGGCGTTATAAAGATGGCTTTCCATCCCTTCTGACACGGCGCGCAGGGTCATTTTTGCGCCTTGGCGGGCCTCCGCAATTTGGGCGCGTTGATCTTGGGTCAGGGGCATGGCTTCAGCCTTTCAAACTTGAGTCGCTGATACTATATATAGTCAGGTGCCGTCGGGTAAACCGCTATAATATGGGGCGGTTATGCAATTGGGGTGAAATGGCGCTTAATCTTGCCCGCTTTTATGCTATAATTCTCCCAAATAGGAGGAAATATGACTATTCGTTATTTACACACAATGGTGCGCGTCTTGAATCTTGAGACGTCGATGGCTTTTTATGCCCTGCTTGGTTTAAAAGTAACCCGCCGCTATGATGATGAAAAAGGCCGCTTTTCTTTGATTTTCATGACGCCCCCTGATCAGCCTGATTGTCATGTCGAGCTGACCTATAATTGGGACGGCGACACGGGCCTGCCGTCAGACGGCCGCCATTTTGGCCATTTGGCCTTTGCTGTGGATAATATCTATGAAACCTGTGCGCATTTGCAAACGCACGGCGTGCTGATCAACCGCCCGCCCCGCGACGGGCGCATGGCCTTTGTGCGCAGCCCTGACAATATTTCAGTTGAGTTGCTGCAAGCCGGCGAAAGCCTAGCCCCCGCCGAGCCTTGGGCCAGCATGGACAACACGGGCCACTGGTAAGTTTTGAACTAAATCCTCGGGCCAAGCAATGGAGCAGTCACAAGGCTGGAGCAGACCAAACACTCATCACATCAGGGCCTAGCACCTCTTGGCGCATCAGCGAAAAGCGCGGGGCTTGGCTCAGCGCTGATAGGCCCAGTGACCCGAATGAGGCTTGGCTGTCCGACCCAAACAAAATTCCTGCGTTAAAACAGATGATTTGATCAACCAATCCCGCCGCCACCAAAGCCGATGCGAGGCGTGGGCCCCCTTCGCATAAGATGCGTGTCAGGCCCAATTGGGCTAGTTTCGCTAATGCCAAGCGCAAATCAATTCGCCCATCGACACTGTTGCATGCCAATAGGCGCACGCCGTCCCGTTCCCAAGCTTTGAGTGCCCCTTCTGGAGCCGAATGGCTGTGCAAAAGCCAAACCGGCGCCAACGGGGAAGCGCTTTGCCCTAATCGGCTGCCCACGGGCAGGCTAAGCATCGGGTCTATGATAAGACGCAAGGGCTGTGTTAGGACGCCCATATCACGCACTTGCAAATCAGGGTTATCGATGCGCGCTGTGCCTGCACCAACCAAAACCGCATCATGCGAAAGACGCAGTCCATGCACATGGCGGCGCGCCTGGAGCCCCGTGATCCAGCGGCTTTCGCCCGAAGCAAGCGCTGCACGCCCGTCAAGGCTTTGTGCCATTTTTAAGGTCACGAACGGCAGCCCTTGGGTCACGCGTTTCAAAAAGCCAGCATGATCTTGGCGCGCTTGATCGGACAGGACATTTTGGTTGACCAAAATACCCGCTTTTTGCAACATCGCATGGCCTTTGCCCGCCACCCGTCGGTCAGGGTCGGTCAGGGCAGTGACCACGCGCGCCACTCCCGCGGATATAAGCGACAAAGCACAGGGCGGGGTTTGTCCTACATGGGCGCATGGCTCAAGCGTTACATAGGCAACGGCCCCACGTGCATTTTCGCCCGCAGCACTTAGAGCCAGGGTCTCGGCATGGGGGCGGCCCGTGCTTTGTGTCATACCGCGCGCGATTATGCGCCCCTCTTTTACCAAGACGCAGCCCACCGCTGGATTGGGCCAGACCCGCCCTAATTGACGCCGCCCCAAGGCCAAGGCATGGCGCATGTGGTCGGCGTCGGTCACTCTTCTGTCAGATGTGAGGGCCGCAACTCCGAAACGAATTTGTCGAAATCATCGGCCGCTTGGAAATTCTTATAGACCGAGGCAAAGCGTACATAGGCGACAGTATCAATACGTGCCAAGGTTTCCATGACAATATCGCCAATCGTGCGCGAGGCAATGTCCGTATCGCCCAAAGATTCAAGTCGGCGTACGATACCGGAGATCATTTGATCAATCCGCTCTGGCTCGATCGGGCGTTTTTGCATGGAAATACGAATGGCTCGCTCCAATTTGCTTCGATCGAAATCTTCGCGCTTTCCGGATGATTTTATCACAACCAAATCGCGTAGCTGTACGCGCTCATAGGTGGTGAATCGCCCACCACAGGCTGAACAAAACCTCCGCCTACGGATAGAGACGTGATCTTCTGCTGGGCGACTGTCTTTTACTTGAGTATCAATATTACCGCAAAATGGGCAGCGCATTGCAGTTCCCCCTATCGTTTCAAGATATAGGGGTAGCCCCCCGATTAAGAGGAACTATAGGGGTAACGTACAGACGTTGGGTAGTATTTTTTGCGCCCCGCTAGATTTAGGGGCGCAACTGTTGCATTGACGACTCAGTTTTGCCCCAAAATGGGAGGGCAGAAGCCTTATTGATCCAGAAAACTGCGCAATTTGCGGCTACGGCTTGGGTGCTTAAGCTTACGCAGAGCCTTGGCCTCAATTTGGCGAATACGTTCACGCGTCACCGAAAACTGTTGACCCACCTCTTCTAACGTATGGTCGGTGTTCATCCCGATACCAAAACGCATCCGCAAAACCCGTTCTTCGCGCGGAGTCAGACTGGCCAAAACGCGTGTTGTGGTTTCTTTTAGATTTTCTTGGATAGCGCTATCCAGCGGAAGAATCGCGTTTTTATCTTCGATAAAGTCGCCAAGTTGGCTGTCTTCCTCATCGCCAATAGGCGTTTCAAGCGAGATCGGCTCCTTAGCGATTTTCATAACCTTGCGCACTTTTTCAAGTGGCATTTGTAGTTTTTCAGCTAATTCTTCGGGCGTGGGTTCTCGGCCTATTTCATGCAGCATTTGCCGCCCTGTACGGACCAGTTTATTGATTGTTTCAATCATATGCACAGGAATACGAATGGTGCGAGCTTGGTCCGCGATGGAGCGGGTGATAGCTTGGCGAATCCACCAGGTCGCATAGGTCGAAAACTTATAGCCACGGCGATATTCAAACTTATCAACCGCCTTCATCAAGCCTATATTACCCTCTTGAATAAGATCAAGAAATTGCAAGCCACGGTTTGTGTATTTTTTTGCTATCGAAATCACCAAACGCAAATTAGCTTCCACCATTTCTTTTTTTGCTTGACGGGCTTCTTTTTCACCCTTTTGCACTTGATTTACGATGCGGCGGAATTCTGAGATATCAACTCCAACATATTGCCCAACCGACGACATTTCTGTACGAAGCTCGTCGACTTTGTCGCGAGATTTCTCCATAAGCGCTTGCCAACCGCGCCCAGGTTTTGTCGCCATTCGATCAGCCCACAGGGGGTCAAGCTCATAGCCTTGGTATTCGTCAATGAATTCACGCCGATTGATACGAGCGGCATCGGCTAATTTAACCATGGCTGAATTGATCGACATTATTTTGCGGTTTATGCCATAAAGCTGATCGATAAGCGCTTCAATGCGGTTGTTGTGTAGGTGCAAGCCATTGACTAGCAAAACAATTTCAGAACGCAATGTCTGATACTCCGTTTCATCATTAGTCGAAAACTGCGCCGTGTCATTCATTGTGGCTTCCATGCGCAAATCTTGCATGTCGGCCAAATTTGCATAATTGCGCGCAATCACTTCTAACGTTTCAAGCACGCGGGGCTTTAGGGCGGCTTCCATCGCGGCCAAGGACATAGCGTTGTCTTCATCGTCATCTTCATCGTCATCATTGTTGGAAATCGGATTGCCGTCAGCGTCTAGGTCTTGTGTGGATTCTGCCGAACGCTGCGCGGAGGCAGATTTTTCCACTCCCAAGCCCGTTAAGCCGGCCTCTTCCAGGTCATCGTCCCCTTCACCTGAACGGCCAAAGGTGGCCTCAAGGTCAATCACGTCGCGCAGCAAAATATCTTCATTCAAAAGCTCTTCACGCCAAATGGTGATCGCTTGAAAAGTCAGAGGGCTTTCACACAGCCCCAAAATCATCGTATTTCGACCCGCTTCGATGCGTTTTGCAATCGCAATCTCACCTTCGCGCGATAAAAGCTCGACCGAGCCCATTTCGCGCAAATACATGCGCACAGGGTCATCTGTGCGGTCGAGCACTTCGCTTGACCCTGAAGATACGGCCACTTCACGCGACGAGGAAAGTTCGACCAATTCGCCGACGCTCTCGCCGTCTTCTCCATCTTCGTTTTCAATCACATTGATGCCCATTTCGGACAGCATCGACATGACGTCTTCGATTTGTTCGGACGTGACTTGCTCGGGTGGCAACACGGCATTGAGCTGATCATAGGTAATATAGCCACGTTCGCGTGCGTCGGCTATCATCCTTTTGACGGCCGCTTGCGACATATCTATCGATGTTTCGGAATCATTATCTTCGGGCTTCGTTTCGTCGTTATCTTTGACTGACATTTGTGCTCCTAAGCGCTTTCGAGGCCGAATCAGTTGGGCTGAAACGAATCAATAATTCTTGAGATGATTCAATAGCGCGAATCACGTCGAGGGGAAGGGGTCAGCGGCCGTTCTTTTTCCAAATTTGGCCATCAATCATGTTTTGTAGCTGTTTTGAGAGCTCTGCGCGGTCTTCTCCTAGGTCTTGCACCTCATCCATGGGCGCTCGGTCGGCGTTTTGGCGTGCGGCATTGGCCTGGATGATTCGCCATGTAAGCCCCTCATCCGCGAGTCCAAGCAGGTCCTCTGTTGCGTCGGCAATTTCGCGGTGGGCGCGGCGGCGTGCTTCATGTTTTGCTAATTCTTCAGCCAAGGAAAGGCGCGCCATCTCTAATGGCGCATGCGACCGCATCGAGGGTGCAATTTTGATATGGGTAAGGTTAAGTAATGCGTCAAGATCGGCACCGGCATCCGTGCGAATATTTGTTAGGGCTTGGTCAGTGTCAGGAGTGTGAGCTTGGGCCAAAAGTGCGCGCAACAGCCGATCATGCGAGGGATCAGTTAAAGAAAGATTTTCCAAAGCGGTCTCAAATGCGGCAATCAGCTGTGGATAGGTGGCGGCAATTGCCAATATCACGCTGACGCGCATAAATTCTTCGGCCCGCGCATCGGTAGCATTTGCCAAAATAGAGGAGCGAGTAGCCGACACAGGGGGGGCGACAAAAGAGACTTTTTGGCCCTTACGAAATAAAGATTTTTGGGTGGTTTGGCCAAAAAGCCTGTAGCGCAATTCCTTGATCTCTGCGCCGTAATGTTCGCGGATTGAGGGGTCTTTGATAGTTTTTAAGGCCGCGCGCAAACTTTTATCAAGGGTGGCTTTGCGTTCGGGACTGTCAAAGACCCGCCCTTCGGTTTCTCGTTGCCACAAAAGCTTAATCATCGGTTGGGCACTGTCTAAAACCTGCTGCATCGCCGTAGGGCCCTGTTGTTTAATTAGGTCATCAGGATCAAGCCCTTGGGGCATGATCGCAAAGCGGAGGCCTTGGCCTGCCTCGATCAAGGGCAAGGCCAAATCCATTACCCGCAAAGCCGCGCGCACCCCCGCCTTATCGCCATCAAGTGCTATGACTGGTTCAGGATGGATACGCCACATAAGCTGCAATTGCTCGGCCGTGACGGCGGTGCCCAAAGGAGCCACGGCGGATTTAAAGCCCGCTTCACTAAGTGCGATCACATCCATGTAACCTTCGACTACCACCAAAGGCGCGCCTTTGCCTGCTGCTTCGCGGGCGGAGGCGGTATTATAAAGGCTGCGCCCCTTATCAAACAAAGGTGTTTCAGGGGAGTTGAGGTATTTCGCCCGCGCCTCTGGGTCAAGAGAGCGCCCGCCAAGCCCAACGCAGCGCCCTCGCGCGTCGCGGATTGGGAAAATAATGCGCCCGCGAAACCGATCATAGGGCGCGCCGCCGCCGTCGGGGTGGGCGCAAAGCCCTGCCTCAACTATCAGATCAGCGCTGATGCCTTTGGCGGTCAGGGAGCTAAAAAGCCCTTGGCGTTGATCGGGGGCCCAGCCCATGTCCCAGCGCGCTTGTGCCTCGGGGCCCAAAGCGCGCCCAGACAGGTAAGAGCGCGCGGTCTGGCCGCCCGCCGTGGCCAGTTGTAAACGGTAGAATTTGACCGCCTCTTCCATCACATCGGCCAAAGATTTGCGCGCTTGGTCTTTTTGTGCGGCCATTGGGTCGCGGGCGGGCATGGTCAGACCTGCTTCGCGAGCCAAAACTTCTACCGCTTCCATGAACCCTAGATTTTCGGTTTCGCGAATAAAGCTAAGTGCATCGCCTTTGGCATGACAGCCGAAGCAGTAATAAAAGCCCTTACGGTCATCAACATGGAAGGATGCGGATTTTTCTTGGTGAAAGGGGCAAGGGGCCCACATGTCGCCCTTGCCCTGATTGGATTTTCGCGCGTCCCATATGACTTTGCGCGCCACAACGCCAGACAGCGAGACGCGGTTGCGCAGGTCATCAAGGAATCCAGCGGGCAAGCTCATAGAGCATATATCGGCCTTTGTCGCGCGGGGCGCAAGCGTTCATGGTGCAAAAACAGGCGTGAGAGGGCTAGGCTTAACTACCCGCCTAGACACCGTCGCGGCCGCGGGCGGCCACATGGATCATCGCAGTTTTCACCTCATGCCAAGCTGTTTGCGCCATCGAGCGAAATACATAAAGCGTGAACTCACGCGGCTTTGTACGGTGCAACAGGGACGCCATATGCATCAAAGGCGCACGCGCCAATTGTCCCACGCCAAAAACCTTTTCGCGCAGATCAAGCGGATAAAGGCGCGCCAAAACATTAGGGGCCGTGGCCCCAGACAAGCTTAGCGTGGCCCAGCCATCACTTTGATCGGAGACATAGGCAAATTGCATCAACTTTTCTGGCAAGGGACCTTGGAAAAACCACTGCGCCGCGCCCGCCCAAAGCACGCTTTGCGTGCTATTGGACTGGGCATGATTGGGTGGTGGGCAGGCCAGGTCCAATGTGGCCAAATAGGCCTGCAAAGCGCTTTCTTGCCCCTTTTTTGGCGTGAATGAGGCCAAAGGCCCCAAATCAACCGTCGCCAATTGGCAAGCACCCAAAAAGATCGGCGGAACCGGCAGTGGGGGGGTGGGGATAAGACTAACCACGCAGGCGCTCTCCTGTGTTGTCGTAAAATACCGGATTTTCCACCTGACAAAGCACATCAAGATCGCGTAAATGATCGACCAGTCGGATCTCTTGCCCTTGTTTTTCGCGCCCGTCTCTCAAAAAAGCCAAGGCCAGATAGCGCCCAAGCGTGGGCGAATAGCACGCCGAGGTGACATAGCCTTGGTCATTCTCGCGGACGGGGGCTTTGTCTGTCGGATAAAGATGCGCGCCTGCGCTGATCGTGTGACCAACAGGGGCGATCAGGCCCACCAACTCTTCGCGCCCTGGGCCCAAAAGCCCCGCACGGCCTGCGGCGGCACGGCCTATAAAGTCTTTTTTGCTGGACATCTTGCTGCTCAGACCCAGATCAAAGGCCGTGACGCGCCCGTGCATTTCGGCATGGGTCAAAAGCCCCTTTTCGATGCGCAACACATTCAAAGCTTCCATCCCGTAGGGCCCGCCCTCATAGGTTTTGGCCAAGACGATCAGCTTATGCCACAAACTCGCCCCATAGCGGGCGGGCACCGCGAGCTCATAACTTTCTTCCCCCGAGAATGAGATGCGAAAAACCCGAGCAACAATCTTCGAAAGTTGCAGATTTACAAACCCCATAAAGGACAAATTAAGGGGCTGACCGCTTAGGCTTTCGATCAATGCGCGGGCTTTGGGTCCGGCTATGGCAAATTGCGCCCAGTTTTCTGTCACCGAAATCGTCGACAGATCCCAGTCAGCGCAGTAGGCCTGATGGACAAAGTCAAGATGGCGCATCACTTGGCTTGCCGCTGAAGTGGTTGTGGTCATCAGATAGTGGTTAGGCCCCAAATGCGCGGTGGTGCCATCATCAAGTACATGACCATCTTCGCGCAGCATTATACCGTAACGTACCCGCCCTTCTGGCAGGGTAGACATGGTATTGGTGTAGATGAAATCTAAAAAACGCGCCGCATCTTGGCCTTGGATGTCAATTTTCCCCAAGGTCGACACATCGCACACCCCCACAGCGCTGCGCACCAAGCCTACTTCGCGGTCGCAGGTCTCGCGCCAGGTGGTTTCACCTTTTTGCGGGAAATAGCTTGGCCGATACCAAAGCCCCGCTTCTATCATAGGTGCGCCTAGCGAGACCGAGGCCGCGTGCGAGGTCAAGAATCGCTCGGGGGCAAAGCCTTTTTTCTGGCCCCCCGCGCCCATCGCGCCAATGGATTGCGGCGCGAAGGGTGGACGAAAGGTGGTGGTGCCTGTTTGCGCAATTTCACGCCCCGAGGTATCGGCCAAATAAGCCAACGCAAGCACATTAGCGCTTTTTCCCTGATCGGGGGCCATACCTTGGGTGGTGTAGCGCTTCATATGCTCAACGCTTATAAAACCTTCTTGTACGGCAAGGTCTATGTCTTTGGTGGTGACGTCATTTGCCAAATCAACCCAAGCCCGCGTATCAGATTTTTGGGCCCAAAGGGGTGTGATACGGTAGGGTGCATCGTCCGCATCTGGCAGGCGAAGTTTGGATTTGGCAGGCGCTTTGACCTTTAGGGAGATAAGGGCTGCCAGCGCCGCGTCTTGCCCCGAGCGCATCGCCCCAAGCGTTGAAAAGACTCCAGCAGCGGCCCCCGCAGTAGTCAGGCCTGCGACCATGTCAACGCTTGGCACGAAGGCAGCAATCGCGTCGTTCCACGCGGGGCGGCCATTCATATGGCATGCTAAATGTAAGCTGGGGTTCCAGCCACCCGACAGGCCTAGACAATCGGTGGCCAGATATGCTTCTCCTGCCGCGTGGCGAAAGCGTAAATGCGTCAGGCCGTGACGCCCCTCGGTGTTTAGAATTTCCACCTTAAGGTAAACGGGACAATTCTCTGCGCTCGGCGCATCGGCGCGACTGTCTAATATAGCCACTACATTAACCCCTGCGGCCATCAGATCGCGGGCAGTGCGGCGCGCATCATCGTTATTGGCAAAAATACTGACCTTGAGCCCAGGCACGACCCCAAAGCGGTTCACATAGCCGCGTACAGCGTTAGCCAGCATAATGCCGGGGCGATCATTGTTGGCGAAAGCAATGGGGCGTTCCAAGGCGCCTGCAGCCAAAATGGCGTGTTTAGCCACGACGCGCCAGAAACATTCGCGTGGTAGATCTCCCGCAGGCTGCATATGCAAACTCACCCGTTCCAGTGCGCTAAATGTGCCGCCATCATATAAACCCGTGACGGTAGTGCGTGTCATAAGCCGCACATTGGGCAGGGCGCGCAATTCAATCAAAAGCTTTTGAAGCCAAAGGCTGGCGGGCGCATCATCAATCTCTTCTTGTTCATAAAGCAAACGACCGCCAAGAGTGGTATCTTCATCTGCCAAAATCACATCAAGCCCTGCACGCGCCGCCGTTCGTGCCGCCAACAAGCCCGCAGGCCCCCCACCAATCACCAAAAGATCGCAATGCGCAAAAGCTTTTTCACTGACGCTTTGGTCTGGTTCTGTCGCCAAAGACCCAAGACCTGCAGCCCGCCGGATGACAGGTTCATAAATCTTTTCCCAAAACTTGCGCGGCCACATAAAGGTTTTATAATAAAAACCCGCACCTAAAAAAGGCGAAAATACGTCATTAATGGCCATCACATCATGACGCAAACTGGGCCAGTTGTTTTGGCTAAATGCTCTTATGCCTTCGTAAATTTCAATCATACTTGCGCGCAAATTCGGTGTCCGCTGGGCGCCTTCGATCAGGGTAATTATCGCATTGGGTTCGGCAGAGCCGATGGTAAAAATCCCGCGTGGGCGGTGGTATTTAAAGCTGCGTCCTGTCAGCTTAACCCCATTTGCCAGCAGTGCAGAGGCCAAAGTATCACCCGCAAAGCCGCTATAGGCCACGCCATCAAATTCAAAGTTGACGGGCATAGAACGATCAATTGCGCCTAAATGATCTAGCCTCATTTCGTACCTTTTTGTGATGTTGTTAAGTGGAGCTGTGCGATTAAGCTGGTGTGGTTAATCTCGTGGGTCACCGTGTTACGGGTGACCAAGATCCAAGCGGCGCAGCCCAGCTCATGATACCAAAGATCTTGCACCTCACCCGCGATATTGTCACGTAAATGCAAGAAACCATCCCATCCTCGAGCATCTTCAAGAGCAGGGCGGGTTAAATAGGCCTTGTCGCCGTAATAAGTGAATTCACGCCGATCACGGGGGCCACAATGGGGACAGGTTATGCGCATGATATGCCTTAATGCAAGTTATGTTGGCTGCCTGTGCCTTCTTCGTCCAGAAGATGGCCTGTGGCAAAACGGTCAAGACGGAATTTGGCCGCTACCGGATGGGGCTGATCTGTGGCCATCAAATGGGCCATGCACCAGCCCGAGGCGGGTACGGCCTTAAAGCCGCCATAGTTCCAACCACAATCAATATAAAGTCCCCCGATGGGGGTCTTATCAATGATGGGCGATCCGTCGGGAGTCATATCCATGATGCCCCCCCAAGAGCGCAAAACCTTTGCGCGCCCAATCATCGGCATCAAAGCCATGCCCGCTTCCATTACGTGTTCCGCCATCGGTAAATTGCCTCGCGCTGCGTAAGAGGCGTAAAAATCTAAGTCGCCGCCAAAGACCAAACCACCCTTGTCTGATTGGCTGATATAAAAATGCCCCATGCCAAAGCTAATCACATGGTTGATCACGGGTTTTAGCCCCTCGGTGACAAACGCTTGCAAAACATGACTTTCAATGGGCAGACGCAAACCCGCCATTTGCGCTACTTGGCCCGAGCGGCCCGCTGCCAAAAGGCCGACTTTTTTCGCCCGAATGGTGCCGCGCTTTGTCTCGACCCCTTGGACTGTGCCATTTTCAATTTTGATGCCCGTGACTTCGCAGTTTTCAATCAAGTCGACGCCCAGTCGATCGGCTCCCCGTGCATAACCCCAAGCCACCGCATCGTGCCGGGCAGTGCCACCACGGCCATGAAGCAAGCCGCCATAGATCGGAAAGCGGGCTTGATCGTAATTGAGATAGGGTAAAAGCTGGCGCAGCTCGTCACGGCTTAAAAGCTGGGCATCATCACCTTGGGCGCGCATCATATTGCCGCGCCGAGCGAAGGCATCGCGCTGACCGTCCGAGTGGAACAAATTGATGAGGCCACGCTGCGAATGCATGACGTTATAGTTAAGCTCTGCCTCCAACCCTTCCCAAAGTTTGAGAGAGTGGCTGTAAAATTCGCTATTGCCTTGCAAAAAATAATTGGCCCGCACGATAGTAGTGTTGCGGCCAATATTACCTGAGCCCAAATAGCCCTTTTCCAACACGGCAATATTTCTGTACCCATGGTTTTTGGCCAAATAATAGGCCGTGGCCAGCCCGTGACCGCCGCCGCCGATTAAGACCATATCATATTCAGCCTTAGGCTCGGGCTTGCGCCACGCTTTTTTCCAGCCTTTATTGCCCTTAAGGCCTTGGATTAGAATTTGAAGTGCAGAATATCGCATGAAGTCCCCAACCTCCAAATTTTCCCCAAGCGTGCTTCTGGATAAGTTACCAAGGGTCGCTCCAGAAATCTATGTCTTTTGGCGACATTTTTTTTTGCCACCAAAAACCTAAAGACCTTTGGATTGATAGGCAGCCGCCACCCGTGAGATTGACACAAGATATGCCGCCACGCGTAGGTCATGCACATCGGGGTTATTGTGCCACACGTCGCGCATAGCTTGGTAAGCCGTGCGCATCGTGTCATCAAGTCCCGAGCGCACAAGTTCAAGCTCACCCGCACCGCGCAGATATTTGGCTTTGAAATCTGGAGACAATGTCCAACCTAAATCTTTGTCGGAGGATAGTGTTTCAAGCTCTTGCACCAGCAACGCATGGCGGGCTTCTTCTGCGCGTCGTTCCATGCGTCCAAAGCGAATGTGTGACAGGTTTTTGACCCATTCAAAATAAGACACCGTCACGCCGCCCGCATTTGCATAAAGGTCTGGCATGATCACCACCCCTCTTTTGCGCAAAATCTCATCCGCGCCATAAGTCACGGGACCGTTCGCAGCCTCTACAATCAAAGGGGCTTGAATGCGCGCGGCATTGGTAAGGTTGATCGTGCCTTCCATCGCAGCTGGGATCAAAATATCGCAAGGCGCTTCCAAAAGGCTCGGGCCATCGGCGACCAACGGCGCTTTGGGATAGCCGCTTACAGTGCCATTTTGTTTGATCCATTGATGCACATCTTCGACATCAAGCCCGCTGTCCAGCACTAAGGCTCCGTCACGCTCAATAATAGTGGTGATCAGTGCGCCATCCTCTTCAGACAAGAATTTTGCAGCATGATACCCCACATTCCCTAAACCCTGAACTATGATGCGCTTTCCTGAAAGCCCCCCCGAAAGACCCGCTTTCGCGATATCTTCGGGGTAGCGAAACATTTCGCGTAAGGCGTATTGTACGCCGCGGCCTGTCGCCTCCACACGGCCGTGAATGCCGCCGGATGTGATGGGCTTGCCCGTTACACAGGCTTTGGCATTTATGTCCGAAGTGTTCATGCGTGCATATTGATCTGCAATCCAAGCCATTTCGCGCTCACCCGTGCCCATATCAGGTGCTGGTACGTTTTGGGCGGGATGAATCAGCCCACGCTTGATAAGCTCATAAGCGAAACGGCGTGTGATTAGTTCAAGCTCATGTGCGTCCCAATCTGACGGGTTAATGCAAAGTCCACCCTTTGATCCTCCGAAAGGAGTTTCCACTAGTGCGCATTTATAGGTCATAAGGGCGGCCAAAGCCTCAACCTCATTTTGGTCAACTGTCGTGGCAAAACGGATGCCGCCTTTCACGGGCTCAAGATGTTCGGAATGGACCGATCTATATCCTGTAAAAGTTTCTATTTTGCCACGCAAACGCACACCAAATCTTACGGTATAGGTTGAATTGCATACCCGGATTTTTTGCGCAAGGCCCGGGCTTAGCTCCATCAGGGCAATAGCATTATCAAACATTAGATCCACAGATTCACGAAAGCTAGGCTCAACAGATTTTTCCACGATTTAATCCTCATCTCTAATTATTATTAATTTATTTAGTTCGAACTAATATAAACCATCACCCATTTAGGATGCATTTTTTGCTGTTTATCGAGCAACTTTTATTTGATTAATAATCTAAAGTTTTAACTGATGTGTCTATAGTCAGCTAACTAGCCACTGACCCCTTTTGGTTCAGTTACCAATGTTGATTATCGGTGAGTTAAATATATTAGTGTATATATAGTCAATAAAGCGGGAAATATTCCTTAGTTTGCTACCAATGCAGGCTCTTTGACTGAAATATTATGAATGTGCATTCATTTATCAAGGAGTTCTTGTTGCTGTTAAAAGTTAAAGTATTTTTATAAAATATTTCACTAATATGAGACCTCAGCATAACTCCGTTTTGATAGATTTATCTAAATTTTATCGAACAAAACCAATGGCATATTTTCGAGCGTTTTACTAAAGTAGGGGTTATGCTGAGGTCTCAATATAATAAAAATAGTCAAATGTGGATTGTATGGGCTAGAAGAAATTTAATGATTTTAAGAGACCTCAGCATAACTCCGTTTTGGTGGGTTTAACTAGATTTTATCGAACAAAAACAATGGTATAATTTTGAGCTTTTTACTAAAGTAGGGGTTATGCTGAGGTCTCTTAAAATAATTAAAATATCGGTTTAATTGATATTTTTTCATGTCGTCCTCAGAATTTTCAGGTTCGTTTGTTTTTGCATCGGCTCTCTCTAACGCATGTTCTTGTCCTTTTCGTGAGGCTGCCCTAGATATGAATAAATCAATAAAGGAGCAGCCCATGTCCATTCGCCCTGTCACCTATGAGGCCAGCGCCCAACCCACTATGGAGGGGGCAGGCGTGCATTTGCACCGCGCCTTTGGCTTTACTAATCCCGAACAGCTGGACCCTTTCTTGATGTTTGATGATTTTCGCAATGAAAACCCACAGGATTACCTGCGCGGTTTTCCCTGGCATCCTCACCGTGGCATAGAGACGATCACCTATGTCTTGGCAGGCGCTGTCGAACATGGCGACAGTTTGGGCAATAGGGGTACGTTGCGCGGCGGTGATGTCCAGTGGATGACTGCGGGATCTGGTATTTTGCACCAAGAAATGCCCAAAGGAAACGCCAAGGGTCAGATGCACGGCTTTCAGCTTTGGGCCAATTTGCCAAGCGACCTGAAAATGACTGCCCCCAGATATCAAGATGTAAAGGGCAATGACATCCCCGAAATTATGGATGATGATGGCACTATTGTTAAAGTCATCGTTGGCTCTTTTTGGGGCAAGACGGGCCCTGTTGACGGTATAGCCGCTGATCCACAATATTTGGATATCTATGTGCCGCCCAACAAACGCAAGAGCTTTAAGGTTGACACCTATAGGCGCGCCTTTGCCTATGTATTTGAAGGCGCAGGAAACTTCCGTGATGCTAGCGGCCCTAGGGGCGTTTTGCTGGAAAAAGAAGTCATGGGCCAAGAGCTGAACATCCGTGACCTTTCCGGCGACCGAACCCTTGTGCAATTTGGTGCCGGCGATGAGGTCACGCTGCAATCGGGTCCCAACGGCATTCGCTTTTTGCTCATTTCAGGCGCCCCAATTCAAGAGCCAGTCGCATGGCACGGCCCCATTGTCATGAATACCCAAGCAGAATTGCGCCAGGCGATGGCAGAATTGCGCAACGGTACCTTTATTAGGCCTGCACATTGATCGGGTATTTTAGGGTAGCAGTTTTGGCGACTGGCCTTTTTTCTTTCGTGCTTGTGATGGCAGGCTGCGCGCGTTTTCCAGTCCTTGACGCCGCGCGCGCCCTAAACCCGGCCAGCGGTAAAGCACCGTCTTTTGCTACCTTGGATACGCTTTCCAAAGAGATAGATCAGCCACGCGAAGCCAACACCTCGGCCGAGCTTGACGAACAAGGCCGTGCCATTAGTGGCTAATAGCGCGTGCAATCTGTCCGACCCTTTGATTGCTGCGTTGCAAGATCACTCACAAAGCGCTAACAGAACCTAGCTTTATGTGAAGGAGAAAGACATGGGTGCGCCGCTTCGTTTGGGTTTGGCCGGTTTGGGCACCGTTGGTGTTGGCATCGTAAAAATCGTGCAAAATCATACCGATCTGCTGGCGACACGTGCGGGACGCCCTGTGGTCATTACCGCCGTTAGCGCACGCACGCAGGGCCAAGATCGCGGCGTTGACCTTTCGCCTTATGCTTGGGAAACTGATCCGGTCGCTCTGGCCGCGCGCGACGATATTGATGTTTTTATCGAGGTGATGGGCGGCTCTGGCGGGCCCGCTTTGGCCGCAAGCCGTATGGCACTATCAAAAGGCAAAGATATAGTCACCGCCAACAAGGCCATGTTGGCGCTGCACGGGCATGAGCTGGCGCTTGTGGCAGAAAAAGTGGGTCGCACCATTCGGTTTGAAGCCGCTGTCGCAGGCGGTATTCCTGTTATCAAAACTCTGAGTGAAGGGCTCGCGGCCAATAAAATAGGCCGGGTCATGGGAGTGATGAATGGGACCTGCAACTATATTTTGACCCGCATGCACTCGGCGCAATTGCCCTATGAAACAGTCTTCGAAGAGGCCCGCGCCTTGGGCTATCTTGAGGCCGACCCCCAGCTTGACGTGGGTGGTATTGATGCGGGGCATAAGCTTTCGCTGTTGGCCGCGATTGCTTTTGGCACCCAAGTGCAATTTGACGCCGTCACCCTTGAGGGGATCGGTGCTATCTCGATTGATGATATTACTCTGGCCGCTGACATGGGCTACCGCATCAAACTTTTGGGTGTAGCGCAAATGACTGAATTTGGCTTAGAGCAACGCATGACACCTTGTCTTGTGCCCGCTGAAAGCCCGCTGGGTCAGTTGGAGGGCGGCACCAATATGGTTGTGCTTGAAGGGGATGCGGTGGGACAGATTGTATTGCGCGGTGCTGGGGCAGGCGCTGGCCCTACCGCAAGTGCGGCGATGGCAGATGTGCTTGATATTGCGCGCGGCCTAAAAACCCCAACTTTTGGGCAGCCCGCACAGAGTTTGAAAAAAGCCAAACCCGCGCAAATACATTCGCCAACCCCCTGGTATATACGCACAATATTGCGCGACGAGCCGGGCGCTTTGGCCAAAATTGCCACAGCCTTGGGGGCTGCAGGCGTCTCAATTGATCGGATGCGCCAATATGGCCACAAAGGCACACAAGCGCCTGTCTTGATAGTCACCCATACGGCTGCCCCCGCGATGATTGCCCAAGCCCTTAGCCTTTTTGCGCAAACGGGCGTCTTGATTGGTGACCCGGTCGCCCTTAGAATTGAAGAAATTTGAAAATAATTTGACCTGTTAGCGCCATCAAACTTGCTGTGCAAAAATCCACCCTTTAAGGGTATGTCGTAGGCATAGGAGGCCCCAATTATGGCGCTATCACAAGATTTTCAAGATCGACTATTATCATTGGGCTTGGCCCGCGTGTCGGAAGCTGCGGCCTTGGCCTCGGCTAAGTTGATCGGGCGGGGCGATGAAAAAGCCGCGGACCAAGCGGCGGTCAATGCGATGCGCGATCAGTTGAACTTGCTTGATATCGCAGGCGTCGTCGTGATCGGCGAGGGTGAGCGCGACGAAGCCCCCATGCTGTACATCGGTGAAAAGGTTGGCACGGGGCTAGGCCCTGAGGTGGATATAGCACTTGATCCGCTGGAAGGCACGACGCTGACAGCCAAAGATATGCCCAACGCTCTGACGGTCATCGCCATGGCACCGCGTGGCACGATGCTGCACGCGCCAGATGTCTACATGGAAAAACTGGCCATTGGGCCTGGCTATCCTGTCGATACTGTCACCCTAGATATGGAGCCGGCCGAGCGCGTGCGCGCTCTGGCCCGCGCCAAAGGCGTTGACGCAAGCGACATCACAGTTTGCATTCTGGAGCGCCCTCGCCACGAAGATCTGATCGCACAAGTGCGCGCCACAGGGGCCGCGATCAGATTGATCACCGATGGTGATGTGGCAGGGGTGATCCATTGCGCCGAACCCGAACTCACGGGCATTGATATCTATATGGGCTCGGGTGGTGCACCCGAAGGGGTACTTGCGGCTGCAGCCCTTAAATGTATGGGTGGGCAAATCTATGCCAAACTCCTTTTCCGCAATGATGATGAGCGTGAGCGCGCGGGCCGTGCTGGCATCAAAGATTTCGACCGTATTTATCTGCGCGATGAATTAGTCACCGCTGACGTGATTTTTGCAGCCACGGGCGTCACGCAAGGGTCAATCCTTGATGGAATCAAATCGGACGGGCTTTATCTGACATCCGAGACGCTGCTAATGCGTTCAAAAACAGGGTCTATGCGCCGAATGAGCTACCGCGTGCCCATTAATCATAAGCTAAAATAGCGCTTGGGTGCAGTTTTAACTTGAAGCCAAGACAGTGGTGGTTCAATCAGAACAGATGACAACAGCTGCCTTTTTGAATGTGGAACACTCGCTTTTGGGGCGCCGTTGGGTTGGCCCGAGCGATGCCGAACATCGCGCCGCCGAGGCTTTGGCCCAACAAAGCCACTTGCCCTTGACGCTCTGCATGCTTTTGGCAAAACGCGGGGTTGAGGCTAACGCGATTGATGGGTTCTTAGCCCCCAGCCTGCGCGATCTGCTGCCCGATCCGCTTATGTTGCGCGATATGAAAAAGGCCGCAGAGCGGCTGATTTCAGCCCTAACTGTCCACCAAAAAATAGCTATTTTTGCGGATTATGACGTTGATGGCGGTGCATCGGCGGCGCTTTTGTTGATTTGGTTGCGTGAAATGGGCCATCAGGCCACACTTTATATTCCCGACCGTATTGACGAAGGCTATGGGCCCAACGTGGAGGCAATGCAGGCCCTGGCCGCGGCGCATGATCTGATCATTTGCGTGGATTGTGGCACCCTATCGCATGAACCGATCGCGGCCGCCCGCGCCGCAGATGTTGTGGTGCTTGACCACCATCTAGGGGCTGAAACCTTGCCGTCTGCTTTGGCAGTGGTTAATCCCAACCGCCAAGATGAAGATGGGGCCTTGTCTCATCTATGTGCGGCGGGGGTGGTGTTTTTGCTGTTGGTGGAAACCAACCGCCAATTGCGCGCCTTGGGTCAAACGGGACCAGATTTGATGGGGTTTTTGGATCTGGTCGCTTTGGCGACGGTGGCGGATGTGGCGCCGCTGATCGGTGTGAACCGCGCCTTTGTACGCCAAGGGCTTAAGGTGATGGCGCGGCGCGAACGGCTAGGTTTGCGGGTCTTGGCCGATTGTGCGCGCCTTGATACGGCCCCAAGCGCCTATTCTTTGGGCTTTGTCTTGGGCCCACGCATCAATGCTGGCGGGCGGATTGGACAGGCCGATCTTGGCGCAAGACTGTTGGCCACAACCGATCCCCACGAGGCGCAAGCGCTGGCCCAGCGGCTTGAAGTCCTAAACAACGAACGCCGCGAGATTGAGGCCGCCGTGCGGGTGCAAGCTCTGGCCCAAGCCCAAGCGCGCGGGCTTGATGGGCCGCTGGTATGGGCTGCCGATGATGGCTGGCATCCGGGTGTGGTGGGCATTGTGGCCGCACGCTTGAAAGAGGCCACCCACCGCCCTGCCGTGGTTATTGGATTTGACGGCGATCAGGGCAAAGGCTCTGCGCGGTCGGTCGCGGGGGTGGATCTGGGGGCAGCGGTGCAGCGGCTTGCCTTGGAAGGGCTATTGCAAAAGGGCGGCGGCCATAAGATGGCGGCAGGCCTGAGCCTGTCACGCGACCAGCTAGAGGCGGCCATGGCCCGCTTGGCTGAGCTCTTGGGCCGCCAAGGCGCGGGGCAAGCGGGCCCTCAGGATTTGAACATTGATAGTTTGCTCATGCCCTCGGCTGCGACGGCTGGCCTGATTGAACAGATTGAAAGCGCGGGGCCCTTTGGGGCCAGCGCATCGGCGCCGCGGTTCGCCTTTAGTGCGCAAGCTGTTAGCGGGCGGCGCATTGGTGAGAACCATCTAAGGCTAAACTTCTCTGACGGATTAGGGCCAAAGCTTGATGCAATAGCTTTTGGTGTTATGGAGGGGCCACTTGCCGCTTTGGAAAATGCAGGTGCTGCGCGCTATCATTTGGCGGGTCGGCTAGAGCTTAACCATTTCGGCGGCCGCACAAAGGTGCAGTTGCGCCTTGAAGATGCAGCACGCGCAGAAAGTTGAATAATTTTTGTTTTTCCTCTTGCATGCCCCCCTTAGCTTGGGTAAATCAAGCCCACTTAATGCGGACCGTTCGTCTATCGGTTAGGACACCAGGTTTTCAACCTGGGAAGAGGGGTTCAACTCCCCTACGGTCTGCCACTTCCATTTTTCTTAAGAATTAACTAAGCCGCCTGCGGCGTTAATCTTAAGGGTGCGCTGCAATTTCATTAAACCTGCCAGCGCCCCTTACGTTTTGCACTGTAAAGCGTCAAGTCAGCGTCTGCCATAAGGCTTTGCGCCGACGGTTGGCCGTGATGTATGGTTGAGGTCAGGCTAATGGAGACTGAGATCTGGCACGGGTTCCCCTCAAAAACTCCTAGTTCACTTAACCGTGTCATTATGCGCTGTGCGATATGGTCCATATTGCGACTTATCAATGAAATTGGTCAAAAGAATCGCAAATTTATCTCCACCAAAGCACAGTAGATTGCCTAGTGCAGGGGGGTGAGGGGGCTACACAAGAGAGGAAGGCCATATTGGCTCGGTCAAGCTGGCGTGCGGCCTCCTTAAGTTCCACCACAGTCAGCGCATCATTGATTGGCACGATAGATGTCAATGATAAAGTATTGGATCGATTTGTTGGTCATGCCAAGGCATGGGCACCCTTTGGCCATTACCAAGTCACGCTAAGAGAAAAGATTATTAAATTAGAAAACCTCAAAGGGATTTTCTTTAATAAATAATATTATACTAAGCGGCTCATTTCAATCGCAGCACGTACGAAGTCGGCGAAGAGTGGATGGGGTGCAAAAGGTTTTGATTTAAGTTCAGGGTGAAACTGTACGCCAATGAACCAAGGATGGTCTTTGACTTCGACAATTTCGGGCAATTTTCCGTCAGGGCTCATGCCAGAAAAGACCAAACCACAGGCTTCAAGCTTTTCACGATATTTCGTGTCAACCTCATAACGGTGGCGGTGCCGCTCTTCTATATTAGTTGCACCATAAATTTGGGCGACTTTTGACCCTTGGGCTAGGGATGCTGAATAAGCCCCAAGGCGCATGGTGCCTCCCTTGTCGTCGCCGACTTTGCGCGCCACTATATGATTGCCCTGGACCCATTCTTTCAAATGGTAAACGACAGGGGTAAAACGTTTTTGGCCAGCTTCATGGTCAAATTCTTCCGAGCCTGCATCTTTGACGCCCGCCAAATTGCGTGCAGCCTCAATCACGGCCATTTGCATGCCTAGGCAAATGCCCAAATAGGGGATTTTTTTTTCACGCGCATATTGGGCTGCGCGAATTTTACCCTCGGTACCGCGTTCCCCAAAACCACCCGGGACTAAGATGGCGTGGAACCCCTCAAGAAATGGGGCGGGATCGGAGTTTTCAAAGATTTCAGCATCAATCCACTGCGCGCGTACCCGTGTTCGATTGGCCATGCCACCGTGGGTTAAAGCCTCAGCTATTGATTTATAGGCATCTTCTAGCTGGGTATATTTGCCCACAATAGCCACGCGCACTTCGCCTTCGGCGTTCGTCATGCGGTCCATCACATCTTCCCACCGCTCAAGCGCCGGTTTGGGCGCGGGTGAGATACCAAAAGCGTCAAGCACGGCTTGATCAAGCCCTTCGCGGTGATATGCCAGTGGCGCTTCATAAATGGTCTTTAGATCATAGGCAGCAATCACTGATTCTTTGCGTACATTACAAAAAAGTGCGATTTTTTCGCGCTCTTTTTCAGGAATTGGATGTTCTGAGCGAAGCAATAAAACATCAGGCGCAATACCTATTGAGCGCAGCTCTTTAACCGAATGTTGGGTTGGTTTTGTTTTCAACTCGCCCGAGGCAGCGACAAAGGGCACTAGGGTCAAATGCACAAAAATACATTGCCCGCGTGGTTTATCTTGAGAAAACTGGCGGATGGCTTCGAAAAAAGGCAGGCCTTCGATGTCACCGACAGTCCCGCCGATTTCGCACAGCATAAAATCAACTTCTTCATCACCGACTTTTAGAAAGTCTTTAATTTCATTGGTAACATGAGGAATAACTTGGATGGTCTTACCCAAATAATCGCCACGACGTTCCTTTTCCAAAACCGTCGAATATATCCGCCCTGATGAGACCGAGTCCGTATTGCGCGCGGAAACGCCTGTGAAACGCTCATAATGGCCCAAATCAAGATCAGTTTCAGCTCCGTCATCTGTCACAAACACTTCGCCATGTTCAAAGGGCGACATGGTGCCTGGGTCTACGTTCAAATAGGGATCAAGTTTGCGCAGCCGAACCGAATAACCGCGCGCTTGTAACAAGGCACCCAATGCTGCGGATGCAAGGCCTTTGCCCAAAGATGACACAACACCACCGGTGATAAAGATATAACGCGCCATAATTTGGGAGCCCCCGTGTCTAAATTTTGTGCGAACCAGTACTTAGGAATCGCACTATCACGGGATCTGAGAGATAACAGATTATTCTATACTTAGCAACACAATCGCTAGATTTTGTTTCAAATATCTCTCTTTCGTCTATCCCTAGCGTAAGTCTGTCGCGGCGCTTTTGCCTTTCGCCCGTGCCCAAAAGTGATGGGCGGCCACCTTTTGGGTCTTAATTGCCGGCGGGCTGAGTTGCATCCGCACGAGGCGGCGCCACTGGCGAATCCGTCGCAACGGGTGGTGTCAAAAGATCCCCTGATAATGAATCAAGCGGCAAAGCTTTTGGTTCGGGCAGCGTGCCACCAAATTGTTCTACCACCGAGCTTCCAGCAGATTTCTTAACGGAAATCAACGTCAATGAGATCGAGGTAATGATAAAACCAACTGCCAATATCCAAGTTACTTTGGTCAAGGCTGTGGCTTTAGTGCGGCCCGTCTTTGCGCCACCGCTCCCGCCAATACCCAAACCGCCCCCTTCAGAGCGCTGCAGCAAAACCGTGCCTATTAACAGCAGGGCTAGAATCAAATGAATTGTCAGAATTACGTTTTCCATAACGGGCCTTCTTTACCAGACGGGTCTACTTAGGCAGAAGTACTCCATTCTGCAAGCCCTCGTGCTCACAAAGCGGGGGCTTTAGCGTGATTGGTCAAATTTAGCTGTTTAACTGCACGATTTGCGCCGCTATACCGAATGTCGGTTTTCAGAATGGATGAAGGACAAGATCGTATGGCCAATGTCGTTGTCGTAGGCGCCCAATGGGGTGATGAAGGAAAAGGCAAACTGGTCGATTGGTTGTCTGAGCGTGCCGATGTGGTAGCGCGTTTTCAGGGCGGTCATAATGCGGGCCATACTTTGGTGATTGACGGAAAAGTATATAAATTGTCTTTGCTGCCATCAGGTATTGTGCGCGGCGGCAAGCTTTCGGTCATTGGCAATGGCGTGGTACTCGATCCTTGGCATTTGATTTCTGAAATTGAAAAATTGCGTGGTCAAGGTGTTGAAATAACAACTGAAAATTTGATAATAGCGGAAAACGCGCCACTGATTTTGCCATTGCACGGCGAACTTGACCGGGCGCGCGAATCTCAGACCGACTCGGCTAAAATTGGTACAACGGGGCGAGGTATTGGGCCGGCTTATGAAGATAAGGTGGGGCGTCGTGCAATTCGCGTGGCAGATCTTGCCGATTCGGCGACATTAGAGACCCGCGTTGACCGTCTTTTGACCCACCATGATGCTCTGCGCCGGGGTTTAGGGATGGAGCCGATTGACCGCTCGGCCCTTTTGGCGCAACTGGCCGAAATAGCCCCACAAGTCTTGCCCTATGCAAAACCTGTTTGGAAAGTCATGAATGACGTACGCCGCGCAGGCAAACGTATTTTGTTCGAAGGGGCGCAAGGCGCGCTTTTGGACATTGATTTTGGTACCTATCCTTTCGTGACCTCAAGCAATGTCATCGCAGGCCAAGCGGCGACGGGCGTTGGGGTTGGGCCTGGCGCAATTGATTTTGTGTTGGGCATCGTGAAAGCATACACCACTCGCGTGGGTGAGGGACCTTTTCCGGCTGAGCTTTTTGACGCCGACGGCCAACGTCTGGGAGAGCGTGGTCATGAATTTGGCACCGTCACAGGGCGCAAACGTCGTTGCGGTTGGTTTGATGCGGCCCTTGTGCGCCAAACTTGCGCCACCTCGGGCATGTCGGGCATTGCTTTGACCAAGCTTGATGTGCTGGACGGGTTTAACACCCTAAAAATTTGCGTCGCCTATGAGCTTGACGGTGAACGACTGGAATATCTGCCAACCGCTGCTGATCAACAGGCGCGCTGCAAGCCGATTTACGAAGAAATGGCGGGCTGGTCTGACACGACAGCGGGCGCACGTAGCTGGGCGGAATTACCTGCCGGAGCAATCAAATATGTGCGCCGTATTGAAGAGTTAATCCAATGTCCGGTAGCGCTTTTGTCAACCTCGCCCGAGCGCGAAGACACGATTTTAGTCACCGATCCTTTTGCAGACTAGAAAGCAGCCCATGGCCCTAACTTACAAAACCCGCAGAAGATTATCATTGGTCGTTCTATTGATTTGGTTGCCCGCCTATATAATCGGTGTCATGTTGGTCATCACCGCCTTGCCCCGCATGCCCTTTTGGGGCGAATTGGCAGTGTATATTGCTTTGGGATTTTTATGGATGGCGCCGTTTCGTGCCATTTTCAGAGGAATTGGCCAGCCCGACCCACAAAAGCTTCAAGACAAACAAGAGCAGGGCAAAAACTCCTAATATTCAGGTTGCGCGAATTTATTCAAGTCGCGGTATTTGACGTATAGAGCATATATTGGTTTGGCATTGCTCCGGTCACTATGCTCGTATTTATCAGCTGCGCAAAGCCCAACTGATGCGCATATTAATTATAAAGCCCTTGGCTCTCATAAGGGCACTGCTCGGGTAAATAATCGCTTTAAATATGTCGAAATCATGTCTTAATTGTGCCAAAATAAGACAAAAATTCGGAAAGCGTTAAAAATGTGTAAATTTTATGAAAAATAGCGACCCAAAAGCCCCAAGGACGCGTGTGAACCACCCCGTCGGCTTGGTCGCAGGTGGGCCGATCCGTGTGGCTGATTTTCGTGCGGTACAAAAGATGACCGATCACTTTGTCGCAGCAGATGGGGGGGCGGCCTATCTTTTGGCGCGCGCGACCATGCCGGATGTGGTTTACGGCGATATGGACAGTCTGGCGCAGCCGCTACAAGTTAAGCTGGGTCCGGACAGAATTGTGCGCTTATCCGAGCAAGAGACGACCGATTTTGACAAGGCTCTACGTCATATAGAAGCGCCGCTGATCTTGGTGCTGGGGGCCTTGGGAGGACGTGTCGATCATGAACTGGCGGTATTTCACACGTTGCTGCGTCACGTTGATAAGCGCTGCCTTTTAGTGGGGCATAAAGATGTGTTGTTCGCCTGCCCGGCCCATGTCTCGATCACGCTTGATCTGCGGGCGGGCGACAGGCTTTCGTTGTTTCCGATGTGCGCACTTAAGGGGAAATCAGAAGGGTTGGACTGGCCGATTGACGGGCTGTCTCTTGATCCGATGGTCCAGATAGGCACCTCAAATCGAGTGACTTCAGGGCAGGTTCGGCTGTTCTTTGAGGGGGCAGGGATGCTGGTGATTTTGCCGCGCACGCGTTTGACTTCGGTGGCCAAAGCGCTAATGCAGTTGCTGCGCGGCTAATCTTTCGCGGTAGATGATATAAAGACCCGAGGCCACAATCACCCCAATGCCCCCCCAAGTCATCATATTTGGAAAATCGCCGAAGACCGCGTAGCCTAAGCCCACCGCTGCCACGATCTCGAAATAATGCAGCGGTGCCAAGGTGGCTGAGGGCGCATATTTCAATGCATAGGTCATGGACATATGGCTGATCGCTGCCCAAAATCCCACACCAAAAAGCCAGAGCCAGTTCAGGCCTTGCGGCATCACCGGATCAAATTCGGCCCATCCTGTTCCGTTTGCGAAAAGCATAATGGGCAGGCACATGACTATTCCCATAAGCGACGTGTGCTGCTGCATGGCCACAGGGTGCATATAGCCCGCCATTTCGCGGGTGGTCAGCATGTAAGCCGCAAATGCAAAAGCCGTGCCCAAGGGAAACAGCGCCACTAAACCAAAGGCGTTGAGGCTGGGTTGAATGACCAATAAAGCCCCGCAAAACCCCACCACACTGGCTCCAATGCGCCGTGGCCCAACCTCATCTTTAAAAAGTGCTTTGCCCAGCCATAAAAGAATAAAGGGCTCAACAAAAGCGATTGCCAAAGCGTCGGCAATAGGCATGACGGTAACAGCCATGACAAAACAATAGGTTGAAAGTATCAATAAAAATGCGCGGAGCGCCACATATTTGACCATACGCTTTGAAAGTGTCCACTCAATCCGCATCATCACCATGACGGGCACCATCAAAGCGCCTTGCACGATAAAGCGCGCGGCAGTTATTTGCCCCACAGGAATATCCGCTGTCGCCAGTTTCGAGGCCACATCCAACAAGGGAGCCAAAAGGCAAAAAACCAGCATCAAAAGAATGCCGCGCAAGATTTGATCGGGGGCGCGAGATAAAAGGGGTGTTAGCAATTTGGCACATTCACGGCCAAGCCGCCTAAGCTGGTTTCTTTATATTTATCGCTCATATCGCGCCCAGTTTGGCGCATGGTTTCCACGCAGACATCCAGCGACACCAAATGTACACCGTCACCGCGCAGCGCTAATGAGGCTGCTGACACGGCCTTGATCGCGCCAAGTCCATTGCGCTCAATGCAGGGCACTTGCACCAATCCTGCAACCGGATCGCAGGTCATGCCCAAATGATGTTCCAGGGCAATTTCGGCAGCATTTTCGATCTGTTCGGGCGTGCCGCCTAACACTGCGGCCAAACCCGCCGCCGCCATTGCTGCCGCTGAACCCACCTCGGCTTGGCATCCACATTCCGCCCCCGAGATTGATGCATTATGCTTCACAATCCCCCCAATCGCTGCCGCGGTTAGGAAGTAATCGTCGATCTTTTCGCTCGAGGCGCCAGGTACATGGTCAAGATAATAACGCAGTACCGCAGGCACCACGCCCGCCGCACCATTGGTAGGGGCCGTGACCACGCGCCCGCCTGCAGCATTTTCCTCATTCACCGCCATGGCGTAAAGGCTCATCCAGTCGTTGATCGTATGGGGTGGGGCCAAGTTCAAGCCGCGCTCGGCCAAAAGTGAGGCGTGGATGCCCTGTGCACGTCGGCGCACCTTTAAGCCACCTGGCAAAATACCCGTTTCGAGCATGCCCTTATCGATACAATCAGACATGACGGCCCAAATGTCTGCAATGCCTTGGTGCAGTTGATTGGGGCTTTTATGCACCAGCTCATTAGCACGTTTAATCTCGGCAATAGATTTACCGGACGCTTTGGCCATTTTCAGCATTTCGGTCGCGTTCACAAACGGAAAGGGAACGGCTGGGCCTGAGGTGTCTGGGATTTTTCCTGTTGCAAGTTCAGAATCCGTTAGCACAAAGCCGCCGCCGATTGAGTAGAAAATCTGCTCGAGTATCACATCGCCCTGCGCATCGGTGGCGCGCAAGATCATGCCATTAGCATGACCAGACAGAACCGTATCGTAGTCAAAAAGTAAATCCTTGCTGGGATCGAAATGCAGTGCTCCAAGGTCTGGCACATCGATTAGCTTGTTTTGGAAAATGGCCGCCAACACCGTTTCGGCGCGGGCATGCTCATAAGTGGCGGGCACAAATCCTGCCAACCCCAAGATCGTTGCGCGGTCTGAGGCGTGCCCCACCCCGGTGAAAGCCAACGACCCGTGCAAGCTGGCCCGCAGGCCGGCCGCGCGAAAAGGGCTTTTTTTCAACATGTCCAAAAAACGTGCTGCCGCAACCATAGGCCCCATCGTATGGCTGGATGAGGGGCCAATGCCGATTTTGAACATATCGAAAACAGACAAAAACATAGGGATCCTTACTAATTTCTTAAGCTTGTGCGTCGGGTAGGGAGCAAATCTGCTCTACAGTTAAACATGTTGATGCAATTAAACATGCAGATCCCGCAAACAACATCAAAAAACGACATGAAATCGTCTAAAAAGCCACAGATTGCCGATGGTCTAAAAAACTGTTAGATTGCCCCTCGCTTACAGGGAAGATTTGACTATAACGGCCCCAAAGAAAAGGAGCCTAAAATGACCAAGTCGCCCATCCAAAACCCTCTCAACGCAACAGAATTTGCCAAATTGGCTGCTGCAAAGTGTGCGGTTGATTTTGTGCAAGATGGCATGCGTTTGGGTTTGGGTACGGGCTCGACTGCGGCTTGGATGGTACGCGCTTTGGCCGACCGTATTGCGAAAGAAGGGCTTAAAGTGCAAGGAGTGCCCACTTCAAGTCGCACCGCCGCTTTGGCGCATGCGCTTAATGTGCCGATTGTAACTTTGGATCAGGCAAAATGGCTGGATTTGACCATTGACGGGGCCGACGAATTTGACCCCCAGTTTCAGCTGATCAAAGGTGGTGGGGCAGCTTTGTTACAAGAAAAGATTGTGGCTCAAGCCTCGGATCAGATGATAGTGATCACGGACCCTGCAAAAGACGTGGCCCGTTTGGGTGCCTTTGCCTTGCCGGTCGAGGTGATCCCTTTTGGCTCTACGACCACCCAACGCCAAATCGAAGCGTTGCTGGCGGATTTGGGCCTATCGGGGCGCACAGTGACGCTGCGTCAATTCCAAGGGGCCCCTTTAATGACGGATGAGAATAATTTCATTTTGGATTTGCATTTGCAAAGCATCCCAGATGCACTGGCTTTGGCCCAAGGGTTGAACGCTATTGCTGGTGTGGTGGAAAATGGTCTCTTCATTGGGCTTTGTGATAGGGTGATTATCGGTCATCCTGATGGGCGCGCCGAGACGCGTGGGCATGAAGGTAGCCTTTTCAGCACCCTTGATCCCCAGGAGTGCGGCGATATTTTTGCAATGGCGGAGCAAGGTAAATGAGTGTTTTTGATTATGATCTTTTCGTTATTGGTGGCGGCTCTGGCGGGGTGCGCGCGGCGCGCATCGCTGCTTCCGAAGGGGGGGCGCATGTGGGTTTAGCCGAAGAATATCGGCTTGGGGGGACTTGCGTCATTCGGGGTTGCGTGCCCAAAAAGCTGATGGTTTTTGCTTCGGAGTTTCCGCAAATGGTCCGTGATGCCCGTGCCTATGGCTGGGATATCGCCCCGCCCGTAGCAAATTGGGATGCGTTTCAAACCAATCTAAAGGCCGAGCTTGACCGACTAGAGGCAGCCTACCGTGCAACGCTTAAAGGGGTCGATGTGCAGGTTTACCCGCAACGCGCCCGCCTTGTTGATGCGCACCGCGTCGCCCTTGATGATGGACAAATTATTACGGCTGCGCATATTTTAGTGGCGACAGGCGGACGGCCCTTTGTGCCCGATATCGAAGGGGCCGAACTGGGCGTCACTTCTAATGAGGTGTTTCACCTTTCGGCCGTACCAAAACGGGTTTTGGTCGTGGGTGGGGGCTTTATCGCCTCAGAGTTTGCTTCTATTTTCAATGGGTTGGGCGCAGTTGTTACCCTGGCCTACCGTGGGGATGCTATTTTGCGTGGTTTTGACCGCGAGGCAACGGCCCATGTAGCAAGTGCGATGCAGGCGCGTGGCGTCACAGTCTTAACTGGATGCGACGTGACCAAATTGCAAAAGACCGCGACAGGTGTTCAGGCCCTTTTCGCCACCGACGTAGGGCTTGAGGCTGATTTGGTACTTTTTGCCACGGGCCGGGTGCCCAACTCCCAAGACTTGGGGTTAGAGGCACTGGGTGTCGGTCTTGGGGCGGGGGGCGAAGTGCTGGTGGATGGATTTTCGCAAACTTCTATCCCCTCAATCTTTGCGGTGGGGGATGTGACCGACCGTGTAAGCCTAACACCCGTGGCTATTCGTGAAGGGCACGCTTTTGCCGATACGATCTTTTTGGGAAAATCGCGACAAATGGATTATGAAAATATTCCATCGGCTATTTTTACCCAGCCTGAAATGGGGACCGTGGGCCTGACCGAAGAACAGGCTATCAAGCGCGGTGATATCGCCATTTATAGTACCCAATTCCGCCCGATGCGGAGTATGTTTGCAGGCCAAGATGAAAAAGTGCTTTTTAAATTAGTAGTTTGCGCTACGAGCGACAAAGTGCTTGGCTGCCATATTGTGGGTCCTCAGGCGGGTGAGATGATTCAACTTGTGGCCATCGCCGTTAAAATGGGGGCCACCAAGGCCCAGTTTGATAGCACGGTTGCAGTGCATCCGACCATGTCAGAAGAATTAGTCACACTCAGAAAACCCACAAGAATTTTGCCAAAATCGCAATAAAACGCCGATGAAAACTTGAATTTTAATTAAAAGTCACCAGTTAGTGACTAAGGAAACAAAAAGGATTGTGTGAATGTCAGGAAACGGTGGCCCTTGGGGTGGCGGCGGAAACGGTAATGATGATGGCCGCAACAAAGGCGACGGGCGTAATGATGGCCGCAAATCAAGTAATGAACCACCACAGGTTCCCGAAATAGAAGAGCTGGTGCGTAAAGGCCAAGAGCAACTGCGCGTTTTGATGGGCGGTCGTGCCAATCAAGGCGGCAATCGTGGTGGCGGTGGTGGGAGTGGTGGCGATGACAACCCGCTTGGCCCCTTGTTTACACGTCAGGGTGCGCTTTTGGCGCTTTTGGCTGCATTTGGTCTTTGGACCTTTGCCTCGCTTTACACGGTCAAACCCGAGGAGCGCTCGGTTGAACTGTTTTTGGGAGAGTTTTCCTCGATGGGCAGCCCAGGCTTGAACTTTGCACCTTGGCCGCTGGTCAAGGCCGAGATCGTGCAAGTAACGGGCGAACGTCAGACAGACATTGGCACGCGTGCTGAATTGGGCGATTCCGGTTTGATGCTGACCCGAGATCAAAATATCGTGGATATCGAATTCCAGGTTGTTTGGAATATTTCAGACCCAACCGCCTTTTTGTTTAATCTAACTGATGCGCCTGGAACGGTACGCGCGGTCGCGGAATCGGCGATGCGTGATATTATCGCACGTTCATCTCTTGCACCTGTTTTGAACCGTGATAGGGGCCTCATCGCGTCCGACCTGCGCACTGCCGTGCAAAATACGCTTGACAGCTATCAAGCAGGGATTTCTGTCGTGCGGGTCAATTTTGACAAGGCTGATCCTCCGCGCGAAGTGATCGACAGCTTTCGTGAAGTGCAAGCCGCTCAGCAAGAGCGTGACCGTCTAGAAAAAGAAGCTGACGCCTATGCTAACCGTGTAACCGCGGGCGCACGTGGTGAAACGGCACGATTAGCGGAAGAGGCCGAAGCCTACCGCGCTCAGGTTGTTAATGACGCCCAAGGTGAAGCCAGCCGCTTTTTAGCGGTTTACGAAGAATATGTGAAAGCGCCTGAAGTGACGCGTCGACGTATGTATTTAGAAACAATGGAAAAAGTTTTAGGTGATATGAATAAAGTCATTCTTGACGGGGTGTCTGGCGAAGCGGGGGGAATGGGCGTCGTGCCTTATCTGCCGCTCAATGAGCTTAAAGGAATGGTTGGCTCTAGTACCAATGGAGGAACCAACTAATGGCACGCATTCAATATTTAATTCCCGTTCTTGTGGCTGCAGCTTCGGTCGCGATGTCAGCTGTCTTTATTGTGGATGAGCGCGAAAAAGTGCTGGTCTTGCAGTTTGGTCAGGTCAAACAAATCAAAGAAGAACCGGGTCTTGGCTTTAAAATTCCGCTTATCCAAGATGTGGTGCGCTACGATGGCCGTATCCTAAGCTTGGCCACCAAAGCGATGGAGGTCACTCCTGCGGATGATCGCCGTTTGGTCGTTGATGCTTTCGCGCGCTGGCGGATTGTTGATTTGATGTCCTTTCGCGAATCTGTTGGCGTAGGCGGCATTGCTGCGGCGCAAGATCGCTTGGGCCGAATTTTGAACGCCTCGATCCGTGAAGTATTGGGGGGAGTTCCCTCGCAGCGGGTCTTGTCTGAAGACCGTACCAATCTGATGAACCAAATCCGCGACCTTGCGCGCGGTGAGGCTACGTCACTTGGGGTTGATGTGGTTGACGTGCGTTTGACGCGTACTGACTTGCCAGACCAAAACTTGGCTGCAACCTATTCACGGATGCGCGCCGAACGTGAACGTGAAGCGGCGGATGAAGTGGCACGCGGCGGCGAAGCGGCGCAACGTGTGCGCGCCTCGGCGGATAGAACGGTTGTTGAGCTCACGTCTCAAGCGCGTAAAGAGGCCTCGATCATTCGTGGTGAAGCCGATGCCGAACGTAATAAGATCTACGCAGAAGCTTTCGGCCGCGATCCAGAGTTCTTTGCCTTTTCTCGGTCTTTAACATCCTATGAGCGTGCCTTACAGGGCAGCAACACCTCAATGGTGATGCAACCTGACAGCGCCTTCTTTGACTATCTGCGTGACGATCAAAAACAATAAATTTGGGCATAGCTTTGCTCTTTTGGGCTCAAAGGGGAAACCTTTTGGGCCCTTTTTCTTAGTAACGCTGATGTGTATAGCCGCGATCACGGTTTGATTTGCGTTTTGGGGCGTTGCTGTTTTAAAAGGTAGGCGTAGGATCAAGGCAATTGCCTTTGGCCCCAAACAGTCGAAAGGGAGCTAAGAGTGCTGTTTCAAGTCTTAAACCAAAAGGGAATAAAGGCCGTTATGCCACTGATGCAGTCCTCCAAGCGTGGCCGCAAACTATTGACGGTGCTGTTTTCGGCTGCCCTATTGGTAAGCCCGGCACTGCTCAATGCGCGCGGTGCTCCGGAAAGCTTTGCCGATTTGGCAGAGAATGTAAGCCCTGCGGTCGTGAATATTACCACAACCGCCATGATTGCCGCCCCCACAGGTCGTGCGCCGATGGTGCCTAAAGGCTCGCCTTTTGAGGACTTCTTTCGCGAATTTATGGATCCCAATAATCAAAGTCCTGCCGAACCGCGCCGGTCTGACGCGCTGGGCTCGGGATTTGTGATATCAAACGATGGTTATATTGTGACCAACAATCACGTTATTGATGGCGCTGATCAAATTGAGATAGAGTTTTTTTCGGGTGAAAAACTACCTGCTGTTTTGGTGGGAACTGATCCTAAAACCGATATTGCAGTTTTAAAAGTAACAAGTAACGAAAATTTTCCCTCGGTTTCCTTTGGTGACAGTGATGTGATGCGGGTGGGTGACTGGGTGATGGCAGTTGGCAATCCTTTGGGGCAAGGGTTTTCGGTCACTGCAGGCATCGTTTCGGCGCGTAACCGCGAACTATCAGGCACTTATGATGACTTTTTACAAACTGATGCGGCGATAAATCGCGGCAATTCGGGCGGGCCTTTGTTCAATATGAACGGTCAGGTGATTGGCGTGAATACCGCCATACTGTCGCCGAATGGCGGTTCAATCGGGATTGGGTTTTCGATGGCGTCAAACGTTGTGACGAAGGTTGTCGACCAATTGATCCAATTTGGTGAAACGCGCCGCGGTTGGCTTGGGGTTAAAATCCAAAATGTCGGCGGGGATGTGGCCGAAGCGATGGGGCTTGCCTCTGCTTCGGGCGCTTTGATAACAGATGTGCCCGAAGGGCCCGCACGCGATGCGGGCCTACAGTCTGGCGATGTTATTTTGACCTTTGACGGCAAAGAGGTAAAGGATACTGGCGTCCTAGTACGTTTGGTGGCCGATGCGCCTGTGGGTGAAGCGGTCGAAGTGACCGTAATGCGGGGAGCTGATAAGATAAATCTTTCGGTGACATTGGGTCGTCGTGAAGAGGCCGAGGCGGCTGCAAAACCTGCCAACGCACCAAAAGTGGCCCCGCTGGAGCCAGCCAGCGCTAAACTTTTGGGTCTTACGCTGCAAGTGGTCACACCCGACATCGCTGAAGCGGCAGGTTTGGCACTCGGAAGCCAAGGGCTTTTGGTCACCAACGTAGATGAGGTGTCAGAGGCCTTTGACAAAGGTTTGCGTGCTGGAGATGTGTTGGTCGAAGCGGGTCAGGTTGAGTTGAGTTCCATCGAGATTTTGAAGGAGCGGATGCAAGACGCCAAAGACGCCGGGCGTAAATCTTTGCTTTTGTTGATACGTCGCGATGGAAATCCGCGTTTTTTAGCACTTGGACTTGAGGAATAACCTTACCTTTAAACGTGTTCTTAACCCTTAAGGCAGGCCTTGTGGCCTGCCTTCTTTTATGGCGATGCCGCGTGTGGCTTTATCAAAAGGTCAAGCAACGATGACAGATCTTCAATCTGATCGGCCAACAGATGCACCACCCCAGCTTCGCGTTGCAGCCGCCCCGTAACCCGCAATAACCGTCCTGCAATCACTGCGCGGCGGAATTTCTCAAAGACTTTGGCCCACACCACCACATTGCAGGTGCCCGTCTCATCTTCCAGTGTGACGAAAATAACCCCCTTTGCCGTTCCTGGCCTTTGGCGTACCAAGACTAAACCTGCCACACAGACCCGCGCCCCTACTGAGGGCTCATTTAAGCGGGCGGCGGGCAAAGCATGGGGGGGCTTGGGCCAACTGTTGGGTGGGGGCGTGGGTATAAGCCAATCAGACATTGATGACCTGTTGCTAAGAAGTCAGAACAAATAGAGAACGCTTTGCTAAAATGCAAGGTATAAATCTTTTGCCCCTCTGGCCAAGGGCGAAAAAAAATATTAGAAAGTCGCTTGAAAGACTGTCGGCTCGGACTGGTCAGGTGAAGGACTGTAAAATGGCGAAAATTACTTACCTGGAACATAATGGTACCGCACATGTGATTGAAGTCACAAACGGCCTGACCGTGATGGAAGGAGCGCGTGATAATGGGGTGCCTGGAATTGAAGCAGATTGCGGTGGGGCCTGCGCCTGCTCGACCTGCCACGTTTATATTGCGCACGAGTGGGTTGATCGGTTACCCGCAAAAGACCCGATGGAAGCAGATATGTTGGATTTTGCATGGCAACCTGACGCAGTGCGTTCGCGGTTGACATGTCAGATCAAAGTCACATCCGAACTTGATGGCCTAGTCGTACAATTGCCTGAAAAGCAAATATAACGACTTAATTCACCTTACGTTTTGGAATAAAGGGCAGGGGGGCCAGGGGCACTCCCTCCTCAATCAGCGCGCGGGCGTCTTGGGCTTTGGCCTCGCCATAGATGGCGCGTTCTGGGGCTGCGCCCTCATGAATAGCGCGCGCTTCGGCGGCGAAATTTTCTCCAACATATTCTGAGTTTTCTTCAACGTGTTTGCGTAAGGCCGCCATAGCGGTTTCAAGCTGTGACGTGGGGGCGGTCAAAAAACCAGTTAAATTGTTTGGATGCTTTTGTGCTACGGCGGATTTGGTGATCGTTTCGGATTTACCCTCTGCTTGGGGTTTGGGCTGGGCTGGGCGTGCGCGGCGCACGGCGGGGGACATCAGTAACTTGGTCACATGGTTTGATCCGCAAAGCGTACAGCTGATCAGATTTTGCTTTTGCAACTGTTCATAATCAGCAGCCGAGCGAAACCAGCTGTCAAACGTATGATCATTGTCACATTTTAGCGAATAACGGATCATATGATCTCCAACTTTTATCCTTATCGAAACTGCGAAATAGCTGATGAAATCAAGCCGTCCCAAAACCTATTCGCTTAAAATGAAAGCTATGCCTCTGTGCGCGCTTTAGGGCAAGGCGTTTGGAATAGTTTTTAAAAGTTTGGTTCCATCAAGCGAAAAAACCAAAAGCGCCCCGCTTTGGGTGATCACGGTCAAATAATTGGGCCCCAATGTGAAAGATTGGGCTTTCTCTCCTACGGGTAAAGCGATATTTTGGGGCAAAATAAGCGATCTTTGTGCCAAAGCACTTGGCATTCGCGTGACAAGTAGCCAAACCACCGTTATGACCGCGATAATCATCGTGAGCGTTAAGCCGATCACGAGTCCCTTTAAAATCTTGAGCGAAGGCGGTAGGCCTTCGGGCGTTGGAGCCTGAACCATGGCAGAGCCTTTTGAAAAAGATCTAGAAATCTTAACCGTAACCATTGGCGAAGATCCCCCTGACCGACTTGATAAAGCTCTTGTACGCGAGGTGCCAGAGAAAGCGTCATTGTCGCGCTCGCGTTTGATGAAATTAATCGCTGAAGGGGCGGTGACGCTTGACGGTGTGCCTATCACCAATCCCAAAACAAGAGTGTTTGAGGGTCAAGAGTTTATTATCATGCTGGGCGAAGCGATCGAGCTTGATACTTTACCCCAAAATATCCCTATCTCGATCGTTTATGAAGATGATGAATTGATTGTAGTTGATAAGCCTGTGGGCATGGTGGTGCATCCTGCCCCCGGATCTTGGAACGGCACTTTGGTGAACGCCTTGCTTTATCACTGTGCCGACAGCCTGTCGGGCGTGGGTGGGGTTAAGCGCCCGGGCATAGTGCACAGAATTGATAAAGACACGTCGGGACTTTTGGTGGTGGCTAAGACAGACAAAGCCCACCACGCTCTGGCTGCGCAATTCGAAGATCACTCGGTCACGCGCCATTATTTAGCCGTGGTGCATGGCACCCCCAATGCCGCTGATCCTAGGTTGCGCGGCATTCAAGGTGTCAGCTTTGAAACGGGCGGCATTGTGAAAATTGCCACAAACTTGGCGCGCCATAAAACTGATCGCCAGCGCCAAGCGGTATTGTTTGGCTTTGGCCGCCATGCTGTCACTCGGGTTCGGGTGCTCGAAAGCTTTGGCACGCCTGAAGCGGCGGCCTTAGTTGAATGCTGGCTTGAAACGGGGCGTACCCATCAAATTCGGGTGCATATGTCTTATGCAGGCCATGCGCTTTTGGGCGATGATACCTACGGTGGGCGCAGACGCGTGGCTGCGCGCTCGGTCGGGGATCCGGTGGCGGATATGGCAAACGCTTTTCCTCGCCAAGCGTTGCACGCAGCCAGTTTGGGATTTATCCATCCAAAAACCAAAAAACGGATGCAGTTCGAATCGCCGTTACCCACCGATATGGCCACTTTGATTGAAGAGCTGCGCAACTCAAAACCGCCAAAGGCCCACTAATTTATTTATGTGTAGTTAACATTGCTGTGATTTTGTGCCGCACTACTGGACATTGGGCCAAGTGCCGCCTATTTATAGCATGTCCAATCTATAGAATGGTCATGAGAGTATGGAAAAATGAGTAATTATTCAAATCTACCAGCCCCCAGCCCAGATCAGGGCATGAGCCGTTATTTGCAGGAAATTCGCAAATTTCCAATGTTGGAACCTGAAGAAGAATATATGTTGGCCAAACGTTGGGTTGACCATCAAGACACCGCCGCTGCCCATAAAATGGTCACAAGCCACCTGCGCTTAGCGGCTAAAATTGCCATGGGTTATCGTGGCTACGGCTTGCCACAAGCCGAAGTCGTATCAGAAGCCAATGTCGGGCTGATGCAGGCCGTTAAACGGTTTGACCCTGAAAAAGGCTTTCGTTTGGCGACCTATGCGATGTGGTGGATAAGGGCTTCGATCCAGGAATATATTTTGCGGTCTTGGTCGTTGGTAAAAATTGGCACGACCTCGGCGCAAAAGAAGTTGTTCTTTAATCTCCGCAAAGTGAAATCAAAGCTGGGTGCTTTAGAAGATGGCGACCTACGCCCCGAAATATTGGCCCGAATCGCGCAAGACCTGTCGGTTACAGAAACGGAAGTCGTCGATATGAACCGCCGTATGTCGGGGGGAGATGCCTCGCTTAACGTGATGGTTGGATCTGATGGCGATGGGTCCACCCAGTGGCAAGATTGGCTAGAGGATGACGATTCTGACCAAGCCCAGGACTATGCTGAACGCAATGAATTTGAGACACGTCACGCGCTTTTGGCCCAAGCGATGGATGTGTTAAATGAGCGTGAGCGCGAAATCCTGAGGAAAAGACGCTTGACCGATGAGCCCGAAACCTTAGAGGCGCTATCAGAAACCTATAAAGTCTCACGTGAGCGGGTGCGCCAAATAGAGGTGCGTGCTTTTGAAAAACTGCAAGTGCGCATGCGTGAGATGGCTCGCGATAAGGGTATGACTGTGCCCGCCTAAAAAAACGCCCAAAAGAGTGTTAAGCCCCGCCGTTTTGCGGGGCTTTTTTTTTATTCTCATTCCCTAATTGGCGGGCTATGGTCAGATAAACGATCAGAAGGTAATAGATATGACTGAAACCATGAATTGGGGTATTTTGGGTGGGTCAAAGTTTGCGCTTGAACATATGGCACCCGCAATTAATGCAGCCCGCGCCTCCCGCTTCGCGGCTTTGGCTACTTCAAACGTGGCACGTGGGGCCGAATTTTCCGCTATCGCCTCTGGTTTGGTCTTGCATGAGAGCTATGAAGCCCTGCTGGCCGACCCGTCAATCGATGTGGTCTATATTCCCTTGCCTAATCATTTGCATGTCGAATGGACGCTCAAAGCCGTTGCAGCGGGCAAACATGTTTTAACCGAAAAGCCAATTGCAATGCAGGCCCATGAAATAGATCAGCTGATCAAAGCGCGTGATGCGTCGGGCAAACTGGTCGCTGAAGCCTATATGATCGTGCATCACCCCCAGTGGGAGCGCGCCCGTGCCTTGGTGCGATCGGGGGCGATTGGCACTGTTGAACACGTGGATGCTAATTTTTCCTATGATAACCGCACCGATAGAGACAATATACGTAACCGCCCCGAAACGGGTGGCGGTGGTATTCGTGATATTGGCGTTTATACCTATAGCTCGGTGCGCTATGTCACCGATGCAGAACCGCTTGATTTAAGCGCGCAAATAAAGTTGGAAAATGGCATTGATACATTCGCCAAAGTTATTGGCACGATGCAAGGACCGATGGGGCGCTTCACCTATGCTGCGATGACCTCGATGCGGCTTTTCCTGCGTCAAGAGGTTGTGTTCCAAGGAGATAAAGGGATGTTGCGCCTTACCGCTCCCTTTAATGCCAATGTATATGATATTGCACGGCTCGAATGGCACCAACCGGGCCTGGTGACCCAAGTAGAGCGGTGGCCCGCCGCCAATCACTATATTACCCAAGTCGAAGCCTTTGGCCACGCGGCGCAAACGGGTGCCCCCTATGCCTGCCCGCTGGAATTTTCGCGCGGGACGCAAGCGATGATCGATCAGGTCTTTGCAGTTGCAACAGAAATTTAAAAAAAAGGGGGGCAGTAATGCCCCCTAATCTTCCATCACCTCTAATTCGTCAATAAAGCCTGCGATCATATCAAGGCCCTTGTCCCAAAATTTAGGATCGGTCGCGTCCAGACCAAATGGGGCGAGAAGCTCTTTATGGTGCATAGATCCGCCCGCTTTCAAAAGCGCGAAATACTTTTCTTCGAAATCGGGCAGGCCGTCGGCGTAGGCGGCATAACGCGCATTCACTAAGCCGTCACCAAACGCATAGGCGTAGACGTAAAAGGGGGAATGGACGAAATGCGGGATATAGGCCCAAAAGGTTTCATACCCGTCCATGAAATCAAAGACTTCGCCAAGACTTTGGGCCTGAACTGACATCCAAAGCGCGTTGATGTCGTCGGGGGTCAGTTCGCCCTCAAGGCGTGCGGCGTGCAGTTTACATTCAAAATCGTAAAAGGCGATCTGACGCACGACTGTGTTGATCATATCTTCGACTTTGCCTGCCAAAAGTGTTTTACGCTCAGCCTTGGTGGTGGCTTGGTCAAGCAGGCGGCGGAAGGTCAGCATTTCCCCAAAAACAGAGGCGGTCTCGGCCAAGGTCAGGGGGGTTGCGGATAAAAGCTCGCCCTGATCTGCGGCCAGAACCTGATGCACGCCGTGGCCTAGTTCATGCGCCAAAACCATCACATCGCGCGGTTTTCCCATGTAGTTGAGCATAACATGCAAGCGTA